>Ga0209130_1000006_pt1 | contig 596528 bp, 635 predicted proteins | sample AraplaMF_Cvi_mLB_FD_184264 | JGI IMG/M metagenome (GOLD analysis project Ga0209130, IMG submission 184264) | Arabidopsis root microbial communities from the University of North Carolina, USA - plate scrape MF_Cvi_mLB (SPAdes) (version 2) | ecosystem: Host-associated > Plants > Roots >... | reverse complement strand
TGCTCTGGGGGGCACCGGTGCTGCTGATCCTTGCCGGCGGGGTTTCGCTCATCGTCTTTGCCCGCAAGCGGGCTGGAAAGCCAACTGGCAGCAAGCTGACGGCAGAAGAGCAGGCAAGGCTTGCCGAGTTGCTTGAAAAATAACGTACCATTCCGCCGCAGCGGCAGCGGAATGGCGATCCTCACGCTTTCCGGTATGGAAATAGCGCCCTGACCACGGGATCACGCAGCCACAACCCGCCCCACATGAACAGCCCGAGATAGATGCTGAACAATATATGGCTGAAGAGCGGGCTTCCGGCCCGGATCTGCGTGGCCATCGCGCCGCCGAGCAGCCCCATCATCAGCACCGCGCCGAACACGCTGGTCTGCGGGATGAGGTAGAGCACGAGGCAGGTAAGCTCGATCAGGCCGATCATGAGTACATAGCCATTAGGCCAGCCGAGCGCGGTCATGGTTTCCTCCGCGACCGGCAGGCCGAGAAGCTTGGGTGCGATCGATGCGCCGAGCATGAAGAGTGCGAAAAGCCCGGTCAGCACGCGCCCGGTCCAGATCATGGCCTTTTCGCTCATTGCCGGTCCGTCGGGATCGTATTGACCATCCAGGGCGTGCCGAAGCGATCGGTGAACATCCCGAAGCCCGGCGACCAGAAAGTCGCGTTGAAGGGCATGGTTATTTTGCCGCCTTCAGAGAGTGCGTCGAAGACGCGCTTCGTTTCCGCGGCATCCTGGCTGTGATAGGTGGCGCTGAAGCCGCCCATATCTTCCTGATATCCGGGAGGGGCGTCACAGCCCATTAGCGACTGGTCGCCGACATCGAGCCAGGCATGCATGATCTTGTCCTTGTAGGACGGATCGATCGGCATGTCGCCGGGCGCTTCTGCGAATGTGAACATGCCGTTCAGCTTGCCGCCGAGCACTTTGGCATAGAATTCGAAGGCCTGACGGCATTCGCCTTTGAAAACGAGATTCGTCACGAGTTTCATGGTTATCACTCCCTTTGATTTCCCTGATTTCCAATCCAGCTTTCCAGCCTGCCGAAGGTGCTCTCCCAGCCATGTCTGTGTCCGGCAAGGCTCTCTTCGGATTTCAGCTCCGCATGGGTGAAATCCATGCGCGTGCGGCCATCGGCCAGTTCCTCGAAGATAACGGTCACCAGGGTTACGACCGGCTCGCCGTCCTCGTGCGAATCCTCCCATTGGAAGGTGAAGGACAGGCGCGAGGGTTCCTCGATTTCCCTGTAGACGCCGCTCTGCCACAGCAGCCGGCCATCCTCGGCGTTTTTCAGGCAAGCCCGATAGGAGCCGCCCACGCGCAGATCCTGTACGACGCTGACCGCCGGCCACTCCACCGGACCAAGCCAGGCGACGACCATTTCCGGCCGGGTCCAGGCGGCCCATAAGAGGGCGCGGGGTGCATTGAATATCCGCTGCATATGCAATGTGGGGCGCGACAGCTGATCGGCCATGGTATTCCCCTTGTGATGATTGAAAATGCGGGTCGGCGATCAGTTGCGGGGGCCGCTGTCGTCCGCCTTCTGGATATTTTGCAGGTAGCCATCCAAGCGGTCGAAACTCGATTCCCAGAAGCGCCGGTATTGCTCCAGCCAGTCGGCGATGCTTTTCATCATTTGCGGCTCGAGCCTGGCCGGTCGCCATTGGGCCTCCTTGCCCCGGCTGATGAGGCCAGCCTTTTCCAGCACCTTTAGATGCTTCGAGACAGCCGGAAGGCTCATGTCGAAGGGAGCGGCGAGCTCGTTGACCGAAGCCTCACCTTCGGCCAGCCGTGCGATGATGGCCCGCCGCGTGGGGTCCGCAAGGGCCGCGAAAGTGGCGCTCAGAGTGTCGGTTTGCATGAAAGGCCTCGTATGTAACTTTGTAGTTAAATATAAGGTCCAATCTTGATTGTCAACCGATCGGTTAAATAGAGCGCAGCGAGTTGACCTTGTCCGACATGCAACCAAAAGAATGTTGGTACATTACGAATTTTTCATGGGCTGGACAGTTCGTAGTAAGGTGCGGCGTCCTATATCTCGGTCCATCACTGATCCGGCATCGCCGGAAAGAGGGTCTGAAAAAAGAGAAGGAGCTCTTATGCTGAAAAATTTCCGCGGACGTCCGTCCCTTAAAACGGTGCTTCAGGCATCCACCGTTGCAGGTCTGGCAGCCGCCGTTCTTGCAACCGGTATCCCTGTCGAGATTTCCCGTTCCTATGCCGAGGCTGTCAATGTCCAGTCTCCCTCGGTTCCAAGCTTCGCCAATGTCGTTGACGCCGTTTCCCCGGCCGTAGTTTCCGTTCGCGTCGAAAGCCGCGTCAAGCCGGCCTCCGACGATGGTGATGGTTTCTCTTTCGATTTCAACGGCCGCGGCTTTGACGATCTGCCCGACGCCCTGAAGCCGTTCTTCCGCCAGTTCGGTGAGCAGGGCCACCAGGGCCAGAACCAGCAGCGCCGCTTCGGCCAGCCGGGCGGCCCGGGCCGTCTGCGTCCGGTCGCTCAAGGCTCCGGCTTCTTCATTAGCGAAGACGGCTATATCGTCACCAACAACCATGTCGTTTCCGATGGCACCGCCTTCGTCGCTGTCATGAACGATGGCACCGAGCTCGATGCCAAGCTGATCGGCAAGGACCCGCGCACCGACCTCGCCGTGCTGAAGGTCGATGGCAAGGGCCGCAAATTCACCTACGTGAACTGGGCCGATGACAACAAGGTCCGTGTCGGTGACTGGGTCGTCGCCGTCGGCAATCCCTTCGGTCTCGGCGGCACGGTCACGGCCGGCATCGTTTCGGCCCGCGGCCGCGATATCGGCTCCGGCCCCTATGACGATTACCTGCAGGTCGATGCGGCCGTGAACCGCGGTAACTCGGGTGGCCCGACCTTCAACCTCAATGGCCAGGTCGTAGGCATCAACACCGCGATCTTCTCGCCGTCGGGCGGCAGCGTCGGCATCGCCTTCGCGATCCCGGCTTCTACCGCCAAGGATGTCGTCGCCGACCTGATGAAGGACGGCACGGTTTCGCGCGGTTACCTCGGCGTGCAGATCCAGCCGGTCACCAAGGATATTGCCGACTCCCTCGGCCTCTCCGAAGCAAACGGCGCTCTTGTCGTCTCCGCTCAGGAGGGCACGCCCGGCCAGAAGGCCGGCATGAAGACCGGTGACGTCGTCACCGCCGTCAATGGTGAGCCGGTCAAGGATGCCCGCGATCTCAGCCGCCGCATCGGTGCGATGACGCCGGGCAGCAAGGTCGAGCTTTCGGTTTGGCGTTCCGGCAAGGCCCAGTCCGTAACCGTCGAGCTCGGCACGCTGCCGGCCGATCAGCAGGCTTCCGCTGGTGACGACAACGACCAGCAGGAGCAGGCCCAGCCGCCGGCTTCCGAGAAGGCGCTTGCCGATCTCGGCCTGACGGTCGGCCCGTCGGATGACGGCAAGGGCCTCGCCATCACCGGCATCGATCCGAATTCGGATGCTGCCGACAAGGGCATCAAGGAAGGCGAAACGATCACCTCGGTCAACAACCAGGAGGTCTCCAGCGCCGACGATGTCGTCCGCGTCATCAACCAGGCCAAGAAGGACGGCCGCACCCGCGCGCTGTTCCAGATCCAGTCGAAGGACGGCAGCCGTTTCGTCGCCCTTCCGATCAACGGTCAGGGCTGATCTTCCAGCCCCGCTGGAGCCGCGCAGGAGCAAATGCTGCGCGGCTCCGTTTCACGAGCCCGCGAATTCTTCACGGCCGCCTAATTCTTCGATTATGCCAAATTCTTCAATTATGAAGGACGCCCGCAATGACCTCCCCACAACAGGAAGACGCTTTGAGCCTTGCCGAAAAGCAACCGGCGGGTAATGTCGGCCGCATGAAGATTCTCATTATCGAAGACGATCTGGAAGCGGCGGTCTATCTCACCAAAGCCTTTCGCGAGGCGGGGATCGTTGCCGACCATGCAAGCGACGGCGAAAGCGGTCTCTTCATGGGGTCGGAAAATACCTACGACGTCATCGTCATCGACCGCATGCTGCCGCGCCGCGATGGTCTCTCCGTCATCAGCGAGCTGCGCCGCAAGGGCATCCACACGCCCGTTCTCATCCTCTCGGCGCTTGGCCAGGTGGACGACCGCGTGACCGGTTTGCGCGCCGGCGGCGACGACTACCTGCCGAAGCCCTATGCCTTCAGTGAGTTGCTTGCCCGCGTCGAAGTGCTCGGCCGCCGCAAGGGCACGCCGGATCAGGATGTTGTCTACCGCGTCGGCGATCTCGAGCTCGACCGCCTGTCCCATGAAGTCCGCCGGGGCGGCAAGGAAATCCCGCTGCAGCCGCGCGAATTCCGCCTGCTGGAATATCTCATGAAGAATGCCGGCCAGGTGGTGACCCGTACCATGCTGCTCGAAAATGTCTGGGATTACCATTTCGACCCGCAGACCAATGTCATCGACGTGCATGTCTCGCGCCTGCGCTCCAAGATCGAGAAGGACTTCAGCCAGCCGCTGCTGAAGACGATCCGAGGTGCGGGGTACATGATCAAGGATGAGGGATGAGCCGTTTCTGGGTTCTCTTCAAGTCCACTGCAGTCCGCCTTTCGGCCCTTTACATTCTGCTCTTTGCAATCTGCGCCGCAACGCTCGTCTTCTATGTGACGGCGATGTCCGAGCGGCTGCTGTCCGGTCAGATCCGCGACGCGGTCGCCCAGGAAGTGACACAGGTACAGCGCGCCTATGATGCCGGGGGCATGAACCTGCTCCTTCGCACGATGGAACGACGCGCTCGTCAGCCGGGCGCCAATCTCTATCTGATCGCCGGTCCCTCGGGCGATATCCTTGCCGGCAATGTCGCCTCTGTGCAGCCGGGTGTGTTCGAGGAACAGGGTTGGACGTCGGTGCCCTTCTCCTATCAGCGCTACACCGATAGCGGAGTGGTCGGGCATACGGCGATTGCCAACATCTTCGTCCTCGACAACGGCCTTCGGGTGCTGATCGGCCGCGACCTTGGCGAGCCGGAACGTTTCCGCGTGCTGGTGCGTCAGGCGCTGATGATCGCGCTCGCCATCATGGGCCTCGGCGCCATCATCATCTGGTTCGGCATCGGCCGGAATGCCTTGAAGCGCATCGACCGCATGTCGGATGCCGGCAAGAAGATCATGGCCGGCGATCTCTCGCAGCGCCTGCCGGTCGGCGGTTCCGGCGACGAGTTCGACCGCCTTTCCGTCTCGCTGAACAACATGCTGGAACGCATCGAGAAGCTGAACGAGGGCTTGCGGCAGGTCTCGGACAATATCGCCCATGACCTGAAGACGCCGCTGACGCGCCTGCGCAACAAGGCCGCCGATGCGCTCGATATCGAGGATGGCGAAGTCCGCCGCAGCGCGCTGGAAGGCATCATCTCCGAATCCGACCAGCTCATCCGCACCTTCAACGCGCTGCTGATGATCTCGCGCGTGGAAGCCGGTTCCGTTGCCGCCGAAATGTCGCCGATCGAGCTCTCAGCCATCGTCGCCGACAGCGCCGAACTCTATGAGCCGGTGGCCGACGAGGCGGGCATGGCACTGAACTCCGAGATCGAGCCCGGTATCGAGATTCAGGGCAATCGCGAACTGATCGGCCAGGCGATCTTCAATCTGCTCGACAATGCGATTAAATATTCTGCCGATACCGAATGTGCGGGCTCCGTCTCGGTGAAGCTCCGCCGCCGTCCAGACGGCATCTGCCTGTCAGTTGCCGACCACGGGCCGGGTGTCCCGCCCGGTCGGCGCGAGGACGTGCTGAAGCGCTTTGTGCGCCTGGACGAAAGCCGCTCGAAGCCCGGCACCGGACTTGGCCTCTCGCTGGTCGAAGCAATCATGGAGCTGCATGGCGGCACACTGGAGCTTTCCGATACCGAGCCCGGTAACGCGGAACGTCCCGGCCTCACCGTCAGCATGGTTTTCCCCGCAAGGCCGGCCTGATTTTCTTATCATTTTCATATTGGCGCTTTCGCCTTGAGGCCCTAGCTTCGACACCCTAGTTTAAGTCGCATTGCAGCGATGCAGGGAGAGCGAATGCTGACGAAATCGAAGCACGGCCTCAAGGATGTCACCGAAGGCCTCTTGCGGCCGTTAAACCAGACGGAACTGAAATCGGCGCTTGCCGACCTGCAGGATATCGGCAAGAGCGAGCCTGCCGTGGCTGAGATGCTGAAGGCCGAGGGGTCGCTGCGCGACTTTATCGCCGCCGTCCTGACGCTCTCTCCCTACCTGCGCGAAATCGCCAATCTCGATCCGGCAATCCTTGCCTCTGCCATCAGCGATCCGCTGGAGCCGCAGATCGAAGCTTTGATTGCAGAAGCGCGCGATTGCTGGAAACCGGACGGCGAAGGAAGTGCGCCTGGCGAAAGCCAGGTGATGAGCAGGCTGCGCATCGTCAAGCGCAGGGTGGCCTTCCTCGTAGCCCTTGCCGATCTCGCCCGCATCTTCGACGGCCGGGCGACAACCGGTTGGCTCAGCGAACTGGCCGAAGCCTCGGTCACCGCCGCCATCGATCACCTGCTGCTCTCAACGCATGAAAGCGGCAAGCTGAAGCTGAAGAATGTCGCGGCCCCGAGCGAAGGCTCCGGCGTGATCGTTCTCGGCATGGGCAAGCTCGGCGCTTCCGAACTCAACTATTCCTCCGATATCGACCTCGTCGTCTTCTTTGACGAAGAAGCCGGCATTGTGCCCGACCCCGATGACGCGATCGAGATCTTTCCGCGCATGATGCGGCGGCTGGTGCGCATCCTGCAGGAACGCACCGCGGATGGTTATGTCTTCCGCACCGATCTCAGGCTGCGACCTGATCCCGGCTCCACGCCGCTCGCAATCCCCGTCGATGCGGCCATGATTTACTACGAGGGCAGGGGGCAGAACTGGGAGCGGGCCGCCTTCATCAAGGCCCGTGCGGTGGCCGGCGATCTGGCTGCCGGCGAACAGTTCCTGCGCGGTCTCGTTCCCTTCGTCTTTCGCAAATATCTCGATTATGCAGCGATATCGGATATCCACTCCATCAAGCGGCAGATCCACGCCCATAAGGGCCATGGCGCAATCGCCGTGAAAGGTCACAACGTCAAGCTCGGCCGCGGCGGTATCCGCGAAATCGAATTCTTCGTGCAGACCCAGCAGCTGATCGCCGGCGGGCGCATGCCGGCACTGCGTTCCCGCGTGACCGAGGAGACGCTGGCCGAACTCACCAGCGCAAAATGGATCGACGCGGAAACCCGCGACGAGCTGATCGAGGCCTACTGGTTCCTGCGCGATGTCGAGCACCGCATCCAGATGGTGCGCGACGAGCAGACCCATCTCCTGCCCGAGACGGACGCAGAACTGAAACGCATCGCCTTCATGATGGGCTTTACCGATACGCCCAGTTTTTCCGAGCGGCTGGTGGAGGTGCTGAAGACGGTCGAGCGGCGTTATGCCGACCTCTTCGAACAGGAAACCAAACTCTCGGTGGGCACCGGCAATCTCGTCTTCACCGGCCAGGGCGACGATCCCGACACGCTGGAGACGCTGAGAAAACTCGGCTTCGAGCGCCCCTCGGATATCTCCCGCATCATCCGCACCTGGCACTACGGCCGCTACCGCGCAACGCAATCGGTCGAGGCGCGCGAGCGGCTGACGGAGCTGACACCCGAGCTTCTGCGCGTCTTCGGCGAAAGCAAGCGTGCGGACGAGGCGCTGCTGCGCTTCGACAGCTTCATTTCCGGCCTGCCGTCGGGCATCCAGCTCTTCTCGCTGCTCGGCAGCAATCCGGCGCTGCTCTCCCTCATCGTCAACATCATGTCCTCAGCGCCGAAGCTTGCGGAAGTCATCGCCGCCCGCCCGCATGTTTTCGACGGCATGCTCGATCCCGGCCTCATGGCCGAGCTGCCGACGCGTGACTATCTCGGCGAGCGGTTGAAGGCCTCGCTGGTACAGGCCCGGCATTATGAAGAAGTGCTTGACCGTCTGCGTATCTTCGCGTCGGAACAGAGCTTCCTGATCGGTATCCGCCTGCTGACCGGCGCAATCAACGGCGACATGGCCGCGCGCGCCTTCACCCATCTCGCCGATCTCATCATTGAAGCCGCCCTCGACGCCGTCATGAACGAGATACGCGTGACGCATGGCGATTATCCCGGCGGGAGGATTGCGATTGCCGGCATGGGCAAGCTCGGCAGCTTCGAATTGACGGGAGGCTCCGATATCGACCTCATCCTGCTCTACGACTACGATGATGCCGCCGGCGAATCCGATGGTGCAAAACCGCTCGATGCGACGCGATACTTCACCCGCATCACCCAGCGGCTGATTGCTGCCCTCTCGGCCCCCACGGCCGAAGGCGTGCTTTATGAAGTCGACATGCGGCTTCGTCCGTCCGGCAATAAGGGCCCGGTCGCAACCCGCATCAATGCTTTCGGCAAATACCAGCGCGAGGAGGCCTGGACCTGGGAGCATATGGCGCTGTCGCGCGCCCGGCTGATCTGCGGTGATGAAAGCCTTGTCAATGAAGCTGAAAGCATCATTGCCGACGTGCTCTCGGGGAAGCGCGATGTCGCCAAGGTGACGCATGATGTGGCCGAGATGCGCGAACTGATCGAAAAGGAAAAGGCGCCGGAGAATGGCTGGGATCTGAAGCTCATTCCGGGCGGCGTGATCGACGTCGAATTCATCGCCCAGTATCTCGCCCTGATCGCGCCAGCCAAGGGTGTCGATATCAGGATCAACGGCCTGACAACGGGTGCGGCCCTGAAGGTGCTGGGCGAGAAGTTGATGGGTTCTGCAGACCTCGATACCTGCCTTGAAGCCTTTACCCTCTATACGGAGCTGTCACAGTTGATTCGTCTCTGCATCGATGGAATGTTCGATCCGAAGGAGGCGCCCGCCGGCCTGACCGAACTCGTCTGCCGCGCCGGAGACTGCCCTGACATCAAGACGTTGGAGGGTGAGGTGAAGCGGCTGTCCAAGGCTGTCCGCAAGGTCTTCCAGACGGTGGTAAAGGCCTGAGCCTTTCCGCATCAGCCGTGATCGGGAATGCGCAGCGAAATCACCGTCCCGATGGACTCGCGTGAGCGGATCTTCATGCTGCCGCCGTGCAGACTAGTCAGCGAACGGGAGATGGCAAGGCCAAGGCCTGAGCCACCCTTGCTCTTGGCATACTGGCTCTGAACCTGCTCGAAGGGCTGGCCGATCTTGATGAGTGCTGCGCGCGGGATACCGATGCCGGTATCGGCGATGGTGACCATGACGCCATCGGCGACGCGGCGGGTGCGCACGGCGATGCGCCCGCCCTCGTTGGTGAATTTCACTGCATTGGAGAGCAGGTTGAGCAGCACCTGCTTCATGGCGCGGCGATCGGCCATCAGCGTCATGCCCGAGGAGATTCGCTGCTGGATGACGATGTTCTTCTCGGCCGCCGGAATCGCGGTGAAGCGCAGGCTTTCCTCGATCAGCGGCACGAGATCGATACGCTCGCGCGACAGCAGCATATGGCCTGCCTCGATCTTCGACATGTCGAGAATGTCGTTGATCACGTTGAGCAGATGCTTGCCGCTGTCATGGATATCGCGGGCATATTCATTGTACTTGGCCGAGCCGAGCGGCCCGAACATCTGGTTCTGCAGGATTTCCGAGAAGCCGAGAATGGCGTTGAGCGGCGTGCGCAGCTCATGTGACATGTTGGCGAGGAATTCCGACTTCGCCTTGTTGGCCGCTTCCGCACGCTCTTTCTCCACCAGATAGTTGGAGTTGGCGGTCGAAAGCTCGGCCTTCTGTGTTTCCAACGTCTGGCGCGAGGCCGAGAGATCGTTGATCGTCGCCATCAGCCGGCGCTCGGAATCGCGCAGGCGCTCCTGGTGACGCTTCAGGGGCGTGATGTCGGTGCCGACGGATACGCGCCCGCCGTCTCGGGTGCGGCGCTCGTTGATCTGCAGCCAGCGCTCGTCGGCAAGCTGCACTTCCGTCGTGCGCGAATAGCCGGAGCCGTCGGCATCGGCGATACGCCGCTCGATCACCGGGCGTGCCGCGGCGGCATGGACGACCGTACGCTCGGTACCGGGCACGAGCACGCTGTCGGGAAGACCGTAAGCCTGCTGGAAATGCGCGTTGCACATGACGAGCCGATCGTTCTTGTCCCAAAGCACGAAGGCTTCCGAGGTGCACTCGATGGCATCGGCCAGACGTTGGTCGGCCTCGGCATAGCGCTGGGCCAGGCGATGCTGCTCGGTCACGTCCATGGCGATGCCGATCATGTGCACGCGGCCGGAATGGCTGCGGATCACCTGGGCGCGGGCGCGCATCCAGACATAATGACCGCTCGCGTGGCGCATGCGGAAAATCTGATCGACCTGGCCGGAATCGCCCTTGGCGATGGCGCGGGCGATCTCATGCAACCCGTTATCCTCGGGATGCATGAGGCGGGCTGCATCGGCAAAGCTCATCGTCTTGTCCGAACCAGCAAGCCCGAGCATGTCGTACATCGAGCGCGACCAGAAGAATTCGCGATTGTGGAAATCGAAATCCCAGAGGCCGCAGCGGCCGCGCGACAGCGCCGTCTCCACCCGGAGATTGGATTCCAGGAAGATGTCGTCGGCATCGCGCGCCCGCTTCACCTGCATGTAATAGGCATAGAGGATGACGAGCAGGATGGAGGAAATGCCGGCAAACAGCGTGACGTTGAGCGTCAGCTCTTCGCGCCAGAGACGGTTTATCTCGTTGAGCGAGGTGGCGGAAACGATATAGCCGCCCGCCGTGCCCATCAGGGAGATCTCGGCATAATGCAGCTCGCCGCCGATGCTCGTTTCGATGACGTCGGTGCGGTCGCCGAAGCGGCGGATCGCGGAGATCTCGGGGAACAGGGCCGAGACATCGGCGCCGACATAGGCGGCACCCGCTGCCGTTGCCGCAAACACCTTGCCGCTCGCCTCCACCAACAGCACGAAGGCGCCGTTTTCCAGCCGGTCCTGCGGCAGGAATTTCACAAGGCGCGCCTGCGCCTCTGCGGCGCTGCCGCCGTCGAAGAGATCGGTCGCATCGGCAAAGACGGCGGCCGCGGTTGCAGCCGAAAGCGCCGTCGCATGGCGCGCGGAGGCTTCCATGCGGCTATATTCGCTGACCATGCCGAAGAAATGAGAGGTCGCCACGACGGCAAGGAAGGCGACAATCAGAACGGGGATCGTGCGCTTCAGGAGAAGCTCTGCCTTCGGCAGGTGGCGCAGCAATGGTTCAGGAGCTTTCGCAGCATTTCCGGACAGGCTGTCGCGCCAGGCTTTGAGCCCGCCAAAATCGACACGCAGCCGTCCTTCGGCCGCGGTTGCCCGCCGCACGTCCATCATCTCTGAACCTAATCCCTCGTGTGATTCGCGCGCCGCTCGCTCGAACTACACACAGAGAATCATGCGTGATTCGCCTTGTCCAGAGCTGCTGGTAAAAATTTATTAACCATTTGCGATTGCTGGTATTTCGGAGGGATTCGCTGATGGCCGGCCTAGCTGTCCGGAGAACACAAGACAGCTAGGCGGCAAATCATTTGTGGCAAATCACCCCTTGAGGGTGCGCTCGACGATGTCGCGGACATCGGTCGAAAGGTTCGCCGCTCCTTCGATCTCGAGCAATGCCGAGCGTGCATGATCGGCACGGATCGATTCCAGCGAGCGCCAGGAGCGCATTGAGGTCAGCAACCGTGCGGCAAGCTGCGGGTTGCGCTGGTCGATGTCGAGGATCTGGCTGGCGAGGAAACGGTAGCCTTCGCCATCAGCACGACCGAAGCCGGTCGGGTTGCCGAAGGCGAACGTGCCGACCAGCGAGCGCATGCGGTTCGGGTTAGTTCGCTTGAAGAGCGGGTTTTCCATGAGCGCCTTGACGCGATCGACCGCGCCCTGTCCGGGAATACCGGCCTGGATCGCGAACCATTTGTCGACGACGAGCGCGTTTTCCTGGAAACGGCTGCGGAAGGCTTCGAGCGCCGCCTTTGCCTCCGCGCTTTCGGGGAAGCGATGAGCGAGGATCGTCAGCGCATGGCTGAGATCGGTCATGTTGTTGGCGCCGTCAAAGGCAGCCTTGGCGCGAACAGGGGTGCCCTCGGCATAGGAAAGGTAGGTGAGGGCGGCGTTGCGCAACGCACGGCGGCCGGCACTCTTGGCATCCGGGCTGAATTCGCCGGGCGTGGTCATTGCGTCGTAGAGGGCCGCGAAGGTGGCTTTGCCGGCTTCGGCGATCTGTTTCATGATCGCCTGGCGACCTGCATGCACGGCGTCGGGATCGATATTGCTGCCGAGTTCGCGGGCAATATCGGATTCGCTCGGCAAGGCGAGCGCCTGGGCGCGGAAGGCGGGCTCGAGGCTTTCATCGGCGGCTGCTGCGACCAGCGTATCGATGAAGGTCTGTTCGCAAACGATGGCGGCACCCTCGCGGGCATCGCGAGCCGCCTTCAGGAGGTTCGGCAGCGCAAGATCCGTCAGCGCCTGCCAGCGGGCGAAGTGATCCGTCTCATAGCGGGCGAGCAGCGCCAGATCGGCCGGGCTCTGGTCGAAATGCAGATTGATCGGCGCAGAGAAACTGCGGTTGATCGAAACCACCGGCCGCGAACCGATGCCGTGGAAGACGGCGGTTTGCGTCCGCGCCGTCAGATGCAGCACCTCGCCGGCATATTCGGCGCCCTCGACGGAGGATGGCTCAATCTTGGAGCCGTCCTCGGCAAACAGCGCGAGGCTCAGCGGAATATGCATCGGCTCCTTGGTCGGCTGGCCGGGTGTCGCGGGGGTCATCTGTTCCAACGACAGGCTGAACGTCTTGGCGCCTGCATCATAGGTGCCGGATGCGGTTACCAGCGGGGTTCCGGCTTGATGGTACCAGAGCGAGAACTGCGCGAGGTCACGGCCGCTGGCATCCTCGAAGCATTTGACGAAATCCTCGATCGTGACGGCCTGGCCGTCATGGCGATCGAAATAGAGGTCCATGCCCTTCTTGAAGGTCTCGCGGCCGAGCAGGGTCGCGATCATGCGCGTGACTTCGCTGCCCTTCTCGTAGACCGTCGTCGTATAAAAGTTGTTGATCTCGCGATATTTGGTCGGGCGCACCGGATGGGCGAGCGGGCCGCCATCTTCCGGAAACTGCTCGGACTTCAGATGGCGCACCTCGGCAATGCGCTTGACCGGGCGCGAACGCTGGTCCGACGAGAATTCGTGGTCGCGATAGACAGTCAGGCCTTCCTTGAGGCAGAGCTGGAACCAATCACGGCAGGTGATGCGGTTGCCCGTCCAGTTGTGAAAATATTCATGCGCGATGATCGCCTCGATATTGGCGTAGTCGGCATCCGTCGCCGTTTCAGGGTCGGCGAGCACGTATTTGTCGTTGAAGATGTTGAGACCCTTGTTCTCCATGGCCCCCATGTTGAAGTCGGAGACGGCAACGATCATGAAGATGTCGAGATCGTATTCGCGCCCGAAGACTTCCTCGTCCCATTTCATCGAGCGCTTCAGCGCGTCCATGGCATAGGCTGCTCGCGGCTCTTTGCCATGTTCGACATAGATCTTCAGCACGACCTCGCGACCCGACATCGTGGTGAACGTGTCTTCGACGACGCCGAGATCACCGGCGACCAGCGCGAAGAGATAGCTCGGCTTCGGATGCGGGTCGAACCAGGCGGCGAAATGCTTGCCCGGACCGTAGCCTGCGCCGCCGAGGAAATTGCCGTTCGACAGCAGCAGCGGATTGGCATCCTTGTCGGCGATGATGTTGACCGTATAGGGCGCCAGCACATCCGGCCTGTCGGGGAAATAGGTGATGCGGCGGAAGCCCTCGGCCTCGCATTGCGTGCAATAGATGCCGCTGGTGCGGTAAAGGCCCATCAGCTGCGTATTGGCTTCGGGATTGATGAGCGTGGTAACGGTGACTTCAAACGGCGCCGTTGCCGGCAGGTCGTGGATCGTGAGGCTTTCGGGCGTTACCGTGTAGCGTTCCGGCGCCAGCTCGTTCTGATCGAAGAGAAGGCTGGAAAGATTGAGTTCGTCGCCGTCGAGAACAAGGGGAGCGGAGAGATCGGCACCTTCGCGGCGATGGAAGATCAGCCGGGCTTCCACCTTTGTTTCCGTCGGATCCAGTTCAAAGGTCAGGTCGACGCGTTCCAGCACGAAATCTGTTGGGCGGTAATCTGCCAGATTGATGACCTGGCCGGTATCTGTTCGCATGTTGCCTGAAGACCTTTATTAGACAATGGCCGAATACAGAGGCGGGCGCACTCTGCTGAAATTTGGCCGCCATGATTACATTAAAGTCTGAACTAAAGTTAAAGCAAATTGGCCGTGAGCGCCAAGTTCACAGCCAATTTATTATGGTCGAATTATCGTGCATGCAGCAGAAAGGAGAAAGCTGCTATTTGAGATTGAGGGCGTTCTTGATCGCAACATCGCTTTCCGTCTGCTGCACGACGACGCCGTACCAGCCAAGCCCGTCATAATCCTCGTAGCCGAGCGTGCGCGCGAAAGCGACGATCGAGCCATTGTTGTCGTAATAGCTGCCCTTTGCCTGGCCGGTGGGGTTGGCGAGAGCGAAATGGGTGAAGAGCAGAGCCTGATTGGTGCAGGCGATCACCCGGCTTGCGCCGTCGAGCAGCATGACGGTGGTCTTTTCCGCAAGCTGCGGCGGCAGGTTCGCCTCCTTCTCGACGATCGCCTGGCCCTGGTTCTGCCAGTCGAAATAGACGCCGAGCGTGCCGATCAGCTTGCCGTCGAGCTTGCCGCCTTCGCGGATGCCGGTCGCGTAGACCAGCGCATGCCGCTGGTCGTGCAGAACGCTCGGCTTGACTTCATCGACGATATAGCTGTCGCCGGACGCGCAGCTGGCCGCCGCCCGGAACCATGGATCACCTGCAAGCGATGAGCCTGATATCTTGCGCTGGAAGGTCGGGTTGGCGGACGCGATCACCCGGCCGGAGAGATCGGTCATGACGAGGTCGAGATAGACGGTATAAAAGCGGTTGATGACGCCGAGCCGTTCGCCCGCGAAGGCGATACGGTCCTTGTCCGGCTCCTGCAACGCCTGCCAGAGCGCCGTATCCGTCGCCCACCAGCGCACGTCGGCAGTGCGCTCGAAGAGATTGCGCACGATGAGCTGGACCAGCGTCTGCGCGAGATCGGTCAGCCGCACGCCTTCCATTTCGGTTACGAGCGAATCCGCCATCGCGCGGCTGAGGCCAATGCGTCCCAGCACATTGCTTTCGAACTTGCTGGTGATCTCGGTGGCGATCTGTGCCAGCCGCTGCACTTCATTGGCAACCACCGCAAAGCCCTTGCCGGTTTCACCGGCGCGCGCCGCCTCGATCAGTGCGTTGATGGCAAGCAGCTTGATCTGTTTGACGATGCTGGTGTTGTCGGTGCTGAAACGCTCCAGGTCCGTGCTGATGCCGTCGGTGACGACACGCATCGAGCGGGGCGTTGCATTCTGTGACTGGGATATGATCTCTGCGCTGAGCGGCTTCATCAAAAAGATCCTGAAAATAAGCTGACGCGACTGGCTGCGTACGAATGCGATTCTTTTGTATGATTAATTAACTGCGAACGATGCGGGGGCATGGTTTGCAACAGGTTAACGCAAAGGGTCCGGATGCGAACATTTTCGGGCGAATAAGCGTAAAACGAGAAGTTTTTTCATCAAAAGACGAATTTGCACAGAAAAGCGGCAGATCAAAAGCAGGTAAATACTTGCTCGCTGCAGCATCTGCCCGAAAATCAGAATCGATTTTCGAAAAGCCTGATGCGTAAATTCCAAAAGTTAGAGCGTGCGAATGCACGCACGGCGTTTGGTACGCGCAGATTTTTTCCCGCCGGCGCATTTCTTCGGTTACGATGAAAAAATCATCCGCTGCGTTCGAGTCGAACGCGTCTCCCCGCTCGGCATGCCCGCATAAGAGCCAGGATCATGGAATCGGTTCTCAGAAACCCGATGAGAGGCATTGCGCTGAAAGTCTCGTCGGTCGTGGTCTTCCTGGCCATGCAGACATTCATCAAGCTGGCAGGCTCGGATATCCCGCCAGGCCAGGTGACTTTCTGTCGTTCCTTCTTCGCGCTGTTTCCGATCATGGCTTATCTTGGCTACCGGCATCAGTTGCGCTCTGCCTTCTATACTGCCAATCCGATCGGTCATCTGAAGCGCGGGACGCTCGGCATCATCTCGATGGGCTTCGGCTTTTACGGGCTGCTGCACCTGCCGCTGCCGGAGGCGATCGCGCTTGGTTATGCCATGCCGCTAATCGCCGTCATCTTCGCAGCGGTTTTCCTGGGCGAGACGGTGCGCGTATACCGCTGGAGCGCGGTCTGTTTCGGCATCGTCGGTGTCGCCATCATCTCCTGGCCGAAGCTCACGCTGTTCAGGGAAGGCGGCATGGCGGCTGAACAGGCCGTCGGCGCACTCTGCGTGCTGCTGTCGGCGGTTCTCGGCGGCATGGCTATGATCCAGGTACGTCGCCTTGTCGAGGAAGAGAAGACGGCGACGATTGTGCTCTACTTCTCGATCACCGCTTCGGTCTTCTCTCTGGTCACTGTCCCCTTCGGCTGGCTTCTGCTCGACTGGACCTCGGCGCTCTTCCTGATCGCTGCCGGTTTCTGCGGCGGTGTGGCACAGATCCTCCTGACCGAGAGCTACCGGCACGCTGATGTCTCCACCATCGCTCCGTTCGAATACAGCTCGATCCTGCTCGGCGGCATTGTCGCTTATTATGTCTTCGGTGACGTTCCGAGCAGTACGATGCTCTTCGGCACCCTCATCGTTATCGCCGCCGGCGTCTTCATCATCTACCGCGAGCACCAGCTTGGCCTCGAGAGTCGCGAAGCGCGAAAAGCTGGCGCACCGCAATCCTGAGTGGCTGCGCCTGTATCACAGGTGGAATTTTCTATCGCAATAATTGAAAATCTATTCCGCCACTCCCTCAAAAGAGAAGGGGGTGGTGAAATCTTGGGATATCGCTTTTGTCGGAAATATGGTTATGAAAGTGAATTACTTTCATTTATTCAAAGCCGTGCATAATCGATAGGCCATAGATGCCGGGGGAGTTTCGGTATCGCTGCTCCGAACGCTGGCTTGCGAGCGAGGGTTGAGGAAAAGCACTATGGCGTTCACAGCGGAAGAACTGGCGCAGAACCCCTCTTTCGTAGTGAGCATTCGCTTTCTGGCCGGGCAAATGCGCGGCATGTTTGATGCGGGGCCGCGGCTGGCGCGCCTGCTGGCCTCGCATCAACGCTGGCTCCTGACGCAGACGGCCTATGCACTGCATCTGGAGTATGACCCGCGGGATGTGACCTCGGGTTTCACCGCCGTCCGGCTGACCGGCAAGATCACCGCGCACAAGATCGCCAGCCGCAATACCGTGCTTGCCTTCATCGAAGAACTCTTCACCTACCGCTTCATCGCCCATACGCCAGGTGACGAACGCCGCCGTCCGCGCCATTTCGAGCCCGCCGAAGTCAGCCATCAGGCAATGTTCGGCTGGTTGCACTCCAACCTCGGCGCGCTTGATCTCATCGATGGTGGAAACCGGGCGGCGTTTCTGCATGAAAATCCCGTGCTTTTCCGCCAGATCCAGCCGCGTATCGCCTATAACTGCCTCGAGGATAGCAGATGGCGCGAACCGCCTGAACAGGTGGCTTTGTTCCTCTGGACGGAAGCGGGCGGCATGGTCATCGATCATTTCATGTCCCGGCTCGATCTCGAGGGAGGCGATCCGGAACGGCTCGCGATCGGCAGGGTGGAAACCCGCCCGCTCGCCGGTGATTTCATGATGTCGCGCACGCATCTCCAGCGGCTGCTCGCCAAGGGCGCCCAGCGCGGTTGTCTCGGCTGGTACGATGAGCCGAAGAAGTCGCAACTGTGGCTGTCGCGCGATTTTCTGAGGGAATATGTCGGCTGGCAGGCGATCAAGTTCGCCTATGTGGACGAAGCCTTCGAATGGGCAAAGGCGAGGTTCGAATCCGAAAACTGCTGAAGCAATTCCAGCAAACCGTGCTCTCAGAGCGCGATGGCGGAAGCCGAGGTCTTGGCCTCTGACGGCGTGTCGCAAAGCTCGCGGCGATATTCGTGCGCAGCGCAGACGGCAGCACGGATATGCTCGAAAGAGTCGATATTGCGCAGCAGTGAAATCAGAATTGTGGACATCGGTCGCTACTTTCGGAAATACGAAAAGGCAGGCGAACCGCCTGCCGGATCATCATTCCGGAATTTTCAATATTCCTGGAAATCCGCGAAGATCATTGCCGGACGCGAGGTGCGGCTGCTGATTCCGGTACCGCGGGCGATCATCTGTTCGTTCGTGGCGAAGCCGAAACGGCTGTAGCCCTGGGTACTGCGAACCTGATCGCTTGCTTGGCGCAGGGTTTCAAACCCGCAATGTATAGGACGAAAACTTTTGCTCATGGCCTTGGTTCCTGTTCATTCCTCCCAAGACACGCCCTCTATATTGCAGTGCAGCATCGATTCTTCAATGCACCCTTGCAGGATGCAGCCATGCGTATATTGCATGGGAATATTCACAATATTTTCAAACTTGGCTAATTTGTAAGCAGAGACAGTTCTTTAAGTCGAGCCTGGAAGGCCAGCAGGTCGCTCCAGGCAAGCCGCTTGTTGACGGGCGCGGTCAGCAGGTCCTGGGGATGCAGGCTGGCTATGGCCGGAATGACCTGATCTGCGACAGCGATCTCCTTCCAGCGGCCGCGAAGCCCGTGGATCGTGTCATTTTCGCCGAAGAAGAAGCGCGCCGTGTAGTTGCCGAGCAGCAGAATGGCACGCGGTCCGGCAAGCGCAATCTGCCGCTCGATGAAGGGACGGCAGATCTCTGTCTCGGCCGCAGACGGCATGCGGTTGCCCGGCGGACGCCAGGGAATGATCTGCGTCAGGAGAATGGCTGACCGCTCGAGCCCGATCGAAGCCAGCATCCGGTCCAGCAATTGACCTTGCCTGCCGGCAAAGGCCGCTCCCTCGCGCTCGTCATCGGCGCCTGGCGCCGGGCCGATCACCATGATGCCGCTTGCCGGATCGCCGCTCGCAAAAATGGTCGAGCGGGCGCTGTTTTTCAGATTGCAGCCATTGAAGGCTTCGAGCGCTGTTTTCAGTTCTGCAAGCGAGCGGGCGCTCTCGGCTGCAAACCGCGCCTGCTGCACGGCTTCACCGTCAGGAATTGCCGGCTGTGGCCGCGAGGACGGAATTGACGCTGCCGTCTGCTGCGGGGCGGGGCGGGGGGACGCCTGTCTCTCCGGTGGCGCCTGTCTATCTGGCTGTGGTTGCGCGGCGGGTGCCGCCGAACGGCGCGCGGCCTTCATCGCCTCGAACTCGGCGAAACGGTCGACCGGCTCTTCTTCCAGCAACCAGTCCACGCCCGCCTCCGCATGGAAATGCAGAAGTGCTGCAAGTTCGGCCGGACTCAGGTCGTTTGCGGAGATCATGAGCAGACTTTAGCGGAGCGAAAACGGCAATGAAAGGGCGGGCATCCTTGCCCGCGCCCTTTCGGCCACTATTGCACAGTCCACTGGTTGATATCGTCGCGTTCGCCGATCAGCGCCAGACCGTGCGCGATCGAAAGCAACTCGCCGCCGGTTTCGATCTTGTCGCTGTCGAAGCGCTCGGTGAAGATGCGCCGCACGGCCGGTACGAAGGATGTGCCGCCGGTCAGAAACACCTTGTCGATGCCGGATGCATCGGTGTTGGTCTTTTCCAGCACCTCGTCCAGCGCCCCCTCGATGCGGGCGAGGTCATCGACGATCCAGCTTTCGAAATCGCTGCGCTTGATCGTGCGGTGACCGCCACGGCCGAGCGGGGCAAAATCGAAGGGCGCCTCTTCGGCGGCGGAAAGCGCCATTTTCGTTGCCGAGACGGCCTGATAGAGCGGATAGCCCTCGTCGTGATCGATAAGGTCGACGAAGATTTCCAGCTTCTCGGGCTCCAGCGCCGTGCGCACCAGCTTCTTGAGGTCTTCGAATTCCCTCGAACTCTTGAAGATCGACAGCTGGTTCCACCGGCTGAAGCTCGCATAGTAGTTTGACGGTACCTCGAGGATCTTGTCGAAACTCTTGAAATGGCTGCCTTTGCCGATCTGCGGCGCAACGATGTTGTCGATCATGCGCGCATCGAAATGGTCGCCGGCGACACCGACACCGGAATGCCCGATCGGCGTTGCCGTCAGTTTGCCGGCTCTGGTCTCGAAGCGGATCAGCGAATAGTCCGTCGTACCGCCGCCAAAGTCGGCGACGAGCACGGTCGCATCGGCCTTCAGGTTCTGCGCGAAGTAGAAGGCGGCCGCGACCGGTTCGTAGACATAATGGATTTCCGGAAAGCCGAAGCGTGTCAGCGCCTCGTTGTAGCGCTGCACCGCCAGCACCGGGTCCGGATTGGCGCCGGCAAAATGCACGGGACGGCCGGCTATGATGCGGTTCACGTCGCCCGGCCAGTTCTCGCCGGCATAGTGACGCAGACGCCGGATGAAGATTTCCATCAGGTCTTCGAAGCTCTGCCGCTTGCCGAAAATGATCGTGCCCTGGAAAAGCGCGCTTGCCGCAAAGGTCTTGATCGACTGCAGGAAACGGCAATCGCCGGGATTGTCGATGAACTGCTGGATTGCCGCATGTCCGGCCTCCACCTTCAGAGCCGAAGCGCCAAGCTGCGCGTCCTTCATGAAGGACAGCGCAGTGCGCATGCTGTCGGCCGTGCCGGCGCTGCTGGTCAGTGATATGGAATGCGTGTCGGCGCCGCCGTCTGCCAGCGCCAGAACAGTATTGGTCGTGCCGAAGTCAAGCCCGAGCGCCCGTGCCATGGCCGTGCTCCCTGTCAAATATGTCGAAAATCTATGAGCCGGGGCGGATACCCCGAAATGCGAAAGGGCGCCTTGTTGTGCGCCCCTGATATCTTGTGAGAGGCGCGTGATCGCATAGGAGCAGGCGGAAAGCAACCCATGCCGCTTAGTTTCCGAGTTGCACGCGTGTCCCTTCTGCCATCTTGCCGATCCACTTGCGAAACATCTCCATGGCGGGCGTAACAGAGCGGGATTTGAGCCGCGTCAGCCAGTAGCTGCCTTTGGAAATCCAGATCGGGAAGGGCTGTTCCAGCTCACCGGCGGCAAGCTGACGGGAGAACATCAAGGGCGGCGCGAGCGCCACGCCCGCACCCTGCAGCGCCGCCTCGATCATGAGTACGGAGGAATCGAAGACCATGCCGCGGATCGGCGGGGAGTTGACGTTAGCCGTCTCGAACCAGCTCGGCCATTCGTCGGCGCGGTAGGAGCGCAGCAGCGTCTGATGGGCGACGTCTTCGGGGGAGGAGAGCTGGCGGGCGATCGGAGGAATGCAGAGCACCGAGAGTGGCGCTTCGAACAAGGCTTCGGCCTCTATGTCGTGCCAGGCGCCGTTGCCGAACTTGATCGTATAGTCGAGCCCTTCGGCAGCAATATCGACGCGGTTGTTGTTGGTCGAAAGCCTGAGATCGATAAAGGGATATTGCTCGCGGAAATCGGCAAGCCGCGGCAGGAGCCAGCCGACGGCAAGCGTGCCGACCGCGCCGAGCTTCAGCACCTCACGCATATGACCGCCTTCGAAACGCTCCAGCATGTCGGCCATGCGGTCGAAGGAATCCTGCAGGGCAGGAAGCAGCGCAAGCCCTTCCTCCGTGATCATCAGCCCGCGCGGTAGGCGGCGAAACAGGCTGACGCCGAGCCGTTGCTCCAGGAGTTTCACCTGATGACTGACGGCCGCCTGCGTAACGCAGAGTTCGATCGCCGCCCGGGTGAAGGAAAGATGACGCGCCGCTGCCTCGAAGGCGCGCAGCGAATTCAGCGGCAAATATGGTCGAACCATGGCAATGGCCTAATCTGATTTATACCTGACCGGAAATATCGTCGTTTGATTGGGCCTCGCAAGCCAGCCTAGAAAGCCCAGGTCGAACCATATGGAGAGAGAAAGTGGCTTTCGAAAGACTTGTTCTTCTGGCATTTTCCATAAGTATTGCAGTGATTTCCATGAAACCGGCGCCGGCATATGCCGCCGATCCCATCCGCTGCACCGTCATCATCGATGAGAAGACCGGCGAGACGATTTACCGTAAGGGCAATTGTGATCAGGGCTTCTATCCGCAGTCGACCTTCAAATTGCCTTTGGCCATGATGGGCTATGATTCCGGCATTCTGGTCGATGAGCACAATCCGCTCTGGACATATGATCCGAAGCTCAAGCGACCGCAGCGCGAGCAGAAGGATACCGACCCGACCATCTGGGAGCGGGATTCCATCGTCTGGTACTCACAGGCGCTGACCCGCAAGCTCGGCAAACGTGCCTTTGCCGATTACGTCAGGCGCTTCGGCTACGGCAATGAGGATGTCTCGGGCGGTCCTGGCAATACGGATGGGCTGACCGAATCCTGGCTGATGTCATCGCTCAGGATCTCCGCCGAGGACCAGGTGCAGTTCCTCCGCCGGTTCCGAACCGGCCGCCTGCCGATATCGCAGCGCGCGCGGCAGATGACGGAGGCGATCATCCCGCATTTTGAAGCGGCCGACGATTGGGATATCCAGGGCAAGACCGGCGCCGGCTGGTTGCGCAACGCGGCCGGCAAGACCAATTATGAACGGCCGCTCGGCTGGTTCGTCGGCTGGGCGACAAAGGGCGACAGACGGCTGATTTTCGCGAGGCTCTACATCGCCAATCATCGCTACGCCGACAATCCGATCAGCTTCGAAACGCGCGATACGCTGGTTGGGGATTTCCCCGGATTGGTCGAAGACCGCTGAAAGGAAGAGGGCGCCGGAAGGCGCCCTTTCTGTCTCTCTATTCGGCGGCCATCGCCTGTGGTTCCTCTGCGACGTGCTCTTCGGTCTTCCCGCGGCTGAGCAGGCGATTGAGGAAATTCCCGAAGCGATCCATCTCGACGAAGATGACCGGGGTGATGAACAGCGTCAGCATCTGCGAAACGATGAGACCGCCGACGACGGCGATGCCGAGCGGCTGGCGCAATTCCGAGCTCGCACCCGTGCCGAGCGCGATCGGCAGGGCGCCGAGCAGGGCGCAGAAGGTCGTCATCATGATCGGGCGGAAGCGTCGCACGCAGGCCTCGTGGATCGCCGCCGTCGCCTTCTCGCCCGTCGTGCGCATGGTTTCGACAGCCACGTCGATCATCATGATCGCGTTCTTCTTGACGATGCCGATCAGCATCAACAAGCCGATCAGGGCAATGATCGAAAGATCGAAGCCCATGATCTTCAGCGCCAGCAGCGCGCCGAAGGCCGCCGCCGGCAGGCCCGACAGGATGGTCAGCGGGTGGATGAAGCTTTCATAGAGCACGCCGAGCACGACATAGATCGTCAGCACCGCTGCCAGGATCAGATAAGGCGTATTGCCCTGCGATTGCTGGAAGATCTCTGCTGTGCCGCCATAAGACGTGAAGACGTCGGCCGGCATGTTGAGATCCTTCTTGATCTGGTCGATCCGGGCCGTCGCGTCGCTGAGCGATACGCCCTCCGGCAGGTTGAAGGAAACGGTGGTCGAGACGAGCTGGCCGGTCTGGTTGATGGTGACAGGCCCGAGCGTGCGCTCGACATGCGCGAAATTCGACAACGGCACCAGGCTGCCATTGGAAGAGGCGACGCGGATCTCAGAGAGCTTCTGATCGTCCCAGGGTTTGCTCGTGTCGTATTCGACGATGACGTCGTAGCTGTCGCCGGTCGACTGGATTTCCGCAGCCGCAAATCCGCTGAAGGATTCCTGCAGCGTCGTGCGCAGCGTGTCATTGTCGATCCCGTAGGCAGCTGCCCGCTCGGTATCGATGACGATGTTGGCCTGCAGGGCATTGTTCTGCGCATCCGAGGTCACGTCCGTGAACAGGCGGTCGCCGCGCATTGCCTGCTGGATCTTGCCGGCCCACAGGTTGGTCTGGTCGGCGTTCAGCGCCTGGATGACCAGCTGATATTGGCTGGCGGTCTGGCGGCCGCCGAAGCGCAGGCTCTGGTTGGGCGTCACGAAGGCCTGCAGGCCGGGGATCTTGTTGATCGCCGTGCGCAGTTCGCGCAGCGTCTGCTCAAGCGGTTCACGCTGATCCTTGTCCTTCAGTTCGACGAACATCGAGCCGTTGTTCTGGGGCTTGTTGGGGTTGCCGCCGACGGTCGACATGACGTGATTGACCGCCGGGTTCGCCTTGACGACGGCCGCGGCCTCTTGCTGCAGGGCTTCCATCGCCGAATAGGAAATATCCTGCCGGGCCTGGGTACTGATCGTCAGGCGCCCGATATCCTCCTGCGGGAAGAAGCTCGTCGGCAGCGTCATGAAGAAATAGACGGTCAGCGCGACGGACGCGAGGAAGACTCCAAGGATGAAGGGCCGGTGGCGAAGGCACCAGCCGACCGCATTGTCGTAACCGCGCAGCGTCCGCTCGAAACCGGCATCGAAGATGCGGATGAGCAGTGGCGGACGGCTGTGATTGTTGGAAAGGCGCGAACCGAGCATCGGCGTGACCGTCAGCGAGACGATCGCCGAAGCGATGATGGCGATCGCAACAACCATGCCGAATTCGTTGAACACGCGGCCGACGACACCGCCCATCAACAGGATCGGGATGAAGACCGCGATCAGCGACACCGACATGGAGATGATGGTGTAGCTGACTTCGCCGGCACCCTTGATCGCCGCCTCGCGCACCGGCATGCCTTCCTCGACATGGCGCAGGATGTTTTCGAGCATGACGATCGCGTCGTCGACGACGAGACCCACCGCGAGCGTCAGCCCGAGCAGCGAGATGTTGTCGATACTGTAGCCGAGCACATACATCATGCCGAAGGTCGAGATCAGCGACAGCGGAACGGCAAGGCCCGGAATGATCGTTGCCGTCGCATGGCCCGTGAAGAGATAGATGACGAGAACGACGAGGCCGATCGTCAGAAGCAGCGTGAACTTCACGTCGGCGATGGCATCGCGGATCGGCTTTGCGGCATCGTTCATGATGACGGTGTTGACCGAGGGCGGGATTTCGGCGTGAAGCTGCGGCAGCTTGGCGTTGATCGCATCGACGACGTCGACGGTGTTGGCATCCGGCTGGCGCTGGATGGCCAGGATAATGCCGCGCTGGCCGTCATACCAGCTGCCCGTATACTGGTTCTCGACGCTGTCCTGGACATCGGCGATATCGCCGAGATGGATCGGTGCGCCGTTCGGATTGGCGATGACGAGCGAGCGGAACTGCTCGGCATTGGTACGCTGCGTATTGGCCGTGATCGTCATGGCCTGCGAATTGTTCTGCAGCGTGCCCACCGGCTGTTGGCTGTTTGCAGCCGCAAGCGCCTTGTTGACGGTGTCGATGCCGATGCCGCGGGTAAGCAGCTTGTTGGGGTCGACCTCGACGCGCACGGCATAGGTCTGCGCACCGAAGACACTGACCTGGGCAACACCAGGAAGCGTCGACAGCGATGGCGAGATGATGTCTTCGGCGATCTCGTCGAGCTTGCTGCGCGGCATGGTGTTGCTTTGCACCGAAAGCAGCATGATCGGCGCATCGGCCGGGTTCGTCTTGCGGTAACTCGGCGGCGTCGTCATGTTGTCGGGCAGCTGCCGCGTCGCATGCGAAATGGCCGCCTGCACGTCGGCGGCGGCCGCATCGATATCGCGGTTCAGGTCGAATTGCAGCACGATACTGGTGCTGCCGAGCGAACTCGACGCGCTGATCTCGCTGATGCCGGGGATCGTCTCGAACTGCTTGATCAGAGGGGTCGCGACCGAAGTCGCCATCGTCTGCGGCGAGGCGCCGCTCAGCTGCGCCGAGACGTTGATGGTCGGAAAGTCGACCTGAGGCAGAGCCGCGACCGGCACGAGCTGGTAGCCCGCAAGACCCGCCAGAATGACGCCGATCGCAAGCAGGGTCGTTGCGACCGGCCGCTGAATACAGAAATTCGGGATCATTGCTCAGCCCCCACCGCGATCGTTTCGGCCTGCTGCTGTTGCCGAGGCGCGTCGGCGGAAGCGACGTTCAGTGTCTTGTCGTCGAATTGCTCGCTGACCGCCTGCTGGTCGTTGAGCTGGCCCTGGCCTTCGACGACCACGTGGTCGCCCTCCGAAAGGCCAGATGCGATGGCCGTGAAGCCGCCATTGGCACGGGCGACGGTAACGGGCGTCAGATGCGATTTGCCGTCCTTGGCCACGAAGGCAAAGAAGCCGTCGGGGCCGGGGCTGACGGCAACCGTCGGCACGACCACCTGCTGCTCGTCATTGTTGAAATGCACGATGATATTGATCGACTGGCCGGGCCACAGCGCACCCGAGGCGTTTTCGAACTTCGCCTTGGCAAGGATCGTGCCCGATGCCGTGTCTACCGTGTTGTCGTAGAAGCTGATCTCGCCCTTGCGCACCCTTCCCTTGGTGGAATTGGGCGCCGTGCTGACTTCGACCGGACCGACGGCCAGCGCTTTCTTCAGTTCACGCAGGTAACGTTCCTGCAGGTGGAACTTCACATAGATCGGATCGTATTTGGCGATGGTGACGATGGCCGCACCGGCATTGACGAAGGCACCCTTGCTGGGAGCGATATCGCCGAGCCTGCCATCGAAAGGCGCGCGAATATCGGTATGCTCGAGGATAACCTGCTCCGAAGCGAGCGTGGCCTTGTCGGCTTCGACGGTTGCGGCAGCGGTATCGCGAGCGGCTCTCGCCTGGTCGAGGCTCTGTTGCGTGCCGGCCTTCTGGTTGAAGAGGTCCTGCGCCCTTGTCAGCGCCGTCTCGGATTCTGCGAGCGTTGCTGCATCACGCACGATCATCGCATTGTCCTTGTCGACGGCAGCCTTGGCCGTCCGGTCGTCCAGTTTGGCGATCAGGTCGCCCTCCTTGACCGTGGCGCCGTCATTGGCCTCGATGCTGACGATGAGGCCCTGTTCCTGGGCGGCAATCGTCGTATTGTCGTCGGCATCTGCCCAGCCTGTTGCCGTGACGTCGGTGGGCAAAGCGGCCTTCACGGCTGCTACGGTCTTGACCATTGTGGGACCGTTTGCGCCGCGCCGGCGCCCGCCACCCTGTTGTTGACCACCCTGTTGTCCGCCGCCGCTCTGGGCCTGGTCGGCCTGAGCCTGCTGATGATTGCCGTTCTGGCTCCCGTCGGGCTTCTTGATGAACTGTGACAGATAAGGAATATCAGAAGCGTAGGGGATCTTGTTCCCGAACTGCCAGAAGCCAACAGCGGCCACGGCTACAATGCTGACGGTGATCCAAAATTTCTTCATAAGCGAAACCGGTTTTGTTGGGCAGATTGCGTGATTTTCTACGGTGATTGAGCCGCCTATATTGCGGCGCAAAAAAGACATAATCACCCCGGCAATGATCACTAAGCAGTTATAACGGCTTAAATTTTCGTAATGAACATTCCGTAATATTCAAACTATACTAATATATAGTCGTTTAGGCAGCGTTCTCCGCCTTGGCGAGCTGCCAGCGCAGGCTGTACCGGCGAAACACTATTTGGTCCGCATTGCAGGTTTTTGCGCGGGATGGAACCTGGGAAATGCAGAGGCAGACTGTCATGGCCGAGTTGAACGCCGGTGATTTTCGCGCGCTTATCACCAACATCTTTCCGGAGCTGACGGGCTCCGTTTTCAAGCTCGCGACGAAGGGCTGGGATTCGACGGCCATCGATGTCGATGACCGTCTGATCTTCAAGTTTCCGCGCAATCCGGCCGCCGAGAGGGCGCTAGTCAGGGAAGCCGCTCTTCTCGGCGCCATCAGGCCGTCGCTGTCGATGGCGGTTCCCGATATGCGCATTCATGACGGCCCTCCGATTTTCTCCAGCCATGCCAAGATCCAGGGCGAACACCTCATCACCGACGATTACGAGCTTCTGCCGGATGCGGCCCGCCAGCGCCTCGGCGACGATCTCGCCCGCTTCTATGCCGAACTGCATGATCTCGATGACGACCGCATGCGCGCGCTCGGCGCCGGTCCGATCCTGCCCTGGCAATCGCCTGATAAGGTGCAGGAAATGGCGCTGCCGTTGTTGTCGACCGAACTGGCAAGCTATGCAGAGAAAGTCATCTGGGATTTCCAGGCTTTGCCGCCGGATCCTTGCGGGGTCACTTACGGCTTCTTCGATGGCCATGGCTGGAATATGGCCTTCGACCATGCCGAGGGCAGGTTAAACGGCCTCTATGATTTCGCCGATTCAGGTTTCGGCCCGCTGCATCAGGAATTCATCTATTCGAACTTCATCTCGCCCGATCTGACATCACGCATCGTCTCTGGCTACGAGACGCTGACGGGTCGCCGGCTGGACCGCCGGCGCATCGCCATTCTCACGGGTTTCCACCGCCTGTCCGAGCTGGCCGAACTTGCAGGCGATCCCACCTATGTCAGCGCAAAGATCGACAGCGTAGCGGCATGGGCCGCTGCGGACCGTGCCGGATGAGGGGGGGTCAGAGGGAGCGCGCAGCACCTCCGTCACAGCGGATCAGCGAACCGGTGATGTAGCTCGCCGGCTGGCTGCACAGGAAGGCCGCCGTTGCGGCAAATTCTTCGACCTTGCCATAGCGCCCGACCGGAATACGCGCCTCCTTCTCCACGCGAATCTGCTCGACGCTCTTGCCGGTCCGTTTGGCCGCAGCTCCGTCGAGATCGTCGAGCCTTGCTGTGAGGATGCTGCCGGGCAGAAGCATGTTCGTGGTGATGCCATGGCCGGCGACTTCCGATGCCAGCGTCTTGCTCCAGCCGGCAAGGGCCGGGCGCAGCGTGTTCGACAGGGCGAGGTTGGCGATCGGCTCGATCACTCCTGACGAGGCAACCGTCAGGATGCGGCCCCAGCCCTGCGTCTTCATGCCGGGCAGCAGCGCATTGGTGAGCGTGATGACGCGCGCGACCATGGAGAGGAAATAGGTTTCGAGCTTCTCCGGCGTCATGTCCTCGGTCGTGCCGGGCGTCGGGCCACCGGTATTGTTGACGAGGATATCGAGCCCGCCGAATTTCTCCTGCACGGCACCCGTAGCGGTCTGGACGAAATTGTCATCCGCAAGGTCGGCCCAGATCCAGTCGGCCTTGCCATTGCGCTGCCCGTTGATCGCCTTGCAATTGGCTTCCAGCTGCTCGCCGCTGCGCCCGCAGAGAAGAACATTTGCCCCTTCCTGCGCCAGCGCCTTTGCGATGCCGAGCCCGAGACCGCGTGAGGAGGCGAGTACGAGTGCGCGTTTGCCCTTGATGCCGAGATCCATGATTTCCTCCATTTCCGGTGGCCCATCTATAGGGCGCAAGTCCCGTGAAAGAAAAGGACGAAGAGCGCTTTACGGGTACTCCAATAATTGACGTTAACGTAAGCGTTATATAATCTTCTGTGCGGATGAACGTCATTGTGCGAATTGGAGGATTGGCTGTCGCTTCCCGGCTCGACAATGTTTTCCGGTTTTGACAAGAGAATACCCCGTAATGGGGATGAACGGTCGCGAGACGGCCGAGTGGAGACGGATGGATGACCGAAATGACCGAGCTGCCGGAACGCGAAAGCATGGAATTCGACGTGGTGATCGTCGGCGCCGGTCCGGCCGGCCTTTCGGCCGCCATTCGTTTGAAGCAGATCGATCCGGAACTCTCGGTCGTCGTGCTGGAGAAGGGCGCTGAAGTCGGCGCCCATATCCTCTCCGGCGCCGTCGTCGACCCTGTCGGCATCGACCGCCTGTTGCCCGGCTGGCGCAGCGAAAGCGACCATCCTTTCAAGACCGAAGTCAAGGACGACCACTTCCTGCTGCTCGGCCCCGCCGGCTCCATCCGCCTGCCGAACATCATGATGCCGCCGCTGATGAGCAATCACGGCAATTACATCGTATCGCTTGGGCTTGTCTGTCGCTGGCTGGCGACGAAGGCGGAAGAACTCGGTGTCGAGATCTATCCGGGCTTTGCCGCCACCGAGGTGCTCTACAATGACGAGGGCGCCGTCATCGGCGTCGCGACCGGCGACATGGGCATCGAGAAGAATGGCGAGCCCGGCCCGAGCTACGCGCGCGGCATGGCACTGATGGGCAAATATGTGCTGATCGGCGAAGGTGTGCGCGGTTCGCTCGCCAAGCAGCTGATCGCCAAGTTCGACCTGCAGAAGGATCGCGAGCCCCAGAAATTCGGCATCGGCATCAAGGAACTCTGGGAGGTCAAGACGGAGAACCATCGCCGCGGCCTCGTGCAGCATTCCTTCGGCTGGCCGCTCGGCATGTCGACCGGTGGCGGCTCCTTCCTCTATCACTTGGAAGACAATCTCGTCGCCGTCGGCTTCGTCATCCATCTCAACTACAAGAACCCCTGGCTCTACCCCTTCGAGGAATTCCAGCGCTTCAAGACGCATCCGGCAATCCGCGGCACGTTCGAGGGCGGCAAGCGCCTCTCCTATGGCGCGCGCGCCATCACCGAAGGCGGATACCAATCGGTGCCGAAGCTCTCCTTCCCGGGCGGTGCTCTGATCGGCTGTTCGGCAGGCTTCGTCAACGTGCCGCGCATCAAGGGCAGCCACAATGCCGTGCTCTCGGGCATGATGGCCGCCGACCGCATCGCCGCGGCGATTGCATCGGGCCGCGCCAATGACGAAGTGGTCGAGATCGAAAACGACTGGCGCAAGAGCGATATCGGCAAGGACCTGAAGCGCGTGCGCAACGTCAAGCCGCTCTGGTCGAAGTTCGGCACGGCCCTCGGCGTCGCACTCGGTGGTCTCGACATGTGGACCAACCAGCTCTTCGGCTTTTCCTTCTTCGGCACGCTCGGTCACGGCAAGACCGATGCAGCGTCGCTGGAGCCGGCGTCACAGCACAAGAAGATCGACTATCCGAAGCCCGACGGTGTGCTCACCTTCGACCGCCTCTCCTCCGTCTTCCTGTCGAACACCAATCACGAGGAAGACCAGCCGGTCCATCTTCAGGTCAAGGACATGGCGCTGCAGAAATCGTCCGAATTCGGCATCTATGGCGGCCCGTCGACACGCTACTGTCCGGCCGGCGTCTACGAATGGGTGGAGAAGGACGGCGAAGAGACTTTCGTCATCAACGCCCAGAACTGCGTGCACTGCAAGACCTGCGACATCAAGGATCCCAACCAGAACATCAACTGGGTGCCGCCGCAGGGCGGCGAGGGGCCTGTCTATCCGAATATGTGATGCCGGTCAGTTGTTCGGCGCCGTAAATGCGGCGCCGAAGTGCTCCTGGCGTGCCGCTGATCAATATCGCGGGTGAATAGTGACGCCTCAGCCGAGTAACGCGCGCCCTATACCTGATAACACATTCGTTATCACTTTGCGCCGGGCCTATTTAGCATTTCATTAACCATAATCTCCTTAGCTTGCGACATCTTCTTGACGCACTAAGGACATGTTCATGACGATCTCGCGCCGGGGCTTCCTGATCGCTCTTCCCCTCTTTGTCGCCGGTTGCTCTTCGACCACTCTTAACAGCCAGACGAATTATGCCGCACTTCCCGATGAGAAATTTCCGCTGAGGCAGGTGCCGATCGATCAGATCAAACCGGAGATTCGCCGCACCGAAGTCGCCTATGAGGGCAGCTATGCGCCGGGAACCGTCGTCGTCGATACACCGGCGCGGCGCGCCTATTATATCCTCGGCGACGGCAGGGCGATGCGTTATGGCGTCGGTGTCGGTCGCGAGGGTCTGGCCCTTGCCGGCAACGCCTATGTCGGCCGCAAGGCGGAATGGCCGAGCTGGACGCCGACGGAGAACATGCAGCGCCGTGAGGAGCGATACCGCAAGCTCGCCGGCGGCATGCCGGGCGGTCCGAACAATCCGCTCGGTGCGCGCGCCATGTATCTCTATCGCGGCGGTGGCGACACGCATTTCCGCATCCACGGCACCAACCAGCCGCAATCGATCGGCCTTGCCATGTCGAGCGGCTGCATCCGGATGATGAACCACGACGTCATCGATCTTTACAATCGCGTCGAAGTCGGCGCCAGGGTCGTTGTCATCCAGGCGACGGCTTGAGCATTGGTTGCCCCGGGAAAGCAACGCGGTGCTATTGGAGATCAAGGCGAGCGTCATCGATAGAAGTGAATTGACGGACGAGGCAAGTGCGCTCAATCTCCTGCTGTATATTCATGAGGGGAGAGCGAAATGCGCAGTATAAGTCTAGTAACTTCTATTGTGGTTGTTTCTGCATTTGCCAGTACTCTGCCTGCGTTGGCGGCGATCAAGACTGTTACACAGAGGCCGACAATTCAGTCATTGCCGGCGGGGCATGCCGTGCTCTTTAATGATGGTCAGTGTCCTTCAGGGCAGATTGCCAAATTCGTCCATAAAGAAAAGTCGGGTCAACTTAAAAAATCCTGCGTTCATTCGAACTGAAGAACATCAGTCGATCAAGCCGGTATAAGGTGATTGAAGCGCCCGAAAGCCGCCGCAGCGGATCGCTGTCGGCGGCTTTTGTTTTGGGCGAATGTTCAGCGGCGCTTGGCGGCAATGCCGGTCGAGAGCGCCACGCCGATGCCGGTGATCACGGCGGCGCTGATTTCGGCAAGGCCCATCTGCTCGCCGAGCAGGAAGCCGCCGCCGAGCGTGGCCAGCACCGGCGTCAGTGCCGTAAAGGCGGCAGCCTGCGTTCCGCCGAGGGTGCGCACCGCCGTGCCATAGGCGACCATGGCGACGAGGCCCGACAGAATGCCCTGGCTCAGCACCTGCAGGCCGATTTCCGGAAGAGGGGCCTGCGGCAGCGAGATACCGAACACCAGCGCAAGGACGGCCATGATCAGGAAGGACCAGATGGCAATCAGCGCGCTGGCCTGGATGGCCGAAAGACCGGAGCGGCGGAAGGCATGCGTATAGCTTGCCCAGAGAACGGCGCCAGCCGGCAGCAGCACGAAACTCGTCCAGGGCAGGGAGGCATCGGCAAGGCTGCGCACGAGCAGGATCAGCACTCCAGCGACGATCGCCGCCAGCCCGGCAATGCGCGTCGCATCCGGTCGTTCGCGAAAAAGCAGAATCCCGATCAGCGCCGTGGCGAGCGGCATGGAACCGCCGAGCAGGATGCCCGACGAGGCCGCCGGTGTGGAATGAATGGCAAGCGTCGTCACCAGGAAGAAGATCGCACCGCAGCCGGCGACCATGATCGCCAGCAGATGCAGCGGCAGGCCTTTTGGCATCAGCCCGATGCGCAGCCAGATCGGTGAGAGAACGAGGGCCGGAATGCCGAAGCGGATGAGGCCGATATCGATCGAACCGAGCGGCGTTGCAGCACTGTGGCGCGTCGCCAGAAACCATGTCGACCAGATCAGCACCGTCACGGTGCCGGCGGCATAACCCAGCCCTTGCGAAGGCGACTTCTCGTTTGAAAATGCGATCGTGCTCATCGTCCCGTCCTTTCCTCGGTCCGGATCTCATCCGGTTGAAAGAACATTAGCGCCAAGGGCCGAGGCATGTCCTTGCTATCTCTGGCTCAGAGAACGTGATATGCGCAATGATCTGCCAATTTATACTGATGGATTTCGCAATTATGCCAAATCTCGACAAATTCGATATTGCCATCCTGAAATGCCTGCAGGAGGATGCGCGCGCCACCAATGTCGAGATCGCCGAGAAGGTGAACCTCTCGCCGTCACCCTGTCTGCGCCGCATCCGCAATCTCGAAAAGCTCGGCGTCATCCGCCGCTATACCGCCGATATCGACCGCAAGGAGGTTGGCCTTGGTCTCACCGTCTTCGTTGAATTCAAGGTTGCCCATCACAGCCGGGAAAATTCCGAGGCGCAGCAGGCGGCCTTGCTCGCCATTCCCGAGATCGTCTCCTGCTTCCTGATTTCAGGGACGGCCGATTTCCTGGCGGAGGTCGTCGTCGAAGACCTTTCGGCCTATGAGCGGTTGCTGACGGAGACGCTGCTGACCCTGCCGAACGTCACCGATATCAGGTCGAATTTCGCGATCCGCAGCATCAAGACACATGGACCGCTGAAGCTGCCAGAGCGCAGCTGACGCACCATCTCCATTAATATGACTGCAATTGTAAACTTTACTTGATAAAAGCGCTTCACTTCTGTAGCCGGTGTCTCGGCCGGCGAGAGGGCCGACCCATCATTTCAGCATGAAGGATTTTGCCGTGAGCGTTTTTGATACTCCGCTGTCGCGCCGCCAGTTCGGCCTGTTGCTCTCGGCTGGCGTGGCAGCTGCCGTACCGGGCATTGTCCTTGCCGACAACGACAAGCGAACCATCAAGCACGAGCTCGGCACCACCGAAATTTCCGGCAAGCCGCAGCGTGTCGTCGCCCTTGAATTCTCCTTCGTACAGGCGCTGAATGCAGTCGACGTCGTGCCGGTTGGCATTACCGACGACAACCAGCCGAAGCGTATCGAACAGCTGCTCGGCAAGAAGATCGACTACAGCTCGGTCGGCACGCGGCTGGAGCCCAATCTCGAGCTCGTAGCTGCGCTGACGCCCGATCTCATCATTGCCGATGAACTCCGCCATTCGGCGATTTACGAGCAATTGAGTGCCATTGCGCCGACCATCGTGCTGAACAGCTGGGAGGGCAACTACGAGACCATCAAATCTTCGGTCGTCACCATCGCCGATGCCTTGGGCGAAAAGGCGAAGGGTGAACAAGCGCTGGCCGCCCATGAAGCCGTCATCGCCGGACTGGTCGCAAAGATCCCGGCTGGCGAAAAGCGCCGCTTCCTGCTCGCCGTCGCCAATCCGGATTCGATGAGCCTGCATAGCTCCTCCTCCTTCACCGGTTCCGTCTTCAAGGCCATGGGCCTGACGCCGGCGATCGATTCCAGCGACGCCGTGGAAAGCGGGGCAGGGATCGAGCGCCTGGTCGCCGTCAATCCGGACGTATTCCTGGTTGCGACCGATACCGGCGCCACCGTGTTCGACCAGTGGAAAAGCAATGCCGCCTTCAACAATATTGCGGCGGTGAAGGCCGGCATGGTCTTTCAGGTCGACCGCAACCAGTTTTCCCGTTTCCGCGGATTGACGACGGCAGAGATGATCGCCCGCGAAATCCTCGCCAAGGTCTATCAGGCGGGATAAGCGTCGATGACGACAAGAGGCGGCGCAGCCACGCGGCATGAAACCGGCAGCGCCGCACTGCTGGCATTCTGCCTGTTGCTGGCGCTCGCTGCGACTGTCCTGGCCGGCATTTCCTTCGGCGTTTCCGCGCTACCGGTCGCCCGCGCGCTTCATCTGCTTTTTGTGCCCGATGGCTCGCCTGACAGCGCCCTGGTCTGGGACGTGCGGCTGCCGCGGGCAATGCTCGCCACGCTGGTCGGCGCCAACCTCGCCGTTGCCGGCGTGCTGATCCAGACGCTGACCCGCAATTCGCTCGCTTCGCCGCAGACCTTCGGCATCAATGCCGGGGCCTCGCTGGTCATCGTGATTTCACTGATCGCCATGCCGGGCCTGAGCGCCGGAGGTACCGTCTGGCCGGCTTTCATCGGTGCGGCTGCCGTAGGTCTCGCCATGTGGGCGCTGTCGGTATCGGGCGCGATGAACGAGATGAAGCTTGCGCTTGCTGGCATCTCCATCCAGCTCGTGCTCGCCGCCCTCGTGCAGGCGATCCTGATTGCCAACAATGCCGGCCAGGATATCGTCTACTGGCTCGCCGGTTCCATCAATGGCGCGCAATGGAGCAAGGTCTGGATCATACTGCCTTTCACGCTTCTCGGCGGCGGAATCGCTTTGATCGCCGGTCGTCATTTCGGCGTGCTGGCGCTTGATGAGACCACCGGTATTTCGCTTGGCCAGAATGCCCGGCGTGTCGGCGGCCTCGCGGCCACGCTCATCGTCGTCCTTGCCGGGTCGGCCGTCGCCGTCAGCGGACCGATCGGCTTCATCGGCTTGCTCGTGCCGCATATCGTGCGGCGTCTTGCCGGCAACGACCAGCTGACAGTGATCGTGCTGAGCGCTATCACCGGCCCCTTGCTGCTGACTGCCGCCGATCTCCTGGGCCGCGTCGCCGCCTTTCCGGCCGAAACCCCTGTCGGCATCGTGACGGCTCTGATCGGAGCACCGGCTTTCGTCGCCATCCTCTGGCGGCAGAGGGCAAAATGACGAGTGCGGCCCTGCCATCGAAGAGCCTGCGTGCGGCAAGCGTCTGCCTTGCCATTGCGGCCCTCATCGTAATCGTTGCCGTGCTCGGCATGACGATCGGCGCCGTCACGCTGTCGGTCGGCCAAGTGCTGGACGGCATTGCCGGCGGCAAAAGCGCCTTCATCGTCATGCAGTACCGCGCCCCGCGCGTCATCGTGTCCATCCTCGCCGGCGCCTCGCTCGGCATTGCCGGCGCCTTCCTGCAAGGCGCGCTGCGAAACCCGCTGGCCTCGCCCGATGTCGTCGGCATTACCAAATGGGCCGGCCTCGGCGCCTTCCTTGCCGGTCTCTTCGCGCCGCCGGCCTGGGCCGTCTGGGCCATTCCCGCTGGTGTCATCGCCGGTGCGGTTGCGGGCGCGCTGGTGCTGCTTGCCATCGGCCGCAGCTTCGGTGGCGGCATCGCGGCCTTGGCGCTTGTGGGCGTCGCCCTCGGCATGTTGGCCCAGGCGCTGATGCAATATGTCATGGTGCTCTTCCCGACGCGCGCCGACCAGTCGATGGTCTGGCTTGCCGGCAGCGTCTATGGCTCGACGATGACCGATGTGGTCGCTCTCTCACTCTGGCTCATCGCCTGCCTGCCTTTCGTGTTGATCGCCACTATCAGGCTCGATGCCGGCGGTTTTGGCGACGATACGTTGACGAGCCTCGGCATTTCGCCTGGCCTCTTGCGCGGCGGCCTCATCGTCGTCTCGGTGCTGCTCTGCGCCGGCAGCGTCGCCGCTGTCGGCAGCATGGGCTTCCTCGGCCTGCTGTCGCCTCATGCCGCCCGCCTGCTCGTCGGTCCACGTGCCCGGCATATGGTTCCGGCAAGCGCCCTGATCGGTGCCCTGACGCTTTCCGCTGCCGATCTGATCGGCCGGCTCGTGGCCCTGCCGAACGAGATCCCCGCGGGCATCGTGGCTGCCGTGATCGGCGGTCCCTATCTCATTTTCCTGCTGATGAAGGAGGCAGGCCGCCATGACTGATGCAGGCAAGACTGACGCCGGCCATTCACGCCTCTCCGCCGAGGATCTGACGCTCGGCTATGCTGCAATCAAAGTGCTCGATCATGTCGATGTCACGATCCCGGACGGCAGGATCACTGCCCTGATCGGCGCCAACGGCTCCGGCAAATCGACGCTGCTGCGTGCTCTCGGCCGTATCATCCAGCCGCTCGGCGGCACCGTGACGCTGGACGGCAAGGCAATCGCTTCCATGCCTGGCAAGGCGATCGCCCAGACCCTGGCGCTCCTGCCGCAAAGCCCGGTTTCGCCCGATGGCCTGACGGTGCGCCAGCTCTGCCGCTTCGGCCGTCACCCGCACAAAGGCATGCTGTCGCGCACGAGCCGTCACGACGAGGCGATCGTAGAGGCGTCGCTCGCTGCCACCGGGCTGGCGGATCTTGCCGAACGCCCGCTCGACCGCTTATCCGGCGGCCAGCGCCAGCGTGCCTGGATTGCCATGGCGCTGGCGCAGGAAACGCCGATCCTGCTGCTCGACGAGCCGACGACCTATCTCGATATCGCCCATCAGCTGGAAGTTCTGGAACTGTTGAAGGAATTGAACGAGAAGAGTGGACGCACCATCGTCATGGTCGTCCACGATCTCAATCACGCCGCGCAATATGCCGACCACATCATCGCGGTCGCCGATGGCGGCATCCACGCTGCAGGCAGCCCCGTCGACTTGCTGAAGCCGGAGCTGATCCGCAGCGTCTTCGGCATCGATGCCGTGGTGATATCCCATCCGGTTGATGGGACACCACTCTGCCTGCCGTTCGTTGGGCGCTAAAGCAGCGTTCCGCTGAGGATCAGCAGCGCCACCGAGAAGTAGATGACGAGCCCGGTCACATCGACCAGCGTGGCAACGAAGGGAGCCGATGCCGTTGCCGGATCGAGCCGCAGTTTCTGCAGCAGGAAGGGCAGCATCGAACCCGACATGGAGCCGAAGGTGACGATACCGACCAATGCGGCAAAGACCGTCAGGCCGACCAGCTGCCAGTGCGGGCCGTAATCATAGAGCCCGGCCGTCTGCCAGAAGATCACGCGCAGCATGCCGACAAGCCCGAGAATGGCGCCGAGCACGACGCCCGTCGGCAGTTCACGCAGCAGCACCCGCCACCAGTCGGTCAGCTTCAGCTCGCCGACAGCCAGCGCCCGGATGATGAGCGAGGTTGCCTGCGAACCGGAGTTACCGCCGGAGCTCATGATCAGCGGAATGAAGAGCGTCAGAACGACGGCCTTTTCCAACTCGCCTTCGAAATGCTGCATGGCGCTTGCCGTCAGCATTTCGCCGAGAAAGAGGGCACAGAGCCAGCCCGCACGCTTGCGGATCATGCCGCCGAAGCTGATCTTCATGTAGGGCTTGCCGAGCGCTTCCATCCCGCCGAATTTCTGGGCGGCCTCGGTCGTGTCTGATATCATCGTGTCGATGACGTCATCGACCGTGACGATGCCGAGCACCATGCCGTGGTCGTCGACGATGGGCATGGCCAGGAGGTCGTGCTTGCGGATCAGCCGTGCGACGTCTTCCTGCTTCATCAGCGCATTGGCCGAAACCGGCGTACCTTTCTGCGCGACAGACAGGATCGAGGCATCAGGCTCGCCGGTGATGAGGCGGCGCAGTGTAACGACATGCATGAGCGCGCCGGAATTGTGATCCAGCACATAGATGGCATAAACGGTTTCGCGGGAGCGTTCGACCTGCCGCACATGGTCCAGCGTCTGGGCGATGGTCCAGTCGTCGGGCACGCTGACGAATTCCGTCGTCATGATGCTGCCGGCCGTGCGCGGCGGATAGCCCATCAGATGCTGGATGGCGATGCGAACGGGTTCTTCCAGGCTGGAGAATAGGCGCACGCGATCATCGACATCGAGTTCCAACAGAACGTCGGCGACGCGGTCGTTCGACATGCCATGCAGCAGCCGAGCCGAATCTGCGCTGTCCATCAGCGCCAGAATGGCCGGTGCGTTGCGCAGTTCCGGACGGTCGAGAATGTTGACGGCATAGTCCTGCGGCATCCGAGAGAGGATGCGGCCGGCTTCAGCCGGGGCAAGTCCGTTCAACGACTCCACGCGCTCGGCAATGGTCGCGACACGGCTGTTATTCATGAAGGCACGGGCAGCATAGCCGGCCCGCAGGGGGAAGCGATTGATATTCATTGGCTCGCCTTTCCGTCGATCCGCCGTAGCGTCCGAACGGGCGAGCCTGGAGCGTCCAGGTCAGCGCACGACGACCGCGTACGGCAAAGGCAATCGACTGCTACTGTCGCTTGGCATCGTGATGATGGCTCCGTTGATATCCGTGCAAGACATGCGTCATCCACGTGTCACACTAGGTGGTCTCGAATGCGGAAAAAGTCAAGCTGCCTAGATGCTTAACGCCAGAATGCCGCACCCTCGGCGCGGCATTATAGGTCAGCATCCTTTACGCAATATTTCGGGCGTCGAAAAACGCGGATTTTCGGTCCTGAAAACCTCAGAATCCGACGAGAACGACCTTGCCCTTCATCTTGCCGCTCTCGACCATGGCATGCGCCTTTTTCAGGTTCGCGGCATTGATCGCACCCACGGTTTCCGACAGCGTCGTGCGGATTTTGCCGGCATCGACGAGCTCGGAAATCTTGTTGAGGATCTTGTGCTGCTCGATCATGTCAGGCGTGCCAAAGAGCGGACGGGTGAACATCAGTTCCCAGTGAACCGAAGCGGCCTTGCGCTTGAAGGGAACGATATCGAAGGTCTTGGGATCGTCGATCAACGCGAAGCGGCCCTGCGGTGCGAGCGCTTCGACAATATCGGCAACATGCTTGTCCGTATTCGTCGTCGAGAAGATGAAGCCCGGCGCGCCGATACCGAGTGCTGCGACTTGCGGTGCGATCGGCTTGGAATGGTCGATCACATGATGTGCCCCATGAGCCTTGACCCATTCCTGGGTTTCCGGTCGGGAGGCGGTGGCGATCACTGTGAGGCCGGTCAACATGCGGGCGATCTGCACGGCAATCGAGCCGACGCCGCCGGCGCCACCGATAATGAGCACGGCAGGAGCCGCGCCCGGCACCGGATCGGTGACACGCAGACGGTCGAACAGCGCTTCATAGGCGGTGATCGAGGTGAGCGGCAGGGCGGCCGCAGCGGCAAAATCGAGGCTCTTGGGTTTACGCCCGACAATGCGCTCGTCGACGAGCTGGAATTCGGCATTGGAGCCGGGGCGATTGATGACGCCCGAATAGAAGACCTCGTCGCCCGGCTTGAACAGCGTGACATCCGAACCGACAGCCTTGACGATGCCGGCCGCATCATAGCCGAGCACCTTCAGTTCATCGGCAGGCGGCGCCATGCTGGCACGGACTTTCACATCGACAGGGTTGATGGAAACGGCCCTGATCTCGACGAGCAGGTCGTGGCCCCTGGCTTCCGGGGTCGGCAGCTCGACGTCGATCAGCGAGGTTTCGGCGGCGATTGGCTGTGGGGTCTTGTAGGCGACGGCGCGCATCTTGGGAAACTCCTGTGTTCATTGCACGAGAGCTAGATGCGACCTATGTTCCGGCAACGCAAGAATGCACAAATTCTGTACGTAGTACCAAAAAGGATACTGTAGATGTCGCTGCCGCGCGCCAAATTGGTCACGAATTTCCCCGGTTGCCCGGTCGAGGCGACGCTGAGTTATCTCGATGGAAAGTGGAAGGGAGTGATCCTTTTCCACCTGATGGACAGGACTTTGCGCTTCAACGAGCTGAGACGCCATCTGCCTGCCATCACTCAGCGCATGCTGACGAAGCAGCTGCGCGAGCTGGAGGAATCAGGCGTGATCTCACGAACTGTTTACCCGGTCGTGCCGCCGCGTGTCGAATATGCGCTGACACCGCTCGGCTCCACGCTGAAGCCGGTCATCCGGGCGCTTGCCGCCTGGGGCGATGAATTCGTCTTCTGCAGCCCCGAGGGACGAGAGCTGCGGATCGCAAAGGCCTTAGGCAGTTCGGCTGCGGAGCTCCAGGCGTAGCGACGCGGCAAAGACGAAGAGGCCGAGGAAGGACAGGACGGCGCCGACATAGCCGGTCGCCTCAAAACCGTAGCCCCAGGCAATGACGAGGCCGCCGAGCCATGCGCCGAGCGCGTTGGCAATGTTGAAGGCCGAGTGATTGGAGGCGGCGGCCAGCGTCTGCGCATCGGCTGCGACATCCATCAGGCGCGTCTGCAGCGCCGGGCCTGCTGCAAAGCCGCAGCCGACGAGGAAGACGCAGAGCCCGAGCATGTAGGGGTTGGAGGCGGTCAGCGAGAACATCGTCAGGACGACGATATTGTAGACCAGCGAGCCGCCGATCGTGCCGAGCAGCGATTTGTCCGCCAGCCATGAACCGATGACATTGCCGGCATTCATGCCGACGCCGAAGAGCACGAGCATCAGCGCAACGGCCGTTTCCGGCAGCATTGCCACCTGCGTCGTCGTCGAGGCGATGTAGCTGAACATCGCGAACATGCCGCCGTAGCCGACTGCGGCAATGCCGAGCGTCAGCAAGATCTGCGGACGGCGGAAGGCGCCGAGTTCACGCAAAGCGCTTGCCCCTTCAGCAACCTTGTCATGCGGCACGTAGAACCAGATGAGCGCGACCGTCACGAGACCGATAATGCCGACGGTGAGGAAGGCCACCTGCCAGTCGAGCGCCTGGCCGAAAAAGGTCGTAAGCGGCGTGCCGAGCAGGGTTGCGACCGTGAGGCCGAGCATGACGCGGCCGACGGCTCGCGCGCGGCGGTGCGCCGGCACCATGGAGGCGGCAACGAGGGCTGCCACGCCGAAATAGGCGCCATGCGGCAGGCCGGTAATGAAGCGCAGCACCGCAAAGCTTTCGAAGGTCGGCGCGATGGCGCTCAAAATATTGCCGACGGCAAAGAGCAGCATCAGGCAGAGCAGCAGCGTGCGCCGCGCCATCTTGGCGGCAAGCACGGCGATGACGGGTGCGCCGATGACGACGCCGAGCGCATAGGCGCTGATGACATAACCAGCCTGTGGGGTCGTGACCGAAAACGTGTCCGCCACATTAGGCAGCAGACCCATGATGGCGAATTCACCCGTACCGATGCCGAAGCCGCCGGCGGCGAGCGCCAGTTGCACGAGCGCGACGGTCATGGCCGAGGGAAGAGCTGCCTCCGGCCCGGAATCGGTAGAATCGTCATCGATGGAATCATTGATGGAATCGTTGACGGCAACCTGGCTCACGGGCGGTCCTCGGAGGATCTGTGCTTGGATAACGGCCGCTGGCGGGACACGCAGGACCGGTCATTCAGAAATGGCGGGAGGCGGAGATGGGATCTCCAGTCTTCTATCTATCAAATGGCAAGCCGAAGGCGTCGAGTGCTTTTTTTGCAGTGCAGCGTCCTGCTATCTGCATACGTCCATTGCAATATTTGCGCTTCAGCAATGTGTCCGGAAAAATCGTCCGGCTTGAAATCACAGGTGTATCGACCATTTCTTGAGGGCAGGCATCACAGCGAGGACAGGGAATAGGCACCTCATGAAGCTCGTCGGTTTTTTCAATCGCGACGGCGGTACCTTCAGAACGACAGACATGCAGGCTTATGAGAAGCGCGCGGAGGAGGTCTTCCGCGATGCCGGGCATGATTTCGAAGCGATCGTCTTTTCCGGCGGCGAGATCGTTCCCGCCATGGAGCGCGCCGCACGGCGCGACGATATAGACGGCATCGTCGCCGGCGGTGGCGACGGCACGATCTCGGCAGCCGCTTCCATCGCCTGGAAGAACGGGGTGGCGCTCGGCGTCGTGCCGGCCGGTACCATGAATCTCTTTGCCCGCTCGCTGAAAGTGCCTCTCGATATCTGGCAGGCGCTCGATGTGCTCGCTTTCGGCGAGCTCGACAATGTCGATATCGCCAGCGCCAACGGCAGGCCCTTCATTCACCAGTTCTCCGCCGGATTGCACGCACGCATGGTGCGATACCGCAATTCCTACAGCTACCGCTCCCGCCTCGGAAAGATGCGCGCCAGCACGCGTGCTGCCTTCGGCGTCGTCTTCAACCCGCCGGAATTCGAGGTCGCGTTCGAGGCGGCGGGCATGAAGGAGACCCGGCGCGTCTCGGCGATATCGGTCTCCAACAATCCCTTCGGCGAAAACGCGCTGCTCTATGCAGACAATCTGCGCAGCGGCGAACTCGGCTTCTATACGGCAAAGCCGCTGAGGCCGCTCGGCGTCGCACGATTGGCGATCGACATGCTGCGGGGCAAGTTCCGCGAAAACGACGCTGTCATGGTCATGCATCCGGCCGAGGTGTATCTGCATTTCCCGAAGCTGCGCGCCAAGGCGAATTGCGTCATGGACGGCGAACTTCTGCCGCTGGCGCGCGATATCACGGTGAAGCTTCATCCGGGCGAACTGAAGGTACTGGTCAGGCAGGGATTGGCTGCCCAGGAAGGCGAGGGCGACCGGCGCGAGCCGGCAGCCTGATGCTCAGAAAGAAGCGGCGCGCCTGGCCCTGAAAGGAATGAGGGCGCTTTCGACGATATCCCGGTTCGCCTCGTCGCCGAACACACAGGTGCGATTGCGTCCCTTCCTCTTGGCGCAGTAAAGCGCCTCGTCGGCCGATGCGATGAGCTGGCGCCAGCCGCTTGCACCGCATAGACCGGAGGCGACGCCGATGCTGACGGTAATGGAAAGATCGATGCCGGTTTCCCCGTCACGGATCACATGCGCCTGAATGCGGCTGCGAAGTTCCTCTGCAAAATCGACGGTATTCGCAAGATCCGGTGTCGAAACGAGAACGGCGAATTCCTCGCCGCCATAACGTGCGACGACGTCGGTCGGACGCATCGCACCTTGCAAAAGGGTGGCCATTTCGATCAGCACGGCATCGCCGGTAAGGTGGCCATAGGTGTCGTTGACCGTCTTGAAGTGATCGATATCGATCAGCATCAGGCAGACATCTTCCTCGCGCTCCGAAGGCGCGTTGCCGAAGCCTTCCAGCGCCCGGCGGTTCCATACGCCGGTCAACCCGTCCTTTTCGGCCTGCATCTTCAGCCGAGCCTCGTACTCGGCCCGCTCGTCGAGCTTGCCGCGCAGCAATTCCAGCGCGTCGAACAGGCTGCGCATTTCCGGCGCCTTTGATCCGGTCCCAAGGTTCGTCATGGCGCCGCCCTCGGCAAGCGCGATGATCTGTCGGCGGGCCGTCAGTAACGGATCGAGCATGTGAAGGCGGATGGAGCGGAATAGCATGAACAGCACCGCGAGAGCGGAGGCGGTGATCACAGCGATGACCGCCAGGCGATAGGACGCGGCATAGTGTTGGGTTCGGTAGCGCTTCACCACGTCGTCGAGAAAGACCGTGCGCAGCCTTTCGAGCGGCTGCAGCGTCGGAACGTAGTCGCGCGTCAGATCGACTGCGGAAACCGAATAATCCCCGGAGATCTTGCCCTGCTCGATCAATATCTTGACGAGCTCGACGCCGGATCCGAAAAAGATCGTATCGATATCCTTCATGAGCTGCTGGGACAGCGCATCGCGATCGCTGACGATTTTCTGGCCCTGCATCAGCTTGCGCAACTCCAGGAGCCGGCCAATGGTGCGGCTTGCATCGGTGATATGGCTGTCACGCAGCGGCTGGCGCGTGGCAATCGGACCCATGATCTGTGAGGCAGCCCGGCCGCCATATTCGCGCATGTCACTGATCATCCGCCCCGTCAGGAATGGTGCGGTCAGTTCCGACCGGTGGGCGGTGAAGGCGGCTATGTGCCAGTCGACAACATGCTGGAAGGTTTCGATCACCTCGATCATCTCGCCGATCGCGTTCTGCACATCGTCCGGCTGGCGGTCGGCAAGCGGTGTTGCGGCAACGCGGTCGACGGCTTCGCGAGCCCTGCTAAGCTGCGTTCGTGTCTCGGCAAGCGCGGCCCCGAGATCGGGAAGGGTGGAGGATACGTCGACTTCAGGCGGCTCATCGAGCGCCTCGAGCGAGATATCGCTGATGCGCCGGAAGACCTTCAAACGCTCTGTTGCAGGCGCGCTGCTGTTCGGCTCGATCGCCATGATGTCGTTGGCTGGTCCGCGTTCCGCCGACATGCGGCTCGCCGCTTCCAGGACCTGGCGGAAACGCTCCACCGCCCGCAGATTGTCATTGGTCGAATGATAGCTTTCGTAGGTCGGAATGAGAGCGCTGGCTGTCAGAACGAGGGTGAGAAATGCCACGATGACAGTTGCAAAAAGCAGCTTTCCCTCAAGAGTGATGCGGTTCATCAAACCGAACCCATTCAACCTGTCATCCGATCCGGCTCCGTTGCCGGTTTGCTGAATATGCTGATATCAGGCATATATTACCGATTTCGAGTATAGATAATCGATAATGCCCAACAGGGTTAAGAAAAGCGTGCAGTTGAAAGTTATGTGACGGCTCTATTAACTAGAGGCGCGCAAGATATGTGCGATAATCGAAATCCGATACGGTGCGAAGGTAGGCTATTGCTTCCTTGTACTTTGTATCGCCATACAACTTTCGATACCTGTCGCCGAAGATATTGGCGATAAAGGATGACTGCCGGAAGGCTTCGACCGCCGTCAGGAAATCATGCGTGAGCCGTTTTGCGTCCGGTGGTGTGTAAGCGGGTGTCGTTTCCTCGCCCGGATCGAGATCTCCGTCGAGGCCGAGCAACATGCCGCCGAGGATCGTCGCCAGCAGAAGATAGGGATTGGCATCCGCACCCGCCACCCGGTGCTCGATGCGTGCCGCCGGTCCATCGGTATCGGGAATCCGGATGGCCGTGCCGCGATGCCCGCTGCCCCAGGTCAGATCGGTCGGCGCGAAGGAACCCGGCTGGAAGCGGCGATAGGAATTGGCAAAGGGCGCGAAGACCAGCTGTGCCTCCTGCATGGTCTGCAGCAGGCCTGCCGTCACCGATTTCAAAAGCCTTGGTTCTCCGCCCTTGGCATCGAGAATATTGTTGCCATCCCTGTCGATGATGCTCGCATGCACATGCAGTCCCGAGCCTGCATGCTCGGAATAGGGCTTGGCCATGCAGGTGGATTTCAGCCCGTGCCTGCGTGCGGCCTGTTCGGCAACGCGCTTCAGATAAAGGCAGTCGTCGGCCGCAGCCAGCGCATCGGGCCGGTGCAGCAGGTTCACTTCGAACTGGCCAGGCCCGAATTCCGCCGTCGTCGCCTCCGCCGGCAGGCTCATCGCCTTGGCGTAGGCGCGCAGCGTCTGGAGATAGTCGTCGAGCGCATCGACCGCACTCATATCATAGAGCTGGAAACCGTTCGGATCGCCGCGATAGGTAAGGCTTGCAGGCGGAGAGGGAATGCCCGTCTCGCGCCAGTTCTCCTCGACAACATAGAATTCCAGCTCGGTCGCCACCACAGGAGTCAGCCCGCGCTCGGCATAACGTTCAAGCACGGAGGCGAGAATACCGCGCGGATCCATGAAGCTCCGGCTGCCGTCGAATTCTTGCATCGTGGCAAGCACCTGCATCGATCCCTCGGGCGCCCAGGGCATTGGCGTCAGGCTGCGCCTATCGGGAATGACATTGCCGTCGGGGTCGCCGATCGTCAGCGACAGGCCCGTAATATCGTCATTGTCGTCGCCCCAGATATCGAGCGATTGCGTGGAGGTCGGCAGGCGGATGTCGCCGGCCCAGACCTTCTTTTCGGCCGATAGCGGCAGCTGCTTGCCGCGCAGATCGCCATTCATGCCGACGATCAGGATCTCGAAACGCGGATCACCCGCTTCAGTCTCTTTACCCTTGCTCGCCATGACCTTGAAAATCCTCTCGCAGAAGGCCAAGGTCGTAAACCATCAGTCAAAGCCTTTCAATCCGAAGGTCTAATCATGTCCGACACTTACCCGCTGTCAAACCTTGCCGCGATCGATGCCGCACATCATCTGCATCCCTTCTCCGACATGAAGAAGCTGAACGCCGATGGCACGCGCATCATCCAGCGCGGCGAGGGTGTGCATATTTTCGACAGTCACGGCAAAAAGTACCTCGATGGCTTCGCCGGTCTCTGGTGCGTCAACATCGGCTACGGCCGCAAGGAAATCGCCGACGCCGTCGCGCGTCAGATGAACGAACTTCCCTATTACAACACCTTCTTCGGCACGACCTCGCCGCCGACGACGCTGCTGGCGGAGAAGGTGACGTCCAAGGCCGGCCCACGCTTCAACCACATCTTCTTCACCGGTTCAGGCTCGGAGGCGAACGACACCTGGTTTCGCATGGCCCGTGTCTATTGGGCAGCCGTCGGCAGGCCCTCGAAGAAGACGGTCATTGCACGCCGCAACGGCTATCACGGCTCGACGGTTGCGGGCGCTAGCCTCGGCGGCATGAAATACATGCACGAGCAGGGCGATCTGCCGATCCCGGGCATTGTCCATATCGGCCAGCCCTACTGGTACGGGGAGGGCGAAGATCTCTCGCCCGCCGAATTCGGGCTGAAGGTCGCCCGCGAGCTCGAAGCCAAGATCGATGAGCTCGGCGAGGAGAACGTCGCCGCCTTCGTCGCCGAGCCGATCCAGGGTGCGGCCGGCGTCATCGTCCCGCCGGAGACCTACTGGCCGGAGATCGACCGCATCTGCAAGGCACGCAATATCCTGCTTGTGAGCGACGAGGTCATCTGTGGTTTCGGGCGGCTGGGCGAATGGTTCGGCCATCAATATTTCGGCGTCGAGCCGGATTTCGCGCCGATTGCCAAGGGACTTTCCTCGGGTTACCTGCCGATCGGCGGTGTGCTCGTCAGCGATCGCATCGCCGAAGTGCTGATCAACGACGTCGGCGATTTCAATCACGGCTTTACCTATTCCGGCCACCCGGTCTGCGCCGCCGCAGCGCTCGAAAACCTGCGCATCATCGAGGAGGAGAAGCTCGTCGAGCGCGTGCGCGACGACATCGGCCCCTATTTCGCAAAGAAGTGGGGCGCCCTTGCCGAGCATGATTTCGTTGGTGAGGCGCAAAGTGTCGGCCTGATGGGCGGCTTGCAGCTTGCCGCCGACAAGAAGACCCGCACCCGTTTCGAAAAGCCCGACCCGATCGGCGCGCTGGTGCGCAATCACGCGCTGGCAAATGGCCTCGTGCTGCGCGCCACCGGCGACCGCATGCTGGCCTCGCCACCACTCGTCATCAGCCATGAGGAGGTCGACGAGATGGCGCGGATCGCCAAACTGGCGCTCGATGCGGCCTGGAAGGAACTGCGCGCTTAGAGCAATTCCGGCAAGAGTGCGTAGCGGTCTTGCGTCCGCAATTGCGTGAAAACAAAGAGACAGAGTGTTTCCGCGAGTAGAAGAAAGACGGAAATACTCTAGGGATAGGCGACCGCGTAAGCGAATTGATAGGTGTCGCCCGGCCGGCCGTAGATGTAGGGCAAGGTGACGACATGCGTCTCCGGCTGCTTCAAACCGTTCTGCGCCAGCACATCCCCGAAATAGTCGTTCGGCCAGGCGGGCGGCGGTCCGCCCTTGTCATCGCGCCAGACGAAAACGACGGGATGTTTTGCATCCAGTCGAAACGTCGGCTTGAAGTCCGGATAGAAATAAGTCTGCACCGGTGTGTCGGGCATCAGCAGCCGCATGTTACCGTCGAGATGCGGATCGTAGCCGACGATCAGCGCCGGTTCGCCGCCGATATCCTTGCGGATAATCTCGGCAAAGCCGGAATAGGGAATGTTCAGCCGCTGATATTTGCCGAAAAGCGGACCCCAATAGGCTCGCATGGCAAGCACGGCCAGCACCGTAACCATGATGACACCGCCGACAGCGAGCGACGCCCGCAAGGGCACGCCTGCATCGACTTCGGCACTGTCGGCCTTCATGCAGATATAAAGCGGCAGGATGAGAAAGAGTGGCGTCAGCCACCGGTCGGCGACGTTGTCGACCCCGGCAAGCAGGATCATCAGTGCAATGGCGCCGATCTCGATCAGCAGGATGCGACCGGCAATTCTTGTCCAGCGGCTGGAAGCGCGCCACATGGCCGGCAGCGATCTGGCAAAGAGCGCCAGAAAGATGGCGACCGATACGCCGGCTATGCCGACCATTGCGGAGATGAAGCGGAAAACGCCGGTCGATACCTGCGCCAGAAAGCCTTCCCCGTCACCGGTCATCTTGTGCAGCGTGCGGTCGACGGCAACGTCGAAGTGCTGCAGGAACCAGAGTGCGTGTGGCAGCACGATAGCGATCGACACGACGATCGTCAGCGCCAGCCGCCAGTCGAAAATCCTCTTGCGAAAATCCGCGTCGATGAAGGCCGCGATCAGAGCGGCGGCCGGGAGGAGCGCGAAATTATACTTCGATATCATGCCGATGCCGGTCGCAATGCCGACAATGGTGTAGGAGATCGCCGAAGGCGCCTTTAGCGTGCGGAAAAAGCCGTAGAGGAACAGCGATCCGGCAAAGATCGTTGCGACCGAATGCGTCAGGTCCCGCTGCGCCTCGAAGACGATCTGCGGCACTGTGAGCAAGCCGAGCGTTGCCATCACCACCAGGCTGCTGTTCCTCAACGTCAGACGCGCCGCCAGCCAATAGAAGACGTAGGACAGGAACAGCATGGTGCATTTGAGGAATGACAGCGAAAACAGCGACACGCCGATCAGCGATGTCACGCCATACTGCACCCAGTTGTAGAAGGGCGGCTGCGAATTATAGCCGAAGGCGAACCACTGCGAGAGCAGCATCTGCTCCGCCTCGTCCAGCTCCAGCGCATTGGGGATGCTGAGCCGCACGATCAGGTGGAGCAGAAAATAGGTTCCGAGCACCGCCAGGATCAGATGTGGCCGGCGGCTGAAAAGGCCCTGCACGTCAGCTTTCTCGAGAGAAGATCTGGCGTACGATATAGTTGGGCGAGGCGTCGTCGCGGTAATAGGTTCGGGCGATCATCTCCGCCAGGATGCCGGTCGTGATCATCTGCACCGACGACAGCAGCAGCACGACACCGACCATCAGCATCGGTCGTGTGCCGATATCATTGCCCATGATGAACTTGTCGACGCCGAGATAGAGGAGGATCAGCGCTGCAAGGCCGCCGAGGCCGAGGCCGAGCGAGCCGAAGAAATGGCCCGGGCGGGCCTTGTAGCGCATGAAGAACATGACAGACAGCAGGTCGAGGATCACGCGGAAGGTGCGCGAGATGCCGTATTTCGAGGTGCCGTGCTGGCGTGCGTGATGGGTGACGGCCATTTCGCCGATGCGCGAGCTCGGCACGACGCCGGCAACCCAGGCTGGGATGAAGCGGTGCATCTCGCCCATCAGCTTCACCTGCTTGATGATCGAGGCGCGGTAGATCTTCAGACTGCAGCCATAGTCATGCAGCTTCACGCCGGTGATGCGGCCGATCAGGTAATTCGCGCACCAGGAAGGGATCTTGCGCAGCAACAGGCCGTCCTGGCGGTTCTTGCGCCAGCCGACGAGCAGGTCGAGTTCGCGCCGTTCCAGCTCCGAGACCATCGAAGGAATATCCTTCGGGTCGTTTTGCAGGTCGCCGTCCATGGTGGCGATCAGCCGGCCCTGGGCCGTGTCGATACCAGCCTGCATGGCGGCGGTCTGGCCGAAATTGCGCTGCAGTTCGACGATGCGCAGCGTCAGCCCGTCGCGGTTGACGAATTTGCGGGCGTTGACGAGTGTTGCGTCCGTGCTGCCGTCGTCGACAAGGATCAGTTCCCAGCGATGCGGATAATCGGCCATAGCCGCGACGATGCGCTCGATGAGCGGGCCGATGCTTTCTTCCTCGTTGAAAACAGGGACGACCAGCGACAATTCGAGCGGTTGCATCTGATCATTCGCACCGCGAATGGACTCTACCGTTGTCTGCAAGTTTCATTTCTCCTAAAAGGCGCGGCAATGAAGGACCAATGGAACACCAGCCGCCGCAGCCAAACTTAGGAAGCCTGATACATGAAGACCCCGAGTGTTGAAAGCGGGCAATCCTGGTTTCTGCGCAATCGCATGAGCCTGCTGACGGTCGCAATCGTCGCAGCCTATGCACTTTTCATCGAATGGTTCTGGGGCTGGTCGGTCATATTGGAACAATGGGCCGCCGTCGGACCACGTCCGGTCATCGGCGCATTGATACTTCTGACCAGCACCTATTTCCTGCGTACATGGCGCATCTACGATTATTTTCCACGGGAGACGGCAGGCCGGTTCGTGGCGCTCTTCCGCGTCACGCAGATCCATAACCTCCTGAACATCATGCTGCCCTTCCGCGCCGGCGAGACGAGTTTTCCGGTGCTGATGCGCACGGAATTCGGCATTCCGCTGACCCGCGGCACCTCCGCCTTGCTGGTCATGCGGCTTCTGGACCTGCATGCGCTGCTCGCTGCCGCCGGCCTCGGTTTTGCTGTGGCCGCCTCCAATGCCGCGCTTGCCTGGCTCATCTGGGTCATATTTCTGTTCCTGCCGGTCTTTGCCTTCGCTGCCCGCAAGCCGCTGCTGCGTCTCGGTGCAAGGCTCCTGCCGCGCAAGGCGCAGGCACTGCTCCATGAAATCGAGAATGGGCTGCCTTTCGATGCCGTAGCCTTTGGCCGCGCCTGGGCGATGACCATCGTCAACTGGCTGGTGAAGGTGCTGGTGCTCGCCTGGGCGCTCGGCCTGATGGGCGTGCTGCCGATGGCCGCAAGCTTCGGCGGCGCGCTGGGTGGCGAGCTTTCCTCCGTATTGCCGGTACATGCGCCGGGCGGTGTCGGCACTTATCCGGCCGGCATCACTGCCGGTGCGGTCGCCTTCGGTGCGTCAAGCGAACGCTCGGCCCTGGATGTCTTGGCGCAAGCGAGCGTCAGCGCGCATCTGCTCATCATCGTTTCGGCCCTGACCGGCACCGCCATCTCGCTCCCGCTGGGCCGCCGCCGCAAGGCTAGATCCTAAGCTCCGCAATGCGCTTGCGCAGAAAGACCTGTTCCGGTTCCTGCCGACAGAATGTCAGCGCCGTCTCGTAAGCTTCGATCGCCTCGGCCCGGCGTCCAAGCCGGCGCAGGAAATCCGCGCGCGCCGAGTGAGCGAGGTGATAGGTCGAAAGCTCCCCCTTGCCGAGAATGACATCGACAAGTGCGAGGCCTGTCTCGGGTCCGTCAGCCATGGCGATCGCCACCGCGCGGTTGAGTTCGGCAACAGCCGACGGATGGGCGGCAAGCAGCAGGTCGTAGTAGGAGGCGATGCGCCGCCAGTCCGTCTGTTCGATGTTGCCGGTCTTGGCATGTTCCGCCGCGATCGCCGCCTGAACCGTATAGATCCCAACTTCGGGTGCGCGCATGGCGATCGAAAGCAACGAAAGCCCCTCGGCAATCTTTGTCCGGTCCCATCGTGACCGATCCTGATCGGCAAGCAGCACCAGCGCGCCGTCGCCATCCTGCCGGGCAGCACGGCGCGATTCTTGCAGGAGCAGCAGCGACAGCAGGCCGGAGACATCCGGATGCGGCAGCAGGGTCGCCAGCAAGCGTGCCAGCCGGATCGCCTCGGCCGTCAGATCCGCGCGGACGATCGTGTTGCCCGAGGATGCCGAATAGCCCTCGTTGAAAACGAGGTAGATGACGTGCAGCACCCGGTCGAGCCTTTCCGGCAGCTCGGCCCCCACGGGCACTTCATAGGGAATTTTTTCCGTCCTGATCCGGTTCTTGGCGCGCACGATCCGCTGCGCGACGGTCGGCGCCGGCACGAGGAAGGCGTGTGCAATTTCTTCCGTCGTCAATCCGCAGACCTCGCGCAGCGCCATCGCGGTCTGTGCATCGGCGGCAAGCGCCGGATGGCAGCAGATGAAGATCAGCCGCAGCATGTCGTCCTCGATCGGTTCCATGTCGCCAATCTCCGTTTCTGTGCCATCAGGATAGAGGCCGTCCTCGATGTGCTGCAGCGAGGCGTTGAAGCGGGCTCGCCGCCGGAGGTGATCGATCGCCTTGAAGCGACCGGTCGAGACGAGCCAGGCGACCGGATTGTTGGGCATGCCGTCGATCGGCCACGTCCGCGCGGCTGCTGCAAAGGCGTCGTGCAGCGCCTCTTCCGCCCGGTCGAAATCGCCGAGCAGGCGGATCAGCGTCGCCAGAACCCGGCGCGAATGCTGCCGGTAGATATCCTCGATCACCCGTTCTCCAATCACCTGTTTCAAGGCCGGCCCTCACTGCGGCAGGGTGAGAAGCCTCACCGGACGCAATTCGATCGACCCGACCCGGGCGCTCGGAATGCCCGCAACGACCTTGCGCGCGTCTTCGAGATCGCCCGCCTCGATGATGTAGATGCCGGCCAGATGTTCCTTGGTCTCGACATAAGGGCCGTCGGTCGAAGACAGAATACCGTGGCGCACTCGCAGAACCGAGGCGCTCTCGGGACCTTCCAATGCATCGGAATGGATCATGATGCCCTTGCGCTCAAGCTCCTCGTCATACTGGAAATGCGCTCTCACGAGCTCGTCGCCCTCGGCCTTGCTGAGCGTGCCATCCATATCGGCAGGATTGTAGATGAGGCAGACGAAGCGCATCGCTATCTCCCATCCTTGATCGAATAGGCGGGCCTGATCTCGATCGACGCATATTTGAGGATCGGGAAGGTGGCAATGATCGCCTTGGCTTCCTCCATATCCCCAGCCTCGATCACCACGAAGCCGCCGAGATGTTCCTTGATTTCCGCGAATGGACCATCCGTTGCGGCCACGGTGCCGTTGCGAACCCTGAGCGTTACGGCCTGCTCCGGCTCATAGAGCGCCAGCGCGCTCAGCATATGGCCGCTGTCGCGCCAGTGATCATCGCTGATGATGCATTCCTGCGTGACTGCTGTCCATTCCTCCTGACTGACCTGGCTGCTCTTTTCAGTATCGAACCAGACTTGACCCAGAAATTTCATGGCATGACCTCCTCAGCCGAATTCGTGGATGGGGCGAACCTCGATCGCGCCGAGCTTTGCCAGCGGGATGCCGGCTGCAACACGGATCGCGTCGTTGAGGTCCTTGGCTTCGATCAGGATGAAGCCCCCGAGCGCTTCCTTCGTCTCGATGAAGGGGCCGTCGGTGACCGACATCTCGCCGCCGCGCACCCTGACGGTGACGGCCGACTGCGGCGACTGCAGCGCCTGCGCGACGATCATGTGGCCGCTGTCGGCTAGGTCGCGGTCATAGGCGAGCGAATCCCGGCCGAGCTTGTTCTTCTCTTCCGGCGACATGGCCGACAGCACCGTGCCGTCGAACCAGACCTGGCAAAGATATTTCATTGCTTATCCTCCACGCTGTACTTTCACCGGCCTTGGAGCGCCGTGCGTCCATTCGGACGCACAAAGGACGCTCTAAATCTTTGAATCTATGCATCGGGCTTTCCGAAAATCTATCTCGATTTTTGGGCCGATGCTTAGAGACGAACAGCCTAGGTACTTTTCGACAGGGAAGAAAAATATCTTTCAAGCGGTTTGCATGTCGAAAGACGAAGGCAGCGCTCGACAAAGCTTCATCTGACAACATCGAGGAGATGGAGCAATGAGCATGCTTGAATTCGGAATAGCACATCTGATCGTCACACGCGGCGTGCGCAAGATGCCGCCGCTTGAGAATGCCGAGGTGATGAAGATGCTGGTCAGGACCGGGATTGCGCTGGCGGCATTTGCCGGCCTGATCGAAGCGCTGCAGCTTGCCGCAAGCGCCTGAGAACAGTGCGCGGCCCGACCGACAAGGCCGGGCTGCAGCTGATACTTACTGAAACGCCGTTTCGAAGAAGCTGCGCAGCTTGCGCGAATGCAGGGCTTCCGGCGGCATGGCGGCAAGCTTCTGGATTGCTCGTATGCCGATCTGCAGATGCTGGTTCACCTGCGTACGGTAGAAAGCGGTCGCCATGCCCGGCAGCTTGAGCTCGCCATGCAGCGGCTTGTCGGAAACGCAGAGCAGCGTCCCATAGGGAACGCGGAATCGGAAGCCATTGGCGGCAATCGTCGCCGATTCCATGTCGAGCGCGATGGCGCGGGCCTGTGACAGTCGTTTCACAGGACCTGCCTGGTCGCGCAGTTCCCAGTTTCTGTTGTCGATCGTGCCGACCGTGCCGGTGCGCATGATGCGTTTCAGCTCGAAGCCCTCGTAACCGGTGATCTCGGCAACGGCCGCTTCGAGCGCCACCTGCACTTCGGCAAGTGCCGGGATCGGCACCCAGACTGGCAGGTCGTCGTCGAGCACATGATCTTCGCGCATATAGGCATGCGCCAGAACGTAGTCGCCGAGGCGCTGGCTGTTGCGCAGGCCGGCGCAGTGGCCGAGCATCAGCCAGGCATGCGGGCGCAGCACGGCCACATGGTCGGTGATCGTCTTGGCGTTGGATGGGCCGACGCCGATATTGATCATGGTGATCCCGGCATGGCCCTTCTTCTTGAGGTGATAGGCCGGCATCTGCGGCAGGCGGGAAAGCACGGCATCCGTTTCCGGAACGCTCGATCCTGCCAGCGTGACGATATTGCCGGGCTCAACGAAGGCCGTATAGCCATCGCCGCCTTCTGCCATCAGCTTGCGTGCCCACGAGCAGAATTCGTCGATATAGAACTGGTAGTTCGTAAACAGCACGAAGTTCTGGAAGTGCTCGGCACCCGTTGCCGTATAGTGCGACAGGCGGGCCAGCGAATAGTCGATGCGCTGTGCGGTAAAGGGTGCCAGCGGCGAGGGCTCCCCCGGAGGCGGCAGATACTCGCCGTTGGCAATTTCGTCGTCCGTCGTGTTGAGGTCGGGCGTATCGAAGAGATCGCGCAGTGGAATATCGACAAAAGCCGCTGCCGACGCTTCCACATGCGCGCCTTCGCCGAAAGCGAAGTGCAGCGGGATCGGCGTCGAGGATTCGGAAACGACGACAGGCACGTTATGGCTCTTCACCAGCAGCGAAAGCTGTTCCTTCAGATAGTGCTTGAAGAGCTTTGGCCGGGTGACCGTTGTCGTATAGACACCGGGTGCCGTCACGTGGCCGTAGGAGAGACGGGAGTCGACATGGCCGAAGCTCGTCGTCTCGATGCTGACCTGCGGGTAAAAGGCACGGTACCGGGAGGTGACCGGTGCGCCCTGCGCGAGCCTCGTGAAGCTGTCGATCAGGAAGGAGGTGTTGCGCTCGTAAAGTGCCGTCAGCGCCTCGACGGCTTTTGCCGGATCATCGAAGGTTTGCGGCTCGAAAGGGGGAGGCGACGAAATGTCGAACGCGGACAGGGGATAGATTCGTTTGCTCATGAGGCATTATAGAGAGTCGTTTTTAACAAGCAAACGACGCTCAAAGGCTGAGACCCAGATTTTTCCTGGGTCTCAGCGGATGATGGTGCAGTAACCGCCGCTGCTTGCCAGGCATGTATAGTTCGCGCCGAAATGCGATTGCTGTGCGCCTCCGCCACCGCCGTTGCGCACGACGACTGCCGAAAACGAGATCGCGAAGATCGCCGCAAACAGCGTTATGATTGTAAAGCGTCTCGCTAGAATGAACACGTCCACGTCCTTACCCCGATATGCGCCCTTCATGGTGCTGTTTTGCCATGATGTGGCTGAACGGGTGCTGAGACGGTGGTTCATTTTGCGTTCAGTTTCTGAGGCCGGCTAAGGTTCTCAGAGGCCGAGCGTTTCAGAGACGGGTCCAGGTCTGCGTTTTGCAGAAGACCTGCATCATGCAGCCCTGCATCTTGAGCGAGCCGCCGGAGATCGTGCCCGAGCCGCTGTAGGTCTTGTCGTCGGCAGGATCGGTGATCTCACCGCTATAGCTGCCGCCGGCGCCGGACAGTCTGCCGATCTTCTTGCCGGCATATTTGCCCGTCTTCAGCGTGATGCAGTATGCCCCGCCGCAGGGCGCAATCACTGCCGTATCGCCGGCGCGGGTCTTCCAGTTGCCGACGATCGGTTCATCTGCCTGGGCAAGGCCTGCCGCGAGTGCCAGTGCGCCGACAAGAACGAGGGTACGGATCATCTCTTCCTCCTTGAGATATGAAATGGCGCGAAAATAACTGACGCGAACGTAAAGGTAAATATGATGCGGGACGGGCCAAAAATCCGGCCTCCGCACGAGGTTTTTTCTGCTGATGGCCGGATTGATGCTGATTTCATAGTGAACAAATCCTCAATTTCCAAATCTGAATTTTTCGTAAAAGGCGCTGGAAAATCCTTAATTCGCAGGGATTCCGATGTTTAACAAAAACCCAAGTTTACCAAGCATTTGCACTTTGTTTGCGTCAAATTAATCATGCATTTTAGGCGTTTTTTGAAAGCCGTTTGGCATAGTGAACCCATCAAACGAGCGGGGCAAACCCGCCGGACCGGAGAGGCCGGAAGCCGCAGAAGATGGCAAGGCCCAAAGGTAAAACAGGGTACGTCTTAACAGGCTAAACAGGGATAAAACCGATGGCACGCTTTGAAATGCACAATGCTGAAATGGCCACCATGGGTGGCGAAAGCAACAGCGCCGATGTCTTCTGCGAAATGGGTCTGATGTATGCGACCGGCCGTGGCTGCGAGATCGATCTCGTCTCCGCTCACAAGTGGCTGAACATCGCCGCAATCAAGGGCAACGACCGCGCCGCCGAGCTGCGTGCCGATGTGGCCGCTGCGATGAGCAAGATGCAGCTTGCCGAAGCGCTCCGCGCCGCACGCGAATGGATGACGATCCACTAAAGACTGTCGTCGCTTGGCGCGACGCGCTCCAAGGACCGTCTCCAACAAGACAATTCGAAATAACAACCTCAAAAGAGGGGAGCTGGCGGGGCGCTTTGGACGGGGTCGACGCCGGGAGAAGGAAACTGCGACCGGCGCCCTCCCGCCGGCCGCGGTTTACCCGTTTTTGGTTTCCCGTTCTCAGGCGAGTTTCTTCAGGACCTGCGGCAAAGCCTCTTCGAACCGCGCCATTTCGGCTTCCGGCCCGACACTCACACGGATGCAGCGGTTCAGCGGTGCCACACCCGGCATGCGGATGAAGACGCCATGTTCCATCAGCCCGTCGACGATCGCCCGAGCATGAGTGCCATCGCGGCCGGCATCGATTGCCACGAAATTCGTTGCCGACGCCAGCGGCTGCAGGCCGTTTGCCCTGGCAATACCGGCAATCCTGTCGCGCGCGGCATGGATCTTCCCGATCACCTCCGAAAGGTAGGTCTGATCCTTGAGGGCTGCGAGCGCAGCGACCGTCGCAAGCCGGTTCATGCCGAAATGATTGCGGATCTTGTCGAAGGCCTGGGCCGTGCCGGGCGTCGAGATCGCGTAGCCGACGCGGGCGCCGGCAAGACCGTAGGCCTTGGAGAAGGTGCGGGTGCGCACGATGTTCGGCAGATCGATGAGCGACCCGATCGACGGCAGGGCAGAAGCCGGGCCGGTCTCGCTATAGGCTTCGTCGAGGATCATCAGACAGGTTTCCGGCAGCGCGCGCGCAAAGGCGACGATCTCTTGGGCATCCCACCAGCTTCCCATCGGATTGTCAGGGTTGGCGAAATAGACAAGCGGTGCGTTCTCGCGCTTGACCGCATCGAGCAACGCGTCGAGATCTTCACGGTCGCCGGCATAAGGAACAGTGACCAGTCGGCCGCCGAAGCCGTTCACATGGAAATTGAAGGTCGGATAGGCTCCGAAGGAGGTCACGACGGTGCCGCCGGGCTCGATCACCAGCCGCACGATCTGCCCGAGCAGTTCGTCGATGCCGCCGCCGATTGCGATATTGGCCGGTGTCACGCCGAGATGGGTGGCAAGCGCCTCGCGCAGCGCGTAATTTTCCGGATCGTTGTACTTCCAGATGTCGCCGGCCTGCTCGCGCATGGCGGCAATAACCGAGGGAGCCGGGCCGAAGCCGTTTTCATTGGCGCCGATGCGCGCTTCGACCTTCAGACCGCGCTGACGCTCGATGGCCTCTGGGCCGACGAAAGGGACGGTGGAGGGCAGGGCGCTGGCGAGCGGCGTGAAGCGCGAGAAGGCAGACATGCGAGGGCAATTTCCCGGGGTTATTGAAAAAGCCGCGCAAGAATAGGCTCTCGCTTTGCCATGGCAAGCAAGATTATTTCACGCCCGCTGCGGCCTAGACGCGGGGGCTGTTGCGGCGTGCGTTGATCGCTTCCATATTGCCGATCATGAAGTCTGCGCGCACTACCTTGCGTAGAACCTCCGGCTCCATGAGGTTGATGAAGCGAACGCCGATGCGCTCGTGATGGCGGTAGACCTCGGCACAGCCGATGCGATAGGCGAGCCCAAGAATATTCAGGTAATAATGTTTGGGCAGACCGGCCGTCGTCGACACGACAAAGGTCGCGCCACCCTGGGAAATGTCGAGAATTTCGGCGCTGCGCATCGAAATCCCGGTAAGGCAGGGGCGAACGGCCACGATACGGGCCGGCCGTTTGACGTTGAACTCCTCCCAGCGAATATCGTAGACAGCCGACTTCACCGTGGCGAGGTGCGTTGCGCGGAGCATTTCCATTTCGCATTCTCCGTCAGGCAGTTCAAAATGTGGGGCAGTTCGAATTTCAGGCTCTTCGACAGAGAGGCTCACACGAATGTTTTTCACATTCGTCAAATATGAAACTACAATTTTAACGAGTTTCAAATTTGTGCGTTAGCGGCACATCTATTGTGCCCTCTTGGGAATAAACTTGTCGTCGCTCAGGCCAGCAATCTTGCCGCGCAATAGCTCCCGGCAGCGCTAAGTGCCGTCAGAAAGGTTCCCCAGGCCATGTCCACAAGGCTCATCGCCAGCGGCCAGTTCTTTAGTGTCGACAAATTCGTGATGTCATAGGTGCCGTAAGCCGCCAGTCCCAAAATGGCACCATAGAGAAGCGTTGTGCCGATCGAGCCGCCGGAAAGCCCCGGCAAAACCGCAAGCACGACGATCGCGGCCGTGAAGAACAGATAGAAAAGCGCCGCGATACCGAGGTTCGGGGCGGGAAGCATCAGCTCGCCCAACTGGTCGCGATAGAAGGTGCGGGCGACGATGCCGAGCCATAAGGCGTCAACAACGGCAAGGGTGAGAAGGCAGCCGGCATAGGCAATAAGCGCAGTTTTCATCGTCTTTCATCTCCCGCTTTGCCCGTTCTACGCCATGGCCGGCCTTGCGGATCGCCGTTGATTCTCTTTGCGCGGATTTTTCCCGAACTCTTTCATTTGCCGGGCGTTTTCTCTTTGCGATGTGCTGCTTTCAATAATGAAGTGAGGAAACTGAAATGACTGATGTCAAAGTTCCCTGGGAATCCTGGGTCGTCGTGTGCGATGGGGCAAAAGCCCTGATAATGCAGAATGCCGGCGATGCCGAACTGATGAACCTCCAGGTCCGTGAAACTCTTACGCAGCCCAATCAGCCGACGCGCGAGCTCGGCACCGACAAGCCGGGTCGCGCCTACGCCCCCGATGGGCTCAGCGGCAGCGCCATGGAAGAGACCAACTGGCAGGACCAGGCCGAAGCCGACTTTCTGAAGGAAGTTGCCGTGAAGCTCGATGAGCTCGTACATGAAAAGGAGGCAAGCCGCATCGTTCTGGTAGCGCCTCCGCGTGCGCTCGGCACGTTGCGTCCCAATCTCAGTGCCGATGCGCAGGCCGCAATCTCGGCCGAAGTGGCGAAGGACTACACCAATCTCCCCGTCGACCAGATCGAGCGGCATCTCGCCGCTTGATCGTCACAAGCCATCGCTCTTTGAAACGCGGGTCACACGGCCCGCGTTTTTATGCGGCCAGATTGGGAATCAGAGGCTGGTTTCGAAGCTCAACCGCAGCACGTGATGCAGGAATTCGGGGTTCAGCAGCATGTTGAAGCTGATGGTCACGAACTCGTCTTCGCGCTTGACCACGGTCGCGCCGATCTCGTCGTGGATGCCGAGGATTTCCAGGAAGAAATTCTGCGGCATTTCCAGGCTGGGGCTGACTTCCAGCAGCGCGCCGGCAAGCGTGATGGTGCGGATCAGGCACCGCACTTGCGTGCCGGTGCTGAGGTGATGGCCGACGAAGATGATATTGCCGGGCCGATCGAGGTTGAATTCTCTGTAAGCCTGTTCGGGCTTGGGATGTTCTGTGTCGAGGTGCATCTGAAAGGCCATGTCAGCCTCCGCTTGTTGTACGATCTGACTTTAACGCAGGATTGCTCACATCTGCTGAACAATATCTTTAAAATTGAAAGCTTGTGCAAAATCTAACGGCATAACGCTTTTATCGTCGGCAATATTGTTCAGAATCTGCCCATTTTTTCGCCAAGCCTGTGCCGATCTTGACTTGGCATCCGTCGTCGCGCATAGAGAAGCCGGTTCGAGGCACCGGCCGCTCGCGGATGAAGATCCATGGTGAAGCCCTCGCGATCATGGTCACAGCCCCTGTGCATGCTGACTGACGGCAATGCGAGCCCCCCTGACAGTCGAATGGCATGCCTTTGAAAGGCTGACTCCATGACTCGTACCACCATGACTATGGCCTATCCGCCGGTTGATGAACTGAAGGCCCAGGCAAAGCGCCTGCGCCAGGCCATGACCGAGCGCGGCAGCGAGATCACCCATGCCGCCGCTCTCGAGTTGATCGCCCGCCAATATGGCGTCCGCGACTGGAACACGCTCTCCGCCCTTGCTGCCAAGCCCAATGACAAGCCTGCGTCGCCGATCTTCGTCGGCGCGCATATTCGCGGGCGTTACCTGAACCAGCCTTTCACCGGCAAGGTTCTCGCATTGTCGGCTGTCCCGGGCAGCGAGTTCTACAGGATCACCATCCATTTCGATGAGCCAGTCGACGTCGTGACCTTCGAGAGCTTCTCGGCCTTCCGCCAGCGCATTCATGCTCAGATCGACGAAAATGGCGTCTCGCCGCGCAAGACCTCGAACGGTCTGCCGCATCTCGTTCTCGATATCTGACAGCCTGATCGTTGCCCGCAACACCCGGATTCCGTCCATGACTTCAAATTCGCAAACGAATGCATTCCTGACCGGCTCGCTGCCTTCGGTCTTTGCCCGCACGGCGCTGCCAATCATCCTGATCACCACCATCAACGGCCTCTTTGCCGTGGTGGACGCCTATTTCCTTGGCGCCTATGTCGGGGCCGGTGCGCTTTCCGCCGTCACCCTTATCTTTCCCGGCCTGATGATGCTGGTGGCCCTGCAGTCGCTCGTCTCGAACGGGATGGCGAGCATCCTTGCCCGTGAACTCGGCGCCGGCAATCGCGATGCCGCCCGCCGCACCTTTGCGGTCGCCCATGTGCTGGCAATCGCCGTCGTGCTTGTCATCAACGCGATCTACTGGACCGTCGGCTGGCGCATCGTCGACAATGCCGCCGCAGGCGATCTCACCGTTGCCGAAAATGCCCGCGCCTTCATCGGCATCATGGTCGGTGCGGCACCCGTCGCCTTCTTCCTGTCGCTGAATATCGATGCCCTGCGCAGCGAAGGCCGGATCGGCTTCATGACCATGGTGATGCTTGCCGCCACGGCACTCAACATCGTCGCCAACTGGTTCTTCATGGCGATCCTGCAATGGGGGGTGGCCGGCTCGGCGCTGGGCTCGGTGCTGGCGCAGGCGATCTGCCTTTTTGCCGTGCTGATCTATCGCTGGCGCGATGAGCGCGCGCTTCGTCCGGCATCCCGCTTTCCGCTTGCGGACTGGCGGCCGATCCTGGCACTTGGCGCGCCGATGAGCCTCGGCTTCATCGGCATCTCGCTCTGCTCCGCAGCCGTCATCTTCAACCTGTCGATCTGGGGCGAGGGCGATTATGTCGCGACTGTTGGCGCCTACGGCATCATCACCCGTGTCATGACGGTGGCTTACCTGCCGCTACTCGGCCTCAACATCGCCTTCCAGACGATTTGCGGCAATAATTATGGGGCAGGCCTGTCCGAGCGCGTCGGCCGCAGCCTGCAGATCGCGCTGGTCGCAGCTCTCGTCTACTGCGCCGGCGTCGAGATAACGGTCGAACTATTGGCAAGCCGCCTTGGCCATGTCTTCGTGGCCGACCCAGTCGTCATCGCCGAGGTCTCACGCATCCTGCCCTGGACCGTCGGCGCCTATTTCCTGTTTGGCCAGATGATCGTCCTGTCAGGCTATTTCCAGGCGATAGGCGATGCCAAGCGTGCGGCGATCTTCGGCCTGTCGCGCGCCTATCTGTTCACCCTGCCGCTGACTTTCCTGCTGCCGCATGCCTTTGGGGAGATGGGTATCTGGATGGTGCCGGTCTTTGCCGAAGCCTCCATGTTCCTCCTCGCCTTTGCCGTCCTTTCGCGCAATGCAAGGCGGCTCGGCTGGCGGTACGGGTTGCTGCCTGCTTGAGGGCAGAGCATGGAAAAACGAACAAGGCCGCGCCTTTTTGGGCGCGGCCTTGTTTCAATCCTTCGCGGCTGCAGGTGCGGATGCGGTGGCAGCCTCCGCTTCCCCGAGCGCCTGGGCGCATTCCTCGCAGCAGACCTCGACGGTCTTTCCGCCAAGCTTGACGCTGATGGTATCGGCTCCGAGTTCGCAGTCGCAGGCAGCGCATGTGGTCTTCTTCATCTGTCATCCTCCGTTGGGTCCCCGTCAGGGGCGGGATCATAAGACCACTGGTGGCCCTTCATCGCTGTCGAATTCTTTAGCGATTTCAGGCCCGCAGTCGCGTGGCACGCTGGAACTCCGCCGGCGTCTGGCCATAGGCCTGGCGGAAGGATGCGGTGAAATGGCTGTGGCTGGAAAAGCCGAGATCGAGGCCGAGCGCTGTCAGGTCCTCATACTCGCCGAGAAGATCGAGTGCGCGGGCAAGGCGAAGCCGAAGCTGGTAGCGATAGAGCGGGGTTGCCTCCACCTGCTGGAAGACCTGTGTGAGATAGACAGGCGAAACGCCTACTTCCGTTGCGATTTCGGCAAGCGTCCAGCGCCGCGCGAGATCGGAGGAGAGAACGAGCTTTGCCCGGTCGACAAGCTTCTGCCTTCCGGCACTCGCACCCGCTGCATGCGAGGTGCGCTCGCCGAGCGAACGGCGCACAAGAGTGAGCGCCAGCGTTTCCGCCTCCAGCGTCTCGGCAACACCCCGGCGCAGCCCATGGCGAAGAAGCGCGACAAGCGCCTGCGCGCGCGGATCGATGCGCCGGCGCTGACGCTTGAAACCGAACAGCTCGCCGGCCTGCACCTGATCCCTGGGCGCGAGTTCGGCCAAAAGGGATTCGTCGATTGAAAGATCGATGCAGGCATCGCCGCCCTCGACGGGATGGCTGATACGATAGCCTTGGCCGGCGTTGAAGAACAGCATCTGGTTGGCTTCCGCCACCGTGTCGGTGCGCCCGACATGACGCATGAAGACGCCGCGATAGGGATAGACGAGGCTCGTCTTGTGGGCGCATTCCTCGTCGCTCTTGTGACGGCATTCGCCATTGCAGACAATGTCGCGGATCGCGACAGTCTTCGTCTTCAAGAGCAATGCGGTCGAAAATTGCGACATCGGTCTTTCCGGATTTTTGCGCGGCGAGTGCTGCCCGCCGCTGCACCCTATCACAATCCCTTGTTGCGCCAGTAGTGGCTTGAGATATGCACGTCGCTTTCGATCTGGCCGCGGGAAAGGCCGATATCCTTGAGCTGATCGTCGGACAGCTCCATGACGGCGCTGCGACTGCGCCGTTCGGCGAGCTTGCGTGCTATCAACCGAAAGCCCGTAACGAGACTTGCAAGAAGACGGGACTGTCTGGTTTCCGTCCGGCGGGTGGTCTCGGCATAAATTGTAAGGCTAGAGCCGCGCATGGTGTTCCTCCATCCATTGCGTTTGAATGGGAGGATTGAACCATCTGCGCGGCTCGCCCGCTGTCAGATTATTTAGCGATCTGCGGCCGGATCAGGCTTTCAGCAGCCATTCGTGTTCCGGCGCATTGTAGAACTTCCAGATACGCTTCGGACCCGCCATGACATTGAGATAATAGAGGTCGTAGCCATGCGTTGCCGCGCACGGGTGATAGCCCTTCGGCACCAGCGTCACGTCGCCGTCTTCGATGGCCATCGCCTCATCGAGCGAGCGGTCGTCCGTATAGACGCGCTGGAAGCCGAAACCCTGCGGCGGATTGAGGCGGTGGTAATAGGTCTCTTCCAGCATGCTTTCATGCGGAAGATTGTCCTGGTCATGCTTGTGCGGCGGATAGGAAGAGGTATGACCGCCGGGCGTGATGACCTCGACGACGAGCAGCGAGTGCGCCGAGCTATCGTCTTCGGGCATGATATTGTTGACGTATCGCACATTCGTGCCCTTGCCGCGGGTCAGCGGCGGGTGCGTGCCGGGCGGAATGGCCTTCGCCTCATAGGTTCCGCCGCCGGGGGCGGAGCAGACGGCAAGCTCCAGATCCGTCTCGGCCGTCACCGACCATGTCGATTCCATCGGAATATAGAGAGCGTGCGGTGCGCCGTCGAAAGGGCTCATGCGCTCGCCGAGCGTACCGAAATCCCTGGTGCCGGCCGAAGCCTTGCCCTTGCCGCTCACCCAGACGAGGCAAACTTCGCGTTCGCCGGTCTCGCCCGATACCGTCTCGCCCGGCTTTAAGCGATACATGTCGAAGCCGACATAGGTCCAGCCGGCGCTTTCGGGCGTCACATGCGTGACGCGGCCGGTCTTGCCTGACGGTTTTACCTTGAGGTTTGGCATTGGTGTTTCTCCTCCTGAGTTGGTGGGGTGCGGCCCCCTCATCCGGCTGCCGCCACCTTCTCCCCGAGGGGAGAAGGGATACGCCGCGCCCGCCTCTTTTCCCTTCTCCCCCAGGGGAGAAGGTGCCCGAAGGGCGGATGAGGGGGCTCCGGGCTCCAGCAGTTTTGTAGTTACCCTTTCGGGAAACCTTCGGTCTCCACCGTATAACCAGCCGCCGTCATGACACGCATCAATTCGGCATGACCGATCTCCGCCATCTTCTGGGGCGGTGCCTTACGCGGGTCCTGTTCGGCCTCGACCACGAACCAGCCTTCATAACCGTAGCCCGCAAACCGCTTGACGATGGCGCCAAAATCGAGCGAGCCGTCGCCCGGCACGGTGAAAGCGCCGAGCGCTACTGCGTCAAGGAAGGACTGCTTGCTGCGATCCAGCCCATCGACAACGGCCTTGCGGATATCCTTCACATGCACATGGTTGATGCGGGCATGGTGATTGTCGATCGCGCGCAGCACGTCGCCGCCGGCAAAGGCCAGATGCCCGGCATCGAGCAGCAGCGGAATGCCGGCGCCCGAATTCTTGATGAAGGCATCGAGCTCCGGCTCGGTCTCGACGACAGCCGCCATGTGATGATGATAGGAAAGCGGCATTCCCTGATCTGCGCACCATTCGCCGAATTCGGTGACGCGGCGCGCATAGGCCTTCATCTCGTCATCGCCAAGCCGCGGCTTGGTGGCGAGTGGCTTGGAGCGGTCGCCCTGGATCGAGCGGCCGACTTCGCCATAGACGATGCAGGGCGCATTGACCGCCTTGAAAAGTTCGATCATCGGCGCGATGCGGTCCTTGTTGGCCGCAAGCTCCTCATTGACAAGCGTGCCGGAGAACCAACCGCCGCAGAGCGTCACGTCGGCGGCGCGCAGAATGGGCAGCATCTCCTGAGGATTGCTCGGGAAACGGCGGCCCTGCTCCATACCGGTAAAGCCGGCAGTGCGGGACTGGCGCAGGCATTCTTCAAGGGACACGTCGTCGCTGAGTTCAGGAAGGTCGTCGTTCCACCATGCGATGGGCGACATGCCGAGTTTGGCCTTCATCGATAGTCTCCTTAAATAGAGTGCGGAGGAGCGCTGCCGCTCCTTCGGAAAATGATAGCAATTGGATCAGCCGACGCGCTGGGCGGCGCGTGCCTTGACATAGGCCTCATGGGCCTTGTTGACCTCGCCGCGCGGGCTGACTTCCGGCACCGCCACATCCCACCAGTGACCACCGGCATCCGTCGTGATCAACGGGTCGGTATCGATGACGAAGACCGAAGTGCGATCGTTCTTCTTCGAATCGGCGATCGCCTGTTCCAGTTCGGCGATGGAGGAAACCTTCACTGCAATCGCGCCCATCGCTTCCGCATGCGCGCGGAAATCGATCTCGGGCATGACCTCATGATAGGAGTCCTTCAACAGGTTGTTGAAGTTGGCGCCACCAGTTGCCATCTGCAGGCGGTTGATGCAGCCATAGCCTCTATTGTCGAGCAGCACGATGTTCAGCTTGAGGCCGAGCATGACCGAGGTCGCAAGCTCGGAATTCAGCATCATGTAGGAGCCGTCGCCGACCATGACAACGACGTCCTTTTCCGGATGAGCCATCTTGGCGCCGAGGCCGCCGGCAATCTCATAGCCCATGCAGGAGAAGCCGTATTCCATGTGGTAGCTGCCGGGGACGGTGGCCGGCCACAGCTTGTGCAACTCGCCCGGCAGGCCGCCCGCCGCACATAGCAGCGTCGTCTTCTCGCCGCCGATGGAACGAACCACGGCACCGATGACCTGCGCGTCGGAGGGCAGGGCGGCATTGGTGGTGGCCATGGCCTTGGCGGCAGCCTCCATCCAGACGTTCTTTTCCTTCGTTGCCTTCTCGGCAAGCGCTGGTGGCGCTTTCCAGCCGGAAAGGCCTGACGAAAGTGCCTTCAGTCCCTCGCGCGCGTCGGCGACAAGCGGATGGCTGTCATGCTTCAGCGCGTCATAGGCTGCGATATTAAGGTTGAGCAGCTTCAGGCCTTCGTTCTTGAAGAGCGCCCAGGAACCGGTCGTGAAATCCTGGCAGCGCGTGCCGACGGCAATCACCAGGTCGGTTTCCTCGGCAATAGCGTTGGCAGCCGATGTGCCGGTCACGCCGACGGAGCCAAGCGCCAGCGCATGACGCTCGTCGATCGCCGACTTGCCGGCCTGGGTGACGACGACGGGAACGCCATGCACCTCCGCGAAAGCCGCAAGCTCCTTGGTCGCCTGCGAATAGAGTACGCCGCCGCCGGCAACGATGACCGGCTTCTGCGAAGCCTTGATCAGAGAAATGGCATTGGCAAGCTCATCGGCATCCGGCTGCGGACGGCGCACCGTCCAGACCTTCTCTTCGAACAGGCTTTCCGGATAATCGAAGGCTTCCGCCTGAACGTCCTGGCAGAGCGACAGCGTCACAGGGCCGCAATCGAGCGGATCGGTCAGCACCTGCATGGCGCGCTTCAGCGCCGTGATGATCTGTTCCGGCCGGGTGATACGGTCGAAATAGCGCGAGACCGGGCGGAAGGCATCATTGGCCGAGACCGTGCCGTCGCCGAAATCCTCGATCTGCTGCAGCACCGGATCGGGCGCGCGATTGGCGAAGATATCGCCGGGCAGGAAGAGCACCGGGATGCGGTTGACATGCGCCACGCCGGCAGCCGTCACCATGTTCAGAGCACCGGGGCCGATCGAGGTCGTGCAGGCCATGAAACGCTGGCGGAAGCTCGCCTTGGCATAGGCGATAGCCGCGTGGGCCATGCCCTGTTCGTTATGCGCACGATAGGTCGGCAGTTCCTGGCGCACCTGATAGAGTGCCTCGCCCATGCCGGCGACATTGCCGTGGCCGAAGATTGCCCAGACGCCACCGAAGATCGGCACCTTTTTGCCGTCGACGATGGTCATCTGCACTTTAAGGAAATGCGCGACGGCCTGCGCCATCGTCAATCTTACCGTCTTGCCCATCGGGCGCCTCCCAAATTCACTCTACTTAGTTGAGACCGCGCGTTTTCAGCCAGGCCTCTGTCAATTGCTTGAAGCGACCGGCCATATCGGCAATCGCTTCCTCGTCGTTGATCTTGCCCGAAAGCCAGCCGCGCGCCGCATCGGCAAAGATCGTACGGCCAACCGCAAAGCCCTTGACCGAGGGTGCAGCCAGCGTCGCCTCGAAACCCTTCACCAGTTCGTCGGCGGGAGCTTCGAGCCCCAAAAGCACGATACCGCGGCACCATGGATCATTTTTGGCAATGACGGCATCGATCTTTTTCCAGGCGCCGGTTGAGGCCTGCGGCTCAAGCTTCCACCAGTCCGGCTTGATGCCGAGCGCGTAGAGTTCTTCCAGCGCCGTCGACACCGTATCGTCGGTCAGCGGCCCGTTCTTGCTGGAGATGATCTCCACCAGCAGCTCGCGGCCGACCTTGCGTGCGGCTTCAAAGAGCGTGCGCAGTTTTTCCTGCTGTTCCTTCTTCAACTCCGCCGGATCGTCGGGATGGTAGAAACACAGGCACTTGATGCAATGGTCGAGCGGCCATTCTACCAGCTGCGATCCGATATCCTGGCTGAATTCGAAACGCAGCGGCTTGGAGCCCGGAAGCTCGACCGGCCGGCCGATCCAGGTGAAATCCTTCTTGGCCGCGTCGAAGAAGGCGTCACGGCCGAAGCGCTCGTCGATCAGCATGCCGTAGCCGGTCCGGCCGTCAGCAACGCGGGAAGCAGCTTCTACCGCCAGCCGCTTGAAGGCGACGATCTGCTTATAATCGATGCTGAGCTCGTCGCAGACAGCCGTTAGCTGCGAACGATGGTCGATGGCGAGCGCCATCAGAAGCGGGATGTCGCCCTTGCGGGTCGAGGCCCAATGGATGTGGTTGATCGCTTCGTCCTTGCGCAGCGCGCGGTGTTTGCTGCCGTTCTTCAGGAAGAAGTCGAGCTCCGCCCAGGTCGGATATTCCGGCGAGCAGAGCAGGCGGGAAACGGCAAAGGCGCCGCAGGCATTCGCCCAGGTGGCGCAGGTCTTCAGCGGTTCATCCTTCAGCCAGCCGCGCAGCAGGCCGGACATGAACGCATCGCCCGCGCCAAGCACGTTGAACACCTCGATCGGGAAGCCATCGCCGACAATGCCGTCTTCGAGATTGTCGCTGATCGGGCCGTCATAAACGATGCAGCCCATGGCCCCGCGCTTCAGAACGATTGTCGCCGTCGAGAGGCGTCTGATCTCCTTCAACGCACCGAGAACGTCATCCGCACCCGATGCAATCAGGATCTCTTCTTCCGTTCCGACGATCAAGTCGCAATCCGGCAGTGTCTCCTTCATCTTCGAGGAGACGCGGTCCGACTTCACATAACGCTCGAAGCCCTCGGCATGGCCGGCAAGGCCCCAGAGGTTCGGCCGGTAATCGATATCGAAAATCACCTTTCGGCCATTCGCCTTGGCAAGCCGGATCGCCTTGCGTTGCGCGGCCTCCGTATTCGGCCGGGAGAAATGCGTGCCCGAGACGAGCACTGCGCGCGAGGACTTGATGAAATCCTCGTCAATATCGCCTTCGTCGAGTGCCATATCGGCGCAATCGGAACGATAGAAAATCATCGGCGAGACGCCCTCGGCCTCTACCGCCAGCAGCACAAGTGCCGTCAGCCGATCCTTGTCGGTCTTGATGCCTTTCGTCTCGACGCCCTCGCGCGCCGACTGCTCGATGATGAAGCGCCCCATCTGCTCGTCGCCGACGCGGGTGATCAATGCCGATTTCAACCCGAGCCGCGCCGTGCCGATCGCGATATTGGCCGGGCAGCCGCCGACGGATTTCGCAAAGGAACCGATATCTTCCAGCCGCGAACCGATTTGCTGACCGTAAAGGTCGACGGACGAGCGGCCGATGGTGATCACGTCGAGTGTCGGCTCCGGCTGTGAGCCCGGATTCGATTGTGCCATGATGTCCTCCCGCTAGATTTTTACGCGGCCTGGACCGTCCGCGAATTTTGAATAATGAAACATTGGTTCCGTCTGTTTGTCAATTCGGAATGTTTATTCCATTTTGGTCTTCACGGGTTTTGCGTGCTGTAATTTGCGTCGCCGCTCTGCAATGGCAACCGGCAGCGCCATGGTGAGCGCCATGGAGGCCGACAATGAACGGAAGCCGGCGAAATCGGCCTCGGCTATTTCGAACCAGTGCGTCGCGCAGGCAGCCAGCGGCGAGAAGGCCGAATCGGTGATCGCAATGACCGGCACGCCGCGATCGGCAAGCTCCTGGCTCTGGATGAGGCTGTCGGCCGCATAGGGTGAGAAGCTGGCCGCAATCGCCGCATCGCGCGGCGTGGCGAATTGCACCATCTCCGGATCGACGCCGTTTGGCGAGGCGACGATCTGATGGCGGATGTTCAGTTTGGAAAAGGCGTAGGTCATGTGCGCCGTCAGTGGATAGGAGCGTCGCTTGGCGATGAGATAGATGGTCTCCGCCGCCGCCAGGATATCGACGGCCTTCGCAAACGTGTCCGTCTGCACGGTCGCCGCAAGCCGGTTCACCGACTGGCTGGCGGCCGAAATGAAGCCTGTCAGCAGCGTCGCATCCTCGTCATCCCCGCCGGACTGTTCCAGCGTGACGAGGCGCTCCTCATAGCTCAGCGTCCGGTCACGCAGCCGCTCGCGAAAAATGCTCTGGAGATCGGAAAAGCCCTCATAGCCGAGGTGATGGGCGAGGCGTACCAGCGTGGAGGGCTGGACTTCCGATGCTGCGGCAATGCTGGCCGTCGTGCCGAAGGCGATTTCATCAGGATTGCCGAGCGCAAAGGCGGCCACCTGCGCCAGCCGCTTCGGCATGTTCGCCTTCCGCTCGATGATCGTACTGCGCAGGCTTTCGAAATCGCGCGGCACGCGCGCTCTTTGGGGGTCACTATCCATGCTGACGGCTCAGAAGATGAAACAAATATTCCATATTTCGGAGCATAAACGATTTCGACGAAGGCGCCTAATTGTTTTTAATAGTCTGAAAATCAAGGGTTTTAGACAATTTTAAGAAGACCGGCATGAAAAGATGGATCAGGACCTGCTTGTCAAAATGATCCAAATATTCCAAAAATTCCCGCGGAGTTGAGGAGGAGACCCTGACATGAAGCCACTCGGCATAGGTTTGATCGGCACCGGTTATATGGGCAAGTGCCACGCCCTCGCATGGAATGCGGTGAAAACGGTCTTCGGCGATGTCGAGCGCCCGCGTCTCGTGCATCTTGCCGAAGCCAATGCCGAGCTGGCAAGCACCCGCGCCGGGGAGTTCGGCTTCGAGAAGGCGACGGCCGACTGGCGGACGCTGATTGCGGATCCTGATGTGGATGTCGTCTCCGTCACCACACCCAATCAGTTCCATGCCGAAATGGCGATCGCCGCCCTCGATGCCGGCAAACACGTCTGGTGTGAAAAGCCGATGGCGCCCGCCTATGCCGATGCCGAGCGCATGCTTCAGGTAGCCAGACAATCCGGCAAGGTCGCAGTGCTCGGCTACAATTACATCCAGAACCCGATCATGCGGCATATCAAGGCGCTGATAGGCGAAGGCGCGATCGGCTCCGTCAATCACATCCGCGTCGAAATGGACGAGGATTTCATGGCCGATCCCGATGTCCTCTTCTATTGGAAGAGCGAGCTTTCTGCCGGTTACGGCGCACTCGACGATTTCGCCGTCCATCCGTTGTCGCTGCTCTGGTATCTCTTCGGCCATGTCGAAGCTGTCACGACGGATATGGTCAAACCCTATCCCGATCGCCCGGTATCGGGCGGCGCTCGCCGCGCGGTCGAGAATCACGATGCGGCCAATGTGCTGATGCGTCTCGGCGGCGGCATCTCGGCGGTGCTGATGGCAAATCGTGCCGCCTGGGGGCGCAAGGGCCGCATCGCGCTGCAGATCTACGGCTCGACGGGTTCCATTCTCTATGATCAGGAGCGCATGAACGAATTCGAGCTCTATCAGGCCGAAGGACGCGGCTCGGAGCAGGGCTTCCGCAAGATACTGGCGGCACCCGCCCATCAGCCGTATGATCGCTTCATCCCGGCCCCCGGTCACGGTCTCGGCTTCAATGACCTGAAGATCATCGAATGCCGCGAACTGATCCGGGCGATTTCCGGGGAGCCGGCGTCGATCGTGACATTCGAAGACGGTCTCAGGATAGAGAAGTCGGTTCATGCCATGGCACAGTCCTTCCATGAGCGCCGCTGGATCGAGATCGGCTGAAGCAAGCCTTCGCTTCCGTTGACGGCGTTTGGGGCAGGGGATAGGCCTTGTCCCTGTTGAATGGCTGATATTCGGGAGTGGTATCGTGACGGACAGACTGGTGATCATCGGCGCGGGGCAGGCAGGCTTCGCATTGGCAGCCAAGCTGCGTGCGCTGAAGGACGAACGTCCGATTACGCTGATTGGCGCCGAAGACGTGCTTCCTTACCAGCGCCCGCCGCTGTCGAAGAAGTATCTGCTCGGCGAGATGGCCTTCGACCGCCTGCTGTTCCGTCCCGAGCATTGGTATCCCGATAATAATGTCGAGATCCGCCTCTCGACCTGGGCCGAGCAGATCAAGCGCGAAACCAAACAAGTCCTTCTGCAGGACGGCTCCATTCTCGATTATGGCACACTGGCGCTTGTGACCGGCTCGACACCCCGCCGCCTGCCTGCCGCGATCGGCGGCGATCTGGAAGGCGTCTACGTCGCTCGCGACAAGCGCGACGCCGACCTGCTTGCCGGCGAAATGCGGCCCGGCCGCCGTGTGCTCATCATTGGCGGCGGCTATATCGGTCTCGAGGCGGCGGCCGTCGCTCGCCATCTCGGCCTCGAAGTGACCGTCATCGAAATGGCCGACAGGATCCTGCAGCGTGTCGCTGCCAAGGAAACCGCCGATATCATGCGCGCGATCCACAAGAGCCATGATGTGACGATTCGCGAAAAGACCGGCTTGAAGCACCTGATCGGCCGGGATGGCCGCGTGACGGGCGCCGAGCTTTCCGACGGCGCCATCATCGAAGTGGACTTCGTGATCGTCGGCATCGGCGTTGTGCCGAATGACCTTCTGGCGAAGGAGGCCGGGCTCGAAGTCGGCAATGGAATCATCGTCGACGAATTTGCCCGCACTTCCGACCCGTCGATCTATGCGGCGGGCGATTGCGCCAGCCTGCCCTGGCAGGGCGGCCGTATTCGGCTTGAATCCGTGCAGAACGCCGTAGACCAGGCCGATGCCGCGGCCGCCGTCATCGCTGGCGGCAACGAACCCTACGACCCCAAGCCCTGGTTCTGGTCGGACCAGTATGACGTGAAGCTGCAGATCGCCGGCTTCAATATGGGCTACGACGACACGCTGCTGCGTCCAGGTTCCCGTGAAGGAGCAAGCTCCGTCTGGTATTTCCGCGAGGGCAAGCTGATCGCCGTTGATGCCATCAATGATGCCAAGGCCTATGTGACGGGCAAGAAGATGCTTGAATCCGGCATCAATCCTGACCGCGCAATCCTGGCCGATCCTGCGGCCGACCTGAAGCGACTCCTGGCATGAGCGGATAAGGGTTTGATCGCCTCTGCGGTCGATTCAGTTTTGAACTGTTGTCGTCGCGTTTGCGATCTGCGCAAAGGGCGTGTGAAAAACTTCAAAAAAAGCTTGATCGTACCGGGGAATACCCATATCAGGGCTCCCACCGGAGAGGTGGCCGAGTGGTCGAAGGCGCTCCCCTGCTAAGGGAGTATACCAGGAATGGTATCGTGGGTTCGAATCCCATCTTCTCCGCCATCTATCTTCTTATCGATGAAGTCAGATGGACGGCAGCCGGTATCAGGCCAGCCATAACATTTACCAAGACGCGATTGTTGTAGGCTCATCGGGCAGGGCAACGGCCGTTGAAGGCCGCGCCCGGCGATATGGCCGACAGGTGTCGCCGGCTAGAAATGAAAATACAAACTCACTCCTGACCGCGGACGGTAGCCGTAATAGTCGCGGTAGCCGCCGTAATAACCCCGATCGTAGTACCGCGGGTACCTGTAGCCGTAGCGGGGATATCTGTAGCATCTGTCATAATATCCGCAGGAACGGTAGGCGTACCGGTGGTTCCAGTAGCGATCCGCGCGCCAGTGCCGATGGCCTCGATATCTGACCTGCTCGACATTGCCGATCTGCACTTGCTCTGCTCTCGGCACGAACATCGGAGCCGCGTTTAGCGGTGGGGCGAAAGATGCAGCCAGGACGACGGCTGCGAGTGCTGATAATAGCTTCCTCATCGACGTATCCTTCCAAGTTTTCAGCTTGGGCCTCCGGCCGTGAACCTCCGATGAACAGCTTCATCGATCGAATGGCCCGGATTCACCGCCCGGTCAGCCCCGTGTTGGATCGAGTGGCGATCCAGTCCACCTTCGTCCCTTCCGCCGTTTCCTCCGTTGCGAACGTCGCGGTCTTTCGCGAGCGTCTCCCCGTGTCTGTGTCAATTTTCTCTGTTCTGAATTCTCCCTGTCGTCTGCCTCGTTCCAGAATCGCGACGGTCGACCGGCCGAATCGCGCATGAGAATCAATCGCCTCTCGTCGGCTAAAACTGAAATCGGTTTCGTTTCTCGCATCCGCGAGCTTTGCGCCGGTCGTAAGTCAATCATCGCAAAAAGCTGAATCTGGCGGGAAAATGGTGTCAATTTGGCACGATTGGGCGCCGCCGTACCTTATGAAACCCCAATAAACATCGGGAAAATAAGCGGTTTCTTAATAAAGCCTAAACAAACGGCTGGCCCGTTGCCCAACTTGTGGCCTTTCAGCAACAGGGTTCCGGTAAGGCTTTCGTAAACCCCTCTTGAACACAAGTTGGTGATTGCGTGACAGCCGCCGTCTTGTATTTTCAGCCTCGGAAGCAAGGGCCTGACCGCCCGACTTCTTCAAACACCCGGGGGTAGGGCAGGGAAACGCTGTAAGGCGTGATCTTACCTCCGAACGAAACTTGAATTGGAGGTCATTATGAACATCAAGAGCCTTCTTCTTGGCTCTGCTGCCGCTATGGCAGTAGTTTCCGGCGCTCAGGCTGCTGACGCTATCGTTGCAGCCGAGCCGGAACCGGTTGAATACGTTCGCGTCTGCGACGCTTACGGCACCGGCTACTTCTACATCCCGGGCACGGAAACCTGCCTGAAGATCAACGGTTACATCCGTTTCCAGGTTGACGTCGCTCCGAACGCAAGCTCGATCGGCGCTGGCGGCGGCGGTTCTGTTCCGAACGACTCGGATTGGGATGCTCGTACGCGTGGTCAGGTTCAGTTCACGGCTAAGAGCGATACCGAATACGGCCCGCTCACCGGCGTAATCGTTATCCAGGCCAATGCTGACAACGCTTCGGCTCAGAAGACGCAGCTTGACTCTGCTTACCTCGACATCGCCGGCTTCCGCGCTGGTCTGTTCTACTCCTGGTGGGACGATGGTCTCTCCGGCGAAACGGACGACATCGGCTCCCCGGTCACCCTGCACAACTCCATCCGTTACCAGTATGAAACCGGCGACTTCTACGCTGGTATCAGCGTTGACGAACTGGAAGACAGCCCGTTCTACGACGGTGAAACCCCGAACAACTGGGGTGTAGCAGTTGGCCTCGGTGGCAAGGCTGGTGCCTTCACCTACCAGGTCACTGCTGGTTACGACACCGACAACGAAGAAGGCGCTGTTCGCGCTATGGGTACCGTTGCAATCGGCCCGGGCACGCTCGGCCTCGCAGCAGTCTACTCGACCAACCCGAACGCCTACTACAACAAGTCCGAATGGGCAGTTGCTGCCGAGTACGCCCTCAAGGCTACCGACAAGCTGAAGCTGACCCCGGGCGTACAGTACTACGGCCACTACGGTATCGTCGGTGACGAATTCAACGACGACAACGATGCCTGGAAGGTTGGTCTGACGGTTGACTACCAGATCGTAGACAACTTCTCCGCTAAGGTTTCGGTTCAGTACCTCGATCCGGATGGTGCTGACGACGTAACCTCGGGCTACTTCCGCCTGCAGCGTGCATTCTAATCTGATCTGACTTCGGTCATTCAGGGAAGCCCGGCTCTCGAGCCGGGCTTTTTGCATTTCATGCCGGAAGACCGATCTGTGGTGCAGCCTGGAAATAGATGAACTCCGGGGAAACGACGTGAGCCGGATCAGCCGAATTTGCTGACAAACATCCTGATCCTGTCCGGAATATCGCCAAGATGCAGAAGCGGCGCATGACCTTGGCCCTTTGCGGTGATCTGCAGCATATCAGGATGCCGCTTCGCCATTTCATCCACCGTCTCCCGCGATAGCAGGCTCGAATTCTCTCCCCGGATGAGCAGCAGCGGTATGGCGCCCAGGTTCTCGAATTGCGGCCATAGATCGGGCAGGGGATTGTCGAAATCGATTGTTTTCAGCTGCTCGGCAATGGCCGGGTCGTGGTCGGCGACGGGTACGCCATTCTGCTCCCGATAGATGGCATGCGCCATGCTCTCCCAGTCGGTGAGACCGAGTGCCGGAAAAGCACCTGCGTGATCCTCCCTGAGGACATCTGCCGCCTCGCTCCAGCTTTGAGCTTTGCGATCACGGTTGAGATAATCCCGGATCGCCATCAGTCCGGGCGGCTGGATGACGGGGCCGATATCGTTGAAAATGACGCCTGCGAGCAGTTCCGGCTTCATTGCCGCCAGCAGATGCAGGATCAGCCCGCCGCGCGACGTGCCGATGAAGATGGCGCGGTCGACGCCGAGCGCAGCGCAGCCGGCAATCACATCGCCACATTCGACGGCGAGATTGTAGTTCGCCTTGTTGCCATCCCGATCGGACAGGCCGCGTCCGCGATAGTCGAGGGCAACGACACGTCGCGGGCAAACCGTATCCCGCGACAGGATCAGTGCGAGTTCATGGAAATCGCGGCTGTTGCGGGTAAGACCCGGGAGGCAGACGATCGGCAGCCGGTCAGGCTCTCTGTCAGCCAGTTGGTAGCTGCGAGCATAAAGCCTGAGCCCATCGGTCGATCTATAGAATTTTTCCGTAAACCCGCTTGTGACGGCGTCGCCCATGACATCTCCATTCATCTGTCGGAATGAGATGTAGCGTGCTTTCTGCAGGTCTGCCAATGCGCCTCAAGTCGCGCTGCGGCCCCCGATGAGATCGCGCTCGATATCAGGAGTCTGCCCAAGGCGCGCCTTGTAGACTTCATAATTCTCCATCACCCGCTGCACGTAGTTGCGCGTCTCGGGGAAGGGGATGCGCTCGATCCAGTCGACGATCTCGTCGACCGGCTTGCCGCGCGGATCGCCATAGCGGCTGATCCATTCCGGCACGCGCTTGGGCCCGGCATTATAGGCGATGAACGTCAGGATGTAGGAGCCGCCGAAGGCATCGATCTGCTCGCCGAGGTAATGCGCGCCAAGCGTTGCATTATAGCCTGCATCAGCCGTCAGCTTGTCCTTGGAATAGGTGATATTGTGCCGCTTGGCGACCGCCTGGGCCGTGCCCGGCAAGAGCTGCAACAGGCCGCGCGCATTGGCGGCGGAGACGGCGGCCGGATTGAAGGCGCTTTCCTGGCGGGCGATTGCATAGGCAAGCGCCTTTCCCGAACCGGATATATTCGCGTTCGCCGGAATGACACCGACCGGGAAGGCAAGCGCTGCGACATCGATGCCGCGTCCATAGGCGATCTTGCCGATCTGCAGCGAGAGATGATGGTCGCCCGCCTGCTCGGCCTTGGCTGTCAGGATTGCCAGTTCACCAGGGCTTTGAATCTGGTCGGCAAGTGCCAGGTAGAGGGCTGCCGCACGCCAGCCGTGACCGGCCGATTCAAGCCGCCCGATCGCCTGCACCGCCTCTCGCTGCTGCAGGTTCTGCCGGTCTGCCGTTGTCGGCGAGGGATAGGTGACGTTGAGGGTTTTGCGCCCGAGCCGCTCGGCGGCCAGCTGTCCGTAGAAAGTGCCCGGAAAATTCGCGGCCTTGGCAAAAAAATCGCTGGCCTTGCCCGGCCCACCGGCTTCCGCGGAGCGTCCGAGCCAATACCAGGCGCGGGAAACGGAAAGCGGGCCGTTCGAAACCTGCAGGATCTGGCGGAAATGCGTCTCGGCCGTTGTCGGGTCCTGCAGTCCGCGCAGCGCATACCAGCCGGCATGGAATTGAGCTTCGACGATATCCGTCGGTACCGTCGCGACGGAGGCGGAAACGATCTGGTAGGCGGCCTTGAACTGTCCCTGGTCGACGAGGCCACGGCTGATGATCCGCTGCTCGTTCCACCATTCACCGGAGTTCATCAGTTCGCTGCGGTCGCGCGGTATCTGCTGCAGGAGCTTGGCGGCGTCGAGATACTTGTCCTGCTTGCGCAGATATTCGATGCGCGCGAAGAGATAGCCGGGATCGCTGCGCCACTTGGCATCGACCGCGTTCAGCAGTGCGCCGGCGTTGCCCGCATTGGCGTCGACGGCGGCCCAGGCCTTGTAGAGCGACTGCGCCTGGCCCATGTCGCCGAAGCGCTTGGCCTGTGCCACGCGGCCGCGATACATAAGGTAGTCCATGCGCGTCTTGTGATCGGCGGCGGTCAGCAGGCCGGCAAATTCCGCGAGGATCTTGTCTTCGGTTGCCTTGTCGAGCACCTGACTGCGCCAGATCTTGCCGATATATTTCGTCGCTTGCGCAGATTTGCCGGTCGCCACCAGTGCACGCGACATGATCATCGCGCCCTGCGGCGTCTCCGGCGTGGTATCGCCGAAGGCGTTCAGCACGGCAGCAGGAGCCGGGTTTTCGTCATAAAGCGCGCGCTCGGAATTGCCGCGCAGACGCTCGAGGCCTGGCCAGCCCTTCAGTTCGTCAGAAGCGCTGGCGATCTCATAGGAGGGGACGCCCTTCAGGCCGGATGTCGCGATTGCCCAGGTAAGGATGTGGCGATCGAGCGTTCCTGCCGCCATGGTGTTGCGGATGGCGAGTGATTGTTGCGGATCCTTGTTGGAGAGCGCATCCAGGCCTGCCTTCAGATCGCTGTTGACTGGCGCGATGGCTCCAGTGCGCGGAATGGAGCCGGTGGTGATTGCCTCGGGGAAAGACGCCGTCTCCGGCACGAATCCAAGCGGCTTGACGGCAGGCACGGGGGTGCTTTCGCCGGGGAGCTGCGATGCAGCGCTGCCCCAGGCCGCAGCCACCAGGCCGAAGGCGGACAGGATCAGAACGGCTCTCTTCATCCGGATGACTCGCAACGAAAACATGCCCCTCAATTTGGCTGGAGGCATCTTAACGAAACCTTACCGCATCGGGTAAAATTCATTCACATTTGCTATCGGAATTTGCCCTAAACCGACCTATGCGCGCTTGTCGCGGCGTTTTTGCCGCTCTATGGTGCGCAACTCTTATTCATGGAATGCGGCTGAAGCAAGGATATCGGCCGTGAGGAGCTTTGCATGTTCAATGGGTCCATCCCCGCGCTCGTAACCCCCTTCACCGATGCCGGCCTGATCGACGAAGACAGCTTCGCCGCTCACGTTGCCTGGCAGATCGGGGAAGGCAGCAAAGGTCTCGTTCCGGTCGGTACGACCGGCGAGTCGCCGACGCTGTCGCATGCCGAGCACAAACGGGTGGTGGAGCTCTGCATCGAAGTTGCGGCTAAGCGCGTGCCTGTCATGGCTGGCGCTGGCTCGAACAATACCCGGGAAGCTATCGAACTTGCGCAGCATGCGCAAAAGGTCGGCGCCGACGCCGTTCTGGTCGTCACGCCCTATTACAACAAGCCGACGCAGAAGGGCCTGATCGCCCATTATTCCGCGATCGCCGAAGCCGTCGATCTGCCGATCTATATCTACAACATCCCCGGCCGTTCGGTCATCGACATGACGCCGGAGACGATGGGCGCGCTTGCGAAGGCCCACAAGAATATCGTTGGCGTCAAGGATGCGACCGGCAAGATCGAGCGGGTCTCCGAACAGCGCATCACCTGCGGCAAGGAGTTCCGGCAGCTTTCGGGTGAAGATGCGACGGCGCTCGGCTTCAACGCCCATGGCGGCGTGGGCTGCATCTCGGTCACGGCCAACATTGCGCCGCGCCTCTGTGCGGAATTCCAGGCTGCCACGGCCGAAGGCAATTACGCCAAGGCTCTGGAACTGCAGGACCGGCTGATGCCGCTGCACAAGGCGGTCTTCATGGAGCCTGGCGTCTGTGGCGCGAAATACGGCCTGTCGAAGCTCGGTCGTATGAGCCGCACGGTCCGCTCGCCGCTGATGTCCTCGCTGGAGCCTTCGACGGAAGCGGCAATTGACGCCGCGATGCGTCACGCTGGCTTGCTCAACTGAGGCTGCACGGCCCTGCGTCTTCACAAAGCCGGGCCGTCCCCTTACATAGATGACAGGAAATGAGGGTGCGGCATTCGCGCCCCTCGGATGGAATTATCGTCATGGCCCCCAAAGGCAGCCAGCGTATCGTGAAGAAGGTCGTCGCGGAAAACCGCAAGGCCCGCTTCAACTACGAAATCATCGACACCTATGAGGCGGGCTTGGTGCTGATGGGCACCGAGGTCAAGTCATTGCGCGAAGGCAAGGCCAATATCGCCGAATCCTACGCTTCGGATGAGGATGGCGAGATCTGGCTGATCAATTCCTATCTGCCGGAATATCTGCAGGCGAACCGCTTCAACCACGAGCCTCGTCGCCGCCGCAAGCTGCTCTTGTCCGGGCGTGAGATCAACCGTTTGCGCGCTGGCATCAACCGCGAAGGCATGACGCTGATCCCGATGAAGATCTATTTCAACGATCAGGGCCGCGCCAAGCTCGAGCTGGCGCTCGCGAAGGGCAAGAAGCTGCATGACAAGCGCGAATCCGAGAAGGAGCGCGATTGGAACAGGCAGAAGAGCCGTCTGTTGAAAGGCAACGCCTGACCATTTGCCTACAGCGTCAGGCTATTCGCGAATGAAGGCTTGAAGCATGTCGCGCAAAGCGTGCAGCGGTTTTGAGCTGACGACATGCAAGAACGCAAGACTAAAGCGTGGCAAGTGAAACCTGGAGTCGCGACGCGCCTTAGTCTTCGAAATCGCTGGCTGGCGCCACTTCGGCAGGACGCGGAGGACGTTCGGAAGGATCCCGGCCGATCTCTGCTTTCAGCGACAGGAGATCGATGAAGTGATCGGCCTGGCGGCGCAGGTCGTCGGCGATCATCGGCGGTTGGGTGGACATGGTCGAAATGACCGAAACCTTGCGTCCCTTGCGTTGCAGCGCTTCGACCAGGTTGGTGAAATCGCCGTCGCCGGAAAAGATGACGAGATGGTCGACCGTTTCGGACTGTTCCATGGCATCGATTGCGAGCTCGATATCCATATTGCCCTTGATCTTGCGACGCCCCATGGAGTCGGTAAACTCCTTGGCGGGCTTCGTTACGACCTTGTAGCCATTATAATCGAGCCAGTCGATGAGTGGACGGATCGAGGAATATTCCTGGTCTTCGATAAGCGCGGTATAGTAGTAAGCGCGCAGCAGATATCCGCGTTTCTGAAATGCTTTCAAGAGCTTGCGGTAGTCGATGTCAAAGCCGAGGCTCTTGGATGCAGCGTAGAGGTTGGCGCCGTCAATGAATAGTGCAATTTTTTCGCGTGGGTCAAACATCGCTTACCGATCCAAAGAGAGTAATCGAAATCCATAAGCCACTTAGCCCAATAAAAACAGTGGCTTGTGGATGTGGCGTCGAGCTGTTCCGTACTTTATGAATTATTCATATATGAAAGATTTAGGGCACGATTCGCGATATTCCAAGCAACCCTCGGTGGAAATGTCACATTGTGCATGGAAATTTAGACCCGCCGCGGATAAAGGCGAGGGGACCCTAACGAAAAACTTGAATTTGTCCGGTTTTAATTGTATCGGGCGTTTTAATCCTGAAAAGACGACCGCAAAGGACAGGCAATGGCCCGTGTCACAGTAGAAGATTGCATTGACAAGGTGGAGAACCGCTTCGAGCTGGTTCTGCTCGCCAGCCACCGCGCCCGGCTGATTTCCCAGGGTGCGTCGATCACCATCGATCGTGACAACGACAAGAACCCGGTTGTGGCTCTGCGCGAAATCGCTGATGAGACCCTGTCGCCGGACGATCTGAAGGAAGACCTGATCCACTCGCTGCAGAAGCATGTGGAAGTGGACGAGCCCGAGCCCGATCCGGCAAGCCTGATCGCGGCCGGCGCTACTGCTACTGCCGACAGCGAAGAGCAGGACGATCTGCCGGAAACGATCACCTTCGACCAGATGTCGGAAGAAGAGCTTCTGGCCGGTATCGAAGGCCTTGTCCCGCCGGAAAAGAGCGACGACTACTAAGCGCATCTCCGGCTTTTGAAGGGCCGGGGCTTCCCGCGCGGCAAAAGATCGACGATTACCAATCATCAATCTTGCGCCTGTAAGGCTTAGGCATAATATTGCCCTTGTGTGCGCCAGTCTGCGATTGGCGCCCTTTTATTTTATTGGAGTGGCTTTGGAATGATGCGGCAGTACGAGCTCGTGGAGCGGGTTCAGAAATACAAGCCCGATGCCAACGAAGCTCTGCTGAACAAAGCCTATGTCTACGCCATGCAGAAGCATGGGCAGCAGAAGCGGGCGAGCGGCGACCCTTACATCTCGCACCCGCTCGAAGTGGCCGCTATCCTGACCGATATGCATCTCGACGAATCGACGATTGCAGTCGCCCTCCTGCATGACACGATCGAGGATACCACGGCCACCCGCGCCGAGATCGACGAACTCTTCGGCGAGGATATCGGCCGCCTTGTCGAGGGCCTGACGAAGATCAAGAAGCTCGACCTCGTCACCAAGAAGGCCAAGCAGGCGGAAAATCTGCGTAAGCTGCTGCTTGCCATTTCCGATGACGTGCGCGTGCTGCTGGTCAAGCTCGCCGATCGTCTCCACAATATGCGCACCCTCGACCACATGTCGCAGGAAAAGCGCGCGCGCATTTCCGAAGAGACGATGGAAATCTATGCGCCGCTTGCCGGCCGCATGGGCATGCAGGACATGCGCGAGGAGCTGGAGGAACTCTCCTTCCGGCACATGAACCCGGAAGCCTACGAGACCGTCACCAAGCGCCTCGAAGAACTGTCGAAGCGCAACGAGGGCCTGGTCAAGAAGATCGAGGCCGAACTGCGCGACCTGCTGATCGCCAGCGGCTTGACGAGTGCCTATGTCAAGGGCCGGCAGAAGAAGCCTTACTCCGTCTTCCGCAAGATGCAGTCGAAATCGCTCTCCTTCGAGCAGCTTTCCGATGTCTATGGTTTTCGCATCATCGTCGAGGATATCCCCTCCTGCTATCGCGCGCTCGGCATCGTGCATACGCGCTGGCGCGTCGTGCCCGGCCGCTTCAAGGATTATATCTCGACACCGAAGCAGAACGACTACCGCTCGCTGCACACCACCATCGTCGGCCCGTCGATGCAGCGCATCGAGCTGCAGATCCGCACCAAGCGCATGCATGAGATCGCCGAATTCGGCATTGCCGCCCATACGCTCTATAAGGACGGCGCCACCAATGCGGATGGCGACATCCTGTCGCGCGAAAGCAATGCCTACTCCTGGTTGCGGCACACGATCGAGGCGCTGGCCGAAGGCGACAGCCCGGAGGAGTTCCTCGAGCACACCAAGCTCGAGCTGTTTCAGGATCAGGTCTTCTGTTTCACGCCGAAGGGCAAGCTGATTGCCCTGCCGCGCGGCGCGACGCCGATCGACTTCGCATATGCCGTCCATACCAATATCGGCGATACGACCGTCGGTGCCAAGATCAACGGGCGTATCATGCCGCTTGTAACCCGCCTCAACAATGGCGACGAAGTGGAGATCATTCGTTCCGGCGTGCAGGTGCCGCCGGCCGCCTGGGAAGAGATCGTCGTCACTGGCAAGGCGCGCGCCGCCATCCGCCGCGCGACACGCATGGCGATCCGCAAGCAATATGCCGGTCTCGGTCACCGCATCCTGGAGCGTACCTTCGACCGTGCCGGCAAGATCTTCTCGCGCGAAGCCATGAAGCCTGCGCTGCACCGCCTCGGTCAGAAGGATGTGGAGGATGCGATCGCAGCTGTCGGTCGCGGCGAAATGTCCTCGCTCGACGTCCTGCGCGCCGTCTACCCCGATCACCAGGACGAGCGCGTCACGGTCAAGCCCGCCGGTGACGAAGGCTGGTTCAACGTCAGAAGCGCCTCGGGCATGATTTTCAAGATCCCCGGCAAGAGCAAGGCGGATCTCGATGGCGAGCGCGCTTCCACCGAGAGCGATCCCGATATCGTGCCGATCCGCGGTCTCTCCGGCAATGTCGACGTCAAGTTCTCGCCGACGGGTGCCGTGCCCGGCGATCGCATTGTCGGCATCATGGAAAAGAACAAGGGCATCACCATCTATCCCATCCAGTCGCCATCGCTGCAGCGTTTCGATGATCAGCCGGACCGCTGGATCGACGTGCGCTGGGATCTCGACGAGGCCAATAAATCCCGCTTCATGGCCCGCATCATGGTCAACGCGCTGAATGAGCCCGGCACGCTCGCCAAGGTGGCGCAGACGGTGGCAAGCCTGGATGTCAATATTCGAATGCTGAACACGGTGCGTGTGGCCGCCGACTTCACCGAAATGGTGTTGGAAGTGGAGGTCTGGGATCTGCGTCAGCTCAACCAGCTTCTCGCTCAGCTCAAGGACCTGGAATGCATCGCGACGGTCAGGCGTCTCTACGAGTAGGATTTTCTTAAAGTCTTGCCGATCGCGAAATTGCGCTTTGCATATTTTGTGATCATTTAATGGTCGAATTGGCATATTGAAAAGGCAAGACATGCAATTGGCGCATGGCTGTGCTCAGGTTACAGCGGTGGTAATTAACCGTTGCCGCGACTATCTTCAGGTCATCAGAAAATGAAACGAAGATGAGGCAAAGCAATGTTCGAACCGATCAGGAAATTCGCCCGCGCCCTTCGCGCTCCGACCGCTCAGGAACGTGAAATGGCATATCTCAATGGCTCGCATGACCGTATTGATCTTGAATATCGTCAGCGTCAGGTCGATCGCGGTATCTTCCGCAATCGTTAATCCCTGAAATATACTTGAAGTAAGGAAGGGGGCGTTATGCATGACCACGCCCCTTGGAAGAAAAGAAGAATAGACGGCCTGTTTCTCAAGCGGTTCCATTTGCCGCTCTTGTCATGGCCCTGTGCGCTGCACTAAATACGCGCCATGTTGTTTCGCCGTCGCAAACCCGCGGGATTTAAGGAAAAGCTGCGAGAGCTCGTATGGCCTCGCAAGGGTTTTCTGCGCCCGCCGAAATATCTCATTATGCGCGTCCTGCGCCTGACTGCCTCGCCGCATGCGGTTGCAGTGGGCGTCGCTGCGGGTGTCTTCGTGTCGTGGACACCCTTCATCGGCGTGCATTTCGTCATGGCCTTCGTCATCACCTATCTGCTGTCAGGCAATATGGTGGCGGCAGCGCTTGGCTGCGCGGCCTTCGGCAATCCGCTGACCTACCCCTTCATCTGGGGCATCACCTGGGAAGTTGGTCACCTGCTGCTCAGCCGGCAGGATCAGCTGGCCGGGCAGACGATCAATCTGGCCGAGCTCTTCCACAAGCTGCATTTCACGGAACTGTGGAAGCCGGTGCTGGAGCCGATGCTGATCGGTGCGATCCCGCCGGCTGCGATCACCTCGGTTGCTCTTTATGTCCTGACATTCTACACCGTGAGGGGCTTTCAGGCGCGTCGCCGCGCCCGGCTGATGGAGCGTGCGCGTCACAGGCTCGCCAATCCCGCCGTCGAGATGCCAACCGTCTGAGCCGAAGCAGTGTCATCCTGAAAGGCCTATTCGCATGATCATCGGAATTGGCAGCGACCTCATCGATATCAGACGCGTGGAGAAATCGATCGAACGCTTCGGTGATCGCTTCACGCATCGCTGTTTCACGGAGATCGAGCGTGCCCGCTCGGATCGCCGCGCAAACCGCGCAGAATCCTATGCGAAGCGGTTCGCCGCCAAGGAAGCCTGCTCCAAGGCGCTTGGCACCGGCCTCTCGCAGGGCGTCTTCTGGAAGGATATGGGTGTCGTCAACCTGCCAAGCGGCAAGCCGACGATGCAGTTGACGGGCGGCGCCGCCGACGTTCTCAAGGCCATGATGCCGGCGGGCCACAAGGCCGCCATTCATTTGACAATAACCGATGATTATCCCTTGGCTCAGGCTTTTGTGATCATCGAAGCGCTGCCCGATGCCGTATGATAGCGACCTCTCGTCGCTTTTAGTGCCGTCGTTATTGCCGCCACCGGCCGAAGCCGCTAGAGAGAACATCAGAAAGAAATGCGCCTTGCCGGCGTCTTGAAGGAATAAGACTGCGTGTCCGAAAAAGTCGAAGCCAAGCCGAACGCCCTCTGGGAAAATATCAAGGTCATCATCCAGGCTCTCGTCCTGGCGATGGTTATCAGGACTGTCCTGTTTCAGCCCTTCACCATTCCCTCTGGCTCGATGATGCCGACCTTGCTGGTCGGCGACTATATCTTCGTCAACAAATTTGCTTACGGCTATTCGAAATATTCGCTGCCTTTCTCGCCTGACATTTTCAGCGGCCGTATCTTCGGTTCCGATCCCAAGCGTGGCGATATCGTCGTTTTCCGTTTCCCGCCGAATCCTGATGTCGATTACATCAAGCGTGTCGTCGGCCTGCCGGGCGATCATATCCAGGTCACCGACGGTGTTCTCTACATCAACGGCAAGCCGGTTCCCAAGGTGCCCGACGGGACCTTCAATTCCGACTACAAGCTTGATCCGGGCCAGGACGTGCCGGTGTTCCGCGAGACGCTTGACGATGGCAAGACCTACGACACGCTCGACCAGTCGCCGGTTTCGCGCGCCGACAACACTCGCGAGTTCATTGTTCCGGAAGGCCATTATTTCATGATGGGCGACAACCGTGACAACTCGCTCGACAGCCGCTTCGATGTCGGTTACGTGCCGGCGGAAAACCTTGTCGGTCGTGCCAGCGTCATCTTCTTCTCGCTAGGCAACGACACGTCCTTCCGCGAAATCTGGAAATGGCCGACCAACATGCGCTGGGACCGCCTCTTCAAGGTTGTTGAATGAGCAAGGCGCAGACGCTCTCAGCGGCGGACCGCGCAAAGCTTGAAACCCTGATCGGACATGAATTTGTCGAGAAGGAACGTCTGGACCGCGCGCTGACCCATGCCAGCGCGCGCACCGACAAGGGCAATTACGAGCGGCTTGAATTTCTCGGCGACAGGGTTCTCGGGCTCTGTATCGCCGAGTTGCTGTTCCGGACCTTCGGGACTGCGGCCGAAGGCGAGCTTTCGGTTCGCCTGAACCAGCTTGTCAGTGCCGAAACCTGTGCTGCCGTTGCCGACGAGCTCAATCTCCACCTCTATATCCGCACCGGCGCCGACGTGAAGAAACTCACCGGCAAGCGCATGATGAACGTGCGCGCCGATGTCGTCGAAAGCCTGATCGCAGCCCTCTATCTGGATGGTGGCCTGGAGGTCGCCCGACGCTTCATCCTGCGTTATTGGGAGGGCAGGGCGGTGCGCGCCGATGGCGCCCGCCGCGATGCGAAGACCGAATTACAGGAATGGTCGCACGCCAAATATGGCGTTACACCCGTCTACCGGGTTGAAGAACGCAGCGGACCGGATCATGATCCGCGTTTCAAGGTGACTGTTGAAGTCACTGGTGTTGCACCGGAGACCGGGGTAGAGCGCTCGAAGCGCGCCGCAGAACAGGTCGCCGCTACGAAAATGCTCGAGCGTGAAGGCATTTGGCAGTCGACCTCTGCCGGAAATTGACGGGATCAATGACAGAAGAAAACGAAATGGCAGCCGAAGTCGCTGCTGAAAGCAATCCGACGCATTCCGGCTTCGTCGCCTTGATCGGCCCGACCAATGCGGGCAAGTCGACGCTGGTCAACCGCCTCGTCGGTGCCAAGGTGTCGATCGTCAGCCACAAGGTGCAGACGACGCGCGCCATCGTGCGCGGCATTGCCATTCATGACAATGCGCAGATCGTCTTCATGGACACGCCCGGCATCTTCAAGCCGCGCCGTCGCCTCGATCGCGCGATGGTGACATCCGCCTGGGGCGGCGCCAAGGATGCGGATCTCATCATGCTGCTGATCGACAGCGAGCGCGGTCTGCGCGGCGATGCCGAAGCCATCCTCGAAGGCCTGAAGGATGTTCCGCAGAAGAAGATCCTGGTCCTCAACAAGATCGACCGCGTCAATCGCGAGTTGCTTCTCGCACTTGCCGCCACAGCAAACCAGACGGTCGAGTTCGAGCAGACCTTCATGATCTCGGCAGAGAACGGTTCCGGTTGCGACGACGTGATGGATTATCTGGCGAAAACCCTGCCGGAAGGTCCGTGGTACTATCCGGAAGATCAGATTTCCGATCTGCCCATGCGCCAGCTGGCCGCCGAAATCACCCGCGAGAAGCTGTTCCTGCGCCTGCATCAGGAGCTTCCCTATTCCTCGCATGTCGAGACGGAGAAATGGGAAGAGCGCAAGGATGGCTCCGTGCGCATCGAGCAGGTCATCTATGTCGAGCGTGACAGCCAGAAGAAGATCGCGCTCGGCAAGGGCGGCGAGACAATCAAGGCGATCTCATCAGCCTCGCGCCGCGAGCTATCTGAAATCCTTGAGCAGCCTGTCCATCTCTTCCTGTTCGTCAAGGTGCGCGAAAACTGGGGTGACGATCCCGAACGCTTCCGCGAGATGGGTCTCGAATTCCCGCGCTAACGCATGTCGCGCAAAAGTGTGTCGCGGTTTTGCGGCAACGACATGCGCGAGGCAAACGCATGTCGCGCAAAAGTGTGTCGCGGTTTTGCGATAAAGGAATTTGAAAAACCAAAAGCTGAAGGGTGACAAGAAAACTGGCTGCTGGGTTCCAGCCTCTTGTTTCCGCATGAAAATCTCTGCCTGTTCCCGGGAACAAATCGGCCTGTCTGCGCATTGATGTGCGAACGGCGCTGCACCCTGCAGCGCCGGTTTTCTCGACAGCAGGGGCACGATGGCGACGGCAAAACCTACCCATTCCTTCAAGACGCCCTGCGAGCAGTGTCCGCTGCGGCCACTGCCGCATTTCCGGGAATTCAGCCGGGACGAGCTCGACTTCGTGTCGAGATTCAAAAGGGGCGAACTGGCCGTCGATGCCGGTGCGACCATTCTCGTCGAAGGTGCCCATAGCGCCCATCTCTTCACGGTGCTCTCAGGCTGGGGCTTCCGCTACAAGATGCTGGAGGACGGCCGCCGGCAGATCCTGAACTACATCGTGCCGGGCGACCTGATCGGCCTGCAGGGGACAATCATGGGCGAGATGCAGCATTCCGTGGAGGCCCTGTCGCCGGTAACGCTCTGTGTCTTCGAGCGCGACAAGCTGATGACGCTTTATAACAAGCACGCTTCGCTTGCCTTCGATATTACCTGGATCGCGGCGCAGGAGGAGCGCATTCTCGATGAGCACCTGCTCAGCATCGGTCGTCGTACCGCGCTTGAAAGAGCTGCCTATCTCATCGCCTTCCTGTTTGAGCGCGCAAGGAAGCTCAGCCTTTTCAATGGCCGCAACGTCATCCCGATCACCCAGCAGCATATTGCCGATACACTTGGTCTTTCGATCGTTCACACCAACAAGACGTTGAAGAAACTTGCAGGTCGCAACCTGATCCGCTGGCAGGAGCGCGGCTGCGACGTGCTGGACGGAGAGGGATTGATGCGGGTTGCAGGATGGGAGGGTCTGCGTGAAGGAAAGCGTCCCTTTATCTGAGGCATGTCGCGCAAAACTGTCCGGCCGTTTTTCGATGACGATACGCGTCAGCAAGGACTTGAAGCGTCGCAATCGGATCTGAAAGATTAAGACGCGTGCTGGAATCTTTCCGGGCCGGATTGGTCAGCCTTAATGTCTTTTTTAAATGCAAATTCGTGCCGGGAAAAATAGAGTTGTGTCATCTTTCCTCCGATTTTCGTTTTTATCGACCGGAGGCAAAAATGTGGCTATTCAGTTGAGGTGGGCAACCATCGTCAACGGTCCAGGCGAGAAACCGACGGAATGATGTTTGCAAAAAGGCAGAAGCGCTGCGATGTTTGTGCTTCACGAGAGGCATGGAGATCATGAGCGAAAGAACCCGCGTTCTGGTCCTGGAAGACAGTCTGATCATCGCCATGGAGGCGGAGGATATCCTGCGTCTCGTTGGTGCGGATACGATCGATATTGCCAATAGCCTCGATCAGGCCAGGGACGCAATCCAGGTCGCAGATTACGATTTCGCACTTCTCGACGTGAATCTCGGAGAGGCGATGAGCTTCGATTTCGCGCGTGATCTGTCGCTCGCCAATATTCCGTTCGGTTTTGTCAGCGGCTATTCCGATACGCAGGATTTCCCGACTGATCTTCAGGACGTACCCCTTCTCGTCAAGCCTTTCGACGAGAACGCAATGCGCGATTTCCTCCAGAAGCTTTTCCCGACACCGGCCGAATGACACAGCCCTAGCCTTGCTCTAAAATGAATCGGCAGGCTGAAGGACGGTTTTCCGATGCAATGGCAGGACCAGGCGATCATTCTTGGCGTCAAGCGCCACGGCGAGACGAGCGTCATCGCCGAGGTGATGACGCGCGAGCGTGGCCGCCATCTCGGTCTCGTCCGCTCCGGCCGTTCGCGCACCATGCAGCCGGTGCTGCAGCCCGGCAATGAGGTGGAAGTCACCTGGCGTGCGAGGCTGGATGAACATCTCGGTGAATTTCGCCTTGAGCCGGTGAAGCTGCGCGCCGCGCGGCTGATGGAGACGGCGACCGCCGTCTATGGCGTGCAGGCCATGGGCGCCTTGCTGCGCCTGCTCCCCGAACGCGACCCGCATCCGCATCTCTTCGAGGCGCTCGAAGTCATCCTCGACCATCTCCACAATCCCGCCGATGCGGGGGAGCTTTTCGTGCGCTTCGAGCTTGCAGTGCTGAACGATCTCGGCTTCGGGCTCGACCTGACGGAATGCGCCGCAACTGGCAATCGCACTGATCTTGCCTATGTCTCGCCGAAATCCGGCCGTGCCGTCAGCCGCGATGCCGGCCAGCCATGGGCCGACAAGATGCTGCTTTTACCGGCTTTCCTGAGTGTGCAGGAAAACCACGCGGCCGATTTCGACAGCCTTGTAGCGGCATTCCGTCTGACCGGATTCTTTCTGCATCGCCACGTCTATGAACCGCGTGGTCTGGAGGCTTCGGCAGCCCGTGAAGGCTTCGTTCAGGCGGCACTCAAGGCGCTGAATCCGGCTTCCCGGACGCTTTCGCGGCCGGATGAGCTTTCTGCCTGAACGGTTTTTCATACCTGCAAAACAGTCTTCAGTTTTGGCGGTTTACCCCCGTATGCCGCACCCCTATCTCTCGTTCGATAGGGAAAGCTTCTAAGCGCTCAAGGAGGAAGCCATGCTGACCAAGCCCGATACATCGACCACCATCACGCTCTGGAACGGGCAGGAGATTCCTCGCCTCGGCATGGGCTGCTGGGCGATCGGCGGTCCGTTCTTCGCGGGCGATACGCCGCTCGGCTGGGGCGAGGTGGATGACAATGAATCCATCGCTGCGATCAACCGCGCGATCGACCTTGGCATTCGCTTCTTCGATACCGCCTCGAATTACGGCGCCGGCCACTCGGAAGAGGTTCTGGGACAGGCGATCGGCAATCGCGCCGATATCGTCATCGCCACCAAGTTCGGCTTTGCCACCAATCCGGAAACGAAACAGGCGACCGGCGCCTTTGCCGATCCTGCTTTTATCCGCCAGTCCGTCGAGACGTCGCTCCGCCGGCTGAAGCGTGAGCGTCTCGATCTCCTGCAGTTCCATCTCAACGACTTTGCACTGGACCAGTCCGACGCGGTCTTCGATACGCTGCAGGCTCTGCGGGAGGAGGGCAAGATCGATGCCTTCGGCTGGAGCACGGATTTTCCCGATCGCGCCGCCCGTCATGTTCACCGTCCCGGCTTCGTTTCGATCCAGCATACGATGAACGTCTTCGAGCCGGTGCCTCGGATGATCGATGTGATCGAAAAGAACGGTCTCATCTCCATCAATCGCGGGCCGCTTGCCATGGGCCTGCTGACAGGCAAATTCACGCCGGACAAGGCTGTCGGCGCCAAGGACGTGCGCGGTGCAGCACTCGAATGGATGGTCTATTTCAAGGATGGCCGCATCGCGCCGGAATTTGCAGCAAGGCTCGATGCCGTACGCAGCCTGCTCACATCCGATGGACGCACGCTGACGCAGGGCGCGCTCGCCTGGCTCTGGGCGCGCTCGCCGCGCACCTTGCCCATTCCCGGTTTCCGGACCGTAGCCCAGGTCGAGGAAAATGCCGGCGCACTGGAAAAGGGCCCGCTGCCGGCCGATGTGATGGCGGAGATCGACGCGGCGCTGGCCCGCGTCTGAGGCTGCAAAGCATGTCGCGCAAAAGTGTGGAGCGGTTTTGCGAGGACGACATGCGTAAAAACAGAGACCTGAAGCGTGACACGCGACTCCCGGGGATCGCGGCGCGCTTTAGGCTCGGGCGCGCACCTTGAAGGTCCAGCCTTCCGGCCGTGCCTCGATGATCTTCACCTCATCGCTGATCGCGACCCTGCCGGTGCCGCGCGGTGTCACGTTCCAGCCGAAAAGCGGGCCGGGGACCCGCCGGTCACCCGACATGCGGATCCGGCCCATGGCTGGCATGGGGTTCGCCACCTCGCGCGAACCCGTCAACTGGTCCTGCGTGGTCATGATGCAGCGGGCGCAGGGCTTGACGAGATCGAAGCGGATGCCGGCGATCTCTATCGCAGCCCAGCGGTCCTCCGCCCAGGCCTCATCCGTGTCGATGACGATATTCGGCCGGAAACGCTCCATCCCGACGTCGCCTTCGGCGTGGGCCGCGAGATCTCTGTTGAGTGCCTTCAGCGATCCCGTTGTCGTCACCAGGATCTGGTAGCCGTCCGAAAAGGTCACCGGCGTACCCTCGCCTGCCCACTCGGCATTTGCCGTTCGTCTGGCGGCACTGTCGAAGAAGACGAGCTTCACCTCACGACCGAGCCATTCCGAAAGCCTGCCGTTGCTGTCGTCGTCGGCAACGGCAGCGCTGACGGCCGATTTCCAGACCGTGACATCGAGCCGCCGCTCCGGATGCGGCGGCGGTACTGCGATATCAGCTTTGCCCTGCATCAGCAGGCGAAAGGCGCCAGCCTCCGGTCGTACGTCGATCCGGGCAAGGGCCGGAAGCTCGCGCTGCGTGATGAATTGTCCGTCCGCGTCCGTCACCATGGCGCGCCGATCGCCGGGCAGGCCATAAGCATCGATCTCCGTGGAGGGCAGGGCAATGCCCCGGGCGCTCTTGAGCGGGTAGATGAAGAGATCGCTGACACGCATCATAGGCTCCTAGATTTCATCCATAAATGCCGCGAGAAAGTCGCGCAGGCTCCTGTCGCGGGCGGCTGCCAGTTCGCGGCCGGTCCGGGTCTGGAAACCATCCGCCAGTTTGAACAGCTTCGTCTGGAAATGGTCAATCGCATAACGCTTGTCATCAAGCGGGCGGTCGCCGGCGGCGGGGTCGAAGGGATCGTAGAGGCCAGATCCAAGCCGCCCTGCTATATAGAAGCAGCGCGCCGCGCCCACCATGCCGATCGCATCGAGCCTGTCCGCGTCCTGCAGGATTTTTGCCTCCAGCGTTTCCGGCGGCACGTTCGCCGAGAAACTGTGCGCAGTGACTGCATGAGCGACATCGGCGATATCATCGTCGCTCCAGCCAAGCTCTCTCAAGATCCGCGACGCTTTTTCTGCAGCGAGCGCTGATGCCTGGGCGCGCAGAGGCGAATTCTTCTCGACGGCGACGCAATCATGCAGCAGCACGGCAGCGGCCAGCACGTGGCCCTTGCCGCCTTCCGCGGCATGGATGCGCATGGCATTGCGGAAGACACGCAGGATATGAGCGAGGTCGTGGGACCCGTCGTCACCCTCGGTCGCATGTGGAATGAGCTCCGCAGCCAGGGACTCATGGGAAGAAAAGGCTTCAGCCTTGAACATCGTCGTCACCGGTTTTCAAAGGATTTGTATCCCATCGATAACGGCTTGGCCGGCGAGTCGCAACGTGCCGAAATCAACGCCGGAGTTTGACGAGCGGCGTAACGCTGTCCGTCTTTTTCGGCGGCATGCAAAGCATGAACGCGACGTCGCTGAAGGGTTTTGGGGGGCTTATGTAATAGCCCTGGATCTCGTCGCATGCCTCGCGTTCGAGGAGTGCCATCTGCTCTGCCGTTTCCACGCCCTCTACGGTGACGCGCATGCCGAGCGCATCGCCGAGCAGGATGATCGCACGCATGATCGCATGCGCTTCCCTATGATCCACAATGTCGTTCACGAAGGACTTGTCGATCTTGATCTTGTCGAAGGGGAAGCTTGAGAGGTAGCTCAGCGACGAATAGCCGGTTCCAAAATCGTCCATGGATATGCGGATGCCGCGCTCCTTGAGCGCATGCAGGACCGGCAACACCTCATCGCGATTTTCCATCAGCACGCTCTCGGTGATCTCCAGTTCGAGGCGCGAAGGCGAAAGTCCTGCCGCCGCCAGCGCCTCGCCGACATCTTTCGGCAGATCGCTGCTGCTGAACTGGATGGCCGAGACATTGACGGCAATCTTGATATCCTCGGGCCATTGCGCTGCATCGTTGCAGGCCTGGCGCAAAACCCAGCGGCCGATATCGACGACGAGACCGACCTCTTCGGCAAGCGGAATGAATTCCATCGGTGAGACGCGGCCGCGCACCGGATGATTCCAGCGGATCAGCGCCTCGAAGCCGCTAATGCGATGCTGCGCCAGGTCGTAGAGAGGCTGGTAGTGAAGCTCGAATTGCTCGTTCTGCACGGCGGCACGCAAATCGGCCTCCAGCGCATGGCGGGCCTGTATCTTCTCGTCCATCTCGCCGGTGAAGAAACGTTCGTGCCGGCGCCCGTCGGCCTTGGCGTGGGAAAGAGCGACCGCCGCGTTGCGCAGCAGCTTGTCGGTCTCGACAGCATCGTCAGGGGCTATCGAAATGCCCATGGAAACGCTGAGTTCCACCTGCTTCTCGCCGCGGAAGAAGGGTTCGCTGAGCTCGCGACGGATCTGGTCGGCAAGCGCGGTGACGTTCCACGGCTGTTGGCGGCCAGTCTGCAGGATCGCAAATTCGTCCGAGCCGAGACGGGCAAGGATATTCTCCGAGCCTGCCGAGGCGCGGATGCGCTCTGCCACCTGTTGCAGGATCTTGTCGCCGGCCGAAACACCAAGCGTGTTGTTGATCGACTTGAACCGGTCGAGATTGAGATGCACGAGCGCGATCTGCTCGTCCGGCCTGCGATCGGAAAGGGCTGCATCGATCTGCTCGCGGAAGCGAATGCGGTTCGGCAGGCCGGTCAGCGGATCGTGATGGGCGAGGTAGGTGATGCGTTCTGCTGCCTTGCGGTCTTCGGTAATGTCGGCATGAATGGCGATATTACTGCCATCGGCAAGGATGGTGACGACGCTCTGGATGATGCGGCCGTCATCCATCCGCCATTCGCGCCTGCGGATGCGCCCCGCCTTCGAAGAGGTCTCCTGACCTTCTCTCCTGCCGCGGGTCCTAGCATGGGCCTGCTCCGTACCGCGTGTCTTGCGCATCAGGTCGGCAATCGCCGTACCGGGCATGACATCGTCATCGGCAAAGCCGAAGAGCTGGCGAAAACGCAGGTTGGAAAGGGTCAGCCGCTGGTCCGCACCGAACACACTGAGGCCGAGCGGCAGGTTGTTCAGGACGATTTCGAAGAGCTCGCGCTGTTCTGCAAGTGCCTGCCTGGTGAAACCGACCGTGGTCCGCAATTCGCGGTTTTCGGCGAGCAGCGTCTCGGCGCTGCGCTCGATTTCGCTATAGTCGCTCTCATGGCCACGATAGGTCGCGATGACGAGATCCATCAGATGCTCTGCATCGATCGATCCGTCCTCATCGACGGCCTGCGTGCACTGTTGCCAGAAAAGCGTCTCGGCTTTCATGCGCATAAACCCCCTTGCGGGACGGTTGCGATGGAAGCATGGCAAAAGGCGAAGGCGTCTTCGATTGGCAATAGGTGCCAGATCGCGCCGAGCATAAAAAAGACCTTCCTAAAATGAATGCATGAATCACTTTTTTTAAGTAGCAAGTAGCCGCTTCCAGCAACTCGCACGCGGCATCTTCTACCGCTCCGATTAATAATCGGTTGCAACCAGGCGACGCTTTATCGCTAGCCGGCAATTTGTTTGTATCTCGCAAACTACTGAAATACTGAGGAAACCTGGTTTCCAAGGGTAATTGGGAAGTGCCGTGGGAATGGGCGGTTACACTTTGTCAACTATGGTTAATCGGGAGTTAACAGCTTATTGACCGAAGCCGCAAATCAGTTTAGTCACCAGATCAGCCTTTGATATTTTCCACCCGTGTACTGCGTACAGACTCTCACCGGAAGAAGCGGTGAACGGAGGTTTGTATGACTACTCTTTCATCAGTTTCAGACATCTCTTATGCATATTTGGCAACGCTCTCGCGGCTTGATGCCAATGGCGACGGCGTCTTGAGCCGCACTGAACGCGCGGCAGATCAGAAGCCTGGCATCATCAGGGAATTCCTCGAAGAGGATGATTCCGGCAATTCGCAGCCGAAATATCCGAGCAGCCTCGTCGCGCTCATGATGGACTACGGCGACAACGGCTCGGGCGTCCCCTATGCGCTGCAGCAGGTTGCCCCCAATGCCGACGACCAGGCGACACAGATCTATCGCAATACCTATGGCGAGTTCGATTTCGGTGTCGCCGCCTGAGCCTTGATCATTGGCGGTCGCAGTTGAGCCGGCCGCGCGCCGGCTTTTTCTTGCCTTTTAGGCGGGCAGGAACACCTTCCCTTTGTGAGCGTTGGGGCATAGTGCCCAAAACGGAAGGAAACCCGATGAAAATCATAGGCATCATCGCTGGCCTCGGTCTACTTGCAGCGGCGTCGCAGGGCCTTGCCCAGGACAAACAGACGGCGACGGCAAATTTTATCGGCCCTGATGGCAAGGAGTCCGGCCGTGCCACGCTGACTGCTGCGGCCAATGGCGGCGTTTTCATCGAGGCGGAAATCTCCGGCTTGCCAGCCAACAAGTGGGTCGGTTTCCACATCCATGAGACAGGCCGCTGCGATGCCGCAACGCATCATCAATCAGCCGGGGGCCATTTCAATCCGACCAAGGCAGAGCACGGTTTCCTGGCCGCCAAGGGACCGCATGCCGGAGATATGCCGAACCAGTATGTCGGCCAGGACGGCATATTGCGCGCACAGGTCTTCGACACGATGATCACGCTCGACGGCAAGGAAGATGGGGTGCGTGGCCGCGCGCTGATGGTGCATGCCGATTCCGATGATTATCGAACCCAGCCTACGGGCGGCGCCGGCGACAGGATCGCCTGCGGGGTGATCAAATAAGTTATGGCTGCGTCTGGGGGGATGCCTTCGGCGTCCTCTTGCGGGCCGAAACCCTGACCTGCGTTTCCTCTGGTGCCGGTTCGGGAAGGGGAGCGCTCGAAGCCTCTACCGGAGCGTCGCCAGCCTCGCCCTTCTTGTCGAAGGCAAGCTTGACGCGCTTGATCATGTCGCGACTGAGGTCCCACCAGTCCCCAGTCGATGCCCAGTAGCGCAACGTCACGCTGACCGCACTGTCGCTGAGACTATCGATGAAGACGCTCGGCGCCGGCGTCTTGAGGACGCGCTTGTCTGCGATTGCAAGCTTCATCAGCGTCTCCATGACGAGATCGAGATCCTCCTGATGGGTAACGTTGATCTTCACCTCGTTCTGCCGCGTCGGCTGGCGGCTGTAATTGGTGATCGGCGTATTCCAGAGCGTTGAATTCGGCGCCAGCCGGTAGAGACCGTCTCCCGTCCTCAGTTCCGTGGCAAACAGGCCGATCTCGAGAACCGTTCCCGAGACACTGCTTGTCTCAATATATTCCCCGACGCGCAGCGGACGAAGCACCAGCAGCATGATGCCAGCCGCGATATTCTGCAGCGTGCCCTGCAGCGCCAGGCCGACGGCAAGGCCGGCGGCGCCGAGAGTGGCGATAATCGATGCCGTCTGCACGCCGAACTGCGCGAGGACGGTGACAAAGACCAGCACCAGCAACGCGTAGCGCACGACATTGGTGAAGAAACGGGCGAGCGTCTCGTCGATGCCGCGCACGCGCGAGATGCCCTCGTATGCCCAGCGGCTGATGAGGCTCGCCGCCACCCACCCGACGATGAGCAGGATGATCGCCCCGAGGATGGAGAAGGAATATTGTACGGCAAGCGCGCTCGCCTGATCGAGTGCCGAGCGGGTTGCGATGATAAGGTCGGTGGCCTGTTGTTCCATCGGGTGCTCCTCGAATGCTTCGTCGAGGGCTAGATGGAGCAGGGGCGATGTGCGTCAACCGTTCGAATTGTCCCTGACGGGCAATACGAAGGGTGCGTTGCCGTCGGCCTCGGCACCACGGCCAATGGCCTTCACGGCATCGACGAGCCGGCTGCGCCGGCCAAGCAGCGCATCGCCGATTTCGACGATTCGAGCATTCGGCGTCGCTTGGGGCGAGACGGTTCGCAGCCGCCGCGCAAGCGCCATATCCTCCTGCTCCGGCGCGAGCGAGAGAGCCGCTATCAGCGCCGCGGCTGGCGAGCGCGATACACCCATCCAGCAATGAACAAGCAACGGTGCTTCCTGCTGCCAGCCGGCAGCAAAATCGATGATCGCACGCACGTGCTTTTCGTCGGGCGCCACGAGATCGCCCGTGCCCTTGAAGGCAATATCGTTCATATTGAGCAGCAGATGTCGGTCGGCCTGGATGACGCCCGGCCGGTGAAAGGCCTGTTCCTTCGCCATCAGGCTGATCATCTCGCGCGCCTTGTGCCGTACGGCCATTTCGCTGATACGTGCCAGGGGAGAAACCACGATCACGGTCACGCGCCGACACTCCGCTTCGCCTCGATCTCGGCGAAACGCTCGCAGAAGAGCCGCTGCGCTTCGAGCGCCGGGACGGGATCGATCAAGAGCATGTCTCGCGTGATGCCGCGCGGCTGGCCGAAGAATTTCTGCGCTTCGGCCGGCGTGAAGCCGGCAAGGACAGTCGCCTCGAAATAGGCGGCAATCGTATCGGCCTTCTTGATCTTGTCCTTGAGCTCACGGGAGGCGTGCGGCGGCAGACCGAAGCGCAAGTGTACAGCCGCCTCGAGCCGCTTCTCGACGGTCTTGTATCCGCCGCCGACGACAGCCTTGAAGGGAGAGATCATATCGCCGATCACATATTCGGGTGCATCATGCAGCAGCGCCATCAGGCAATCGCCGGGTGTTGCCTCGTTGAAATGCCGGAAGATGAACTCGACGACCAGGCAGTGCTGGGCAACAGAAAAAGCATGGTCGCCCGACGTCTGGCCGTTCCAGCGGGCGACACGGGCAAGTCCGTGGGCGATATCGCTCAACTCGACATCGAGCGGCGAGGGATCGAGCAGATCGAGCCGCCGCCCGGAGAGCATGCGTTGCCAGGCACGCGGAGCCTTCGCAGTCGTCACGCGCTGGCCTCGTCGGAGGAGGTCGGAAAGCTGAGCCCGGACCAGGTAGGCAGGCTGAGTGTCACGGAGACATCGCCGGCAAGCAGCGGCGTGCCGGATGCCATGGCTTCGCCGGCGCGGTCGATTCGCACGATCGCCAGTCCGCTCGTTCCCTCGACGGAACCGAGTGTGCCGACCGGCTTGCCATTCGCGGTGATTTCGGTGCCGCTGGCAGGCAGTGCGGCACCTGCCGAAACAGTCACGACACGGCGCCGCGCCGTACCGCGATGGTGCATGCGCGACACCACTTCCTGCCCGACATAGCAGCCCTTCTTGAAGGAGAGGCCGCCGTTGAAGTCCATCAGTACGTCATGCGGGAAGGCGTCCTGCAGAGCGTAATCCGGACCTGACGTGACGATGCCGTTCTCTATTCGCAGCGCGTCGTAGAGCGCCGCGTCATCGTTGCCATGATGACCGGCACGACGCAGAACGATGACGTTGGCCTTGGCAAAGCGGCTATCCCCAACGCCATCGTTGGCATCCTCGCCCCAGGAAACGGTCACACCGTCTTCGGCAACTGGCGTCAGTGTCACTGGCGCACGAAGGCGATACATGGTCAGCCGCTTCAACAGGGCTTCCCGCTGGGTCGCATCCGTTTCGATGATGAAACCGTCGCCGTCGCGCCAGATCATGAAGTCGAACAGGATCTTGCCTTGCGGCGTCAGCAATGCGCCGGGCCGCGCCTCGTCCGCGCCGAGCGAAACGATGTCGGTGGTGATCAGATTCTGCAGGAAGGACTCTGCTTCCGCACCGCCGATGGCGATGAGCGAGCGGTCTTTCAGGAATACGGCTGGCATGGCGGAACCTGTCGCGTTGGTGATCGACCAGAGGTAAGTCTTTGAAGCGGAGGGTGCAAGCGCTCGACACATCGGCCTGAAAATCGGAACTGATTTTCGAGAGGGCTGATGCGTAGATTCATGGGCTTAGTGCGTCGGAATCGACGCCCAGATCTCTGGCCTCAGTCGCCGGCCGTGAAGAACTTCCATTTACCGTCCGGCGCGATGCCGACGCGATAGAAGTTATAGCCGCCGAATTCCTGCATGTCAGAGAGATCGCCTGCGGTGACGATGCGCAGCAATTCCACGCGTTCCGGCGGCGTCAGCGTTTTCAGGTCTTTCTCGGCAAAATAGGGCCAGACATACATCTCCTCGGGCGTGCCCTGGCCGACATGTACGAAGCCGGTCGAGATGACGTCGAGCATGATGGCCAGAATTTCGTCGCCATCGGGGTCGCCGGAGAGATCCTTCAGTGTGCCGATCGGATCGTCAGTGGGTTCGCCGACCGTTACCTGTGTCTGGTCGGCACCGGTCCCCATCAGCGGACGCAGGCGTTCCAGATCGCCTGATGCGGCTGCCTCGACGATCTGTTCGCGCATCTTGCGCACCGGTTCCGGTGCCTTGCTGATGTCGTAGATCACTTCGACGGGCTTGGAAGCGTCGGACGCGCCCGGCGTCTTGTCGACGCTCTGGCCGCTGTCTTTGTTGACGAGCGGATCGGGCTGGGGAATGCCGGGCGAACCGGTCTGTGGTGCAGCCGGCTGCTGTGGGCTCTGCTGCGCCGTAGCGGGCGTATCGGGTTGGCCTGGGATCTTCTGAAGTTCGGAAAGTGCGTAGGCGGAAGAGGCGGACAGCATGCTGCCTGCGGCAATGCCGACGGCGAGCAGGACCGGCGCGAGCGGAATTCGCGAGGAAATATCTTTACCGGTACGCATGAAACTCTCTGTATTGCCCTTATTGCAGGGTCCTGTTGGTGGAAAACTCACCTGCCAGCATGCGGTCACGCAGCGAGTCCAGCAAGGCCTCGGCGCTACCTTCTCCATGCAATCTGATCGTCTCGCGCAGTGCATGTGCAATTGCAGCATCGGCAATGATTTCAGGCTCGATGCCGTCGGCCATGCCGTCGGCCCAAGCCTCGTTCTGGTATTCCAGAGCCGCCTGCATCTTTTCGTGGACGATCATGTCGTCGATGTCGTTGAGGCTTGGTTCCATTGTCTTTTCCTCAGAACTTCTCATGTCTTACCGCTACGTTAACAACACTAACAGCCTTTTCCCAAAACGACACGTGCGCATGCGAAAACAGGTTAATTAAACGTTAATTTCCAAAGCGCGAAGTAATTTCTGTGGCGAGTGTTGCACCTTCGTTACGGTAGCGTTCCTCTGCCACGATGGCCGCTTGCGTGCAATCCGTGTAAACCGAGGCGAATGCTCGGTATCCGCGATTGAAGGCTGCGGTCAGTTTTTCCTTGCGCTGCGGCTCTCCATTCGTTTCAGAATCAAGCAGTTGCTGCATGTCGGCCCGCCACTCGTCCGCGCCCGGCGCCTTGCAGAGCGTGCGCAGATAATGCACCGAACCCAGGACCTCGGCCAGCCGCGCCAGCTTGTCGTCATAGGGTACGATCGCAACCTGCGGCACGACCTCCTCTGGCGGCGGAGCCGCGTTTTTGCCGCCCTGCGCCCCTCCTTGTGCCCCGCCTTGCGCCATTGTGGTACCGGCCCAGACGAGGCCACCGAAGACAAGGGATGACAAGACAACGCGTCGAACGGGAATCATGCTCATAGTTGATACAGGGAGCGTGACAGGAACAAGGCAGATACGGCAGTTTCCACTTCTATTCTAGCGAGTGCGCCTCATTCACCGGCCGCCAGCCGCTCGGCGCATTCGAGCACGCTCTGCGGTACCGGCATGCGCCGGATCTCCTCTACGCTGTACCAGCCGATCGCTGCCGCATCGTCAGCGGCTTCGGCCACCAGGTGGCGGTCCGCCTCGACGCGGAAGACGGAAAGGAAGAAATGGCTGTTGATGCTGCCATCGGGCGCATGCGTCTTCAGGTCATAAGTGGAAAACAGGCGCGGATTTCGTGCCTGAATTCCCGTCTCTTCGAGAAATTCGCGCAATGCCGTCTCCTCGGGCGTCTCGCCAGGTTCGCCTCGTCCACCGGGAAAGGCATACATATCGGCCGAAGGCGGATTTCGCCTGAGCACAAGAAGGAACCGGCCATCACGTTCTAGGATGGCGGAGGAGGCGGGTTTGGCCTGGGAGGTCATTGCTTTGTACGCTTTGCTGTGATGTCGCCTTATCCCACGGCCGGCGCACCTTGCGCAACCGTCGACATTGCGTGGAATATGGCGTCACGATTCCTGCGAGACGCCGTTGACCTACCTCATCTATGCCCTTGCCGCCCTCTTCGAAATTGCCGGCTGCTTCGCTTTCTGGGCCTGGCTGCGCCTGGCAAGGCCTGTCTGGTGGCTGGCACCGGGCATGGTGTCGCTGGCCTTGTTCGCCTGGCTGCTGACGCTCGTGCCGAGCGAGGCGGCCGGGCGCACTTTTGCTGCCTACGGCGGCATTTATATCGTCGCCTCGCTTCTGTGGCTCTGGCTGGTCGAAGGCCGCATTCCCGACCGCTGGGATATCGGCGGCGCGCTGGTCTGCCTTGCCGGCACGGCGATCATCCTTTTTGCACCGCGCAGCTGAAGCTTTTCCACGAAAGATGTGCAGCGCCGTCCCATTCGCAATTGCTTGAGGGCAAACCGCCTTGACCGATGTCGGGCACGATGAAAGAAACCCGTATGTGTGGACGTTTTGCCCTGACAGAAGTGGTCAAGGATATCGCCGAAGCTTTCAGCCTTGCCGAGCTGGAAGGCTTTCCGGCGCGCTACAATATCGCGCCGACGCAGCCGATCCTCGTCGTCATCTCAGGTGAGGGGCAGGAACCAGGCAGCAACCTGCCGGACCGCCGTGCACTTCTGGTGCGCTGGGGCTTCACGCCGGGCTGGGTCAAGAATCCCAAGGAATTTCCGCTGCTGATCAACGCGCGCTCGGAAACGGCAATCGGAAAAGCCTCCTTCCGTGCCGCCATGCGCCATCGCCGCATCCTGATCCCGACTTCCGGCTTCTACGAATGGCATCGCCCTTCGAAGGAGAGTGGCGAGAAGGCGCAGGCCTATTGGATCCGGCCACGCAGAGGTGGTGTCATCGCCTTTGCCGGTCTCATGGAAACCTGGTCCTCGGCCGACGGTTCGGAGGTCGATACCGGCGCCATTTTGACGACCAGGGCCAACGGCGCAATCTCCTCGATCCATGACCGCATGCCGGTCGTCATCCAACCGGAGGATTTTGCCCGCTGGCTGGATTGCAAGACACAGGAACCGCGCGCGGTCGTTGATCTGATGCGGCCGGTTCAGGAGGATTTCTTCGAGGCGATCCCGGTTTCCGACAGGGTCAACAAGGTCGCCAATATGGGGCCGGACCTTCAAGATCCGATACCGCTCGAAAAGGCGCCGAAGCTTCCGCAGAAGAAGTCACCCGACAGTGGCCAGCTCAGTTTCTTCTGAAACCTGAGCCCGCTATCCGCTGAGTGGAAAATCCGGTGATCTCTGTTGGTCCGGTTGCGGCCAGCGGCGCGTCTCTTGCTGCCCACTATAGCCAAACCCGCCGCATGGCGGGCTCCGGATATCACTATCGGCATCACTATGAGCCGGCTGGTAATCCGCCTGCTCGTGCGTTTCTTCGCGCCCGCTTAGGCGAGCTTCTTGACCGGTGCCGGCTTTGCCATCATCGAGGCAGCGGCCACGGCCTTGAGGCCGAGCGGGCGGTAGTTGGTGGCGAGATCCGGCTTGGCTGCCTGCTGCTGTTCCGACTTCTTCGAGGTCACGATACTCTCCTTACGTGTTTCCCTAGAATTTTATGTATCATGCTCTTTTGTCTGAAATAGCGACAAAAGAGAGGCGCGGCTTATCAGGAAATGTAACCACGGACCATAATTCGCGAGGCTTAACTGAAACCTACGTTCGTTAATACTTACTTAATAAAGTGAATACTCAGATATGACGACCGATGTCGTCCTCGCCGATACCGGGCTCTTCGATGGTCAGCGTGCCATATTTGCGCTTCCATTTTCGCGCGCCGAAGGGCAGCGAAACAAGGTAGGCACAGACGGTGACGACCATGACTTCCCAGGTGAAGCTCATCAGCATCGCGACGTAGATCACGACACCGAGCATGGCTGGCAGCACGAGATCGCGCCGCATCCGGCTCTCGGATTTGCCGGACCAGACCGGCAGGCGGCTGATGAGCAGGAAGGCGATGAGGACCGTGTAGCCCGAGGAGAGGAACGCGAAGGTCCGGTCGGCGGTGAGGCCGAGAAAACCGAGATAGACGGGCAGAAGCACCAGCATCGCGCCGGCAGGGGCCGGCACGCCGACGAAATATTCCGATTGCCAGGCCGCGCGATTCTCGCGTTCCGACATCACGTTGAAGCGCGCCAGCCTGAGGCCGGCGGCGATCGTGTAGATGAGCGCGGCGATCCAGCCGAGCGAGCGCGCCTGGTCGAGCGCATAGACATAGACCACGAGGGCAGGGGCGACGCCGAAATTGACGATGTCGGCAAGCGAATCCATCTGCGCGCCGAATTTCGACGTGGCCTTCATCAGCCGCGCCACACGACCGTCTATGCCGTCGAGGAAGGCTGCGAGGAGCACCATGGCGACAGCGAGCTCATAACGAGCTTCAAAGGCAAGCCGGATGCCCGTCAGGCCGGCGCAGATGGCAAGGATGGTGATGAGGTTCGGAACGACAAGCCGGATCGGAATCTCACGCAGACGCGGCCCGCGGGCCGAATCATCGTTCGGGCCATTCGGTTCGAAGGGCGGAAAGGGTGGCTCCATATCGCGCTCTCCCGAAAATTAGCTGCGGCGGCTGATGACCGGACCCTTTGCCGAGGCGAATTCGGCAATGACCGTCTCACCGGCGACCGCCGTTTGGCCAAGCGAGACTCGCGGCGCGGCGCCCGCCGGCAGGAATACGTCGAGACGCGAGCCGAAGCGAATGAGGCCGATGCGTTCGCCGGCATCGACCGGTTCGTTGACATGCGAGAAGCAGAGGATGCGCCGCGCAACGAGACCGGCGATCTGCACCACGCCGATCTGGCCGTGGCGGGTCTCGACGACGAGGCCGTTGCGTTCGTTCTCCTCGCTCGCCTTGTCGAGTTCGGCATTCACGAAGGTGCCGGGGCGATAATTGATGCTGACGATGCGGCCGCGCATCGGTGCGCGGTTCACATGGCAGTTGAAAACATTCATGAAGACAGAGATCCGCAGCATCGGCTCACTGCCGAGATTGAGCTCGGCGGGCGGTGTAACCATCTGGATCGAGGAGACCTTGCCGTCGGCCGGCGAAATGACGAGATCATCATCCTGTGGCGTGACGCGCTCCGGGTCACGGAAGAAATAGGCGCACCAGAGCGTCAGGATCAGACCGATCCAAAAGAGCGGCTTGAAGATCCAGCCCAATACGAGCGACGCGACGAAAAAGGCGGCAACGAAGGGATACCCTTCCTTGTGCACCGGTACGATCGTGTTGCGAACCGTATCGAACAAGCTCATGAATGCCGGCCTCCTGTCGTTTTTCGTATCCGCTGGTTACAGAAAAACGACCTGATGAGCAATGGCGCGGATCTCAGGCCGCCTTCGATGCATCGGTTCTAAACAATAAAACAGACAGTTCCGCCTGTCTGCAGCTAGCTTGCCGGCGCCAGCCGGTTGACGATGCCGAGCTCGTCGCTCTCGCGAACCTGCTTCAGATGCTCCTCGGCCTGTGTCGCCTCGCGCTGGCGGTTCCACATAGATGCGTAGAGGCCGTTCTGCTCGAGAAGGGCGGCATGCGCGCCGCGTTCGGCGATCTCGCCGCTCTTCAGCACGATGATCTCGTCCGCGCCGATGACGGTGGAGAGGCGGTGGGCGATGACCAGCGTCGTGCGGTTCTTGGAAACGACATCGAGTGCCGTCTGGATTTCCCGCTCCGTCGTCGTGTCGAGCGCCGAGGTCGCCTCGTCGAGGATGAGGATCGGCGGAGCCTTCAGGATGGTGCGGGCAATTGCCACGCGCTGTTTCTCGCCACCGGAAAGTTTCAGTCCGCGCTCACCGACCTTGGTTTCGAACCCTTCGGGCAGCATCTCGATGAAATGACCGATCTGTGCGATTTCGGCCGCCTGCTTCACCTCGGCTTCATCAGCCGAAGGGCGGCCGTATCGGATGTTGTAGGCAACGGTGTCGTTGAACAGAACCGTATCCTGCGGCACCATGCCGATCACGGAGCGCAGGCTCTTCTGCGTGATGGTGCGGATGTCCTGCCCGTCGACGGTGATGGAACCGCTCTGGATATCGTAGAAACGATAGAGCAGGCGCGACAGCGTCGATTTGCCGGCGCCCGAAGGGCCGACGACGGCGACCGTCTTGCCGGCGGGCACGTCGAAGGAAATGCCTTTCAGGATCGGCCGGGCCGGATCATAGGAGAAATGCACATCCTTGAAGGAGATGGCACCCTGGCCGATGGCGAGCGCCTTCGCACCGGGCGCGTCCAGAACCTCGGCCTTCACCTCCAGAAGATCGAACATCTGCTCGATATCGATCAAGCCCTGGCGGATTTCACGGTAGACGAAGCCGATGAAGTTCAGCGGCACCGAAAGCTGCAGCAGCATGGAATTGATGAAGACGAAATCGCCGACCGTGTGCTCGCCACGCTGAACCGACCAGGCCGAGAGGACGAGCATGATCGTCGTGCCGATACCGAAGATCACGCCCTGGCCGAAGTTCAGCCAGCCGAGCGAGGTCCACACATCGGTCGCAGCCTTCTCGTAGCGCTCCATGGACTTGTCGAAGCGCTTGGCCTCCATCTCCTCGTTGCCGAAATATTTGACCGTTTCGAAGTTGAGGAGGGAGTCGATCGCCTTGGTATTGGCGTCCGTATCGCTCTCGTTCATCGTCCGGCGGATGGAGATACGCCAGTCGGAGGCGCGGATCGTGAACCAGATATAGGCCCAGACGGTAAAGGCGGTAACGGCGAGATAGGAGAAGCCGTAGCCCCACCAGAATATTGCCGCTGTCAGCACGAATTCGATGACTGTCGGGATCGAATTCAGGATCGTGAAACGCACGATCGTTTCGATGCCCTTGGTGCCGCGCTCGATGATGCGCGAAAGCCCGCCCGTCTTGCGCTCCAGATGGAAGCGCAGGGAAAGCTCGTGCATGTGCACGAAGGTGCGGTAGGCAAGCTGGCGCACCGCATATTGACCGACGCTGGCAAAGAGCGAGTCCCTGAGCTGGTTGAGGCCGAGCTGGATGAGACGCGTCAGGTTATAGGCGATGACGAGGGCTGTCGCGCCGATCAGCAGCGGCGGCAACGTGCCCTGAAGGTCCATCCTGCCGTTCAGCGCGTCGGTCGACCACTTGAAGAAATAGGGCACCAGCAGCAGTACGAATTTCGAGATGAGCAGGTAGACCGAAGCCCAGACGACCCGCATCCTCAGATCCGGCCTGTCCTTCGGCCACATGTAGGGCCAAAGATTGTAGAGTGTTCCCAACAGGTTGGAGTCTGAAACTGTCTTGCCGTTTGCCATGCGTGTCTCCAGCCCGGCGGGCCGCTGTCGCCGCGGCCTGTCGCCGCCCCCGCGAGATATGCCACCGGATGGCGGATTACAACATTGATAGGGATTTTATAGGCGAGGTGTTGCGCGTCGGTCCTAACGGAAACGGCGGCCGATGGGCCGCCGTTTTTTGATTTAGAGATGTCCGCCCGAGAGCCGCTTGCGATGCAGCTCCTCGGCATTCGGAAGCGCATCCTTCGGGAGGCCGAAGACCTGGCCAGGACGGATGCGGTCCGGATTGAGGATCTTGTCCTCATTGGCGATATAGATCGTCGTATAGCGCACACCAAGGCCGTAGGTACGCCGGGAGATCTGCCAGAGCGTATCGCCACGGCGGATGATCACCGCGTTGTTGTTTGCCGTCAGTGGTGCCTGCTCGATCGTCTTCGGCTGGCTGGCGTCCGATACCTCGTTTGAGGGAATCGGCGCGACATTGGCCCCGGGAACCGTCAGTTCGGCGATGATCGCGCCGAGCTTGTCGAGCGCCGCGCCGACCGACTTGGCATCCTTCGGCAAGCTCTGCAGCATTGTCAGCGCATTCGCCGCAACATGTGAGGCGGAGGAAGATGCCTGCTTGATGGCGTCGGTCGCATCGATGCCCGGATGGAAGTCGACGAGAGAGCGCAGTGCGAACTCGGTGGCCGAGCGGGCTGCCGCAAGCTGCTCGACTCCCGGCAACTTGCCGTCTGCGAACAGGCCCCTCAGCAGGCCGAAGGCTTTGGTCGCATCGCCCTTGAGCTTGCCGAGCTGGCCCTCGTCGAGCGGCACAGTCGCCTGATTGACATTGGCATTGTTGCCGGACTGCGCGGCAACCGTGACCTGATCGCCTTCCGGACGGTTGAAATTGACGGTCGCACGGATGAGGACCTTGCCGGTGCCATCGACGACATCGACACGGATCTTGTGATCGCCGACCGGGAGGTCCATTGCGCCGCTGATAACGAAGTGACCATCCGGCTCCGCCGTATCCTGGCCGATCAGCGCGTCATCGGCGTAACCGATAACCTTGGCATTGGCGCGCGCCGTGCCGGCCACGAAGATCTTGTTGCCTTCGATCTCGACGGCAGTGATCATCACATCGGCAGCAGCAGCACCTTGCTGAGTACCGGGAACAGGAAGTGCCGTATTGGCCGCATCACCGGATGTTGCTGGCATATTCGGCGTCTGCATCGCAACCTGGTTGCTCGGAGCGCCATTAGGCGCAGGCTGCGCGTTGTCGGCCGTCGGCGGATTGCCCGCAGATGCGTCGCTGACAGCCGGCGGAGCGGCGCTGGCGACCTCAGCCTTCGGCGCGGTGATGATGCGGCTTGCCGTGCCGGGCTTGGAAACCATGGCAAGAAGCTCGCTGCCGCTGCCGTCCTTCGGCACGGAAACGGTCGCAACTTCTTCGGACAGCGTGATCTTGCCGTCCTTGCCGGTTACCTTCAGCACCAGCTGGTGGTCGCCTGCCGGAAGCGGGTTGTCGAGAACGGCGGCAAAATCGCCGGTGCCGTCGACATCGGTCGTCACGACCACCTTGTCGCCATCGAGCACCTCCAGCTTGCCATTCGGCTCAGCCGAGCCTGCAATGACGGTCGAACCGTCCGGCTCCACCCGCAGTACGTCAAAAGCCGGGATCTTCGGGCCGGTATTGGAAGCAGCATCCGCTGCCGGAGCAGTCTGGCTATTGGCTGCAGCCGGCTGGCTGGTTGGCTCCGGCGCACCGGTGAGCGCCGCTTCGGCCCGTGCAAGGGCAGCCAGCACGTCGGCGGCGTTTTCGGGCAGATTCCGGATGATATCGCGCGCCTTGCCGGCACCGTCCTTCGCCCTGGAAACGAGGCCGGCAGTGGTGGTGTCGAGGCCATCGGGTGCCGCGAAATCTGCGATCGCGGTCAGCGCGCTCACGGTCGCGGTCTTGGCACCTGCAAGCGCATCGGCGGCGGGCACCTTGCCATCGGCAAACAGCGCCTTCAGGCCGGAAAGAGACCGCACGGCGTCGGCGGTGAGACTGCCGATCTTCTGGGCGGCCTCTGCGGCGTCAGCGGCGGTGGAGCGGGAAGTCTTAGACGCTTCGTTAACCGTGTTGTTGACCTCGGTGCCGGCCTGGTTGATCGCGTCGCCGACCTTCGCCACATCAGAGCCGAGCCGGGGCATGACGAAAAACACCATCAGTATGATTGCGATTACGAGCACTGCGAGGGCCAGCAAGCCGGCACGGTTTTTCATCATTGCGTCTCCAAAGGCGGCAAATTGCCGTAGTATTCAGAAATTGCTAGCGATTCCCGTTGCTTTGCACAAGCATTCAAAGCAAATACGCAAGCTCCGGACGTCGCTTTTCAGTCAATTTTCTTGACTGCATTGAAATGGAATAGTTGTTTTTCCCTTATGACCGAACAATCTGTATCGATTCGATCCATTTGCGTTTACTGCGGCTCTCGGCCGGGACGCGATCCTTCCCATATGGCTGCCGGCCGCGCGCTCGGAAAAGAGATCGCGGAATATGGCCTTCGCCTGATCTACGGCGGCGGCACAAAGGGCATCATGGGTGCTGTGGCCAGCGGGACCCTATCCAACGGTGGTCAGGTGACGGGCATCATTCCCGAGTTCCTGATCGACATGGAGGCGACTCGCCATTCCCTGGGCCAGCTCAACGAACTTATTGTAACCCCTGACATGCATGCGCGCAAACACACGATGTTCGAGCGCTCCGATGCTTTCGTGGCGCTGCCGGGAGGTATCGGCACTCTGGAAGAGATCGTCGAGATCATGACCTGGGCGCAGCTCGGCCGTCACGAAAAGCCGATGGTCTTTGCCAATATCAACGGTTTCTGGGATCCGATGATGGAGCTTCTGCGCCACATGACGGGCGAGGGCTTCCTGCACACCGCCCATCGCGTGCAGCCGCTGGTCATCGACGAGATCTCGGGCATCATCCCGGCCGTCATGGCGCAGGCGGCAGAGCTTGCCGCCGACCGTGACGGCGAGGACGACGTGATTTCGAAAATGTAGTCTCTCAAGCAATTCCAGCCGCACGTTGCGCAACGCTTCGGTGGCCGGAATTGCGTGAAAACGGGCGCGGCTCTAACGTCCGCGCGTCGTCGTCAACATCGACCAGCTGTAGAGGAACAGGCCGGCCCAGATCAGCGGGAAGGCAATCATCCGCGCCGTATCCATCTCTTCGTGAAAGACGAAGACGGCGATGAGGAAGATCATCGTCGGCGCGATATACTGCATGATGCCGATGGTCGAGAGCCGGAGCAACTTGGCGCCATTGGCGTAGATCATCAGGGGTACGGCGGTGATCAGTCCGCAGCCGAGCAGCAGGGCGGTATCGCTAAAGCCGGTGCGGTAGAAGTGCCCTTCGCCGCTGACGAATTCCAGGTAGAGGATGTAGAGCAGGGCGGGCAGGCTGAGGATCAGCACTTCCAGGAAGAAGCCCTGGTTCGGCCCGAGCGGCAGCGTCTTGCGAAACAGGGCATAGAAGCCCCAGCTGAACGCCAGCGTCAGCGCCACCCAGGGAATGCCGCCGCTGTCGAAGGCGAGCACGACGACCGCAAGGCCGGCAAGGCAGATCGCAGCAATCTGCAACGGCTGCAGTTTTTCTTTCAGGAGTACGGCGCCAAGGAAGATGCTGAAGAGCGGATTGATAAAATAGCCCATGGCCGCATCGAGCGAATGGCCGGCGCCGATCGCCCAGACATAGGTGCCCCAGTTCACGGTGATCAGTGCCGCAGTCATCATGGCCATGGCGAGCATGCGTGGAGAGCGCAGCGCGACCTTGATATCCTGCGTGCGTCCGAGGACCAGAAGCACGATACCGGCAAGCGGCAGCGACCACACGATACGATGGGCAATGACTTCGGCAGGCGAAATATGCGCGACCGCCTTCATGTAGATCGGCAGAAAGCCCCAAAGAAGATAGGCCGTCAGCGCGAAGGCAAAGCCGCGTGGACTGTCTTCGTTCTTGATCAAGGGGGCGCTTGCATCGGCGGACATCGGGTGTTTCCATCTTTGTTCTGTTTCTGATCCGCATTAGCTTAAGCGGCGTGAATAGGCCAATTCATTTCGTTGAATGGAACAGCACCTGCAGGGCCGCGAAAAGAGGCAAGCATGGACGAAACTGACCTGGCGGTCTGCCGGCAAGCCTATGCCGCCCAGATGCTGGCAAAGATGGGGGTCGCTGACGACGAGCGGCTAAGGCAGATCTTTGCCACAGTGCCGAGAGAAGATTTCCTGGACCCGCCGCCGTGGCGCATGGCGAATGGAATTGGCTATCAGGACATGCCGTCAACCGATCCCGTCATCCTCTATCAGGATGTCCTCATCGCGCTACAGGAAGAACGGCAGGTCAACAATGGCAGCCCCTCGCTACATGCGCTCGGTCTCCACTGGCTTGCGCCGCAGCCGGGGGAAACGGCCTGCCACATCGGTGCCGGCGGCGGTTACTACACCGCCATGCTGTCGCATCTGGTCGGCAGCGACGGCCATGTCACGGCGATCGAATACGACAGGGAGCTTGCCGCTCGCGCGAGCGCCAATCTGGCCCCCTATGGCAATGTCGAGCTTGTCTGCGGCAACGGCCTGGAATGGCCGAAATCGTCTGCCGATGCGATCTACGTCAATTTCGCGACCCACCGGCCTGCCGATCCCTGGATCGGCAATCTCTCTGTCGGCGGCCGGCTGATCTTTCCGCTCTCTGCTCCCTCCCGCGACGGCAACGACAATCTGCGGCCGCGCAGTGCCCGCGGCGGCTTCTTCCTGATCAGGCGCACGGCCACGGAATACAGCGCCCGCTACCTCAGTCCTACCGTCTTCGTCTGGGGCCATGCCGCATCAGGGACGATCGAGACCTATAAGGCGCTGGAATCCACCTTCCGGCATGGCGGTATGGAGAAGGTCACACGGCTGCGCTGGAAGGTGCCGAAGCAGGAGGACGAATGGTATTCGGAGGAGGACTGGGGCCTCCTGTAGAGCATTTCCGTTTTCGTTCGAGAGACGGAAATGCTCTATCTCCTTGTTTTCAAGCAATTCCGGGCGCAAACCGCAGCACAGTTTTGCTGGAATGCTCCAGCTCACTCGGCAGCGATCTTGCCGGCAAGTTGCCGGTTCTTCATCAGCTTGTAGATGACCGAGTCCATCAATGCCTGGAACGAGGCGTCGATGATGTTTTCGGAAACGCCGACCGTCCACCAGCGCACACCGCTGGAATCGGTCGATTCAATCAGAACGCGGGTAATGGCCTCGGTGCCGCCATTGAGGATACGCACCTTGAAATCGGCGAGCACCAGATCGTCGATCTCATGCTGATACTTGCCGAAATCCTTGCGCAGCGCGAGGTCGAGTGCGTTGACCGGGCCTTCTGCTTCCGCCACCGACATCAGCGTCTGGCCATCGATGGCGATCTTCACGACGGCTTCGGAGACGATCTTTATGCGCCCGTGGGAATCGAAGCGCCGTTCGATCATTACCCGGAAGCCTTCGATCGTGAAGAAATCCGGGATTGTGCCCATGGTGCGCCGTGCCAGAAGCTCGAAGCTCGCATCGGCGCCCTCGTAGGCATAGCCGGATGCCTCGCGCTCCTTGACGATGGAGATCAGGAGATCGAGCTTCGGATCGTCCTTGGCGACATCGATGCCGCGCCGGCGCAGCGCATTGATGAAGTTTGCCTTGCCGCCCTGATCCGAGACCATGACCTTGCGGAAGTTGCCGACACTTTCCGGCGGCACGTGTTCGTAGGTGCGCGGGTCCTTCAGCAGCGCCGAGGCATGGATGCCGGCCTTCGTCGCGAAGGCGGACGCGCCGACATAGGGCATCTGATGATCCGGCGAGCGGTTGAGCAGCTCGTCGAAGGCATGCGACAGGCGGGTGAGGTTGGTCAGCCGCTCGGCGTCGATCGCGGTTTCGAAACGCGTATTGTAAGCGCTCTTCAGCGCCAGCGTCGGGATCAGCGTCACCAGATTGGCATTGCCGCAGCGTTCGCCGATGCCGTTCAGCGTGCCCTGGATCTGGCGTACACCGGCCTCGACGGCAGCAAGCGAATTGGCAACGGCCTGGCCGGTATCGTTATGCGCATGGATACCGAGACAGTGCCCCGGCACGCCGAAGGCGATCACCGCCTCGACGATTGCGCGCACTTCCGGCGGCTGCGTGCCCCCATTGGTGTCGCAGAGCACCACCCAACGCGCGCCGTTCTCATAGGCGGTCTTCGCACAGGCGAGCGCATATTCCGGATTGGCCTTGTAGCCGTCGAAGAAATGCTCGCAGTCGACCATCGCCTCCTTGCCGGCGGCAACGACGGCCTTGACGCTCTCGGCAATGGATTCGAGATTTTCCTCGTTGGTGCAGCCAAGCGCCACCTGCACGTGATAATCCCAGCTCTTCGCGACAAAACAGACCGCGTCGCTGCGCGCCTGCAGGAGCCCGGCTATCCCCGGATCGTTGGAGACGGAAACACCTGGCCGCTTCGTCATTCCGAAGGCGACGAAGGAGGCCTGGCTCGTACGCTTTTCCGCGAAGAAGGCGGTATCGGTCGGGTTTGCTCCGGGATAACCGCCCTCGACATAGTCGAGCCCGAACTCGTCCAGCATGCTTGCAATCGCAATCTTGTCCTCGACGGAAAAGTCGATGCCGGGCGTCTGCTGCCCGTCCCGAAGCGTCGTGTCGAAGAGGTAGATTCTTTCGCGTGCCATAGTGGTGTTTCCTGTCGCCGCTTGCGGCCTTATTGTTTGCCTGCGAACCGGTCCGTTGCCCGGATCAGCTGGTCGAGAATGCCAGGTTCCGAAAAGGCATGCCCGGCGCCTTCGATCAGGTGGAACTCGGCCTTTGGCCATGCCTTGTGCAGCAGCCAGGCATATTTGGCCGGGCAGGGCATGTCGTAACGCCCGTGGACGATGACGCCGGGGATATCCTTCAGCTTGTAGGCATCGCGCAGCAGCTGGCCCTCATCCATCCACCCGGCATGGACGAAGAAATGGTTTTCGATGCGCGCAAAGGCATAGGCGAACTCGGCTTCCTCGAATTTGCCGCTGGTCGATTTCTCCGGCAGCAGCGTGATCGTCTCGCCCTCCCAGATGCTCCAGGCCTGGGCCGCCTTCAGAGCCACCGCCCGGTCCGCACCGGTGAGGCGCCGGTTATAGGCGAGCATCATCTCATGGCGTTCTTCAGGCGGGATAGGAGCGACAAAGCGCTCCCACTTGTCCGGGAACATCTCGGAGACACCGAACTGATAGTACCAGTCGAGTTCGGCCCGCGTCAGCGTGTAGATGCCGCGCACGACGAGTTCAGAAACGCGATCCGGATGTTTCTCGGCATAGGCGAGCGCCAGTGTCGAGCCCCAGGAGCCGCCGAAGACCTGCCATTTGTCGATGCCGGCCATCTCGCGCAGCCGCTCGATATCGGCAACGAGATGCCAGGTCGTGTTGGCCTCGAGGCTTGCATGTGGGGTCGACTTGCCGCAGCCGCGCTGGTCGAACAACAGCACGTCATAAAGATCAGGATCGAACAGACGGCGATGGGCGGGTGAAATGCCTCCGCCCGGACCGCCATGCAGGAAGACCGCCGGCTTGGCGCCCGGCTTGCCGCAGCGCTCCCAATAGATCACATGGCCGTCGCCCACATCGAGATGGCCGGAAGCGTAGGGTTCGATTTCCGGATAGAGTGTGCGCATCGCTCCAGTCATATCTTCACGCCTTTTGCGGGCCAGACAGCGGTATCGTGGTCGGGATGCTGGAAGGAGATGATCGCCTCCTGCCGGGCGTAAAAATCCGGATCCTTGTGCACGGGCGCGTCGAAGATCGTCTCGACCCAGGGCAGGCGGGCATCGTAATTGACCTGGATCTGCGGGGCGAGATCGCTGCGGTCGTCGAATGTGCCGATCGCAAGCTCCAGCCCGCCAGGATGACGATAGGTCATCGGCGTGCCGCAATCGCTGCAGAAGCCGCGCTCGATATTGACCGAGGACTGGAAATAGGTCGGTTCACCGCGCGACCACTCCATGCCCTCTTCCGGCGCCGTCACCAGAGCGGAAAAGAAGCCGCCGAACTGCTTCTGGCACATGCGGCAATGGCAGATGGACGGACGTCCGAGCTTGCCTGTTATGCGGAAGCGTACGGCGCCGCACTGGCAGCCGCCTGTTCTCGTCGTCTCGGTCATGGATGAGCTCCTGAAGGCCATTGGGATGTATCGTGGTCGGGATGCTGATGATTGCTAGCCGCAATCCCGTCCTCGCGATCGGTTGTTTCCGGTTCCAGTTCGACGGGCAAGCCATCGAGCGCATGAAACCAGACCATTTTGCTGTCGAGATTGGATTGCATGACCGGCTTTACAGCTTGCGGATCATCGAGCGAGCCGAGCGTGATGTTGATGGAGTCGGCATCGGGAATGTCGTAGAAAAGCGGCGTACCGCAATCGCCGCAGAAGCCGCGCCGCACGAGGCCGGAGGAGTGGAACCATTTCGGCTCGCCACGCGTGAGCTCGAAATCGACCCGCATCACCCCTGCAAGCGGCAGGAAATAATTGCCGGCCGCCTTCTGGCACATGCGGCAATGGCAGACATGCGGATAGCCGAGCTCGCCGTTTGCCCTGTAACGAACCGCGCCGCATTGGCATCCACCGCTCTGTTCCGTCTTTGCCGTCACGCGTGATCCTCCGGCGGCCAGACCGGCGTATCATGGTCGGGGTGCTGATAGGACACGATCTGATGGAGGAAGGAACCGGCAGCGAGATCTGCCTCGGTTCGTTCTGCCGGCAGTTCGTGCAGGTGATCGACGAAGGCGATCTTGCCTTCCACCCCCCACTGAATGGTCGGCGGCAGCAACGACGGATCATCGAACGCGCCGGCCGCAACCGCCATGCCGTCGGGCGCCTCATAGGTCAGCGGCGTGCCGCAATCGCCGCAGAAGCCGCGGTTGACGAAATTCGAGGACCGGAAGGTCTTGCGCTGGCCTCTGGTCCATTCGAATTCCATTCCGCGTACGGAGACCAGCGGTGCGTAGTAGGCGCCGAACGCCTTCTGGCACATGCGGCAGTGACAGATCGACGAATCCGGCGGCGTGCCCCGCGCCCGGAACCGGATCGCGCCACATTGGCATCCGCCGGTATAGGTGTTGGTCATGGCAGATCCTTTCCGATGGTGCGGATGATGTGGCTGCACACGTTGTCGATATCTTTGAGAATATCGTCATTCCAGAAACGTAGGACGGTCCAGCCGTCGGACTGGAGGCGTTCGGTCCGCGCGTGGTCGTAGGAGGTGTTTTCCTTAAGCCCATGCTGCGAGCCATCTACCTCGACAATTAGGCGATGGGTTGGGCAGGCGAAATCGACGATATAGCCGGCAATCGGCAATTGCCTGCGGAAGCCGAGACCCATCAGACGGTGGGCACGAAGTTCGTTCCAAAGCTTCAGTTCGGCATCGGTCATAGCTTTGCGCATACGCCGCGCGTTTGCCCGCCGCTGCGGGGGAACTGGCGTATGCGACATCTCCGGTCTCCCGCTCTTGGCTACACCCCCCTCTGCCCTGCCGGGCATCTCCCCCACAAGGGGGGAGATTGGCTGGGGGCGCCCGCTCGCCCAAATCATCGATATCGATTGCCGACAATTGCTTAGTACACCGGCGAGATTTGGCGACGCTGTCGCGCCTTGCCGATCTCCCCCCTTGTGGGGGAGATGCCCGGCAGGGCAGAGGGGGGTATGTCTCGCCGCCCGAACCATTCTAACGCTTGACCTCCCAGGTCGTCACCCGCTCGCCGGTTGCCGGATCCTTGCCGTCCTTGAGCTGGATGCCTTCGGCAGCAAGCGTGTCGCGGATCTTGTCGGCCTCGGCGAAATTCTTCGCCTTCAAGAGCTCGAGCCGCGCCTTGACGCGCGTATCGATTTCCGCCGCCACGGCCTCGTCGATCTCCGTCTTCTTCGGCAGCACACCGAGCAGGGCGGCACTGGCGGCAAAGACGGCGGGATCGCCGGATTGGGCAAGCGCATGTAGCGCCTGGACGGCGGCGACCGTGTTGAGGTCGTCGGCGAGCGCATTCAGCACCGTTTCGTCCGGCTTGGCATTGCCGGGTTCTGCGGCCGGCCATTTGGCGAGCAGCCGCTCGGCTTCCTCCAGTCGCTTGACGGAGAAATCGATCGGTTCGCGGTAATGCGTCATCAGCATCGCAAGGCGCAGCACTTCGCCCGGCCATTGCCGGCCGGCGAATGTCTCTGTGTGCAGAAGTTCGTAGATGGTGACGAAATTGCCTTCGGATTTCGACATCTTGCGGCCTTCGACCTGCAGGAAGCCGTTATGCATCCAGACATTCGCCATCACGTTGGTGCCATGGGCGCAACGCGACTGGGCGATCTCGTTCTCATGGTGCGGGAAGATCAGGTCGAGCCCGCCGCCATGGATATCGAAGACATCGCCGAGATAGCGCCCGCTCATGGCCGAGCACTCGATGTGCCAGCCCGGTCGGCCGCGGCCCCAGGGGCTCTCCCAGCCGGGCTCGTTTTCGTCAGACAGTTTCCAGAGCACGAAGTCGCCGGGGCTCTTCTTGTGCGCGTCAACGGCGACGCGGGCGCCCGCCTGCTGCTCGTCGAGATTGCGCTTCGAAAGCTGGCCGTAATCGGCCATCGACTTCGTATCGAACAGCACTTCGCCTGAGGCCTGGTAGGCATGACCCCGCCCAATCAGCCGCTCGATGATCTCGATCATCTGGGTGATATTGTCGGTCGCGCGCGGCTGTACAGTCGGCTCGAGCGAGCCGAGTGCCAAGGCATCGTCGAAAAACTGCTTCTCGGTCTTCTCCGTCACCGCCCGGATCGCCGCATTGAGCGGCAGGCCCGGATAATCGCGCAGCGCCCGCGCATTGATCTTGTCATCGACATCGGTGATGTTGCGCGCATAGGTGACGTGGTTTTCGCCATAGACATGGCGCAGCAGGCGGAACAGCACGTCGAAGACGATGACCGGCCGGGCATTACCGATATGGGCGAAATCATAGACCGTCGGGCCGCACACATACATGCGGACGTTTTCGGCATCGATCGGGGCAAAGACCGATTTTTCCCGCGTCAGCGTATTGTACAGCTTCAGTTCCGGCGTGCCGCCCATTCCACTCTCCTAAAATGCATATGCAGAAAAACACCACCACCGGCAGACCGGGGCGTTTCGCATCTTGGACATTTGGGAGACGAAAACGGCCAGGCCAGCTTTGGGCTAGCGAATAATCTTCCGGCAAATAATGCAGGTAACCGTTTTCATGCGGAAGGTTATGGCTTGGGCGATGAAAAAGGTCAAGGGTCAGAACTTCCTGAGATGCCATTGCCAGGGACCCGAAAATTCTGAGAGAAGAGGGAGTGCATAGGGCACGTCCAGGCAGTTGTGCCTCGGACCGAAGATCTTGTTCAGAGGCTATGGATGTTCGGCTTATTTAGGAAGCGTTCCAAGAGCACGATTGTTGTCGCCACGCTCAATGCCCGCCTTCAACCAATGGATAGGGGCGAGCTGGAGGATGCTTTTGATGCTTTTATGTCAGAGAAAAAGCACGGTATGCGGGTTGTTGGAGGTGGCACGCTGCAGGCGGCAAGTGGTGAGATTGCGAAATGCGACATCGAGATCGAGGTCGATAATCCCACGGATGCCAGACTGACGCTTTTGACCGAAGTTTTGGAATCGATGTTGGCTCCTGCTGGATCGATCCTACAGATTCCAGATCAGCGACGGAGCATCGATTTTGGACGGCAACATGGCCTCGCGGTTTACGTGAACGGCGCGGAATTGCCGGCTTCTGTCTATGAAGAATGCGATATCAATCACGTGGTGGCCGAGTTCTCACGGCTTCTGGACGGCGCCGGAGTCGTTGCCAGCAATTGGCAGGGACCACGGGATACAGCGCTCTACATTTACGGCAGGGATTTCGAGACGATGTTATCGCACCTTAAGCCCTTTATCGAAAGCTACCCACTGCTAGAACGCTGCCGGATCGAGAGGATCGCCTGAAACGATCGGTCCTTGCGGCAAGGTCATCCCGGCAGCTGGTAATCGACCAGCTTGTTCTCGCGCACGATGAACAGCTTGCCGGTCTCCGTTACACCCGGACCAACCAGCGGAAGTATTGCCTTCGCCACTTCGGACGGGTGCGGCAGGCTCATCGGGTCTTCGCCCGGAACTGCCTGCGCGCGCATGGCGGTGCGCGTGGCGCCCGGATCGACGCTGGTGATGCGCAACGGCGTCGATTGCGTCTCGCCGGCCCAGGTGCGGGCGAGCGCCTCGACGGCTGCCTTGGAGGCGGAATAGGCGCTCCAGAAGGGGCGGCACTTGTGAGCGGCGCCCGACGACATGATGACGGCGCGGCCGGCATCCGAGCGCGTCAGCAGCGGATCGACCGAGCGGATCAGCCGCCAGGTGGCATTCACATTGATGTTCATGACCCTCTCGAAGACCTTCGCCTCGATATGGCCGATCGGCGAGATGACGCCGAGCACGCCGGCATTGGCAACTAGAATGTCGAGCTTGCCCCAGCGCTCGAAGATCGAGCCGCCGAGACGATCGATTGCTTCCATATCGGCGAGATCGAAGGGAACGAGCGTCGCTGAGCCGCCCACCGCCTTGATGGCATCATCAAGCTCTTCCAGGCCGCCGACGGTGCGGGCGCAGGCAATCACATGCGCGCCGGCCTTGGCGAGTTCGAGGGCGGTGAAATAGCCGATGCCGCGCGATGCGCCTGTGACCAGCGCGATCTTGCCTTCGAGATTGATGTTCATCTGCCTCGGTCCCGGATGTGCTTGAAAAGGTAAGGGGCGCAATAAGCGCCCCTGATAGGAAAGTCAAAGCGGAAGCGGCTCAGCCGTTGCTGGCAAGCACGGAAATCTTGTTGCCCATGGACTCGCCATTCTTGTCGAGCAGCCGGGTCGGATAGTCACCGGTGAAATAATGGTCGGTGAACTGCGGGCGGGCCGGGTTGCGATCCTCGCCGCCGACGGCGCGATAGAGGCCGTTGATCGACAGGAAGGCGAGCGAATCCGCACCGATATATTTCGCCATGGCTTCGACATCGGCATACTGGTTTGCGAGCAGCTTGTCGGCGTCGGGCGTGTCGATGCCGTAAAAATCCGGGAAGAAGATCATCGGGCTGGCGACGCGGATGTGCACTTCCTTGGCGCCCGCCTCGCGGATCATCTGCACGATCTTCAGCGAAGTCGTGCCACGTACGATGGAATCGTCGACCAGCACCACGCGCTTGCCTTCGATCATCGCCCGGTTGGCGGAGTGCTTCAGCTTCACGCCGAAGGCGCGGATCTGCTGCGTCGGCTCGATGAAGGTGCGGCCCACATAGTGGTTGCGGATGATACCGTATTCGAAGGGAATGCCGCTGGCCTGCGCGTAGCCGAGCGCCGCGGGTGTGCCGCCATCGGGAACCGGCACGATGACGTCGGCATCGACATGGGCTTCCTTGGCAAGGTTCATGCCCATGTTCTTGCGCGTCGTATAGACGTTGCGCCCGCCAACGACCGAATCCGGACGTGCGAAATAGACATATTCGAACAGGCAGAGACGTTCCGGCTGCTGCTTGCTCGGCTTGCGGGCATCGATGCTGATCGAGCCGTCGGGCTGGATTTCGCAGATGACGACTTCGCCATTCTCCACGTCGCGGATGAACTTGGCACCGATAATGTCGAGTGCGCAGGTTTCCGAGCAGAAGATCGGCTTGCCATCGAGTTCGCCCATGACCAGCGGGCGGATGCCGGTGGGGTCGCGCGCGGCGATCAGCTTCGTGCGCGTCATTGCGAGCATCGAATAGCCGCCTTCCATCTGACGGATAGCATCGATGAAGCGATCGGCCGTGGACGTGTGGCGGGAGCGGGCGATGAGGTGGAGAACGACCTCGGTATCCGACGTCGACTGACAGATGGCGCCGGTCGCGATGATCTGCCGGCGCAGCGTCAGGCCGTTGGTAAAATTGCCGTTATGGGCAATGGCGATACCGCCTTCTTCCAGTTCGGCAAAGAGCGGCTGCACATTGCGCATCGCCACTTCGCCTGTCGTGGAGTAGCGCGTATGGCCGATCGACATGCTGCCGGGCAGGCGGGCGAGTGTCATCGGATTGGTATAATGGTCGCCGACGAGGCCCATATGGCGTTCCTGATGGAAGCGCTTGCCGTCGAAGGAGACGATACCGGCCGCCTCCTGCCCTCGATGCTGCAGGGCGTGGAGACCGAGCGCCGTCAGCGCCGCAGCATCGTCATGTCCCAGAATTCCGAAAACGCCGCATTCCTCATGCAGCGTGTCTCCGTCGAGCGGATCGTCAATCGGGAAGGAATGGGACTGGTTCATTTCTGCGGGCCTCTGCTCTCACAAGAATGGATCGGCTTGTCCAGTAGCATGATACCGGAAATCTTGCAGCTTTCCGATAAATTCATGCTGAACGACACTTCCTCAAAGCCCGCTCGCCGGCTCTGAAACGGTTGAGGCCCGGCAGAGCGGAATGCCCGGCCGGACCTTTGGTCTTACGTCCCGCTGAAATGGCAATTGCCAGGCCGCGGGTCAAGCGAGTGAACACTGCGTCAATTAGATGGCTGCTGTGCGCCATTGTTAGGGGCGGGTGCTGCGTCTTCCGCCGGAGCCTGATCGTTGGCCGGCGCATTTTCTTCCGTCGTGCGCGCGCCACCAAGCTTCTCGGTGATGCTCTTCTGGATCATCTGGGCGAATTCATCCGGCAGGACCGCCTGCAGGCGAACGACGAGAGAATCCAGGAATGGCTTCGATTTTGCATTGTTGACCCAGGCCGGGCGGTGATCGGCATCGACCAGCCAGTTCCAGAAGGCGACGGCGACGACGAGCAGAAGTATGCCGCGCGCAGCACCGAAGAGGAAGCCCAAAGTGCGGTCGAGCGCGCCGATGCGGCTGTCGATGATGAAATCGGCGATCTTCATGGTGATGAAGGAGATGATGATCAGCGCGATCAGGAAGACGACGGCGGCCGAACCGACAATGGCGATACGGTCATCGTCGGTATATTTCTTCGCATAGGGCACGAGATGCGGATAGAGATAGTAGGCGGCGGCTGCAGAGCCGCCCCAGCTCGCGATCGAGAGGATCTCACGCGAGAAGCCGCGGACCATTGCCAACACGGCGGAGAAAAGCACGACGCCGATGACAATACCGTCGAAAATCGTAATGGGCATGTAAATTCCACTCCAGACTGCCGCCTTGCGGGCCGCGTCGCGCCTTGTTTGGCTGATCCTATAGCATCCCCGCTATCAGTGATGAAGGATCAAACGTCTTCTTCCACACGCTGCAACGCCCCTTTCGAGCCGGCTATGCGCGCGACCAGATCCGGCAGGCTCTCGATCTCGCTCCAGCGGCCGCCGCTCTTGGGCAGTTCGGCGGAACCGGATGGCAGCAGAGCAGCCGAAAATCCCAGCTTTTCGGCTTCTTTAAGGCGCTGGGCTGTTTGCGCAACCGGCCGGACGGCGCCCGACAGACTGACTTCGCCGAAATAGACGCAATCGGCCGGAAGGGCAATACCGGCCAGCGAGGAAACAAGAGCCGATGCGACGGCAAGATCGGCGGCAGGCTCGGAGATGCGGAAGCCGCCGGCGATGTTGAGATAGACGTCATGCTGGCCGAGGCGAACGCCGCAATGGGCCTCCAGAACCGCAAGGATCATCGACAGGCGAGCCGAGTCCCAGCCGACGACTGCGCGCCGCGGCGTGCCGAGCGATGTCGGTGCCACCAAGGCCTGCACTTCGACGAGAACAGGCCGCGTGCCTTCCATGCCGGCAAAGACGGCAGCCCCCGGCGATTTCTCGTTGCGCTCGCCGAGGAAGAGTTCGGAGGGGTTGGCGACTTCGCGCAGACCCTTGTCCGACATTTCGAAGACGCCGATTTCATCGGTCGGCCCGAAGCGGTTCTTGACCGTGCGCAGGATGCGATAGTGATGGCCGCGGTCACCCTCGAAATAGAGCACGGCATCGACCATGTGCTCGACGACGCGCGGGCCGGCGATCTGGCCGTCCTTGGTCACATGGCCGACGAGCACCATGGCCGCGCCCGTCTGCTTGGCAAAACGGATCATCGACTGCACGCCGGTGCGCACCTGCGTGACCGTACCCGGCGCGGATTCGGCGAGCTCGCTCCAGAGCGTCTGGATGGAGTCGATGATGACGAGATCGGCGCGTTTGCCCTCGGCCAGTGTTGCCAGAATATCTTCGACATTGGTCTCTGCCGCCAGCATCACATCCGTGTCGGCCGCATTCAGCCGCTGGGCGCGCAGGCGCACCTGCGCCACCGCCTCTTCGCCCGAAACGTAGATGATCTTGTGCCCGCGCCGGGAAAGCGCGGCCGCCCCTTGCATGAGCAGCGTCGATTTGCCAATGCCGGGATCGCCGCCGACGAGTACGGCCGAACCGCGCACGAAACCGCCGCCCGTGACGCGGTCGAGCTCGGAGATGCCTGTATGGATGCGCGGCGCTTCCTCGATCTCGCCGGACAGGGCGGTCAGTGCGACCGGCCGGCCCTTCTTCGGCGTCTTGGCCGGTCCGCCGCCGATGCCGCCCATCGGGTCTTCCTCGACGATGGTGTTCCACTCGCCGCAATTGTCGCATTTGCCGGCCCAGCGGTTATGCACCGCACCGCAGCTCTGGCATATGAATTGTGTTCTGGCCTTGGCCATCAATGACTGCTTTCACGTAGAGCCGCCTGGGCGGCCGAATCGGTTTCGCCCTAGATAATGGCTTCCTGCACCGATCAAAACTAATGATTTTCCTATCAGTGGCCGGGCTGGCAGCATGGGCAGGCTCTCAAGGGATAGGCCATGCTCGATTATTCGCTCGCTCACTGGATCGGTTTTTTGACTGCGGCGGTCCTTCTAAACATCTCGCCCGGTCCGGACATGGCCTTCATCCTCGGCCATACGATGAAGAGCGGCACGCGCGCCGGCTTCTCTGCCGTCTTCGGCATCTGGACAGGCGCCTGCATCCACGTGCTTCTTGCCGCTTTCGGCCTGTCGGCGATCCTTGCCGCCTCGGCAATCGCCTTCTCCACCGTCCAATGGGTGGGCGCGGTCTATCTCGTCTGGCTCGGTATCCAGGCGCTGCGCTCGAAAGGTGAGGGCGGCTTCGTGCGTGCAGCGGGCGAGACGCTCGGCTGGCGGCGCATCTATCGCCAGGGCGTACTGGTCTCGCTGCTCAATCCGAAAGTGGCGATCTTCTTCCTCGCTTTCCTGCCCCAATTCGTCGTGGAGGGCGCAGGCCCGGCATGGCTGCAGCTTGCCGTTCACGGCGGCCTGATCATTGTGGTCGCCTTTTTCATCGAGCCGCCGCTGATCCTTGCGGGAGGGCGGCTTGCTGATCTCTTCAAGCGCAATGCCAGGATAGGCCTGTGGCTGGATCGCGGCCTTGGTGCGCTGTTCGTGACGCTCGGCGTGCGCCTCGCGCTCACAACACGCTAAGGACTATTCCTCGTCCATCTCGTACTTGCGCTCGTGGCGCAGGCCGATGCTGGTCAGCATCTCGTAACCGATCGTACCGGCAGCCTTGGCCGCGTCGTCCACGAGCATGTTCTTGCCGAAGAGCTCGATATAGTCGCCGGCGCGAACCGCATTTTCCGGGAGGTCGGTCACGTCGAAGATCGTCTGATCCATGGTGATGCGGCCGGCGACAGGTACCTTGTGACCGGCAATGAAGCCCTGTCCGCCCTGCGGCACTGCCTGGCGCAACGGCACGCCGCCGCTCGACTGGCTGCGCATGTAGCCGTCGGCATAACCCGCCGCAGCAACGGCGAGCCGGCTGTCGCGCGTCAGCTGCAGCGTCTGCCCGTAGCTGACGGATTCACCGGCCTTGACGCTACGGACCTGGATGATGCGCGCCTCGGCGGTCGCCACCGGACGCATCGCGTTCGCCATGCCGTTGACGGCCTGCCCGCCATAGAGCGCAATGCCCGGCCGCGTGAGATCGAAGTGATAGTCGCTGCCGAGCAGGATGCCGCCGGACGCCGCAAGACTTGAATCGATACCTTCATAGGCGGCGCTAACCTTGCGGAATGATTCAAGCTGCTGCCTGTTCATTGCCGAGGAATGATCGTCGCCGCAGGCAAGATGGCTCATGACGAGAACGGGCGCAAAACTCGCCGGCCGCGATACATCGTCCGCAAGAGCGAGCGCTTCATCCAGCGTCAGTCCGAGACGGTTGAACCCGGTATCGACATGCAGGGCGCAAGGATAGTCGCCGTAATCTGCAAGCACCGCCATCCAGAATGCAAGCTGCTCTTCCGAGGAGATGATCGGCACCAGATCGTTTTCGAAGAAGCGCCGCTCGGTGCCTGGCCATATGCCTGCCAGCACGAAGATGCGTGCCTCAGGCGCAAACATGCGCAGCGTCACACCTTCATCGACGGTCGCCACGAAGAAATCCCGTGCGCCGGCAAGATAGAGCGCTTCGCCGGCATCCTCGATCCCCATCCCATAGGCATCCGCCTTGACGACGGCGGCCGTGCGGGCCTTCCCGGAGCGTCGCGCCATGTCTCGCCAATTGTCGGTCAGCGCCGTCAGGTCGACGGTCAGCCGCAGGCCGGCGGAGGCGAAAAGGTCCTCGTCTTCGAAGGGGATGGAAAAATCTGTCATGAATCGCCGCACTGAAAGGGAAAGGAAAATGCTGCCAATACTCTAGAGACCATTGTGGCAAAGAGAAAGCACGCGCAGTCACATAGCAGCCTTTCCCACATGCGATCACTTTTGTTCAAGACGGACGGCCCGGCGCGCGCTAATCTGGCTGGATGCAGAACGTATCGCAAAAAGAGGCGGCAGATGCCATGCCGCTTGCCAAGGTGGAATCGGCCCGCTTCTGGCGGGATAGCCGTTTTCGCGACATGGAGTGCCTGAGCGCCAGTTTTCTCACGCATGAATACGCGCCGCACGCCCACGATACATTCAGCATCGGCGCGATCGAAAGCGGCAGCCAGATCGCGACACTGAGCGGAAGGCGGGAAGAAACCGGACCAGGAGACCTCTATCTGATCGATCCCGGTGTCGTGCACGACGGCGCTCCGGGCGGTGAGGGTTATCGCTACCGTATGATCTATCCGGATACGAAACTGTTCATCGATATTCTGGAGGATGTCACCGGCAAGGCCTTCAACGCGACGCCGTCCTTTGCCAGGGCACTGCCGCGCGATCCGCAGTTTGCCAGAGCCTTCCACACTGCGCACCGCACGCTTGAAAGCGGCGCTGGCGCGCTCGAATCCGATGAAAGCATGTTCTCGGTGCTAGCGGCGATCTTCGCGCGTTATGGCAGCACGATCGTCTTGCCGGTCGATACCAAGGAGCGGAGCGCTGTCGCTCGTGCTCGCGATTACCTGATCGAGAATTTCGACAGCGATGTCGGCCTCGAGGAGCTGGCGACGGTGGCGGGCCTCAGCCGCGCCCATCTGATACGCGCCTTCCGCAGGGAATATCACATCACCCCGCACGCCTTCCTGACCGACCGGCGTGTCCTCGTCGCCCGGCGCCTGCTGAGGGAAGGCCGCATGCCGGCCGATGTCGCGGTCCAATGCGGCTTTGCCGATCAGGCGCATTTCACGCGCCATTTCAAATCCCGCACCGGGGTGACCCCCGGCCAGTTTCGAGTCGGTTGATCACTTTCGTTCAATACAGCACGCGACTGTCTCGGCTACCTCTCCGCCATCTTGATGTGGAGGTTGCCAATGTTGCAACAGACCGGGCCAGCCGGCAAAAATCCTGTCCGCGAATTCCTGGGCGGAATGCGTGCCATTTTTCCGTTGATCGTCGCTGTACTGCCGATCGGCCTCGTCTTCGGCGCGGTCTCGGCTACCAAGGGGCTTTCGGCCCTGGAAACGACGCTGATGAGCGCGCTTGTCTTTGCCGGCGGCTCGCAGTTCGTGGCGATGGATATCTGGACGCATCCGGCGAGCTGGATCGGCGTCGGCTTCGCGGCCCTGCTCGTCAATATCCGCCACGTGCTGATGGGCGCCTCGATCGGCACGAAGATGCAGTGCTTCTCCGGTATCAAACGCTATATCGCCATGCTGTTCCTTGCCGATGAGCTCTGGGCCATGGCGGAATTCCGCGCCGGGACGACACGGCTCACACCCGCCTGGTATGCCGGCATCGTTACGCCCTTCTACCTCACCTGGGTCGGCTCGTCGCTTGCAGGTGCGCTGCTCGGCGCCTTTCTAGGCGATCCCGCCGTCATCGGTCTCGACTTCGCCTTTCCGGCTGTCTTCATCGTGCTGGTCATGGGCTTCTGGAAGGGGCGGGAAACCGGTGCCGTTCTCGCGGCAAGCGGGATTGCGGCCGTCGCCGTCCATCATTTCGTGCCAGGCGTCTGGTACATCGCAGCCGGCGCGCTGGCGGGGCTGGCCATGGCTCTCTGGAGAGGCAGGGCGCGGGAGCAGGCGGCATGACGCTCGATCCCAACACTCTGCTTGCCATCCTTGCCATGGCTGCCGCCACGATCTTCACCCGCATCAGCGGTCTCGTATTGATCCGCTACGTCGAGATCAACGAGAACAGGAGAACGGCAATCGAAGCCATCCCGCCGGCAGTGCTGATGGCCGTCATTGCCCCAACCGCATTTGCGACCGGTTGGGCGGAGACGCTGGCCTGTGTGGCGACCGCAGTCGCCGCGAGCCGCCTGCCGATGCTGGCAAGCGTCGTTGTCGGTGTGGCAACGGCGGCGCTTCTTCGTGCTGCAGGGCTCTGAAGCAAATCAGCAAAATTGCGTGGCGGTTTTACGCCCCTAGGAATTGACGCGGGAAACCCGCGTCAATGTTCCTCGTACTGGGTAAAGGACGGATCGGCGAGATCGGCGAAGCGCGTGAATTCCGACTGGAAGGCGAGCTTCACCGTGCCGGTCGGTCCGTGACGCTGCTTGGCGATGATGACATCGGCCGTGCCCTTCACCTTGTCGAACAGCGCTTCCCATTCCGGATATTTCGGGTCGTGTATATCGCGCGGTTCCATGTTCTTGACGTAATATTCCTCGCGGAACACGAAGAGCACGACGTCGGCGTCCTGCTCGATCGAGCCGGATTCACGAAGGTCGGAAAGCTGCGGGCGCTTGTCTTCGCGGCTTTCGACGGCACGCGAGAGCTGCGACAGCGCGATGATCGGCACGTTCAGTTCCTTGCCGAGCGCCTTGAGACCGGTCGTGATCTGGGTGATTTCCTGCACGCGGTTCTCGTTCGACTTGCCGGAGCCGGTCATCAGCTGCACGTAGTCGACGACGAGCACGTCGAGACCGCGCTGGCGCTTGAGACGGCGGGCACGCGCCGAAAGCTGGGCGATCGAGATACCACCGGTCTGGTCGATGAACAGCGGCACTTTCTGCATCATCATCGAGCAGGCGACGAGCTTTTCGAAATCGGCATCGTTGATGTCGCCGCGGCGGATCTTCGAGGAGGAGACTTCCGTCTGCTCGGAGATGATACGGGTGGCGAGCTGTTCGGACGACATTTCGAGCGAATAGAAGCCGACGACGCCACCATTCTTCGCCTTCATGCTGCCGTCGGACTGCACTTCGCCTTCGTAGGCGGCCGCGATATTATAGGCGATGTTGGTCGCAAGCGAGGTCTTGCCCATACCCGGACGACCGGCGAGCACGATCAAGTCCGAGCGCTGCAACCCGCCCATCTTGGAATCGAGCGAGTGGATGCCGGTGGAAATGCCGGAGAGGCCGCCGTCACGTTCCTTGGCGACAGCCGCCATATCGATCGCGAGCGCCACGGCATCGTTGAAGGCCTGGAAGCCGCCGTCATAACGACCGTTTTCGGCAAGCTCGAACAGGCGGCGCTCGGTATCTTCGATCTGCGCCTGCGGCGGCATGTCGAGCGGCGCGTCATAGGCGATGTTGACGACATCCTCGCCGATGGTGATCAGCGCACGGCGGATCGCCAGATCGTAGATTGCTCTTCCGTAGTCCTCGGCATTGATGATCGTCACAGCACCCGTGACGAGGCTGGCGAGATATTGCGAGACGGTGATGTCGCCGACCTTTTCGTCGGCCGGCAGGAAGGTCTTGACCGTCACCGGGTTGGCGATCTTGCCCATGCGGATGATGTCGCCGGCGACCTCGAAGATCTTCCGGTGCAGCGGCTCATAGAGGTGCGTGGGCTTCAGGAAGTCGGACACCCGGTAATAGGCGTCGTTGTTCATCAGGATGGCGCCGAGCAGCGCCTGTTCGGCCTCGATGTTGTTCGGCGCTTCGCGATAGTGCTGCTCTGCGGGAGCAACGGCGGCAATCTTTCGTGCAGCTTCGTTCATCGTCATCCGTACTGTCTTTTCCAAAACCCGGATTTGCAGGGCGGACCGAATAAAATCAAGTGCCGCGCGGCAACTACTTTCAGCTCGCCGTCAAATCGGCGGCGCTGTGCACGTTGTTCGATTTCTCCACAGTCGGCGGAACGCTTGAGGAGAAATATCCTGACTGTCACTTGCGGGACACGGTGCCCGCAGCGACTCACTTCGTCATTCCAGCATTCTGTTATTTTAGCGCCCTCGATTGGAGGACGCAGCAAAAAAGCCTGCCGGCTGGAAAAGCTCCAACAACAAAAAAGCCCGGCGCGAGCCGGGCTTTTCGTTCTGCCTGAAGACAGAAATTATGCTTCGTCTTCGTCGAGGCCGTCGGCTTCCGGATCGAAGAAGTCTTCCGGACGCAGTGCGTCTTCGTCAACGCCGTAGATGGCGTCGACAGAGGTGAGTTCTTCACCCTTGGACTGGCGTTCAGCTTCTTCAGCGGAACGGGCAACGTTCAGCTCGACGTTGATCTCAACTTCAGCATGGAGCTGCAGCTCGACCTTGTGCAGGCCGATCGCCTTGATCGGCGTGTTGAGGTGAACCTGGTTGCGGGCGATGTTGAAGCCTTCGGCAGCCAGAATGTCGACGACGTCGCGGGCAGCGACGGAGCCGTAGAGCTGGCCGGTTTCGCCGGCAGAGCGTACGACGATGAAGGACTTGCCGTCGAGAACGTCGGCAACCTTCTGGGCTTCGGACTTGCGCTCGAGGTTACGGGCTTCGAGCGTTGCGCGCTCGGATTCGAAGCGGGCCTTGTTGGCAGCGTTGGCGCGCAGTGCCTTGCCGAGCGGCAGGAGGTAGTTGCGTGCAAAGCCGTCACGAACCTTTACGGTTTCGCCCATCTGGCCGAGCTTGGAGATGCGTTCGAGAAGAATGACGTCCATGGTGTTTTCCTTTCTTGTTCTCAGATTTCGGTATCGGTTTGTTTGGGGGCATCGGCATCCTTGGTCGGGGTCAGGGCGATCGCCTTGCGGGTATCGGCAAGACCGAGCACGAGGATGAAAAGAGCTGGCAGCATCATGGTGGATGCCAGGTAGCAGAGAATGAGGGCCGGCAAGCGCCAGTCCTTGCCGCGCGTGCGGAAGTGCAGCGCGGCGAAGCCGGACATCAGGAAGCCGGCGCCGAAGGCTCCGACGACCGTGGCGCCGATCATCGCCGGAATTCCGCCCATGAACGTGGCGGCAAGACCGGCGAGGAAGATGAAGATCGAATTCCGGTTCATGCGCAGCGACGAGGGGATATCCTCGCGCGGGCGCAGGCCCTTGCCGGAGGCGGTGACGATGCGCGTCGCGATGTAATAGGCGGCAAACAGCATCACCACCCAGATGGCGCCCTGCAGCGCGGGCAGCATGAGCACGACGAGCGACTTGGTCTGGGCGGTCGCGACCGGGTCCGGAACGAAAGTCGGCTGCTGCTCCTGCAGCGAGGCCATCAGCATGTCGACCATCTGGTCGGTAATCTCAGGCCCGTAACCGATCATGATCCCGGTAACGATGACGGCGATCGTGACCAGGCCACAGAGATGCAGAAGGATGTCGGACAGCGGATACCAGGCAAGCAGATGGTCGGGGCCGCCGAGTTCGGACGCTGGGCGCGCAAGGTTTGCAAGATGGCTCAGCCAGCCGGCCGGCAGCAGTGTCACCATCGTCATGACGAGCGCGAAGGACGGCGAAATGGCGATCGCACCCAGCACGGCAGCGGTGACGACGGCGGAAATGGCGGCGAGGTTGCCCCAGCCGAGGCCGACGAGCAGGATGGGAAGTGCGGAAGCAGCATAGAGCACAGCACTGAACGACGGCTGCATGCTCGCGCCAAGCACCAGCAAGGCGGCGGTCAATCCGGCGAGTGCGCCGATCGCAAGCGTTTTCGGGTCCAGTTTTTTCACTTCGCTGTCCTGCTTCATCAAGCAGTTAGAGGATTTCCCTGAATCGATCCGGGAGATGCCTCAACATGGGTTTTAAGATTCCGATCCGCGCCCATCGCGGAAGGGAGGAAGCCCCGGATCCGAAGGTCCGGGGCTTCGATAGTCAATTAGGCGACGACGTAAGGCAGCAGGCCGAGGAAGCGTGCACGCTTGATCGCCTGGGCGAGTTCGCGCTGCTTCTTCTGGGAAACGGCCGTGATGCGGGACGGAACGATCTTGCCGCGCTCGGAAATGTAGCGCTGCAGGAGACGGACGTCCTTGTAGTCGATGCGCGGAGCGTTTGCACCGGAGAACGGGCAGGTCTTGCGACGACGATGGAACGGACGACGGACCGGAGCGGAGGAAGATTCAGACATTCTTATTTCTCCTTATGCACGGTCTTCGCGGGGAGCGCGATCAGGACGCGGGCCACGCTGGAAGTCGCCGTCACGGCGCGGCGGACGATCGCCGAATTCGCGGCGCGGGCCACGGTCGCCGCCTTCACGCGGGCCACGGTCGTCGCGGTCGCGCTTCTGCATCATGGCAGACGGGCCGTCTTCGTGCTTTTCAACAGCGATGGTCATGTAGCGAAGAACGTCTTCGCTGATGCGCATCTGGCGTTCCATTTCCTGGATCGCGGCTGCCGGTGCATCAATGTCCATCAGGGCGTAGTGAGCCTTGCGGTTCTTCTTGATGCGGTAGGTGAGGGACTTGAGGCCCCAGTTTTCGATACGCCCGACCTTACCACCGTTAGCTTCGATAACACCCTTGTACTGTTCTACGAGGGCATCAACCTGCTGCGTGGAAATATCCTGTCGGGCAAGGAATACATGTTCATAAAGAGCCATGACAGCTTTGCCTTTCTTGCGTTGATCAGAACCCGGCATTCGGCGGCTAAGCCTCAACGACTGCTCCTGAGAGGCGATAGCGCCAAGCAAGAAAAGCGTTTCCGAGACGGTCGAGAGCGGAGACACGGGAGGCTGGAACGCTTCCGTTCCGAACGGCTCGCAAGAAGCAAACCGGCCCTCCGTTCAGCCACCAGCCAGAAGACCGGGTTAACGAACAGGGGCGCTTATACGGATTTTTGCGCGAAAGGCAAGGGAAGCGGCCAACAAACTACGAAAAGCGGCCACCGCCTGCCGGAATGAGAAAAGAGCGCGATTGCTCGCGCCCTCAAAACGTCGGGGATACCGACCCCCTCAGAGCGGCATCGGATACTGCCGGTGAACCTTCTCGATCTCCGCCAACACGTCGCCGCTGAACTTCACGCCGACGGATCCAATATCCGTCTTCAGCTGTGTCATCGTGGTTGCGCCGATGATGACCGAGGTCATGAAGCGACGGGTCAGGCAGAAGGCGAGTGCCATCTGCGACGGATCGAGCCCATGCCGAGCCGCGATATCGAGATAGGCCTTCGTCGGCGCTTCCTGTAGCGGCTGCAGGCGGCCGCCGAGATCACCGTTGATCGCGGCGCGCGTGCCCGCAGGCTTCTCGCCATTGATGTATTTGCCACTCAGGATGCCGGCGGCAAGCGGCGAATAGGCGAGGAGTCCGACTTCCTCGTGATGGGAGAGTTCCGCGAGGTCGAGATCGAAATGCCGGTAGAGAAGATTGTATTCGTTCTGGGTGCTGGCGACGCGCGGCAGGTTCATCTGCTCGGAGAGGCTCACATATTTCTGGATGCCCCAGGTCGTCTCGTTGGACAGGCCGAAGGCGCGGATCTTGCCCTCCTTCACCAATTCGCCCACCGTCTGCAAAATATCGGTCATGTTGGCGACGGCCTTGGCGCGATCCTGCCCGAAGGGATCGTAGTGCCAGCTCTGGCGGAAATGGAAATGGCCGCGGTTCGGCCAGTGGATCTGATAGAGGTCGACATAGTCCGTCTTCAGCCGCTTCAGGCTGGCCTCGAGCGCGAGGCGGATATTCTTGGCGTCGGCGCCTTCGCCGTTGCGCAGGTAGGAGCGGCCGGTACCGGCAACCTTGGTGGCAAGAACGATATCCTTGCGCTTGCCAGTCCGTTCGAACCAGCTGCCGATATACTCCTCCGTGCGGCCCTGTGTTTCGGCCGAAACAGGCGTGGTCGGATAAAGCTCGGCGGTATCGAAGAAATTGATGCCTTCCTGGACAGCGTAGTCCATCTGCTCGTGGGCTTCTGCCTCGCTGTTCTGCGTGCCCCAGGTCATGGTGCCAAGGCAAATCTCGGAAACGGAAATATCGGTGCGGCCTAATTTATTATATTTCATCGGAAACCCTGGGCGTGGTCTGAAAAAGGGAAAGGCGTGGGAAGAGCCGCGCAAATCTAGGACGGATTTGCGCAAGCGCAAGAGAAAAAACCGAGCGTTTCCGCTGGGGCGAAAGGCTTTGGAGAGAATCTGCCGCCACTTGACTCTCAAAGAAAGAATGTCAATTGGAGGCGAAATGGCCCGACGGGCACTATCGAGGGATTGAAAAATGACCATTGCTTTCACTTTTCCCGGCCAGGGCAGCCAGGCCGTTGGCATGGGCAAGGATCTCGCCGAGAATTTTGCGGAAGCCCGCGCCGTTTTCGAAGAGGTCGATGAAGCGCTCGGTGAAAAGCTTTCCGACACCATGTTCAACGGTCCCGAGGACAAGCTGACGCTGACGGCAAACGCCCAGCCGGCGCTGATGGCCGTCTCCCTGGCCGTTATCCGCGTTCTCGAAGCCAGGGGTCTCGATCTGAAGGCCAAGGTCGCCTATGTCGCCGGCCATTCTCTTGGCGAATATTCCGCCCTCTGTGCCGCCGGCACCTTCTCGATAGCAGATACGGCCCGTCTTCTGCGCATCCGCGGCAATGCCATGCAGGCTGCCGTGCCTGTCGGCGTCGGCGCCATGGCCGCCATCATCGGCCTCGAACATGCCGACGTGCAGGCCGTCTGCGAGGAGGCTGCAGCGATCGGCTCCTGTCAGATTGCCAACGACAACGGCGGCGGCCAGCTCGTCATATCGGGCGAGAAGTCGGCCGTCGAAAAGGCCGCTGGCCTTGCGACCGACAAGGGCGCCAAGCGGGCCATTCTGCTGCCGGTCTCCGCTCCCTTCCATTCGAAACTGATGGCACCTGCCGCAGATGCCATGCGCGAGGCGCTCGCCGGCGTGAAGAAGGCCGATCCGGTCCTGCCCCTTATCGCAAATGTTCGCGCATCACCTGTTACGGATGCCGAGGAGATCGCAGCCCTTCTCGTCGAGCAGGTCACCGGACAGGTTCGCTGGCGCGAAACGGTGGAATGGTTTGCCGCAAACGGCGTTACCACGCTCTATGAACTCGGTGCCGGCAAAGTGCTGACTGGTCTTGCACGCCGCATCGACAAGACTATCAATGGCGTCTCGGTCAACGGCCCAGCCGATATCGACGCTGCCATTGCCGCACTCACGGCCTGATTGCCCCACTTTATATAAGGAACGTTCCCATGTTCGATCTTTCCGGCCGCAAGGCTCTCGTCACCGGCGCATCGGGCGGCATTGGCGAAGAAATCGCCCGCCTTCTTCACAAGCAGGGCGCCATCGTCGGCCTGCACGGAACTCGCGTCGAAAAGCTCGAGGCTCTCGCAAACGAACTCGGCGATCGCGTAAAGATCTTCCCGGCGAACCTTTCGGATCGCGACGAAGTCAAGGCTCTCGGCCAGAAGGCGGAAGCCGATCTCGAAGGCGTCGATATCCTCGTCAATAATGCCGGCATCACCAAGGACGGTCTCTTCGTTCGCATGAGCGATGAGGACTGGGATGCTGTTCTCGAAGTGAACCTGACGGCGACCTTCCGCCTGACGCGCGAACTCACCCATCCGATGATGCGCCGCCGTTATGGCCGCATCATCAACATCACCTCCGTCGTCGGCGTCACCGGCAATCCGGGACAGGCGAACTACTGCGCCTCCAAGGCCGGTATGATCGGCTTCACGAAATCGCTGGCGCAGGAAATCGCCACGCGCAACGTGACGGTCAACTGTGTCGCCCCGGGCTTCATCGAAAGCGCCATGACCGGCAAGCTGAACGACAAGCAGAAGGAAGCGATCATGGGTGCGATCCCCATGAAGCGCATGGGAACCGGCGCCGAAGTGGCATCGGCTGTCGCCTATCTCGCGTCTGCTGAGGCCGCCTATATGACGGGTCAGACGCTGCATGTGAACGGCGGCATGGCCATGATCTGAAACGATTAGCTGCCGCAGTCGCCGATTTAAGCCAATAGCGTGTTGAGCAATCACGAACGGTTGATTTTCTGGCTTTGCGGCAGACTTAAAGCATGTTAAGCGGGCCATGACTGTCAACAGTCGTCCCGAAAAAGCAGACGGACCGGCGGGCTTTTCGCAAGCCTGGGACTTCTCTAAAGCCGGGTAAACGAGTTTGCCGAGGATGTCTGAACGCATCGCAGGCTGAAACAGGGTAGGGGTGTCAGAAGGACATTCCGATCAGGACATAAGGTCGAGGAAACCGACATGAGCGATATCGCAGAACGCGTAAAGAAAATTGTTATTGATCATCTTGGCGTCGATGCCGACAAGGTCGTCGAGAGCGCCAGCTTTATCGACGATCTGGGCGCCGACTCGCTCGACACGGTCGAACTGGTCATGGCTTTCGAAGAAGAATTCGGCGTTGAAATCCCCGATGATGCCGCTGACTCGATCCTGACCGTTGGCGATGCCGTGAAGTTTATTGAAAAGGCTCAGGCCTGATACTGTGCATTCGAGAAAGGGCGGGCCAAGAGTCCGCCCTTTTCTTTTGAGCATGTTTCTCCATAAAACATAACAGACGGGGGAAAGCAGTCGATGAGAAGGGTCGTCATTACTGGTACCGGCATGGTATCGCCCTTGGGATGCGGAACGGAAGTTACCTGGTCCCGCCTGCTTGCGGGAGCAAACGGCGCCCGTCTCGTGTCCGAATTCGAAGTCGAGGATCTCCCTGCCAAGATTGCTTGCCGCATTCCCGTCGGTGATGGTTCTGACGGTACATTCAATCCCGACGATTGGATGGAGCCGAAGGAACAGCGCAAGGTAGACCCTTTCATCATCTACGGCATGGCTGCCGCCGACATGGCGCTCAAGGATGCCGACTGGCATCCGGAAACCGATGAGGACCAGATCGCCACCGGCGTGCTGATCGGCTCCGGCATCGGCGGCATCGAGGGTATTGTCGAAGCCGGCTATACGCTGCGCGACAAAGGCCCGCGCCGCATCTCTCCTTTCTTCATTCCCGGTCGGCTGATCAACCTTGTTTCGGGCCAGGTCTCCATTCGCCATAAGCTGCGCGGCCCGAACCATTCGGTTGTTACCGCCTGCTCCACCGGTGCGCACGCCATTGGCGATGCTGCCCGTCTCATTGCGCTCGGCGATGCCGATGTCATGGTCGCCGGTGGCACGGAATCCCCGGTCAGCCGCATTTCGCTTGCCGGCTTTGCTGCCTGCAAGGCGCTGTCGACGCAGCACAATGACGACCCGCAGAAAGCGTCGCGCCCCTATGACAGGGATCGTGACGGTTTCGTCATGGGCGAGGGCGCCGGCATTGTCGTTCTCGAAGAGCTCGACCACGCATTGGCACGCGGCGCCAAGATCTATGCTGAAGTGGTCGGTTACGGCCTTTCCGGCGATGCCTTCCACATCACCGCTCCGTCTGAAGACGGCGATGGCGCGTTCCGCTGCATGACCATGGCGTTGAAGCGCGCCGGCCTGACGCCTGCCGATGTCGACTACATCAACGCCCATGGCACTTCGACCATGGCCGATACGATCGAGCTTGGCGCCGTCGAGCGGCTCGTCGGCAATGCGGCCTCGAAGATCTCGATGTCGTCGACCAAATCTGCGACCGGCCACCTGCTCGGTGCTGCCGGCGCCATCGAGGCGATCTTCACGACCCTCGCAATTCGGGATAATGTCGCCCCTCCGACGCTCAACCTCGACAATCCTGAGCGGGAAACCGCAATCGACCTCGTTCCGCACAAGGCTCGTGAGCGAGAAATTAACGTGGCGCTATCCAACTCGTTCGGATTCGGCGGCACGAATGCATCGCTCGTGCTGCGCCGCTACGTCGCGTAACAGACGGTTCACGACACGGGCGAACGTCAAACGGCGTCAGGAAGCGCGGCAGAACCTGTTTTTGCCGCATTACTTCGCGAAATAGCGAAGCGGGGCCAAGTTTTAGAGGATTGCCGGTGAGCGATACGACCAACCAGAGCAGCGACAACGGCCAGCCGGCGCAGAAGGGACCGATCATCCCGAAATCGCCGAGCGAAGCCCTGCGCCCGGAGCGTGTCCCCGAGCCGCCGAAGCGCTCCAGGAATGCTCGCAGTCAGGTCATCCTCTTCCTGAATTTCGTAATGACCATGGCCGTGGTCGTCTGCATTGCCGGTCTCATCGGCTTCTACTACGCCATCACCGCGTATCAGAACCCCGGCCCGCTGCAGACGAACACCAACTTCATCGTCCGCAATGGGGCAGGCCTCGCGGAAATCGCTACAAACCTCGAGCGCAACCTGATCATTTCGGATGCCCGGGTCTTCCGCTATCTGACGGCCACGCATCTTACTGATGGCGAGAGCCTGAAGGCCGGCGAATATGAGATCAAGGCGCATGCGTCCATGAACGAGATCATGGAGCTCCTGAAATCCGGTAAGTCCATCCTCTATTCCGTCTCCTTCCCGGAAGGCCTGACGGTGCGACAGATGTTCGACCGCATGCTTGATGATGCGGTCCTCGAAGGCGACCTGCCGGCTGCCCTGCCGGCGGAAGGCAGCCTGCGGCCCGACACTTACAAGTTCTCGCGCGGCACCAAGCGCTCCGAAATCATCGACCAGATGGCTGCAGCCCAGCAGAAGCTTGTCGATCAGATCTGGGAACGGCGCGATCCTTCGTTGCTCCTGAAGAGCAAGGAAGAGTTCGTCACGCTCGCCTCCATCGTCGAGAAGGAGACGGGAGTGCCGGATGAGCGTGCGCATGTCGCCTCCGTCTTCCTCAACCGTCTTGGCAAGGGGATGCGGCTGCAGTCCGATCCGACCATCATCTATGGTCTCTTCGGTGGCGGGGGCAAACCCTCCGACCGGCCGATCTATCAGTCGGACCTGAAGAAAGAGACCCCCTTCAACACCTACGTCATCAAGGGCCTGCCGCCGACGCCGATTGCCAATCCCGGCAAGGATGCGCTGGAAGCTGTCGCCAATCCCTGGAAGACGCAGGACCTCTATTTCGTCGCTGATGGCTCCGGCGGCCACGTCTTCGCGGCAACGCTCGAAGAGCACAATGCTAACGTCAAGCGTTGGCGCAAGCTCGAAGCCGACAAGGGCGCCGATCCTGAAATTGCCGTCGACGGACAACCGGAAGACCAGCCGGCGGACAATACATCCGCAGTTCCGCCGAAGAAAAAGAAGATCAACTGATATCGGGAGGCCTTTGATGGCATTGCAGTCCATGACCGGTTTCGCGCGGCGCGAGGGAACGACTGGCCGCTGGCGCTGGGCATGGGAATTGCGCTCGGTCAACGGCAAGGGCCTCGACGTCAGACTGCGGCTTCCGCCCGGTCTGGAGCGCCTGGAAACCGATGTTCGCCGCATGGCCGGCGAGAATTTCAGCCGCGGCAACCTGCAGGCCTCGCTGGCGCTGACCTCGGGCGAAAGCCAGCTTGAAGCCGTGCTCAATCAGGATGCCTTCGCTGCCGTTCTCGCCATGCGCGACAAGCTCGAAGGTCTTATCGATCCGGCGCCTTTAAGGCTTGATACGCTGCTTTCCATCCGAGGCCTCGTTGATTTCCGCGAGACGCAAGACAGCGAAGAGACCGTCGCTGTCCGCGATGCCGATATTATGTCCGGACTGAAGGCTGCGCTTTCCGATCTCAGGAGCATGCGTGAGCAGGAGGGAGCGGCACTGGCGCGCGTGCTTCTTGGCCACGTCGCGACGGTCGAGGCGCTGACAAGCACGATCGAGGCCGATCCTTCGCGCTCGCCGCAGGAGATCGCGGCAAGGCTCTCCGCGCAGGTTGCGCTCCTCATGGAAGGAACCGGCGCTCTCGACCGTGACCGCCTGCATGCCGAAGCGGCGCTGCTTGCGACGAAGGCGGATCTGCGCGAAGAGATCGACCGACTGAAGGCTCATGTCGCCGCCGCCCGCGATCTCGTGACAAAAGGCGGCCCGGTTGGCCGAAAGCTCGATTTCCTTGCACAGGAATTTAACCGAGAATCGAATACGATATGCTCGAAGTCGAACGCATCGGCCGTCACCGCAGCCGGGATCGAGCTGAAGGTGGTGATCGATCAGTTCCGCGAGCAGGTCCAGAATTTGGAGTAGGACATGAGCCCGGCGAAAATCTCGTCCATCCAGATCGCCCGTCGCGGTCTGATGCTGGTTATCTCGTCGCCCTCGGGTGCCGGTAAATCCACCATCGCGCGGACGCTTTTGGAAACGGACAAGCAAATCGGCCTTTCCGTCAGCGTCACGACACGTCAGCGCCGGCCCAGCGAAGTGGAAGGCATCCACTATCATTTCAAGGCCGTGCGGGAATTCGAGCGGCTGCGCGATTCCGATTCTCTGCTCGAATGGGCCGAGGTTCACGGCAATTTCTACGGCACGCCTCGCGAGCCGGTGGAACAGGCCATGTCCGAAGGCCGCGACATGCTGTTCGATATCGACTGGCAGGGCGCTCAGCAGCTGCAGCAGAAGATGCAGGCCGACGTGGTCTCGATCTTCGTGCTGCCGCCGACCATGACCGAGCTGCAGTCGCGCCTGCATCGCCGCGCCGAGGATTCCGAGGAGGTCATCCAGACGCGCCTGGCAAATTCCCGTGCCGAGATCGCCCACTGGCGTGAATACGATTACGTCATCATCAATGATGACCTGAACGCTGCATTCGATGCCGTGCAGTCAATCGTCAAGGCCGAGCGCCTGCGCCGCGACCGCCGTCATGGCATGTTCGACTTCGTCCGCGAGTTGCTAGAGGAAACGCCGGTTCTCTAAGGCCATTCCAGTAAAACTGCGCAGCGGTTTTGCGTCGGGAATTGCGTGAAAACAAGCTCTAAAGGCTGTTCGCGAGCCGGCAGAATTCTTCCACTGATAGTGTCTCCGCCCGCCTGGCCGGATCGATACCGGCTTTGACAAGCAGGCTTTCGCCGCCGATGGGCTTCAGGCTCTGGCGCAGCATCTTGCGGCGCTGGCCGAAGGCTGCCTGCGTTACCTTTTCCAGATTGGTAACGGAGCAGGGGATCGGGTTCTCGTTGGGTGTCAGGTGCACTACTGTCGAGGTGACCTTCGGCGGCGGCGTGAAAGCCTGCGGCGGAATATCGAATGCCATGCGGGAATGTGTGCGCCATCCCGCGAGCACGCCGAGGCGGCCATAGTGATCGTCGTCCTCGGAGGCGACGATCCGCTCGCCGACTTCTTTCTGGAACATCAGTGTCAGCGATTGCCAGAAGGGCGGCCATGCCTTCGGCAGCAGCCAGTTCACCAGAAGCTGGGTGCCGACATTATAGGGCAGGTTGGCTATGATCTTGACGGGACCTTCCGGCGCCAGTGCCTCGAAATCGGTCTTCAGCGCATCGCCTTCGATGACCTCCAGCCGGCCGGGATAGTGGTCGGCGATCTCGGCCAGCGCCGGCAGGCAGCGCGCATCGCGCTCGACCGCGATGACCTTCTTCGCGCCAAGCGCGAGGATCGCCCGCGTCAACCCGCCGGGCCCAGGCCCGACTTCGAAAACGGTCGCATCTTCAAGCGCGCCGGCCGTTCGGGCGACCTTCTGCGTCAGGTTGAGATCGAGCAGGAAGTTCTGCCCGAGCGCCTTGCGCGCGTCGAGGCCGTGGCGCTGGATAACCTCGCGAAGCGGCGGCAGACCGTCGAGTGCAGCCATTAACGATGGCTTTCCGCGGTACGGCCGAGCTGCGCGCCGAGCTTGAGCGCGGCAACAAGGCTCGCCTCGCGCGCCAGCCCCTTGCCGGCAATCCCGAAGGCGGTGCCGTGGTCGGGGGAGGTGCGTACGAAAGGAAGGCCGAGCGTCACATTGACGGAATCGTCGAAGCCGAGCGCCTTGGCGGGAATCAGCGCCTGATCGTGGTACATGCAGACGGCAACGTCATAACGTGCGCGCGCTTCGTCATGGAACATCGTATCGGCGGGGAGGGGTCCGATAGCATCGATACCCTCATCGCGCAGGATCTGCACTGCTGGATGAATGATGGTCTCATCCTCCTTGCCGATGGCGCCGCCTTCGCCCGCATGCGGATTGAGTCCAGCGATGGCGAGGCGCGGAGAGGTGATCCCGAACCGCTGCTTCAGGTCCTTATCTGCAATCCGGCAGGTTTCGACGATCAGGCCGAGGGTCAACGCCTGCGGCACATCCTTGAGCGGAATGTGGATGGTAACAGGAATGGCGCGCAGTTTCGGCCCCGCAAGCATCATGACAGGCGTGATCGACTGACCGGTTGCACGCATGGCAAGATCGGCAAGGAATTCCGTATGGCCCGGAAATTTGAATCCTGCTTCGTAGAGCACCGACTTGGCGATCGGATTGGTGACAATCGCAAGCGCCTCGCCCTGCATGACGAGTGCCACTGCCGTCTCGATCGAGGCGATTGTACCTTTCGCCGTCGCGACATGCGGCTCTCCTGCCGCAACATCGACGCCGGCCGGCATAGGCAGGATCGGTAGCGCTTCCGCAAATAGAGCAAGACTTTCCGCGGCGTTGCCGATGCTGCGCAGGGGAATATCAAGGCCGAGTTGTCGTGCCCGCACGGCAAGCACATCGGAATCGCCGATCAGAAAGAATGGCGGCAACCCGAGCTCGCGTCTGCGAAGCCAGGCCATGAGGGTGACATCAGGCCCCACGCCAGCCGGGTCGCCCTGCGTCAACGCAAGCGGTCGCGAAAATGGTGTCGCCATGGAAAATCAGCGATAGATGATCTGCGCGTGCTTGCGCAGTTCATCCAGATATTTGGTGCTGTTTTCGTTTTCCGGCGCTGCGGACTTGTCCGACTTGGCCTTGTCGAGGTCTTCCTGACGGAACACCATTTCTGCGGCCTGGTCGTCCGAAACCTGGCGCTGGCTGCAGATTGCCAGATATTCCACGCCCTTTTCGGTCACGCGCGTTGCCGTCGTGTTGCCCTTGGTCTGTGCGACGAGGTCCTTCCACTCCGCGGGAATTTCCGGAGCCAGCATGCGGCCGAGATCGCGGACCGAAACGTCCCGCATGGTCGCAGCGAATGTCTTGGCCTGATCGCAGCCCGGATATTTGGAACGCGATGCCTCAGCCTCGCCCTTGCGCTTGGCCGTAATCGCATTTCGCTTGGCTGGCGGGACCACGAAGATGACCTGCTGCAGGATGTATTCCGTCGTCACCGGTTTCTGCTTGTTGTTCTGCATCAGGCGGTTGACGAGATCGTAATTCGAGATACGTGCGCTGGAGCCGTAGCGGGCATTGACGATACGCGGCCAGCTCATCTGTACGGCAATGAAGTTCTTGAAGTGATCTACCCCGACGCCGGCACGGTCGAGGATCTGGCCCATCTGCTCGACGGAAAGCTTGTTGCTGGCAGCGAAACGAGCGAAGGAGGCGTTGACGTCGTCCTGCGAGACGGACATGCGCACGCGAGAGATTTCCTGCCGCTTCAGCGCCTCGTCGACAAGCTGCTCTTCCGCAGCCTTGGCATCGGGTTTCAAGCGCTGCAGGCGCATGAAGGCCTGTCGCTTTGCGACATCGCCGCTGGTAATGGCGGTACCGTTTACCACCGCCTTGACTTCGCTGGCGGCGAAGACAGGGCCGCTGAAGGCAGCAAGCATGAAGGCTGCGCCTGCAATAAGCATGGTTACGGTTTTCTTTGCGTCAATCATCTGTTGACCTCCCGATAGCGCCGCACGATCCAGCGCGCGGCGTTCTTACCATATACACTGAGACGACCGGAAATCGCTTCTCTTGCTCCGCGACACCCTATGCCTCACATAACGATTGGTCGCAATGTCCTGCACAGGCTTACGGCGAAAGAATGGCCCGGCCGGAGATTTCCGGCCGTCCACGTGTCGTCAGAGGTTATTCGCAGCGTCACCCGTGCCCAGGCGGATATCGCCGAGCGTGCGGAACGTCAGGCGTGCGGCGATCGTCCAGTCGCTTGCTGTCTGATCCGCGGTATCGCGGGCATCCGTATAGGCGATGGTGAAGATCGTGCACTCGTCCTCATAGGAGATGCCGAGCGTACGTCTCGTAACGACGTCGTTATTCAGATCCCAGGCGATGCCGCCGAAGATCGACCAGTAATCCTTGAACTTGATCCTGCTGCTCGCCTGAATCTCGTCTTGGTCGTCAGCAAAGCCGTATGCCGGCTGGGCGCTCACGTGCGTATAGGTGACCTGGCCTGAGAAGGTATCGTTCTGATAGGCCGTGATCAGATCGCCGCGATTGAAGGAGAAATCCTTTTCGTCCAAACGGTAGGATGCTGCCATCGACAGGCCGAACGGCATTTCAATGCCGCCAAGTCCCACATAGTCGGAACGGTCGGTCTCAAGGCCAGAATCGGCGCCGACATTCACGAGGTCATCGGTCGCAAACGAGTTCTGACCGGCGAGCTGGTAGGATTGGCCGAAGATGCCACGTAGCTTGTATCCGCTGTCGAAGGTACCGGTGTACTGGAAACCCAGATTTGCTCGGGTTCCGCCCTCGATCCGGTCATAGCCGGAGAACCTGTCGCGATCAAAAAGGTTCGTTGCGTCGAAGACGAAGCTCTGCGCGTCTTCGTTCGGCAGCCGGCCCGCGAGCGGCTCATCGGGTCGCGCATAGATCTGGGCGATCGGCTCAAGAACATGCGTGCTGTTGCTGGTCGTGAACAGGATCGGATAGCGCATTTCCAGCCCGGCGGTAATCATTCCGCGCGTCGCTGCACTATCGTTGAGATAATTGCCAGCATACGGAATGCCGTTGGCGTCGACGGGGCTTTCCATGTTGAGCGCAAAAGCATCGCCACGCGCTGCAAGCAGCGGTGTGATCACCAGGCCTGTCGAGGTCACGAAGGTGCGCTTCCACTGCAGTTCCGTGCTCAGGCGGGTCGTCTGACCCTCGAGGCCGCGGAAGCGGTCGAAACCTGCGACATTGTAAAAGTCGTCGTGAGTGCGCGAAATATTGGTCAGATTGACATCGGCGGAAAGCTCACCGCCTGCAAGCGGCTGTGGTGCCACATAGTGATAATCGAGCGTCGGATAGACGATCGCCTGCTGCTTTTCCGCGGTGTTGTTGCGATCGGCGTCCTGGACGTCAAAATAGAAGGAGCGCAGGTCGAAGTAATTCCGCTTGCCGAGACCCGTCAGGAAGACGGTGTTGGCATGCGGCGTGTCATCATAGCCATCAATCTTATAGGTGCGCGAGAAGTTGTTGTCGCTCTGCACCATAACATCCCAGCCAAAGCTCCAGCGGGGATTGATCCTGAAACGTCCCGCCGATGCGACCATGCCGCGCTGTTTGGCTTCGGCATCGCTTGTACCTTCGCTGAAATTGCTTGGGTTCATCTGATCGATGCCGGCAACGTGCATCGTCACCGTGCCATTTTCAAAGCGGCGGCGATATTCGCCCTCGAGCATCAAGCCCTGGGAGGTGTACCCGGTGCCCGTGACGGTGAAATCCGAACTCGGCGAGATGACGTAGTAATAGGGAACAGAAAGACCGTAGCCGAGATTCTGCGAAACGCTCATCGACGGGAACAGGAAACCCGATTTGCGCTTCACCGTATTATCGGGGACTTCGATCCACGGCAGATAGGCGAGCGAACGACCAAGCAGCTGGAAGCGTGCGTGCTCAAGCCGGATCGTGTGCTTCTCACTGTTCTGGATAACGCGTTCGGCCTTGACCTGCCAGAAAGGGGCACGCTCGGGCTTTTCGGCGCAGGGCAAGCACGCCGTATAGACGCCTTTGTTGAGAATCATCTGCGTGCCGCCGACGCGCTGGCCGGTTTCGGCAACGAGGCGGGTATTGTCGCTTGTCTCGATTCGCAGCGCATTCATGAAGCCGTCTGCGAAATTGTCGGTCACATCGAGGTGGTCGGCATAGATTCGGTTGCCGTCCGGCGTCACCATCTCGATGTTGCCGGTGGCCATCATGCGGCCGGTCTTCTGGTTATAGTCGACCTTCTGGGCGACCAGCTTGTAGCCGCCGTAATTGATCTGCACGCCGCCGATTACAGAGACGAGTTCCTGGTCCTTATTATAGACCAGCTCGTTTGCAGACAGCATCAGCTTCGCGTCCGGCGAGATATTCTGGCCGATGGCAGGCATGCCGGTATTGTTCTCCTGGCCGTAGGCCAGTGGAGCATTTTCGAAATAGGAACACAGAGTCGCACCTAAGAGCAGGGCAACCAACTGTTTACTAAAATTCTTGCGGTCGCCTACCGCCACTAGCCATCCTCCTGATGAAGCAGGATCGTTGCGCCTAAAGCGAGCGCTACGATCACTGGTATCCAAGTCGCCACAAACGGCGGCACGACACCGCTGCTTCCAAATGCCTTTACAAGCACGGTGACGACATAAAGCATGAAGCCTGAAAGGATTCCACCCAGAATCACAGAGCGTGACTGGTTGAACCGGCTAAATTTCAGGGACACTGTTGCAGCAATGAGAGTCATGGCCACCAAGAGCAGTGGCTGCGACAGCAACGAGTTGAATTGAGTCTCGAGCGCCTTCGTAGAGATTCCGAAGGATTTTGCAGCAGCGATACGGTTGGAAAGGTCAAAAAAACCAATTGTTTCCGGCGCAGTCAGCCGCTCCTTGATGAAGTCTTGCTTCAGATTGGTACGAAGCTGTTCCGAAGCCTTACGCACCGGGATTTCCCCAGGCTTGCGTTCGACAACGTTGTTAAGCTGCCAGTAACCATCTTCCAATTTGGCGGATGCGGCGTCCTGCCTCAGAATGACCTGACCGGTGGAATCGAAGTGGACAAGCACGGCGTCCATAAGCAGCGTGCCGTTCTCCAGCACGGTCTTGGCGCCGATGATGACATCGTCCCGGCCGCTGATCTGGCGCAGCCAGGGAACCTGGAGCGCCCTGATCATGGCATTGTCCTGACCGCGCCATGCCGTTTCGAATTGTGTTGCCTGCCTCTGGCCCCAGGCGGCGAGCGGATTGAGCGCCACCACCGTCAGCACGCCGAGAATCAGGGATCCGGCGATAAAAGGCAGCATGAACTGCCAGACCGAAATGCCGGCCGCACGTGTGACGACGAGTTCATATTTCCGGTTTAGGCCGATCAGCACGGTGATGCCGACGAACAGCGCCACGAAGGGAATGGTCTGTTGCAGGATCAATGGCAGGCGGACGGCGGTAAGCAGCACAGCGCCGCCCAGCGTGTAGCCGGGGAAATTGGAGATGCGGCTCGCCGTCTCGCTGAAGTCGAGCAGAAAGGTGATGGCGCTCATGCCGATCAGGAACCACATCGTGGTTACCACGTACCGGCGGAAGAAATACCGCGACAATGTCCCGAATATCATTGCGAAGCGCCTCCGCCGGTCCGGCTTGTCGCAGTAAGCATCTGCTTCTGCGCGCGCTTCCAGAGTGTCGAGGTACGATTTCTGACGGCAAGCGGCATCGCGAGCCGCTTGTGCATGTTCAGGAAAATAATCGAAACCAGGCTCGTCACGATCGGGATCGCATAGAGGATCGGGATATAGATCGCGCTCTTGTCGATCTGGTTGGCAACGTAAAATGCAGCCCAGCGCAATGCAAATGCGAGTCCCAGTGCGCCGATCATCGGATGCATCCGCGCTTCGCGATGTGATCGTGCATCCCCGGCTATGACAAGCGAGAAAAGCGCGAAAACGAAGGGAAGCATCCAGTCGGTCAGGCGCCGATGCAGTTCGGCGGCATAGCTGCCGGGCTTGGCGATATAATCGGGGTCCTTCGGATCGGGATTGAGCAGGAAGCCGAGGTCGCGGTCGCTCGCGCGAAGCGTCGCCTGTCCGTTATTTTCCGTCATGTCCGAAAGATCGAAGGAATAGGAATCGAACTTGATGACGGAGACGTTTCCATCGGCCGTTTTGCGATGGACTTCGCCATCATGCATGATCAGCGACGTGCCGACATCATCCACGGCGCCTTCGCGTGCATAGTAGATGAGCTCATAATTCGGGTCGCGCTCGTCTGCGACGAAGAGGCCCTTGAGCGTACGGCCGGCAAGCCGCTGCGAGATCTGCACGTAGAGGCCTTCGTCGATCTTGCGGAAGGTCTTTTCCTCAATCACCGATGACAGAAGATCGGCATAGGTGGCGGCGATCATCTGCCGCACGACCGTCTTCGCACGCGGCTCGACGACATTGTCGACGAAGAACGAGAAAACGCTGATGAGGAGCGCGAGCAGCAGGATCGGCCGCGCCAGGATGCTGCGCCGGGCGCCGGCGGCATCGATCACGGTCAGTTCGGAATCGTTGTTCATCGTCGTCAGCGTCTGGGTAATGCCGATGACGAGCGCGAAGGGCAGCACGACGGGAATGATGGACGGCAGGATCAGCGTCGCAAGCGTGGCGAAGGAGCCGATCGACTGGCCGCTGTCGGTCACCAGGTTTATGCGCTGCAGGACCTGGGTGGTCCAGATGATCGCGAGCACCGGGAGAAGAGCCACGAGAAACATCTGGCCGACACGCCGTAATATATATGTCTCGAGTAGTTTCATGCTCGCCCTTGAACGCGCCTGCAGGTCGATATGATCAGCAGGAGATTCCCTCTACGCTGTTTGTCTCGGTTTTGCGACAAGTCAGTGTCAAAAATTCATTCAAATTTCAGAATTTTTTTGTTGCCGTGGCGACTCAGCAATTGCCATCAGCGCCGCGAATATGACGACCGAAGACAGCCATCCCAGCACGACGTCGGATAGATAATGTGCGCCGAAGGAGAGCCGCATCGCGGGGGTCAGGATGGAAACGGCAGCAACAGGGGCCACAAGCGCATAACGCACCGACTTCGGAACGAAGATGAGCAGGCAGAACAGCCAGCCCGCGCTCGCGGCCTCTCCAGATATGAACGAGCAGTTCGAAACGCATTTGCCGGCCAATGAACCGGCTTCGGCGAAATGCAGAGTACCGCCGAAAAAATCCGTCTGGACCGGCCGCGGCCGACCCCAGTGTTCCTTGAGGATCACATTAACGAGAAGAACGGGACCGATCAGCAGCGTACCAAGCGCCACCTTCAGATCGCGGGCGCGCGGCGCATTGAACGTCGCGCCATGCTGTTGATAACACTCCGCCAGTTTCCACAGCATCACCGCGGTCACGACATAGGGAACATAGAAGAACAGCGTGCGCAGCAGGCCGAGGATCGCTTCGCTCCGATAGGGGAAGGAACCGCAGATCTCGGTGGCCGGGGCTGACGCGCTACACGCCACCTGCACGAAAAAAAGCTGGGAAAAATAAATATCGATCCCGGGAAAGGCGCGGAACAGGGCCAATAGCAGCCACCAGACCCAGAAAAGCAGGATAAAGACCCCGAATGCCGTTTTCGGCAGGCGGATTGCCGGACCCCGCCATCGATTTTTCGAAAAAACTGTCAACGCAAACATCTACGAAAATGACGAAAACCTTTTGGCCTGGCGGCCGCGCGGAACATAACAACTGTCGCCGGCCATTGACAGACCCGACAAACGCGAAATTATCCCCTGGCACGGATTTCATGAATCCCATCGGAGAAGACATGTCTGCAAAATTCGAAATTTCATTCTCAAAATCGGCAAAACTCGGCGGCGGCCTCGCGATTCTTCTGAAGACATCAGAGGCAGATACGGCGGCTGGAGCCGATATTGCCGATCCGGCGGGAGTGATCGCCAAGGCGTCGAAGATTGCACGCTTCTCGGCAAAGTCGCTGGCCGCCCTCGATCTTGTGGCGCCGGAAGGCGCGCCTGTCGACCGTATCGTCGTACTGGGCCTCGGCAAGCCCGCAGACCTCACCGTCCACGACTGGCTGAAAGCCGGTGGCAGTGCTGCATCTCGGATCAAGAATACCGAGAAGGTGACGATCTTCATCGATGCGCCGGGTGCGGACGTCAGCGCCAAGGCCGCGGCCGATTTCGCTCTCGGCATGCTGCTGCGCGCCTACAGTTTCGATATCTACAAGACGAAGAAGAATGACGACGAAGAGAAGCAGGCGAAGTCGGTCAAAGTGACGATCGTCACGGCCGATGCCGCTGCCGCCAAGAAAGCCTTCGCCGATGCCGAATCGGTCGCGGATGGCGTGAACCTCGCCCGCGACCTGGTCAACGAACCGCCGAATGTGCTCGGTCCGGTGGAGTTTGCCGCCAAGGCCAAGGAGCTGGAGAAGCTGGGCGTTGAGGTGGAAATTCTCACCGAGCGCGAAATGCGCCGTCTCGGCATGGGAGCGCTGCTGGGCGTTGCCCAGGGTTCCGTCCGTCCGCCGCGCCTTGCGGTCATGCAGTGGAAGGGCAGTAAGGGCAAGGATCGGCCGATCGCCTTCATCGGCAAGGGCGTCGTCTTCGATACCGGTGGCATCTCGATCAAGCCGGCGGCCAACATGGAAGATATGAAGGGCGATATGGGTGGTGCGGCCGCTGTCACCGGCCTCATGCACACGCTCGCCGCCCGCAAGGCGCCGGTCAATGCCGTCGGCATTATCGGTCTTGTGGAAAACATGCCCGATGGCAACGCCCAGCGTCCGGGCGATATCGTGACTTCTATGTCCGGCCAGACGATCGAGATCATCAACACCGATGCGGAAGGCCGTCTCGTGCTCTGCGATGCGCTCTGGTACTGCAACGACCGTTTCAAGCCGCAGTTCATGATCAATCTTGCAACGCTGACAGGCGCGATCATGGTCGCGCTCGGCAATAGCCATGCCGGTCTCTTCTCGAACGACGATCCCCTGTCGGCGCAACTGACGACCGCTGGCCTCGTGACGAACGAGAAGCTGTGGCGCATGCCGCTCGGCAAGGAATATGACAAGATGATCGACAGCAAGTTCGCCGACATGAAGAATACCGGCGGCCGCCTTGCCGGCTCCATCACCGCCGCGCATTTCCTCAAGCGCTTCGTACAGGATACGCCCTGGGCGCATCTTGATATCGCCGGCACGGCGATGGGATCGGTACAGGACGAGATCAACCAGTCCTGGGGTTCGGGTTTCGGCGTACGCCTGCTTGATGAACTGGTCCGCTCGAACTACGAAACACGATGACGGAAATCCTCTTCTATCACCTCACCGAATCGAAGCTGGAAGACGCGCTTCCGCCGCTGCTCGACAAGAGTGTCGAGCGCGGCTGGCGGGTCGCTGTGCAGATGAAGGAGACCGCGCGGCGTGATGCGCTGGATCAGCATCTGTGGACCTATCGGGAGGACAGTTTCCTGCCGCATGGCACCGACGGAGGAGATTTCGCCGCAGATCAGCCGGTTCTCCTCACCGTTTCGGCTGACAATCCGAATGCCGCCACCGTCCGCTTCATCGTCGACGGTGCGGAACCGCCGCCCGCTGCGGATTATGAGCGGATCGTCTTCATGTTCGACGGTTACGATCAGGAGCAGCTCGAGGGCGCGCGCGCCCAATGGAAGAAGCTGAAAGGCCAGGGGCACAACCTGACCTATTGGCAGCAGACGCCAGAGGGACGGTGGGAGAAGAAGGCCTGACGCCGGTCGTCAGGCTAGTCCCGCTTCCGCCAGGATCTTGTCGATGAAGTCCTTCTTTGCACCAGTGTAGGCAGCGCGGCTTTCGGCAAATTTCTGCGCCAAGCCGATCTTCAGTTCTTCATAGGCAAGCGCGAGAGCGGGATCGTTTCGCAGCCTGTCGCGGAAGAAGATGTCCCGCCGCCAGTTGAAGCCCTGATATTCGACGACATGGGCGAGATGCGTGCGCGTCTCGCCCGTAATGCCGCGGCCGAAGAGATGGTCGTCGGCCACAATGTCTGCACCGGCATAGTCATAGCCGATCGCTTCCATCGGCTTGATGCAGTCAAGTCCATCATCGAGACGGCGGACGCCGATCAGGATGTCGATGATCGGCTTTGCCTTGATGCCGGGGATGGCAGTGCTGCCGAAATGCTGGATGTCGAGTGCCAGGGGACCCAGCGCCTCGCGGATTCTGAGTTCTTCCAGCAGATAGGCTTCCCGCCACCTCGCATTGGCGTCGGCAAGCCTGACCGTCAGATGCCGGACGCCCAAACCAAACGATTCATCCTGCTCCTGCTGCATGGAACGGCCCCTCACGCCTCGCTGCCGCTATTGTACCATTCTGCCGGCGCAATAGCATCTGCCCGTATAGGGACGATCAGTCGTGGAACGCCTCGACGAATTTGCGCTTGCCGAGCATGAAGGCGTCGGCGACATGGCGCAGGGGCGCCAGATCGACATCCGACTTGCCGGCCTTGATGAGTTCGGCAAAGCGGCGATAAAGCGACGGATATTCGGCCTCCGGGGCCGAGAACTTCAGCTCGCCGCCAACTGAGAGCTTCGAGCCGCCTTCCGAAAGAACCATCTGGCCTGCAGCCGTTTCGGCGATGATGTCCCAGCTCTGCTTGCCCGTCTGGCGCCAGTCGAATTCGGCGTGGACCGGAACATAGTCGACATTGCGGAAATGCAGATCGGCCGCGATCGGCGAGTCGCGATTCTCAGGGAATTCCAGCGTGCCTCCGCTGAGGAACATCGCCTTCGGCAGGATATGCGTGACGATCGACAGTGCATTGATGCCGGGATCGAAAACGCCGAGGCCGCCGGCCTGCCAGATCCATTCCTGGTTCGGGTGCCAATGGCGCACGTCTTCCTTCCAGATGACGTGCATGCTCTTCATCTCGGTTGAGGCGAGGAACGATTTGGCGGCTTCGACGGCGGCTGCATAGCGCGAATGCCAGCTCGCAAACAGTGTCGCACCCTGCTGGTTCGCGAGGTCTTCCAGGTCTTCCACTTCGCTCAGTGTCGCGCCCGGCGGCTTTTCCAGAAAAACGTGTTTGCCGGCGGCGAGCGCCTTGTAAGCGGCTTCATAGCGATACTGCGGCGGCATGCAGAGCGAAACGGCATCGATCGACGGTTCGGCCGCCAGCATGTCGTCGATCGAGGTATAGGCGGTGACGCCGTCGACCGTGCCATGGCGGCTCGCCGTCGCCACCAGCTTGAAGTCGGCATTGGCGGCGATGGAGGGGAGGTGCTGGTCGCGGACGATCTTGCCGACGCCGACGATGGCGAGGTTGATGGCTGACATTGTAAAGCTCGCGTTCGGTGTTTCGCTAAAAGTATGACTTATTGCGCGCCGTTTTATCAGAAAGCGGTTCGCGGGCAAGCCTGGTCTTTAACAACAGACGACGCGATTTTTGGGAAATTGTCCAGCCCTTGACGGGAGCGACGGTTCTTGTGTCACAGCCGGGTATCTCGAGACATTTATGGACTTTCGAGGTTCAAAACCTCATCCGAGCGCGCCTGGTCCTTCCCTTAAAAGGACGGCCGTGACGCAGACTTCGCAGCTAGGCCCACTCTGGAAGGCAGCCAGGAAAGAGCGCTGGCGGCCAGTGAAATCCCCGGCAGTGCCTCAGCTCGCCATGGCTCCTTCATATTCAGCGGAGAGCTCCAGCCATTGCTCTTCGGCAGCGGCAAGCTTGGCGGCTGCTTCGCCCCGCTGCTTGGCCTTGTCGGCGGCCTTGGCGGGCGCCTTTTCATAGAGCGCTGGATCCGCAAGTTCCGCATCAAGTGCCTGAATCAGTTTCTCCAGCTTGCCCGTCAAGGATTCGATTTCATTGATCTTTTTCTTGAGAGGGGCGAGCGAGGCGCGCTTGTCGGCATTCAGCTTGCGCTGATCGGCCTTCGATGCCTGGTCTTCAGACTGCTTCTGCTTTTCGTCGTCTTTTTTTTTGCCGGAAGCGACGATCAGGTCGCGATATTCATCCATATCGCCTTCGAAGCTCGTCACCGTACCATTGTTGACCAGCCACAGGCGATCGACCGTCGCTTCGATCAGGTGCCGGTCGTGCGAAATCAGGATGACGGCACCGTCATAATCGTTCAGCGCCTCGATCAGCGCGCGGCGGCTGTCGATGTCGAGATGGTTGGTCGGCTCGTCAAGGATCAAGAGGTTCGGTGCATGAAAGGCGGCAAGCCCCATCAGCAGGCGTGCCTTTTCGCCACCCGAGAGGTCTTTGGCGGCGGTCGCCATCTTTTCGGTCGCGAGCCCCATCTGTGCCACGCGGGAACGCACCTTGGCTTCCGGCTCGGTCGGCATCAGCCGGCGCACATGCTCGACGGGCGTCTCATTCGGCACGAGGTCGTCGAGCTGATGCTGCGCGAAGAAGCCGATCTTCAGGCTGGGCGCCAGGCGCAGATCGCCGCTTTCCGGCGCCAGCCGCCCCGAAATGAATTTCGCGAAGGTCGATTTGCCGTTGCCGTTCGAGCCGAGCAGCGCGATGCGGTCGTCATTGTCGATGCGCAGATTGAGCCCCTTGAGGATCGGCTTGCCTGGCTCGTAGCCGACGGCGCCACCACTGATTGCGACGATCGGCGAGGCCGGCTGCTTTTCCGGCTCCGGGAAGCTGATCGGCTGAACGTGATCCTCGATCACGGACGCGACCGTGCCCATGCGCTCCAGCGCCTTGACGCGCGATTGGGCCTGCTTGGCTTTGGAGGCCTTGGCCTTGAACCGGTCGATGAAGCTCTGCAGATGCTTGCGCGCCGCATCGTTCTTCGCCTTGGCCTTCATCTGCAGTTCGTCGGCTTCCGCCTTTTGACGCTCGAATTGGTCGTAATTGCCGCGATAGAAGGTGAGCTTTTTCTGATCGAGATGAACGATCGAATTGACCGCGTTGTTCAGCAGATCGCGATCGTGGCTGATGATGATGACCGTGTGCGGATAGCGGCGGATATAATCCTCCAGCCACATCGTGCCTTCGAGGTCGAGGTAGTTGGTCGGCTCGTCGAGCAGCAGCAGGTCCGGCTCGGTAAAGAGCACGGAGGCGAGCGCCACGCGCATGCGCCAGCCGCCCGAGAAGGAGGATGCGGGCCGGGCCTGCGCTTCCTGATCGAAGCCGAGGCCCGAGAGGATGCTGGCGGCGCGCGCTTCCGCCGAATGGGCGTCGATATCGACGAGGCGCATCTGGATTTCGGCGATGCGATGCGGATCGGTTGCGGTTTCCGCCTCGGCCAGCAGCGCAGCGCGCTCCTTGTCTGCGGAAAGCACGATCGTGATCAGCGAATCCTCGGTGCCCGGCGCTTCCTGCTTCACCTGACCCATGCGCGCATTCTTGGGGATCGATATTGTCCCGCTCTCGGCTCCCAGATCACCTGATATGACGCGGAAGAGGGTGGATTTGCCGGCGCCGTTACGCCCCACGAGCCCGGCCTTCGTGCCTGATGGCAGCGAGACGCTGGCATGGTCGAGGAGCAAACGGCCGGCGATGCGGGCGGATATGTCTGAAATCGTGATCATGCGCGCGGTTTTGGCCGAAAGCCGGCGCCAAGGCAAGATGGATCAGCGACGTGTTTGCCACTGTTTGCCATCAATGGCGCCTGGTCGAACGCCTTACCGGCCGAAGGCCTGCACCGGCTGACGCGGATTGGACTGGGCGGCGAGCAGCGCCACGCGGGCGTTGGCTTGAAGCTGGCCGGGCGTTGCGGCATCGCCGCTGAGCGCCACGCCGACCGAAATCGTCAAGCCGCTCGCATCTGAAGTGTCCGACGCCGCCAAGACAAGATTGTCTTCGACCGAACTGCGCAGCCGCTCGGCGATCGCCAGCGCATCCTGCATGCCGACATTGGCAAAGAGGAAGGCGAATTCGTCAGCCTCCAGGCGCGCAATGAAATCGTTCTTCTTCACCGTCTTGCGGAAGAGGCCGGCAAGCTTTTTCAGAAGCTTGTTGCCGGTCTGCATACCGTAACGGGCGGTCAGCTCCTTGAAATCGTCGATGTCGATCATGATCAGCGCGCTGCCGGCCGCACCCTCTTCCTGACCATAGAGGTCGTCGAGTGCGCGATTGAGGCCGATGCGGTTCGGAAGGCCGGTGATCTTGTCGGTGACAGTTGCCGCCTGCACGGCCGAAATGCCGCGCTCGAGCGCCGTCAGCCGTTCAATGTCCTCTTCCAGCTTCGTGCCGATCGCGCGCTCCGCGGCAAGCACGGCTGAAAGCGAGGCGGCGAGATACTCGACCTCGGCCATGAAGTCGGCAAGGCTCTGGTGCTCCTGCTGGCCCGAGACGGATTTGAGGATGGTCTCGCAGGCGCGTGCGAAGGCCTGGTGATGCAGGCGCCCCTCGGCCAGCCGCTCGGCCGTTTCCTTGAGCATGCGGCTCGCCTCGTTGCGCGAGCGGTCGCCCGCCAGGCCGTAATGGCCGACGAGCCGGTAGCGCAGGCCGAGTTCGTCCAGTGCCTCCTGTTGCGGGTGTGAACCGAGGGCTGCGATATCCTGCGCCAGCCCGGCATTCAGGCCGACAAGCGCTTCGTGGAACAATTCGTAATTGCGCGGCAGGCCCGCCACGTTGAGCCGCATCATGTGCTGAGCGACCTTCTGTATATCGGCAGCCGGCGTCGGCCGGGCAGCCTCGCGCGCATTCAATGCATTTGCGGCAGTCGGCATGACGATCCCCTCATTGCCATCGGTTCGCTTGGGCCACCGGCTCTTCTGCTTCCGCTATGAAGGCAAGCTTTTAAGAGACATTGAATTTTCAGGGTTCGTCGGGAGGGAAGCAGAAAAACCGGTTAATGCACCCTTGCTGCGTCCCGATCGGGAATGGCCCTGTCTGTATCAGCAGCGGCCGTGATGGCGCCATGAAAATTCCTGATTTGATCGCGCCGGCTTTCTGGCGTGGAATGAACCCGCTGCGATATCGAAAGGACTGATATGACCAGAGCTCTCTATTCCCTGTGCGGCGCCGACGAACGTCATTTCTTCTCGCCGCATTGCTGGAAAGCGGTGATGGCGCTTGCCCATAAGGGGCTCGGCTTCGAGGAGGTGCCGACGACCTACAGCCGCATTGCTGGGATCGGCGGCGGCTTTTCCAAGACCGTGCCGGTTCTGGACGATAACGGCCGGCTGATATCAGACAGTTTCGATATCGCCCTTTACCTGGAAGAGGCCTATCCGGACCGTCCGTCGCTATTTGGTGGCGAGGGCGGCAAGGCCCTGTCGCGTTTGGTCGAGGGTTATTCGCAGATGATCATCCATCCGGCGATCATGCGGATCGCGCTCCTCGATATTCATTCCATTCTCGATGAGGGCGACAAGGCCTATTTCCGCGCCAGCCGCGAAAGCCGTCTCGGCAAGCCGCTGGAGGATTTCGCCGCCGGACGCGAGGCGGAGAGGGAGGCCTTTGCCGCCAAGCTGGAGCCGATGCGACATATGCTGCGCTTCCAGCCGTTCATCGGCGGCGAGAGCCCGCTCTTTGCCGACTATATCGTCTTCGGCGCGCTGCAATGGCTGCGCATCGCCGCCGGCCCTGCCATGCTGGCTCCGGATGACCCCGTTATGGCATGGTTCGAGCGCTGCCTCGATCTTCACGAAAGCCGGGGCCGGACTGTGACAGCGGCGTGAAATTGCCATAGACCCCTTGTTTTCAGGCGGTGAGGCGGGTAAAGACCGCCCACTTTTCCCTTACGAGTATGAGGACCTGATAATGGCGATTGAACGCACCTTCTCGATGATCAAGCCGGACGCAACGAAGCGCAACCTGACGGGCGCTATCACCAAGATGCTCGAAGATGCCGGCCTGCGCGTCGTCGCCTCCAAGCGCGTCTGGATGAGCAAGCGCGAAGCTGAAGGCTTCTACGCTGTTCACAAGGAACGTCCGTTCTTCGGCGAACTCGTCGACGGCATGACCTCCGGCCCGACCATCGTTCAGGTTCTGGAAGGCGAAGGCGCCATCCTGAAGAACCGCGAAATCATGGGCGCAACCAACCCGGCAAACGCTGCCGAAGGCACGATCCGCAAGGTTCACGCTCTCTCGATCGGCGAAAACTCCGTCCACGGTTCGGACGCTCCGGAAACCGCAGCCCAGGAAATCAAGTACTGGTTCTCCGACACCGAGATCGTCGGCTGATTCAGCTACGGAGCATTCCTCGGGAATGCATTGAATTGACTGAGAAAAGCCGGGCTCGTCCCGGCTTTTTTGTTAAGCCGGACACTTGTCCGTATTCGAAAAATCCGTCGTCCCGTCCGGTTTGAAGACCTCCGGGTTCTTCTCGTAGCCGGCCCCGACCACCAGCGGCTTGCTCGGCAGCACCGTCTGGTCGAGATCGGATTTGAACTGCGCCTTCAACTCCTGCAGAAGCTTGCCATCCTTGTCGACCAGCTTGACGGTCACCGAATAGGGCCGGTCCTTGACCACGCAGTGCAGGTTTTCGCTCTGGACCGAAATCTTGTCGTCCATGGGGAAGACCTTCTGGTTCAACACAAGCGGTGTGCCGCCTTGAGGGTTCTCGAACTCGGCAACAATGGTCGAGCCGTCGGGAATGGGCGCCGTCTTCTTCATTGTCAGCAGATAGGTGGCACTGGCGTTTCGATAGTTGAACACGAACAGATGACCCGTCACTTCCAGCATGGTTTCGGCCTGGCGCTGGCAGGCGGCAAGCATGATCCCCGCTGCTGCAAGTGTCGTGATGACTAAACGCCGCTTCATGGCGTCTCCTCCTTCTTTTTCCTCCGGTAATGCCTGATCGCCTTGGCGCGGTTGCCGCAGACGGCCATGTCGCACCAGGCCCGGCTTTTATTCTTGCTGCGGTCGATGAACAGCCAGCCGCAATTGCCGCAGATCTTCATCCGCTCCGGATCTGGCATGGCGATCAGCCGCAAGACCGAATGGGCCATTGCCGTATCGAGCCCCTTTTCCGATGCCCCGCGCAGGGTGCGCGCCAAAGTCTCCAGCAATTCGGCGAGCAGCCGGTCGTCGTTCCCCTCGAGCACGCGCTGTCGGAAGTATCGGTCCGTCGCTTCGCGCAGCTCGATGAAGTTCGCTCTATTCTGCGCTCGAACGGGCGCTATGTCGCCGAAAAGTACCCGTTCGGCGCAGAACGCTCGCGCTGCCGCTGGGAAGCGCTCCATCTGCCCTTCGGCCTCGAAGCGGTCGATGCTGCGCGCCGTATCGTGACGCAGGATGACGCTGTTGGCGACATCGAGCGCCAATGCGCCGCCGGAAAAACGGTGAAGGGTCCAGGAGAAGCTCATGAGAAAAATATAACTGGTAAAACGCATTTTGCCAGTTATTATTTTAAGGCGATCTGGAGTGTCGGAATGGCCTATCTTCTGCAGCAACTGGCGAATGCGGTGCCGCTCGCAGCGCTCTACGCCACGCTTGCCTTCGGCTATTCGATCGCCTTTGGGGTCACCAAGCGCGCCGACATCACCTATGGTGCGATAATCGCCTTTGCCGGTCAGATGCTGCTGCTCTTCACGGACATGGCCTATAATCGCCTCTGGCTGGTGCTGCCGGCGGCGATCGCGGTCGGCGTCTGTGCCTCGCTGGTCTACTCAGTGGGGGCTGGGGTGTGGATCGGCCGTTTCGTCATGCAGCCGCTCGTCAGCAAATCGCCGAACACGGTCATCGTCGCAGCGCTCGGAATGATGATCGTGCTGATGGAGACGGCGCGCCTTGCCGCCAATACCCGCGCCATCTGGCTTCCGCCGCTCCTGAACGACAACGTGACCTTCTGGAGCGACGGCACCTTCAAGGTTACGCTCACCTATATCCAGCTTCTGGATACGGCCTTGATGTGCGCAATCATTGCGATCGGGGCGGTGATCCTGAAGCGCACCGCCTGGGGCCGCCTGTGGCGCGCCGTCATAGACGATCCGCTTGCCGCCGAACTCTGCGGTACCAGCGCCAGCCGTGTCTTCCTTGTGTCTTATGGGGCCGCAGCGCTCGTCGCCACCTGCTGCGGCATCCTTGCGACCTTCTATTACGGATCGATGGATTTCGGCGCCGGGCTGATGTTCGGCCTCAAGGTGTTGCTGATCGCGGCTGTCGGTGGCTATTCCGATCCGCTGCGCTCGGCGGGCGGCGCGGCCGGCCTCGCACTCGTCGAGACGCTGTGGGGCGCCTACGGCTCCTTCATCTGGCGCGATCTCGCCATATTCTCGCTCTTGGTATTCCTGCTGGTGCTGAGCAGGCGCGAGCGTGTCGTGCTCTGACTATTTCCAGCGGTCGCGCGCGGTGTTGTCGGCATCTTTCGCCGCGATCCAGTCGCCGGTGCCGCCGTCCTTGCCGTGTTCTTTCTTCCAGAAAGGGGCGGAGGTCTTCAGGAAATCCATGACGAAGTTCGCGCCGTCGAAGGCGGCCTGCCGGTGCGGCGCCGCTGCGACGACCAGCACGATATTCTCGCCGGCCGCAATCTTTCCGAAGCGATGGATGGCGGTCAGGCCGTTGAGCCCGAAACGCTCGATGGCGAGCTCGCCGATACGGCTCATCTCCGCTTCGGCCATGCCGGGATAATGTTCGAGTTCGAGCGCCGAGAGCGTGCCGCCTTCATCGCGGCAAAGACCGGAGAAGGTTACGATCGCGCCGATGCCGGGCTTGCCTTTGGAAAGCCGGTCGACTTCCGCCTGCAGATCAAAATCCTCGCGCTGGACGCGAATGGTAGGGGTGATGCTCACAGGAGACTCCTCAGCCAGAAGAACCGTCGTTCCTCAGCCGCCCGTCATCGGTGGGAAAATGCCGATTTCTTTTGCCCCCGTTATCGGCTCGTCATGCTCCACATGTTCCTGGTCGATCGCGACCCGGATGACATCAGGATATTGAAGGGCCATCTCATATTCCTCGCCCAGGCCCTTCAAATGATTCAGAAGATCGGCAACGCTGACTACGGAGGAGGGGAGGTCGATCTCCTCCTCACCCTTGCCGATGCGTTCGCGTACCCAGGCGAAATAGACAAGCCGTGTCATTCTTCGTCATCCACCACATGTTTCAGGCCGGCACGGAAATAATCATAGCCGGTATAGATCGTCAGAAGTGCTGCGATCCAGAGGAGCGCGATCCCCGTCCAGGTCGTGTAGGGGAAAATGGTATCGCCCGCCGGGCCCGCAAGCAGGAAGGCGATGGCGACGAGCTGCAGCGTCGTCTTCCACTTGGCAATGCGCGTCACAGGGACGCTGACCTTCAGCGCGGCCAGATATTCGCGCAGGCCCGAAACCAGGATCTCGCGGCAGAGAATGATGATCGCCGCCCAGAGCGACCAGCCGGCGATCGTGCCGTCGGCGGCGACCAGAAGCAGGATCGCGGAAACCAGCAGTTTGTCGGCAATCGGGTCCAGCATGCGGCCGATATTCGAGGTCTGGTTCCAGATTCGCGCGAGATAGCCGTCGAGGAAATCGGTGATCGAGGCGATGACGAAAATCCAGAGCGCCACCCAGCGCGCGGTATCGCTGCTGCTGAGCCGTCCCTCGATGAAGAAGCAGACGACGATCAGCGGCACCGCCAGGATGCGGCCGTAGGTCAGGAGATTGGGGATATTATACGCACGCGATGCCATGAAGCGGTTCTCTTTGATATTGCGGCGGTAGATGACGGCTTTGCCCTTCGACCGTCAACATTCTTTCTGTTTTTTCGCTGCCTTTGCGTGGAATTTGCGACCGGCGCCGCTTATTTCGCGGCGTCGTCGTGAAAATGATTGTAGACCTGCTTTGCGACGGTCTCCGAAATCCCTTCTACCGCCATGAGATCGGAGAGCGCGGCTCGCGACACGGCTTTTGCCGTGCCGAAGTGCTGCAACAGGGCCCGCTTGCGCGAAGGCCCGATGCCGCCGATCTCGTCGAGCGGATTCTTGACCATCTCCTTCTTGCGCCGGGCCCGATGCGAGCCGATCGCGAAACGGTGCGCCTCGTCGCGCATGCGCTGGATGAAATAGAGAACAGGATCGCGCGGTGGCAGCGTGAAACTTCCCTTGCCGGGTGCAAAGAAACGCTCACGGCCGGCCTCGCGGTCCACGCCCTTGGCGACGCCGATGGCAATCACGCTGTCGGTTATGCCGAGTTCTTCCAGGATGGCACGTACCGCAGTCATCTGTCCCTGGCCGCCGTCGATGAGGATCACGTCCGGCCAGGCGGGGAAGGGCATGTCGGCCGCATCTGCGGCTGAGACCTGCGCGCTCCTGTCCGGAATGCCCTCTTCCTTCAGCAGGCGCGAGAAGCGCCGCGTCATCACCTCGCGCATCATGCCGAAGTCGTCGCCGGGGGTGATCTCGGTCGATTTGATGTTGAATTTGCGATACTGGTTCTTCACGAAACCTTCCGGCCCGGCGACCACCATGCCCCCGACCGCATTGGTGCCCATGATATGCGAGTTATCGTAGATCTCGACGCGCTGCGGCACATAGGGCAGGCCGAACGTGTCCTTGAAACCTTCCAGCAGCCGGGATTGCGAGGCGGTTTCAGCAAGCTTGCGCCCATGCGCCTCGCGGGCATTGGCGATAACATGCTCGACGAGATCGCGCTTCTCGCCGCGCTGCGGGACGAGGATCGAAACCTTGTGTCCGGCTTTTTCACCGAGTGCGGCCGCCAGCAGTTCCAGTTCTTCCACCGTCTCCGACAGCATGATTTGCCGCGGCACCGGCTTGTCGTCGTAGAACTGCGCGAGGAAGGCGTTCAGCACCTCGGCGCCTGACAGTTGCGGATCGGCCTTCGGGAAATAGGCGCGGTTGCCCCAGTTCTGCCCGGTGCGGAAGAAGAACACTTGGATGCAGGAAATCCCGCCCTCGTGATGGATGGCGAAAACATCAGCCTCTTCGACGCCGGCCGGATTGATGCCCTGGTGGCTCTGGACATGCGAGAGCGCCGCGAGGCGGTCGCGGTAGATCGCAGCGCGCTCGAAATCGAGATCTTCGGCGGCGGCGTTCATCGCCTCCGCCATGTGCTCCTTCACCTTCTGGCTCTTGCCGGAGAGGAAGTCCTTGGCCTCCTGCACCAGCTCCGCATAACCCTCGTCGCTCACCTCATGCGTACACGGCCCGGAACAGCGCTTGATCTGGTAGAGCAGGCAAGGCCGGGTGCGTGTCTCGAAGACGCTGTCGGTACAGGTGCGGATCAGGAAGGCGCGTTGCAGCGAATTGATCGTGCGGCCAACGGCACCGGCTGAGGCGAAGGGACCGAAATAGTCCCCCTTCCGGGCACGCGCACCGCGATGCTTGAAGATGGCGGGGGCGCGATGATCGCCTGTTATCAGGATATAGGGAAACGACTTGTCGTCGCGCAAAAGCACGTTAAAGCGCGGCCGCAAGCGCTTGATCAGATTCGCTTCCAGGAGCAGCGCCTCGGTCTCCGTCCGCGTCGTGACGAATTCCATGTTGGCGGTCTGGCGCACCATCTGGGCGATGCGGTTGGAGTGCACGCGACCCATCGCATAGTTGCCGACGCGCTTCTTCAGGCTGCGAGCCTTGCCCACATAGAGCACATCGCCCGCCTCGTTGAACATGCGGTAGACGCCGGGGCTGTTTGGCAGGCGCTTGACGAATTCGGCGATCAAATCGGCGCCGAGCAGGCCGGTTTCGTTGATGCTGCCGGCATTCCAGTCGACCGACGCCGAAATCGGCGAGGCAGAGGCATCGCCTTCTACCTCGATGATATCGTCGTCGTTATCATCGGTCTCGTCGTAAAGAACACCGCCATCCGGCAGCTTCTTGGCATTCATTCCTTGATCTCCAGCACATCAGGCGTTTGCCAAGCGAGATGCTGGCCGCCGTCGAGTGCAATCATCTGACCCGTGATCGAAGGGGTCTCGAACAGAAAACGAATCGTTCGGCCGAATTCCTTGAGCTCAGGTCCCCGCTTCAAGATAAGGGCTGAAACCTGTGCTTGGAAGTCTTCCTGCAATTGCCGCTCGCTCGGCATCGATGGGCCGGGACCGATCGCGTTGACGCGGATGCGTGGCGCCAGCGCCTGCGCCATCGTCTGGGTCGCCGTCCACAGCGCCGATTTCGACAGAGTATAGGAGTAGAAGCTCGGCCGCAGTGCCCAGACGCGCTGGTCGATAATGTTGACGATCAGCCCCTCGGCCGTTTCCGGCAGCTGTTCGGCGAATTTAGCGGCGAGTATCGAAGGCGCGCGAACATGGACGGCAAAATGCTCGTCCCATACTCGTGCGTCGAATTTGCGGAGCGAATCCTCGAGGAAAATCGATGCGTTATTAACGAGAAGATCGAGCGGCCCGAGGGCCTCGCACGCCGTTCCGACAAGCTCCTCGGTCTCGTCAACATTGGCGAGATCTGCCTTGATCGCAACCGCCTGATGGCCCTTCTGCCGCAATTCCGCCGCAAAGCTCTCGGCTTCGGCGAGCGAGCCGTTGGCATGGATTGCGACCGAAAATCCATCAGCAACAAGGTCTTCGGCAATCGCCCGGCCTATTCTTTTGGCGGCACCCGTCACAAGCGCCGCGCGAAGTCTTTTCTGGGTCAAGATGCTGCCTTCTGATCCTGCGAGTCCGTTTGCTGACTATATAAGGGCAGGCCTAGATTATATAAATAGGCCGAAAGCATTGCCTTTTCTGGCCGGATATTCTATGTATTATTTGCGGAATCGATTTATTAAAATGGGTATTGTAAGTTTAACCGATTATTATCCTTAATAAACGGTATGTTGCAGGCAAGCAACATCGAATTTCTGCCGCCGCGGGGCCACAATGATATCACAATTTGGCTCTTTCAAATCCGCATTTGCACTCCAATTTCACTCTCGAACCGGAAGGGACATTTAGTAATCCCCCGTGAATGCTTCGCCGAATTTGAGTTGACGGGCGCGCGGGACTGAAAGGAGACAAGTATGCGTATACTCTTTGCTGGCCTCATGGCTTCCGCTCTCGCCGTTGGCGGTTTCTCGGTAGCCCACGCAGCTGATGCCGTGGATCAGGTTCCGCAGGCCCCGGTTGCTGAGGAGACCCCGGCTCCGGTCAACAACTGGCAGGGCTTCTACCTCGGTGGCGCAGCGACCTACAACATGGGCAGCTTCGGTCACGACCGTGACACCTACGATTGGGGCGGCCAGCTCTTCACCGGTTACAACTTCCAGCAGGGTCAGATCGTTTACGGTGCTGAAGCCGATCTCGGTTACGGCGATGCGGACGTCACCACCGACGGCATCAAGAACAAGACCGGCTGGAACGGCTCCGTTCGCGGTCGCGTCGGTTACGACCTGAACCCCTTCCTGCTTTATGGTACGGCAGGTCTGGCGCTCGCCAACACCAAGGTTTCAGACGGTACGTCTTCCGACAGCAAGACCGCCTACGGCTATACGGTCGGTGCCGGTGTCGAAGCCTTCGTGACCAACAACATCACGACGCGTCTGGAATACCGCTACACCGACTACCAGGACAAGGACTACAATCTCGACTCCGGCAGCGTTTCGCGCGGCTTCGACGAAAACAGCGTCAAGGTCGGTATCGGCGTCAAGTTCTGATCCCGATTGCATCGAATATGAAAAAAAGCCGGGCTTCGTGCCCGGCTTTTTTGTTGTCTGCGTCAACCTCGGATTCTAGTGCTTTAGCAAATCTCTAGGTCTGCGGCTTCAATTGCTCGTAGCCGTCGAACTTCTTTTCGAATTCTCGCAGCCAGCCGATCAGCTCGGCATGGTCTTCCTCCCACTGGCCCTTGAAGCGCAGGTCGAGGTAGCCGATCGTGGCGGCGAGCGCGAAATGCCCGCCATGCATTTTCTTGCCGAGCTTCGGCGTATTGGCGGCCAGATAGTTCAGTGCGGTCTCGACCTTCTTCCACTGCCGGTCGATCCAGGGCTGATGCATCTTTTCTTCGTCGCGGAAGCGGCGTTCGTAGACGATCGCCAGCAGGCAGTCGCAGACGCCGTCGCAGAGCGCTTCCAGCACTTCGGCATCCGTGCGCTTGCCCTTTTTGGAAGGATAGAGCGCCCCCTTCTTGAGCCGGTCGAAATAATGCATGATGGCGATGCTGTCGAAGATGGAAACACCGTCATCCGTCAGTAGCGTCGGGATCTTGCCGAGCGGGTTGTTGTCCACGAGGATCGCCGGTCCCGCATTCGTATCGACCCGGATTTCCGTAGTCTCCAGGCCGAGATGGCGCGAAGCCATGCGCACCTTGCTGGAGAAAGGGGAGGTCGGGGAGCAGAGAAGCTTCATGGGGCACCTTTTGGATATGCTGATGGCGCCGGACTATTCCCGAGCGACGAGAGTCGGTCAATCGGCCTTGGCGAGCTTGGTCTCGCCGCGCAGCCAGAAAGCTCTTTGCGAGGCGAAACGGTCCTGCGCCAGATGGTCCTTCAACGCCGGCAGCAATTGGTGCAGCTCGTCCTTCAGTGTGAAGGGCGGATTGACGATGACGAGGCCGGAGCCCGTCAGCCCCGTCGTCTCGCGGTCGCTGCGCACTGCAAGCTCGGCGCAGAGCATCTTCGGGATTTCGGTCGCCTGCAGCGCTTCGTGAAATTCCTTGATCGGTGCGCCCTTCTTCAGTGGATACCAGAGGCAATAGGTGCCACCCGGAAAACGCCGGTAGGCCTTGGCAAGACCATCCACCAGGCGCTCATATTCGCCGTCTTCCTCGAAGGGCGGATCGACGAGCACGATGCCGCGCTTTTCCTTGGGCGGCAGATGCGCGCCGAGCGCCAGCCAGCCGTCGAGCTCGGTGATGCGCGCGTGATGGTCGCCTTCGAAGACGCGATGCAGGCGAACAAAATCCTCAGGGTGCAGTTCCATTGCCGAAAGCCGGTCCTGCGGGCGGAAGAGCATGCGGGCCAGTTTGGGCGAGCCGGGATAGAAGCGCAGGCCGCCCTGCGGGTTCAGCTCGCGGATGGCGGTGAGATAGGGCTCCAGCAATTCGGAGACCTGTGGTCCGAGATCGGTCTCGAGCAGTTTGCCGATACCATCTTGCCATTCCCCGGTCTTCTGCGCTTCCTCGGAGGAAAGATCGTAGAGGCCGATGCCGGCATGCGTGTCGAGTACGCGGAAACCCGCATCCTTCTTCTGCATGTAGCGGACGAGCCGAGCCAGCACCGCATGCTTCAGGACATCGGCGAAATTGCCTGCATGATAGATGTGGCGATAGTTCATTTTCGCTGATGCCTGTTATGAATTCGGATCATTGGGAGTTTTTGTGCCTTTTGGGCGGTCGAGCCTTGGCATATAGAAATCGCATGAACATTGCGACCCCCATCCATGCCAAATCCCGGATCGGCCATACGGCCTGTCCGCATGACTGTCCCTCCACCTGCGCACTGGAAGTGGATCTGACGGAAGACGGCCGTATCGGTCGTGTCCGGGGCGCGAACGATCATTCCTACACGTCGGGCGTCATCTGCGCCAAGGTCGCCCGTTATGCCGAGCGGCTCTATCATCCGGACCGTCTCATGCACCCGCTGCGCCGCACCGGCGCCAAGGGGGCAGGGCAGTGGCAGCAGATTTCCTGGGACGATGCGCTGGACGAAATTGCTGAAGCCTTCGTGAAGGCCGAGGTCAAGAATGGCAGTGAGGCCATCTGGCCTTATTTCTACGCCGGCACCATGGGTTGGGTGCAGCGCGACTCGATCGAGCGCCTGCGCCATGCCAAGCGTTATTCCGGCTTCTTCTCCTCGATCTGCACCAATCCCGCCTGGACCGGCTTTACCATGGCGACCGGCATGCTGCGCGGCCCCGATCCGCGCGAGATGGCGCGCACCGATTGCGTCGTCATCTGGGGCACCAATGCCGTTGCCACTCAGGTCAATGTGATGACCCACGCGATCAAGTCGCGCAAGGAGCGCGGCGCGAAGATCGTCGTCATCGACATCTACGACAATCCGACGATGAAGCAGGCTGATATGGCGCTCATCGTCAAGCCGGGCACCGATGCGGCCCTTGCCTGCGCCGTCATGCACATCGCCTTCCGCGACGGTTATGCCGACCGCGACTACATGGCTGGATATGCCGACGATCCCTCGGGTCTCGAAGCGCATCTGAAGACAAAGACGCCGGGATGGGCGGCCGCAATAACCGGTCTTTCGGTCGATGAGATCGAAGCCTTCGCCAAGCTCGTCGGCACCACGAGGAAGACCTTCTTCCGCCTCGGCTATGGCTTCACGCGCCAGCGCAATGGTGCGGTCGCCATGCACGCGGCAGCCTCGATCGCCACCGTGCTCGGCTCCTGGCAATATGAGGGCGGCGGCGCCTTCCATTCCAACAGCGATATCTTTCGCATGAACAATACGGAACTGACCGGCAAGTCGATGAAGGATGCCGACATCCGCATGATCGACCAGTCACAGATCGGCCGGGCGCTGACCGGCGACGCCGTGGCGTTGCGCGATCGCGGCCCTGTTACGGCCATGCTGATCCAGAACACCAATCCGGTGAATATCGCCCCGGAACAGCGGCTGGTGAAACAAGGCTTTGCGCGCGACGATCTCTTCGTTGCCGTGCATGAGCAGTTCATGACCGAGACGGCTGAAATGGCCGATATCGTCATTCCTGCCACCATGTTCGTCGAGCACGACGATATCTATCGCGCCGGCGGCCAGAACCACATTCTGCTTGGGCCCAAGCTCGTCGAGCCGCCATCGACCGTGCGCACCAATCTCTTCGTCATCGAGGAACTGGCAAAACGCCTTGGCGTCGCCGATCGCCCCGGCTTCGGCTTCACGGCCCGCGAAATGGTCGATCGCGTTCTGGCCGCTAGCAACCTGCCGGACTACGACCATTTCCTCGAGCACAAATGGTTCGACCGCCAGCCGGCTTTCGAGGACGCACACTATCTCAATGGTTTCGCCCATGCCGACGGCAAGTTCCACTTCCGCCCGGACTGGGTGAACGGCGCCTCACCGAACAAGCCGCCCGCTTCCGTCGGTGTGCTCGGCCCCCATGCCGAACTGCCGCCGTTCCCGGATCAGGTCGACGTCATCGAGCTTGCTGACGCCGAGCATCCCTTCCGCCTGGCGACATCGCCGGCGCGCAACTTCCTGAATTCGAGTTTCTCGGAAACCAACACCTCGCGCCAGAAGGAAGGCCGCCCGGAAGTGATGATCAACCCTGTCGATGCCGAAGCGAACGATGTCGGCAATGGTGACCTCGTCCGCATTGGGAATATGCGCGGTGACCTGCGCATCCACGCCCGCGTAACGACGGAGGTCAAGCCAGGCGTTTTGATCGCCGAGGGCCTCTGGCCCAACAAGGCGCATGTCGATGGCGAAGGCATCAACGTTCTCACCGGCGCCGATCCCGTGGCGCCCTATGGCGGCGCTGCCGTCCATGACAACAAGGTCTGGCTTCGCAAGGACGTCATATGACGCAGTCTAAGGCAAAAGTGGAAATCGTCGGCAAGGAAATCCTGTCCGACGGCTGGACGAAGCTGACCGGCTATCGGATCGACTATACAGATCGAAATGGCGTGACGCATCGCCTGCCGCGCGAGGTTTATCACCGCACGCCCGCCGCCTGTATCCTGCTTTATGATCCGAAGCGCGATGTCGTCGTGCTGGTGAAGCAGTTCCGCCTGCCGGCCTATGTAAACGGCGATCCCGCCTGGATGATCGAAGTGCCGGCCGGCCTGCTGGACGGCGATGAACCCGAGGCCGCGATCCGCCGCGAAGCGATGGAGGAAACAGGATATACGGTCCGCGATGTCCGCTTCCTCTTCAAGTCCTATCCGGCGCCAGGCTCCATTACCGAAGTCGTGCATTTCTTTGCCGCGACGATCGATATCGACGATCGCACATCCGACGGCGGTGGTCTCGAGGAAGAGCACGAGGACATCGAGGTACTGGAAATTCCGCTGCCGGAAGCTCTTGCGATGGTCGAAAGGGGAGAGATCATCGATCTCAAGACGATCACGCTGCTGCAATGGGTATTGTTGAACAAGGGCGAAGTTCGGTAGCGGGCAAGCTGATCGATATCCGATCCGTCGATTTTGCCCGGGGCGGGATCAAGATAATCCGCGGCGAGGTCAGTTTTCCCCGCGTACGCGCATCATTTGCCGAAAGGCGCGCCGCCTTAGCGCAGGTATCGCGTTTATGGTGCGCATGACGCCGCGTGTGACGCCGAGCTGAAGCCTGCCGACAATCGGCCGATGGGCCAGATCGCGGGCATCCATCTGCTTTTTCGATTCCTGGACTGCTTCCTTACTGTAGCGAAGCATCTCGATTTCGTAGGCTCGTATGGCTTCGAGGAGGGGCTGTCGGCCCTGGTCCGCTTCGACCAGCATGCGTCCGAGCAGAGCGGCATCGCGAAGCGCCGTATTGGCACCTGCGCCACGTCCCGGTGTCATCGTATGCACGGCGTCGCCGAGCAGAGTGACATTCGAGCTCGTCCAGGGCGTCGGTGGTACGGAAGTCCTCATCATGACATCGTGGATCGTCGCTGGTTCCGTCATGCGGATAAGCGCCTGCAGGTGCGGATGCCAGTCCCTGGCGATCTCCAGGCCGAGCTCGCGCAATTGTTCGCCGCTCAGCCCGGCCGGATCCTGCGGAAAGTTCCGCCGAGCGCCCCATAAGCCCCAGCCGATACTATCCTCGTCGAGCGCCTCGACGAAATCCGGCCACCGGGCAGCAAAATCAGGGTCGCTTCTGCTGTGGGCGAACTCGAGCGAATGAATGATGGCGCCAAAGCCCATCGGCGCCATAATCAGCGACATGCCCCTGAACATTTTGTCCGACAGAAGAGCCTTCGTTTCGCCCGTCATGGGAATTTTACCCCCGAGCGAGACGATCCCCGTGTCTTCGAGGCGCGCTTCCGGCAGACGTTGCTTGCGCAAAGTCGAACTCGTGCCGTCCGCCCCCACAAGGACATCACCTGTCGCGAGGCTTCCATCCTGAAAACGAGCGGTAACCGATCCGTCGGCATTATTTGTGTAAGCTTGAAACGTCTTCCCGAAGAATACCTCTGCTTCAAGTCCCCTGAGCAGAACCCGTCGCAGCGTCTTTCGAATGACGTTCCGTTCGCCATCCAGAGCATTCGGGCCTGCATCTCCGATATCGAAGCTCAGTACTTCGCCGAACTGTTCGGTCAGCATGTTGAAATAGCGCGGCGACCTGGCGCAGGTAGCGACATAGAGGTCGTAGAGTTCGTCGGGGACACAGGCTTTCAGCGCGCGGCTTCCAGCGGGGCTGATGCCGACGCGATATCCGCCGGTGTCCGCGTTCGGCGCGCGGTCGCGCTCGTACACCGCAACGCTGATGCCGGCCCCCTTGAGCAGATGAGCGAGTGCCAGACCGCCAGTCCCGGCGCCGATAATCAAAACCTTCATGGTCCTAGTCCTGGTCGCGTTTAGGGTTGATGGGTGAATTGGGTGGCGATCTGCCTCAGCCACTCTTCCGTCCAGGTGATGCGCTGGGTGCGCAGGTCCGCGACAACGCTGGTGACCCAGGACAATTCGGTTGCGTGAAGCGCTCGGAGATATTCCATCTCGAGCAGGAAGAGCCTTGGAACGGCCTGCGCTTCGTGCAGAGTTTCGTCGATCCGGCGAAGCTCCGCCTCAATGGCTTTTGCTCTGAGCTCAAGCTGGCTTGCCACATCGTCAGGCGAAAGCAGCGGAAGAAATGATATGGCTGCGGGGAATTCCGGATATTCCCGCGTTGGGGTCGACAAGATCGCCCGCATCCAGTCCAGCGCGACGTCACGGCCTTTCCTGGTTATCTCGTACACAGTCCGCTCGGGACGCTTGTCATCCCGGATTGTTTTGCGTGGGGTGATCAAGGCTTCGCGCTCAAGCCGCTGGATCGTCTGATAAAGGCTCGCCCTCTGCGTGACATTGATCACCTCGTCCTTGCCACGCACCTTGATGAGTTGCTGCATTCGATAAGGATGCAGCGGCCCTTCCATGAGCATTGCAAGGACGGCGAGGGCGATTGGAGAGCGTTTGATCAATGTCATAGTCATAGTATTACTAGTAAGATTATGACTAGTCAACGACAGCTCAGAACTGCCGGCCTCGGCAAATGCCGGGCCGCATCGGTGACCATGGATGAGCGAGCGAGGCATGCGACCATCTCCAACGTCTTGTCCAACGAAGTGGTGGGCAAGGTCGGCGGGTCGAGAACGGTCACGCTGTCAAAAATGGTGGAAGGTCGTCTTCGCGTCCGTGGCGATGGCCACGTCGAACGCCGCCAGTCCTGCTGGCTTTATGGATAGCGGCAGGATTGCCAGCCGCCTCAGGTTCTTGCCGCCTGAAGGCAGTATTCCCGTTTTTCTCCGGACCTCCGAATGCCCGAGGATGCAAGACCAATGGCACTTTTGCGGGAATTGCTTCAGTCGCCGATCAACGAAATAAGTTGGGATTTCGGAGCGGTGGCGGAAGCTGTTGCCCCAACCGCTTTCCCGCCTTCCATCTTCACCTTGCCTTCCGCAAAGAGACGGAGAGCCTGCGGGTAAAGCTGGTGCTCGATGGTCAGCACGCGTCCGGCTAACGCTTCGGCAGTGTCGCCCGCAAGCACAGGCACGGCGGCCTGGCCGATGACCGGCCCCTCATCCATGCCTTCGGTAACGAAATGCACCGTGCAGCCGGCAATGCGCATGCCGGCATCAATCGCCCGCTGATGCGTATGCAGTCCCGGAAAGAGCGGCAGAAGAGAAGGATGGATATTGATGATCCGGCCTTCATGGCGCTGGATGAACGAGCCCGAAAGCAGCCGCATATAGCCGGCAAGGCAGATGATGTCAGGCGAAAGCTCGTCAAGTGCAGCAAGGATCGCCGCCTCGTGCGCGTCCTTGCTCGCATAGTCCTTGCGCACGAAGGCAAAGGTCGCAATGCCCTCGGCGGCGGCCTTGGCAAGCCCGCCGGCATCGGCCTTGTCGGAGATCACGCCGACGATCTCTGCCGGATAGTCAGTCGATTTTGCCGCCTGCACCAAGGCCATCATGTTGGAGCCGCCGCCGGAAATAAAGACGACGATGCGTTTGCGCGGTGAGCTCATAGGGCGAGCGTACCCTTGTAGATCGTGCCGGCTTCGCCTTCCGCTCTGGCGACCATACGGCCGAGCGTGATCACCTTCTCGCCTTCGGCCTCGAGCGCCTTGGAAACGACGGCGGCATTCTCCTGCGCAACGACGACGATCATGCCGATGCCGCAATTGAAGGTGCGCAGCATTTCCTTGGCTTCGACGCCACCCGTCTTGGCAAGCCACGAGAAGACCGGGGGCACCTTGACGGCGGCGAGGTCGATCTCGGCAGCGAGATGCTTCGGCAGCACGCGCGGAATATTCTCGGGGAACCCGCCGCCGGTGATGTGGGCAAGCGCCTTCAGCGCGCCCGTCTCGCGGATCGCCTTCAGGAGCGGTTTCACATAGATACGTGTTGGCGTCAGTAGCGCCTCGCCGAGCTTCTTGCCCTCGGCAAAGGGTGCAGGCGCATCCCAGTCGAGGCCGGAAAGCGAAACGATCTTGCGCACCAGCGAGAAGCCGTTGGAATGGACGCCCGATGAGGAGAGGCCAAGAATGACGTCGCCTTCGGCAATATCGCCAGCCGGCAGCAGCTTGCCGCGTTCGGCGGCGCCGACGGCAAAACCGGCCAGATCATAATCGCCGGAGGAATACATGCCCGGCATTTCGGCCGTTTCGCCGCCGATCAGCGCGCAGCCCGCCTCGCGGCAGCCGGCAGCAATGCCGCCAACAATTGCCGCACCCTGGTCGGGGTCGAGCTTGCCGGTCGCGAAATAGTCGAGAAAGAAGAGAGGCTCGGCACCCTGGACGACGAGATCGTTGACGCACATGGCGACGAGGTCGATGCCGACGGTTTCGTGATAGTCCGCGTCGATCGCGATCTTCAGCTTGGTGCCGACGCCGTCATTGGCGGCAACGAGGACCGGATCGGTGAAACCTGCGGCCTTGAGGTCGAACAGGCCGCCAAAGCCGCCGATCTCGCCGTCGGCGCCCGGACGGCGCGTGGAGCGCACGGCCGGCTTGATCTTCTCCACCATCAGGTTACCGGCATCGATGTCGACGCCTGCATCGCTATAGGTCAGACCGTTTTTTCCAGACTGGCTCATGGTGATCTCCGGAGGATTTAAAGCTGCGGACAGGGGACCGCGTCACATGCCGGTCGCAATTGCATGAGAGTGCGCTTTATGCAAGCGTTGCAAGGGAAAAGCCCCCATTTTCCAGCTAATCCCTGTGCGCTTTCCGGATTTGGTGCAACAGGGTTGACCATCTTTGCGCCTCCATCCTATGTGCTCAAACGGCTGGGGCCGTTGGAAAGCGGTGCGGGCGGGGCGTGCAATCAGCGGGGAAGCGATGCCACAACAAGTCAGCGGAACGATACTGAAGCGCCAGATCATCTTCTGGGTGGCGGTTCTGCTCATCTTCATCGCCTTCCTCTATATTTTCAGTTCGATCCTGTTGCCCTTCATTGCGGGCATGTCGATCGCCTATTTCCTCGATCCTGTCGCAGACAGGCTGGAGCGGCTGGGCCTGAGCCGTCTGATGGCAACCATTGTCATTCTAGTGGCCTTCGTCATCGTCTTCGCGCTGGCACTGGTGATCCTGATCCCCGTCCTCATCAACCAGTTCAACGATTTTGCCCAGCGCGTGCCGGGCTATATCAGCCAGCTGCAGCAATTCATCGCCAACTATCAGGATTCCGTGCTGCCTGGCTGGATCAGAAGTCAGCTCGGGACCATCAAGGACAATTTATCCGGTATCCTTTCGGAAGGCATGGGCTTTCTGACGGGTCTCTTCGCGCAGATCTGGAATTCCGGCAAGGCGATCGTCGATGTCATCTCGCTTCTCGTCGTCACGCCGGTCGTCGCCTTCTACATTCTGCTCGATTGGGATCGCATGGTCGCCAAGGTCGATCAGTGGGTGCCGCGCGACTATGTGAGCGACGTGCGCCAGATCGCCACGGAAGTGGATCAGGCGATTGCCGGCTTCATCCGCGGGCAGGGCTCGCTCTGCCTCATCCTGGGCATCTACTACGCCCTGGGCCTCTCGATCGTCGGCCTGAACTTCGGCCTGCTCATCGGGCTTTTCGCCGGCATGATCAGCTTCATTCCCTATGTCGGCTCGCTGGTTGGCCTCGTCATTGCCATTGGCGTGGCGATCGTCCAGTTCTGGCCCGATTATATCTGGATTATCGCCGTCCTGGCGGTCTTCTTCTCCGGCCAGTTCCTGGAAGGCAATATCCTGCAGCCGAAGCTCGTCGGCTCCAGTGTCGGCCTGCATCCCGTCTGGCTGATGTTTGCGCTCTTTGCCTTCGGTGCACTGTTCGGTTTCGTCGGCCTGCTGGTCGCGGTGCCGGCCGCTGCCGCCGTCGGCGTCCTTGTCCGCTTTGCGCTTTCGCGCTACCTTCAAAGCGATCTCTACTATGGCGGGTCGCCGGGCGGCCGGGCCCGGAAGACGAAATCTGTTTCCGATGAATGACGTGAAGAACGCTGATCCGAAGCGCAAGGCCGGAGAGCAGCTTCCCTTGGCCTTTTCGCATGACGCCGCCGCCGGGCGCGACGACCTCCTTGTCTCGGAGCGTCTCGCGGCCGCCGTTTCGATCGTCGATGCCTGGCCGAACTGGCCGTCGCCGGTCGTCATCCTTGCCGGTCCCGTCGGTTCCGGCAAATCGCATCTCGCCGGCATCTGGAAGGAGCTGAGCGGAGCGAAGATCATCCACCCCAACGTTGATTCCGATGCCGCGATCACGGCCGCCAATGGCCCCGTGCTTTTTGAGGATGCCGACCGCGCGGGCTTTGATGATGTGAAGCTCTTTCACGTCATCAACAGCGTGCGGGAAAACGGCACCGGCCTTTTGATGACCAGCCGCCTCTGGCCCATGTCCTGGCCGGTCACGCTGCCCGATCTGCGTTCCCGCCTGAAGGCCGCGACGGTCGTGGAGATCGGCGAGCCGGATGAGGAACTGCTGTCCCAGGTCATCGTCAAGCTCTTTGCCGACCGGCAGCTTTATATAGATGACAAACTCGTCCTTTATATCGTCAATCGCATGGAGCGGTCGCTCAACGCCGCCCAGACGATTGTCGAAAGGCTCGATCGGCTGGCGCTTTCCAGAGGCACGGGCATTACCCGTTCGCTTGCCGCTGAAGTATTGAATGAATTGGGCAATTCCGGCTCGGGCGATTGACTGTCACAGTTCCGTCGTGAAACTGATATATTCGCCGAAGCGGATAAGAGCAGGGTGAGTGGACCATGGATAGTGCATATCAGGAACATCAGGAATCCACCCCGAACAACAGCACAGACCTGCCGCCGCTGGAGCAGCTGCTGTCGAGCCCCGAGCGCTTCATCAACCGCGAATTCTCCTGGCTGCAATTCAATCGTCGTGTCCTCGAGGAGACGCTGAACACCGAGCATCCGTTGCTGGAACGCGTGCGCTTCCTGTCGATCTCGGCCGCCAACCTCGACGAATTCTTCATGGTGCGCGTCGCCGGCCTCGAAGGCCAGGTACGGCAGAGCATCGTCGTCAAGAGCCCCGATGGCCGCACACCCGCCGAACAGCTCGATTCGATCCTGAGCGAGATCGATCATCTGCAGATGGAGCAGCAGGCCTCGCTCGCCGTCCTGCAGCAGTACCTCGCCAAGGAAGACATCCTGATCGTGCGTCCGGGTGCGCTGAGCGACGCCGATCGGCAGTGGCTGGCAAACGAGTTCGAGCAGGCGATCTTCCCGGTTCTGACGCCGCTGTCGATCGATCCGGCTCATCCGTTCCCGTTCATTCCGAACCTCGGGTTCTCGATCGGCCTGCAGCTCGTCAGCCGCAGCGGCCGCGAGCCGATGACGGCGTTGCTGCGCCTGCCGCCGGCGCTCGACCGTTTCGTCCGCCTGCCCGACGACCGCAATACGATCCGCTACATCACCCTGGAAGACGTCGCCAACATCTTCATTCACCGGCTCTATCCCGGCTACGAAGTACAGGGCTCGGGTACGTTCCGCGTCATCAGAGACAGTGATATCGAAGTCGAGGAAGAAGCCGAGGATCTCGTGCGCTTCTTCGAAACCGCGCTGAAGCGCCGCCGCCGTGGCAAGGTCATCCGCATCGAGACGGATTCCGAAATGCCGGCCTCGCTGCGCCAGTTCGTGGTCCAGGCACTCAGTATTCCCGAGAATCGCGTTGCCGTTCTGCCGGGCCTGCTGGCGCTCAACACGCTCTCCGAAATCACCAAGGCGCCGCGCGACGACCTGCGCTTTCCGCCCTACAATGCGCGATTTCCCGAACGTGTCCGTGAACACGCCGGTGATTGCTTCGCCGCCATCCGAGAAAAGGACATGGTGGTTCACCACCCATATGAATCTTTCGACGTGGTGGTCCAATTCCTTATCCAGGCTGCGCACGATCCTGACGTTCTGGCGATAAAGCAGACGCTCTACCGTACATCCAATGACAGCCCGATCGTTCGCGCCCTGGTCGACGCCGCCGAAGCCGGCAAGTCGGTGACGGCACTGGTCGAACTCAAGGCCCGCTTTGACGAAGAGGCGAATATCCGCTGGGCACGCGACCTGGAGCGCGCCGGCGTGCAGGTCGTCTTCGGTTTCATCGAACTCAAGACCCACGCCAAGATGTCGCTCGTCGTTCGCCGCGAGGAAGGCAAGCTGCGCACCTACTGCCATCTCGGCACCGGCAACTACCATCCGATCACGGCGAAGATCTACACCGACCTCTCCTTCTTCACCTGCAACCCCGTCATCGCCCACGACATGGCGAATATCTTCAACTTCATCACCGGATACGGTGAGCCGGAAGAGGGGATGCAGCTCGCCGTTTCGCCCTATACGCTGCGTCCGCGCATCATTCGCCACATCAACGAAGAGATCGAGCATGCCCGCGCCGGCCGCCCGGCAGCGATCTGGATGAAGATGAATTCGCTGGTCGACCCCGATATCATCGACGCGCTCTATACGGCGAGCCGCGCTGGCGTCGAGATCGATCTCGTCGTGCGCGGCATCTGCTGCCTGCGTCCGCAGGTGCCAGGCCTTTCCGACAATATCCGGGTCAAATCGATCGTCGGACGTTTCCTGGAACACAGCCGCATCTTCTGCTTCGGCAATGGTTACGGCCTGCCATCCGACAAGGCGCTCGTCTATATCGGCTCCGCCGACATGATGCCGAGAAACCTCGATCGCCGCGTCGAAACGATGGTTCCGCTGACAAATCCGACCGTTCACGAGCAGGTTTTGTCACAGATTATGCTCGGCAATGTGATTGACAATCAACAAAGCTACGAGATATTGCCCGACGGTACGTCACGGCGCATGGAAGTGCGCAAGGGCGAGGAACCGTTCAATGCGCAGCAGTATTTCATGACCAATCCCAGCCTGTCGGGCCGCGGTGAAGCTCTGAAATCGAGTGCGCCGAAGCTGATCGCCGGTCTGCTTGCCGGCCGGAACAACAAGTAAACTGGACCTAATGGTTGAATCTGAAGCCCAGGGGCGACTTCCGGGTATCGCCCCGGTCTCCGTTGTCGATATCGGATCGAATTCTATCCGTCTGGTCGTCTACGAAGGCTTGTCGCGTTCGCCCACCATCCTGTTCAACGAAAAGGTTCTCTGTGGCCTCGGCAAGGGCATAGCCCTGACCGGCAAGATGGACGAGGAAAGCGTCGCACGCGCGCTTCAGGCTCTTCATCGTTTCAAGGCTCTCTCCGATCAGGCACGCGCGGCCACCATGTATGTGCTGGCCACGGCCGCTGCGCGCGAGGCAAGCAACGGTCCCGATTTCATCCATCAGGCCGAGACGATCCTGCAACGGCACGTCCGTATATTGTCGGGTGAGGAAGAGGCACGCTTTGCCTCGCTCGGCATCATCAGCGGCTTCTACAATCCCGATGGCATCGCAGGCGACCTCGGCGGCGGTTCTCTGGAACTGATCGATATCAGGGGCAAGGATGTCAGCGGCGGCATTACCCTGCCGCTCGGCGGTCTGCGCCTCTCCGAATATGCCGGCGGGTCGCTCGCCAAGGCGCGCGCCTTTGCCCGCAAGCAGGTCAAGACTGCCAAGCTTCTCTCCAAGGGGGAAGGGCGCACCTTCTATGCCGTTGGCGGCACCTGGCGAAACATTGCCAAGCTGCACATGGAGATCACTCGTTATCCGCTGCACATGATGCAGGGCTACGAGGTGTCTCTCGAAGGCATGACGCAGTTCCTGGATCAGGTCGTCACCGCCAAGGATTCCAAGGAGCCGGCTCTGCAGGCGGTTTCCAAGCACCGCCGTTCACTACTTCCCTTCGGCGCCATCGCCATGAAGGAAGTGCTGAACGCCATGAAGCCTTCGGTGATCTCCTTCTCCGCGCAGGGCGTGCGTGAAGGTTATCTCTTTTCGCTGCTGTCCGAATCCGAACGCCGCGCCGATCCGCTGCTGGCTGCCGCCGGCGAGCTTGCGATCCTGCGTGCCCGTTCGCCGGAACATGCCCGCGAGCTGGCCGATTGGACCGGCCGCATGATGCCGTATTTCGGCGTTCAGGAAACCGACGAGGAAAGCCGGTATCGTCAGGCCGCCTGCCTGCTGGCCGATATCAGCTGGCGCGCCCATCCTGATTATCGCGGCGCGCAGGCGCTGAACGTGATTGCTCACTCCTCATTCGTCGGCATCAGCCATCCCGGCCGCGCCTTCATCGCGCTGACCAACTACTACCGCTTCGAAGGTCTGCATGACGACGGCTCCACGGCACCGCTTGCGACGATCGCCGGTCCTGCCTTCATCGACCGCGCAAAGCTGCTCGGCGGCATGTTGCGCGTCGTCTACCTCTTCTCGGCTTCCATGCCGGGCATTGTGCGCAATCTGAGATTCCGCAAAGCTTCCACCCCCGATCTCGATCTGGAATTCGTGGTTCCGCACGAATACCGCGATTTCGCCGGAGAACGACTGGACGGCCGCCTGCAGCAATTGTCGCGGCTGACGAACAAGCGGCTGGCCTTCCGCTTCGAGTAGACAGGTCGGGCAGGCTGACTGACCGTTCAGCCCCAGCCCCAGCCCCAGCCCCAGCCCCAGCCCCAGCCCCAGCCCCAGCGCCAATGGCCAAGCAAAAGGGCGGCACTTTCGCGCCGCCCTCTCAATCTCACGCTAAATTGCAGATTACTTCGCGTTCAGGAACTCGCCGACTTCGAGGATGCTGAACTCGTTATTGTCAGCCTTGTCGACAGCGCGGCCGGCCGAGAAAGGCAGGTTGTTGTCGTTGCCGATGATGATGTGCGTGGCGTCGACGCGGTCGACGTTTTCGATCGTCACGAAGGGCATGTTGTAGACGCCGGGGATATCGCCGGCCTTCTTCTTGTTGTCAGGATCCTGGATGTTCAGGAGATCGATATAGCCGATCTTGCGAACAGACTTACCGACGTTGGCGTCGTTGAACTCGATCTTGTAGACGCGCTTCAGCTCGGCCGGAGCTTCGAAGCAATCCGGCTTCGGCTGCTTGGGATCGGCGCAAGCCTTATCCTTCGTGCCGGCGCCATTGTCGCGCTCGATCACGAGAGCGGTGGTCTCGTCGAGCATGTTGAAGTCGCCGATCGAAGCGCCCTTGTCTTCGAACGGGTAGAGCCAGCTGCGGCCGGTCCACTTCTTGGACGCGACGTCGAACTCGATGACCCGAATGGCGGTGTGGCCGTCAGCGGTTTCCATCTGGCCGTCGACATAGACGGCGCCTTCCAGCAGGCCGTAGAGCTTGGAGCCGTCCTTCGACATGGCGAGGCCCTCGAAACCGCCGGAACGCTTCAGGTTGAAGGCCGGCATCTTGGCGGCCGGGTTGGCCGGCAGCTGGATCAGCGGGTTGTCGGGGGACAGGACCGGCTTGCCATCGAGCGTCGTCGGGATGGCGTCCGTCAGGCGGCCCTCGGTGTCGAATTTCAGGAGGTAGGGGCCGAATTCGTCGCCGAGCCAGAAGCCGTCGGCAACCGGCTGTACGGATTCGATGTCGAAATCGGCACCGGTCAGGTAACGCGTGTCCGAGGCTTCCGTGACGATCGGGAACGGAGCGATCTTGTTCGGGTCGGACAGGAAGAGGTTCTTGACGACGTCAACCTTGTTGGCGTTCCAGTCGAACTTCAGCTGATGCAGGAACAGCATGGAGTCGGACGAGGTGAACTTCGAGCCGAAGCCGTTGTCGGAGAGCGTCCAGAAGGTGCCGTCGGCCATGGTCTTGATGCCGGAAAAACCCTGGATCGGCTGGCCGTCGAGCGGGAGCTTGACGTCGGTGACGCGGGCGCCGTCCTTGCCGTCGATCGTGCCGAGTTTCTCGGTGCGCTTGCGGTCAGGGGTCGTGAACTTGCCCGAGGTCTTGAGAAAAGCCGGCGCATCGGCGGGAGCCGGAACGACCGTGTTGGCAGGCAGGATCGCCTGGCTGGTCAGCTTTGCCGGGAAGAGTTGCTGGTCGGCGGAGGCGGAGCCTGCGACGAGCATGAAAAGTGATACGGAAGCGAAAAGAGCGTTCTTCATGATGTCCCCATAGAACGGAGTGCAAAAGCGCCATCCGCTTAGCAGGGCATTCATGTCGGCACATTGACGGTTGGGTGAAGCTTTGGTGACGTGTGCGGAAAGCTACGGCTCAACCGCGCCGCAGGGTCGCGGGCTGATTGAGGACGGTCACGGCGCGCGAGGAAAGGGCGATGACATCCAGCCCCTGGCCACGGCCGCGTACAGCGTGATTGCCGAGGTTCTCGCCGACAATCTCTTCGGGCAACGTCATGCGCTTGGCGAGCTCGGCGGAGATCAGCACCGGCCGGTTCAATGTTCGGCAGAGCGATTCCAGTCGCGAAGTGGTATTCACCGTATCACCGAAGAAGCTGATCTTATGATGGTCGACGCCGACCTCAGCCGTAATGACGCTGCCGCCGTGAAGGGCGGCCCTGAGCTTCGGCACATGGCCGTAGCTCTTCTTCCAGCTTGCGGCATTGGCTTCGATATCGGCAAGGATATCGAAAAGGCAGCGCACGCAACGCGCATCCTTGACGCCGCGCGCCAGTGGCCAGGTGATGATCGCCGCATCGCCGACATAGTCGTTGATCAGGCCTTTGTTGCGCCGCACAGGCTCGGCGAAGGCGGCAAACAGCGAGCTCAGAAGCTGTTGCGCGCGCAGGTCCCCGTGCTTTTCGGCAAAGGCCGTGGATTCGGCGAGATCGATGAACAGGAAGACCCGCTCTTCCTTCATCGGTCTGCGATAGCGGCTGATCAGCATGCTGATGAAGACCTCGCGCCCGAGCAGTTCCCGCACCCGGAGCAGGAAGATCAATGTTGCGCAGACGGCAAGCGCGTAGATAAAGATGTCGAACGGCATGATCAGCACGTCGATCATCTTCGGCGGATTCAGAACGCCAAGCAGAGTAAGGAGGAAACCGGCAGCGGCAAAGCCGATGCTCATCAGGATTTCATAGATGACGAGCTCGGAGATGATGAAGAGCAGGGTCGGCAGTCTTTGTATGCGCCGATAAAGGCCGCGCAACAGCGCCTTGCGTTCGAAGGCGAGGATCGGCATGCCGATGAAAAGCGCGAAGATCGCTCCGATGATGGGCGTCTGACCGGCAAAGAAGTACAGATCGTAGACCACGCCGCTGAGTCCAAGGACGAGCGCAATCAGGATCCAGTTCTGCGTCGGGGATATCTCTCTCATGCCGCCCTTTCGCCGAAGCACTTCATTCGGCTATTGTTTCCGGCGCAGTGCTATGGTCAAGATATTTCGAATTTAAGGCAGCGCGCACAAAGGTACGAAGCGATTTTTGCGCTGACGACACACGTCAAGCAACGAGTTGAAACGCGACAGCCGAACCGAAGGCTCGCGCCGCGATCTAAGCCGGGAGTGCGACGGTTTCGACCTTGCGGCCAACGAAGCGCAGAGCAATTTCGCCGCGGATGAGCTGCAGCGCCGGCTCGCCGAACAGATCGCGCCGCCATCCATGCATTGCCGCGACATCTGCCGTTTCGCCCTCAGCCGCGATCCTGTCGAGGTCGTCGCTGTTGGCGATTACCTTCGGCGCCACGCCGTGCTTTTCGGAAATCAGCTTGAGCAGCACCTTGAGAAGCTCGACGGCCGCCGCCGCACCTTCCGGCGGCTGTGCCTGGCGCGGCACATGCGGCATTTCGGAACGTGGCAGCGCAAGCGCTGTATTGACCGCTTCCAGCACCGCAGCACCCGTGGCCGAGCGCTCCCAGCCCTTCGGAATTGTGCGCAGGCGCCCGAGGGCCTCGGCGTCCTTCGGCTGCTGCTGGGCGATCTCGTAGATCGCATCGTCCTTCAGCACCCGCGAACGCGGGACATTGCGCGACCGCGCCTCGCGCTCCCGCCAGGCGGCGACATATTTCAGGATCGCCAGCTCCTGCGGCTTGCGCAGGCGAAGCTTCAGCCGCTGCCACGCATCGTCAGGGTGGATATCGTAGGTCTCGCGCGATTCCAGAATGTCCATTTCCTCGCGCAGCCAGGAGGCGCGGCCCTCGCGCTCCAGTTCGGCCTTGAGGTAGAGATAGGCGTCGCGCAGATGGGTGACGTCGGCCAGCGCATATTCGAGCTGCTTGTCGGATAGCGGCCGGCGGCTCCAGTCCGTAAAGCGCGAGGACTTGTCGATATGAACGTTCTTCGTACGGCTGATGAGCTGGTCGTAGGAAACACTGTCGCCGAAGCCGCAGACCATGGCGGCTACCTGCGTATCGAAGATCGGGTGAGGGATCAGGTTGCCACGATTGAAAATGATTTCAATATCCTGCCGCGCCGCGTGAAACACCTTCAGCACATCAGGATTGGCCATCAGCTCGAAGAAGGGCGAAAGATCGATGTCTTTCGCCAGAGGATCGACCAGCACCTCCACCGTTGGGCTCGCCATCTGGATCAGGCACAGTTCCGGCCAGAAGGTCGTCTCACGCAGGAATTCAGTATCGATGGTAATGAAATCGGACTTGGCCAGCTCTTTGCAGGCGGCCGCCAGATCGGCGGTGGTTTCGATCATATCAATTCATTCGCAAGGAAGAGGTCAGTTAAACCTTCCTTCCCCTTTCGAAGAGATATGTCAATATGGTCAGCGGGCTTCACCTTTATGAAGTCTTATTCGCCATGATGCATGTGATGTTTTCTGTGGCTGCTGTGTCGCCAAGGCGATAACCACGGCACAATATCAGGCCACGCGAAGATAGCTCGTCATGCCTGTCTTCTGATGCTCGATGATGTGGCAATGCAATAGCCAGTCACCCGGATTGTCGGCGACGAAGGCGAGCTGCACCTTTTCGTCCGGCTGAATGAGATAGGTGTCGGAGACGAGTGGCATCACCTCCCGCGTCGAGGACGAGATGACGGTGAAGCTCATGCCGTGCAGATGGATCGGATGCGTATGCGGCGTGACGTTTTCCAGGTTGAAGACATAGCTCTTGCCGAGCTTTAGTTCAGCGAGCGGTGCGGTCGGATCGGGTGTATCGCCCGGCCACGGCACCTTGTTGATGGCCCAGAAGCTGTAGCCGAGCGTGCCGCAGATGCTTTCGACGGCGGCATTCTCTGCGGTGGCGGACAAGACAAGTGGAATTGTCTCTGCCGAAGAAAGATCAGCCTTCGCCATCGGGTTTTCTGCAAGCGCGCCGAGATCGCCGATATTGCGCTTCAGTGACTGCCCGGTGGCGCTGAAGCGCGTGATCACCTTCGGCGTCGTACCGCGAATATCTTCCAGCGTGGCCACCGCCCCCTCGCTATCCGGCATGCGAACGGCAAGGTCGAGCCGCTGTCCTGGTCCGATCTGCAGGAGATCGAGCGGGAAGCGCTTCGGCACCGGATTGCCGTCGATAGCGATAACCGTGGCGTCTGCGCCTTCCATCTTGAGCGAGAAGATGCGGGTCACGTCGGTGACGGCGATGCGCAGGCGCACGAGTCCGCCAGCCGGTGCATCATATTTTGGCTCCTGGTGCCAGTTGGCGGTCCGCACCGTTCCATAGGTGCCGGCCTTTGCTGCATCACGCGGGCGGAACGGCGCGATGAACTGACCATCGCCACCAAGCCGCCAGTCGCGCAGGTTGAGCACGATTTCGGCATCGAAGACGGGATCGGCGGGATCTTCCACGACGAGCACGCCGGTCATGCCGTGGCCCATCTGGGTCAGCGTGTTGCAGTGGGGGTGATACCAGAAGGTTCCGGCATCCGGCGGCGTGAAGAGATAATCGAAGCTGTCGTTCGTATAGACGTAGGGCTGCGTCATGAATGGCACGCCGTCCATCTTGTTGTCGATGCGCAGTCCGTGCCAGTGGATCGTCGTCGGTTCGTCCAGGCTGTTCGTCAGGCGCGCCACATAGGCTTTGCCGCGCGGCATGCGCAGCACCGGCGGTAGCCCCTCGTCGCCCCATGTCATGATATCCCGCGTCGGTGCGCCATCCATGATCTGTGCCTCGGTCCTGCGCGCCGTCAGGATGCGCGGCTCGGGCGCGGCCTCCGCCACTCCAAAGCGCCCGGCAATCGCCATGCCTGCGCCGTAGGCGCCGGCGACGGCGGAAGCCTTGAGCAGATTGCGGCGGGTGAGGAGGGGCATCGGCAGGTTCCGTCTTGAATGATGCCTCCTTTTAAAGTTGACTATCCTTTTCATCAATACGCAGCCTTCAGCCAAACTGCCGCAGCGCAAGTGTCCTGGCTCATTCGGAAACGAGGGAGCAAACGGCCCGCCGGCCGCGCCAAGTCTTGACAAATCAGAGCGTCCATGCGCTTGTCCGCCCGATTTTCTTGTCGGCGTGAAGGTCCTGAGGGCCATGCCGCCGTCTTAAGCCAAATGCCAGGATTTGAGATCATGCATCGCTACCGCAGCCACACATGCGCCGCTCTCCGCAAGTCGGACGTCGGCTCGAATGTCCGTATTTCCGGCTGGGTCCACCGTGTCCGAGATCATGGCGGCGTGCTGTTCATTGACCTTCGCGATCACTACGGCATCACCCAGGTGGTTGCCGATCCGGACAGCCCGGCCTTCAAGATGGCCGAAACCGTTCGCGGTGAATGGGTGATCCGCATTGACGGCCTCGTCAAGGCGCGTACCGAAGAAACCGTCAACAAGAACATGCCGACCGGCGAGATCGAGCTCTATGCGCAGGAGATCGAAGTTCTCTCTGCCGCCAAGGAACTGCCGCTGCCCGTCTTCGGCGAGCCCGACTATCCGGAAGACGTTCGCCTCAAGTACCGCTTCCTCGATCTCCGCCGCGAGACGCTGCATAAGAACATCGTCAAGCGCACGCAGGTGATCTCCGCCATGCGCCGCGAAATGGGCAATGTCGGCTTCACCGAATATACGACGCCGATCCTGACGGCATCCTCTCCGGAAGGCGCGCGCGACTTTCTCGTGCCGAGCCGTATCCATCCCGGCACCTTCTACGCGCTGCCGCAGGCCCCGCAGCAGTACAAGCAGTTGCTGATGGTTGCCGGCTTCGACCGCTACTTCCAGATCGCGCCGTGCTTCCGTGACGAAGACCCGCGCGCCGACCGCCTGCCGGGCGAATTCTACCAGCTCGACCTCGAAATGAGCTTCGTGACCCAGGAAGACGTCTGGAACACGATGGGTCCGCTGATGACCTCGATTTTTGAGGAATTCGCCGAGGGCAAGCCGGTCACCAAGGAATGGCCGCGCATCCCTTACGATGAGGCGATCCGCAAGTACGGCTCAGACAAGCCTGATCTGCGCAACCCGATCGTCATGGAAGCTGTGACCGATCACTTCGCCGGCTCGGGCTTCAAGGTCTTCGCCAACATGATCGCCTCCAACCCGAAGGTCCAGGTCTGGGCGATCCCGGCCAAGACCGGCGGCTCGCGTGCCTTCTGCGATCGCATGAACGCCTGGGCGCAGAGCCAGGGCCAGCCCGGCCTCGGCTATATCTTCTGGCGCAAGGAAGGCGAAAAGCTCGAAGGCGCCGGCCCGCTTGCCAAGAACATCGGCGAAGAGCGTACGGATGCCATCCGCAACCAGCTCGGCCTCGGTGACGGCGACGCCTGCTTCTTCGTCGCCGGCGAACCGGAAAAGTTCTACAAGTTTGCAGGCGAAGCCCGCAACCGCGCCGCCGACGAGCTGAACCTCATTGACCGCGACCGCTTCGAACTCTGCTGGATCGTCGATTTCCCGTTCTTCGAATGGAACGAAGACGAGAAGAAGGTCGACTTCGCCCACAATCCGTTCTCTATGCCGCAGGGCGGCCTCGATGCGCTGACCAATCAGGATCCGCTGACGATCAAGGCCTTCCAGTACGACGCGGTCTGCAACGGCTTCGAAATCGCCTCTGGCTCGATCCGTAACCAGTCGCCGGAAACCATGGTCGCCGCCTTCGAAAAGGTGGGCCTGAGCCAGCAGGACGTCGAGGATCGTTTCGGCGGCCTCTACCGCGCCTTCCAGTACGGCGCACCTCCGCATGGCGGTGCTGCCTTCGGTATCGACCGTATCGTCATGCTGCTCGTCGGCGCGAAGAACCTGCGCGAAATCTCGCTCTTCCCGATGAACCAGCAGGCCCAGGATCTGCTGATGGGCGCGCCGACACCGGCAACGACCGCCCAGCTGCGCGAACTGGCGATCCGCCCGATCCCGCCGCAGAAGAAAGACTAAGGCAGGCGTCACAAAACAAAAAAGCCCGGCGAACATATCGCCGGGCTTTTTTGTTGGGTTGAGACCAACTCAGTCGTTGGCCGAAACCTTTACCCCAAGCATCTGCGGCACCGTGTTCGGTGCACCCATGGCAGCGCCGACAATCATCGGGAAGGCAACCGGCTTCTCAGGCGTGGCCTTGACGGTCAGGCTCTTCGGGTTGTCGAGGAAGGTGCTGACCGCAGCCGAAATCGCATTCTGCAGTTCCGGAATGTTGAGCTGCGCGAGCATGATCGGCGTCATCGCCTTCAGCGAATCCGCCATCTGCTGGCCGGAGACGTTCTGCTTCGAACCGGCATAGTCCAGCGCGCGCTTCGTGATCGACGCATCCTCGAAGCGGATCTGCGCGGAATCGAATGTCAGCTGCTGGGCAAGGCCGAGCATGGCGAGGCCGAGCGCCTGCTGTGCTTCTTCCTTGTTGGGGTTGGCTTCCGACTGCTTGACCGCGTCCTGCATCGATTTCATGAAGGCCATCGTGTAGCCGGAGATCTTGAAGCCGAAGTTCAGCTTGCCGACATTGGTGATGTCGAAAGATATCTCCGAGAGATCGATCGTGCCGGGCTCGATATCCCAGGCGCCCTTCATGGTGATGTCGCCCTGGATGTGCTGAAGCGCCAGTTTCTCGATCGCTTCCTTGCTGTCCGGGCTATCTCCGGCCTGGCTGAGATCGGCCTTCATGCTCTTGAAGGCGCCGTCAAAATCGAAACCGGATTCATCTTCGCGCAGCGTTGCGTTCATGTCGCTTTCGAGTACCGAGAAGACCTCGGCACCATCCTTGACGACCTTGATCGGACCGGTATGGGCGCTCTCGGCAAAGAACATGGAGTCGATCGTATCGCCCGGCTGGGCGGGAACGGAGATGTCGCCGAGCGTCATTTCCTGGGCGCTCACGGTCACGCCCTCCTTGGATGAACTGATGTCGGGGAAGGCTGCCTCTTCGATATAGTAGCTGCCGTCATCCTGCTCTTCGACGCCCGAGAGGGTGATGTCGCCGATGGCGATCGGTTCGCCGGCATTCGGCTTGAAGCTGGTATTCTTCAGCGTGACAGTCGTGCCGTCGATATCGACGGAATCGGCGGTCACTGTTCCGCCCTGCTGGCTATAGGCGGCATTGATCTTTTTCAGGAGATCCTGGCCGTCCAGCGCGAACGCAGAACCAGCGAACGAAAGAATGGCTGCGCTCGACAGCATCAGCCGCGTTGTGCGGTAAAAGGTCATGAGAAAGTCCCCTGGGTGGCAAGTGCCGTTGACTATTACAATGAAGCTACTGCGGAACGGTCCGGCTTTATATTTGCAGACCCCTAAATTTTTATTGAGAGGATCGGCAAACAGAGTCCAAATTCGGCTGTCACCTTTTACAGCTTTCGTGTCAGCATGAAGACGTCATCCACAGCCGGAATGCCCGGATTCCTTGCCCCACAGGGGTTTCTGAGCTAGTCAGGGTTCCATGGGACAAGAGATTTTACCGCCTTCCGGCGGAGACGACGATAATATTCAACCGGTCGACCTGAAGGCGGCGCTCGAAGAGCGCTACCTTCGTTATGCCTTGTCGACCATCATGCACCGCGCCCTGCCTGATGTGCGCGATGGCCTGAAGCCAGTCCATCGCCGCATCGTCTACGCGATGAACGACATGGGTCTGCGCCCCAACGCGGCCTTCAGGAAATGCGCCAAGATCGTCGGCGAAGTGATGGGTAACTATCACCCGCATGGCGACCAGTCGATCTACGACGCATTGGCGCGCCTCGCGCAGGATTTCTCGCAGCGCTACACGCTGGTGAACGGGCAGGGCAATTTCGGCAATATCGACGGCGACAGTCCCGCCGCCATGCGATACACCGAATCGAAGATGACCGCGGTCTCCGAGCTGCTGCTCGAGGGTATCGATCAGGATGCCGTCGATTTCCGCGATACTTACGACGAATCCAATTCGGAGCCGATCGTTCTTCCCGGCGCTTTCCCGAACCTTCTCGCGAACGGTTCGTCGGGTATCGCCGTCGGCATGGCGACGTCCATTCCTTCGCACAACGTGCATGAGGTCTGCGATGCGGCGCTGCATCTGATCAAGCATCCCGATGCTACGGTCGAAAAGCTCGTCGAATTCATCCCTGGTCCCGATTTCCCGACCGGGGGCATCATCATCGATAACAAAGAAAGCATCATCGAGAGCTACCGCACCGGTCGTGGCGGTTTTCGCGTGCGCGCAAAATGGGAAACGGAAGATCTCGGCCGCGGCGGCTATCAGATCGTTATCACCGAAATTCCCTTCCAGGTGCAGAAGTCGCGCCTGATCGAAAAGATCGCCGAACTCCTGATCGCCCGCAAGCTGCCGCTCCTGGAAGATATCAGGGACGAATCGGCCGAGGATATTCGTGTCGTGCTGGTGCCGAAGAGCCGCACCGTCGATCCGACGATCCTCATGGAATCCATGTTCAAGCTGACGGAGCTGGAAAGCCGCTTTCCGCTGAACATGAACGTCTTGTCGATGGGCGTCATCCCGCGCGTGATGGCGCTGAACGAAGTGCTAAAGGAGTGGCTGGCGCACCGCCGCGAGGTCCTCCAGCGCCGCTCGCGCTTCCGCCTTGCTGCTATCGACAGACGCCTCGAAATCCTCGGCGGCCTGCTCGTTGCCTACCTCAATATCGATGAGGTGATCCGTATCATCCGCGAAGAGGATGAGCCGAAGCCTGTCATGATGAAACGCTGGGACCTGACCGACGTTCAGGTCGAAGCGATCCTCAACATGCGGCTGCGCGCCCTGCGCAAGCTCGAAGAATTTGAGATCCGCAAGGAACACGACGAGCTCACCAAGGAAAAGGCCGATATCGAGGCGCTGCTCGCTTCCGACGAGAAGCAGTGGCAGACGGTCTCCTGGGAAATCGGCGAGGTGAAGAAGAAATTCGCCAAGGCGACCGAGATCGGCCGCCGCCGCACGCAGTTTGCCGAAGCGCCCGATGCCGACGAAGAAGCCGTCCAGCACGCGATGATCGAGAAGGAACCGATCACCGTCGTCGTCTCCGAAAAGGGCTGGATCCGCGCTTTGAAGGGTCACATTTCCGATACGTCGACATTGGCCTTCAAGGAAGGCGACGGCTTGAAGGTGGCCTTCCCGGCGCAGACGACCGACAAGATCCTGATCGTCACGACCGGCGGCAAGGTCTTCACGCTCGGTGGCGACAAGCTGCCCGGCGGCCGCGGCCATGGCGAACCGCTGCGCATCATGATCGACATGGAAAACGATCAGGACGTGCTGACGGCCTTCGTCCACGATGCGGCACGCAAGATGCTGATCGTCTCGACTGTCGGCAACGGCTTCGTGGTCCCGGAAGTGGAAATGGTCGCCAATACCCGCAAGGGCAAGCAGATCATGAACGTCTCCATGCCGGATGAGACAAAGCTTCTCGTGCCCGTGACCGGCGATCACATCGCCGTCGTCGGTGAGAACCGCAAGATGCTGGTCTTCCCGCTGAGCCAGGTGCCGGAAATGACGCGCGGCAAGGGCGTGCGCCTGCAGCGCTACAAGGATGGCGGCATTTCCGATGTTCGCTGCTTTGCCATCACCGATGGCCTGAGCTGGGAAGACAGTGCCGGCCGCACCTTCACCAAGAACAAGGACGAGCTTGCCGAGTGGCTGGCCGACCGCGCCACCGCCGGCCGCACTGTGCCGAAGGGCTTTCCACGCAGCGGCAAATTCGCCGGCTGATCCGGGAATTTTGAGGCTCCGCCCTTGGCGGGCGGAGCAATTCCTCTATCTCAGTCCTGTCACCAAAAAGAAGGGCCAACAAGAAGGGCAACGTCGTTCCGCGGGCGGGCGGGATGGCCATAAGCCGTGCGCTTGCAAGAGCGTGCGAACACAACGGAGGAATGCCGATGGCCGCCGCAAATACCATCAAACTGCATGTCGCCCACAGCTACAGGGCGCCCCCTGCCACGGTCTATGATGCCTGGCTCAATCCCCAAATTGCCCGCCGCTTTTTATTCGCAACCGATGACGGCCATGTCGTGCGCGCCGATATCGAGCCGCGCGTCGGCGGCCGCTTCATCATCGTCGATCGCCGCCCGACCGGCGACGCCTTTCATCACGGCTTATTCCTGGAGCTGAAGCGCCCCCGACACATCGTGTTCTGCTTCTCGGTCGAGGAACACGACCATAATTGCGATCGCGTCGAAATCGACATCGAACCACTCGGCAGCGGCAGCCGCCTGACCCTCACGCACGAAATGTGCGCGGAATGGGCGGAATACGAGGAAAAGACCCGTCAGGGCTGGACACATATCGTCGAAGGGCTGGATCGGGAACTGGAGCTTTCTACAGGTTCGAAACGATCGAATCCCGAAGCCGGCCAGTCTGCAGGGGCTACGGCGTGAGCGAAAGCTATAACGGAAGATAAGCGATAACCAGCCCGATCAAGCGAGTTGAACGCTTCTGCCCCTCGCCATCCAGACGGAATGGGCGGCGATCGCCGCGACCAGTATCGCACCACCGACAAGCGTCATCGCGGCTGGCGTTTCCGCGAAGATCAGCCAGACCCAAATCGGTGCAAGCACCGTTTCCAACAGGTAGAACATCCCGACTTCAGGCGCGGAAAGATATCGCGGTCCCGTCGCCAGGCACCAGAAGGCGACCGGCATCATGATGGCGCCGTTGAAGACGATCCAGCCGGGGTGAGCGATTGAAAGTCCCGAAGGCAGGATCTGCGCCAGGCCGAGTGCTGCCGGCAGGATTGCGGCAAGCAGCGGCACGAAGCCCATCTCCCGGCGCGAGGCACGACCGACTGTGATGGCGGCGGCAAGCACCAGCGCGCTCAAAAGCGCCATGGCGTCACCGAAGACGTGGCCGCTCGAAAGTCCCTCGCGCACGATCAGGCCGACCCCGAAGATCATGAACAGCATCGCGATCAAGGTCACCGGCTGCGGCTTCTCCTTGAGAAATAGCCACGACAGCAGTGCTCCGAACATCGGGTTGAAGGCAACGATGAAGACGACGTTCGCCGTGGACGTATTGAAGACTGCCAAGACGAAGGTGACGGAAGAGAGCCCGTAGAGCAGTCCGGCCAGCAGGCCGGGGCGACCGGGCACGAGCGGCGGCCACCTGCCTGAGAACAGGCGCATCGCAAGCAGCATGACGAATGTGGCAAGGACCGTCGCCAAGCTTCGTGCGCTGAGGATCGACCAGATATCGCCATCGGCGAGGCGAACGAGTGGAATGTCCATGGAAAGTGCCAGTCCGCCGACCGCTGTCAGCAGCAGGCCCTTCCGATGATCGGAAAGGTGGGGAAGGGGCATCAGTCCTGCGGATCGTCCTCGAGAGAAGAGGGATCGAAACGTTCCCAGCCGCGCGGCGTCAGATGTTCCTGCGGCTGGAAGCGCGTCTTGTAATCCATCTTCCGCGATCCTTGAACCCAGTAGCCAAGATAGACATGCGGCAGGCCCAGCGCCCTGGTGCGGTGCACGTGGTCGAGGATCATGAAAGTGCCGAGCGAACGCCGGTCGAGGTCTGGGTTGAAGTAGGAATAGACCATGGAAAGGCCGTCGCTCATCGTGTCGGTCAGCGCGGCGGCAAGCAACTCGCCCTTGGGGCGCGTCTCCAGGCCGGAGCCTTCCTCGCGTCGGCGATATTCGATGATCTTCGTATTCACATGCGTATCTTCCACCATGATCGCATAGTCGAGCACGGTCATGTCGGACATGCCGCCCTGCTGGTGGCGATAATCGAGATAGCGGCGGAAGAGCGAATATTGCTCGCTCGATGGCTGGGCAGGGAATTCCGTCGCGATGATATCGGAATTGTTCGCCAGCACCCGCTTCATCGATTTGGTGGGTTCGAACTCCTGCGCGAGGATCCGCACCGACACGCAGGCGCGACAGGCCTCGCAGGCGGGGCGGTAGGCGATGTTCTGGGAACGGCGGAAGCCGCCCTGAGTCAAAATGTCGTTCATCTCTGCAGCGCGCGGGCCGACGAGGTGAGTGAAGACCTTGCGCTCCATCTCATGCGGCAGATACGGACACGTAGCCGGAGCCGTCAGATAAAACTGCGGGGATGGCGTAGTCTGGGTATTCATCTCTTGCGGAGATTTCCTTTCGGGGCGCCTGTCATTCCGGACAGCATGACGCAAGAATAAAAAACGTCAACAGCACGGCATTCAGTGCCGCGCAATCGAATATTCGATTTCTTGGATATGGCGCCTTTTTGTGGCCGGCAAAGGGCGGGCGGAGACTTTATTTCGTCCCCGCCGGGAGGGAATCAGTTGGTGCGGATCGTCGCCGTGCCGACGAGGAAATCGTGCAGCAGGCGCGAGCGCTCCGTGAATAGGCCGACCAGCAGAATCAGCGGCGTCAACACCGAGTTCAGGATCCAGAAGAGCGCCAGGTGAGCAACCGCCAGGATGAAGTCCATCGGCCTTCCGTCAACACGCACGATCGCGATACCCATCGCGCGCATGCCAAGCGAAGCCTGCGACGGGCCGCCGACAGTCAAGCCAAAGTAGAGGCCTGCGACGATGACGAACAGGGCCGGATAAAGGATGAAGCCGAGCCCCAGCGTGACGATCCCCAGGAAGAAGACTACGATCGCCGCCGGAATGCAGAGCAGGGCCACGATGACATAGTCGAGGATGAATGCGAAGACGCGACGGCTGAGCACACCACTATAGGCGCGCCAGTCCTCCGGTGCGGCATAAAGCGGATTGGGGTTGTAGCTCATCCATATCTCCCTTCGAAAGACGATGCGGCTGATATGGTATCGTCAGGGGGAAATACAATAATTCGCCCGAAAATCACCTTTTTGCGAGGATTTTCGCCACTTCCGGCGCAAAATAGGTGAGGATGCCGTCGCAACCGGCGCGCTTGAAGGCAAGCAGCGTCTCCATCATGATCCGCTCGCCGTCTATCCAGCCATTCATCGCCGCAGCCTTGATCTGCGAATATTCGCCGGACACCTGATAGGCGAAAGTCGGCAGGCCGAAAGCCTCCTTCACGCGCCAGCATATGTCGATATAGGCAAGTCCCGGCTTCACCATCAGCATGTCGGCGCCTTCCTCGACATCGAGGGCGGCATCGCGCAGCGCTTCCGTGCCGTTCGCCGGATTGATGTAATAGCTGTTCTTGTCACCCTTCAGCAGGCCTTTGGTGTTGATCGCCTCGCGATAGGGCCCGTAGAAGCCGGAGGAAAACTTCGTTGCATAGGACATGATGCCGACGCTCTGATGCCCGGCGGCATCGAGCCCGCGGCGGATCGCGCCGATGCGTCCGTCCATCATTTCCGAGGGAGCAATGATGTCGGCGCCGGCATCGGCCTGCAGGATCGCGGCCTTGACGACCTGGTCGACCGTTTCGTCATTGACGATCTCGCCGTCGCGCAGGATGCCGTCATGCCCGTGGCTGGTGAAGGGGTCGAGCGCCACATCAGTAATAATGCCGATACTGGGCACTGCCTTTTTGATGGCAGCCGTCGTCTGATTGATGAGGTTATTGGCGACAAGACTGTTCGACCCTGTCTCATCGCGCAATTCCATCTCTATATCGGGGAAGGTGGCGATAGCGGGGATACCAAGTTCGGCCGCTTCCTTTGCTGCCTCGACCGCCTTGTCGACGCTCATGCGGTTGACACCTGGCATGGCGGCGATCGGATCGACAATGCCGGTTCCCGGGACGATGAAGATCGGCCAGATCAGATCGTCGACCGTCAGGCGGTTTTCCTGCACCAGCCGCCGCGTCCAGTCGGCCTTGCGGTTGCGCCGCATACGGCGGTGACCGGTGATTTCATCGACGAGATGCGTCTTGTCCTGCATGATATCTGTCCCTGGGCCATTCCATTTATTGGAGCGCTCATTATCATGCGCCCCGGAAAATCCAAACCGGACGATTGGCCGCGGCGGATGAAAGCCTAAACTGAAGCCGTAACTTTGAGTGTGATGTCTCGCCCATGGAAACCGATTCTCCGACGATGCCGAAACGGACGCTGACGGATATCCTCTTCATCTTCTTCCTGCGGCTCGTCGCCGTTTCCTGCTTCTGGTTCGGTCTTCAGTATTGGGCGATGCTCGTCGGTTACTCGCTGGTCGGCGCCGGCCGGTTCGATCTGTTGAGCCTGCCATGGAAGGTCGCAAGCACCAGCCTTGCCGTTCTTTTCCCGGTTGCCTCGCTCGGCCTCTGGCTCACCGTTTCCTGGGGGCCGGTCATCTGGGTGCTGGCCGCAGGCGGCCAGATCCTCATGTACGGCCTGCTGCCGCAGATCTTCGGGGCCAACCGGCTGATCATCCTGCTTCATGTGATAGTGGCCGTCATCTACTGGATTTTCAGGCTTTCCCTGTGGCTGGAGCGGCGCCGGCAGCGTCGTCAGGTAAGCGTTGATTTACCCTGATACATCAAGGGGTTTTCGTAAGCCTCTGTTAAGCCTGCGGTTTAAGTCGAATTTTATATGTATTCGATAGGGTCTCACTCAAGGCGGGAAGAAAACGACACCGCCAAACAAAACAGTGAGGCAGTCAAATGAACACGAAAATCAAGCCGCAGGCGGCATCGACTTTCCATGCACACGAGCAGGGCATCCGTGATCTTTACATGGAATCCCTTCATCTTGTTGAACGTCTTCATCGCCGTCTTCTCGACGTCATCAAGGACGAGTTCGACCGTCAGGGCCGCAGCGACGTCAACGCCATCCAGGCGCTGCTCCTTTTCAACATCGGCAACTCCGAACTGACCGCCGGCGAGCTGCGCTCCCGCGGCTACTATCTCGGCTCGAACGTTTCCTACAACGTCAAGAAGCTGGTCGACCTCGGCTTCATCAACCACCAGCGCTCGCGCATCGACCGCCGCTCGGTCCGTATCAGCCTGACCGAAACCGGGCAGGACATCGCTGAAACGGTCGCCAAACTCTACGAACGCCACATCGCCTCGATCGACAAGGTCGGCGGCATCGGCACCGACGAGTTTACGCAGATGAACAAGCTCCTGCAGCGGCTGGATCGCTTCTGGAACGATCAGATTTTGTATCGTCTCTAAGGCAGAGAATTGTTTCTGCTTCGATATTAGAATGCTCTAACTGGCGCAAATGCGTAAAGGGCACAAGATGGCACTAGGTGGCGCAGGTTTGCGCGCCACTTGCGCGCCAGTAATCCCGACCTCCAATCGGCACCTAGAGCGCAAAGCGGCTTCCCTCCGCGATGCGCTTTTCTGCTGCGCGCGCCAGCTACGCACCAGTTTGCGTTGCGACCTTCGGCGCATGAAAGAAGTCATTGCTGATCTAATTAAATTCGAAATTTCCGTGGAGAAGGGCGTCAAGGCCGCGAGCCTTGGGTGGTAGCTGTTGGGCTGGCAGCAATTTCGGGAATCATAAGCGTCCTCGGTGACGTAACGCCCGCTTCTCTGCTCGCCAGGACGCTTGCGCGAATGCTGTTTGCGGCAAAGTAGTATGCCTGCCAAATGATAGGGCGCCGCTCGTCCTCATTTGGCATGGAAGGATAGTTCGCAACTTTGTCGCAGTTCTAGGCCGCCCGCTCCCCGTAGAAAAACCGGCAAGCCTGTCCGACCACGATCCGGTTCACTCTCTAGTGAGCTTGCCACAGCGCAACGGTTTGCTCTGCCGTTTGGGCAGCCAAGGCTGCTGACGGGAAGATTGAGAGGGGTGCAAGTAGAAATTTCAAGATAGGGAAACTCCGGCTGATTTCTTCAAGGCTTCTTTCGGGCGAAGGTCCGATCTTCGATTGATTGCCACCACGGGAAGAATTCCGATAGTTTGAACGGGAAGTCCTTTCTTGGTTGATCTGCACCAACCTTCGTGCGGAGCTGGCGCAATCCCCAGCCTGAATACCGCTCATCGATTGCAAGTTGGAAGGTCTGAAGGAGTTCGTCTTCGTTGGATATGGCCAAAAGTTCTTCCAGATCTTGAATAGGGCAGAAAACAGGGCGCCGTTTATCTTCGTTGCTTATTTCCGGATCTTTCTCAGACGCCATCGCGTTGGCCTCGTCAATAATACGCTGCCGCAGGCCCCCTCCCATCTGCGTCCATGGTTCAAGCGTAAGCACCACGCCATAGGCGGCCTGATCCATCCCCACTTCGATGATGCCGCGCCTCACGTGTGAGAAGAAGCGCCATAGCTGGAATATTGCCTTTGAAATTTGGGCGTAGCCTGTGCGAGCGTTCTCGATAGGATCATCACCATATTGAGCCTCGAAAGTGAGTTTCGTCGCTTTGCACTCGAAGACTGCAACCACTGAGCTTTCGCGCTTCAGAAGGATATCGGGAGTATCAACGTTATTTTATTGATGGCGATATTGGAATGCGGGTTCGGGTTCGAAATCGGGGCAGTAGGCTTTGATCGAGCGCCGGGCATATTCCTCGAAGCGGGCGTTGCTATCGTTCATGACAGTGGTGCCTGCGGGGGCCAAATCGTAATAGAGACCAACCGTGGCGCGCAACATTATCAGGTCAGGAAGTGGCGCAATGTATTTGTTGAGCGCAACCGAGTACAGCACAGGCTTAATACGCAAATAGCTTGGCTGATAGATGACCGGAAGCGTCGTTCCGAGTTTTTCCTCAAATCGCGCCAAGAGCTTCCTCGATTCCCGCCTCACCGCCCAGACCTCACCAGAAAGCAACGCGTGCGCCTTCTTGACCGTGTCTTCGTCAATGCCAACAAGGTCCATTCCGGTCAGGTGATCGGTCCACGGTCCTCTCAACAAGACTGCGTAAAGACCAAATGCCACACTCACAAAATCGGCTACTGTTAAGCTGTGGGTCTTCTCGAAATACTCGGCACACAGGCCCTGACCATAGATGTACAGGTGCCGATAGATATCTGAAGTCCGAACCCACCCTCTTTGCCATGCGAATTGCCTATGGGAAATCCGGTGCATTTCTAAGAGGATGTTGGATACATCGATACGGACTTCGCTCTCGTCGTCCTCGACGGCCCTCAATGTATTTATGAGGTCCGCGACCGTATTGAAATCGCGTGTATTGATCGATGGCCACATCTTGAATGGCAGCCGCGATTTCAAATTATTGAGCGTAAGATTGATGAGTGTTTCGAGATCCCATTTGTAGACAGCGTAAGGTGAGTCTAGGGCATCGGTCGCCGCGGCCTCCGGATGAACCAGAAATTTCTTGGCTTCCTTCTCACGGCCGGATTGAACTGCATCAATAGCCCAAAACATACACATCAGACGCAAGTCGTCTGTATTTTCGAGCATCGACTTAAGATGAGGTAGCGCGGGCTTAGGAGCTGTGCGGTTCGGTCGGCGGCTCAACGGGATGCTCCGGTGAAATATACACGGGAACAATACCAGAAGTAGTTGCAAAGATTCGAGGGGTGGGCCGCTGTTATCCAGTGAGTAATTCCATAGGCCGCCCGTTAACGACCTTCGCCGAAGGCATCCGCTCGCCTCTGCGTGGCATCTTTGCAACGCACGCCAGCCAACCGAAACGCCCCGTATTCAAGCCGTTTTTTAGTCGTTATTAACCCTCACAGTTTACCCGTCATGTGGTGCGTTGCATCGGTTTCCGGCAACCGGCAGTCTGTCTTCCGGCCCGGCAACACGAATTGGCCATATTGATGTGACAGCGGAATATTCGATAGCCGGCGTCCTCGACGGACCATTGGCACCATCCAGGTTGCTCGCAATCTTGTGATGGGACTGGCGGAATTTCCTGCTGCGCCGGAAGAACGAACGGATAGGGATCTGCGTTAAGGCGCAGGATATCGCAAAGGGCCGCGGCTTCCTCCACCGTGGCATTGAGTGGTTGGGACGAATGTCTAAAAAGAACGGAATTGAAGCTCTCTCGCGCCGCGCCTTCCTGGCGTCGGCGGCAACGGTTGGTGCTGGCGCGCTGGCCGCACCCGCATTCGCGCAATCGGCGCTTGATGGGCTCCTGAATGCCCCGAAGCGCGGCAACTGGGACGACCAGTTCGACGCCAAGGCTGCCTCGCGCACGGCGACGGCCGTCCTTTCCAATACCCCGATCCTCAGCCCGCAGTCGGTGCCGAGCACGCAGCAGGCGATCATGCAGTATCAGCAGATCGCATCCGCCGGCGGCTGGCCTGAAGTCAATCCGGGCGATCAGCGCCTGCAGCTCGGCGTCAGCTCCCCCACCGTCCAGGCCCTGCGCCAGCGTCTGGCAATCACCGGCGACCTGCCGCGTGAGGCTGGTCTTTCCAATGCTTTCGATTCTTATGTCGATGGTGCCGTCAAGCGCTTCCAGGCCCGTCACGGCCTGCCAGCCGATGGCGTGCTCGGCGAATTCACGCTGAAGGCGATGAACATTCCGGCTGATGTGCGCCTACAGCAGTTGAACACCAACCTCATCCGCCTGCAGACTTTCCCGGAAGATCTCGGCCGTCGCCACCTGATGGTCAACATTCCGGCCGCCTATGTGGAAGCCGTTGAAGACGGCAGCGTTGCGACGCGCCATACCGCGGTTGTCGGCCGCCTGAGCCGCCCCACGCATCTCGTCAACTCGAAGGTTTACGAGGTCATTCTCAATCCGTACTGGACGGCACCCCGCTCCATCGTCGAGAAGGACATCGTGCCGCTGATGCGCAAGGATCCGACCTATCTCGAAAAGAACGCCATCCGTCTGATCGACGGCAAGGGTAACGAAGTCGCCCCCGAGACCGTCGACTGGAACGGTGAAGCGCCGAACCTGATGTTCCGTCAGGACCCGGGCAAGATCAACGCCATGGCGTCCACGAAGATCAACTTCTACAACAAGAACGGCGAGTATATGCACGACACGCCGCAGCAGGGCCTGTTCAACAAGCTCATGCGCTTTGAATCGTCCGGCTGCGTGCGCGTCCAGAACGTCCGCGACCTGTCGAACTGGCTGCTGCGTGAAACGCCCGGCTGGAACCGCCAGCAGATGGAACAGGTCATCGCCAGCGGCACCAACACGCCGATCAAGCTCGCGACCGAAGTACCTGTTTACTTCGTCTATATCTCGGCCTGGGGCATGCCCGACGGCGTCGTCCAGTTCCGCGACGACATCTACGAGATGGACGGCAATGCCGAACTGGCGCTGGACACCACTTCGGGCATGGAGCAGCCGGTACAGTAAGTCAGGCTTGTGGAATTCAAAAAAGCCGTGCCATGTGCACGGCTTTTTTCATTCCAGCGAGGCGGCATTCGACGCAAAATGTTCGCCCCGCGCGCTTAGCCCAGCAAATGTCGTTCTTCGTATTGCCCTCGCATCTGCGGAACGCTAATACCTTGCCGCATTCCACCGTAGGAGCCCGCTCATGACCAATGCTTCCACCGAATCCTTCTTCAATCGCTCGCTTGCAGACGTCGATCCGGAAATCTTCGGCGCGATCGGAAAGGAACTCGGTCGTCAGCGGCATGAGATCGAACTGATCGCATCCGAGAACATCGTTTCCCGTGCCGTTCTGGAAGCCCAGGGCTCCATCATGACCAACAAGTATGCCGAGGGTTATCCGGGCAAGCGCTACTACGGTGGCTGCCAGTTCGTCGATATCGCCGAGGAACTGGCGATTGAGCGCGCCAAGAAGCTTTTCGGCGTGAACTTCGCCAACGTTCAGCCGAATTCCGGTTCGCAGATGAACCAGGCCGTATTCCTGGCGCTGCTGCAGCCGGGCGACACCTTCATGGGTCTCGACCTGAATTCCGGCGGTCACCTGACACATGGTTCGCCGGTCAACATGTCCGGCAAGTGGTTCAACGTCGTGTCCTACGGCGTGCGCGAAGGCGACAACCTGCTCGATATGGACGACGTCGAGCGCAAGGCGAAAGAACACAAGCCGAAGCTCATTATCGCCGGCGGCACTGCCTATTCCCGCATCTGGGACTGGAAGCGTTTCCGCGAGATCGCCGACTCGGTTGGCGCCTACCTGATGGTCGACATGGCCCACATCGCCGGTCTCGTTGCCGGTGGCGTGCATCCGTCGCCGTTCCCGCACTGCCATGTTGCGACGACCACGACCCACAAGTCGCTCCGCGGCCCGCGCGGCGGCGTCATCCTGACGAATGACGAGGATCTGGCCAAGAAGTTCAATTCGGCCGTCTTCCCGGGTCTCCAGGGCGGTCCGCTGATGCACATCATCGCCGCCAAGGCTGTTGCCTTCGGCGAAGCCCTGCAGCCGGAATTCAAGGATTATGCGGCGCAGATCGTCAAGAACGCCAAGGCGCTGGCCGAAACGCTTGTCGCCGGCGGCCTCGACGTCGTCTCCGGCGGCACCGACAACCACCTGATGCTGGTCGACCTGCGCAAGAAGAATGCCACCGGCAAGCGTGCGGAAGCCGCACTCGGACGCGCCTACATCACCTGCAACAAGAACGGCATCCCGTTTGACCCTGAAAAGCCCTTCGTCACCTCTGGCGTGCGCCTCGGCGCCCCGGCCGGCACGACGCGCGGCTTCAAGGAAGCGGAATTCCGCGAGATCGGTAACCTCATCGTCGAAGTTCTTGATGGCCTGAAGGTCGCCAATTCCGACGAGGGCAATGCTGCCGTCGAGGCTGCCGTCCGCGGCAAGGTGGTGAATCTGACCGATCGCTTCCCCATGTATGATTACATGGGCTAGAGCGCCGTGCGCCCGTTCGGGCGCACAAAGGACGCTCTAACTCTTTGAATCTACGCATCAGGATCTCCGAAAATCGATTCCGATTTTTGGGCCGATGCTGAAGGAGAAGGCATGCGCTGCCCCTATTGCGGTTCGGAAGATACGCAGGTCAAGGATTCACGACCGGCGGAGGATAACACCTCCATCCGCCGGCGCCGTATCTGTCCTGATTGCGGCGGCCGCTTCACGACCTTCGAGCGCGTGCAGCTGCGCGAGCTCATGGTCACGAAGAAGACCGGCCGAAAGGTTCCCTTCGACCGTGACAAGCTGGTTAGGTCCTTCGATGTGGCATTGCGCAAGCGCCCCGTTGATCGCGACCGTATCGAGCGTGCGGTCTCCGGTATCGTGCGCCGGCTGGAAAGCTCGGGCGAGACGGAAATCTCTTCCGAACAGATCGGCCTGCAGGTTCTGGAAGCCTTGAAGGGCCTCGATGATGTCGGCTTCGTGCGCTACGCCTCGGTCTATCGTGATTTCTCGCATGCCGAGGATTTCGAAAAGCTGATCGCAGAGCTCAACGCCAAGATCGCCCGCGATCCGCTGGACGCATGACCATGGGCGAGGGGATCGCGCGGCCTGAGGACGAACGCTTCATGGCAGCCGCGATCCGGCTGTCGCGATGGCACACGGGCCAGACGTCCACCAATCCATCCGTCGGCTGTGTCATCGTTCGCGACGGCGCGATCGTCGGCCGCGCCGTGACGGCACTTGGCGGTCGCCCGCATGCCGAGCCCCAGGCGCTCGCCGAAGCCGGTGAACTTGCCCGCGGTGCAACCGCCTATGTCACGCTCGAACCCTGCTCGCATCACGGCAAGACGCCGCCTTGCGCCAACGCGCTGATCGCCTATGGCGTCGGGCGCGTCGTCATCAGCGTGACCGATCCGGATATCAGGGTATCCGGCCGCGGCATTTCCATGCTGCGCGATGCCGGTATCGAGGTGACGACAGGCGTGCTGGAGGCAGAAGGAAGGCAATCGCTCGCTGGATATCTCACCCGCCAGACGAAGAACCGCCCCTATGTGACTCTCAAACTTGCGGTTTCCGCCGATGGCATGATCGGCCGTGAGGGGGTAGGGCAGGTGGCGATCACCGGGCCGGAGGCCCGCGCCCAGGTACAGGCGCTACGCGCCGAGACCGATGCCATCCTCGTCGGTATTGGCACGGCGGTCGCTGACGATCCCTTGCTGACCGTGCGCACACCGGGCCTTGAGGCACATTCGCCTATCCGCATCGTGCTCGATCCCACTCTGGCGCTGCCGCTGGATAGCAAGCTGGTCGAGACGGCGCGCGACGTGCCGGTCATTGTGGTAGCGAATGAAGTCATGTCGCCGCTGCAGGCGGATGCGGAAGGAATTCCCCCTGCGCCCCAAGCGATCGCCGCTCTTCTCACGCCCGGCGAGCCAGAGGGCGACAGCGCTGATGCCGCCGACATGGACGCTCGCCGTAGCGCGCTGGAGGCAGCCGGCGTCGAGGTTCTCTACTGCAATCCTTACCATCCGGAAGTCCTGTTGCCGGCCCTCGCCACCCGCGGCATCTCCTCGCTTCTGGTGGAAGGCGGCGCTAAGACCGCTAAGCTTTTCCTCCAAACCGGTCTCGTTGATCGCATCCAGCTCTATCAGGCGCCTGTCGTCATCGGCGAGGGCGGTATTGAATCCCCGCTGCAGGCAACCGACATACCATCCGGATTCGCCCACAGGGGCACTTACATATTCGGCGCGGACCGCCTGGACGAATACGAAAGAGAGAATTGATGTTCACCGGAATTGTCACTGATATCGGCACGATCGAATCCGTTTCGCCGTTGAAGGAAGGCATTAAGCTGCGTGTCGCGACGAATTACGATCCGACGACCATCGATATGGGCGCATCGATCTCGCATTCGGGCATCTGCCTCACGGTAACGGGCCTGCCGCAGGAAGGCAGCAACGGCCGCTGGTTCGAGGTGGAGGCATGGGAAGAGGCACTGCGCCTGACCACCGTATCCGGCTGGCAGGCGGGCAGCCACATCAATCTCGAGCGTTCGCTGAAGATCGGCGACGAGCTTGGCGGCCACATCGTGTCAGGCCATGTCGATGGCAAGGCTGAAATCCTTTCGGTGACGGAGGAGGGCGATGCGACGCGCTTCCGCCTGCGTGCGCCGGCCCATCTCGCGAAATTTGTGGCGCCCAAGGGCTCGATTGCACTCGACGGCACATCACTGACTGTCAATGCCGTCGACGGCACGGATTTTGATGTGCTGCTGATCCGCCATACGCTGGAGGTCACGACCTGGGGCGAACGCAGGGCTGGTGACTTCGTCAATTTCGAGGTCGATACGATGGCGCGTTATGCGGCCCGGCTTGCCGAGTTTCCTAGCGCGAAAACTGAATGATCGGGCCGTTATAGTCCGCCCGCGCCATTTCCTTGAAGCCGAGTTTTTCGGCGACCTTCAGCGATGACATATTGTCCGGGCTGATGATGCAGGTCATCGGCCGTGCCGGAAATTGTGCTTCGCCCCAGCTGATGATCGCCTTCAGAGCTTCGGTGGCGTAGCCCTTGCCGTGGACTGAGGGCATCAGTGCCCAGCCCACCTCCATCGTCCCTTCGATCGAGGGCTGCATATCTCGCTTGGCCTCCAGGAAACCCGCTTCGCCGATGAAGCGGCCGCTTTCCTTTTCCTCGATCGCGAAGAAACCGAATCCCATGTAGTGCCACATGCCGGCAATCCGCAGCAGCCGCGCCCAGCTCTGCTCGCGGGTAGAGGGTACGCCGCTGATGAAGCGCACCACATCCTCGTCGCGCCAGAGTTCGAAATGCGCGTCGAAATCGTCGCGCCGATGCGGACGCAGAATGAGCCGCCCGGTTTCAAGTGTCGGAATATCAGTCATGAAAATGCTGCTCTGAAATGAAGTTGCGATGACGGAGCTGATATCAGAATCCGGGCTCTCCATCCCAGTAGTCCAGAGCGTTCTCTCCCCTGCCGATATGGTCGAAGGAGCTGCCGTCGCGGTTGGTCTTGGCGAGGAACTTGCCGGAATCGGGATATTCGCAGATCTCGGTCTTCGCCTTGGTCGACAGGCCAAGATAGATAAGCGGCGTTGATCCGGTATTGATGATCTGATGGGCAGTTTCCGGCCCGCCCGAGGGAGCGCCCAGTACATCGCCCTTTTTGATTGGGTGGCGCTGGTCGCCGAAGCGATATTCGCCTGTGCCCTCGATGATGTAGAAAAGTTCGTCTTCCACATGGTGGTTGTGGAAAGGGCAGCCGGATTTGCCTGATGGTACTTCACTGTAGCTTATGCCGAGATTGGCAAGCCCAAGATCCTTTCCGAAAGACGTATCGCGGCTTTCGAAGAGGCTTCCCCTCGTCCAGTGTTCGAGGGACAGATCGGCCGTGTTGATGACCGGTTTCGCATTCGTCGCCATAGAGTCCTCCGCTTTGGCGAGAAGACAATCCTATCCGGCGGAAAATGCAACAGTGATTTCGTCAATGACGGTATGGGCGGCGAGGAGATAACCGCCCATACTCGCCTGCCAAGTCGGCAGCCTCAGCGAACGTAGAACGTAATGCTGCCGTCGGCTGCCTGTTCGGCGTTCACGACATTGCGGATATTGACACCATCATTGTTGAGCTGGTGTGCCAGCGACTTGTTGGCGTCGATGGAAGCCTGAATGGCGTGGACAGCGCTTTGCGAGCGCTGAGGGGCAGATCGCGGGCCGGTCATTTCGTCGTCGAGGTGGTGCCAGTTATAGACGGGCTCGACGTTGAAGTCATTGCCGTGGAAGCTGCGAAGCGTCTGCTCGATACCCGCTGCAGTATTCATGCCTAGGCTTTCAGCCCGGCTAACGCCGGCGAATGCAAGGGACGAGAAAGCTGCGGCAATGGCGATTTTAGCAACGCGGTTCATGATGGTATCCTTTCGTCTACCGCGACGGTCGGCTGTCTACAGGGATCGTCTGGTTACGACTAAGATTTGGCGTTGCAGCATTGATCTTTCAATGACTTAAGCCACTGAAAAGCAATTACAAATTGTTCACGAAACCTGCCTTGGTTTTGCCACTTTTCAGCTGCCTGGCTAAGCATGGGTTTGGCGCCGTAGCGTCTGATAAAGACGGGTCCAGCTATCCCATTGCAGATATTTTGTCTTTCCTCCGAGAGCGCCGCCCGAATTTGCTTGCCATTCGCTCGAAGGCATGTTTTGACCGCGGCCTGCCTGAGTGGAAAATGCCCCGCCAACTGAAGGTGACCCATGCCGAAAGAGACCGCTCCCCATATTTTGATCGTCGAAGCACGCTTCTATGACGACATGGCCGATGCTCTTCTGGAAGGCGCGACTTTCGCGTTGGAAGAGGCTGGCGCCACTTACAACGTTGTCACCGTGCCCGGCGCGCTGGAAATTCCGGCGGCGATTGCCATGGCGCTCGATGGCGCGGATAATGACGGCACGCAATACGACGGTTTCGTCGCCCTCGGCATGGTCATCCGCGGCGAGACCTACCATTTCGACATCGTCTCGAACGAGTCCTCGCGTGCCCTGATGGATCTCGCCGTGAGCGAGTCTCTGGCCATCGGCAACGGCATCCTGACCGTCGAGAATGATGAACAAGCATGGGCGCGTGCGCGCCGTTCAGATAAGGACAAGGGCGGTTTTGCCGCCCGTGCAGCTCTCACGATGATCGAGCTGAAGAAGAAGCTGGGTGCATAAAGAAATGACTGACGAAAATACCGAACGACCGGTCAAGGCAGCCAATCAGCGGGGCGCCGCGCGCCTCGCGGCTGTGCAGGCGCTTTATCAGATGGATATCGGCGGCACCGGCGTTCTGGAAATCGTGGCGGAATACGAGGCGCATCGTCTCGGCCAGGAACTTGATGGCGAAACCTATCTGAAGGCCGATGCCGGCTGGTTTCGCTCGATCGTCTCAGGTGTCGTGCGCGACCAGCTTCGCCTCGACCCGCTGATCGCGTCTGCCCTGCAGGACGATTGGGCGCTGTCGCGTCTCGACAGCACCGTCCGCGCCATCCTGCGCGCCGGCGTTTTCGAACTCGTCGACCGCAAGGACGTGCCGGTCGCCGTCATCGTCACCGAGTATGTCGAGATCGCCCGTGCCTTCTTCGACGACGATGAGCCGAAGCTCGTCAATGCCGTTCTGGACCGCATCGCCAAGCAAGTGCGCGGCGACCAGAAGAAGTAGGCACTTAGCCGCCAAACAACCCCTCCCATCCTTTCTGCGGTACTGCAAGGCTTTTGAAGTTTTGCAGTCTTGACGCGACGTTATCGACCACGCAATCTCCGCTCGCCTGTTGAGCGTTTCTATGGAGAGGAGTCGATTCAGCAGCATTCGTCGCCGGAGAAGGAGTGAGCTCCGGCTTATGGGAGGAAAGAGCGAATGACCATTCTTTTATTGGTAATCGCATGTGGCCTGCTCTCGGTGGTTTATGCCATCTGGGCAACCCGGTCGGTGCTTGCTGCCGATCAGGGCAACAGCCGCATGCAGGAGATCGCGGGCTATATCCGCGAGGGCGCCCAGGCCTATCTGACGCGTCAGTATAGAACCATTGCCATCGTAGGCATTGTTGTTTTCATTGCAGCATGGCTGCTCCTTTCCGCCACGGCCGCGATCGGGTTCCTGATCGGCGCCGTCCTCTCGGGTGCTGCCGGCTTCATCGGTATGCACGTCTCCGTCCGCGCCAATGTGCGCACCGCCCAGGCAGCATCCGCAAGCCTCAAGGCAGGCCTGGACATTGCCTTCAAGTCGGGTGCGATCACCGGCATGCTGGTCGCCGGCCTCGCGCTGCTCGGCGTCTCCATTTATTATTACGTGCTGACGATCGTGCTCGGACACGAGCCCGGCTCGCGTGAGGTCATCGACTCCCTCGTGGCGCTCGGCTTCGGCGCGTCGCTGATCTCGATCTTCGCCCGTCTCGGCGGCGGCATCTTTACGAAGGGCGCCGATGTCGGCGGCGATCTCGTCGGCAAGGTAGAGGCCGGCATTCCGGAAGACGATCCGCGCAACCCGGCAACCATTGCCGACAACGTCGGCGACAATGTCGGCGATTGCGCCGGCATGGCAGCAGACCTCTTTGAAACCTACGCAGTGTCCGTCGTCGCAACGATGGTTCTGGCGGCAATCTTCTTTGCCGGCGCGCCCATCCTGCCGTCGGCGATGATTTATCCGCTGGCAATCTGCGGCGCCTGCATCATCACCTCGATCATCGGCACCTTCTTCGTCAAGCTCGGCCCGAACGGCTCGATCATGGGCGCGCTGTACAAGGGCCTGATCGTGACAGGGCTTCTGTCGATCATCGGTCTCGGTGCCGCGACTTCGCTGACCGTTGGCTGGGGTTCGCTCGGCCAGGTCGCCGGCTTTGACGTGACGGGCACAAGGCTCTTCGTGTGCGGTCTCGTCGGTCTCGTCGTCACCGCGCTGATCGTCGTGATCACCGAATTTTATACCGGCACAGGCAAGCGCCCGGTCGTCTCGATCGCCCAGGCATCGGTAACCGGCCACGGTACCAACGTCATTCAGGGCCTCGCAGTATCCCTGGAATCGACGGCGCTGCCGGCAATCGTCATCGTCGGCGGCATTCTTGCCACCTATCAGCTCGGAGGCCTGTTCGGCACCGGCATCGCGGTTACCGCCATGCTCGGCCTCGCCGGCATGATCGTGGCGCTCGATGCCTTCGGCCCGGTTACGGACAATGCCGGCGGCATCGCCGAAATGTCCCATCTGCCGCCGGAAGTGCGCAAGTCCACCGACGCGCTCGATGCCGTCGGCAACACGACGAAGGCCGTCACCAAGGGTTATGCGATCGGCTCGGCCGGCCTCGGTGCGCTGGTGCTCTTTGCGGCCTATGCGAACGACCTGCAATATTTTGCCGCGCATCCGGATCAGTACCCGTATTTCCAGAATATCGGTCCGATCTCCTTCGATCTGTCGAACCCCTATGTCGTCGCCGGTCTCTTGTTCGGCGGCCTGATTCCCTATCTTTTCGGCGGCATCGCCATGACCGCTGTCGGCCGTGCCGCCGGCGCGATCGTCGAGGAAGTGCGCAAGCAGTTCCGTGAAAAGCCGGGCATCATGCAAGGCACGGAAAAGCCGGATTACGGCCGCGCCGTCGATCTTCTGACCAAGGCCGCGATCCGCGAAATGATCATTCCGTCGCTGCTGCCGGTGCTGGCGCCCGTCGTCGTCTATTTCGGCGTGCTCATCATCTCCGGTTCCAAGGCGTCTGCCTTTGCAGCACTTGGCGCATCGCTGCTCGGCGTCATCATCAATGGCCTTTTCGTCGCCATCTCGATGACCTCGGGCGGCGGCGCATGGGACAATGCCAAGAAGAGCTTCGAAGACGGCTTTGTCGACAAGGATGGTGTCCGTCACATGAAGGGCTCGGATGCACACAAGGCATCGGTGACGGGTGATACCGTCGGCGACCCCTACAAGGATACGGCCGGTCCCGCCGTCAACCCTGCGATCAAGATCACCAACATCGTGGCGTTGCTGCTGCTGGCGATTCTTGCGCACTAAGACGCGTAAGCCAACAAAACAAAAACCCGCCGGATCGCTCCGGCGGGTTTTTCATATGGAAGACAGCTTGCCTTATCGCAGGCTGGACGGGTTCTGCGGCGTGCCGCCGGCGCCGCCACCGAACAGGCTCTTGGCCGCATTCGCCGCGCTGCCGCCGGACAGCATCTGCTGCAGGAAGGTGAGTTCGCGGCCGCCGGTCGGCGTAACGCGCGAAATCGTGTCGAACACCTTGCCGTCCTGCAGGGTGTAATTGGCGCGGCGGGAAACGACGCCGTCCTTGTCGAAATAGATGGCAAGAATACTCTGCTCGGTGACGCGCAGCTTCTGGTACGCCATCGAGCGCTGGCGGCGCTGGGAGATGTAATAGAAGACTTCGCCGTCGAAGGTTGCTGTCGTGGACGGTGTGCCAAGTGACAGAAGCACCTGTTCGCGGCTGGAACCCTCCGGAACCAGCGCCAGCGACTGCTGGTCGACGATATAGCCACCGTTAAGCACTGTGCTCGTCTGGCAACCCGATAGGGCGGTGGTGGAGGCGATTATGACGGCAATGGCTGCATTACTGAAGAATTTCATGTCTGACTTGAAATACCGTTTCTTCAACGACATCTACTCCCTTGAGTATCGATAGCAGCCATTCCGGACACTGCGTGCTTCCTCCTGCAAAACCATTGTGGCCATTCCGGGGTGGAATTCATTCGATCCCGCCTCTTTGTGCACCGGAGCGCCCCTGTCCCGAAACCGGTCACGAACAGCATTGCAATTCGCGCCTGCTTCGGTAAACCAGCTTTCGAAATCATGCAACAAGGCCCGGTGCCGCTGGGCGCCAAGAATGCGGCATTTCCGGAAAAAACAAATGATCCTCGGGCTCTTCGGTAAGAGAAACAGTAACCAGGCTATCGTCGAGCGGCAGTACGCGGCTCTTACGGCTGCCGCTCGCATGCCCGAGCTCTATGAGCGGCTGAATGTCCCCGATACCGTCATGGGCCGCTTCGAGATGCTGTCGATTGCCATGATCCTGTTTTTCCGTCGCACCCGCACGTCCAACACGAGTGGCCAGGAGATTGCCCAGGAAATCGTCGATGCCTTCTTTCAGGATATCGACTATTCGATCCGGGAACTCGGCATCGGCGACAACAGCGTTCCAAAGCGCATGAAGAAGCTCGCAGGCATGTTCTATGGCCGGCTCGAAGCCTATTCGAAAACTATGGATGCAGGCGATGCCGCCGCTCTTTCCGCAGCACTTCAGCGCAATATCTATCCCGAAGCCGCCGAACCTGCCGACATGAGCGGGCTGGCACACTGGATGATGGCGGCGGAAGCCCATCTGTCTGCCATTCCCGAGGAGGCGATTGCCACCGGTTCGGCAACGATTCCTGGGTTCGCTTGAGGAGCAGAATCATGAAGAAAGATCTGAGCGAGGTTCCCTTTTCCTATCCGGTCAAGGTTGGCCACATTTCCGCCAATCCCGTCGAAGTGCGCGTGACTGCCGACGAGGACGAGTTGAAGGCGCTGGCCGAAAGCTGGAACGTCGTGTCGGTGGACAGTCTCCGCGCGGACCTGCAGATCAACAGGTGGAAGCGTGACGGCATACGTGTCAAAGGACGCGTGCAGGCCAAGATCGTTCAGGCCTGCGTGGTCACCCTCGAGCCGGTCGAATCTGCAATCGACGAGAACTTCGAACAGATCTTCGTGCCGGAAAATTCCAGGCTCGCCCGCCATCCCGCCAACGATGCTGGCGAGATGGTGCTGGACCCCGACGGTCCCGACCTGCCGGAAACCTTTACCGGTGATACGATCGATGCCGGTGAGATAGTCGCGGAATTCGCAGCGCTCGCCATCGATCCCTATCCACGTAAGCAAGGCGTGGAGTTCGAAGGCCACATCGAAGACACGGGCGAAAATGACCGAAAGCCCTCTGCATTCGCAGCGCTCAAGGACTGGAAAAAGGACTGAAGCCACTCCGGCATTTGACATAATTCAGTTGTAAGCGACGCCAAAACCGGTATTTTGGCCCAAATTTCGCCCCCCTCAGGCGAAAAAAAGGATCAGGGACACGTGATCAAAATATCTCTCGACCTCATGGGTGGCGACTTTGGTCCCCAGGTTGTCATCCCCGGCGCTGCCAAGGCGCTGGACAGGCATCCGGATATTTCCTTCGTCTTCTACGGTATCAAGGAACAGTGCGAGCCGGTTCTGGCGAAGTTTCCCAAGGTCAGGGAAAAGTCTGTCTTTCATGATTGCGAGCTCGCAGTCAGCATGGAAGAAAAGCCGAGCCAGGCGCTTCGCCGCGGACGTTATGTCTCCACCATGTGGCGCACCATCGAAGCGGTGAAGTCGGGCGAGGCCGATGTCGCCGTTTCCGCCGGCAACACCGGCGCACTCATGGCCATGGCCAAGTTTTGCCTGCGCACGATGGCCAATATCGAACGCCCGGCGATTGCCGCCATCTGGCCGACGGTGAAGGGCGAAAGCATCGTGCTCGATGTCGGCGCCACGATCGGCGCCGATTCGCAGCAACTTATGGATTTCGCTCTCATGGGCGGCGCCATGGCGCGCGCACTTTTCGAACTTGAGCGCCCGACAGTCGGCCTGCTGAATGTCGGCGTCGAGGAAATCAAGGGCCAGGAAGAGGTCAAGGAGGCCGGCCGCCTGCTGCGCGAAGCCAATCTTGATTCGCTCGAATATTCCGGCTTCGTCGAAGGCGACGATCTCGGCAAGGGTACCGTCGATGTCGTGGTGGTGGAAGGCTTTTCCGGCAATATCGCGCTGAAGGCGGCCGAGGGCACCGCACGGCAGATCGGCACCTATCTGCGTGCCGCAATGTCGCGCACGCTGCTTGCCCGCATCGGTTATCTCTTCGCCAAGAGCGCTTTCGACATGCTGCGCGAGAAGCTCGATCCGAGCAAGGTCAATGGCGGCGTATTCCTCGGCCTGAACGGCATCGTGATCAAAAGCCATGGCGGGGCGAATGCCGAAGGCATAGCCGCGGCCATCGAAGTCGGCTATGACATGGCCAAGAATGGCCTGACCCAGAAAATAGAAAACGATCTCAAAAAATATCATGCCAAGCGGCTGCCCCCGATGGGGCCTGAGGCCGCGTGAGCGACGGGGTTCAAGCAATATGATCCGATCAGTGGTTCGTGGTTTCGGGGCAGCACTGCCGAAACGCGTGATGACCAACCGCGAAATGGAAGGTGTCGTCGACACGTCGGACGAGTGGATCGTCCAGCGTACCGGCATCCGCCAGCGTTACATTGCCGGCGATGACGAAACGACGTCGTCGCTCGGTGAAGCTGCAGCGCGGGCCGCGCTCGCAAATGGCGGGCTGACGCCTGATGATATCGATATGATCATCTGTGCCACCTCGACGCCCGACAACACTTTTCCGGCGACATCCGTCAACATCCAGAACCGTCTCGGAATGACGCATGGTTTCGCCTTCGACGTTCAGGCCGTCTGCACGGGTTTCGTCTATGCGGTGACGACGGCCGACGCCTATATTCGTGGCGGTCTTGCCAAGCGCGTGCTTGTCATCGGTGCCGAGACCTTCTCCCGCATCCTCGACTGGAATGACCGCACCACGTGCGTGCTTTTCGGCGACGGCGCCGGCGCGATCGTGCTGGAAGCAGTCGAAGGCGAGGGGACGACGGCAGACCGCGGTGTCTTGACGGCGCATCTGCGTTCGGACGGTTCGCACAAGGACAAGCTTTACGTCGACGGCGGTCCGTCCTCGACGGGTACGGTCGGCAAGCTGCGCATGGAAGGCCGCGAGGTCTTCAAATATGCCGTGGGCATGATTACCGACGTGATTCAGGCCGCTTTCGATTCAACCGGAACAACCTCCGAGGATCTCGACTGGCTGGTCCCCCACCAGGCCAATCGCCGCATCATCGATGGCTCGGCCAAGAAGCTGAACATTGCCCCGGAAAAGGTCGTCATTACCGTCGATCTGCATGGCAATACGTCTGCGGCCTCCATTCCGCTGGCACTTGCGACGGCTGCAGGCGACGGACGCATCAAGAAGGGCGACCTTGTGATGCTGGAGGCCATGGGCGGCGGTTTCACCTGGGGCGCGGTTTTGCTGCGCTGGTAGGCATAAATCCTAAAAAACTGGCGGCGAACAAGAGCTTGACCGTGAGGCACAAGACAAATAATCTTCGTTCACTTTCACAAAATATTTTCTATTGGGCGGGGAAACCATGACCGGAAAGACAGTTACGCGAGCAGACCTGGCGGAATCCGTTTTTCGGAAGGTCGGTCTCTCCCGGACAGAATCTGCTGAGCTTGTCGAAACGGTCATCGACGAGATCTGCAACGCGATCGTGCGCGGCGAGACCGTCAAGCTTTCCTCTTTCGCAACCTTCCAGGTGCGCGACAAGAACGAGCGTATCGGCCGCAATCCGAAGACCGGCGAGGAGGTTCCGATCTCCCCCCGCCGCGTCATGACCTTCAAGGCGTCGAATGTGCTTAAGACGCGCATTCTGAAGTCCCATGTTGCCCGGAAGGGCAAGACCAAGCCGCAAAATCCGGCTGCCTGATCATCTTTTTCCCGCCGAACGCAAAGGTTTTTTGCTGCGTCGTGCCTCCGGCTGTGCGCAACGCGAAGACGTGACTTGAATTCGCGGCTCCAAACCGTTGAAATATGATGAGTCGCCGTTTGGATCGATCCGCGAGGTCGCGTAGCAGTATGACGTTGGACAAGAGCCCGGATGCCTTTCGCACCATCAGCGAAGTTGCTGATGATCTCGACCTGCCGCAGCATGTGCTGCGCTTCTGGGAAACCCGCTTTCCGCAGATAAAGCCGATGAAGCGAGGCGGTGGACGGCGCTATTACCGGCCTGAGGATGTCGATCTTCTGAAAGGCATCCGCCATCTGCTCTATGACCACGGCTACACGATCAAGGGTGTGCAGAAGCTCTTGAAAACCAACGGCAACAAGTTTGTCGTCGCGGTCGGCCATGGCGATCTCGCAAGCGTTGAAGCACTCTCTGCCAACGTGCACGATACGGTCGCAGGCGAACCGCGCGTCGCAATGGCGGAAGAGGATCAGATCGTTGGCCGCGCCAAGCCACCGATTACGCGCCGCTTTTTCAACTTCGTCAGCGGCGACGACGATCAGCCGGAAATCTCGGTCGGCAAGTCGAGTGTCGGCAAGGAGGATCGTGCGCTTCTGCAGGAAGCCCTCTACGATCTCCTGGAATGCAAGCGCCTGCTCGATCAGGTGCGTTAGCGCGTTTAGGCCTCCATGCCTTTCAGCGCTTTCTCGAGATCGGAAAGCTGGAACGGTTTTCTGAGGATAGGCTGGCTTGAATTGCTGCCTTCCGGCGCGCTGCCATACCCTGTTGCAAAGACATAGGGCTTGCCGCGCGCCTCGAGCAGCTTTGCGACCGGCAGTGAACTCTTTCCGGCCAAGGATACGTCGAGGATAGCCGCGTCGAATTCCTTGTTCTGAGCCGCATAGAGGGCCTGCTCCAGATCCGGAGCGCTGGCACTGATACGGTAGCCGAGATCCTCAAGCATCTCTTCAAGCAGCATGGCGATCAGCGCATCGTCTTCGACGATGAAAATGTCTTTCATGGTTCCGTCCACTCTCTGCCCGCACGGGCCTATGGCAGGCCTGTCAGGTACATGGCTTATCTGCCCCGAGCAGGCTGCTCGTCAAGGTTGGATCGCGGTAGTGCGAAAAACGGCATATTGCCCGACCGGATTCGATATGCAAAAGCTGGAGGGCCGTTTTCGTAACGGAAGGACGAGGCTGGGAAATGGATTTGTTGAGCGCCACGGACTGGCTGCGTCATAGGCCGGGTTTGACCTATCCGCTCGCTGTCGCCGCTGTTGCATTTACATTCCTGTTGCGCACTGCTGCTGGCGACTATCTCTCCGGCTTTCCGTTTCTGAGCTTCTTGCCCGCCGTACTGATCGCAAGTTTTATCGGCGGTGCCGGGCCGGGCGTGGTGGCCGCCATTCTGTCGGGCTTCCTCGTCCAGCAGTTCTTCGTCGAGCCGCACGATATCTTCTGGCCCGTCACGTTCATCCAGTGGCTCGGCCTTTCGACGTTCATTGCCAATGCACTCATCATTGTCGGACTGATGCAGGCGATTGTCGTCTCGCACGGCCGGCAGCTGCGCCTGCGCGGAGAGCTGAACGATTTCAACAGGAAACTGGAAGAGACGGTCGCCCAGCGCACTGGCGAGCTCAAGCGCGAGATGGCGGAACATGCGAGCGCCCAGGCCCAGGTGCGCCAGTTGCAGAAAATGGAAACCATCGGCCAGCTGACCGGCGGCGTCGCTCATGACTTCAACAATATGCTGGCAATCATTATTGGCAGCCTCGATCTCGCCCAGCGACGGCTGAACGGCAAGGAGGATCCACGCCTTCTGAATTCGATCCAGAGCGCCAGGGACGGGGCGCAGCGCGCAGCGGTATTGACCGCGCGGCTGCTCGCCTTTTCACGCCAGCAGCCGCTGGCGCCGGAAACCATAGACCTAAACAAGCTTGTCGGCGGCATGTCGGAACTGCTGCGCCGGACGCTGGGCGAGCAGATCAGGATCGAAACGGTTCTGGCCGGTGGCCTGTGGCCGACCTTCGCCGATTTGAGCCAGCTTGAAAATGCCATCCTCAATCTCTCGGTCAATGCCCGCGACGCCATGCCCGATGGCGGGCATCTGACCATCGAGACGGCCAATACCGAACTGGACGACCGTTATGCGCGCATGCACCAGGAGGTGGAGGCCGGCCAATACGTGATGATCAGCATCACCGATACCGGCATCGGCATGTCGCCCGAAGTTCTGGAACGCGCCTTCGATCCTTTCTACACCACGAAAGGTGCCGGCAAGGGCACCGGTCTCGGCCTCAGCCAGGTTTACGGTTACGTCAAGCAGAGCAGGGGACACATCAAGATCTACTCGGAGATCGATCGCGGCACGACGGTGAAGATCTATCTCCCGCGCCGCGTCGGTTCCGGTGAGACGCGGTTTTCGGCGCCGTCGATGATGCCGATCCCGCAAGGGAGCGTCGACGACACCATCCTTGTGGTCGAGGATGACCAGAGTGTGCGCGAGATGACGGCGGAAAGCCTGCGTGAACTCGGCTACAGTGTCCTGCAGGCCGCGAGCGGTCCGGAGGCGCTGGATGTGCTGCAGAATGAGCGGGTCGATCTCATCTTCACCGATATCGTCATGCCGCAGATGAACGGTCGCCAGCTTGCTGATGCCGTCACGGAGAAGTGGCCGGAAATCCGCATCCTCTACACGACCGGCTACACCCGCAATGCTATTGTTCATAATGGTGTGCTGGACCACGGCGTTTCGCTGCTTGCCAAGCCCTTCAGCCTGGAACAGCTCGCCCACAAGGTCCGTGAAGTGCTGAACGGCAAGCCGTCCTCGGAACAGGCGTGAGGCCCGCGTAAAGCCTCACGCCGTGCGGGAGCCTATTCCAGAACCTGGATGACGCGGTGTGTCTGCGGCTCGACGATTACGCGGCGCTCGTTGACGACGGTGTAGCCATAGCCGTCCACGTTGGGAACGGTATGAATCTCTACCGTGTCGGGAAGCGTCGTGCCGACGGCAATGTCGCCGTCATAGACGACGGAGGGAACGCTCTGCTCCATCACATAGGTGCGGACTTCCCCTGGAAGCACGACGGTCGAACCGGTCGGCGCCGGATCGGTTACGATGACGCTGCTCTGCGCGAAGGCGGCGGAGCTTACGGTCAGCATGAGGGCGGCCGCGGCCAGCATGGTCTTGCGCATGGATATTCTCCTTTTCCTACCCAGCCATCGAGAAAACGTCAGCCGTCCTTCATGGTTCCGCCGGTGGCTCTGCTACTCCGGGTCATTCTTGCCGGATGCCGTTGATTTCCTCTCGCTTTGCTGCGCCCGTGAAAGTGGAGCGCCTGCCGATTTTACCCGGCACACCTGTAGAAAAGTGTTGACCATTTGTTAACCATGAGCATCGTTTATTCCTAAAGAACGACATAGGGGTTGTTGATTCGGAAATTCGCCGCGCTTTGTCCCTTCAGACAAAGATTAAAAATACGATAGCAACGGCCAGGACATGCATTTTCCGAAGACGATATCGATGGCGGCTCTCGCGGCCATGATAGCCGGCTGTACGTCGACAGGGGGAGTGCGTCAGCCTGTTGGGCCTGACAGTGTAGAGCCGGAAAAAGCGCTGGTCCTGCCGCCCCCCGGTGGTCCGTCGATCGTCAGCGTCGTCGAGCAAAAGCGTGGAAACGGTGTGGAGCAGACAATATCGCTCTTCACGTCCTCATCTGTTCAAGGCCAGAATTTCCTCAAAGTTCAGTTTCTTGGCGCGTCCGGGGCCAATCCCGGCGCCGGCAACGCTTCCTACAGGATGATCCGGGAAGGGGATATCGCGCGCGAGATGGCGCGATCGGTTCCCGGCGTCCCGATGGCGACCTCAGCCACGTTCCTGCAGAACAGCTACGGTCCCTTCGGTTATGCCTCTGGCCACAGCCGCGCAGGCGATACCTGTCTTTACGCCTGGCAGCAGGTCCGCTCCAGCCAGTCGGCGCACACACAGGCGCGCAACTTTGGCATGATCCAGATCCGCCTGCGCCTTTGCGATGCCCGGGCCAGCGAGCGCCAGCTCCTCGGCATTGTCTACGGTTACACCGTCACGGGCACTTTCGACGGCGATATCTGGAATCCCTATGGCGCTCCGCCGCCGGCCGATCCGGCGCTCGGCCAGACCGGCGCGCCGATTTATCCTGACGAGGGCGGCTATCGTGCGACCACGATGCCGATCGGTTACGAACCTGCTCCGGCCGCAGTTCGCCAGACAAGGGCCGTGGCCGTGCGCCGCGTGCAGCCGCAACCGGCACCTGCTGCACCGGTCCTGCAGCCGCCTGTTGGCCCTCGCGTGCCGCTGCCGAACGACGACACGCAGACGAATGCGATAGAGCCACCGGCAGAGGCGCCGGCGGCAGTCGAACAAACGGCAAGGCCGATCGGTGTGACCGTGCCTTCGCCTGATTGCATTGGCGATGCGGCCATGACGGCCGCCTGCCGGAAATAGCAAATACGCCCAATGCGCCGAGCGCAGCGGTTGAGCCATTTCGAAGGAACGTTCATGCGTAAGGCCGGCAGTGTTCTCATATGGGCTATGGTGTCGCTTTGCGTGATTGCTCTGATCACGCTGCCCGTCAATCTGCAGACCCAGCTCATCGCCAGCATTACCGTCGTCACGGTCATGGCGCTCATCAAGGTGCTGAAGGGAGAGGGCACATGGCGTCTCGTGGCGCTCGCCTTCGGTACGGCCATCGTGCTGCGCTATGTCTACTGGCGCACGACCAATACGCTGCCGCCGGTCAACCAGCTCGCAAACTTCATTCCCGGCCTGCTCCTCTATCTCGCTGAAATGTATAGCGTGATGATGCTGGCGCTGTCGCTCTTCATTGTCGCCACCCCGCTGCCGCCGCGTCCCTCGCGCGCCGGCAAGCTTGAGCGTTTCCCCCATGTCGATGTCTTCGTGCCGTCCTACAATGAAGATGCCGGCCTGCTTGCCAATACGCTTGCCGCCGCAAAGGCGATGGATTATCCGGCCGACAAGCTGCATGTGTGGCTGCTGGATGATGGCGGCACGCTACAGAAGCGCAATTCCGGCAAGCTGATCGAAGCGCAGACAGCCGCGGCCCGCCACGCCGAGCTCAAGCAGCTCTGCGTCGATCTTGACGTCAATTACCTGACGCGTGACCGTAACGAACACGCCAAGGCCGGCAACCTCAACAACGGCATGCAGCATTCGAGCGGCGAATTGATTGCCGTTTTCGACGCCGACCATGCGCCGGCGCGTGACTTCCTTCTGGAAACGGTCGGCTATTTCGACGACGACCCGAAGCTCTTCCTTGTCCAGACGCCGCACTTCTTCATCAATCCGGATCCGCTAGAGCGTAACCTTCGCACCTTTGAAAAGATGCCGAGCGAGAACGAAATGTTCTACGGCATCATCCAGCGCGGTCTCGACAAGTGGAACGCCGCATTCTTCTGCGGCTCGGCGGCGGTGCTGAGCCGCCGCGCGCTGCAGTCCACCAACGGTTTCAGCGGCATCAGCATTACCGAGGATTGCGAGACCGCGCTTGCCCTGCACGGCTCCGGCTGGAACAGCCTCTATCTCGACAAGCCTTTGATCGCCGGGCTGCAACCCGCCACCTTCGCAAGTTTCATCGGTCAGCGCAGCCGCTGGGCGCAAGGCATGATGCAGATCCTGCGCTTCCGCTTTCCGCTGCTCAAGCGCGGCCTCACGCTGCCGCAGCGCTTCTGCTACATGTCCTCATCGTTGTTCTGGCTGTTCCCGTTTCCGCGCACGATCTTCCTGTTCGCGCCGCTCTTCTATCTCTTTTTCGATCTCGAGATCTTCACGGCCTCCGGCGGCGAGTTCCTGGCCTATACGCTCGCCTACATGATCGTGAACCTGATGATGCAGAACTACCTCTACGGGTCGTTCCGTTGGCCGTGGATTTCCGAACTCTATGAATATGTGCAGACGGTTCACCTGTTGCCGGCTGTCGTCTCGGTCATGCTCAATCCGCGCAAGCCGACCTTCAAGGTCACCGCCAAGGACGAATCCATCGCCGTCAGCCGCCTGTCGGAAATCAGCAGGCCCTTTTTCGTCATCTTCGCGGTGCAGATCATCGCCGTCGCGATCACCATCTACAAGATCTATGCCGAACCCTATAAGGCCGATGTCACGCTCGTCGTCGGCGGCTGGAACATCATCAATCTCATCCTTGCCGGCTGCGCGCTCGGCGTGGTCTCGGAGCGCGGGGAGAGGGCGTCCTCCCGCCGCGTGCGCGTCAACCGGCGCTGCGAATTCGGCGTCGGCGACCAATGGTACACCGCCTCGATCGAGGACGTCTCCGTCCATGGTGCGCGCCTGCACATCTTCAGCAAGCATTTCGATGCGGTGCAGGTTGGAGCGCTCGGCGAGATCCGCTTCCGCCCCTATAGCGGCGCCGATCTCGAAACCCTGCCGCTCATCGTCCGCAACATCGAACCGTCGGGCGATATCACCAATGTCGGCTGCCAGTATCAACCGAAGAGCGCGTTGGACCATCGCCTCATCGCCGATCTGATCTTCGCCAATTCGGATCAATGGACGCAGTTCCAGGCCTCGCGCCGGCGTAATCCCGGCCTCATCAGAGGCACCATCTGGTTCCTCGGCCTCTCGCTCTATCAGACGAGCCGTGGCCTGGTTTATTTCTTCCGCAGCATGCGCCCGGAACGTGAGGAGCATCGACAGCAGCAGGCGGCAAAGGCGAACGCCGGATGAGAAAATTCTTCGCCGCCTCCCTTCTCCTGATCGGCACATCGGTTCTCGCTTATGCGCAGACCGCTCCCTTCGACATGTCTGGTGAGCGCCCGGCGGGTGCGCCGCCTGTCAGGCCGCGCCTGACGCTTCCGGCCCAACCCGCGCCGCCTTCCCAGCCCGCACCAGCCCCTGTTCCCGTCGTTCCGCAGACTGTTGCCCCGCAGCCGGTACAACCTTCCGCGCCTGCACAGAGCCAGGCACCCACGCCCGCAGCGCCGCCAGTTAGCGTCATTCCCGCAACCCCCGCACCTACATCGGCGCCGGCGACGCCATCCACCCCTGTTCAGGCCCAGCCGCAGCCGGCCACCCCTGTTGTCCGTCCTGCCGCGGCCGCTCCACAGACCGGCGACTTCAGGCGCTATATCGTGCCTTTCTCCGAGCTCGGCCTTGGTGGTGAATACGACCGCAGGTCATGGTCGATCTATCTGACGACGGAGCAGGCGGCGGCGAAGGCGCGGTTCACTTTCACCTATCAGAATGCCATCGTCGTCGCTCCCGAAGCATCGCAGCTGACCGTGTTCATCAACAACCGCATTATCGGTCAGCAGCAGGTCGGTTCGCCCGACAGTCCTTCGGCAGTCAGCTTCGATGTTCCTCCGGGTCTGCTCCAGCCCGGTGCCAATCTCATCACTTTCGAGGCCAATCAGCGTCACCGCACCGATTGCAGCATCGACTCCACCTATGAGCTCTGGTCGAACATCGATCCTGCCGGCACCTATCTGAGCTTTGCCGGCCGCGACGCCAGTCAGCTTTCCGGCACGGATGCGATCCGCGCCATCGGTGTCGATGGCGCAGGCAAGACGGAATTCGATCTGGTCGTTCCGGCGATGGAGCAGCCCGGTACCACCAAGCCACTCCTGCGTCTGGCGCAGGGCCTGTCGCTCCTGAGCGGCATGCCGAACCAGGTCTTTGCCTTTAGTGCCGACTCTCCGCCAGCAGGTGGTCCCGGCAAGATGGCGGTTTTCGTCGGTACCGCCACCGAGCTGCGTCCGATCTTCCCCAATCTTCCCCAAGGCGCTGAAAGCGCGCCGCTTGCGGCCTTTGTCATCGACCCGCGCAGTGGTTCGCCCGTCCTGTTGATCAGCGGTCCATCCTGGCAGGCGGTTTCGACGGCGATCGACACTATCGTGTCTCCGACCGACCGCGCCCCTGAAGTCCGTCGTGACGTGCTGACCACGCAGCGCTGGAGCGCGCCTGACGCGCCGCTTCTCTTTTCTGATACGAGTATTCCGCTCTCGCAGCTCGGCTTGAAGACCGTCGACTTTTCCGGCCGTCGCTTTCGCACCGGCTTCAATATCGCCGTGCCGGCTGACTTTTACGCCAATGCCTATGGCGAGGCGAAGATCCTGCTCGATGCTGCCTATTCCAGCAAGGTGCTTCCCGGCAGTCATATCGATGTCTACGTGAACGGCAACATTGCCTCCACTGTGCCGATTGCAACGACCAATGGCGGGATTTTCCGCCAGCTTCCTATCCGCGTGACCATGCGGCATTTCAAGCCTGGGCTGAATTCGATCGCCATCGAAGCAGTTCTGATGACGGATGATGATGCAGCTTGCGTTCCCGGAGCGACAGCGTCGTCGACGCCGCGTTTTGCACTTTTCGATACGTCCGAATTCCATATGCCGGATTTCGCACGCGTCGGGCAGCGACCGAACCTCGCGGCCATGGCCGGCACATCCTACCCCTATGGGCGCAGTCCAGATCCGACGCCGCTGTTCATCGACCGCACCGATGCCGACACGCTGTCTGCCACTGCGACCCTGCTTGGCCAGCTCGCGATCATGGCGGGCCACCCGATCGCGATCGAAACGGTCGCCTCGCCGGGCGTGATCGGTGACCGCAACGCGATTTTCATCGGCTCGATTTCGCAGATGCCGGCAACGGCGCTCACGCAGGTCAATGTCGCAACAGCCAGCCAGGCTTCCTGGCGTCCGGTGACGGATTCCCAGCCGACCGAGATCGACAATGGCAAGGCGCTGGAAGAGTGGCGCTCGCGCATCAGCGGTGGCGCGCTGCAGGGCCGCATTGCCGCGTTCCGCGAATGGCTGCACCGAAACTTCGATATTACCGGCGCCTCGCTGCAATTCGTTCCCACTGCAGAGCAGGTGTTCACGCCGTCGAATGTGGCATCTCTGATGGTCGCCCAGGGCAAGAGCCCGGATGGTGGTGGTACGTGGACTGTCGTGACCGCGCCCTCGGCCAAGGACCTGCGCGAGGGGCTGAGTTCCCTGACCGCCCAGATGAACTGGCCGCAGATTGCGGGCCATGTCACCACCTATTCCAGCCGCACCGGCAAGATCGAGAGCGTGCCGGTCACCCGTTTCGATTTCGTACCTACCGGAGGCTTGTCGATCGCCAACTATCGCCTGATCGCTGCCAACTGGCTGTCGACGAATATTCTCTCCTATTCTTTCCTTTTGGTCGTGCTGTCGCTGCTGATCGGTCTGGTCACGTCCAGAATGCTCTCGCGGCTTGGCAGGTCGAAATGAAGGGCTGGATCGCGACATTGCTGGCAGGCACGATGATGCTGGCACTCGCCGGCGAGCCTGCCTTGGCGCAGCAGCCGCGAATCAGCGGCGAGGCATGGGCTGCCTACAAGGCGAAATTCCTCGATCCGAGCGGCCGCATCATCGATAACGGCAATGGCAACATCAGCCACAGCGAGGGCCAGGGCTACGGCCTGCTGCTCGCCTATCTTGCCGCGAGCCCCTCCGATTTCGAGCAGATATGGTACTTCACCCGCACCGAATTGCTGCTGCGCAATGACGGTCTTGCCGTCTGGAAATGGGATCCGTCTGCCAGTCCGCATGTGACCGACACCAACAATGCGTCCGACGGCGATATACTGATTGCCTACGCGCTTGCGCTGGCGGGCTCTGCCTGGAACCGTACCGATTATATTACCGCGGCCACCCGCATGGCGCAGTCGACATTATCGGAGACCGTGGCCGATTTTTCCGGCCGCACCCTGCTGATGCCTGGCGCGGAAGGCTTCTCCGGCACGGATCGCGACGATGGCCCCGTTATCAACCCATCCTACTGGGTCTATGAAGCGCTTCCGGTCATGGCCGCACTTGCACCGTCCGATCAGTGGCAGAAACTGGCCGATGACGGTCTGTCGCTGCTCAAGGCCATGCAGTTTGGCCCGCGCAAGCTGCCTGCCGAATGGGTGAGCCTGAAGCGACAGCCGCAGCCGGCTGAAGGTTTCGAGGCAGAGTTCGGCTACAACGCGATCCGTATCCCGCTCTATCTGGCGCGAGGCGGCGTGACCGACAGGGCGTTGCTGACGCGCCTCAAGGAAGGCATGACCGAAAACGGGGTGCCGGCTATAATCGACCTCTCCACCGGGCGGTCGAAGACGCCGCTTTCCGACCCTGGTTATGAAATTGTTAACCACGTTGTGGCCTGTGTATTGGACGGAACCAAACTACCTGCCGAAGCGCTGCAATTTGCGCCTGCCTATTATTATCCTTCAACGCTTCAGCTTCTGGGGCTGGCCTATGTCGGGGAGAAGCATCCGGAGTGTCTGTGAAATCTTCTTTCGTGGCGGTCACGGCAGCGGTCCTTGTGGCGACTCTCATCGCCGGGCTGAAGGACCGCGACGCATTGCAGGAACGTTTCGGCTTCGGTGGCAAGACTCCCGAACTCATGATGATGGGCCGTATCAAGGGGCCGGATACCCCCTCTGGTGAGCCGATCGATGTGCAGACGGTGACGGAGCGGATCCAGGCCGCGACGCAGGATAACTCTGTCGGCCAGGCCCAGAGCGCGGCTCAGACGGATCTGCCCCAGATAAGCCAATTGCAGCCGGGCCAAGCTCAGCCAGCCCAAGCCCCGGCAAATCAGCCACAGACAAATCAGGCCCATCAGCCGGCTCCGGTTCCGGTCGTCCCGCAGACCGCACCACCCTCGGCTCTCTCGGGTGCCGCCACCGCGCCGGCCAATCTGCCGCCCTCAGGCACGGCGGCAAGCCAGCAGCCGGTTGTCGACGTAAGCGCCCTTCGTTATTTTGCGAGCCGCGGCGACAAGCTTCGCCTGCAGGCGGAAATCTCGCGCCTTCAGGCGCTCTATCCGAACTGGGTACCACCTGCTGATCCGCTCGCCATTCCACAAAACGGCGACCGGCAGCTCGAAAATATGTGGCGGCTTTATTCGGAGGGTCGCTATGCCGAACTGCGCAAGGCGATCGCCGATCGTCAGGCCGCCGAAAGTTGGCAGCCGCCAGCCGACCTGCTCGACCGTCTCGATGTCGCCGAATCCCGTGCGCGGCTGGTCAATGCTTCCGATCTCAAGCAATATGCGACGGTCGTCGATATTGCAGCCGAAACCCCGAGTCTGCTGACCTGCGCCGAAATAGATGTGCTCTGGCGCGTTGCGGAAGCATTCGTCGATACGAACAGGCAGCAGCGAGGGCAGGATGCATATACCTATATCCTGAAGAACTGCACCGAGCCGGCCGAGCGCGTGGCGACGATCCAGAAGGCAGCCGCTCTTCTGCCCTATGGTGCGATGCAGTCGCTGCTGTCCCTTGAAAAACCTGCCGATGCCAATGGTGTCAGAGAATTCGACAGCCTGCGCGACGATCTGGCCCGCCGCTTCGTTGCCGACGGCAATGACGATGCCAAGCTCGAGGTCGCTGCCAATTATATCTCCCGCGTTGAGAAGCTTGCCGAGGAGCAGGGGCTGCCCTCGGATGCGCTGCTGCTTGGCTGGTATCAGCTTCGCCGCAACAATGATGCGGATGCCGAAAAGTGGTTCCGCATCGCCCACGACAAGCAGGATTCCGCTTTGGCCTCCCAGGGGCTGGCATTGGCGTTGATTGCCCGCAAGTCGCCGCAGGAAGCCGAAGACGTCATGTACAAATGGCGTGACGATTCCAAGGATGCGACCGCCACCTATCTTGCCGCGACCGCCAATCTGATGGCCTTGCAGCCGCCGGCCGATCTGAGCGAGGACGTGCTCGGTCGTATCGCCGCTGCTATCATCGAACAGAAATACGTGCCGACGGCCCAGCAGTTCGGCTGGTACGCGCGATCGTTGAACCAGTTCCAGACGGCTGCCCGGTGGTTCGAGACGGGATTGCGTTGGAAGCCGGATGACGAACCGTCCGCCTATGGCCTTGCCGTCACCCGCCAGCAATTGAACGACCGGGCCGGAGTTGCCGAGATCCAGCGTCTCTGGGCGGATCGTTCGGCCCGCATTGCCACGTTGAACGATACAGCCGCCGTTTCCCGCAGCAACGCTCCGTTGCCGGCCCCCGGTTCTGCGGCTGGGTCGCAGCCGGCTGTTCAGCCTGCCGCCCCTCAGATCCAGTCTGCGCCGACCGAACGCAGTGCCGCCTTCCAGCCGGAGCCTCAGCCGCCGGCGCAATTTCAATCCCAGCAGCCGCAAGTGCAGCCCCAGCCCGTTATGCCCGCGAGGCCCACGCGGGCCATGCAGACGGTTGCAGTCGAGCGCGGTCCGCGTCAGCTTCGCGGATGCTCCACCACCATTGATCCCGCCCGCCTCCGGCCCGGCGATGCATTGGCACGCGGCTGGTGCCTGATGGATATCAACAGGCCGATGGAAGCGGTGAAGGCTTTCGAGGCGGCGCTGGCAAGTCAAGTGCGCAAGGATCGTGAGGATGCCGCCTACGGCCAGAGCCTTGCCTATCTGCGCGCCGGCCTTTCCAATAGTGCCGCAGTCGCGGCTACCAAGGCGCCGCAGAATCGCGACCGCGCGTCCGAACTGCAGGTAGCGATCCTTGCCGATCGTGCCCTTGCCGCCTTCCAAGGCGGCCGCTATCGCGAGGCACTCATTTTTCTCGACCAGCGTGCCCAACTGCAGCAGGAGCGGGTCGATCTCATGGTCCTGCGTGGCTACAGCTACATGAATCTGAAAATGTATGGTGACGCCACGCGAGTTTTCGAGGCTGCTGCTGCTACCGGCAATCGCGATGCTACACGAGGCCTCGCGGATGTGAGGAGCATCACCCATCCCGAGGTCAACGACTAAAGCCTACGCGGTCATTCAGATCGCTTGCGACGCTTCAGGTCCTTGTCTGATGCACCGTTGCAGAGTTTTTCGCGACATGCTTTCGGTTGACGTCGCTCATGCGCTCGGCTAGTCGCGGAGGGCCCTCCGGCTTTCCGTTTCGCAAGGAACTTCCCTTTGTCCGCTTCCCACCGCGTTCTCGACAAGACTTACGATGCCTTCCTTTTTGACATGGACGGCACGTTGCTGAACTCCATCGCCGTCGTCGAGCGCGTCTGGGGCGAGTGGGCGCTTCGCCACGGTTTCGAGCCTGAGGTCCTTTTGAAGACTATCCATGGTGTTCGCGCGTCCGACGTCATCCGACAGCTCGGTCTTCCCGGCGTCGATCCGATCGCCGAGGCAAAACTGCTTCTGAAAGAGGAGATGGAGGATTTCGAGGGCATCATCGAGATCCCGGGCTCCATCCGTTTCCTGAATGCACTGCCCTCGGATCGCTGGGGGATTGTCACTTCGGCGCCGATCGAACTCGCCCTCCGCCGCATGGCGGCTGCAGGCATTCCCATGCCGAAGATGATCGTCAGCGGCGAAGAAGTCTCGTCAGGCAAGCCGAGCCCGGAATGTTATCTGCTGGGCGCGAGCCGTCTCGGGGTCGATCCCGCCCGTTGCCTGGTATTCGAGGATGCGGTTGCAGGTATTCTCGCCGGCGAGGCAGCCGGAGCTGACGTCGCCGTCATCACTGAGACTCATGCGACGCCTTTCGAGACGCCGCATTTCACGATCGCCAACTATACCGGCTGGCAATCGCGTGTGACGGCCGACGGCAAGCTCTCGCTCTCGGCAATGTAATCCGGCGGCAAGAATGGTCTGAGGGCAGGGCGTCAAAATTTGTAGCCGACCCCGATCATCACGACATGCTGGTCGAAGTCGCCGTCGAGCCCGAGCAGGTCGGCGCTGCCGTAGTCATTGTAGCGATATTCCAGCCGGCCGAAGACGTTGTTGGTGAAGGCATAGTCGACGCCGGCGCCGATCGTCCAGCCGGACAGCGTATCCCTGTCGCTGCCGGCAGGACCATCGATATGGGCCTGCGCACCCGTCCAGCCTGCTGCACCATAGATCAGCGCGCGATCGATCGCATAACCGAGCCGGGCGCGGACGGAGCCGGCAGTTTCGAGGCCGACTTCGAACGGGCCGACATCGGACTTGTTCCAGTTGTACGAAATGTCGCCTTCGATGCCGACGACGAAATTATTGTCGAACTGCCAGTTATAGCCGACGAAGCCGGTGATCAGCCCACCGTTCATGTCTTCGGAAAAGACGTCGAAATCGCCGTTGGCCCAGGTCGGCCCGCCGCCGACACCGGCATAGAAACCTGACCATGTGAAAACCGGTGTGATCTCGGCTGCCGGTGCGGCCGGAATAGCGTCGATGGCATCAGCCGCCATGGCCGAGCCGGCGAGGCCGGTAACAAGGAAGCCGGCAACTGCGGCGGATACGAAGCGGAGTTTCATGATTTCCCCCTGCCGGGAAGAGCCCGGCTGAAAGCTCGTTCAAGATCCGGTTGCCCGGATGAAACCGGCGCATGGCGCATCTCGGCTGCAGGCGAGCGACCTGCAAAATCATGCGTTTCTAACGCGATCTTTGGGGAAAGGTTCCGGGGAGGCGCCGGGCGTGACGACAGACAGCAACCGGCAGGGCTCAGAGCTTGACGCGATTGCCCTTGTTGTCGAGCATCTGCAATACCTGACCATCCGTCTTGATCGAGACGCAGTCGGTCTGCTTGTTGGGGAAAAGTATGCAGATCTGACCGTCTGAAATTTTATAGCCGTTCTTGTTGCCCCGACGGTATTCATAGCCATTCGAGGCTTTCCGCAAGTCGCTGGCACCCTTCAGAAGCTGACGGATTTCGTTTTCCCTGGCGTTTCGAAACCGGGCTTTTTCTGCCAATGCAACATGCGAAGAGGCCAATGTTATGATCATGCCGATGAGAAGTGAGCGGCTTGGCAGCATGTGATAAACTCCGGGCATGGTCGACAGGAAATGGAAGAGAGTGAAATGATCAGGGTTGTTCTTGCCTTAGCTTTAGCAATGCTCGCCGGTAATGCAATGGCCGTTGATCCGACAAATCCGCGGGTCAGCCGGCAGAACTCCCAGGATTGCCGACGCCTTCCCGAGCGCTGCGCCGGCGACGACCGCAACCGCAATCGCCGCGACTATTACCGCGACAACACCCGCCAGGGCTCCGGCCAATACATCTACCGCGGCGAGCGCCGCATATGGACGGATGAATCGCGCTGAGGGCACAAGGCACCCGTCAGCAACTTCAGACCTTGGTCCGTGTCGGGAGTTCAGCGACTATGGTATTCGCCGCAGCAGGAGTGGTTGGAGAACCAAGGGAAGAGAGATGCAGACATCGATCATCGCTGAACTGCAGACCGCGCGAAGCAATGTTGCAACGCTTGGAGCAACCGACCGCCGTGTGATTGTGGCGCGCATCCACAGTTACCTGCAGGAATACCGGGACGATATTCTCGGGCATGTGCCCGCAGACCGGTGCATGTGGATCGAGCGACTTATCGGATCGCTTTCGGTCAAGGCCCCACAGATCGCCTCGTTGAGCAACGAGGAATTTCACTCCGTTCTTTCCGAGTTCGAAAAACTTCTCGCCTTGCTCGAAGACCTGACGTCTTCCTGGGACGGGCTACCCCGTACGATTCACTGAGAGATTAGCGCACACACATTCTGCTCGCACGATGATGTATTGGTTATCGGGCGCAAGCAGGAGGTGGAGCGGTTTGTTGCCCTAAAAGATTTGAGAGGGACACCGCTAGTGCATATGCGGCAGGAGCCGCCAGCTTGCGCCGTCCGTCCGGCTTTCAAGTTCTGTTGGTTTTTTTGACTGAGATTTCAAGGGATTAAATGGTCGGGGCGACTGGACTCGAACCAGCGACCCCTTGACCCCCAGTCAAGTGCGCTACCGGGCTGCGCTACGCCCCGACCTGCCGAAACGGCTTGCTTCTGTTAGACTTTTCGGTTTTTGGACGCAAGGGAAAAATGCCGCCGTGATCATAAAACGGAACTTGTCCAAGAGAATGTCTGCTGTCGAGCTTCTTTCCTGCCCTTCGGTGCTGGACGGCATGCTCGCAATCCGCCGATGACTGCCGAAAAAAGTCTGCGCAAATGCGGCAATAACCCTTGCATACGCCGGCGCAGCATGGAAATCCTTCGGCTCGTGAGCAATGCGGCACCAAGCCGGGCCAGCACTCTGCCGAAATATTATAGATTTTCGGTTGTAGTTTTTAAGGCGCTAAATTGGCGGTAAAATATTTCCTTAATATTTCTGCCCAATATCCCTACTTAACAGAGGTGATTTATTTCACTTGCAGCAGAATCTACCTATGATTGAGGCTGGCGCGCGTGATATTTCCAATTTTAGATTATTTGAAAATGAAATTTGTTCGCAATTTTGTTGCTGAGCGTGTAAAGAAGAGAAATCGTGGAAAAGCATAGTTCTGGGCTTATGACGATCGACAGTAATAGACACGATTGCCGGCAGACCCTTGCCGCTGCATTTAAAACCCTCTCCGACGAGGCCGTGAAAGCGGGCTGGCCGGAAGAGGATGTTGCTCTTGCGCTTGCCGAACTTGCCGAAGCCCATGTGGCCGAGGTCGGCGCCAAGGTGATCGTCGAAGGCTTTTACCAGTCGCAGGCTCTATGCCGCGAGCAGACGGCTAAAATTCCGCGCTGAATCCTGAGCGGTCTTTGAAATCTCACAGCAGCAGGCCGGCTATCCTAGCCGCCGACATGAAAGACGCCTGCGCTGCGCGAGGGCTTCGCAGCCCATCCATTGCATCAAGGCAGTGCTGGAGTGCTATGCGGTATTCGCGACCTCGCTTGGCCGGCCAGCGCTTGAGATATTCGACGGCTTCCCACGCGGTTGAAACGATCAAGCTGTTGCTTGGAGATATGACCCTGACGGGCGAGGGGAAGCGTTTTTCGCTCACGGCTTTCTCATTCCATTTGAATTCCAAACGGCCGGTAACGCGCGAGACAAGAGATTGTTCCCGACGATCTTAATTTGCATAGTTGCTAAAGTTTTGGGCCGCGCGCATAATAAAAATAAGGCTGGCAGGGAGGGCGTCGGCTGCGCAGGATGATGCGTCATGCCCTCTGAGGGAAATGCGGCGCGATGTTGAAATCGTCAGTTCATCCCCAGGATTTACCGCTCTTTTCGGAAGATATAGACCTGTTGTCGCAGGTTCTGAATCAGGTTTGCGATGACAGCGGTATTGCTCCCCGCACACCGGAAGCCGACAGGATAGGCGCTGCCCTCATCCAGCTCTACAAGCAAGGCGTGAAGGACAGCGGCAAGCTGACCATTCTAGCCAAGACCTATCTCTAAGGCGTCCTTGTCAGAATGCCTCAAGCTGAGCAGGAGGGCTCCACGCTCAGTTCTGCTCGATCGAGACCCCGTCCTTGCCGATGTTCATCTCGATGCCCTGAGGCTTGCTCTCCTCGTGATAGATGTAGGCGCCGAGGCCGACGACCAGGACGACGAGCGCGCCGATGACAAGATAAAGACCGCTGTTGCGATTCAAGACAGGCTACCCCCAACACGTTGACAGGACAGCCGAAACGCCCGAGAGAGCGCTTGGTTCCGTCAGTCGTCGTTGGCTGCGTTGAGGTTTTCCGGTCGGATGCCGTCGTCGTTGGATGTCCGGGCGCGCAGGCGTATGCCAGGGCCTCCCTCGTCCTGATTGCCGCTGGCGATGAAGATGATGCCGCGGGCCTCCAGCGCATTGCGCACATCGATCATGGCGCGCGTCTCTCCTGCCCATTCGCCGTTTTCCAGCGCTGTAACCGTTTCGACGGAAAGTCCGGCATGAGCAGCGAGGTCCTCGATGCTCATGCCGATCATGGCGCGAGCGCCGCGTATCTGTGTTCCTGTAATCATGCCCGAAACTTAGCGCCTTTGCCGAACTTCTCAAGTGGTTGCGAGCGGGCTGAACGCCTGTGACGAACTTCCAGCGCGGCACAGCCCCATACGATTCCGAACAGCAGGTAGACGTGGCGCCAGTGGTCGATGTCGATGACGTTGCCGATTGTCGCGTGGCCGAGGACCGAGATCCACGCGACCATGAGGAAAGGCTGCCATGGCCGGTCGAGTAGCATGTTGCGGAAGCCGAGAGTGAGCGTCCAGCACAACATGCCGACATAGCTGACGAAGCCCAGCCAGCCGTAAGTGGTCAGCGATTTCAGCCAGATATTGTGCTCGTCTTCCGGAAACATCGTGCCGAAGACGAGCGGCCCGATACCGAGCGGCCGCTCCATCATCATCTGGAAACCGATGCGATGGCGGTCGAAACGGCCGAGATGCTCGCCGTCATATTGCTGTACGAGCTGGGCGCGGGCGGAGAAGAGCTCGCTGACCTTGGGGACCTGCAGCGCCACCACGAGCGAGGCGGCCATCAGGATGATGGCGCCAAGTGACAGGATCAGCACCCTGAGCCGGAAAGCGCCGCTGCGCTCCTTCAGCAGCATGATGAAGATCAGTATCAACACGGTGACGGCGAAAAGACCCCAGGCCGCACGCGAGAAGGAGAGGAAGATGCCGAGCGCCAGGATGAGCAGCGCTCCCGCCTTGATCGGCAAGGTTCTGAGATTCCCGGCGAGAATGCCGTGGACGAGGTAGAGTGCCGGTGGCACGAGAAAGGGACCGAAAACGTTCGGATCCTGGAAAGCGCCCTTGGCGCGGTCGTAAAGCGTGAAGACTTCGGAGCCCGGAAAAGCATGGAAATAGCCGAGGATGCCGAGCATGGAGGTGATCACCGCCGCAAAGCTCCAGGCGTTGAAGATCAGCGGCAGCCGCTTATGGCTATCCTCGATGATGGCGGCATAAAAGATCGAGGTCAGCGCCAGGAAGGTGGAGACGGCAATATACATCGGGCCGGTCGCCAGGTCCCGCATCTGGGTGAGCGACAGCATGCCGCCGATGTTGAAAGTGAGTAGCAGTGCCAGGAGCGGCGCGGTGGTGCGGGATATCTTCAGGCCGAGGATGAACCACAGACCGACCAATCCTGCCATCCAGAGTTCATAAGGTGCCGGCTCGTCGATGACGAAGCCCGAAAGGAAGACGCCGAAAGCGACCGCCGCCGAGCCGATGAGGCGCAGCGTCAGCCGTTGCGGCTGCGCTACGCGCACAAGGGAGGCGTCGATCGTGCTCAATAGGCGTTTTCCGTGTTGAGCAGCCGGATAGGCGTCAGGAACAGGATCTTGAGGTCGAACCAGAGCGACCAGTTCTCGATGTAATAGAGGTCGTAGGCCGTGCGGAACTTGATCTTGTCGTCATTGTCCACCTCGCCGCGCCAGCCATTGATCTGCGCCCAGCCGGTGACGCCTGGCTTGACGCGGTGGCGGGCAAAATAGCCATCGACGATATCGGCAAAGGCACGGTCGTGCGCCTGGGCGAGCACGGCATGCGGTCGCGGGCCGACCAGCGAAAGCTCGCCCTTCAGCACGTTGAAGAGCTGCGGCAATTCGTCGATCGAGGTTTTGCGAATGAAGCGCCCGACGCGGGTGACGCGTGGATCCCCCTTGGTTACGGCAGCCTTCGCACTCGGGTCGCTCATGCTGGTGTACATGGAGCGAAACTTGAAGACGTTGATGACTTCATTGTTGAAGCCATGGCGCTTCTGCATGAAGAAGACAGGTCCTTCCGACGTCATCTTCACGGCAATCGCCGTTGCCACCATGATCGGCCATAGCAGGCAGAGAGCGACGATAGTGAAGAAGATATCGAAAGCGCGCTTTGCAACGGAATCCCAGTCGCGGATCGGCTTCTTGAAGATGTCGAGCATCGGCACGTCACCGACATGCGAATAGGCGCGCGGACGGAAACGCAGGCGATTGGCGTGAGCCGCGAGGCGGATATCGACCGGCAGCACCCAAAGCTTCTTGAGGAGCTCGAAGATGCGTGCTTCTGCAGACAGCGGCAGTGCAATGATCAGCATGTCGATGCGCGTCATCCGCACGAACTCCACGAGTTCGCTGACCGTGCCGAGCTTCGGATAGCCGGCGACCATGATCGGCGAGCGCTTCTCGCCGCGGTCGTCGAAGATGCCGCAGATACGAATATCGTTGTCCGCCTGCTGCTCCAGCATGCGGATCAGTTCCTTGGCCGGCTCGCCGCCGCCGACGATGACGGCACGGCGCTCCATGATGCCGTTGCGCGCCCAGTTGCGTACACCCTGCGCCACGAGGAAGCGCTCGACAACCAGGAAGAACGCGCCTGCAGCGAGCCAGATGGCATAGGATTCTGCAGTCGCCGCGCTTAGCCCGCGGATGAGCGAGAAAGCGCCTGCCGTCAGCACAAAGACGACGACGAATGCCGCGAATGCACGCGGCAGATATCGCACACGGGCTCTGAGAGCCGGAATGGAATAGGTATCGGCAAGCTGAAGCGCTACCACGGTCAATGCCGAAACGATCGCCGCCATGCCGGCCCGCATCAGGATGCCGTCGCTGCCGTCGCCGGGGGCAAAATAGAAGGCGACGAGGCCGATGACGAATTGCGTGAGGAATTCCAGCAGTCGCAACTGGCCGATAATGATTGTCGGCGAATAGGTTCCGTCACGGAACTGCTCGGCAATCTGGCGTGCATAGGGATTGATGCCAGGTGTCTCACCGGCCGCGTGCGCGGAGGTGCCGCTGCGCGTCTCCATGTCGGAAACCTGCTTGCGCAGGGCTTCGACGTCGAACTGTCCGCTCTTTTCCAGCTTGTTCATGGGGCTTCATCGCTCGTTGATGTGAGCGGGATAACAGAAAGCCCCTAAGAAACATTTACGAGGCGGCCGGACTTGCCTGTGCCGCAGCGGGATTGACGAGTTCGCCGTAGAGTTTCAGCACCTCGCGGGCCATGACCGGCGCGGAGAAGATCGATTTGACCGCATCAGGAGAGGGCATGACCTTGTCGTGCCAACCAGGTACCGTCAAAGCTTCCGCCATCACCCGCGCCAGATCGTCGGAATCTCCCGGTGTCACCAGTGCGGGACTGTTCGCCCCGAGCACCTCCGGAATGCCGCCAACGCGCGAGGCGATGACGGTCTTTCCGGCGCCGAGCCCTTCCAGCACGATATAGGGCATGGCTTCGGCGCGGGAGGGAACGACGAGGTTCTGCGCCATGGAGAAGGCATCCTTCACGCGCATGGCGGGCAGCATGCCGATGCGCTTGCCGAGACCGCGCTCCACCATCATCTCGCGATAGCGGTCGCGTTCCGGCCCGTCACCGATCATCAGTGCCGAAAGCGGCCGGCCGAGCAGGCGCTCGGTCTTGGCGAAGGCATCGATGAAGAGATCCGGCCCCTTGAGGTCGCGCAGCATGCCGACATAAATGAAGTGCACGGCATCCGAACGGGTCGGAATGTCGGAAAAGTCCCGCGCGCCGATACCGTTATAGATCAGACGGTTGGTGACCCGCGGGCGGCCTACCTTGGTCGCATAGGTCTGGCGTTCGTAGTCGCAGATGAAGACCAGTGCATCGGTAAAATATTCCTGCAGCCGCTCCATGCGCAGCACGAACTGGCCGAGCATGGAGGCGCGGGAATAATGCAGGCTTCCGCCATGCGCAGTATAGAGGCGGGCTACGCGATACCTGTTGACCCGCAAGGCTGAGCCGGCAAGCCGCGCAAGCACACCGCCCTTGGCGCCGTGCCCATGCAGCACATCCGGCCGCAAACTCCTGATTTCCTTGAACGTGTTCCAGAGAACCATCATGTCCGACGGGCTGATGGACCGCCTGATCGGAATACGTGTCAGGCCGAGCGAGAGATAGGGGCGGATATCGTCGAAGAGACGATCCTCATATTCGCCGCCGGTCGAACTGTCGCAGATGATGCCGATTTCGTGCCCCGCCCGGCTGTGTTCTTCGACCAGGTCGCGGACATGGCGGAAAATTCCGCCGACCGGCGACCGGAAGCAGTGAAGAATGCGGAGGGGCCTCTGTTCTGGCATCGGCTAGAAGAGCCGTTCACGAACATAGATCGTGTCGCCGGCGATGATCGGGCCGGAAATATTGACGCGGCCCGTCAGTACCTGTCCGTTGATCTTGCGCGTGACGTCGACCATGCTCTGGTTGGCACGGCTGGAAAAGCCGCCGGCAACGGCGATGGCGTTCTGCACGGTCATGCCGGGAACATAGGCATATTGGCCGGGCTGGCCGACTTCGCCCATGATGTAGACGGAGCGATAGCGGTCGACATCGATGGTGACATCGGGGTCGCGAAGATATCCCTGCTGCAGCTTCTGCGCGATCTGGCCGGAAAGCTGCTGCAGGGTGCGCCCGCGGGCAGGGACCTGGCCGATAAGCGGGAAGGCGATATAGCCGGCCTGATCCACCGTATAGGTGTTGGTCAGCGTCGCTTGATCGAAGACGGTGATGCGCAGGCGGTCGCCACTATCGAGCGAATAGGGCTGGATCGTCGCCTGGTTGAAGGCCTTCGGCGCAGGCCGATAGGTGGTGCAACCGCCCAATGCAGCCGTCATGGCGGCGAGGCTCATAGCCATCAATGTCTTGGGCTGGACGAAGGGCATCCGCTTGCTCACAGGAAGATAAATCGGTCGAGCCGTTATCGATCTATTAGGGTTAATGCCCGGTAAAAAATCCGCCGATTTCCGCAAATCCTTTATCAGATCCGTCTCATCTGCGAGGGATTTCCCATTAACCGTTGAGTTACCATGGTCGTTTACGCTTGCGGCAGTTTGTATTGGAGTAATGAGTATGTCCCGCGTAGCGAGTGATCAGGATGTGGACATCGACCTCGGCCAGCTTGTGCGCGCGGTCTGGGCCCGTCGCCTGAGGATATTGACGATCACCGCATTGGGTGCGGGTGTAGCATTTGCCGGCGCCAAGATAGTTTCGCCGCAATATCGCAGCGAGACGCGCGTCCTTATCGAGCCGCGCGCTCCCGCATTCGCCAATACACAGACCAACGACGCCAGTGCCGGACCACTGCTCGACGAGTTGAATATCTCGAGCCAGGTTCAGATCCTGCAGTCGGCGGACCTCATCAAGCAGGTCATCAACAATCTGAAGCTCTATAATCTGCCGGAATTCGATGCGGCTGCGAACGGGTCCGCGCTCACTGATATACTCGTGGCGCTGCACCTGAAGAAAAACCCGCTGGAAAACCCGCCGGAAGAGCGCGTCATCGATGCCTTCACGCAGCGCCTGCAGGTCTATCAGGTGCCAGGCTCGCGCGTCATCGGCATCACTTTCACCTCCAAGGATCCGAAGCTCGCCGCCAGCATTCCGAACGCCATGGCGCAGGTCTACCTGGCAATCCAGAGCGGTGCCAAGCTCGCTTCCAACACGGAGGCCACGCGCTGGCTCGAGCCGGAGATCGACAACCTGCGCCAGAAGGTGGGCGAGGCCGAGAAGAAGGTCGCCGATTACCGCACCACCCATGGTCTGCTTCAGACCAACGGCACCACGACCTTTACTGCACAGCAGCTCAACGATATCTCCATCGAGCTGACCCGCGTGCGCACCGACAAGGCGAATGCAGAGGCGAGGGCGCAGGCCGTGCGCAACGCGCTGTCTTCGGGCGAAGCCTCCGATACGCTAAGTGACATCATGTCATCGCAGTCGATCCAGCGGCTGAAGGCGACCGAATCCGGGCTGCAGTCGCAGATTTCCGATTTGCAGACGAGCCTGCTCAACAACCATCCGCGGCTGAAGAGCCTGCGCGCCCAGCTTGCCGATATACGGACGCAGATCCGGCAGGAAACGCAGAAGATCCTCGCCAGCATCGAGAACGAAACGAAGGTGGCCGATCTGCGTGCCAAGGAGCTGGAGCAGCAATCCGATACGCTCCAGGCCAACAGTGCCAGGGCGGGCGAGGATGCAGTGGGTCTCAACGCGCTGGAGCGGGAGGCGAATGCTCAGCGCCAGCTTCTCGAAACCTACCTCGTTCGTTACCGCGAGGCTGCTTCCCGTGCCGACCGCAATTCCAGCCCGGCCGACGCGCGCATTGTTTCGAAGGCGATCGAACAGGTCGATCCTTATTTCCCCAAAGTCGTGCCGATCGTCGTGGTCGCCGCTGTCGCAACGCTCATCATGAGCGCAATCGTCATCATGCTCTCCGAACTCTTCAGCGGTCGTGCACTGCGCCCTGTCGAGGCCAATGTCGGGGCCACCGACGTCGAGGCCACGAATATCCAGGAGAGGGTCGAGGAGGAAGGGCAGGGCGAGGCAGCGCCTGTTCCCGCCCCGAAGCTCGTCAGGCCGAGCATGCTGACGGCGGCCATGGATGGTGAGGAGGAGCCGGAAGCGGAGCCCGTAGAGGAAGCGCCTGCTGACGACAACGAATTCTCCGTTTCGTCCGTCGCGAGCTATCTGACCGACTGCCGCGCCCCGCTGGCCGTCTCCATATCTCCGAGTGGTGACAATGGCTCGGCGGCAACCGTCGCCCTGGCGCGTGTGCTCGCCGATACCGGACGCCGCGTGATCCTGGTGGACATGACCGGCAGCGGCTATCCGAGCGAACTGATGGCGGAAAATCCCGAAGCACTGGGCGTTACCGATCTTCTCTGCGGTGAGGCTGCCTTCGGCGAGACGATCCATGGCGACCGTATGTCGGACGCGCATCTGATCCCGCAGGGTGTGAGCGATGTGCGCCGCGCCATGCGGGGCGTCGACAGGCTGTCGCTGCTGCTCGATGCGCTGACATCGGCCTATGATATCGTCATTGTCGAGTGCGGCGCGGCTGATGTCGCCGGGGTTTCGCGGCTGACGCGCAGCAAGGAAATCGAGATCATCCTGTCGCTGCCCGAAATCGATGAGGCTGCTTTCGTCGGCCTGATGCAGGATTTCCAGAGCGCCGGTTACGAGCGCGTCGTCCTGATGTCGGGCGGCGAGGAGGCTGTCATGCGCAGCCCCGCGCGCCACGCCGCCTGATCTTCAGCCGAACTTGGCCCGGATGTTCTGGGCGAATTTATAGAGACCGGGGCGGGCCTTGATGAAGGCCTTGCCACGGGTGATCGCCCGATGCGCTGCGCCGGCAGCGACGCCGATGCCGGAGATCGGCAGGACCACATCGTGATGGTCGGTTTCGATCGGCGCCCAGGAGCGCTTGTAGGTCTGATCACCGAGGCCGAAATCGAAGAGCGCGACTCCCTTGCCGTGCAGGCTTGAAATCATTTGCCAGAAGAGGAATTCGCCGGGGCTTGCATCGGCAATCAGATCCTCGTCGATCGCGCCGAACTGGCAGATGACGTGGTCGCCCTTGCGGGAAATCCCTGACAGGGCGGCAATACGTCCCTCATAGTCGCCCTTCAGGCGCAGAGCGCGCATCTCTAGGCCGAAGTCGTCTCCATTCCGCCTGTCGATCAGGCCGTGCAGGAAGGCCTTGGTCTGCGCATCGGCAAACACATCAGGCAGGCCGAGCGAGGCGAAGCGCGCACTTTTCAGGTGGAAGAACATGTCGAGCAGTTCGTGTTGCTCCGAGGACGCTTCCGGCGCGATGTAGTCGAAGCCGCCGATTGCCTCCAGCCGCCGGCTTTGCGCGCGGAATTTCTTGCGCCTGCTTTTCGCGTTTAGCTGCTGCAGCGTCTTTTCGAACGTATCGAGGAGCGGAAGCTGGTAGGCGTGATTCTGGTTCTGCACCATGGGCAGGCCGGCGAGCATGTTGCGGCGGCTGCGCCATTCCAGCGGGATATTCTGCAAAAGAAGCAGGTCGGCCTTGGCGGCGAGTGCCGTGCGAAGACGAGCGGCAAGCTGGTGACTGTCAAGCAAGCCGCTGTCTTCGGCAAAGGCGTCGGAGACGAGGCCGGTGTTGATGTTGCTGTGGTCGGCGCCGATGAATTTGGCGATCCGCATGCCGCGGGAGCTGACGATCTCTACCGGCAGGATGAAGGCGGTATGGGTGCCGCACCTGCCGCGCAGGATAGCGAGCGGCCGGCGGAAGGCTGCCACCCAGGCGCTGCACCAGTCATAGCTCTGATGCAGCGAGGAAAGATCATCGCGTTCCAGTCTGCGCCATTCCGCCTCAAGCGGCTCCATCGTATCGAAAAGCTCGATCTCGAGTTCGGCCATGGCGAGTTTCATGCTCAGCTGCCGCAGCCGGGAAATGCCGGCTTCGGCCTGCGCTGCAGCGTCGAACGGTTGCTCGGGAACGTCGTGCCTCTGGGTCTGCACGGGTCTTCTCCAGTCAATAAGTTGCTGGAGGGCAAGCTAGGGCGCCAAGACGTATAATTGGTTTAACCGAGGCCCGCGCCCGGGCTTTTCCGCAGATCAGGGTTATTCTGCCGTTAATCGGCTATTGCTGCTTCGGACCGGCCATCCACTTGATGATGACCATGGCCGGCAGCACCCAGAGCAGGCCGGTGAGCGCGAAGTAAAGCAGATGTCCCCACCAGGGCGCGTTGCCGAGCGTCGCGACCGCGATCGTATTCGCCACAATCGCATAGAAAAGCACGAGGATGATGATCAGGATCGTGCCGATGAATTTGCGAAGGCGGATGGGCATCGTATAACTTTCGAACGGATGGGATTGAGCCGGCGCGACGGCATGCCGCAAAGGTTCGGGGCTTGTTTTGCATCAGCCGGTGGGGCAAATCAACTGCCGGATAAAAGGAGAGATCATGGCCGTCGCGAACCTGAGCCCGGAGCAGGCGATCCGCACTGAAGTGCGCAGGCAGGACAATAACCGCCGCGCCGTGCGCATCTGGCTGGGTTTCGTGCTCTTGGCACTTTTCTGTCTGGTGCTCGTGGGCGGTGCGACGCGGCTCACGAATTCCGGCCTGTCCATCACTGAGTGGAAGCCGATTCATGGCGTCATCCCGCCGCTGAACGCTGCCGAGTGGGAAGAGGAATTCAAGCTCTACCAGCGCATTCCCGAGTTCCAGCAGCTCAACAGCGACATGACGGTCGACCAGTTCAAGAGCATCTTCTGGTGGGAATGGGCGCACCGGCTGATCGCGCGCGGCATCGGCGTCATCTTCGCGCTGCCTCTGATCTTCTTCTGGGCGACCGGCCGCATCGAAAAGCGCCTGCGCTGGCCGCTTGCCGGCATCCTGGCGCTGGGCGGCCTGCAAGGCTTCATCGGCTGGTGGATGGTTTCGTCCGGCCTCTCGGTGCGCACGGATGTCAGCCAGTACCGGCTGGCCACTCACCTGGTCATGGCCTGCCTGATCTTCGCCTCCTGCATGTGGATCATGCGCGGGCTCTCGCCGCATTCCAGCGATCCGGCTCCGACGACGAATTCCCACCGCTGGGCGGCGGCGATTGCCATATTCTCGCTCTTCCAGATCTATCTCGGCGCGCTGGTCGCCGGCCTCGATGCCGGCTTTACCTACAATTCCTGGCCGCTGATGGACGGCGCCGTGGTGCCTGGCGATCTCTTCATCCAGCAGCCTTTCTGGATCAACCTGTTCGAGAACCCGAAGACCGTACAGTTCATTCACCGTCTCGGCGCCTACACGCTCTTTGCGATCGCTCTCATCAATATGGTGATTGTCCTGCGCGCGGCATCCTGGACCACCCATGCGCGCCGTGCCGTGGTGCTCTTTTCGCTAATCACGATCCAGGCCGCGATCGGTATCACCACACTGCTGCTGGAAGTGCCGCTGCACTGGGGCCTGCTGCATCAGGCGGGCGCCCTCGTGGTCTTCGGTTTTGCCGTCGCCAACTGGCGCGGCTATCATGGCGAATATCCCCGCGCCACTGTGATCGCCGAGCGCGACTGAGCCGACGATCGCCAGCTAGAATCGGTAAGTCATGCCGAGCACCGGGCCTTTCAGCGTAGTGTCGAACACGTGGCCGTCGGACTCGTAGTCCACATCGAGGATCTTGTACCCCGCCGAAACCGACAAGCGATTGGTGAAGAGGTAATTGACCGTGGCGAGCGCCTGCCATGTACTGTCTGATCCGGCGCCGAAGCCGCCGAAATCGGCCTGAGCCTGAATGGAAAGTTTCGGCGTGATGGTGAAGAAGGTGCGGAAGCCGATGACCGGATCGACCCAGCCGAAATCCTCGCCATAGCTGCGCCGGAAGGCGCCGTAATTCACGGTCAGGTCATTCGAAATGTGCCATATCCGCACCCCGGCAAGCACGTCGAAGGTCACGTCCTGCCCTTCATAGACGCGGTAGCCGCCCTTGATCGTTGCCTGGAATTCTACCGTATCGACATCGGCGGTCAGTCCCGGTGTCGCCCCGACGACGGGCAGTGCTCCGATCGCGTGGCTGTCGGTCGTATCGACGTACATGAGATCGCCGGATAGCACGAAGCGGTCGTACCGGCCCCAGACATCGAGAAAGCCTCCGAAATTCAGGTCCTCCATGATGTCGGAGAAGGACTTTTCGACCGAGAGGGTCGGCGCACGCCGGAAGGGAGAGATATCGCCGTCAATTCCCGCTGCCCAGAGGTAGGGTGTCACTTGCAGCGCCCATCCCGGCGTGTTGCTCTCGACGGGTACCGGCGGCTCGGAAGCGTCCTGCGCACATACGTCCGCCGCTGCCCCCGAAACCAGCACGCCGGCAATTATCATCCGTCTGATCATCCACCAGCCCTCTCACGCAGTCGGAGATCGTTATTCATCCGCCCTCAGGCGGGCGCCATCAGAGACCTTGGAAAGGAAAGGGCTCGGCGTCCTTGAAATCGGCTGTCGCGTCCCCCGCAAAAGTATGTGCCTGATCGGCACCGAGATCGAGCCTCTTCACCTTGCCCGTTTCCTTGGAGAAATCGATCTTCTTCAGGTCGACCCAGAACGTATTCGGCGTCATCGCGGACTCGAAGAAATAGAGATCCCTCTTGTGGTCGAAGACGGTGCGCCACCGCGTCGACGACAATTCCGGCTGATCCTGCGCCGATATGCCGAGCGGAACAGAGACGTTCCTGATGACACCGAAAACGCTCGCCAGCGTGCGGTCGGGTTCGCCGCTCTGGGGGATGGCCTTGATCAGGAAGGAGGCGCGGGCAAAGCGGTCCGCCGCGCGGCTGGTTCCCGGAAGGAAGACCGTGCCGCCGATACCCTCCCAGTAGGTGTTGAGCGCCAGTTGCTCGTCGTAGGTAGGGGAGTTGGTCATCACCTGGTACTGGCGGCCGTGATGGATGATCTGTTTTCCGTGGACATATTCGACAATGGCGCTGTCACCGCTGGAATCGGAGAGCGACAGATGCAGGGTTGTCAGCCTGTTTTGCCCCGGCACATTATCGGTCACGATCGTGAAGGGCTCTTTCTCCAGTGCTGCGACCGCCTCACTCACCGTCGCGAAATTGTCGAGCGCATATTGCGCCCAAGCCGCAATCGTCAGGCCCGGTTTGCTGCCGGCGTCGAATTTCGGATATTCGGATTCCGTCAGCCAGAGAAGATTGGCGACGAGACCGGCCTCGTTCGCCCCGTCCGTGGTCGAGACGTCATAGCCGGTCGCCACCACCGACCCGTATTTCGCCGTCCAGCTGATGGAATTCGGCCCGGCCTCTCCGCTGCGGGATATGCCGCGCGGCAGGATGTAGAGGTTTGTGCCGATATCGTATTTCCAGTCCATCGACCGGGCGGTAATGACATTGCCGCCTTCCCCGAGGTAGACGACGCGGGTGCAGGCATTCGCCTGGTAGGGTGTCGTCACCTGAATGCCAATAAGCGCAATTGCTGCAAAACGTCCCAGAATATTCGATTGCATGATCGCAAGTCCCCGGCTGGATCATTCAAACAACAGGTGCCATTTGCACCTCTATCGCACGTTGCGTTTTGAATATGCACGCTTCCTGCGCTTATCTCAACTTGGGAATTGGCGTTCACAACGTGCGCCCTCAGGCAGACAGCCTCGCGGAAGAGTGAACGAGATCAAGGCCATGACGTGCTAAGCTGAAGACTGGCCAAAGTGTGACCTACGTAGGGGGCTCGAATGAACCGATTTCGCACATTCATAGTGGCAGGCGCGCTGATCACGCTTTCAGCGGTCGCCTCGGGCTGCACATCGACGGAGAAATATGGCTACGGCGAGGATACATCCTTCAACCCGGCTTGCGCCGGCGGTTTCCGTCCCAGCGATAATCGTCCCTGCTCGTATTGAGCCGCCAGGTTCACCAGGTTCCGGCAAGGGATGAAGCTGCCAGCAATAGCCCGGTCAGAATATTCGCAAGGAACAAGCGGTAGTTCACATCCGGGCGGGCGAGGTCGATCCGCCGGACTTGCCACGCAAGGTGTGCGGCTATGACGAGCATTCCAAATGCGTAGGGCAGGGACATGCCGGATAACCAGCCACCGACCGACCAGGCAGCAATCGTCGATACATAGAAAAGACCGATAATGCGCTTGCCGCGCTCGCCGAACAGGATCGCCGTCGATTTCAATCCGAGCCGTGTATCGTCTTTCACATCGACATAGGCATAGACGGTGTCGTAGCCGATCTGCCAGGCGATGGCTCCCGCCCACATGAGGACGGCGCCGGCGGGAATCGCGCCGGCAATTTCCGCCCAGGCCATGAGCATGCCCCAGTTGAACGCTGCGCCGAGCACTGCCTGCGGCCAATGGGTAAAGCGTTTGCAGAACGGATAGACGAACACCAACGGCAGAACGCAAAGGGCAACCAGCCGCGTATAGGGCGTCAGGAACAACAGAAGGGACGCCGCCAGGGCGAGTTCGATAGCCAGAAAGGTCATTGCCTGACCAACGCCGATCTGCCCGCTTGCCAGAGGCCGGAAACGGGTTCGCTCGACATGGCCGTCAAATTTCCGGTCGGCGATATCGTTGATCGTGGAGCCGGCGCTTCGCATCAGCAGGGCGCCGAGCGTGAAGACGGCGAGCTGCCGGACATCGGGCAGGCCATGAGCGGCCTGAAAAAGAGCCGCCCAGCAAGGAAACAGCGTCAGCCAGATTCCAACCGGGCGATCGAGCCGCGCGAGCCTCGTGTAAGGTCGCCATGTGCCCGGCAACAGCCGGTCCACCCAGTCGCCCTGATGAATATCACTCAAGTCCGGGCGGTTTGACGTGTTCATGGCGTGATCCGGATATTTTCGAAAATTCTCAATGAAAGCAGGTATTTTCTGCCTTGGACGGGCCTTTGCAGACTAGAGGTTTTCGCAGGCGTTGCAATGATCGGCCCTGCGTCAGACCGACCCATTCAGCCCGCGTGAGAAAGGATATTCAAAAGCTTGCCGCTGGGGTCGCGAATATAGAAGCGCCGTACGCCCCAGGGCTCGTCGGCCGGCCCGTAGACGATCTGATGCCCGCCTGTGACCGCGCGCCGATGGACTTCGTCTAGGTCATCGACCTCGATCGAAATGTCGGGCACTGCGGTTCCCGATCCACCCTCCGTCGCGATGCCGATCTGGGTGATTGCGCGCCTGTCAGACGCAAGGGTGACGATCCAGCCATGATCCATCACGACGTCGAGATCGAACAGCTCGGAATAGAAGTTGCGCACGTCTTCGATGGAAGCGGCGGCGATATTCGGAACGATGCGCAGCACTGTCATGTTGTTCCTCCCTCTGCGTGAAGAGAAATAGCACTTGGTCGATCTGCGGAACAGTTCGGGCCTGTCCGCCGAACCATTCCGCATGTCATATTCACGACACCTCAAATGCTCGCCTGCAGCCCATAGAGATTGGCATAAATGCCGCCGCTCTCCATCAGCCTGTCATGATTGCCTTCCTCGGCGATACCGTCGCCGGTAAGCACCAGGATACGGTCGGCATGGCGGATCGTCGAAAGCCGATGGGCGATCACGAGTGTGGTGCGCCCTTTGGCGAGCGTCAGGAACGCCTGTTGGACAGCGCGCTCGCTTTCATTGTCGAGCGCGCTCGTCGCCTCGTCGAAGATGAGGATGGCAGGGTTCTTGAGGAAGGCGCGAGCGATGGTCAGCCGCTGACGCTGACCGCCCGACAGCTTTACGCCGCGTTGGCCGATATCGGTCTGATAGCCCTGCGGCAAAGCCATGATGAATTCATGCGCATGAGCCGCGCGGGCCGCAGCTTCCACCTCTTCGTCTGTGGCATCCGGGCGACCGTAGCGGAGGTTGTCCGCAACAGTTCCGGCGAAGAGATAGACATCCTGCTGCACCACGCCGAGGTGCCGGCGCAGCGAGGTGAGCGTCACATCGCGAATATCGGTGCCGTCGATTTCGATCGAGCCGTCGGTGACGTCGTAAAAGCGGGGAAGCAGCGCGCAGAGCGTGCTTTTCCCCACACCGGACGGGCCGACGAGCGCAACGAATTCGCCCGGCCGGATGGTCAGCGACAGGTTGCTGAGCACCTCCGCCCCGTCATCATAGCTGAAATCGACATTCGACAGCCTGATCTCTCCCCTCGGCGTATGCAACGCGCGCGCCGAAGGACGATCCACCACGTCTGGATCGATCTCCAGGATCTCCATCGCCCGCACGAAGCCGGTGTAACCCTCCTGCCAGAGCCGGGCGAGGTTGGCCATCCGCTTGACCGGATCGACGAGGACGCCGACGCAGAGCAGGAAGGTCAGAAGATCGGCAATGGTGAGTTCCGCCGCAAGGATGCGCAATCCGCCGAGGATGACGACCAGAAGCGTGATGATCTGGGCGAAGGTCTCGGCGCCGGCGGAAAACCATGCTTCGCTGCGGTAGCCATCGGCGCGGCTTTCGAGGAAGCGCCGGTTCAGGACAGCAAAGCGTCTTCGTTCCAGGTCCTCATTGGCGAAGGACTGGACGACGCGGATGCCGGCCAGTGCATCCTCGACCCTTTCGTTGACGGCGGCGATCTCCTGCTTGCTCGCTTCGAGAGCGCGGTTCATGCGCCTGTTGAAGTGCAGCGCGTAGGCCACTGCAAATGGCGTCAGCAGAAGGATCAAAAAGGCAAGCTGCGGATCGATGAAGAACAGGACCGTCATGGCCCCGCTATATTTCAGGAAGGCGATCAGCAGGTCTTCCGGCCCGTGATGAAAGAGCTCACCCAACCAGAAGGAGTCGCCGACGATGCGGCTCATCAATTGGCCAGTGCGGTGCCGGTCGTAGAAGCCGAAGGATAGTTTCTGGCAGTGATCGAACAGTTCCTGCCGGATATTCGCCTCGATATGCGCACCCATCATGTGGCCGCGATAGTCGACGAAGAAGATCGCGCCTGTCTCGATCGCGACGATGGCCAGCATGACGCCACCCATGCCGAGGATCTGCCAATAGGCCGAAGCGCTATCGGTGAGCACGATGAGATGGCTCATCACGATATTGGCGCAGAGCGGCAAGGCTACTGCGGCAGCAGCGACCACGACGGCACAGGCAATATCGGCCATGAGCAGCGGAAGATGCGGCCGGAAATAGGACAGGAACTTGCGCAGGCGCAACTGGCGCCCGTTGTGGATATGCGTTGCTGATGAAAGGTCGTGGTTAGGACGCCGCGGGTTTTTCCTCGCGCGTGAAAGCAAACTGGACATGAAGACGGATATCCTGAGTGTTGATCTTGTTTTTCCGGTTGCTCAGGATCGTTTTCATCAGTGCCTCCCATCGGCGTGAAACCAGGGGCTGTGCGCCTTTCAAGCGGCACGGCCTTGCTGACAGCGGGCCGCTTTTACCGCAAAACGCTGCGAAAGGCGACAGTCTTTTTGTTCTGACATGTGACAGCGACAGGCTTGGGCGAAGTCTTCGGGCCATTTCCGCTCACGGATCAGGCCCGCTGATTTCCTCCTGCAAGCGCTCGAAAGCCGTTGGAAACAGCGTCGCGGGTGGGCTGTACGGATTGGAGAAGGCGTATATGAAGAAAAGGATGATGCCGGTAAAGATGCCGAAGATCGATAGCAGCAACAGGTTGCGGCCATCGGGCGCGTAAGGGTAGTAGCCGATCGCGGTGAAGATCACGCCCGAAACCGCGGCAAACCAGAAGATCAGGCTGATGGAGTCGGTGCCGCTGTTTTCCCTTCGGTCGCGGGATTCCGAGATCATATGTATTTCCGCGAGCATGTGGCTGCGCAGGCTCTCCTGCTTGGCATTGGCAGGTACCAGTTCGAGAATCCTCAGATAAGCGTTGTTCCATTGGTCCCAGGCCGCCGAAGAGAGTTCGCCGGTGCGCCCGAGCTCGCGCCATTCCTGCTCGATGACGATGCGGACATAATCTTTCAGTGCCTTCTGGATTGGTCCCTGCGCCTCCGGCCCAAAACGCTCGGCATCATAGAAGACATCGCCGACTGCATTGCTTTCCACCGTGCTTTCTGTTCGCAGGGCTTGGTATTCGATCATTTCTTGCGCAAAAACGAGGGCGAGGATGAGTGCATGCAAGCTGGCAATGCGGGTGATGACCGAACTGGCCAGTTCCCTGTCCCGTCCGCCTGGGTCACCGCCCATAACCAGATGCATGATGTAATAGGCCGCAAGCACCGTTGCGGTCGTGCCTCCAATGATGGCAATGCCGATCAGAACCGACGCCATTTAGCTCCCCTCGTATGGGAGAGTGTAAGGCTTTCATATCAGACGGGCAATCATGTCGGAGACTACCGAAGCAGACTGTCGAACACAGGCATGCCGCCGATCGCCGAGGCTGCGATCAGAATGTAGCACGTCACGCGGAAGGTGCTCTCCTTGGCGAACCCGAACAGCTTCGAACCGCCCCAGAGGCCGGTGGCATAGGCAGGCAGCGTGACGATCGTAAGCGCAAAAACCGTGGAGACGAACAGCCCGCCGAAATAATAGCTGACGAAGCTGAAGACCGTGGAGATCGAAAAGTAGAGGATGACGTTTGAGCGCACACGCGTGAAGTTGCTTTTGCCACCGAGCCAGTAGGCGACGACGGGTGGCCCACCGAGCTGTGCCGCGCCGCTGAAGAGACCGGCGACAAGGCCGATCGCTGCGCTGAGCGGAGCGACCGGCTTGCCATGATACCGCCAGCCGGAGACAAGCAGCGCGAGAAGGCAGATGGCGATCGCCGAAATGATCCAGCGCAGCAAAAGCGGGTCCATGAGCGCCAAAACTGCCGTTCCCGTGGGAACGCCGAGAGCGGCGCCTGCTGCCATCGTGAAGACCTCGCGCCTGTCCGCGCCGCGCCATGCACCCGGGATCATGCCAAGCGTCGCAAGCCCGTCGATGACGAGCAGCACAGGGGAGGTGAGCTTGGGCCCGATGACGGCACCGGCAAGCGGAATGAAGATGAGTGCGGCGCCGAAACCGGAAAAGCCCCGCGCGAGGCCTGCGACGAAGGCAAATATGATCAGCGAGGAGATACCATGATCGGGCAGCGCGGCGTCAAACCAGGCGCGCAGGCCGGCCATCAGCGCTTCCAGAGTCATCGATGAGGCTCCGTATTTCGGGGGAGAGACAGGGCAGGAGGCCCTGTCTAACGCAACTGTCTGATATGCCTGATATCAGGCGCCCAGCATCAGGTCCATGTTCTGCACTGCGGCGCCCGAAGCGCCCTTGCCGAGATTGTCATAGACCGCGACGAGAAGCGCCTGCGCAAGATCGTCATTGGCAAAGACGTGCAGGCGCATGCGGTTGGTGTTGTTGTAGATTTCCGGGTTGAGTTCCGGGGTGCGCTCTGACGTCTCCAAGGGGGCAACCTCCACGAAGCCCCCGATGCCGGCATAATAGTCGGCGATCGCTGCATGCAGGTCAGCACCCTTCGGCACCTTGGGCAGATGCGACAGCTGCAGCGGAACGGTGACCACCATGCCCTGCGCGAAATTGCCGACGACCGGCTGGAAGAACGGCACGCGTCCGAGCTTGGCATAGCGTTGCAGCTCGGGAAGGTGCTTGTGCTTGAAGCTCAGGCCATAGGGCATGTATTCGGGCGCATCCTCGCCCTTGGCGACGTAATCCTCGATCATCGTACGGCCGCCGCCGGTATAACCGGAAATGCCGTTGACCGTGACCGGGAAGTCGGCAGGCACCAGCCCGGCCTCGATCAGCGGGCGCAGCGTGGCGATCGGCCCCTGCGGCCAGCAGCCTGGATTGGCGACACGCTTGGCCGAGGCGATGACGCCCGCCTGCTCCTTGCTCATTTCCGGAAAGCCATAGGCCCAGCCTTCGGCGACGCGGTGCGCCGTCGATGCGTCGATCACCTTGGTACGGCCGTTCTCGATCAGGCTGACGCTTTCCTTGGCGGCATCGTCCGGCAGGCAGAGGATCGCAATATCGGCCTCGTTGAGCAGCGCTGCACGGACAGCCTTGTCCTTGCGGCTTTCGGTCGGGATCGACAGCAGCTCAAGATCGCGGCGCTCCGCCAGACGCTCGCGGATCTGCAGACCCGTCGTTCCAGCTTCGCCATCGATGAAGATCTTTGCTGCCATGATTATCCTGCACTTTCAGTGAGTTCGGATTGTTTCCGGAATCAGTTTGCCATGAAGTTGAATCAATTTGATAACAGCAGTCATCCTGCCGTCGCGCGCCGTTCGGCGTGGAGGCCCAGCATATACATTGCGACTGTCGCCCCCGCAATGGCGGTGATGTCGGCATGGTCATAGGGCGGAGAGACTTCGACGACGTCGGCACCGCGGATATCGAGCTGTTTCAGCCGCTGCAGCACAGAAAGGATCTTTGCACTGGAAGGACCGCCGGCAACCGGCGTGCCGGTGCCGGGCGCAAAGGCCGGGTCCAGGCAGTCGATATCGAAGGTCAGATAGGCGGGCGAACCCTTCGTATGCGAGATGATCGTCGAAGCGATATCCGATGCGCTCATTTCCTCGACCTGATGGCCGTAGACAAGATGGATACCGAAATCCTCTGGCGCATGCGTACGGATGCCGATCTGGATCGAGCGGTCAGGATCGACGAGGCCGGCGCGGACTGCACGGGCCACGAAGGAGCCGTGGTCGATACGGCGCTCGTCGTCCAGCCACGTGTCCTGATGCGCGTCGAACTGCACGAGCGCCAGCGGGCCGTGGCGATCGACATGCGCCTTCAGCAGCGGCCAGGTGACGTAATGATCGCCGCCGAGGGTGAGCAGGAAGGCGCCGCTGTCGAGAATGGCGCTCGCCTGCCGCTCTATGGCTGCAGGCGTATCCTGATGATTGCCGTAGTCGAGCAGGCAGTCGCCGTAGTCGATGACGGCCATCTCGGCGAAGAGGTCGCGCTGAAACGGATATTGCGGATCGTTGTCGAAGATCGCCGACGCACGGCGGATCGCCTGCGGCCCGAAACGCGTGCCCGGCCGGTTGGAGGTCGCGGCATCGAAGGGAATGCCCCAGACGACGGCATCAGCTCCTGTCAGATCCTTGGTGAAACGGCGGCGCATGAAGGAGAGCGCGCCGGCAAAGGTCGGATCGGAGGCGGCCGATGTCAGGCTCTGCGCCGTGAAGGCATGGTCGATGGTCTTATTCGCCATGGGAAGCTTGCTCCTCTGCGGTAAAGTCATAGGCGCGTTCTACCCGCGCAATGCGAACCTTATATTGCTTGTACCAGCGCTCACGGCCGAGGCGCTGGGCGGCGAGATGGTTTGCGACCTGCTTCCAGGCCTTCAGGCTTTCCTCGTCGGCCCAGTAGGAATTGGTTATGCCGAAGCCATCGGCATCCCGCGCGCTTTCGGCCCCAAGACAGCCCGGCTGCTGCAGCGCGAGCTCTGCCATCCGGTCTGCCATGGCGCCATAGCCATTGTCGCCCTCGGTGCGAACGGACGAGAAGGTCACGACGTAATAGGGCGGTTCGGGCGTGGTGGCGAAGGGTGAGGGTTTGGCAGAGGGCATGATCGGATTCCTTGTCTCTGAAGGAAGGGGTAGGCGAGCTTCCTGCAGATTTCAAGGAATCACATTTCAAGCCGGGCGGCGGATCTTTTCCGCCGCCCTTTGGCATCAGCTGCGAGCGCGGATGCGCCACAGTGCAAACAGGGTGATAATACCCAACACCGTGCAATAGCCGGCGAGTGGCCATGCCGTCTTGCCGTCCAACAGCAGCACAAAGAGCGTGCCGATGCAGCCGACGATCAGGCTCTCGACACAGAAGTAGAGTGCAACCGCCGTTCCGGCTGTTTGGCCAAAGGCCGCCAACGCCCCGTTTGCCGTAACCGCGGTCGTCAGCACGATGCCGACGGCGATCACCCACATCGGCAGGACGAAGCTGGCGAACGAGGGGGCAAGCAGCACCTCGCCGAGGCCGAGAAGCAACGCGCCGACAAGAAGCAGGCCCATGCCGCGGGCAAGGCTGCCGGCCATTCCCCATCGCGCGACGAAGCGGCCGGCAAAGCGTGCGGATAGGATCATCACCGCTGCCGCCGTGGCGAAGGAAAGGCTGAAGGCGAGACCCGAAAAGCCGGCATGATCGATCAACACCCGAGGTGCGATGGAAAAGAACACGAAGAAGGCGCCCATCGCCGCGCTGAAGCCTGTCGTGTAGGTCCAGAAATGCGCATTCATCAGGATCGAACGCATGCTGATCGTTGTCGCGGCTGATGCCGCAGGCCTCGTTTCGTGCCAACCTCTCAGAGCGTTGAGGACCGACGCAAGCATCAGTCCGCCGAGCAACAGGAAGATGGCACGCCACCCGGCATGGTCGGCAATCACGGCGCCGGCGATCGGTCCGAGCGCCGGCACGAAGGAGAGGATCGCGCCAAGCAGGCTGTAGATGATGGCGCCTTCCGGCCTCGCTGCGTAGACATCGCGCACTGTTGCGAAGGTCGCTACAAGTGCCGCCGACGCGCCGGCCGCCTGAAGCAGGCGCAGCACGACGAACAGTGCGGCCGACGAAGTGGCTGCGAGCAACAGCGAAGAGATCGCAAACAGCAGCGCGCCGCCAAGCAGCACCGGACGCAGGCCGATCCGGTCCGACAGGGGTCCGAAGAGCATCTGGCCGGCGCCGAGAATGAGCATGTAGAGACTGAGGGTCAGTTGAACGACTGTCGCCGATGTGCCGAGTGCTTCGGGCATCGTCGGAACGACGGGGAGGTAGATGTCCATGGCAAGCGAGGCCAGGATATCGAAGGGCGCCAGAAGCAGCAGCGCTGCCGGCAAGGAGCAAGTCCAGTTCCTGTTTTGGGAAGGCATAGCTATTCATCCGCTCGAATGAGTTCATCCGGCGGCGATCTGCCTTCTCATCGCAGTCTGGATTGATTGGACAGATGCCGCAACAACTTCAAAAGGTTGCTGCGGCCCATCTGTCTGCGGACGGGGTGGCTCCCATGTCAGGTCCTGTCTTGTCCGGTCTGAAACCTGACGTGGCTTTAACAGCCGGCAGTACCGGCGACAATAGGCGAGTAGCGCGTTGACTTCGCAAACCGCTTCCAAGAAGCTGCGCCGACTAAACCAGGAAGGAGCCACGAGCAATGTTCGACCACATTTCAATCGGGGTAAAAAGCCTCGATAGATCGCGCCAGTTTTACGATGCGGCACTGGCGGCGCTCGGCTATGAACGGCTGTCGAATTTCGACGGAACGATGGGATACGGCACCGAGAGGCCTGCCTTCTGGGTGAGTGAAGTGGAGCGCCCAGTGCCGGCCGATCGCGGCTCGGGGCTGCATTTCTGCTTCGTCGCCACGAGCGAGGAGGCCGTCAACGCCTTCTATGCTGCAGCACTTGCCAATGGTGGCGAGGACAATGGCGCACCGGGCATCCGCCTGGACTACAGCCAGTTCTATTATGCCGCCTTCATCATCGATCCTGATGGATATCGGCTGGAAGCCTTCTTCAACAAGCCGGAATAAAGAAAAGGCCGGGCGAAAACCCGGCCTTTCCATGAAAGCATGTCCGAAAGCGATTAGCGCTTCGAGAACTGGAACGAACGGCGGGCCTTGGCTTTACCGTACTTCTTACGTTCGACGACGCGGCTGTCGCGGGTCAGGAAGCCACCCTTCTTCAGGACCGAGCGCAGGCCCGGTTCGAAGTAGGTGAGGGCCTTGGACAGACCGTGGCGAACAGCGCCGGCCTGGCCGGAGAGACCGCCGCCTGCGACGGTTGCAATGATGTCGAACTGGCCGTCACGGGCAGCAGCAACGATCGGCTGGCGCAGGATCATCTGCAGAACCGGACGTGCGAAATATTCCGCGAATTCCTTGCCGTTGACGATGATCTTGCCGGAGCCCGGCTTGACCCATACGCGGGCAACGGCGTTCTTGCGCTTACCGGTCGCGTAGGAACGGCCAAGCGAGTCGACCTTGCGGACGTGAGCCGGAGCAGCAGCTGCTACTTCAGTCGACGTGCCGAGATCCTTCAGGTAGGAAAGGTCAGCCATTTATCAGGCGCTCCTTACGTTCTTCTTGTTCAGCGAGGCGACGTCGAGGACGGACGGCTGCTGTGCTTCGTGGGGATGGTTCGGGCCGGCGTATACACGCAGGTTCTTCATCTGGCGGCGGCCGAGCGGGCCGCGGGGAACCATGCGCTCAACAGCCTTCTCAAGGACGCGCTCCGGGAAGCGGCCTTCGATGATCTGGCGAGCAGTACGCTCCTTGATGCCGCCGGCATAACCGGTGTGCCAGTAGTAAACCTTGTCGGAATACTTCTTGCCGGTGAAAACGACCTTGTCAGCGTTGATGACGATAACATTGTCGCCGTCGTCAACGTGAGGCGTGAAAGTTGCCTTGTGCTTGCCACGCAGACGCATAGCGATAACGGAAGCGAGACGGCCAACGACGAGCCCTTCGGCGTCGATGACGACCCACTTCTTCTCCACCTCTGCAGGCTTCTGGGAGAAGGTTGCCATAGTTGTTACTCTCTCTTGGATCCCCGTGCCCGAAGGCGATGGGGCGTTTCTTGTTGCTTGGCTTGGCTGCTCGAAAGACAGACCAAAAAAGAAAACAGCCCCGAAAGGCTGCATTTCCGGCGCGGCTTATAGCGGCAATCGATTAGCCGGTCAATACAGGCCATTCTGGCGGCCGGAAAAATAGCATAGAAAAAACAATAGGTTAAATGTGAGGTATAATGATACCTCACTTTAGTGCGCTCGAAAACAGGAAGTTTCGCATCCGGAAAGTCACGCACTGTCGTATTCGGCTCGAAATCGCCCCACCCTTGTGGCACAAGGACGGATACAGACAGCACAGGAACATGCCATGGCCGAGATCGTATCCTTCCGCAAGGACAACAACAATTCGGGCGAGGGCGCCCTCGTGCTTCGCCAGCTTTCCGACAGCATATTGCGCCTGACGCTCAACAATCCACCGGCCAATGCGCTCTCTATATCAGTCATGGAAACGCTGATGGGCGAGTTGCAGGGTGCGGCAGATGACCAGGACGTACGCATCGTCGTCATCGCCTCGACAGGAAATGTCTTTTCCGCCGGTCATGACCTGAAGGAATTGACTGCGCACCGCGCCGACGAGGACGACGGCGTCGCCTTCTTCGAAGAACCTTTGCACTGGCTGCGGATCTGATGCTGGAGATCAGTCGTTTGCCGAAGCCGGTCATCGCCGAGATCGATGGGCTCGCGACGGCAGCAGGCTGCCAGCTCGTCGCAAGCTGCGATCTTGCGATCTGCACGGATACGTCGACCTTCTGCACGCCAGGCGTCAATATCGGCCTTTTCTGCTCGACGCCGGCTGTCGCCGTTTCGCGCGCCGCCCACCGCAAGCAGGCGATGGAGATGCTGCTAACGGGCGAGACGATCGACGCCTCGACGGCAAAGGATTTCGGTCTGGTCAACCGCATTGTACCGAAGCAGTACCTCACCCAGGTGGTCAGCAAATACGCATCCGTCATTGCCTCGAAGTCGCCGGAGGCGTTGAGGATCGGCAAGGAAGCCTTTTACAGACAGCTCGAAATGCCCATCGCGGAAGCCTACGACTACACCGCAAGCGTGATGGTCGACAGCATGCTGACCGGCGATGCGCAGGAGGGCATCGGTGCCTTTCTTGCAAAGCGCACGCCCGAATGGAAGGGTGAATGATCAGGCGAGCTTCAGGATCAGCCCGCCGAGCGCGATGATGATGCCGGCGAGGTAGCGCCAGACACTGGCCCTTTCCTTCAGCACCAGAACCGAGATGACAAGCGCGAACAGAATGGCGGTTTCCCGCAGCGCCGCCACTGTCGCGACCGGGGCCTTCGTCATCGCCCAGAGTGCCAGGCCATAGGAGGCGATCGAGCCCGTGCCGCCGATCAACCCGCGCCACCAGTTTCGCCTGACGTGAGTGGCGACAGTTATGAGGCCGCGCTGCGAAATCGCCCAGGCAAAGAGGAGAACCGGCGGCAGAAGCGACATCCACAGCGTGTAGGAAATCGCATTGCCGGAAAGCCGGGCGCCGATGCCGTCCACATAGGTATAGGTGGCGATGACGCAGGCGTTGATCAGCGCCAGCATAATCGCGTGACGGCTGCCGTGTCGGGCTTCGAAGGCCAGGGTGAGGATGCCGGCGCAGATCGTCATGGTTCCGGCAAGCGCTCCACCCGTCAGATGCTCTCCGAGGATGAAGCCGCTGGTGGCGACGATGAGCAGGGGCGCTGCGCCGCGCATCAGCGGATAGACGAGGCCGATATCGCCCGCCCTGTAGGCGGCGGCCACCAGCTGGAAATAGGCAAATTGCAGGATCGCGGAAGCGCCGATGAAGGGCCACGCCTGGGGCTGCGGCAGGGGAAGCAACGGCAGGAATGGCAGCGAGGCAACAGCGCCGCCTGCAGAGATCAGCGCCGCATCAAGTGACTTGTCCTTGCCGGCTTTGATGATGGCATTCCATGTCGCGTGCAGAAGCGCACCGAAAAGGACAAGAAGAATAACGTCGAGGGGCAAGGTGAATGATCCGGGAGCACTGCAGCAAAATATGGGAAACCATCACAGCTTTCCCGTTTGAGCCCGCCTTGAAATAACAACCTGTGTTTGCGCGATTTGATCTGCAAGGTGTACTCCGCACGGTCCAAATTCAATAGCATGGATCGATGAAGCGAACAATTGCCCATTGATGTGGCAATTTCTGCGTGCGCTCGAAATACGTTCAATTCCGCTCACCTCACACAACTATGAGATGTTACTAATGGACACATGAACATATCGTGATCAAATTATGCATGAAAGGTGAAGTTCAGCTATGGCAAAAGAATGTCGACAATCCTATGCTGCTGAAATGTAGACATTATTCTATAACTTTGAAATGGTTGTAAATTTGCAATCAAAAGGAGTTTCTATGGATATTTTGTATCTACAGATTGAATGACGAGTCCTTTCGCAGATGCGAAAGGATCGATAATATTCAAAATTCCGAATGAATGCTCGCTTAGAGACTATAGTGTGGAATGAAGAACATCCCGTCCAGGTTGTCTATGTTCTGGCAGTTCAGCACCCGGCACTTGGGGTTGTCCTTTGAAGGAATGCTCGTCCATTCCGCATAGTCGGTCGCATCACAGTAGTTGCTGTTTCGGACATAGCGGTCGTAGAGAGGAAGGCCGCGCGGTGAAGTGTAGCGAAAGATGACTGCGCCTTGGTTATGGATCGCTGCGCGCACGCTCTGGCAGCTCATGGTGAGCGGATTGTAGCGCGAGATCGCAAGCGCCGGCGAGGCGGCGAGCACAAGCGCGAGGGTAACGGCGATTTTTTTCATGGCACAATTTCTCCCTTAGATTTCCGGCACCTATATATACGCGCAAACGGGCCGCCGGTTTCAATGAATCGCGACTGTGAGATCCAGTTCCAGGAGACAGCAGCTATGAACCATGATGCCTATGCCGACGACTATCTCTCCGGTATTCTGAAATCCGTTAAAACCATCGCGCTGACGGGAGCTTCGCCCAATCCGGCCCGACCGAGCAATGGTGTCATGGGCTATCTGCTGTCGCGCGGCTACAAGGTTATTCCCGTTAATCCGGGGCAGGCGGGCAAGCAGATCCACGGGCAGACCGTTTACGCACGTCTTGCCGACATCCCCGAACCGGTCGACATGGTCGACGTCTTCCGCGCATCCGAATATCTTGACGGGGTGGTGGACGAGGCATTGGCACTTGATCCCCGCCCGCAGGTCGTGTGGGCACAGCTTGGCGTGAGCGACCATGCAGCCGCCGCCAAGGCCGAAGCCGGCGGTATCAAGGTCGTCATGAACCGCTGCCCGGCAATCGAGTATCCGCGTCTTTTCGGCTGACGCTGTCAGGCAGAACGGATTTTCTCCGGAACGCGCCGCGGTTGAAAAAGATCGCGGTTAACTTTCATGTTCGAGCGGCTATGATCGCGCCCGTCAACAATTGTACGGGAGGACGACATGGCCAAAAACGATCCGGGATTCAACACGCTGGCGATCCATGCGGGCGCGCAGCCCGATCCGGCGACCGGCGCGCGGATTACACCGATCTACCAGACCACGGCCTTCGTCTTCAACGATTCCGACCACGCCGCAGCCCTCTTCGGCCTGCAGCAATTTGGCAATATCTACACCCGCATCATGAATCCGACGCAGGCGGTCCTGGAAGAGCGCGTCGCAGCCCTTGAAGGCGGCACGGCAGCGCTCGCAGTCGCCTCCGGTCATGCAGCGCAGATGGTCGTTTTCCACACGCTGATGCGCCCCGGCGAAAATTTCGTCGCCGCCCGCCGCCTCTATGGCGGATCGATCAATCAGTTCGGCCATGCCTTCGAGAATTTCGGCTGGCAGGTGCGCTGGGCCGACCCTGAGAATCCCAGTGATTTCGAGAGCAGGATCGACGACAAGACGCGGGCGATCTTCATCGAAAGCCTTGCCAATCCGGGCGGCACCTTCGTCGATATTGCCGCGATCGCCGAAATCGCCCATCGTCACGACCTGCCGCTGATCGTCGACAACACCATGGCGACACCCTATCTCATTCGGCCCATCGAGCACGGTGCGGATATTGTCGTGCATTCCCTGACCAAGTTCCTCGGCGGGCACGGCAATTCCATGGGCGGCATCATCGTCGATGGCGGCACCTTCGACTGGTCGAAGACCGGCAATTACCCGATGCTCTCCAGCCCGCGGCCGGAATATAACGGCGTCGTACTGCACCAGACTTTCGGCAATTTTGCCTTCGCGATCGCCTGCCGTGTGCTCGGCCTGCGCGACCTCGGCCCGGCCATCTCGCCTTTCAACGCTTTCCTGATCCTGACCGGCATCGAGACGCTGCCGCTACGCATGCAGCGTCATAGCGACAATGCGATTGATGTTGCCAAATGGCTGAAGGCCCATTCCAAGATCGCCTGGGTGAATTATTCCGGCCTCGAAGATGATCCGAACCACGCCCTGCAGCAGCGCTATTCACCCAAGGGCGCCGGCTCGGTCTTCACCTTCGGCGTCAAGGGCGGCTACGAGGCTGGCAAGGCGCTGGTCGAGGGGTTGGAACTCTTCTCGCATCTCGCCAATATTGGCGATACACGCTCCCTCGTGATCCATCCGGCCTCCACCACGCACCGGCAGCTGACCGACGAGCAGAGGGTCGCCGCAGGCGCCGGACCGGACGTGGTGCGCCTCTCCGTTGGCATCGAGGACGTGAAGGACATCATCGCCGACCTCGAGCAGTCGCTGTCGAAGATCTGAGCGTCCCTCGCAACGCTTGTATTTTTGCAGACTACATTTGTCGGGATACAACCATGGGATCAGCGTCCGAGTGGAATAGACTCGGACGCGGCTTTCGTCCGATCGGACGAAAATCGCGGACCATTTAGAGCCCCAAGCCAAACTGGTTCGGCTGCGAAAAGTCTTTTATTCCGACTTTCGGCCAATCGCATCTCCTGTCGAACTGGAGTTTAGAGACGGTGCGGTGGCAAGTCGGGTCTGTCCTGAACGCATAACCTGGAAGGGAGACGTAGTGACTTGCCGACGTCCCGAACAACAGGCAAATCGTCAGTGCGACACAAAAAGGCTTCATGGTTGCCTCCCTTGTGGGATTAGGGGACGCATTTTCACATAGAGCAACGCTCTCGGACATATATCAATTTGTGCTAATACTGCAGCTGGGCGAGACGCCAGGCGAAGAAGACGGAGTGTCCTCCGCAGCAAAGGTTTGCAATTTTGCAGCCTGCGTTTGTTGGGATACAGCCATAGGATCAGCGTGCGATTCGAATAGAGTCGGGGCGATGGTCGGCGAGTTTTTGACTCTGCCGATGTCGCTCTTTTTGTGCTTAATCTTTGCCGCGAAGGACACTGAAGGAAAGGCTGACCATGCCAAACGCGATCTCCTTCGATATCGGCGGCGTCGAACCGGAAGTCGGCGCTCCCGCGGCCGAACGCATCATTTCGGGTAATCCGCAATTTCGCACCTGGAATCTCGAGGAGGCCGAGGGCGGCCTCTACGCCGGCATCTGGGAGGCAACGCCCGGCAAGTGGCGGATCGTCTATGAGGAGTGGGAATATTTCAGCCTGCTTTCCGGCTATTCGATCGTGACCGAGGATGGCGGCGAGCCGTTCCATCTCAAGGCCGGCGATCGCCTTGTCCTGAGGCCGGGCTTTAAAGGAACCTGGGAAGTCGTTGAAACGACTCGCAAGGATTATGTGATTAAGGCCTGAGCGCCGGGCCGGATAGAAGGTTTTTGATCCTTCTTATTAAGAGTGCCTACATCATCAAATGCTAAAGCTCATCTGCAGCGCATTGCGGACATGATGTCTCCTGCCGTCACCAAAGACATGCCCTTGCAATTCATCTTTTCGGGATTTGCATGTCGTCGAATCTTGCGCGTAGACGCGGTCGGTCTCAGACGTCTTCCATCATTGCGACAACCGTATGCTTCCTTGTCGTCGCTCTCGCGCTGACAGGCCTCATGGCCCATGTGGTCGTCGCGATGACACGATCTGCAAACGAGATCGACGATGCCAGGGCCACGCGCGCCGCCAGCGCGGCGATCGCAGCTCTTGTCAATCGCTTGAGCGCGACAACCACGGACAACGCCGTATGGGATGATGCCTATAAGGCGATCTCGTCTCCAGGCGCGGCGGACTGGGCCTATGAAAACTGGGGTAAAACAACCGCGGATTACCCGCTCTATGACGGCGCGGTCGTAATCGGCCCCGATCAATCTTCGATCGTCTCCGCATATGCCAAAGGTAAGCCTTTCCAGCCGAGCGCCTTTTTCGGCGAGGGCTTTTTCCAGCAGATCAACAAGGCTGCCGATGCCGGACAGGCGCCGGTGGTCAATTTCATCCGGACCGAAACGGGCATCGCGCTAATCGTATCGCAGGCAATCCAGCCTTTCACCGCAGAAGGCGAACTTCCGAAGCTGAGTGTGCTGAGCCTCTACAAGGATCTCACGCCTGAAGTTCTCGACATTCTTTCGGACGAACACGAACTCGACGGATTGCACCTTGCGACCGCGCCGGAGCCGGGCCTCTTGAACACACCCATCACGGACATGCAGGGCGGTGTCATCGGTCATCTTGTTTGGCCGAGCAAAGCGCCCGGCAGCGCCGTGTTTCACCAGGTCTATCCTTACATATCGGCCGCCATCATTATCCTTGTGATGTTCCTGGGGGGCGTTCTCCTGGTGGGCGCTTCCGAGGCGCGGCGCCTGCGCCAATTGGCACAAGCAGCGATTTTCGAAGCGAACCACGATAGCCTGAGCGGCCTGCTGAACAGGCAAGGGCTTCTCGCACTGCTGGAAGAAGTGCAGGGCACTGATCTTGCGCAGCCCCGGCTCTATCTGGTCGATCTCGATGGGTTCAAGGCTGTCAACGACGCATGGGGGCATGCGGTCGGCGATGACCTGATCCGGATCGTTTCGAACGCCCTGGTCGCCTGCCACCCTGAAGTCGTCGCTGCAGCCCGGTTGGGAGGCGACGAGTTTGCGCTGGTGCAGATTGGGTCTGCCGCGCCTGGAGAGATAGAAGCGACTATTCTGGCGCTGTTCGCCGAGCCCTTTAAAATCGATGGGCGGACGATCGAAGTTGGCGCAAGCATCGGCGCTGCCGCGCTTGACGGAGACCTACCGCCCTTGGAGCTTCTCCGCAGGGCGGATATGGCGCTTTACCGCGCCAAGGAAAATGGCAGGGGCCGAGCGATCGAATACGACCCGGAGCTCGATCGGGAGCGCCAGAAGGTCGCCGAAATGGAAGCTCTGTTGAAGAGCGCCATCAGCGATGGTGTGATCGAGGCGTTTTTCCAGCCTCTCGTCTCTGCTGCGACAGGCGCTGTCACGGGCCTTGAAGCACTGGCGCGTTGGCGAACTCCGACAGGAAACATAAGCCCGGAGATTTTCATTCCGCTCGCCGAAAGGTGCGGCCTCATCGATGCGCTTGGCGCCCTTATGCTGAAAACATCGATCGAGCATGCCAAGAACTGGCCCGGCCTGGCATTGTCGGTCAACGTTTCACCGGTCCAGCTCTGCAATCCGGAATTCGCCGCCGAAGTGATCTCGCTCCTGCAGGGCCTCGATTTCGATCCGAAGCGCCTGACATTGGAGATCACCGAAGGTGTTCTCATGACAAATCCGGACCAGGCCCGCCGGTCGATAGATCATCTCAAACAGGTTGGCATAAAATTCGCGCTTGATGACTTTGGCTGCGGCTATGCGAGCATCGGCGCGTTGCGGCAGTTCGGCTTTGATCGAATGAAGATCGACCGTTCGCTCGTATCCGCCCTCGACCAAAGCTCGAATGGTGCGGATGTACTTCGGGCAACCATCTCCCTGGCGACCGCGCTACAGATTCCGGTCACAGCGGAAGGCATCGAAAATGCGCACCAGGCTGAGATCCTGCGGGAGGCGGGCTGCGATCAATTGCAAGGCTATCTGATCGGAAAACCGATGTCGGCACTCGACATATCCAGCAAGCTCCGGGAGCATGCAGCGTGATGCCAGGCAGATCGTGCTAGCGCTCGGGCTGTCGTTCGGCTTGGGAGCATTTCGACCTCTAAAAACGACATTTTCAGGCATTGCTGCGGCAATCGACCGCAGCCCTGCGGCAATAGGGCCGCACCTCCTTCGGTAAGGCCCTGTTAACGCGTGATTCATTCGGAAGGTCAGTGCCTTCAGCGGCTTATGCACAGCTTTGCATGTCGCGGCGCCTGCCTCCGGCTGTCATCAAACTGCAATAATAGACGCCTAGCCCGCCTTCCCGTGACGAGGAAATTCAGCGCTCTCGACAATGGACACCCCCTCCATGGCGCCGGACCTCGTCGTCCTCTAGTTCCATCAGGGAAGAGTCGCAAATGCTCACCAAGAAACTTCTTTCGGCCTGCCTCGGCGCTGGCCTGGTTGCCGCTCTGGCAGTCTCGGCCTCCGCTGCTGACATTACCGGCGCTGGCTCCACCTTCGTCTATCCGGTTCTTTCGAAGTGGTCCGCGGACTACAACAAGGAAACCGGCGACAAGCTGAACTACCAGTCGATCGGTTCGGGTGGCGGTATTGCCCAGATCAAGGCTGCCACGGTTGACTTCGGCGCTTCCGATGCTCCGCTCAAGCCGGAAGACCTGACCGCTGGCGGCTTCGGCCAGTTCCCGCTGGTTGTCGGCGGTATCGTTCCCGTCATCAACGTCAAGGGCATCAAATCAGGCGAATTGAAGCTTTCGGGCAAGGTTCTCGCCGACATCTACCTCGGCAACGTCACCAAGTGGAACGACAAGGCAATCGCCGACCTGAACCCGGGCCTGAAGCTGCCCGACAGCCAGATCGCTGTTGTTCACCGTTCGGACGGCTCGGGCACCTCCTTCAACTGGACGAACTTCTTCTCAAAGGTAAACCCGGACTGGAAGTCGAAGGTTGGTGAAGGCACCGCGGTCAACTGGCCGGTCGGTATCGGCGGCAAGGGCAACGAAGGCGTTGCCGCATACGTCACCCGCGTCAAGGACTCCATCGGCTACGTCGAATACGCCTACGCCCTGCAGAACAAGCTGCCCTTCGTTCTCGTTCAGAACGCTGCCGGTCAGTATCCGAAGCCGAATGCCGAGAGCTTCTCGGCCGCCGCTGCAAGCGCAGAATGGGGCAAGGCCCAGGACTTCTACCTGATCATGACCAACGCTCCGGGCGAAAAGGCCTGGCCGATCACGGCAACCACCTGGGCCATCATGTACAAGGAGCCGAAGGACGCCGAGCGCTCCAAGGCTGCTTTCTCCTTCTTCAAGTGGGCTCTCGAAAAGGGCCAGAAGGAAGCGTCCTCGCTCGACTACGTTCCGCTTCCGGACACGCTCGTGAAGCAGATCGAAGACTACTGGACGGCCTCTTTCAAGAGCTGATCCTGACGAAACTGCGGTTGGGGCGGGAAGCTTTGCTTTCCGCCCCAAATGCCTTTGACACCCCCTCAAAGCAGCAGAGCGTACGGATATGAGCGAAGCATTGGCATCGCTGCCCGCCGACATCGCGGGCGTGAAGCGCCGCGACGGCGCCGCAGGCGATCGTATTTTCTTTTGGATAGTTTTGGGCTGCGGCCTGTTTGTTCTCTTTGCCCTGCTGGCAGCGGCGGTCTCCATGGCCATGGGCGGGCTTCTTGCCTTCCGCACGTTCGGCTTCGGCTTTCTGACCGGCACTGAATGGGACCCGGTTGCCGAGCGGTTCGCGGGTCTCGTGCCGATCTACGGCACGCTGGTGACCTCGGCACTCGCCATGATCATCGGTGTTCCCGTCAGCCTCGGTATTGCGGTGTTCATCACCGAGGTTGCGCCACGCTCCGTTCGCGGCCCGATCGGCGGCGCTGTCGAGCTTCTCGCCGGCATCCCCTCGATCATCTACGGCATGTGGGGTCTCTTCACCTTCGCGCCCTTCATGTCGGATTACATCCAGCCGGTGCTGATCGACTGGCTCGGCCCGATCCCGCTGATCGGCGCGCTGTTTTCGGGGGCTCCGCTCGGCATCGGCATGCTGACGTCGGGCATCGTGTTGGCGATCATGATCATCCCCTTCATCTCCTCCGTCATGCGCGACGTTTTCCTCGTCGTCCCCGCACAGCTGAAGGAATCGGCCTATGCGCTGGGCTCGACCAAGTGGGAAGTGGTGCGCGACATCGTCATCCCGCATACCCGGACGGCCGTCGTCGGCGGCATATTCCTCGGTCTCGGCCGCGCGCTCGGCGAGACCATGGCGGTCACCTTCGTTCTCGGCAACACTCACAATATAGCGGTGTCGCTGATGGAGCCTGGCACCTCGATTGCCGCAACGCTTGCCAACGAATTTGCAGAGGCTTCGGATGACCTCTACCGGTCGTCGCTCGCCGCACTCGGCCTGATCCTCTTCGTTGTCACCTTCATCGTCCTGGCTGCTGCCAAGCTGATGCTGGTGCGTATGGCAAAGCAGAGGGGAGAGTAATCATGGCTACCTATTCCGGTTCGCTCTACCGTCGGCGCCAGCTCAGCAGCGCCATCGCTCTGACGCTCTGCGGCATCGCCACCGTGCTTGGCCTCGTCTTCCTTGTCTGGATACTCTGGACAACGCTGATCCACGGCCTGTCCGCCCTGAGCCCCACGCTTTTGACGGAAATGACGCCGCCGCCTGGTGAAGATGGCGGCGGTCTCGCCAACGCCTTCATGGGCAGCCTGCTGATGGTCGTGCTTGCTGTTGTCATCGGCACGCCGATCGGGGTGCTCGCCGGCACCTACCTGTCGGAATTCGCCCGCGGCAAGAAGCTCGGCGAGGTCATTCGCTTCGTCAACGACATCCTGCTCTCGGCGCCCTCGATCATCATCGGCCTGTTCGTCTACGAGCTGGTTGTTCGCCCGACGGCACGCTTCTCCGGCTTTGCCGGCGGCATCGCGCTGGCCTTCATCTTCCTGCCGGTCGTGGTGCGCACGACCGACGAGATGCTGCGGCTGGTTCCTGACGTGATGCGCGAGGCAGCCCTGTCGCTCGGCATCCCGCGCTGGAAGGTCACGGTCAACGTCCTCTATCGCGCCGCGTCGACCGGCATCCTCACCGGTATCCTTCTGGCGATCGCCCGCATTTCGGGCGAGACCGCGCCATTGCTGTTCACGGCTCTGAACAACCAGTACTGGAGCCTCGATATGTCGCAGCCGATGGCGAACATCCCCGTTGTCATCTTCCAGTTCGCCATGAGCCCCTATGAGCAATGGCAGAATCTTGCGTGGGCCGGTGCCTTCGTGATGACGGCCGTCGTTCTAATCCTGAGCGTCGTATCGCGCTCCGTCCTGAACCGAAAAGGTGGGAAATGATGCTTCAGTCCCAAGACACTTTCGACGCCGCCAGCAAGTCGGAAAAGCCGATGGCCAAAGACAAGATCGCTCTCGAGAAAGTCAATTTCTATTACGGCGACGCCCACGCCATCAAGGATGTGAGCCTGAGCTTCCCTGAGCGCCAGGTTTCGGCCCTGATCGGTCCGTCGGGATGCGGCAAGTCCACGCTGCTGCGCATCCTGAACCGTATCTACATGCTGTATCCGAAGATGCGCGCCACCGGCTCGATCAAGCTCGACGGCAAGAATATCCTCGACCCGAGCTTCTCGATGAACGAGCTGCGCGCCCGCGTCGGCATGGTCTTCCAGAAGCCTGTGCCGTTCCCGATGTCGATCTATGACAACATCGCCTATGGCATTCGCCACCACGAGCGCCTCAACAAGGCCGACATGGATGTCCGCGTCGAACAGGCGTTGCGGCAGGCCGCCCTCTGGGATGAAGTCAAGGACAAGCTGAAGGGCAGCGGCCTCGGCCTTTCCGGCGGCCAGCAGCAGCGTCTTTGCATTGCCCGCGGGGTAGCACTGCGTCCGGAAGTTCTGCTGCTCGACGAGCCGACCTCGGCCCTTGACCCGATCTCGACTGCCAAGGTGGAAGAGCTGGTCGCGCAGCTGAAGGGCGAATTCACGATCGTCATCGTTACCCACAACATGCAGCAGGCAAGCCGCATCTCCGACAACACCGCCTTCATGTATCTCGGCGAGCTGATCGAATATGGCCCGACCACGCAGATCTTCCAGTCGCCGAAGATCAAGCGAACGGAAGATTATATCACCGGCCGCTACGGCTGATACGACATTCCCTCTGCGGAAACGAAAACGGCCGGCATGCGATGAGCATGCCGGCCGTTTCTTTCGTGATATCCGAAAAATGGCTTACCAGGCGAGATCCAGGCGGTCGAGGCCGTGGAAGTGATAGACGTCCTTGACGACGGGCGTCTTCGCAAGCTTGAGCCCCGGCAGGCGCTTGAACAGGATTGGCAGCACGACATTGAGCTCCAGCCGCGCCAGCGGCGCGCCGATGCAGAAGTGGATGCCGGCGCCGAAAGAAAGATTGGGCGCCTCGTTGCGGTCCGGCTTGAAGGCGAGGGGATCGCTGAATTTCGCCGGATCGAGATTGGCGGCGGCCAGGATCATGCTCACCTTGTCGCCGCGCCTGAACTCTATGCCGTCGATCTCGGCGGGTTCCAGCGCCCATCGCTGGAAGATGTGGACCGGCGCGCAGATGCGCAGCGATTCCTCGACGGTACGCTCGGTGGCGGTTTCGTCACGGAAAAGCTCGGCCGGATCGTAGTCGCTGTCCAGAATGACGCGCACCGAATTGCCGATCTGGTGGACCGTTGCCTCATGGCCGGCGTTGAGCAGCACGATGGTCGTCGAAACCAGTTCGTCTTCCGTCAGGTACTGGCCCTTGTGCTCGGTATGGATCATATGTGTCAGCAGGTCGTCGCGCGGTTCGGCCCGGCGCTCGGCAATGACCGTCTTCACATAGTCGGAAAACTCCCGTGCGGCCTGCTCGGCGGCATCTTTGTCCGCGCGGGTGCGCCCGAACATGTACATGCGCACATAGGAATGCGACCACTTGAGGAGCTGCGGCCCCATGTCTTCGGGAATGCCGATCATGCGGGCGATCATCGTCACCGGGATGATATCTGCGAAGGCGGAAAGAAGCTCCACCTCGCCCTTGTCGGCAAAGCCGTCGATCAGCCGGTTGGCGAGTTCTTCCAGCTCCGGCTTCATCTTCTCGACATGGCGCGAGACGAAGGCGCGGTTGACGAGCGTACGCAGCCGCGTGTGTTCCGGCGGCTCCAGCTCCAGCAGAGAATAGCGCTCCGCGAGATCGAAGGCGGCGATATGCGGTTCGGGCTCGGGAAGGCCGAGCTCCTCGCGGCTGGCAATATGCAGGATCTGCCGGCCGAAACGGCGGTCGCGCAGCAGCCCGTTTACATGATCATAGCCGGTGACGAACCACTGCTTCTGCTGTTCCCAGTAGAAGGTGGGACAATGGGCATGGAGCGCGGCATAGACCGCGTTCGGGTTGCCGTAGAAGGCCGGGTCGCTGCCGTCGAGCGAGACATGGCGGGTTGCGGGATCGATCTTGAGAAAGGGCGGTATCATCATGGGCAGAGGCTTAGCGGATTTGCCGTGCCTCGGAAAGATGGGCGCTTGGAGCTATTCCAGTAATGTAGTGCAGTGGTTTTTGCGCCCGGAATTGCGCAAAAACAAATGCTCTAGCCTGCGCGGGAGAGCACGCCCATGCGGCGAAGCGCTTCCACCTGATCGTCGACGGTCGGCACGAGTTCGCCGGCGTGGGAGTTGGGTTCGCCTGGCGCGGGCGCTGCCGTTTCTTCCTCGCCAAAGACGACCGTGCAGTTGCGGCCGGCGGCCTTTGCAGAATAGAGCGCCCGGTCGGCAGCCGAGACCAGCCGGTCGATATTGGCCTCGATCGCCGAGGAAAGCGCGATGCCGACGCTGACGGTGGCGGGGATCAGCGCCTCGCCCGTGCTGACGGGTAAGCGGCAGAATTCGGCGCGGATCGATTCCGCCAGCGCTTCCGCCTCGGTTTGGTCGCGGACGGTTACGAAGGCTGCGAATTCTTCGCCGCCCATGCGGCCGAAGATATTGTTCGGGATATACTGGCGGGCAAGGCGGGCAAAGGCGGTCAGGACGGCATCGCCGGATTGATGGCCGAAGCGGTCGTTGACGCGCTTGAAATGGTCGAGGTCGAAAAGGATGACACCGACCTGATGCTGCTCGTCATGTGCCTTTTCCTGGATCTTGTCGAAATAGCCGAGCAGACCGCGGCGGTTCAGCACGCCGGTCAGCGCGTCCGTCAGCGTCAGCACGCGCAGATGACGTTCCGACCGTTCCATGATGAGGCGGCAGGTAAGCGCAAAGGCGATGGTGAGCAGGAAGGCGCTCGCCATGGCGGCCGCACCGCTGAAATTCGTTGCCTGAGCATCCGAAGGCAGGATCAGCGCCATTGCGATGGCCACACCGAAGCACAGGAAGGCCTGCAGCACGAAGACGGCCATTAGGAAGACGCGCGTGCGTTCACGGCGGATATCACCGGCGGCAACCGCCATGCCGAGCGCAGTGGCGCCCGTCGCCGAAGCTAGATTGTAAAGAATGACCCGGTTGGAATAATCCTCGTTGATCCAGGGCAGGAAGACGCCCGCGAGCCAGATCGCCGGCGGCAGCAGCGCCCACCATTCCATTTTCTTGCGGTCGAGGGCCAGGAAGCCGGCAACCCAGGCGCTCTGTCCGAGCAAGGCGATGGCATTGCCGATTTCGATGGAAAGCAGGTTGGGGATTTCGCCGCGGGCCGCAACGAGTGCAAAACCGATGCCGCTAAACAGGAAGCCGAGCCCCCAAAAAAGGTAGGCGGCGCTTTTCCGGTTGTGGCGCCATGCCACGAACAGAACCAGAGCCAGCGTAAGGGCTTCGGAACACCAGATAGACAGACCTGTAGTGACATTGAACACGGCAGCAACCCCTTGAATAGTGGCCGCATCCTTGCCGAAGAAGCTCGCTGTTTGATTAATGACGGGAGGCTAGAGTCGGCAATCTGGCCGATATCTGCCGGTAAGCTTTCCGCCCGGTAAATGACCGCGACTTTCCTCGAGCGCGGTAAGCCTTCCTTCATCCTGTCATGGAGAAAAGCTGTGAGAGCGAAAGGGCTGGCCTCGCCGTTAACAGGCGCTTGGGAGAAACCGGATAGGGAAATGTCAAAGCCATATCTCGCGCGCCCTTCTTAACGTTATCCTTATGCGTGTCTTGAAGAGGGGGGCGGGGACACTCTATGTAGGGATAAGGCATTTTTCTTTGATTCCCGGCCTTCGCCGGAAAGACGTTAAAAGGACGCACATGAGAAACCCAGTCGATACCGCTATGGCACTCGTGCCGATGGTTGTGGAACAGACCAATCGCGGTGAACGCTCCTACGACATCTATTCCCGCCTGCTCAAGGAACGCATCATCTTCCTGACGGGCCCTGTCGAGGACCATATGGCGACACTCGTCTGCGCCCAGCTTCTCTTCCTCGAGGCCGAAAATCCGAAGAAGGAAATCGCGCTCTACATCAATTCGCCGGGTGGTGTCGTCACTGCCGGTATGGCGATCTACGACACGATGCAGTTCATCAAGCCGGCCGTATCGACGCTCTGCGTCGGCCAGGCCGCTTCCATGGGCTCGCTGCTTCTGGCCGCCGGTCACAAGGACATGCGTTTCGCCACGCCGAATTCCCGCATCATGGTTCACCAGCCCTCGGGTGGTTTCCAGGGTCAGGCATCGGATATCGAGCGTCATGCCCGCGACATCATCAAGATGAAGCGCCGCCTCAACGAGGTCTATGTGAAGCACACCGGCCGTACGTACGAGGAGGTCGAAAAGACCCTCGATCGCGACCATTTCATGGATGCTGACGAGGCCCAGACCTGGGGCGTCATCGACAAGGTTCTGACCTCGCGCATCGAAATGGAAGGCGATCAGGCCTAGTAATTAATAGGGATGGTATTTTCGCCGCCACAGTTCTATCCCATTTGTGATTGAACAAGGGGTTTCATCTGGCGGCGGAGACGCTAATAGTAACTATTAATGCTATGTTGAATTTTTGTGACATAGCATTCGGCATTCGAAGGGGAATTCGTTGCCGCCGGTACCCGGACATGATTGATTGGGCCCGGTTCGTACCCCCTGAAGCCTTTGTCGGCAGAAACTCCGGGTAGGGAGCGCCGTCAGGGAGCTGATTGAGTGGACCGCGATTTCGCGTTCGAAATGCGGCGTGCTGGAAGGAAAGTGATATGAGCAAGGTCAGCGGCAGCAACGGCGGCGACAGTAAGAACACCCTCTATTGTTCTTTCTGCGGAAAGAGCCAGCATGAAGTCCGGAAGCTTATTGCCGGACCGACCGTGTTTATCTGCGATGAATGCGTCGAATTGTGCATGGACATCATCCGCGAGGAGAACAAGTCCTCGATGGTCAAGTCCCGTGACGGCGTTCCCACGCCCCAGGACATCATCAAGGTCCTCGATGAATATGTCATCGGCCAGCGTCAGGCGAAGAAAATCCTGTCGGTCGCCGTTCACAACCACTACAAGCGTCTCGCACACGCCTCGAAGAATGGCGATGTCGAGCTGGCGAAGTCGAACATCATGCTGGTCGGCCCGACCGGCTGCGGCAAGACCTATCTTGCCCAGACGCTCGCCCGCATCATTGACGTTCCCTTCACGATGGCCGACGCGACCACGCTGACGGAAGCCGGCTATGTCGGTGAAGACGTCGAAAACATCATCCTGAAGCTTCTGCAGGCTGCGGACTATAATGTCGAGCGCGCTCAGCGCGGCATCGTCTACATCGACGAAGTCGACAAGATCTCCCGCAAGTCCGACAACCCGTCCATCACCCGTGACGTATCGGGCGAGGGCGTGCAGCAGGCGCTTCTGAAGATCATGGAAGGCACGGTTGCCTCGGTACCGCCGCAGGGCGGCCGCAAGCATCCTCAGCAGGAATTCCTGCAGGTCGACACGACGAACATCCTGTTCATCTGCGGCGGTGCTTTCGCCGGTCTCGACAAGATCATCTCTGCCCGTGGCGAGAAGACTTCGATCGGCTTTGGTGCAACTGTCAAGGCACCGGACGACCGCCGCGTCGGCGAAGTGCTGCGCGAACTGGAGCCGGAAGATCTGGTCAAGTTCGGCCTCATCCCGGAATTCATCGGTCGTCTGCCGGTTCTGGCAACGCTTGAGGACCTCGATGAGGACGCGCTGATCCAGATCCTGTCCGAGCCGAAGAACGCGCTGATCAAGCAGTACCAGCGCCTGTTCGAGATGGAAGACGTCGAACTCACCTTCCACGAGGACGCATTGCGTGAAATCGCCCGCAAGGCGATCATCCGCAAGACCGGCGCCCGCGGCCTGCGTTCGATCATGGAAAAGATCCTGCTCGATACGATGTTCGAACTGCCGGCGCTGGAAGGCGTGCGCGAGGTCGTCATCTCGGAAGAGGTCGCCCGCGGCTCGGCCCGTCCGCTGTATATCTACGCCGACCGCCAGGACGAGAAGGCAAACGTCTCGGCCTGAAGCTTGGGTTAAAAACCGCCATTTTAAGGGGCTTGCCTTGTGCAGGCCCCTTTCTATTTGAAAACCTATGCCAGGCGCTGATAATAGTTGCGGGCAAGGTTGAAAACAGCCTTGGCCGATATTGCGCAAAGGATGACCCTTGGCAATGATGCTGTGATTCCGTAGCGTGTTGCTGGTGTTGTTATTTTAGGCCGTTCGGAAATGGTCAGCGTCGCTCCAGATAGGCGCTTCATTGTGTTGGCGTTCCATGTAATAAAGCTGTCACAACCGTGGAACGCGGGCGTTAACGTGGCTTGAAAAGCGTAGTCAGAACCTCCACTTGTAACAGCAAGTGAGAGTGCCGGCCGGTCCCAAGCGGCCGCGCCAAAGAGCCCGGTAACGGGACGATGGAAAGGAATAAAAATGACGAAGAAAACGTCTGTAGCGAGCAGCACCGCTTATCCTGTTCTCCCCCTGCGCGACATCGTGGTTTTCCCCCATATGATCGTGCCGCTGTTCGTCGGGCGGGAAAAGTCGATCCGCGCGCTCGAAGAGGTCATGGGTTCCGACAAGCAGATCATGCTGGTCACCCAGATCAACGCCAGCGATGACGATCCGGATCCGTCTGCGATCCACCGCGTCGGTACGGTTGCCAACGTGCTGCAGCTCCTGAAGCTTCCTGACGGCACCGTGAAGGTTTTGGTCGAAGGCCGCGCACGCGCCGAGATCGATACCTATACGAGCCGCGAAGATTTCTACGAAGCCCTCGGCCATGTGCTCGAAGAGCCGCATGACGATCCGGTAGAGCTGGAAGCCCTGTCGCGTTCGGTCGTGTCGGAATTCGAGAGCTACGTGAAGCTCAACAAGAAGATTTCGCCCGAGGTTGTCGGTGCGGCAAGCCAGATCGACGACTATTCAAAGCTCGCCGATACGGTCGCCTCGCACCTCTCGATCAAGATCACCGAGAAGCAGGAGATGCTGGAGACCACCAGCGTCAAGGCCCGCCTCGAAAAGGCTCTCGGCTTCATGGAAGGCGAGATCTCGGTCCTGCAGGTCGAAAAGCGCATCCGTTCGCGCGTCAAGCGCCAGATGGAGAAGACCCAGCGCGAATACTACCTGAATGAGCAGATGAAGGCGATCCAGAAGGAACTCGGCGACGGCGAGGAAGGCCGCGACGAGATGAGCGAACTGGAAGAGCGCATCGCCAAGACGAAGTTGTCCAAGGAAGCCCGTGAAAAGGCCGATGCGGAACTGAAGAAGCTGCGCCAGATGAGCCCGATGTCGGCTGAAGCCACCGTCGTGCGCAATTATCTGGACTGGCTGCTCGGTATCCCCTGGGGCAAGAAGTCGAAGATCAAGGCCGATCTCAACAATGCCGAGAAGATCCTCGAAGCTGATCATTTCGGTCTTGAGAAGGTCAAGGAGCGCATCGTCGAGTATCTGGCTGTTCAGGCCCGCGCCACCAAGATCAAGGGTCCGATCCTGTGCCTCGTCGGCCCTCCGGGCGTCGGCAAGACCTCGCTCGCCCAGTCGATCGCCAAGGCAACCGGCCGTGAATATGTCCGCATGGCTCTTGGCGGCGTTCGTGACGAAGCTGAAATCCGCGGTCACCGCCGCACTTATATCGGCTCGATGCCCGGCAAGGTCATCCAGTCGATGAAGAAGGCGAAGAAGTCGAACCCGCTGTTCCTGCTCGACGAAATCGACAAGCTCGGCCAGGACTATCGCGGTGATCCGTCTTCGGCTCTGCTGGAAGTGCTCGACCCGGCACAGAACTCGACCTTCATGGATCACTACCTGGAAGTCGAATACGACCTGTCGGACGTGATGTTCATCACGACGGCGAATACGCTGAACATCCCGGCTCCGCTGATGGACCGCATGGAGATCATCCGTATCGCCGGCTATACCGAAGACGAAAAGCGCGAGATCGCCAAGCGGCACCTGCTGCCGAAGGCCATTAAGGAACATGCGCTGCAGCCGAACGAATTCTCGGTCAGCGACGATGCCCTGATGGCGATCAGCCAGCAGTACACCCGCGAAGCCGGCGTGCGTAACTTCGAACGCGAATTGATGAAGCTCGCCCGCAAGGCGGTCACCGAGATCATCAAGGGCAAGACGAAGTCGGTTCACGTCACGGCAGCGAATATCGACGACTATCTCGGCGTTCCGCGCTTCCGCCACGGCGAAGCTGAACGCGAAGATCAGGTCGGTGTTGTCACGGGTCTTGCCTGGACGGAAGTCGGCGGTGAGTTGCTGACGATCGAAGGCGTCATGATGCCCGGTAAGGGCCGCATGACCGTCACCGGCAACCTGAAGGAAGTCATGAAGGAATCGATTTCGGCAGCGGCTTCCTACGTCCGCTCGCGCGCCGTCGATTTCGGCATCGAACCGCCGCGCTTCGACAAGAGCGACATCCACGTGCACGTGCCGGAAGGTGCAACGCCGAAGGATGGTCCGTCTGCCGGCGTCGCGATGGCAACCGCGATCGTCTCGATCATGACCGGCATTCCGGTCAACAAGGATGTGGCAATGACGGGTGAGATCACCCTGCGCGGCCGCGTCCTGCCGATCGGTGGCCTGAAGGAAAAGCTGCTTGCGGCTCTGCGCGGCGGCATCAAGAAGGTGCTGATTCCGGAAGAGAACGCCAAGGACTTGGCCGAAATTCCTGACAACGTGAAGAACAGCATGGAGATCATTCCGGTCTCCCGTATGGGCGAGGTGATCAAGCACGCGCTGGTCCGTCGTCCCGAGCCGATCGAATGGGATGGCACGGTTGAAACGCCCGTCATCGCGACTGTCGAAGGGCTCGATGATGCAGGTGCAGCCATCGCTCATTGAGCTTTGGCGGCCACATTTAAGCCCAATTGTTGCAAATCGTGAAAAAGGCCGGCGGAAACGCCGGCCTTTTTTGTGAAAACGTCATGTAGACGCTTGCTTTTCCTTGATTTGCAGGGTTTTTGGGTTCTCGGCGGGCCTGATGAAAGCGATTTCTGCGCCTAGCTTACAGATTGAGTTGTTTCAAACCATTTAGAAAGGGGTGGAAACATGAACAAGAATGAACTCGTGTCCGCAGTAGCCGAAAAGGCTGGACTGACGAAGTCTGATGCAGCATCTGCCGTCGACGCAGTTTTCGACGTTGTACAGGCTGAACTGAAGAGCAAGGGCGACGTTCGCCTCGCTGGCTTCGGCAGCTTCACCGTTTCCCATCGCGCTGCCACGAAGGGCCGTAACCCTTCGACCGGCGCCGAAGTCGACATCCCGGCACGCAACGTGCCGAAGTTCACGCCCGGCAAGGGCCTGAAGGACGCCGTCAACGGCTGATACGAGATAGTCCGCCGGCCGTAAACGAGAACGGCCGCGCAGGATTTTGAGGGGTTCGGCATTGCCGGACCCCTTTTTGTTTTAGGCGCTTGCCGCACGCCGCGCTTTGTCTTACGACACCTGTGTTCTCAGGGCGGGGTGAAAGTCCCCACCGGCGGTAAGGGTTTCGGCCCGAGCCCGCGAGCGCCTTTCGAAGCTTCGGTCAAGGAAGGGTCAGCAGATCCGGTGTGATTCCGGAGCCGACGGTTAAAGTCCGGATGAAAGAGAATGAGCATGGCCGTGCGGGGCAGGGGACTGCCGCGTCTGCGTGCCGTCGCCTCATGCGTCCTGATTTATGTTTGGTCCCTGTACTGGATGGAAGACATGAATCAGAATTCCCTAGCCGTCTCGCATTCCCGCGCCTTCGCCGGCGCGGCCTTCATGGTGGCCGGAGGCGTTGCCTTCTCGCTTCTCAATGTCGTCACCCAATGGCTGACCATGACGCTTGCCTTCCCGGCGGCTTCTGCAGCCTTCTGGCAATATGGCTTCGCCTTTCTCTTCTCCTTGCCCTTCCTGCGCAGGGCCGGCCTATCGGCGATGCGCACCAGCTATCCCTGGCGGCATGTCGTGCGCGTTGCCTTTGCCGCACTTGGCGTCGAAGCCTGGGTCTCCGGTCTCGCCTCGGTGCCGATCTGGCAGGCGATCGCGCTTGTGATGACCTCGCCGTTCTTCATCATTCTCGGCGCGCGCCTGTTCCTCGGTGAGCGCGTCGGGCCTGCTCGCTGGATGGCAACGGGTGTCGGCTTTGTCGGTGCGATGATCATCCTCCAGCCATGGTCGGACAGCTTCACCTGGGCCGCCCTCCTGCCTGTCCTCTCGGCGCTTCTCTGGGGTGCTTCGTCGCTCATCACCAAGAGCCTGACGGGCATCGAGAAACCGGAGACGATTACCGTCTGGCTGCTGGTGTTGCTCGCGCCGATCAATGGCAGCCTGGCACTTGCAGCGGGCCTCGCCGTGCCGACAGGCGCAACGCTTGCGCTCTTCCTCCTGGCCGGCCTTCTGACAGTCGTGGCGCAATATCTGCTGACGCTCGCCTATGCCAGCGCCGATGCCGCCTATGTGCAGCCCTTCGATGACCTGAAACTGCCGCTGAACGTACTCGCCGGCTGGCTTTTCTTCGGCTATGCGCCGGCTGGTTATCTGTGGCTGGGCGCCGCGCTCATTCTCGCCGCCTCGCTCTTCATTATGCGCAGCGAGATGCGTCGCGAGCGGCAGGCAGCCTGACGCAAACTGTACAAAATGTCGCAGCCTGTCATGTCTCTGTCATGGCAGTCCCGCAAAAACCCTCTGTTCGATTTTTCGGCATTGGGGGATTTTTCAATGACATCGTCTTCGCGCAAGGCAGCGCTCGCTGCCGTGCTTCTTGCATCCGTTGCGGTCCCGGCAGCAGCGGAACCGGTTTTCAACCGCATCGCCTCTTTCCCGGTCACAACAAATCTGCCGGCCGACAAGGACAAGCTTTCGGCCACCTCGGCCGAAATCATCACCGCTTCGCAGGATGGCAACACGCTGATCTACAGCGACAGCCCGCTCGGCGCGATCGGCTTCATCGACATCACCGATGCCAAGGCACCCAAGGCCGGTGGCGCGCTGATGATGGACGGTGAGCCGACCTCGGTTACGACAGCAGCCGGCAAGGCGCTCGTCGCCGTTAACACCGGCGAAAGCAAGCAGAAGCCGTCGGGCCGTCTGGCAATTGTCGATATCGCTTCGAAGAAGATCGACGCGACCTGTGACCTCGGCGGCCAGCCCGATTCGATCGCCCTCAACAAGGACAGGACGCTCGGGACAATCGCGATCGAAAACGAACGCGATGAAGAGGTCAACGACGGCAAGATCCCGCAGATGCCGGCAGGCGACCTCGTCGTCTTCCAGGTCAAGACCGACGGCACCGTCGATTGCGGCACGATCAAGCACGTTGCGCTCACCGGTCTTGCAGGCGTTGCCCCTGAAGACCCGGAGCCAGAATTCGTTTCCTTCAACAGCCAAAACGAAATTGCGCTTACGCTGCAGGAAAATAACGAGATCATTATTCTCGACGGCACGACCGGCACGGTGAAGACGCATTTCACCGCCGGCAGCGTCGACCTCACCGGCATCGACACCAAGCGCGACGGCGCCCTGAAGTTCACCGGCGAGAAGAAGGGCGTCCCGCGTGAGCCCGACGCGGTCAAGTGGTTGGACGATAACCGTATCGTCGTTGCCAACGAAGGCGACTACGAAGGCGGCTCGCGAGGCTTCACCGTCTTCGACAAGACCGGCAAGGTTCTCTTCGAATCCGGCAGTTCCTTCGAGCGCGCCGTTGCCGCTCTCGGCCATTATCCGGAAAGCCGCTCTTCGTCGAAGGGCGTCGAGCCGGAAGGTCTCGAAGCGGCCAAGTTCGGTGATGACAACCTGTTCTTCCTGCTTGCCGAACGCGCTTCCGTTGTCGGTGTCTACAAGGACACGGGTGCCGATCCGGAACTGCTGCAGATCCTGCCGTCGGGCATTTCTCCGGAAGGCGCAATCGCCATTCCCCAGCGTAACCTGTTCGCTACTGCCAACGAGCTTGATCTCGGCAAGGACGGCGGTGCGCGTTCGCACGTCATGATCTACGAGCGCGGCGAAGGCGAGAAGGCCTATCCGCATATCGTCTCCGCAGAGAAGGACGGCAACCCGATCGGCTTTGCAGCGCTTTCGGGCCTCGCCGCCGTTCCGGGCAAGCCGGGCATGCTCTACGCCGTCAGCGACAGCGTCCTCGGTTCGCAGCCGACGATTTACACGATCGACGCCACCAAGAAGCCGGCCGTTATCACCGATGCCCTCATCGTCAAGCGTGACGGCGCTCCGGCCCAGAAACTCGACATCGAAGGCATCGCCGTTGGCGCCGATGGTTCTTTCTGGCTCGCTTCGGAAGGTTATACCGAGCGCCTGGTGCCGCACGCGCTCTATAACGTCACCGCCAAGGGCGACATCAAAGCCGAGATCGCCCTTCCGAAGGAACTGCTCGCCAACGAAATCCGCTATGGCTTCGAAGGTGTCACGATCATCGGCACCGGCGATGACGCAACGCTGTGGATGGCCGTTCAGCGCGAATGGAACGATGACGAGAAGGGTTTTGTGAAGCTCGTTTCCTATAACCCGAAGAAGAAGGAATGGGGCGGCGTACGCTACCCGCTCGACAAGAGCGAGAGTGGTTGGGTCGGTCTTTCCGAAATCACGGCTCAGGGAGACAGCGTCTACATTATCGAGCGTGACAATCTCGTCGGCGACGCGGCCAAGCTGAAGAAGCTCTACAAGGTCGCAATCTCCGACCTGAAGCCGGGCAAGCTCGGCGGCGAACTGCCTGTCGTCAAGAAGACGGAAGCCCATGACTTCATCGGCGACCTGAAGTCGGCCACCAACGGCTACGTTCTCGACAAGCTGGAAGGTTTCGCCTTCGACGCGTCGGGCAAGGCCTTTGCGGTGACCGACAATGACGGTGTCAGCGATTCTTCGGGCGAAACCCTATTCTTCCCGGTCAACCTGTCCGCCACGAACTGAGCTCGCATTCCCGCGAAATGGAGAGGCCGGGCTTTGCCTGGCCTTTTCCTTGGCCCGACCATGCTGACGGCGTGACCGGGTTAGGCCATGAATTTGGGCAGTGCGGCGGCCAATGCGTCGACCGCAAGACGGATCCTGAGCGGCAGGTGCGGCGTCTGCAGCCACAGCGCATGGCAGTCGTAGAGAAATTCCGGCTGACCTGGCAGCAGCACTTCGAGCGTCCCGGCCTGCACGCGCTCGCGGATGAGCCAGTAGGGTAGCCAGGCAAGCCCCATGCCGGCTGCCGCCGCATCTGCAATTGCATCGAGATCATCGAGCCGCAATCGGCCGTTTGGCCGAACTTCTACTGGAGCCTGGTCTCCATCCGGGAAGAGCCATGGGCTGAAGCGCGCGGAGCGCGCGTAGATGATTGCATCGTGCTTGCCGATATCTTCGACAGTCTCCGGTCTGCCATGAGCATCGAGATAGTTCGCCGAGGCGCAGACCACCATGCGCTGGCGCGAGACCCGCCGCGCGATGATCCCTGACCTGTCAGCGAGTTCCCCGGTACGGATCGCGAGATCGTAGCCGTCATCGGCGAGATCGGTAATGGGGTCGCTGAGCGATAGATCGAGTTCGAGGCTCGGATACCGCCTTGCAAGATCGAGCAGAACCGGAAGCACGCAATGCCGGCCGAAATGCGCGGGCATGGTGACGCGCAGCTTTCCACATGGTTCGGAAAGATGGTCGAACGCGAGCGCGTCCGCGGCTTCGGTCTCGGCGAGGATCACCCGGCAGCGCTCGTAATAGGCGCGTCCAAAATCCGTAAGGCTCTGGCGGCGCGTTGTCCGGGTGATAAGGCTGACTCCCAATCGCTCCTCAAGAAAGCGGATATGCTTGCCGACCATCGGACCGGAGAGGCCGAGTGCTGCTGCCGCTGCCGCAAACGAGCCCAGATCAACGGCCTTCACGAAGACGGTCATGCTGGTAAGGCGATCCATATTGAAAACTCACAGTTTCTTCTGTCTTTCTCAGAGCCCAATTTATCTCCACCAATCCAATTGGCATAGATCATTCAGTCCGATTGTTTTGGAGTTGATGGGAAATGGCACGCATAATCCGCTTTCATGAATTTGGCGGTCCTGACGTTCTCCGCATTGAGGATATGGATATTCCAGCCCCTGGACCGGGACAGGTTCAGATCCGCGTCAAGGCTCTTGGGATCAATCGGGCTGAGGCCCTGCTGAGATCCGGTACCTATATCGAAACCGCGCCGCTGCCGTCGGGCCTTGGCCTCGAGGCGGCAGGCATCATCGAGGCGGTAGGGGAGGGCGTGGACGGCTTTGCGCCCGGCGACGCTGTCAGCGTCATCCCGCCGATCTCGATGGTCCGCTCGCCGGCTTATGGAGAACTGGTCACATTTCCCGCCGCATCTGTTGTCAGGCACCCGCCGACACTTTCCTGGGAGGAGGCTGCTGCTCTCTGGATGCCGTATCTGACTGCTTACGGCGCCCTGATCGATATCGCCCGACTATCAAGGGGGGAGTTCGTCGCTATTACCGCTGCATCGAGCAGCGTAGGTCTTGCCGCAATCCAGATCGCCAACGTGATCGGCGCCACGCCGATTGCGATTACGAGAACCTCTTCAAAGCGTCGGGCATTGCAGGAGGCCGGTGCCGCGCATGTGATCGCCTCGCAGGAGGAGGACTTGCAAGCGCGGCTAAGGGAGATCGCCGGAGAAGGAGGTGTTCGGGTCGTCCTCGACGCCGTGGCCGGACCTATCTTCGAGCCGTTGACGGCGGCGATGTCCTCGGGCGGCATTCTTATCGAATATGGTGGATTAAGCCCGCAGCCAACACCGTTTCCGTTGCCTGCCGTGCTCGGCAAATGCCTGCTGCTGCGCGGCTATCTCGTCCATGAGATCATTCGCGATCCGATACGACTTCAGGCCGCAAAGACCTTTATTTTCGATGGGCTCGCGTCCGGCGCGCTGAAGCCTCTCATAGCAAAGACGTTCCCCTTCGAGCAGATCGCCGAAGCGCATCGGTTCCTGGAAACGAATGAGCAGTTCGGCAAGATCGTCGTGACCGTCTGATGTGGTCCTGCTGGGGATCATGTCTCAATCCCGGCCTGCAAGTTGCTGGCCGGGATTGATGGTCTGAAGGGCCTACCAGCGCTGATGCACATGCGGAGCGATCAGCCGCCCGTAAACCTCCCGGGTCGCCGTCATGACATCAGCCGACAGCGGCGCCAGATCGGCGGCGGCAGCGTTCGCCTTGGCCTGCTCGGCATTGCGCGCGCCGGGAATGACGACGGTGACAGCTTCTGCCATCAGGATCCAGCGCAGCGCAAAGGCTGCCATGCCGGCGCCTGCTGGAACGAGCTTGCGCACTTCCTCGACCGCCTGCAGGCCGACCTCGAAGGGCACGCCCGCAAAGGTTTCGCCGACATCGAAGGCCTCGCCGTTGCGGTTGAAGTTGCGGTGATCGTCGCTGGCGAACTTGGTGTCGCGGGTGATCTTGCCGGAGAGCAGGCCGCTTGCAAGCGGCACACGGGCGATGATCGCCACGTTCTTGCGGCGGGCCTCACCGAAGAACAGGTGGTCGGGACGCTGGCGGAAGATATTGTAGATGATCTGGATGCTGACGACGCCAGGATATTCGATCGCCTTCAAGGCTTCCTCGACCTTTTCCACGCTGACGCCATAGCCCTTGATCTTGCCTGCCTTCTGCAGATCGTCGAGGACAGCGAAAACCTCGGGGCGATAGAACACTTCCGTCGGAGGGCAGTGGAGCTGTACGAGGTCGAGGCTGTCCACTTGCAGATTCTTCAGGCTGCGGTCGATGAAGCCTTCGAGATTGGCCTTGTTGTAGCCCTCAGCGACATGCGGGTTGAGACGGCGGCCGGCCTTGGTCGCAACCATAGGGCGCTCGCCGCCGCGCGTCTTCAGCACGTCGGCGATGATCTTCTCGGAGCGGCCATCACCGTAGACGTCAGCGGTATCGATGAAGGTCATGCCGGCATCGAGTGCGGCATTCAGCGCGGCACGGCCGTCCGCTTCGCTGACATCACCCCAGGAACCGCCAATCTGCCAGGCGCCGAAGCCGACATCGGTAACGGTGAAGGGCAGGCGGCCGAAAGCATGATGTTTCATGAAAAATCCTCCGTTCGTGATGAAAGGCCCTCGCAGTAGCAGCTGCCGGATAGAGCGGCAATCGCCGATACCGCTTGGATCGCCTGCTGCGATGAAATACCCTTGCCCAAGACGGCTTCGACTGCGCACGACGGAAGAACGGAAAGAACATGGATATCAAGACTGCGGGCGCACGCCCCTCCACCAAAGGCCGGGCCGACTATTTTACCGGTTCCGTACGACTGGATCCGCTTATCGATGCGCCGGATCCCGCCCGCGTGCAGGCCACGCACGTGACCTTCGAACCCGGCGCGCGCACGACCTGGCACACGCATCCCTTGGGGCAGACGCTGATCGTTACGTCAGGCAGAGGGCTTGCGCAGACCTGGGGTGGAGACATCAGGGAAATCCGTGCCGGCGATGTGGTCTGGTTCGCGCCGGGCGAGAAGCATTGGCATGGGGCCAGTGCGGAGACTGGCATGAGCCATATTGCCATCCAGGAAGCGTTGAACGGCAGCGTGGCAGACTGGCTGGAGCAGGTCAGTGACGAGCAGTATGCTGGCAAGGCCTGAGGGTAGCGGTGGCCGTGCAGCATGATTCGGAGACTGGGCGGGTGCCGTCGCGTGTGAACGGTAACAGCTCACGACACGCCTAGGCTTCTCAGCCTGTGGAAAAGTTCCTCGACAGGCGTAAGTGGTCGCGAAGGCGATGCAATGGCCTGCAGGCGGGGCAGGGAGCGCCCGCGTCACGAACGCGAATTTGCCGGTTCTGCGGGAGATTGGCGAAGCGGTTCCGAAACAATTTCAGCACTGTCATGGTTTTGTCTCCAAACCTGCTTGACACTAAAAGGCGAACCCCTTAGTTAGCCGCTCATCCCAACGGCCAGCCCGTTCGGAGAGGGTGCTCAGGCACCGGATTGCTTGAAAGAATGCGGGTGTAGCTCAGTCGGTTAGAGTGCCGGCCTGTCACGCCGGAGGTCGCGGGTTCGAGCCCCGTCACTCGCGCCAATTCAAGCAGGCGTCAAATTGACGCTATCTGTCCGGTTCGTGATATCCTCACGGTCCGAAAGGTCCAATGCGCGGGTGTAGCTCAGTCGGTTAGAGTGCCGGCCTGTCACGCCGGAGGTCGCGGGTTCGAGCCCCGTCACTCGCGCCATTTATCTTCAAAAAGCCATGCAGTTTCCGAGGGTCAGCCATGCGGCCTTCCGCGACATTTGCGGATTTGTCGCGACATCGTTGCATCTGCTTGATAATGTCCGTCTCACGCTGTTCGAATAGCTTCTGTAAAAGTCTTGCGCCGGGGCTCCGGCTGCGCTAACCACGGCTTGTTGCAACGCACGTTCGCTTGCCGGGCATTTGCCCAGTTGCGCCGCCCGGCGCCGCCCGCAAGCAGGGATGAACATGATGACTGAACTGCTCAGTTCCTATATTCCGATCGCTATTTTCATCGGTATCGCGCTCGTTATCGGCCTGGCGCTGCTCATTGCGCCGTTTGCCGTTGCGTTCAAGGCGCCCGATTCGGAAAAGCTTTCGGCCTACGAATGCGGCTTCAACGCATTCGATGACGCTCGCATGAAGTTCGACATCCGCTTCTACCTCGTGTCGATTCTCTTCATCATCTTCGATCTCGAAGTCGCCTTCCTCTTCCCGTGGGCCGTTTCCTTCGGTGCCATCGGCTGGTTCGGCTTCTGGTCCATGATGGTCTTCCTCTTCGTGCTGACCATTGGCTTTATCTATGAATGGAAGAAGGGAGCCCTGGAATGGGAGTAGCCCCCGCTGGCAATCAGACGCTCGTAGCGCCGCAGCCGAAGGGGATCATCGATCCCTCGACCGGCAAGCCGATCGGCAGCAACGACGCGTTTTTTGGCGAGATCAACAATGAGCTCGCCGACAAGGGTTTCCTCGTCACGTCGACCGACGAGCTGATCAACTGGGCTCGTACCGGCTCGCTGATGTGGATGACCTTCGGTCTCGCCTGCTGCGCCGTCGAGATGATGCAGCTGTCCATGCCGCGTTACGACGTCGAACGCTTCGGCTTTGCGCCGCGTGCTTCGCCGCGCCAGTCGGACGTCATGATCGTTGCCGGCACGCTGACCAACAAGATGGCGCCTGCGCTTCGCAAGGTCTATGACCAGATGCCTGAGCCGCGCTACGTCATCTCGATGGGCTCCTGCGCCAACGGCGGCGGCTACTATCACTATTCCTATTCGGTTGTTCGTGGTTGCGACCGCGTCGTACCGATCGACATCTATGTGCCGGGCTGTCCCCCCACAGCCGAAGCGCTGCTTTACGGCGTGCTTCTGCTGCAGAAGAAGATCCGCCGCACCGGCACGATCGAACGCTAAGGGCAAGGACAGGACATTATGAGCGAAGCCCTCACTGAGCTTTCGTCGTACCTTTCGGAAGCGCGCGGCAACCTGATTGCCGCCTCGCAGCTCAAGTATGGTGAGCTGACGCTGACGACGACCGGCGACAATCTGATTCCGCTGCTGACTTTCCTGCGCGACGATGCCAAGTGCGGCTTCGTCAACCTGACGGACATCTGCGGTGTGGACTGGCCGCAGCGCGAACTGCGCTTCGATGTCGTCTATCATATTCTGTCGCCCAAGAAGAACCTGCGTATCCGCGTGAAGGTGGCAACAGACGAAGATACGCCGGTTCCGTCCGCCTGCGCCGTCTATCCGGGCGCCGACTGGTTCGAGCGCGAGACCTGGGACATGTACGGCGTGCTCTTCACCGGCCATCCGGACCTGCGCCGTATCCTGACCGATTACGGTTTCGAAGGCCATCCGCTGCGCAAGGACTTCCCGACGACAGGTTTCGTCGAAGTTCGCTACGACGATGCGGCAAAGCGCGTCGTTTACGAGCCGGTGGAACTGAAGCAGGAGTTCCGAAACTTTGACTTTCTGTCGCCCTGGGAAGGCACCGAATACGTGCTGCCCGGCGATGAAAAAGCGAAGCAATAATTCAAGGCGGCTGGTGGGCCTATTCCCGCCATTCACCAACTATCTGAGAACGCGAGCCTGATCGCCATGACAGAACATAATGTCCGCAACTTCAACATCAATTTCGGACCGCAGCATCCGGCGGCGCACGGCGTGCTTCGTCTTGTCCTGGAGCTTGACGGCGAAATTGTGGAGCGCGTCGACCCGCATATCGGTCTTCTCCATCGCGGCACCGAAAAGCTGATCGAAACCAAGACCTACCTGCAGGCCGTTCCCTACTTCGATCGCCTCGATTACGTGGCGCCGATGAACCAGGAACATGCCTATGCACTGGCGGTCGAAAGGCTGCTCGGCATCGAGATCCCGATTCGCGGCCAGCTCATCCGCGTCCTCTACTCGGAAATCGGCCGTATCCTGTCGCATCTCCTGAACGTCACGACTCAGGCCATGGACGTCGGTGCGCTGACGCCGCCGCTCTGGGGTTTCGAAGAGCGCGAAAAGCTGATGGTGTTCTATGAGCGCGCCAGCGGCTCCCGTATGCATGCCGCTTATTTCCGTCCGGGCGGCGTTCACCAGGACCTGCCGGAACAGCTCGTGCAGGATATCGGCAAGTGGTGCGACGAGTTCCCGGGCAAGCTCGACGATATCGACGATCTTCTCACCGGCAACCGCATCTTCAAGCAGCGTAACGTCGATATCGGCGTCGTCTCGCTGGAAGATTGCTGGGCCTGGGGCTTCTCGGGCGTCATGGTGCGCGGTTCGGGCGCTGCCTGGGATCTGCGTCGTGCGCAGCCCTACGAATGCTATTCGGATCTCGAATTCGATATCCCGGTCGGCAAGAACGGCGACAACTACGATCGTTACCTGATCCGCATGATCGAGATGCGCGAATCGGTGAAGATCATGAAGCAGTGCGTCAATCGCCTGCTCGGTGATGCCAAGGCGGGACCCTTCTCCTCGATCGACGGCAAGGTCGTTCCGCCGAAGCGCGGCGAGATGAAGCGTTCGATGGAAGCGCTGATCCACCATTTCAAGCTCTATACCGAAGGCTATCACGTGCCGGCCGGCGAGGTTTACGCTGCCGTCGAAGCGCCGAAGGGCGAATTCGGCGTCTATCTCGTCTCCGACGGCACCAACAAGCCCTATCGCTGCAAGATCCGCGCCCCGGGTTATGCGCATCTCCAGGCGATGGACTTCATGTGCCGTGGCCACCAGCTTGCCGACGTCGCGGCTGTTCTCGGCTCGCTCGACATCGTGTTCGGTGAGGTAGACCGCTAATGCAGGCTCTGCCGCTCGCAGCAGCATTTCTTCTTTCGGCCTCCGCTGCCTTTGCGCAGGATGCCGGAAAGCTCGGCACACCGCTGGGCCATGAGGAGGCGCAGTCGCCGGCAGAGCAGTCGTCCATGGGCGAGCTTTTGTCCAAGGGCTATCAAATCAAGGCCGCCGTGCCGAACGGCGGCAAGTTCGTGGTATTTATGCAAAAAGACCAGTCGGCCTACGCCTGTGAAATGCAGTCTTTGACTGCTTCGCGGTGTGGAACGCTAAACTGACAAGGCGTGAGGAAGAATGTCCGTTCGTCGATTAGCCGAAGATCAATTCCAGCCGTCCGCATTCGCTTTCAGCGATGACAATGCGGTCTGGGCGGAAAAGACGATCCAGAAATATCCCGCAGGCCGTCAGCAGTCCGCGGTCATTCCGCTGTTGATGCGGGCGCAGGAACAGGATGGTTGGGTCACCCGCCCGGCGATCGAAAAGATCGCCGACATGCTGGACATGGCCTATATCCGTGTTCTCGAAGTCGCGACCTTCTACACCCAGTTCCAGCTTCATCCGGTCGGCACGCGTGCTCACGTGCAGGTCTGCGGCACGACGCCCTGCATGCTGCGCGGCTCGGAAAAGCTGATGGGCGTCTGCCGCAGCAAGATCCACCAGCACCCGTTCGAGCGCAATGCTGAAGGCACGCTCTCGTGGGAAGAGGTCGAATGTCTCGGGGCCTGCGTCAACGCACCGATGGTGATGATCGGCAAGGATACCTATGAGGACCTGACGCCCGAGCGCCTCGAAGAGATCATTGATACGTTCGCGGCCGGCAATGGCGCGAGCGTCAAGGTTGGCCCGCAGATCGACCGCCACCTCTCCTCGCCCGAAGGTGGCCCGACGACCCTGCTGGGTGATGGTACCGTCACTCGCACCTGGGTTGACAAGGCCGCAACGACCGCACCGGCAGACGGCGCCACCGTTCCGCCCTCCGAGGCTGCGCGTCCGAAGAGCACCGATGCCGAGACCAATGCGGCGCTGAAGACGCCGGCAACGGCACCGAAGGCATCCGCCAAGAATGCCAAGGCTGCCGAAGTTCAGCCGCTTTCCGGCACAGCCGCTTCCGAGCCGGCGCCGAAACCTGCTGCTGAAGCTGTTGTAAAGCCTTCGCTGACCGACAAGAATCGTCCGGCCGGCATCGAAAAGCCGGCAGCGCCGGACGATCTCAAGATGATCTCGGGCGTCGGTCCGAAGATCGAGGCAACGTTGCATGAAATCGGCATCTTCACCTTCGCGCAGATCGCGGGTTGGAAGAAAGCCGAACGTGAATGGGTCGATGGTTTCCTGAATTTCCGCGGCCGCATCGAGCGTGACGACTGGGTCAAGCAGGCCAAGGCGCTCGCCAAGGGCGGTGAAGCGGAATATATCAAGGTCTTCGGCAAGAAGCCGCGGTAAGAGGTGTGAGACATGTTAGAAGATAAAGACCGCATCTTTACCAACATCTACGGCCTCAAGGACAAATCCTTGAAAGGCGCGATGAGCCGCGGCCATTGGGATGGCACCAAGCAGATCCTCGAAAAGGGCCGCGACTGGATCATCGAAGAGATGAAGGCTTCCGGCCTTCGCGGCCGTGGTGGCGCTGGCTTCCCGACCGGCCTCAAGTGGTCCTTCATGCCGAAGCAGAGCGACGGCCGTCCGCACTACCTCGTCGTCAATGCCGACGAATCGGAGCCCGGCACCTGCAAGGACCGCGATATCATGCGCAACGATCCGCATACGCTGATCGAAGGCTGTGTGGTCGCGAGCTTCGCCATGGGCGCCAATGCCGCCTATATCTATGTTCGCGGCGAATATATCCGCGAGCGCGAAGCCCTGCAGGCGGCAATCGACGAATGCTACGATGCCGGCCTTCTCGGCAGGAACAACAAGCTCGGCTGGGACATGGACATTTATGTCCATCATGGCGCTGGTGCTTACATCTGCGGTGAAGAAACCGCGCTGCTCGAAAGCCTTGAAGGCAAGAAGGGCCAGCCGCGCCTCAAGCCACCATTCCCGGCAAACATGGGTCTCTACGGCTGCCCGACGACGGTCAACAACGTCGAATCGATCGCCGTCGCCCCGACCATCCTGCGCCGTGGTGCCGGCTGGTTCTCGGCGATCGGCCGTCCCAACAATGTCGGCACCAAGCTCTTCATGCTCTCCGGTCACGTCAACAAGCCGTGCACCGTCGAAGAGAGCATGGGCATCACCTTCCGCGAACTGGTCGACAAGCATGCCGGCGGCATCCGCGGCGGCTGGGACAACCTGCTTGCCGTCATCCCGGGCGGCGCATCGTGCCCGATCGTTCCGGCCAAGGACATTATCGACTGCCCGATGGACTTCGACGGCCTGCGCGCTGTCGGTTCATCCTTCGGGACGGCCGCCTCGATCGTCATGGACAAGTCCACCGACGTCATCAAGGCGATCGCCCGTATCTCGGCTTTCTTCAAGCATGAGAGCTGCGGCCAGTGCACGCCGTGCCGCGAAGGCACCGGCTGGATGTGGCGCGTGATGGAGCGCATGGCGCGTGGCAACGCCCAGAAGCGCGAGATCGACATGCTGTTCCAGGTCACCAAGCAGATCGAAGGCCACACCATCTGCGCGCTCGGCGACGCCGCCGCATGGCCGGTGCAGGGTCTGATCCGTAACTTCCGTCCGGAAATCGAAGCGCGCATCGACCAGTATACGGCCAATGCTCTCGATCACGGTGCGGTTCTGGAGGCGGCTGAGTAAGCGCATGACATCAGAGGCATCCGACGGCAAGATGAATGAAGGGGCAGCCGATTTTGCGGCTGACTTCGGCCGTCTTGCTGCCGGCATGCTGGAAAATGCGCGTGCTTTCCCCGTTCATCCGTTGATGGCGCATCCGGCTGCGGCATTTGCCGCTGCCACGGCGATCGGCTTCGGCATTTCCACCCAGATGGCCGGCGTTTTCTTCGGTGCGCTGAAGGGCGCGCTCGAAACGGCGAACCTGGCGGCCGCAGCGCTCGATGAAACGCCGCCGGACGAAGAAGCACCCGAGATGGATATCCGTCCGGAAAATATTCGCCCGGCAGAAACGGCTGCACCGGTTCGCAAGGCTGCAAAGCCGAAGCTGACGGTGGTTTCCAGCAAGGCCCCGGCAACGGAAGAGGCGAAGCCGACGGTTGCCAAGGCGAAGCCCGCCGCAAGGTCCAGGAAGGCTGACGATCTGAAACTGATCGCCGGGATCGGCCCGAAACTGGAGCAGGTGCTGAACAAGAGAGGCATCCGCACCTTTGCCGATGTCGCGGCATGGAACGATCAGGACGTTGCGAGCCTGGACGCCGAACTCGGCGTCGACGGCCGTATCCTGCGTGACGACTGGGTCGGCCAGGCCAAGGTGCTGGCGACACGGGGCCGCAGGAAGAAGTAGGTTTCCGGTCCCGGGCAATGGCCGGCGGAATGGCATATCGATCGGCGGGGCAGGGGCCTCGGGTCGCAATGTCGATGGCGGGTTTCGGGTCTCGGAGCCGGCGAAAAGAGAATTTGGGCAATACCAGCGCCAGGACGGACGAAATGTCTGCCTTGGCAATATGGATGTTGCAAAAATAGGTTTGTTTGCCGGTATCCGGCGAATGGGAAACAGGACTGAGTGACGATGGCAAAACTGAAGATTGACGGCAACGAGATCGAAGTTCCGGATCATTACACGCTGATTCAGGCGTGCGAAGAAGCCGGCGCTGAAGTTCCGCGCTTCTGCTTCCATGAGCGTCTGTCGGTTGCCGGCAATTGCCGCATGTGCCTCGTCGAGGTCAAGGGCGGTCCGCCGAAGCCGCAGGCTTCCTGCGCCATGGGCGTGCGCGATATCCGCGGCGGCCCGAACGGCGAACTGCCTGAAGTCTTCACCAACACGCCGATGGTCAAGAAGGCCCGTGAAGGCGTGATGGAATTCCTGCTGATCAATCATCCGCTGGATTGCCCGATCTGCGACCAGGGCGGCGAATGCGATCTGCAGGACCAGGCCATGGCCTTCGGTATCGACACCTCGCGCTATCAGGAAGACAAGCGCGCCGTCGAAGACAAGTACATTGGCCCGCTCGTCAAGACGGTCATGAACCGCTGCATTCACTGCACGCGTTGCGTCCGCTTCACGACGGAAGTGGCCGGCATTTCCGAACTTGGCCTGATCGGCCGCGGCGAGGACGCCGAGATCACCACCTATCTCGAGCAGGCCATGACCTCCGAGCTGCAGGGCAACGTCGTTGATCTTTGCCCGGTCGGTGCTTTGACCTCCAAGCCCTTCGCCTTCACGGCCCGTCCGTGGGAACTGAACAAGACCGAATCGATCGACGTCATGGACGCCGTCGGCTCGGCGATCCGCGTTGATACCCGCGGCCGCGAAGTCATGCGCATCCTGCCGCGAATCAATGAGGCGGTGAATGAAGAGTGGATCTCCGACAAGACCCGTCATGTCTGGGACGGCCTGAAGACGCAGCGCCTCGACCGGCCCTACGTCCGCAAGGATGGCCGCTTGCAGCCGGCGAGCTGGGGCGAAGCCTTCGGCGCCATCAAGTCGGCCGTTTCGGCAACCTCCGGCGACAAGATCGGCGCGATTGCCGGCGATCTCGCCTCGGTCGAAGAAATGTATGCGCTCTCCGAACTGGTAAAGTCGCTGGGTTCCGAGAACCTCGACTGTCGCCAGGATGGGGCGGCACTTGATCCGTCGCTCGGCCGCGCAAGCTACCTTTTCAACCCGACCATCGCGGGCATTGAACAAGCTGACGCGCTGCTTATCATCGGCGCCAATCCGCGCTTCGAAGCGGCTATCTTAAACGCCCGCATCCGCAAGCGTTACCGTCGCGGCGGTTTCCCGATCGGCGTGATCGGTGAGGGCGGCGAGATGCGTTACAAGTATGATTATCTCGGCGCCGGCCCCGATACGCTGAAGGACATTCTCGACGGCGGCCACGCCTTCGCCGAAGTCCTCTCCAAGGCTTCCAAGCCGATGATCATCATCGGCCAGGGTGCGCTGACCCGCACGGATGGTGCTGGCGTTCTCGCAACCGCCGCCAAGCTCGCTGTCAATGTCGGCGCAATCGCCGAAGGCTGGAACGGCTTTGCTGTGCTGCACACCGCAGCATCGCGCGTCGGCGGCCTCGACCTCGGCTTCTTGCCGGGTGCCAAGGGCGTCAATGCCGCCGAGATGCTGAAGACCATGGACGTGCTCTTCCTGCTCGGCGCCGACGAATTTGATGTCTCGGCGAGGGCTGCGAAGTTCACCGTCTATATCGGCTCGCATGGCGACAATGGTGCGCATGGCGCCGACGTCATCCTGCCGGCCGCCGCCTATACGGAAAAGTCCGGCACCTGGGTCAACACCGAAGGCCGCGTCCAGATGGGCAACCGCGCCGGTTTCGCACCGGGCGACGCCCGCGAAGACTGGGCGATCATTCGTGCTCTTTCCGACGTGCTCGGCAAGAAGCTTCCCTTTGATTCTCTCGGCGAATTGCGCGGCAAGCTCTATGCGGCATTCCCGCATTTTGCGGCCATCGACGAGATCGCCGAAGGCGATAGCGCCCAAATTGCCGCACTGGCGAAAAAAGCCGGTAAGATGAACAAATCCGGGTTTGCGTCGCCGGTCAAAGACTTCTATTTGACGAACCCGATAGCGCGCGCCTCGGCTGTCATGGCCGAGTGCTCGGCGTTGGCCCGCAACAATTTCAAAGTCGCGGCAGAGTAAGGGCAGGAACTCATGGATTCTTTCTTCTCGACCTATGTCTGGCCGGCGATCATCATGATCGGTCAGTCACTGCTGCTGCTCGTCTGCCTGCTGGTCTTCATCGCTTACGTCCTTCTTGCCGACCGCAAGATCTGGGCCGCCGTCCAGCTGCGCCGCGGCCCGAACGTCGTCGGTCCTTTCGGTCTGTTCCAGTCCTTCGCTGACCTCTTGAAGTTCGTCTTCAAGGAACCGGTCATTCCGGCCGGCGCCAACAAGGCGGTCTTCCTTCTTGCCCCGCTCGTGACCGTGCTTCTGGCGCTGTCGACCTGGGCGGTCGTGCCGCTCGCAGATGGCTGGGTCATTGCCAACATCAATGTCGGCATCCTCTATATCTTTGCGATCTCTTCGCTCGAAGTGTACGGCATCATCATGGGTGGCTGGGCTTCGAACTCGAAGTACCCGTTCCTCGGTGCGCTGCGCTCCGCAGCGCAGATGGTGTCCTACGAAGTCTCGATCGGCTTCGTCATCGTCACTGTCCTTCTCTGCGTCGGTTCGCTGAACCTGACGGACATCGTCAATGCCCAGCGCACCGGTCTCGGCACCATGATCGGCCTGCCGAACTCGTTCCTCGACTGGCACTGGCTGGCGCTGTTCCCGATGTTCGTCGTCTTCTTCATCTCCGCACTTGCCGAGACGAACCGCCCGCCCTTCGACCTTCCGGAAGCAGAATCCGAACTCGTCGCCGGCTTCATGGTCGAATACGGCTCGGCTCCGTACATGATGTTCATGCTCGGCGAATATGCGGCCGTCGTCCTGATGTGCTCGCTGACGACCATCCTCTTCCTGGGGGGCTGGCTGCCGCCGGTCGATTTCTGGCTCATCAACTGGGTGCCGGGCATCGTCTGGTTCATGCTGAAGGCGTGCCTGGTGTTTTTCATGTTCGCCATGGTCAAGGCTTTCGTGCCCCGTTACCGCTACGACCAGCTCATGCGTCTCGGCTGGAAAGTCTTCCTTCCGCTGTCGCTCGCCATGGTCATCATCGTTGCATTCGTGCTGAAACTGACGGGATGGGCAGGCTGATGTCCAACCTCGTTTCAGGCAAAATTGGAGAATAAGATGGGAAGCCTGTCCGCCTCCATCAACTCGCTCTTCCTGAAGGAATTCGTCGGCGCTTTCTTCCTGTCGATGCGCTACTTCTTCAAGCAGAAGGCGACGATCAACTATCCCTTCGAAAAGGGTCCGGTCAGCCCGCGCTTCCGCGGCGAGCATGCTCTGCGCCGTTACCCGAACGGTGAAGAGCGCTGCATCGCCTGCAAGCTGTGCGAAGCGATCTGTCCCGCTCAGGCGATCACCATCGAAGCCGGCCCGCGCCGCAATGACGGCACGCGCCGTACGGTGCGCTACGACATCGACATGGTGAAGTGCATCTATTGTGGCTTCTGCCAGGAGGCTTGCCCCGTCGATGCGATCGTCGAAGGCCCGAATTTCGAATTCGCCACCGAGACCCGCGAAGAGCTCTACTTCGACAAGCAGAGGCTTCTCGAAAACGGCGACCGGTGGGAGCGTGAAATCGCCCGCAACATGGCGATCGACGCGCCCTATCGTTGATTGAAATTTGAAATGCCGCGGGAAGGGTGCTCAACGCCCGCCGCGGTCAACATGCACCGGGGCTTTGCCGGCGAATGCTGTGCGAAGTCCTATCGGGCAGGGAAACTCCCGGCTGCCCGGGGGAAGATGAAAAAGGCACCAACATGGGTCTGCAGGCTCTATTTTTCTATCTTTTCGCCTTTGTCGCGATAGCGTCGGCGTTCATGGTCATCTGGGCGAAGAACCCGGTTCACTCGGTTCTGTTCCTGATCCTGGTGTTCTTCAATGCAGCCGGTCTCTTCCTGCTGCTGGGTGCAGAATTCCTGGCGATGATCCTGCTCGTCGTCTATGTGGGCGCGGTCGCGGTTCTCTTCCTCTTCGTGGTGATGATGCTTGACATCGACTTCACCGAGCTTCGCGCCGGTGTTCTCGAATATGCGCCGATCGGCGCGCTGATCGGTCTCATCCTCGCAGCCGAACTCATCGTCGTCGTCGGCGGCAGCGCGATCTCGCCCGAGATTGCCAAGACCGTCGCCATGCCGATCCCGGCGCTGACCGAACGCACCAATACGGCGGCACTCGGCGACGTGCTCTATACGAACTACGTCTACTTCTTCGAGATCGCCGGTCTGGTCCTGCTGGTCGCCATGATCGGCGCGATCGTGCTGACGCTGAAGCATCGCACCAATATCAAGCGGCAGAATATCGCCCGCCAGGTTGCCCGCACGCCTGCCACCGCCGTCGAGGTGATCAAGGTCAAGCCGGGCCAGGGCGTAAGCTGAGCCGAGAGGTCAAGGAACAAAGAACATGGTCATCGGACTTTCCCATTATCTCACGGTCAGCGCCATCCTCTTCACGATCGGCATCTTCGGCATCTTCCTGAACCGGAAGAACATCATCGTCATCCTGATGTCGGTCGAATTGATCCTGCTGGCGGTCAACATCAACATGGTCGCCTTCTCGTCGTTCCTCAACGATATCGTCGGCCAGGTGTTCGCACTGTTCATTCTGACCGTTGCTGCTGCTGAAGCGGCGATCGGTCTTGCAATTCTCGTTGTCTTCTACCGCAACCGCGGTTCGATCGCGGTCGAAGACGTCAATATGATGAAGGGCTGAGCGGCTCATGTTCCTCTATAAGGCTATCGTCTTCCTTCCCCTGATCGGCGCGATCATCGCTGGCCTCTTCGGCCGTGCGATCGGCGCCAAGGCGTCGGAATATGTCACCAGCGGCCTGATGATCATCGCCGCCATCCTGTCCTGGGTCGTCTTCTTCACGGTTGCGCTCGGCCATCCCGAGGGCGTGATCAAGGTCGAGGTTCTGCGCTGGATCCAGTCCGGCGGCATCGATGTCTCCTGGTCGCTACGCGTCGATACGCTGACCTCGGTCATGCTGATCGTCGTCAATACTGTTTCGACACTCGTGCACATCTACTCGATCGGTTACATGCATACCGATCCGCACCGTCCGCGTTTCTTCGCCTATCTCTCGCTCTTCACCTTCGCCATGCTTATGCTGGTGACGTCCGACAACCTCGCCCAGATGTTCTTCGGCTGGGAAGGTGTTGGTCTGGCCTCGTATCTGCTGATCGGCTTCTGGTATAAGAAGCCTTCGGCATCGGCTGCTGCAATGAAGGCCTTCATCGTCAACCGCGTCGGCGACTTCGGCTTCGTGCTCGGTATTGCCACCGTCTTTGTGCTGTTCGGCTCGATCAACCTCGACACGATCTTCGCCAATGCTTCGACCTTCGCTCCGGCTGAAGGCGGCGGTGAAGCCGGCGAGGTGATCCTGAACCTTTTCGGCATGCATCTCGACAAGGCTCATGCGCTGACCGGCGCCTGCCTGCTGCTCTTCATGGGCGCGATGGGCAAGTCGGCGCAGTTCCTGCTGCACACCTGGCTGCCGGACGCCATGGAAGGCCCGACGCCGGTTTCCGCACTCATCCATGCCGCAACCATGGTTACCGCCGGCGTCTTCCTCGTCGCCCGCATGTCGCCGATCTTCGAACTCTCGCATGATGCGCTCGTCGTCGTGACGATCATCGGCGCGATCACCGCATTCTTCGCGGCGACCGTCGGCCTCGTGCAAAACGACATCAAGCGCGTCATCGCTTACTCGACCTGCTCGCAGCTCGGTTACATGTTCGTCGCTCTCGGCGTCGGTGCCTATGGCGCGGCAATCTTTCACCTCTTCACGCATGCCTTCTTCAAGGCTCTGCTCTTCCTCTGCGCCGGCTCGGTCATCCACGCCGTCGATGGCGAGCAGGATATGCGCTACATGGGTGGTCTGCGTCCGCACATCAAGGCGACGTTCTGGATGATGATCATCGGCACTCTGGCGATCACCGGCGTCGGCATCCCGTTCACGCCGATCGGCTTTGCCGGCTTCTTCTCCAAGGACGTGATCATCGAGGCTGCCTATGCGTCGCATTCGCCGGTCGCGGGCTTCGCCTTCACGCTGCTGGTCATTGCCGCACTCTTCACGAGCTTCTATTCCTGGCGCCTGATCTTCATGACCTTCTACGGCAAGCCGCGCGCTTCGCATGAGGTCATGCATCATGTCCACGAGTCGCCGCAGGTCATGCTGGTGCCGCTCTACCTCCTCGCCATCGGTGCAGTTTTTGCCGGCGTGCTCTTCGAAGGCCGCTTCTACGGCGAGGAATATGCGGAGTTCTGGAAGGGTGCGCTCTTCACCGGCGCCGAGAACGAACTGGTGGAAGAGTTCCATCACGTCCCGGCCTGGGTCGGTCTCAGCCCCTTCATTGCCATGCTGCTCGGCTTCGTGATCGCCTGGTACATGTACATCAAGTCGCCCTCGACGCCGCGCAAGCTCGCCGAGCAGCATCGTGTGCTTTACCAGTTCCTGCTCAACAAATGGTACTTCGACGAGCTCTACGACTTCCTCTTCGTCCGCACTGCCAAGGCGCTTGGCAACTTCCTGTGGAAGAAGGGTGACGTCGGTGTCATCGATACCTACGGTCCGAACGGCGTCGCTGCTCGCGTGGTCAACGTCACTGATCGCGTCGTGCGCCTACAGACCGGTTACCTCTATCACTATGCCTTCGCGATGCTGATCGGCATTGCGGCGCTCGTTACCTGGATGATGCTCGGGAGTTCCTTCTGATGACCGATTGGCCTATTCTTTCAACGGTCACCTTCCTGCCGCTCGTCGGCGTGGTGCTCCTGTTGCTGATGAACGGCGAAACCGAGAACGGTCGCAAGAACGTGCTGTGGATCTCGTTGATCACCACGGTCTTCACCTTCATCGTCTCGCTCTTCATCTGGATCGGTTTCGATAACGCCAATCCGGGCTTCCAGATGATCGAGCAGCATAGCTGGCTCGGCACCGGCATCGGCTACCATGTCGGCGTCGACGGCATCTCCATGCTGTTCATCATCCTCTCGACCTTCCTGATGCCCTTCTGCGTGCTCGCAAGCTGGCTCTCGATCGAGAAGCGATTGAAGGAATACATGATCGCCTTCCTCATCCTCGAAGTGATGATGGTTGGTGTCTTCGTCTCGCTTGATATCGTTCTCTTCTACGTCTTCTTCGAAGGCGGCCTCATCCCGATGTTCCTGATCATCGGCGTCTGGGGTGGTGCGAACCGCGTCTATGCGAGCTACAAGTTCTTCCTCTACACGCTGCTTGGCTCGGTGCTGATGCTGCTCGCCATCATGGCCATGTACTGGCAGGCCGGCACGACCGATATCGCACAGCTTCTGGACTACAAGTTCCCGCCGGCAATGCAGACCTGGCTATGGCTTGCCTTCTTCGCCTCCTTCGCGGTGAAGATGCCGATGTGGCCGGTCCACACCTGGCTCCCCGACGCACACGTCCAGGCGCCGACGGCCGGCTCCGTCATCCTGGCAGGCGTGCTCCTGAAGCTCGGTGGCTACGGCCTGATCCGCTTCTCGATCGGTATGTTCCCGGTCGCATCAGATCATTTCGCGCCGCTGGTCTTCGCGCTCTCTGTCATCGCCATCATCTACACTTCGCTGGTCGCGATGATGCAGGACGACATCAAGAAGCTGATCGCCTATTCCTCGGTTGCTCACATGGGCTACGTGACGATGGGCATCTTCGCTGCCAACGCGCAGGGCCTGCAGGGTTCGATCTTCCAGATGCTGTCGCACGGCATCGTCTCTGGTGCACTCTTCCTCTGCGTCGGCGTCGTCTATGACCGCACCCACACCCGTGAGATCGCGGCCTACGGCGGCCTGGTCAACAACATGCCGAAATACGCCGTCGCACTCATGGTCTTCACCATGGCAAACGTCGGCCTTCCGGGCACGTCGGGCTTCATCGGCGAATTCTTGACGCTGATCGGCGTCTTCCGCGCCAATACCTGGGTTGCGCTCTTTGCCGCCACTGGCGTCATCCTTTCGGCCGCCTACGCGCTCTGGCTCTATCGCCGGGTGATCTTTGGCGCGCTGGAGAAGGAAAAGCTGAAGGCTCTGCTCGACCTTTCACCGCGTGAACAGATCATCCTTTACCCGATGATTGCGCTCACCATCTTCTTCGGTGTCTATCCGGCTCCGGTCTTCGATGCGACCGCAGCTTCCGTAGACCATCTGATCAACAGCTATTCGGCCGCAGTGCAGGCAGCGCAGAATGTTGCGCTGTCCATGAAATGACGGGACTTTAGGACATGACTGCTGAAACAATCTCCCTGAGCCTGTACCTGTCCGCGCCGGAAATCATCCTCGCGATCGGTGCCCTTGTCCTGCTCATGATCGGCGTCTTTGCGGGTGAGCGGTCCGGTCCGCTTGTCAGCACGCTGGCAATGATCGTGATTGCCATCTCTGGCCTTTGGCTGATCTTCATCCCTGGTGACGGCCTTGCCTATGGCGGGGTCTATGTCGCCGACGGCTTCGCCCGCTTCATGAAGGTTCTGGCACTGATCGGCTCCCTCGTGGCGCTGTTCATGTCGATGGGGCATGCGCGGGAAAACCAGCTCGACAAGTTCGAGTTCCCGGTTCTCCTGGTGCTCTGCACGCTCGGCATCATGCTGATGATCTCGGCCAACGATCTGATCGCGCTCTACCTAGGCCTCGAACTGCAGTCGCTCGCGATCTACGTCATCGCCGCGATCAACCGCGACAGCCTGAAGTCGACCGAAGCCGGTTTGAAGTATTTCGTTCTCGGTGCGCTCTCCTCGGGCATGCTGCTCTACGGCATGTCGCTGGTTTATGGTTTCACCGGCCATACGCATTTTGCTGACGTTGCCCAGGCGCTGACGGTGGAAGGCGCGCGATCCCTCGGCCTCGTCTTCGGCCTCGTCTTCATCCTCGCCGGCATCGCCTTCAAGATCTCGGCCGTTCCCTTCCATATGTGGACGCCGGACGTTTATGAAGGCGCGCCGACCCCGGTCACCGCCTTCCTGGCGAGTGCACCGAAGGTCGCTGCGATGGCGATGATGACCCGCATTGTCATCACTGCCTTCCAGCCGGTGCTGACCGACTGGCAGCAGGTCGTTGTCTTCATATCGATTGCCTCCATGTTGCTCGGTTCCTTCGCTGCCATCGGCCAGAAGAACATCAAGCGACTGATGGCCTATTCCTCGATCGGTCACATGGGGTACGCGCTGGTCGGCCTTGCAGCCGGAAACCAGACGGGCGTCACCGGCGTCATGCTCTATATGGCGATCTACATGGTCATGACCCTCGGCTCCTTCGCGATCATCATGTCGATGCGCCGCAAGGATGGCACCGTCGTCGAGAACGTCAGCGATCTCGCCGGCTTGTCGGCGACGAACCCTTTCATGGCGGTGGTGCTGACCGCGCTGATGTTCTCGCTTGCCGGTATCCCGCCGCTTGCCGGCTTCTTCGCGAAGTACTTCGTCTTCGTTGCCGCCATCGAGGCCAAGCTCTATGCGCTCGCCGTCATCGGTGTTCTTGCGTCTGTCGTCGGCGCTTACTACTACCTGCGCGTCATCAAGCTGATGTGGTTCGATGAGGCGACCGGTGAATTCGCCCGCGTCTCCGGATCGCTGCGTCTCGTCTTCGGTCTTTCCGGCCTCTTCGTTGCAGCCTATGTTCTCATCGGTGGTCCGATCGGCGGCGCGGCCGAGCTTGCTGCGGCGACGCTCTTTTGATGGCTTCCGACAAGCAGCGCCGGATATCGCTCGGCGATATCAGGCACGAGGCCTTGTCGGATACTGCGTCGACCAACACAGAATGCCTTGCCCGGGCTCGGGCAGGGGACAGCGGTCTGCTCTGGGTGACCGCTGAACGACAGACCGGCGGCCGGGGTCGCCGGGGCCGTCCCTGGGTTTCAGAGCGCGGCAATCTCTATGCCTCGCTTCTCCTTATCGATCCGGCCCCAATGGAGCGCCTTGCCTCCCTGCCGCTGGCAATCGCGGTTGCCGTGCATCAGGCGATCCGCAGCGTCTTGCCGCCAGGTGCGGAGCCGCTGGAGGTGAAGTGGCCGAATGATATACTGATCGGACGCAAGAAGACCTGCGGCATCCTCGTGGAAGGCGAACGGCTGGCGGACGGCCGCCATGCTGTCGTGATCGGCATCGGCATCAATGTATCGGTCATGCCCGACAATCCCATCTATCCCGTCACCTGCCTGCGCGATCAGGGAAGTGCGGCTTCGCCCGAGGAGCTCTTCGCCTATCTGTTTGCATCCATGGCCGAGACGCTGGATATCTGGGATGGAGGGCAAGGCATTGCCGAGGTCACGGCCCGATGGCGCGCTGTCGCCTGCGGTATTGGCGAAAAGATAACCGTTAATCTGCCGGACAGGTCGATTTCCGGATATTTCGCCGGAATAGATGATAATGGCCTGTTGATGCTCGATACCGGCACGGGCAGGATGATGCCGATTGCGGCCGGCGATGTATTCTTTGGATAGTGGAAAAAACAAACATTATGGCGAAACAGGACGAACTGGTATTTCTGCCCCTGGGCGGCGTCGGAGAGATTGGCATGAATCTCGCGCTGTACGGCTACGGCCCGGCGGATCATCGCCAGTGGATCATGGTCGATTGCGGCGTCACCTTTCCGGGCCCGGATCTGCCTGGTGTCGATCTCGTCCTGCCGGATATCCGGTTCCTCGCCAATGAGCGAAAGAACCTCAAGGCGATCATTATCACCCACGCCCATGAGGATCACTACGGAGCGCTCGCCGATCTCTGGCCGGGCCTCAATGTTCCGGTCTATGCCTCGCCCTTCACGGCGGGCCTGCTGGAAGCCAAGCGCAATTTCGAGAAGGACGCGATCGGCGAGGTGCCGGTGACCATTTTCAAGGCCGGCGATAAGATCAATGCCGGCCCCTTCAGCATCGAGGGCGTGGCTGTCAATCATTCGATCCCCGAGCCGATGTCGCTGATGATCCGCACGCCGCTCGGCAATGTCATCCACACGGGCGACTGGAAGATCGACCACGAACCTTCGCTCGGGCCGCTGACCGACGAGACGCGCTTCCGCCAATTGGGTGATGAAGGCGTGCTGGCGCTGCTCTGCGACTCCACCAATGCACTGCGCGACGGCGTCTCGCCTTCGGAGAGGGATGTCTCCGAAAGCCTGCGCAAGATCATCGAGAATGCCGAGGGACGTGTGGCGATCACCACCTTCTCGTCGAATGTAGGCCGTATCCGCACCGTCGCCGAAGCCGCCGAAGCCGCTGGCCGTGAAGTGCTGTTGCTCGGAAGCTCGCTGAAGCGCGTCTGCGATGTTGCCCAGGATATCGGCCTGCTGGAAGGCGTAAAACCCTTCATCTCCGAGGAGGATTACGGCTTCATCCCGCGTGACAAGGTCGTCGTCATTCTCACCGGCAGTCAGGGCGAGCCCCGCGCTGCCCTCGCCAAACTTTCCCGCGACGAGATGCGCAATGTAGCCTTTGCCGCCGGCGACATCGTCGTCTTCTCCTCGCGCGCCATTCCCGGCAATGAGAAGGCGATCCAGGACATCAAGAATGGCCTCGTCGAGCAGGGGGTCCATATCATCACCGACACGGAGGCGCTGGTCCATGTGTCAGGCCATCCGCGCCGCAACGAGTTGCAGAAGATGTACGAGTGGACGCGGCCGAAGGTCGTCGTGCCCGTGCATGGCGAGGCAACGCATCTGACGGCACACAAGGAACTGGCAGAACAGTCCGGCATTCCGACTGTGCCGCGCGTGCGCAACGGCGATGTGCTGCGGCTTGCGCCAGGACCGGTCGAGGTGGTCGATGAAGCGCCGCATGGCCGCATCTACAAGGACGGGTCACTGATCGGTGACTTCGACGAAATGGGCATCGGAGAGCGCAAGAAGCTCGCCTATGTCGGCCATGTCGCCGTCAGCATCGTGCTCGACAATCGCTACGACATTATCGGCGAGCCCGATCTCGTGGCGATTGGCCTGCCTGCCTATGACGACGAGGGTGAGGATATGGAAGATACCCTTTTCGATGCGGCAATCAGCGCGATCGAGAGTATTCCGCGGGCTCGCCGCAAGGATATCGACATGGTGCAGGAGGCCGCGCGCCGCGCCGTGCGCGCCGCTGCCAACAATGCCTGGGGCAAGAAGCCTGTCGTCACCGTCTTCATCACCAGGGTCTGAGTGATGCTCGGCCGGGTGAACCATATCGCCATCGCCGTGCCCGACCTGGCTGCCGCCGCTGCAAGCTATCGCGACACGCTGGGTGCGGCGATCTCCGAGCCGCAATCCCTGCCGGAGCATGGCGTCACTGTGGTTTTCGTCGAATTGCCGAACACCAAGGTCGAACTGCTGGAACCGCTTGGTGAAGCTTCGCCGATCGCAGCCTTCCTGGAAAAGAACCCCTCCGGCGGCATGCACCATATTTGCTACGAGGTAGACGATATCCTTGCTGCCCGCGACCGGCTCACAGCATCCGGCGCCCGGGTGCTTGGCAATGGTGAGCCGAAGATCGGCGCTCACGGCAAGCCGGTGCTTTTCCTCCATCCGAAGGACTTCTTCGGTACGTTAATTGAGCTGGAACAGGTCTGAAGCTCTGCGTCAGAGTGACCCAAACAGTCTGCTCCCTTTGAACTGGCCGCCATTCCGGCTTATAAGCAGCCAAAACCTGCCGCCAAGGCACCATATCGACGGGAACCAAAATGTTTCAGGCCTTCCTCCAGGGGTTCGCAGTTTATTTCATCATCTGGTGGATCACGCTTTTCGCCGTGCTGCCGATCGGTCTGCGCACCCAGGCGGAAGACAATGATGTTGTGCTAGGCACCGTGCCAAGCGCACCGACCCGTTTCCGCCCGGCCTTCGTCTTTTCGCTGACGACGCTCGTTTCCGGCGCAATTTACGGCTTCTGGTATATCTGTTCGACCTATTTCGGCTTCGGCTTCGATGCGCTTCCACAAATAGGGCCTAGCTTCTATTAGGAATGGCTTTTGCTCAATCTTTGAGCAGATGTAAATGCAACCGCGAAAAATCTGTCATACGCACGTCATGCAAGTGAGGCAAAGAGCTTGCGTAACGGAAGGCGGGCTTACCTAACGAAAGTCAGGCCTGATTTTGTGAGTTGTGGGAAGCCGAAAAAGCAAAAAAAAACAAGGCTAAAAGCCTTGTTTTAATTATCGCGTGATCCTTAACCGTTACCGGGGCAGCGACAAGCGCGCCTAAGATCTGATCCTCCCAAGACTTGACCGCGAGTTCGGCAAGAATTTAACCTTCCTGCCTGTTTTGTGAGCTAAAACTAGCTCAAAGATTGTGCTTTGTCATTAGGTTTTTTTGCATTTTTGCTACAGTCACGCAAAATTTTTCTGTTGACAAGATTTACCTTCAAGCCCTTATAAATACGCGCTTTTTCACGTCTACTGAATTTGTAGGCGCTAACATGCGTCAGCGGGAGGCGGCTCACGTCGGTCGCGGGTTTCTTTCCCGCCGCGAAGCGGCTATGAACGCTCCCATCTTTAACAAAGACCGTCGATTCCGCTTGGGTAAGCGGCGTCTCAACTGTACCGGAATCCGCCATGCGTCTGTCCCGCTTCTTCGTACCCATCCTCAAGGAAAATCCCAAGGAGGCGGAAATCGTCTCCCATCGGCTGATGTTGCGCGCCGGCATGATCCGCCAGCAATCGCAGGGCATCTACTCCTGGCTGCCGCTGGGCAAGAAGGTGCTGGACAAGGTCAACAACATCATCCGCGAAGAGCAGAACCGCGCGGGCGCCATAGAGCTTTCGATGCCGACGTTGCAGTCGGCCGAGCTCTGGCAGGAGAGTGGCCGTTACGACGCCTATGGCAAGGAGATGCTGCGCATCAAGGACCGCCAGGACCGTCCGATGCTCTACGGCCCAACGAACGAAGAAATGGTCACGGATATTTTCCGGTCTTCGGTCAAGTCCTACAAGGACTTGCCCCTCAATCTCTATCACATCCAGCTGAAGTTCCGTGACGAAATCCGTCCGCGCTTCGGCACGATGCGTTCACGCGAGTTCATGATGAAGGACGCCTATTCCTTCGACCTGACACGCGAAGGTGCGGAACATTCCTACAACAAGATGTTCGCCGCCTATCTGCGCACCTTCGATCGTCTCGGCCTGCGCGCCATTCCGATGCGAGCCGATACCGGCCCGATCGGCGGTAATCTCAGCCATGAATTCATCATTCTAGCTGATACCGGCGAGTCCGAAGTTTTCTGCCACAAGGATTTCGTCAATTTCGACATTCCCGCCGAAAGCACCGATTTCGACAGTGTCGAAGGCCTGAAGGGAGTTTTCGACAAGTGGACGTCGCTTTATGCCGCGACCTCGGAAATGCACGACGAGGCGGCCTTCAACGCCATTCCTGAAGGCGAGCGTCTTTCTGCACGCGGTATCGAGGTCGGCCATATTTTCTACTTCGGTACCAAGTATTCCGAGCCGATGGGTGCAAAGGTGCAGGGTCCTGACGGTAAGGAACACTTCGTCCACATGGGTTCCTACGGTATTGGCCCGACACGCCTTGTTCCCGCCATCATCGAAGCATCGCATGATGAGAACGGAATCATCTGGCCGGAGTCGGTCGCACCCTTCGATGTCGTGGTCATCAACATGAAGGCCGGTGACGAGGCCTGCGACGGCACCTGCGAGCTGATCTACGCGGCGCTGACCAAGGCGGGCAAGGACGTGCTCTATGACGACACGGATGACCGTGCCGGTACCAAATTCGCGACCGCCGACCTGATCGGCGTGCCGTACCAGATCATTGCCGGTCCGCGTGCGGTCGCGAACGGCGAGGTGGAAGTGAAGGACCGCAAGACCGGCGCCCGCGAAACGATGACCATCGAAGCGGCGATCAACAGGTTCGTGGCCTAGGAAAGACGGAGGCGAAATGGCAGAGGCAGCAGTGGACCGGAGTTCCAAATCCGGCTTGGGTCCGGCTGGCAAGCCATTCTCCACCTTCGAACGCCTTGTGGCGTGGCGCTATCTGCGCGCCCGCCGCAAGGAGGCGTTCATCTCAGTCATTGCCGGCTTCTCCTTCGTCGGCATCATGCTGGGCGTTGCGACGCTGATCATCGTCATGGCCGTCATGAACGGGTTCCGCACGGAACTGGTCTCCCGCATCCTCGGCATCAACGGCCACATGATCATCCAGCCGGTCGACGGTCCCTTCACCGACTACGCCGATCTCGTGAAGAAGTTCGAAGCCGTACCCGGCGTCAAGATGGCGCTGCCGCTGGTGGAAGGCCAGGTGCTGGCTTCCTCGCAGACCGGCGGCAGCACAGGTGCTCTGGTACGTGGCACGCGGGCTGAAGATCTGACCAAGCTGAAGACGGTGTCCGACAACATCAAGTCCGGCGACATGGTGGGATTTGCCGCTGGCGATGGCGTTCTCGTCGGAAGCCGTATGGCCGATCAGCTCGGGCTGCGGGTCGGAGAGCTGATTACGCTCACGTCACCGGAAGGTGACGTGACGCCGATGGGCGTCAATCCGCGCATCAAATCCTACAAGATTTCCGGGATCTTCGAGATCGGCATGTCGGAATACGATGCTTCGATCATCTACATGCCGCTCGAGGAATCGCAGCTTTATTTCAATGCCGACGGGCTGGTGCAGTCGATCGAGCTCTTCGTCAACAATCCCGACGATATCGACAATCTGAGGCCGAAAGTCGAGGAGGCAGCCGGCCGGCAGATCGCCATCACCGACTGGCGCCAGCGCAACCAGACCTTTTTCTCCGCCTTGCAGGTGGAGCGCAACGTGATGTTCATGATCCTGACGCTGATCGTGCTCGTCGCCGCGCTCAACATCATCTCCGGTCTCATCATGCTGGTGAAGGACAAGGGCAGCGATATCGCGATCCTGCGCACCATGGGCGCAAGTTCAGGCGCCATCATGCGGATCTTCTTCATGACGGGGGCTGCTATCGGCATTGTCGGCACGATCGCCGGCGTGCTGCTCGGCGTGTTCGTCTGCATCAACATCGAATCCATCCGTCAGTTTTTCTCCTGGGTTTCGGGCACGGTGCTCTTCGATCCGCAGCTCTATTTCCTCAGCCAGCTGCCGGCGGAAATGGATGTGAGTGAAACGATCTCCGTCGTCGTCATGGCGCTGACGCTCTCTTTCATCGCGACGATCTTCCCGGCCTGGCGCGCCTCCCGCCTCGACCCCGTCCAGGCCCTCCGCTACGAATAAGGCCCGAGTCAAGATCATGCACGATCCAAGGCCCAATCCAAGGAATGCCGCATTCATGAAACGCAACGTCGTTCTCAAGCTTTCGGGCGTTGAGCGCCATTACGGACAGGGCGAAACGCTGCTGACCATCCTCAAGGGTGCGGATTTCACCCTGTCGAGCGGTGAGATGGTGGCGCTGGTGGCGCCGTCAGGCACCGGCAAGTCGACGCTTTTGCATGTCGCAGGGCTGCTGGAGCATCCAGACGGCGGCGAGGTAGTGGTCAACGGCCGCCCCTGTGATGGCCTTTCCGATGACAAGCGCACCGCCATCCGCCGCGGCGAGATCGGCTTTGTTTACCAGTTCCATCACCTGCTGCCGGAATTCTCTGCACAGGAGAACATCATGATGCCGCAGCTCATCGCCGGCCTCTCATGGAAGGAAGCGAGCGAACGGGCAAAGATGCTTCTTGATTACATGCGCATCGGCCATCGCGGCGTGCATCGCCCGGGCGAGCTTTCCGGCGGTGAACAGCAGCGCGTGGCAATCGCGCGCGCCGTTGCCAATGCGCCGAGCCTGCTTCTGGCCGACGAGCCGACCGGCAATCTCGACCCGGAAACCGCCAGCTATGTCTTCGACGCTCTTGAGGCGCTGGTGCGACAGTCTGGCCTTGCCGCGCTGATCGCCACCCACAACCACGAGCTCGCCCGGCGTATGGACCGACGCGTGACGATCGCCGACGGCAAGGTCGTGGATTTCTGATTCTCAGGGGATAATGAGCCCGCCGCGATAATCGAGCTCGTAGGCCTTCTGACCATCCACGAGAATGAATTCGTGGCCGCGGAAATGTGTGCAATCGCCTTCGCTACTATCGACATAGTGTCCCAGCGCGTGATCGAGAACCATTCCGCCGAGAAAGCGGCCTTGCCTGTAGAGCTGTGACAGCGCGGCGCAGATGACGGTGCCGGCAATGGTCGAGTCGATGATGCCCGGTTCGATGATGCGCCCGAAATAGTTCATCGCCCACACCGGCTTTTCCTCCAGCCACACCACTTCCTGGCCGGCAAAGTCCGTACCGCCAAAATAGCTGTCGAGATAACGCCAGATGCCGCGCTTGTAACCGATATCGTGGGCACCGATCCGATAGGACGGCTGCGACTTGGCGCCGGCGACATATGTCTGCGATTTGGCTTCGACAATGAAGCTATTGAGTTCCAGAACGTCCATAGTCCCTCTGCTCCGATGTTAACCATGTCCCGCAGAAGCGGGGGGTAAACCTGTTGACAACAGAACATACATGGAACAAATTAAAAACATAAGAGCAAAGGAGAGCCAAATGACTGACATGATCCGTGATATCGCAGCATTCACCTCCATCGCAATGTTCGTTGCCAGCTTCTCGCTGATTGTCATGGCAATGTAAGATTTCAGGGGACCGCATGGCTGCCATGCGGTCCTGAAGCGGGACTTTTTCTGGACAGAATCGCCTTCAATGCCGACAATGCTCATTCTTCATTGATGCAGTTGGAAGGGCATGTCATGGCGGATGCGGAACAGGGTGCGATCGGCGGAACGCCGGGCTTCGTCCATCTGAGGGTGCATTCCGCCTATTCACTTCTCGAAGGCGCATTGCCTCTCAAGAAGATCCTCTACAAGGCGGCCGGCGACAGTCAGCCGGCGATTGCCATCACAGATACCAACAATCTCTTCGTCGCCCTGGAGTTTTCCCAGAAGGCGATGGATGACGGGTTGCAGCCGATCATCGGCTGTCAGGTGTCGATCGACATGGAAGACGGCCTCGAAACCGAAAAGCGGGGAGGCCAGCAGGCGCTGGTCAAGCTGCCGTCCATCGTGCTTCTGTCTGCGACGGATGCGGGCTATGAACGGCTGGTCGATCTCGTCAGCCGTGCCTATCTCGGCGGCGAAGGCAATTCGACAATACATATCCGTGCCTCATGGCTGGATGAGATCGGGACGGAAGGTCTGATAGCGCTGACGGGCGCCTCGACCGGGCCGATCGACATGCCGCTCAAGGACGGCCACGCCGCCGCGGCGGAGACGCGGCTGCTGACGCTGAAGCGCATCTTCGGCGACCGGCTCTATGTCGAGCTGCAGCGCCATGGCACTTACGACAAGCGGCACGAACAGAAGATCATCGGCCTTGCCTACAAGCATGATCTTCCGCTGGTCGCGACCAATGAAGCCTTCTTCCCGACGCGCGACGATTATGATGCCCACGACGCGCTGATGGCGGTCGCCCACAACGCCATTGTCTCCGACGACAGCCGTTTCCGACTCTCCCCGGATCACTACCTGAAGAGCCGCGCGGAGATGGAAAAGCTCTTCGCCGATCTGCCGGAAGCGCTGGAGAATACGGTCGAGATCGCTCGACGCTGCTCCTTCATTCTGAAGACCCGCAAGCCGATCCTGCCGCGATTCACCGGCGCCACCGCCGATCCTGAAGAGGCCGAACGCGCCGAGGCGCTGGAGCTTCGCCGGCAGGCGGAAGAGGGGCTCGACATGCGCCTCGCCGAGCTTGGGATGTCGGCAGGTTACGAGGAGAAGGATTACCGCGAGCGGCTGGAATTCGAACTCAGCGTCATCGAACGCATGAAGTTCCCCGGCTACTTCCTGATCGTTGCCGACTTCATCAAATGGGCCAAGCAGCATGACATTCCGGTCGGCCCGGGCCGCGGCTCGGGTGCAGGTTCGCTGGTCGCCTATGCGCTGACGATCACCGACGTCGATCCGCTACGCTTCTCACTGCTCTTCGAGCGCTTCCTCAATCCGGAACGCGTTTCGATGCCGGACTTCGATATCGACTTCTGCCAGGATCGCCGTGAAGAGGTGATCCGCTACGTGCAGCAGAAGTATGGTCGCGAGCAGGTGGCGCAGATCATCACCTTCGGTTCGCTGCAGGCACGCGCCGCCCTTCGCGACGTCGGCCGCGTGTTGGAAATGCCCTACGGCCAGGTCGACAAGATCTGCAAGCTCGTGCCGAACAATCCGGCAAACCCCACGCCGCTTTCCAAGGCGATCGAGGAAGAGCCGAAGCTGCAGGAAGAGGCCGCCAAGGAGCCTGTCGTCGCCCGCCTGCTCGATATCGCCCAGAAGATCGAAGGCCTCTATCGCCACGCCTCGACCCACGCCGCCGGTATCGTGATCGGCGATCGCCCGCTGTCGAAACTCGTGCCGATGTATCGCGATCCGCGTTCCGATATGCCGGTCACGCAGTTCAACATGAAGTGGGTAGAGCAGGCCGGCCTCGTGAAGTTCGACTTCCTCGGCCTGAAGACGCTGACCGTGCTCAAGGTCGCCGTCGATTTCTGCAGGAAGCGCGGCATCGAGGTCGATCTCGCCAAGATCCCGCTCGACGACAAGAAGACCTACGAGATGCTGTCGCGCGGCGAGACCGTCGGCGTGTTCCAGGTGGAAAGCGCCGGCATGCGCAAGGCGCTGATCGGCATGAAGCCGGACTGCATCGAGGATATCATCGCGCTGGTCGCGCTCTATCGTCCGGGTCCGATGGAAAACATCCCGACCTACAATGCCCGTAAGCACGGTGACGAAGAGCTGGAATCGATCCATCCGACGATCGACCATCTTCTCAAGGAAACGCAGGGCGTTATCGTCTACCAGGAACAGGTGATGCAGATCGCCCAGGTCCTATCGGGCTATTCGCTTGGCGAAGCCGATCTTCTGCGCCGCGCCATGGGTAAGAAGATCAAGGCCGAAATGGACCAGCAGCGCGAGCGCTTCGTCGTCGGCGCGGTCAAGAACGGCGTGTCGAAGCCGCAGGCCGACAATATCTTCGAACTCTTGGCGAAGTTCGCAAACTACGGCTTCAACAAGTCGCATGCGGCCGCCTACGCCATCGTCTCCTACCAGACGGCCTATATGAAGGCGCATTATCCGGTCGAGTTCCTGGCCGCCTCGATGACGCTCGATATGTCGAACACCGAAAAGGTCAACGACTTCCGCCAGGATGCCAAGCGCCTCGGCATCGAGGTCATTGCGCCCTCCGTCCAGACCTCCTTCCGCCAGTTCGAGACCGGCGATAATCGCATCTACTACGCGCTTGCGGCCCTCAAGGGCGTCGGCGAATCCGCCGTCGATCACATCGTCGAAATGCGCGGCGACAAACCTTTTGCCAGCATCGAGGATTTCTGCTTGCGCATCGATCCGCGCCAGGTAAACCGCCGCGTGCTGGAAAGCCTCATCTATGCCGGCGCCTTCGACTGCTTCAATCTGGATCGCGCCCAGCTTTCGGCCGGTCTCGACCGTGTGCTCGGCTATGCGCAGCGCGCCCAGGAAAACAAGCTCAGCGGCCAGTCTGATATCTTCGGCGGAGCCCTCTCTTCGGGCCCGGAAAAGATCGCCTTGCCGCCGTTCTCGCCCTGGCTTGCCTCGGAGCGGCTGCTCAAGGAATTCCAGGTGCTGGGCTTCTACCTGACTGCCCATCCGCTCGACAGCTACAACAACATCCTGCAGAAGATGCGCGTGCAGACTTTCGCGGATTTCTCCACGGCGGTGAAGCAGGGTGCTGCGAACGGGCGCTTGGCAGGGACGGTGATTTCCAAGCAGGAGCGCAAGACGCGCACCGGCAACAAGATGGGCATCATCGTCTTTTCGGATTCCTCGGGTCAGTACGAAGCCGTCCTCTTCTCCGAAATGCTGAACCAGTATCGTGACGTGCTTGAGCCCGGAAAATCCTTCGTCATTACCGCTATTGGCGAAGAGCGGCCGGAAGGCGTCAGCCTGCGTCTGCAGACCATCCAGTCGCTGGAGGAAAAATCGCTGCAGATGCAGAAGGCGCTGCGCGTCTATGTGCGCGATTCCGGCCCGCTGCGCGCCGTTGCTGCGCATCTGAACGCCAGGGGCGATGGCCTGGTCTCCTTCATCGTGATCAAGGAGGAGGGCAAGCGCGAGGTCGAAGTCGTACTGCAGGACAAATACCGCATCACGCCGGAGATCGCAGCCGCATTGCGGGCCGCTCCCGGCATCGTCGACGTCGAACTGGTCTAATGAAAAGGGCGACCGGCATGCGCCGGCCGCCCTAGTTTGTCAGCCGGTTTGCGGCCGGCCGGATAGACCGGAGCAGCGCCACCTGCCGAAGCCCATGATTGCCGTACCGATCAGCGTGCCTCCGACCGGCACCAGAAGTGCGGTGCGCAGCGCGTCCAGCCGTTCGGATGGGCTTTCGCCGTCGCCGAGCGCCAGAGTGCCGACAGCGCTGACGGCGGAAAGGCCGAGTGCCGCACCGAACTGGAAGGACGTATTCACCAGCCCGCTCGCCAGTCCCTGTTCGTTTTCGGCAATGCCGTCGGTTGCGATGATCGTCAGCGGCCCATAGCCGAGCGAGAAGGCGAGGCCGAGCAGGATTGTCGAGGGCAGCATCGCCGCATAGGTCCAGTCGAGCCCCATGTCGAGGAAGAGCGCGTAGCCTGCGACGGCAAGGGCGAAGCCGCCGAGCACGACACGTCCATTACCGAAGCGCTCCACGAGCAAGGGCGTCAGCAGCGGTGCGAGGATGGCATCCATGCCAATGACGATGAGGGCGAGGCTGGTTTCGAAGGCGGACCAACCGAGCAGTTCCTGCAGGTAGAGCGAGACGATGAACTGGAAGCCGAAGAAGGCGCCGGTGAAGAGCATCGCTCCGAGGTTGGATTGCAGCAATGCCGATGACCGGAAGATCCCGAGGCGGACCAGCGGCGCCCGCGAATTGCGTTCGATGAGGATGAAGGCGACCCAGAGCACAGCACTCGCCCCTGCTGCTGCCAGTGTCCAGGTGAGGTCGCTCGTCGCATGCTCGAGCCGGGTCAGCGCGTAGGCGGCGAGCAGCATGGCGCCGGTCAGGGTGACCGCGCCGGCAACATCGAACCTCTGGCGCGGGGCTGTAACCTCCTTGTCCTCCGCGATCAGCTTCATACCGGCAACCAGCAGGATGGCGGAGAAGATCACCGGCGCGAAGAACACCCATCGCCAGCCGATTGCGGATAGTAGCCCGCCGATGACGAGGCCGAGGGAGAAGCCGGCCGATGCCGTGCCGGCATAGATCAGCACCGCCCGGTTGCGCTGCGGTCCCTCGGGAAAACTGCCATTGATGAGTGCAAGGCCGGCAGGTGTCATGAAGGCGGCGGCTGCACCCGTCACGAAGCGGGCCGTCAGCAGCATCCATCCTTCGCTCGCAAAGCCTCCGAGGCCGGAGAAGAGCAGGAAGACGGTCAGCGCCGTCAGGAAGACCTTGCGCTTCCCGTACATATCCGCGACGCGCCCGCCGAGCAGCATCAGCCCGGCATAGGCAAGCACATAGGCAGAAACCACGGCGCTGAGCGTCGTGGTCGAAAGACCGAGGTCGGCCCGGATCGAGGGCAGCGCGACATTGAGCATGGCCGCATCGACGCCTTCGAGAAAGATCGCGCCGCAGAGTACCGCGAGCATGCCGGCGGCACCGGCGCTCATTCTTCCACGCTCCGCTGTCAGGGGAGGACTTGTAGACATCATGGATTCCTTGTCGGTAGAGGGCAGGGAAGAGCGAAGATGGTTACATATTGATCCTCGGTTCCCTATTGTAACCAAGGAAAAGGTAGGGCATTGTTCGAACCCATGGAAGAAGGCACTTCAAACTCACCGAGTGACTGCTGCAGCACCGACCGCGATTACGACATCCATCAATGGGATGCGCGACAGGAGTGCGAGGTGCGCCAGATTCTGGATCGCATCGCCGACAAATGGTCGCTGCTGGTCATCGCCCTGCTGGAAAAGCGCACTTTGCGCTTTACTGAATTGCGCAGGAGCATCGACGGCATCAGCCAGCGCATGTTGACAACGACACTGCGTCAGCTCGAGCGAGACGGTCTGATCGAGCGAACGGTCTATCCCGTGGTGCCTCCAAGGGTCGAATATGCGCTGACGGAGCTCGGTTGCACGTTGCATGACACGATCAAGGCGCTTGTCGTCTGGACCGAGACCAACCAGACAAAGATCATCGCGGCCCGCCGAAGCTACGACGAGCGTGCCAGCGAGAAGCCTTGGTAGGTCTCAGCTCTCGCGCGTGATGGTGATGAATTCCGTGCCGTCACCGGTTTCTGGACCGACCCCTGTATCTGATATTGTCAGCGTCGAGCCGGGCGAGATCAGCGCATCGATCCGGTGGCGGGTCTCTTCAGACATTGAGATGCGGCTGAGTGCTCTGGCGATTGGACGGCCGCTGATGATGGAGCTTTCCTGGTTGGCGATGCCGAGCCGCTTCACCGTTTCGCGGGAAAGATTGTTTTCCAGCGTCACGCCCAGCCAATCCGCCGTGCCGGCTGCCTCATCGACTGAATGCAGCGAGAAGAAATGCGTGCCGAGAGCAAGGGCCGGATCGGCGATGGTAATGGGTGCCTCGAAGAGCGGCTTGAAATCCTTCCGCACCATGATGACGCCATTCGGTGGTTCGCCCCGGCCTGCCGCTGCGTAAACTTCCCTAAGGAGAGTATCCGTGATCAGGCCCTTGTCACGAGCAAATTCCTTTGGCCGCAGCGCTTTGAAAGCATTGATGGCCTGAACGGTCGCGGGACCGGCCAGCCCGTCAGGCTCGCCGGCGGCAAAGCCGAGCTGGTTCAGCAGGGTCTGGATATCGACGACATTTTCACGCAGCGTCCGGCGCGTCATCAGGATGCTGATCGGTGAGGTTTCGGCAGCCGGTGCCTGCAGCTGAAACTGCGGTATCGGCAGGGCAGCCGTCGTCTCGTTCATGGCGACCTGCACCTGCGTCTTCGCATCACCGATGGCAGGCCGCAGTTCCACGTCCGTAAGCAGGGGCGCCGGTTCGGGCCGGTCGGGGCGGAACAGGGTCGGATGGTCGATAGGCTCCGGTGTCAGCTCGCTATCGGTGATAACGACCGGCACGCCCATCTCGGTCATCTTGTAGAGTGATTTCGCAAAGGCGCCGGGCATACGAACGCAGCCATGCGAGGCCGGATAACGCGGCACGGAGTTGGACTCGTGCAGCGCAATGCCGGACCATGTCAGCCGCTGCATGAAGGGCATCGGCGCGTTCGAATAGATATTGGATTCGTGGTACTTCTGCTTCTCGATGACGGAGAAGATGCCGCTCGGCGTCGTGTGCCCGTCCTTGCCGCTCGAGATCTTTGAAGTCGCCACGACCTCCGCGCCGTCATAGACCGCCAGCGACTGCTTATCCTTGGACACGAATATCTGCAGCGTGCGCGCATCGGCAGCAAAAGCCGGATCGACGAGAGCGGTCGCCGACAGCAACCCGATAAGAACACCTACACGCACAGACATGACGCAATACACCACATGCACAAAAACGACGGGATTTAAGCATGCGAAGTTTAACGAAGGCTTGAATACGCGGCCGCGCTTTGATCACAAGATTGTGGGATATTCAATTTTATGCAAATCTAAAATACTGGAAGTCTTGGGGGAGACTTGGAAATGCATGTCGATATTGTTTCTGCGTTCGATGATCTGCATGCCCTGAAGGATAATTGGAACGCGGTCTATGCCGCCGATCCGGAAGGGCATTATTTCCTGTCCTGGCACTGGATTGTCCGGTGGCTGGAGCAGCGCTCGCGATGGTTCGTTCTTGCCGCCAAGCGACAGAAGGAGGACGACCGCTATGTCGCTTTCCTGCCCATTCAACTTCATGTCGATTTCGAGGAAGGGCAGGGCCTCGGCAATATCGTGCGGCTGGGGGGCACCCCCTATGCCGGCTATAACGGCCTTCTCACATCCTCCGACGATGCAGAGGCAGCACTCGCCGCCTTCGCTGATTGCCTGATGACATTCAATTGGAAACATCTCGATCTCGACGATGTCTATGTGTCCAGCGAGAGGCTGAAGACTTTTCTGGCGGCTTTTCCTGCCTCGGAATTCTCGAAGCGTAAGGTTCCACGCAGGCCGCATATCACGGCTGACGGTGAGAACATCGATCATGATGTCTATGTCTACGTGCCGCTTGGCGAGAGTTTCGAAACCTTCCTGGACGAGCGCATCGGCCCCAAGACGCGGCGCAATGCGCGAAAGGCGCTGCGCGATCTGGTCGTACCGGAAAACGAGCTGCGCATTACCCATGTCACCCCGGAGTCGATGGAGCGCGACCTCGACATCTTCTACGACATGTGGAACGTCCAATGGGGTGAACGCCAGCCGCGCTACGGCAAATTCATCCTCGACAACAGCCGGCATATGTTGCCGGCCTGTATCAAGGACGGTTCGGTTTTCATGCCGATCCTCTGGCACCGGGATAAGCCGGTGGCTACCTTCATCATGTTCCTGGATCCCTATCGCAAGTCGATGATGTGCTTCCTCGGGAGCCGTGACCTGAGCTTTCGCCACTCAATCAGCCCCGGCTTCATGCTCCATTGCTACAATATGCGGTGGGGCATCGAGAACGGATACCGGATATACGATCTCGGTACCGGCAACTATGGCTACAAGGATCTTTTCGGTTCCGAGCACCACATCGTTGAGAAGCTGCAGGTCTCCACGCTTTCGGGCCAAAATATCGGCGATCGGCTCGATCCGCACTCGCTCGATCTAGCCATGCATCAGGCAGTGTATTTCGTCAGAAACGACAACCCGAATGCTGCCGAACTCTGCTGTCGGCAGATTCTTGCCGCCGACAACGCCTATGGGCCGGCAACCGCTTTACTGGCGAAGATCGAGGCGACGCACCCGCCCAAGCCAATCGCCGACCCTGCCGCCCATTTCACCGCCGCTGCCGAACGGCACCGTGCCGGTAATCTTGCCACAGCGGAGGCTGGCTACCGCGAAGTGATTGCCGTCGTGCCGGATCACTTCGATGCCCTTCAGCATCTGGCGCTATTGCTGTTGCAGAAAGGCGCTTTCAACGACGCCAAGGTCTGCGTCGACAGGGCGATCGACGTGAGACCGGCTTCCGCCTCGGCCTATTGCAATCGCGGCAATATTCTCGCGCAGCTTTCGAATTTCGAAGAGGCTCTCAGAAGCTATGACCGGGCGATTGCGCTTGATACACACCATGCCATCGCCCTCAACAATCGCGGCAACGTCCTGCGACGCCTGGGGCGCCACGCTGAGGCATTGGAAAGCTACGAGCAGGCCGTCGCGACCGAGCCCGGCTATGCCCAGGCATTGAAGAACCGCGATGCGGCGCTGCGAGAGATGGAGACGGTACCGGCTTAACGCCTGTTGCGCCAATGCATGCGGGGATTTGCGATGACGACATGCGTTAAACAAGGCCTATCGGTTCCCCTTGCCGCCGAAAGTATAGCCGGTTTCAACCGTGCCCTTGCCGAATTTGTCGCGCAACTTGTCCATGGCCGCCTCCGCCGCCGCGCGCCGGCCGGATTGCCGGTCGATGAGATCGGGTGGGTCAGCGCGGCCGGCATCACCGAGGTCCGTGACGCCGATGCCGATCAGACGGAATTTCGTGCCGTCCGTTTCCTTTTCCAGTAGGTCGAGCCCGGTGCGGAAGATCTTGTCGGCCAGCTGCGTCGGGTCTTCAAGGCGGCGGTTGCGGGTGCGTGACTTGAAATCGGCAGTCTTCATTTTCAGCACCACGGTCTGGCCCGCAATGTCGTTCTTCTTCAGCCGCCACGAGACCTTTTCCGAGAGATTGCGCAGGATCGGCACCAGATCGTCGTAACGCGAGATATCGTCGAAGAAGGTGGTTTCGGCCGAAACGCTCTTGGCGGCATCGTTAATATGCACTTGGCGGTCGTCAACGCCGCGCGACAGGCGGGAAAGCCGCTGGCCAATGCTGCCGTAGCGGCGCATCAGATCGTTCTCTTCCATCTGCTGCAGCTGGCCGATCGTTCGGATACCGTCGGCTTCGAGTGTTGCGGCAAAAGCCTTGCCGACGCCCCAGATGGTCGTCACGGGACGAGGCGCCAGAAACTCCACGGCCTCTTCGCGCCCGATGACGGAAAAGCCGCGCGGCTTCTGCAGGTCGGACGCGACTTTGGCGAGGAACTTGCAATAGGACAGCCCGACCGAGACGGTGATACCGATCTCCTTCTCGATGCGGCGGGCGAACTTCGCCAGTGTGCGGGCCGGAGGATCGTGGTGTAGCCGTTCGGTGCCGCCGAGTTCCAGGAAGGCCTCATCGATGGAGAGTGGCTGCACAAGCGGCGTCAGCTCCTGCATCAGCGCGCGGACCTGCCGCCCGACCTTTACATATTTTTCCATGTCGGGGCGGATGACGACCGCCTGCGGGCAGGCTTCCAGCGCCTTGAACATCGGCATGGCGGAGCGGACGCCGTGGATGCGGGCAATGTAACAGGCGGTGGAGACGACACCGCGTTTGCCGCCGCCGATGATCACGGGCTTGTCGGCAAGCTCCGGATTGTCGCGTTTTTCCACGGCGGCGTAAAAGGCGTCGCAGTCGATATGCGCGAGCGTCAGGTCATAAAGCTCCTTGTGGCGCGCGAGGCGAGGGCTGCCGCAAACATGGCAGCGGCGCACGTCTGCCTTCTGCTCGGCAAGGCAGTCGCGACAGAAGCCGGGTGTCTTGTCAGATGCAGGCGTCATGGCTGGAACAAAGGTTGAACATTGCAACACTACGCCCTAAGCTCTTGAGTCTCAAGAGTGGGAGGAAAGCTTGGCCGTGGATATCGATCTTCGTTTCGAACCTGTCACGGCCGGCCGCTGGGGAGACTTCGAAACGCTGTTCGGCCCGCAGGGCGCCTTCTACAATTGCTGGTGCGTGGCGCTGCGCCTTCCACATGCTGTCCGCACGAAGATGGAACCTTCGGAGCGCAAGGCCCACATGCAGGAGCGCATTTCGGCCGGGCCGCCGCCGGGTATTCTCTGTTATGCGGAGGGTGAGCCGATAGCCTGGGTGCAGGTGGGGCCGCGCCACGACGTGCCGCAGTTCAATTCACCACGAACGGTCTCGCGGCCGTTGGAGGAGGGTGATGCACATGATCCCTCGATCTGGGCGGTCAGTTGCTTTTTCCTGCTGCCGAAACTGCGCGGCAAAGGCTTGAGCCACAGACTGCTCGCCGGCGCCGTCGACTACGCCCGCAGCCAGGGTGCGCGATTGCTGGAAGCCTGTCCGATCGACCAGGTGAAACAGTCGAAATCGGTCACACTCTGTATCGGCTCGACGGCGATTTTCGACAGAGCCGGTTTCGAGACGATTGCACGGCGCAAGGACGGCCGGCCGCTCATGCGGCTGGATTTGCACGCCTGATCGTGTGCGCTGTAAGATGTTGGCTGATGAGTTCGGTGGCATGCGTCCAGTCTCTTGCTCGCGCGATATCGGCGGCGGCCGCCGGCGCGAAGCGGTGAACGGGCGAATCCGGCATGAGATGGATGAGCAGGCAATCTGCCACGTGCTCCTTCACGGAATGCAGGTTGCGCGCCATATCGTCGATGAACACGACGGGAAGGTCGCGGCCGCCATGCAGCGCCTGCACGATCGGTCCCTTTGGCTGTTCGCTGGCAAGCAGCGGGAAGGTGAGGCCCGTCCTGTCGAGGAGGCGGCGGCGATGGGCGGAAAACTGCGGCGGCATCGCGGTGAGGAACAGGACGTCGGCATCGTCAGACAGGCGTTCGAGCGTCGAAACGACCGGGTCGACAGGCGTCTGCCAGCTTTCCTGGGCTTCGAAGAAATCAAGGATCAGCCGGCTGACTTGCTGATCGTCAAGCGCGAGCCCATCCGCCAGCGACACGATGTTGCCGTGAAGGCGGAAGGAGCGCGGCAGGAATTCGTGGCCGAGACTTTTGAGGTAGAGCTGAAAAGGATCGATGAATTGCAGCACCACATCATCGACATCGCAGACGATGAGCGGCCTGTCGCCAAGGCGGATGTGCGAAATGTCGAGTTCGGCGCTCACGATCAGTATTCCCCGGAGTCGAGGCCGGGCGGCGAGAAGTGGCGCCATGCCGCGGTCAACGCTTCCGGCGTCGTGTTCGTCGCCTCGCAGAAGGCGACCGCCGTCGGCTCATGGTTCATGAGGAAATCGAGCATGCCGGCAAGGAAGCCGGGATCGTTGATCGCGTTGCGCACTTGCTGCGGCTCGACACCTGTCAATGCCAGGAAGCGACCGAAGAGATCCGGGTCGTTCGCAAGCCAGCCAAGGACGGCGATGGCCGTTTCTTGCGGATCGGCTGTCGCCGCAAGTTGTTTCGAAGTCTTGAAATTGCTTTGCATTGCGGTGGTCGAGTTACCTTTTCTTCAACCAAATACCGGTAGCTTGCACTATCGGTTTCATGGAGCCATTTGTCAGCTAATGTCTTTATCGTGGACATTTGGCTTCAAGAGCGGACGTAGGGACAGCTGATCATGCCCAAACAGGTGATGATTGTAGAAGATAACGAGCTCAACATGAAGCTCTTTCGAGACCTTATCGAGGCCTCGGGTTATACCACGATCCAGACCCGCAATGGCATGGAAGCGCTTGATCTTGCGCGCAAACATCGGCCCGATCTTATTCTGATGGACATTCAGCTTCCGGAAGTTTCCGGCCTCGAAGTCACCAAGTGGCTGAAGGAAGACGACGACCTGCATGTGATCCCGGTCATCGCCGTCACTGCCTTTGCCATGAAGGGCGACGAGGAGCGGATCAGACAGGGCGGTTGCGAAGCCTATGTCTCCAAGCCGATCTCCGTTCCGAAATTTATTGAGACGATCAAGACTTATTTGGGCGACGCCTGAGGCATCGGAAAAGATTCATGACTGCGCGAATACTGGTTGTTGATGATATTCCGGCAAATGTGAAGCTGCTCGAAGCGCGGTTGCTCGCCGAATATTTCGACGTGTTGACAGCTGCCGACGGCCACGAGGCACTGGCGATTTGCGATCGCAACCAGGTCGATCTCATCCTGCTCGACATCATGATGCCTGGCATTGACGGGTTCGAAGTCTGCGAGCGGCTGAAAGCCAATCCGAAGACCAACCATATTCCCGTCGTCATGGTCACCGCGCTCGACCAGCCTGCCGACCGGGTGCGTGGCCTCAAAGCCGGCGCCGATGACTTCCTGACGAAGCCCGTCAACGATCTGCAACTGATTTCCCGCGTAAAAAGCCTGCTGCGCCTGAAGACGCTGAGCGACGAACTGCGCGTGCGCGCCGAGACCGCCCATACGATGGGCATGGATGAGTTGATGCGCATCGGCGACGGACGCACCGAGGAGGTGGGACAGGTGTTGCTGGTCGATGGCCGTGCCAACTCGCAGGAGCGTATCATCAAGACGCTGAAGCCTGTTGCCGATGTGGTTGCCCTTTCCGATCCGCAGGCCGCTCTTTTCGAAGCCGCCGAGAACGGTTTCGAACTCGTCATCGTCAACGCCAATTTCGACGATTACGACCCGCTGCGGCTCTGCTCGCAGTTCCGGTCGCTAGAACGAACCCGTTTTCTGCCGATCCTGATCATCACGGAACAGGGCGCCGACGACATGGTCATCCGGGCACTCGATCTCGGCGTCAACGACTATATTGTGCGCCCTGTCGATCCGAACGAACTGGTCGCGCGCAGCCTGACGCAGCTCCGCCGCAAGCGCTACAACGATCGCCTGCGCGCCAGCGTCAAGCAGACGATCGAACTTGCCGTCACCGATCCGTTGACCGGCCTGAACAACCGCCGTTATCTCGACAACCATCTCAATGTGCTCTTCAATCGATCAATGGCGCGCGGCCGGCCCCTGTCGGTACTGATCACCGATATCGACCGCTTCAAACAGGTCAACGATACCTATGGCCATGACGGTGGCGATCAGGTGCTGAAGGAATTCGCGACCCGGGTGCGCTCGACCGTCCGCGGCGCTGATCTCGCCTGCCGTTACGGCGGGGAGGAATTTGTCGTCGTCATGCCCGACACCTCGCCGGAGGTTGCCGCGGCCGTTGCCGAGCGCCTGCGCGCGGCCATCGAAAGCACCCCGTTCCTGTTGAAGTCGTCAGGCGAAACGCTGAATATTACGGCCTCTTTCGGCATATCCTCGCGCATATCCTCGGTCATAACGCCCGACCAGCTGATGAAGCAGGCGGACCTTGCTCTCTATCAGGCGAAAAATACCGGGCGTAACCGCGTCGTGGCCTCGGCCGCCTGAAGGCACGGCTTTTCGAGGTGCGTCGCATTGGGTTATCCACCGGCAGTGGCTGGACCTTACGGATATTTAATGTTGATGGCTGCAATGAAGAGGTTGGTTTTTCAACCCGCTAGCCCAAAAATGGACTTTAAAGCGTGTTTCTTCCGATAGCACGTGCCAGCTGATCCAAAAAGCTAGAGGCCGTGAACGACGCAAGAAGAGCGGACTATAATTGCCTTCAGAATGACCCCTTCCCGTAAGTCGTATTTCAGAAAACGTAACGCCGGCGCCTTACGTAAGGGGAGGAGCGGTGGTATTATTGAGATATATTTCTGATATTCTTGATGGTATAAAATATTGTCCTTTTGGTAAAGCGGAATTGGATGCCTCTTTACACGTTCCAAAACTGGACTTTTAACCATAGAATCATACTCGGAAATTTTACCATTAAGAATTTGTTGATTTTCTTTCGTTTTTGAGCAAATTATCGGCTCAGAACAGAAAACGCTCCCGTGGAGGAGTTGTCGATACCCCATGATGCTCAGGTCCGCCGCATCTCCTGGGTCGTGGGGTCGGTCGGCTGGTGCGCAATCTTAAACGGTTCCTCGTGCCGTTTTGCATGCTGGCCGACCCCCTTTTCGAAAAAACGCCGTCACTTCCCGAAGATGGAAGGGCGGCGTTTTTCGTGTTTGCGCTAACATCGATGTCAGGCGAACCCGGCATAAAAAAAGCGCGCACCCGAAGGCGCGCGCTTTTCCAAAACCCGTAAGATCAGTGATTACTTGATCTTGGTTTCCTTGAACTCGACGTGCTTCTTAGCGATCGGGTCATACTTGGTCTTCGTCATCTTGTCCGTCATCGTACGGCTGTTCTTCGTCGTGACGTAGAAGAAACCGGTGTCGGCCGTCGACAGAAGCTTGATCTTGATAGTGGTAGCCTTGGCCATGGTCGTCCTGCCTTTAAGAAAATGAAAGCCGTGGAAAGCCGGATAGGCTCCACGGCAAATTCTGGCGCGAAACTACGAATCTAGCCCGAAAAGTCAAGCCCGCTTTCCGAGGAAAAGCAGTCTTATGCCTGCGAGCAGGGCGTAAAGCCCGAAGAAACCGGCAATTGCATAGGCAAAACCGTTGTTTCCGGCAACGTCGATGGCAGCGCCGATCACCTGCGGGCCTGCAACGGTACCGACTGCATAACAGAAAACGAAGGCCGCATTAGCCGCCGCAAGGTCCGAACCTGTCAGCCGCGAACCGAGATGGCTGAGTCCGACAGTGTAGAGGCCGGAGACGCAGCCGCCCCAGAAAAGCAGGATGCCGGCCATGAGAAGCCAGTTGTTGACGAGGATCGGCAGCATCATCGTGCCGACGAAACCGGTCAGGGCCATCAGCGCCAGCAGGGGACGCTTGTCCTTTATGCGGTCTGAAAGCAGGCCAAGCGGAATCTGGAAGATGACATTGCCGACACCCATCATGGTGAGGAGCAGGGCGGCTTGCGATTCGGTGAAATGCGCGCGCACCGCAAAGATCGGAAAGAGCGAGAGACCGCCGGCCTCGACCGCGCCGAAGATGAAGACGGCGGCCGTTGCGGTTGGCACCAGGAAGACGTAGCGCATGAAGTGCAGTTCCGGCTTCTCGTCCAGAACGGGGCTCTCATCGCGGGCGATGAAGATCGGGATGGCGGCAAGCAGGATCGCGCCGGCACCGACCAGGAAGGGAAGGATGCCGTCACTGCCGAGCAACGAGAAGATCAGCGGTCCTGCCGCAAAGCCGATGGACAAGACCGTTGCATAGATGCCGAGCACGAATCCGCGCTTGGACGGCGGTGAAGCGGCGTTGATCCAGAATTCCGAGAGGATGAAGAGCGTGGTCGTCGCGCCGTGGAAGGCGAAGCGCAGCGGGAACCACATCCAGAAGTCCTGCGCATAGTAAAAACCGAGTGCGCTGAGCGCCGAGATCAGCACCGCCCACATCATTGTCGGCGCGACACCGTATTTGTGGGCAAGCTTGGTGGTGATGGGCGCTGCTACCATCGCCGCGATACCGGCCATCGCGGTATTGAGGCCGATGAGGGTGGAGGAAATGCCGCGCTTTTCGAGGATGATGCTGAGCAGAGGAAGTCCCAGGCCGATCGCGATGCCCACGGCGGAGATGGACGAGACGGCTGCCACCAGAGAAGGCCAATGGATTTCCTCGACATCGCCCGGTGTGCCGTTCCTCGGCTGAGACATTTATCCATCCTTAGAGAAGTATGCGGACGAATCGTCCGTCTGGTGCCACATAGAAAGACATAGGCATGCCAAATCCAAGTGACGGGCAGGGTTTCACAATAGTTCTGGCATCCGCCGGCGATTTCTTGAGTGTAAGCTTTCCCCATACAAGAAATGATGAGCGTATCTTTCCTCTGCAGATAGTCGGCTACAAGCCTTGGCGCTCTGGCCGCTGCCACTACACGCGAAATATGTCTGGAAGGTGAAGGTGTTCAAGCTTGGCGGCCGGGCGTGTCGTAATCGTCGGGTTCATCGTCATGGCCGCCGAAACCATGCATCTTCAACGCCCACTGCAAGCCTATGACGCCGCCTTTGATAGGCTGGATCGAGACAAGCGCCGTGATGACGGTGATCGGTGCCCAGATGGCAAGATGCACCCAGACCGGCAGCACGAAGACCATGTCAGTCAGCATGAAGCCGCCGATGACGACGTGGCCGAGCACCAGGATGACGAGATAGGGCGGCAGGTCGTCGGCGCGCTGGTGATACATTGCCTCGCCGCAGGCGGCGCAATGGTCGACCGGCTTGAGGAATGCGCGGAACAGTTTGCCGCTGCCGCAGGCCGGACAGCGGTTCAGCAGGCCGCGCATGATGGAGCGTCCGAGCGGGCGCTCGACATCGGGCGTATCCCCATAGCGGACGACCTCGTTTGTCGGTGTGCTCACGATCTTTCCTTTCCGGAACTAGCGCCGCCCGCGCGGCGGACGCGTTCCGATCTTCTTGCGGGCGCGATTTGCATCGCGTTTCCCTGCCTTGTGGAAGGAGCGCACAGCCGTCGGCATCTTGCGTCCTTCGCTCAGCATCTCGAAGCGCAGGGCGCCCGCAAGCGGGATCGCCTCGGCCAGGCGCACGGTCACATCGTCGCCGAGACGATAGCCGAGACCTGTCTTTTCACCTGATAACGCCTGATGTGCCTCGTCATAGATGAAGTAGTCGGTGCCGAGCGTAGATATAGGGATGAAGCCGTCCGCACCATAGTCCGGCAGCAGGATAAACAGGCCTGACTTGGTAACGCCTGAAACGCGCCCCTCAAATTCCTGGCCGACACGTCCGGCAAGGTGATGAGCGATGAGGCGATCGACGGTCTCGCGTTCGGCAGCCATGGCGCGGCGCTCGAAAGTGGAGATTTCGGCGGCGATGTCGTCGAGCGTCGCTTCCTCTTCCGGCGTGATGCCGCCTTCGCCGAAGCCGAGTGAGCCAACCAGCGCGCGATGCACGATAAGGTCGGCATAGCGCCGGATCGGCGAGGTGAAGTGCGCGTATTTCATCAGGTTCAGGCCGAAGTGGCCGATATTCTCGGGACTGTAGATGGCCTGACTCTGCGAGCGCAGCACCATTTCGTTGACCATGGTCTGGTGCGGCGTGCCATCTGCCTTGGCGAGGATGCCGTTGAAGTTGTTGGCGCGCATGTTGCCGCCCTTGGCAAGTGATATGCCGAGCGTGGCGAGGAATTCGCGCAGCACTTCCTGCTTGGCAAGCGTCGGCCCATCGTGGATGCGGAAGATCAGCGGCTGGCGCTTTTTCTCCAGCGTCTCTGCAGCCGAGACGTTCGCCTGGATCATCATCTCTTCGATCAGCTTGTGTGCGTCGAGACGAGGCGGCACGTGGACCCGGTCGACGGTACCATCGGGCTTCAGCAGGATCTTGCGCTCGGGCATGTCGAGCTCGAGCGGCTGTCGACGTTCGCGGCCGCGCTTCATCGTCTCGTAGGCGTGCCAGAGTGGCTTGAGGATCGGCTCAAGCATCGGCCCGGTCTTGTCGTCGGGCTTGCCGTCGATTGCCGCCTGTGCCTGCTGGTAGGAGAGCTTCGCCGCACTCTTCATCATGATGCGGTGGAAGGTATGGCCGATCTTGCGGCCGTCCTTCGAGAAGACCATGCGCACGGCAAGGGCAGGGCGGTCCACGCCTTCCTTCAGCGAGCAGAGATCGTTGGAAATTCGTTCCGGCAGCATCGGCACGACCCGATCCGGAAAATAGACGGAGTTGCCCCGCTTCAACGCTTCCCTGTCGAGCGGCGAATTCGGCCGCACATACCAGGAGACATCGGCAATCGCGACCGTGACGATGACGCCGCCCGCATTGTCTTCCGATGGATCATCCTCGGCATAAACGGCGTCGTCATGGTCCTTGGCATCGGCCGGGTCGATGGTGATCAGCGGCAGGTCACGCCAGTCTTCCCGATGCGACATCGTGGCGGGCTTGGCGTCATCCGCCTCTGCGACGGCTGCCGGCGGGAAGACATGCGGAATGCCGTGCGCGTGGATTGCGATCATCGAGATCGCCTTTTCCGAACCGACGGAGCCGATGACAGAAAGCACCTTGGCACGAGCCAGGCCGAAGCGGCCGAGACGCGCAACTTCCACCTCGACCAGATCCCCGTCCTTGGCATCGCCCTTATAGTCGGGGTCGATCACCATTTCCTCGCCGCGCCGGTCGATCGGCAGAAGGCGTCCGGCACCACCCGGCGCGTCCTTGAAGACACCCATGGTGGCGCCCCGACGCTTGTCGATCACCTTGATGATGCGTGCCGTATAGGCCGGGCCGCCACGATCGACAGCCGGGAATATCTTGGCAAGGATACGGTCACCCATGCCGGCAACCGGTGCCTTGCTCTTGCCCTGACGGCCCGCCGGTGATTGCTGGCGAATGGCAACGGCTGGCGCCACGCCCTGATCTTCCGGCCACTCGGCCGGGCGGCCGATCAGCTCACCATCCTTGTCGCGCGTGGTGATGTCGAGCACGGTGACGGGTGGCAGCGCACCCGGCCGGATCAGCGACTTGCGCGTCTTCTGCAGCATGCCTTCCTGCTCCAGCTCCTGCAGCAGGCGCTTGAGCTCGACGCGGCTTTCGCCCTTCAGCCCGAAGGCCTTCGCGAGCTCGCGCTTGGAGGCTTTCTGCGGATGCTCGGCGATGAAACGCAGGATGACGTCTCGCGGCGGCAGGATGCCGTGCACGATGTTCAGCGGCTCAGGCGCAGGTTCCTTGCTCGCGCGTCCGAATTTTCCCGGGCGCTTGCCCATGGCTCTCGTAGTCTCGCGCGGTTCTCTCGCCACTCTCAGCTCTTTTTCGTTTTCGCCGGTGCCTTTGCCTTGGTTGCTTTCGGCTTTGCGGCAGTCTTTGTCGTCTTTGCTTCGGCCGCCGCGGCCTTCGGCTTCGCGGCTGGCTTAGCCTTCGCAGCTGTTTTGGCCTTGGTCTTGCCTGCGGGAGCCTTACCGGCCTTTTCCGCAATCAGGGCCAGCGCTTCCTCGACGGTAATGGCCTGCGGATCCTTGCCCTTCGGCAGCGTCGCATTGACCTTGCCCCAGTTGACATAGGGGCCGTAGCGTCCGTCGCGAACGGTGATCGCACCACCGTCAGGATGATCGCCCAGTTCCTTCAGCGCCGCCGGTGTGCCGCGGCCTCCGCCCGGCGCCTTGGCCTGCTTTTCGGCAATCAGTGTCACGGCGCGGTTGAGACCGACCGAGAAGACGTCCTCGATGCTCTCCAGATTGGCGTAGGTGCCGTCATGCAGCAGGAACGGCCCATAACGGCCGAGCCCGGAAGAGATCATCTTGCCGCTTTCCGGATGCTTGCCGATATCACGCGGCAGCGAGATCAGAGCCATCGCCTTCTCGTAGTCGATATCTTCCGGCTTCCAGCCCTTGGGCAGCGACGAACGCTTGGCTTCCTTGCCGTCACCGCGCTGGATATAGGGTCCGAAACGGCCCGAACGCAGCGTCAGTTCCTCGCCGGTGGTCGGATCGGTGCCGAGGCTCTTCGGCTCGTTCAGCGCAACGCCTTCGGCCTCGCCGCCATTCTCGGAGGAGAGTTGGCGCGTATAGTTGCATTCCGGATAGTTAGAGCAGCCGACGAAGGCGCCATATTTGCCGAGCTTCAGCGACAGGTTGCCGGTGCCGCAGACCTGGCAGATGCGCGGATCGCTGCCGTCCTCACGCTTCGGGAAGACCAGCGGCGCCAGCGCGTCGTTGAGCGAGTCCAGAACGTTGGTGACGCGCAGCTCCTTGGTGTCTTCGATCTGCGAGAAGAAATCCTTCCAGAAGTCGCGAAGAACCTGCTTCCAGTTGAGTTCGCCAGCCGAAATCCGGTCGAGCTTCTCTTCGAGGTCTGCCGTGAAATCGTACTCCACGTACTTTGTGAAGAAGCTTTCGAGGAAGGCGGTAACGAGGCGCCCCTTCGCCTGCGGGATCAGCTTGCGCTTGTCGATCGTCACATAGTCGCGGTCGCGCAGTGTCGCGAGCGTTGCGGCATAGGTGGACGGACGGCCGATGCCGAGCTCTTCCATCTTCTTGATGAGCGAGGCTTCGGAATAACGCGGTGGCGGCTCGGTGAAATGCTGCGTCGAGTTGATCTTCTGCTTGGCGAGGTTCTCGCGCGCATTGATCTCCGGCAGGCGGCCATCCTCGTCATCAGCATCGTCGCTCTGTTCGCCATCCTCCTTCTGGTCGGTATAGGCGGCAATGAAGCCGTCGAAGCGGATGACGGAGCCGACAGCGCGCAGGCCGGCCTTTTGGCCGTTATTGTCGGCGAGAATTTCAGCCGTTGTGCGCTCGATTTCAGCGGATGCCATCTGGCTGGCGATACCGCGCTTCCAGATCAGGTCGTAGAGACGGATCTGGTCGGCATCGAGGAACTTGCGGACACGGTCCGGCGAGCGGTTGAAATCCGTCGGACGGATCGCTTCGTGCGCTTCCTGGGCGTTCTTCGCCTTGGTGGAGTAGAAACGTGCTTTTTCCGGCAGGTAGCGGTCACCGAACTGCTCGCCGATGGCGCGCCGCGCTGCATCGATCGCTTCCGGCGCCATCTGCACGCCGTCCGTACGCATATAGGTGATGAGACCGACGGTTTCGCCGCCGATATCGACGCCTTCATAGAGCTTCTGCGCAATCTGCATGGTGCGCGATGCCGAGAAGCCGAGCTTGGAGGAGGCGGCCTGCTGCAGCGTCGAGGTCGTGAAGGGCGGAGCCGGATTGCGCTTGACGGGCTTTGCCTCGACGCTTTCGACGACATAGCTTGCGCCTTCGAGCAGCGCCTTCAGCTTGCCGGCTTCTTCGCCATTGCCGATCGAGCGCGGCTGCAGCCGCTTACCATTAGCGGCAACCAGCCTGGCTTCGAACTCGTCGCCGCGCGGCGTCTTCAGGAGCGCAGAAAGGTTCCAGTATTCTTCGGAAATGAAGCGCTCGATCTCGGATTCACGATCGCAAACCAGCCGCAGCGCTACCGACTGCACGCGGCCGGCGGAACGCGCGCCGGGCAGCTTACGCCAGAGAACCGGCGACAGGTTGAAGCCGACGAGATAATCGAGCGCGCGGCGCGCCAGATAGGCATCGACCAGCGGGACGTCGATATCGCGCGGATCGGCCATCGCGTCGAGCACGGCCTTCTTGGTGATGGCGTTGAAGACGACACGCTTGACCGGCTTGCCGTTGATGACACGCTTCTTGTTCAGAAGGTCGAGAACATGCCAGGAGATCGCTTCGCCTTCGCGATCGGGGTCGGTCGCCAGGAACAGGGCATCGGAGGATTTCACCGCGTCGGCAATATCCTTCATGCGCTTGGACGAGGCGCCATCCACCTCCCAGAGCATCTCGAAATCCTGATCCGGAAGAACTGATCCATCCTTGGCAGGCAGATCGCGCACATGGCCGAAAGAGGCGAGCACCTTGTATCCTGGACCCAGATACTTGTTGATCGTCTTGGCCTTGGCAGGCGATTCCACCACTACAACATTCATGATGATTCTCTAAAAAAGATGCCGATCCGGCGAAGTAGCAGGCGTAACACGCACTGCAACATGAATACCGGCTCTCCGACATGGACAGGGAATTCGCTGCGGTCAAGAGGTTTGCTCTAATTTTACCTCTTTGCGATGCGTCGCAACCATTGCGAGATTGAAAGTCTATTGCAATTCAGGATGATTACTCTATCGTTTTTGATGTTTGGTTCGGGCTCCTTGTAAACCGGCCTTTTCTGATTTCACAGAGACAATTATGGCGCCCAAGGTTGTAGAAAAAGACATCGATCGCCTGGCGTCACTTGAGAACATTGCCTTCATCCGGCAGATGCTCGCAGAATTGCAGCAGATGGCAGAACGCGAAAAGGCGGAGATGCTGAGCTATCTCATCGAAATGGCCTATGTCGAAGCCGGAGACCTGCAGTCGCGCATGCATGACGGCTCAGTCGAACATGGAAATTGAAACCAGCCCGCCGGCGTGGCGGTGAAGCCGGCCAGCCATATCCAGCTCGAGAAGAACGAGATAGACGGCGGAAGCCGAAAGACCGGTGTGACGGATGATGTCGTCCACCTCAACCGGCGTCGGACCGAGTGCATCGATGACGAGCGAGCGATCCGTTTCGTCGGGCGGAAGCGACATCCTGCCGCCTTCGCGCTTCGGTTCTTCCGCTGATGGCGGAGAGAAGAGATCGGGTTGAGAGAGCGGTGCAAGGGCCTCGACGACATCCTCGGGTGAGGTGACGATCATTGCCCCGTCCTTCAAAAGCCCGTTGGTGCCGTGACAGCGCGGATCGAGCGGCGAGCCCGGCACGGCAAAGACCAACCGCCCGAATTCGCCGGCCATTCGCGCCGTGATCAGCGAACCGGAACGAACCGCTGCCTCCACGACCACGACGCCGAGTGAAATGCCTGATATCAGCCGGTTACGACGCGGGAAATCGCGGGCACGCGGCTCCCAGCCGAAAGGCATCTCACTGACGGCAAGACCGTTGCCATTCCATATATCCTCGAGCAGACCGGCATTTTCAGGCGGGTAGGGTTGATCCAGCCCGCCGGCCATGGCGGCTATGGTTCCGGTGCCAAGGCTTGCCCGGTGGGCGGCCGTATCGATGCCGCGGGCAAGCCCGGAGACGATGGCGTACCCGGCTCGTCCGCAGTCGCGCGCAACCATCGCCGCGAATTTCGCCCCGCTGATCGAGGCATTGCGCGAGCCGACGATGCCGATGGCCGACCGGTTTGCCACGGAAAGATCGCCCTTGACCGCCAGGAGCGGCGGCGCGCCGTCGATCTGGCGCAGCGCCTGCGGATATTCGGGCTCACCAATGCCGACGAAACGGGCGCCGAAACGCTGCGCTGCCTCCAGTTCGCGATAGGCCTCGGTTTCGGTTGCGATGCGGATCGAACGCGTCGCACCGCCCCGCGCCGAAAGCTCCGGCAGCATGGAAAGGGCCGCTTCTGCCGAGCCGAAATGGTTGATGAGATCGCGAAAGGTTGCAGGGCCGACATTGTCGGAACGGATCAGCCGCAGCCAGGCGATCCTCTGCTTGTCGGTCAGCGCAACTCCCTTTGGCCTTGCGCTGAGCGCGTCCATTATCCCTTAGCCCCGATCTTGCTTTCCGTGCCGTTCATCAGGCGGGAAATATTGGCCTTGTGCTTCCAGTAGGAGATGACGGTCATGATCGCCATGATCGCCGCAACCTTTTCGTCGCCCAATATCCATAATGCAACCGGAATGACAAGCATCGCGATCAGCGCGGAAAGCGAGGAGTAGCGGGTTATAAAGGCGGTTCCCAGCCAGACGGCGGCAAAGAGCAGAACCATGAGCGGCGCAACACCGAGAAGCGTGCCGATATAGGTGGCGACACCCTTGCCACCCTTGAAACCGATCCAGACGGGGAAGAGATGGCCGATGAAGGCGAAGAAACCGGCCATGATGCCCGCCTCCTCACCCGCGAAATAGGCCATGATCCAGGCGGCTACGGCAGCCTTCAGCGCATCGAGCAGCAGCGTTGCGGCCGCAAGCTTCTTGTTGCCGGTGCGCAGGACATTGGTCGCGCCGATATTGCCGGAGCCGATGCTGCGCACGTCGCCAAGGCCGGCGGCACGCGTCAGGATGAGGCCGAACGGGATGGAGCCAAGCAGGTAGCCCACGACGGCGGCGGCAAGCGCCAGAGGCAGCGTAATCTGCCAGGTGACAAGATCAGATATCATTTTGTTCCCCAATCCTCTGCCGAGAGGCTGCTCCGCAAGGGCTGGGCAGCCCTCAGCCCTGCAATGCGTGAACCAGCTTGCCGCCGACATAGGTGGCGACGGCTCGCCCGCTGAATCGCGCATCCTCGAACGGCGTGTTCTTCGAGCGAGAAAGAAGCATGTCCTTGGCGACAAGCCAAGGTTCTTCCAGATCGATCAATGCAATATCGGCTTTCGCACCGGGCTTCAGCGTACCGGCATTAAGACCGAAGATCTGTGCCGGCCGCGTCGACATCGCATCGATCAGCCGCATCAGGCTGACCTGCTCGCTGTGATAGAGCCGCAAGGCTGCCGCGAGCGTGGTTTCGAGGCCCACAGCGCCATCTTCCGCCTCGCCGAAAGGCAGGCGCTTGGTATCGACATCCTGCGGATCGTGCGAGGAGACGATGATATCGATCGCGCCCCTGGCGAGCGCATCCACCATCGCCACCCTGTCGTCCTCAGAACGCAGCGGCGGATAGAGCTTGAAGAAGGTTCGGTATTCGCCGATGTCGTTCTCGTTGAGCGCCAGGTTGTTGATCGACACACCGCAGGTGACTTTCGCCCCGCGCGAGCGGGCAAGCTCGATCGCCTCGACCGATTCCGGAACGGAGATCATCGCGGCGTGATAGTTGCCGCGCGTCAACTGGGCGATGCGCAGGTCGCGCTCCAGCGGGATCAACTCCGCTTCCTTCGGAATGCCCGAAAGGCCGAGCCAGCTTGCGAGCAGACCTTCATGCATGACGCCATTGGCGCCGAGATATTTGTCACGCGTGGCGCAGGAAATGACGGCGCCGAATTCGCGTGCATAGGTCATCACCCGGCGCAGTACCTGCGTATCGGATATGCTGGCATGCGCGTCGGTGAAGGCGACGGCGCCAGCCTCCATCAGGAGGCCGATTTCCGTCATCTCTTCGCCGGCGAGCCCCTTGGTGATGGCCGCTGCCGGATAGACGTTGACGACGGCTGTATCCCTCGCCGTCTTCTTGACGAACTCGACGAGCGCGATGTCGTCGATCACGGGATGCGTGTCCGGCATCATGATGATGGAGGTAACACCGCCCGCTGCCGCAGCGCGGCTTGCAGAGGCAATGGTCTCGCGGTGCTCGCCGCCCGGTTCGCCGATATGGACGCGGGCGTCAACGAGGCCGGGCGTTGCGACGAGACCGGTGCAATCACGCACGATAGCCCCTGCCGGCGTGCCCTGGTTCTGCGCATCCTTGCCGGCAGCGGCGATGAGGCCATCCTTGACGATAACAGTGCCGACCTCATCGAGATTGCGGGAAGGGTCGATAATGCGGACGTTCTTGAGGACGAGATTGCTCATGCGCCCACTCCATCAGTGCGGGGACCCTGGTTCTGGGAAACGAGGAGCGCCTCCATGACGGCCATGCGCACCGCAACCCCCATCTCCACCTGTTCGGCGATCACACTCTGCGGCCCGTCTGCCACTTCCGAGGCGATTTCTACCCCACGGTTCATCGGCCCCGGATGCATGACGAGGGCATCCTCCTTCGCTGCCTTCAGCGTTTCCGCGTCGAGGCCGTAGAAATGGTAATATTCGCGTACCGATGGCACGAAGGCGCCGGACATGCGCTCGCGCTGCAGCCGCAGCATCATCACCACATCGGCGTCCTTCAGCCCTTCCTTCATCGAATGGAAGACCTCGACGCCCATTTCAGCGATCCCGGCCGGCAGAAGCGTTGCCGGGGCAACAACGCGCACCCGCGCGCCCATGGCGTTCAAGAGCAGGATATTGGAGCGCGCCACGCGCGAATGCAGCACGTCGCCGCAGATCGCTACGATAATGCGTGAGAGCCGGCCCTTGGCGCGGCGGATCGTCAGCGCATCGAGCAGAGCCTGTGTCGGGTGTTCATGCTGGCCATCGCCGGCATTGACGACGGAGCAAGAGACTTTCTGGGCGAGAAGCGCAGCAGCACCGGCGCTGGAGTGGCGGATGATCAGCACATCGGGCCGCATCGCGTTCAGCGTCATCGCCGTATCGATCAGCGTCTCGCCCTTCTTCACCGAGGAATTGCCGACCGACATGTTCATCACGTCGGCGCCAAGGCGTTTGCCGGCGAGTTCGAAGGAAGCTTGCGTGCGCGTCGACGCTTCGAAGAAGAGATTGATCTGCGTCAGCCCCCGGAGGGTCGACGTCTTCTTCTCTCGCTGTCGGCTGATCTTGACGGCTTCGTCAGCCTTGTCGAGAAGATAGGTAATATCCTGCTCTGTGAGGCCCTTGATGCCAATGAGGTGGCGGTGGGGGAAAAAGACCATGACCCTGCCTCTTATTGTCTTCGCGGGGTCTATAAAGAGTGTGGGGGGAAGGGGCAAGCGCGTGCTGTGGGCAAATCCCATGTTCCCCATGCATTTTCCGTCGAATCCCGCTACTGCATGATTCCTTAAATCGGAATCGATTTAAGGATAAAATTATGCAGCAATTTAAAGTGCTACAGCGTCCTTTGCGCGTCTGAAAAGACGCGCGGCGCTGTAGAGCAGAAATCTGCCAATCACGAACTTCCGGTTTCCCTTTGCCGGGCTCATGAAATAGAAGCGACCTATGACCTCCGCAAACCGGACTGAAGACAAACTCGCCGAACTCAACCAGCCGAGCCTCTGGTCGGGAATCAATGCCTATCGATCCGATCCGCTGGTCGTCGATCTGACTGCCGCGCTGCCGCGCACCATCCGCGAAGACCTTGAAAACATGGGTCGCTTCGTGACTTCGCCGGAAGCACAGGAACTGGCGCGCATGGCAAACCAGGGAACGCCGCAGCTGCGCACCCATGGCCCGCGCGGCGAGCGATTGGACATCGTCGAATTCCACCCGGCCTGGCATGCGCTGATGCGCCGTTCCATGGCCTCCGGCCTGCATTCCTCCGTCTGGGATCCGCAGGCCGATACGGAGGCCAAGGATCAGGGCCATCACGTTCGCGCAGCCCGCTTCTATCTGACCGCACAGCTCGAATCCGGCCATCTTTGCCCGCTGACGATGACGAGCGCATCCGTTGCCGCTCTCTCGGCTTCACCGGCGGTCCAGAAGGACTGGGCGCCGAAGATCCTCTCGCGCAAATACGACTCGTCCAATCGTCCCGCCATGCAAAAGTCTGCCGTGACGATCGGCATGGGCATGACGGAAAAGCAGGGCGGCACGGATGTCCGTGCCAACAAGACCGCGGCCGAAAAGGTGAGCGAGGGCATTTACCGGCTCTCCGGCCACAAATGGTTCATGTCCGCGCCGATGAGCGACGCCTTCATCATGCTAGCGCAGACCAAGGAGGGCATGGGCTGCTTCCTGGTGCCGCGCCTGCTGGAGGATGGTTCTGCCAACGGCCTGCAGTTCCAGCGCCTGAAGGACAAGGTCGGGAACCGCTCCAACGCCTCAGCCGAGGTGGAATTCACCGATACGTTCGGCTTCCTGCTCGGGGGTCCCGATGCCGGCATCCGCACTATTCTCGACATGGTGACGCTGACGCGGCTCGACTGCGCTCTGGCCTCTTCCGGCATCATGCGCGCTTCGCTCGCCGAGGCCGTCCACCATACCCGAGGTCGTAGCGTCTTCGGCAAGATGCTGGTCAACCAACCGATCATGACCCGCGTGCTCGCCGACATGGCGCTCGATGTGGCAGCCGCCACGGCTCTTTCCTTCCGCCTGGCAGATGCCTTCGATAAGGCGCGCGGCAATGCCGAGGACGCGGCCTATGCCCGCGTCATGACGCCGGTCGCCAAATACTGGTGCTGCAAACTTGCCCCTTCGCTGATCTATGAGGCGATGGAGTGTATCGGCGGCAGCGGTTACATCGAAGAGCGTCCGATCGCCCGCCACTATCGCGAAGCCCCGGTCAATGCGATCTGGGAAGGCTCGGGCAACGTCATGGCGCTCGACGTGCTGCGTGTGCTGAACCGCGGCAAGGATCTCTTCGAGACGGTCTTTGCAGGCTTTGCGCGCGATCTCGGCCCCGCCGGCAAGAAGACGATCGATGTGCTGCGCGCCGCAATCGCGCTCTGCGAACAGGATGAGGGCGCTGCCCGCCTTCTCGTCGAGCAACTGGCGCTCGTTGCCGGCGCCGCCGAGCTTTACCGCCTCGGGGCAGGGCGTATCGCCGATGCCTTCATCGAGACCCGTCTCGCCGGCGGCTGGCGCTCCACCTACGGCATGCTCGATTCCCGCTTTGACGCGAGCTACATCGTCGATCTGCTTTACCCGCCAGCGGCTTGATACAGGTGTTTCGGAACGCACGGCGGGACGATCTCGATCAGATCTACGGCATTTCGCTTGCGACCGGCAATGGCGGTCAGGATGCGAGCCACCTCTACCGTGACGGCCGCCTGATCGGCCATATCTATTCTGCGCCCTATGTCGTGCTCAACCCGCAAACGACCCTCGTTGCAGAGTATGAGATCGGAATCGCCGGCTACATCGTCGGCACCTACGATACAGCCGCCTTCGAAACGCGACTTGAGCGTGACTGGTGGCCCGCCCTGCGCGATCAATATGCCGATCCGGCCGGCGATCCCTCTGGATGGATGGCCGACGAGCGCCGCAGCTTTGCGATCCATCATCCGCGCACCATGTGGGCTGAGATCGTCACGGCCTACCCGGCTCAAATCCATATGAACCTGATGCCACGCCTGCAGGGGCAGGGGGTCGGAAGCCGTCTTCTGGAGCAGTGGATATCTGAAGCGCGTCAGGCAGGTGTGCGCGGCATTCACCTCGGCGTCAACGCCGACAACCAGAGCGGCCTGCGCTTCTGGTCCTCCCGCGGCTTCCAGCGTCTGATCCCGCCGCTCATCCTGGCATCGGAAGCCTCTGTCTGGCTCGGCCGCACACTCTAAGCCTTTTCCCTTTGGCCACAGGCTGAGTATTCGTCATCTGTGGCACAAAAAATCCGGCTGCGTCGCCACAGCCGGATCATGTCACTTATCGCCAAAAATCATCTTTCAGAAGAAGCCGCGGCGCTGCCACCAGCCTGCCTTCTTCGGCTTGCCTTCACCTTCGGCTTCACCGTTATCGGTGCGGTTCGAGGTGACCGTCGGCTCGGAAGACGAGATATTGGATCCGCGGTTAGCGCGAGCCGGCTTGGCCTCTTCCTGAACAGGTTCGGCAAGATCTGCAGACGCTTCCGTCACTTCCGGCTCGGCTTCTGCTTCCACAGCCGGCGCTTCGATCACAGGCTCCTCGACCGGCGAAGGCGCAGCATCAGCCTTGCGGCGGCCGCGGCCACGGCCCCGTGCCGGCTTGACCTCTTCGGCAACGCTCTCGCTGCCTTCGATAGCCGCCATGGCCGGCTGAGCATCGACAACGTCGACCGTAGCGACTTCGATTACTTCGGCTTCGGTCTCCGCGCTTTCTTCGGCTGCGGTATCATCGCCTTCGTCGGCATCGCCGCCCTCGGAAGCAGCGCTCGTCTCGGCGCCTTCCTCACCACGGTTGCGACGACCGCCACGCTTGCCGCGACGGCGGCGCTTGCGGCGCTGGGAGTCGTCACCTTCGGCGCGGTCCTCCGCAGCACCTTCGGCGGCATCACTGTCGCCCTCGCTGCCTTCGTCCTCGCCCTCATCGCCATCGTCAGCTTCGCCGGAAACTGCATCTGCAGCAACCTGCTGCTCGGCATTGCCGTTGCGGCCGCGACGACGGCGGCGGCGCTTGCGCTTGCGTCCACCTTCGCCTTCGGCCTCTGCACGGGCAGCAGGACGTTCGGCGGCGGCAGGCTTTTCTTCCAACTCTTCGTCTTCCTCCTCGTCATGCTCGATAACGACATCGTCATCATCGTCATCGGGGATGGCTGCGAAGTTGAAGAGGCTTTCGATCTTGACCGGGTTTTCGACCGGCTCGCCGCGATCGATCGCGAAATGCTGCGCGCCGACCGAACCGTCAGCATCGATGATGATCGCCACACCGAAGCGGGCTTCATAATCGACGATCGTCTGGCGCTTGTGGTTGAGCAGGTAGAGCGCGATATCGGGCGTCGTGCGAACGGTGATATTGTGCGTCGTGTTCTTGAGCAGATATTCCTCGACGCCGCGCAGCACATGAAGCGCAACGGAAGACTGCGAACGGACGTGACCGGTGCCGCCGCAATGCGAGCAGACCTGCGTCGTCGATTCGAGAACGGAAGCACGGATGCGCTGGCGCGACATTTCCAGAAGGCCGAAATGCGAGATACGGCCGACCTGGATGCGGGCGCGGTCGTTCTTCAGGCATTCCTTGAGTTTCTTCTCGACAGCGCGGTTGTTGCGCTTCTCTTCCATGTCGATGAAGTCGATGACGATCAGGCCGGCAAGGTCGCGCAGACGAAGCTGGCGGGCGACTTCGTCCGCTGCTTCGAGGTTCGTCTGGAGGGCCGTGTCCTCGATCGAGTGTTCACGGGTTGAACGGCCGGAGTTGACGTCGATCGAAACCAGCGCTTCCGTCTGGTTCATGATCAGGTAACCGCCGGACTTCAGCGTCACCTGCGGCTGCAGCATACGGTCGAGCTGCGCCTCGATGCCGGAGCGCGAGAAGATCGGGTGGAGATCGCGATAGGGCTGAACCACCTTGGCGTGGCTCGGCATCAGCATCTTCATGAAGTCTTTCGCTTCGCGATAGCCTTCTTCGCCGGAGACGATGATCTCACCGATATCCTTGTTGTAGAGGTCGCGGATCGAGCGCTTGATGAGCGAGCCTTCCTCGTAGACGAGGCAGGGAGCCGTGGAGGCGAGCGTCAGCGTGCGGACGTTCTCCCACAGGCGCATCAGGTATTCGAAGTCGCGCTTGACCTCGACCTTGGTACGGTTGGCACCGGCCGTGCGCAGGATCACGCCCATGCCCTGCGGCACTTCCAGCATGCGGGCGATTTCCTTCAGCCGCTTGCGGTCCTGCGGGTTGGTGATCTTGCGGGAAATGCCGCCGCCGCGCGCCGTGTTCGGCATCAGGACCGAATAGCGGCCTGCGAGCGAGAGATAGGTAGTGAGGGCAGCACCCTTGTTGCCGCGCTCTTCCTTGGCGACCTGCACCAGCAGGATCTGGCGCCGCTTGATGACTTCCTGGATGCGGTATTGCTTGCGCGGCTTGCGCTGAACACGATCCGGAACCTCTTCCATCGCGTCTTCGGCGCCGACGGATTCGATGACTTCCTCTTCGCCATGATCGTCGTCATCATCGTCGTCGTCATGACGACGCTTGGAAACGTCGACATCCTCGGAGATGGTGTCCGTTTCAACCATCGCGGCCATCTCGCCGCCGGTCGAACCTTCGTCATCGTTGTCGGCGACCGATGCTTCCGGCGCCGCTGCTTCTTCTGCAACCGGCTCGGCTGCCTTCTTGCGGCTGCGGCGGGCGCGGGGCTTCTTGGCCGGCGCTTCTTCGGCGACGGGTGCAGCCTCTTCGGCGGGCGCAGCTACTTCTTCTGCAGCAACCGCCTCGGGCTGCTCGACCGGAACGATGCCGATATCGGGCTGATCCTGGGTCGAGAGATCGACGAGCGGGGCAGTCTCGACATGCTCGACATCTTCGTCGCGGCGATGCTCCTCCGCTTCGGCGCGAAGCAGGGCCTGGCGATCTGCCAGCGGTATCTGGTAATAATCAGGGTGGATTTCGGCGAAGGCCAGGAAGCCGTGCCGGTTGCCGCCGTAATCGACGAAGGCGGCCTGCAGCGAGGGTTCGACCCTCGTTACCTTTGCAAGATAGATGTTGCCGCGGATTTGCTTCTTGTGCTGGGACTCGAAGTCAAATTCTTCTATGCGGTTCCCGCGAACGACAACGACGCGCGTCTCTTCCTCGTGAGACGCATCGATAAGCATTTTGTCTGCCATGTAAGCTGAGCTCCTCGGCGAGGCCGCGAGAGCGCATTCCCGACTGCTGTTGACACAGGAAGAATGCGGTCCGCCGTGGCCGCGCCGGATAATGAAAGTCGCGATTGGTGCGAGGGAGAAGGCAGCAGCCAGACCGCAGCCGGAACGATTTCGTTCCGGGGCCTGTACACTTCAGATAAAACCTGCTGCGAAACCATCAACAACCAAGCGTGATCGACAATGACAAAGACCCGTTTCGGGTCCGATGAGTTTGCTCCCTGAGAGCGTGGTGGCTGATCCACCGATGAAATCCCAGCGCGAAGCCGGAAAATCAGGATCCAGTTCTCGAGTGGAAATGCGTTAGACGGCGGACGATTACCGGTTGTGGCGCCAGGTCCGGGGGCCGGCTGGCTGCCTTGCGGCGACTCTATCCCGTCAACACTTCTACCCTAAAATTCGTTGTATGTTTTCTCTGTCACAATAGCAAGGGAAAAGCCAAATGTGCCATAATATTGATGGATTTCGTATCGCATAAACTTGTCGGGGATAAACGATCTCGATTCATGGGTCGGTGCGTATGCGCTCGCCTCTAGCGGGCGTCAGCGGGGACGGTGTAGGGTCCATCGCAGAATAAATAGGGTGTGGCGGGCTATTGTTTAAGAGGTTTCGGATCGCGGCGAAGTTGTCCGCAGGGCGAAAATTGGGTTTTGCAGCGGGGCTTTTCGGCTTCGCACTGCTTTGCGCGGTTCCTGGAAGTGCCGCCGACGCGAAGAATCCCTTGCTGGCCTACGGAGCGCGTATCGTCGGCGACGATGCCAGAACCCGCATCGTCATCGATTTCGACCGCGAGCCCCGTTTTTCCGTCCATTATATTGCCAATCCTGAGCGCATCGTCGTCGACCTGCCGGCAACCGCTTTCGGCTTTCCGGCCAAAGATCTCGAGGCGCGCGGCCTCTTCAAGGACATCCGTTATGGCGCCATGGATGAAGGCAGCGCCCGCATCGTGTTGACGGCGGCACGCCCGGTCCAACTCGCCCTTGCCAAGGTGCAGACGGATGAGAGCGGCAATGGTCACAGGCTCGTTCTCGACGCCGAGATGATCGACAAGCAGAAATTCGCCGAGCTTGTGAAGACCCAGTCCTGGAGCGACAAGGCGGATGCGGTGGAGACGACGAGTGCCATTCCCCAGCCGGAAAAGGCTGCACCCGGTGATTTCGTCATCGCCGTCGATGCCGGCCACGGCGGCATCGACACCGGCGCCATCGGCGTCGATACGAAGACAGAGGAAAAGCAGGTGACGCTTGCCTTCGCCAAGGCGCTGGCTGATCGCCTGAACAAGGAGCCGGGCATCAAGGCTTTCCTGACGCGCGACGACGACGAATTCCTGTCGCTCTCGCAGCGCGTGCTGATCGCCCGGCAGAACCATGCGGGCCTCTTCATTTCGCTGCACGCAGATACGCTGAAGCAGAAGGATATTCGCGGCGCGACGGTCTACACGATTTCAGACAAGGCCTCGGACAAGCTCGCCGCCGATCTTGCCGAACGCGAAAACCTGTCGGACCAGATCGCCGGCAAGGAAACGACCGCCGAACCGCCTGAGGTCGCCGATATTCTGCTGGACCTGACGCGGCGTGAGACGCAGGCCTTTTCGATTTCGCTCGCCGAAAGCGTGCTTGCCTCTTTCAAGGATCAGGTTGGCACGATCAACAATCCACACCGTCACGCGGGTTTTCGGGTGCTGCAGGCGCCGGACGTTCCATCGATCCTGCTTGAGCTCGGCTTCCTCTCCAATGTCGAGGACGAAAAACGCCTGCTCGATGATGCCTGGCGGTTGAAGATGGCCGATCTCCTGGCCGATGCGGTGAAGCGCTACCGCACGGGCCTGATGGCGAATGGCGGGTAAACCGGGCGTTGCCTGGAAGTGACACTCGCGCCTAAACCGGAGCCCTTGCGGAAAGGGGAGCGGAAAGTGGCAGGACGGGCCCTATTTTGCTCACATTCGCGCCGTTACTCCGATCTATATGTTTCGCGCAAGTGAGACGAAATCGGCTTGTAGCGCCAGCGCGCATGGAGTAAGCCGCGCAACGTGCAAAGAGACATGATCTGTGCGATTGTGCGGCTGCGCCGATCTAATGATTAGAAATACCGGTAGCTGAAAAATATGGTTAGACTTCTTGGATATTTCTTCGGGATAGCATGCGTCCTGTTCCTGGGCGCTGCGGCGGTTGTTGCCGTCTACATTGCGAATGTCGCGAAGGATCTTCCTGACTATGCTGTGCTCAACAGCTATGCCCCGCCGGTCACCACCCGCGTCCACGCGGGTAACGGTGCGCTCATGGCCGAATACGCCAAGGAAAAGCGCCTCTTCTTGCCGATCCAGGCTATCCCGGACCGCGTCAAGGCTGCTTTCCTCTCGGCCGAAGACAAGAACTTCTACAACCACCCCGGCGTCGATCTGACCGGTCTTGGCCGTGCCATCCTCGTCAACCTTCAGAATTTCGGCTCCGGCCGCCGCCCGGTCGGTGCATCGACGATTACCCAGCAGGTGGCAAAGAATTTCCTTCTGACCTCCGACCAGACGATCGACCGCAAGATCAAGGAAGCGATCCTGTCCTTCCGCATCGAGCAGGCCTACAGCAAGGACAAGATCCTCGAGCTTTACCTCAACGAGATCTTTTTCGGTCTGAACTCCTACGGTATCGGCAGTGCCTCGCTCACCTATTTCAACAAGTCGGTCACCGAACTGACGATCGCCGAATCTGCCTATCTCGCATCGCTGCCGAAGGGGCCGGCAAATTATCATCCCTTCCGCCATCCGGATGCAGCACTTGAGCGCCGCAACTGGGTCATCGACCGCATGGTCGAGAACGGTTATGTGAGCCAGAGCGACGGCGAGGATGCCAAGAAGCAGCCGCTCGGCGTCACCGCCCGCAACAGCGGACCGTCTCTTTTTGCTTCCGATTATTTCGCCGAGGCTGTCCGTCGCCAGCTCATCGACCAGTATGGCGAGAAGTCGCTCTACGAGGGTGGCCTCTCGGTGCGCACGTCGCTCGATCCGCAGATGCAGCTCTTTGCGCGCAAGGCGCTGCAGGACGGCCTGACCAACTACGACGAGCGTCGCGGTTTCCATGGACCGGTCAAGCAGATCAGCATGTCCGGTGATTGGGGTCCGGCGCTCGCCGAAGTGCCCGCTCTCTCGGACGTGCCGGAATGGCGCTTGGCAGTCGTGCTCGCTGTTTCCAGTGACAGCGTCGATATCGGCCTCCAGCCGCCCAAGGATGGCGGCGGCAAGGTCGCAGCCCAACGCGAGCGTGGTTCGATTGCAGCCAAGGATATGCAGTGGGCATTCCGCTCCGCCGCCGGCGACCGCAAGACGACGAAGTCGCCGGTCGGCGTCGTCTCGGCCGGAGATGTCGTCTACGTCGAGCGCCTCGGCGGCGACAATTCGACCTCCTATCGTCTGCGCCAGCCGCCGAAGGTGCAGGGTGGTCTTGTCGCCATGGATCCGAAGACCGGCCGCGTTCTTGCCATGGTCGGCGGCTTTTCCTATGCCCAGTCGGAATTCAACCGCGCCACGCAGGCGATGCGCCAGCCGGGGTCCTCCTTCAAGCCCTTCGTTTATGCCGCTGCCATGGACAACGGCTACACGCCGGCCTCGGTCATCATGGACGCGCCGATCGAGATCGTTTCGGGCGGTCAGGTTTGGAAGCCGGAAAACTACGGCGGCGAAGTCGGCGGCCCCTCGACGCTGCGCTCCGGTATCGAGAATTCGCGCAACCTGATGACGGTGCGCCTCGCCAATGACCTCGGCATGAACATCGTTGCCGAATATGCCGAACGTTTCGGCGTCTACGACAAGATGCCGCCGCTGCTCGCCATGTCGCTCGGTTCGGGTGAAACGACGGTGCTGCGCATGGTCTCGGCTTATTCGGTCATTGCCAATGGCGGCAAGCAGATCAAGCCGACCCTGATCGACCGCATCCAGGACCGCTATGGCAAGACGATCTTCAAGCATGAAGAGCGTCTCTGCGAAGGCTGCAATGCCGGCGACTGGCAGAACCAGGAAGAACCCAACATCGTCGACAACCGCGAGCAAGTTCTCGATCCGATGACCTCCTACCAGATCACCTCGATGATGCAGGGCGTCATCCAGCGCGGTACGGCTGCTGGCAAGGTCGATCTCTCCGGCCGTGACGTCGCCGGCAAGACCGGTACGACCAACGATGAAAAGGACGCCTGGTTCGTCGGCTTCACGCCGGATCTGGTGGCGGGCCTCTATCTCGGCTTCGATACGCCGGCACCGCTCGGACGCGGCGGTACGGGTGGCGTTCTCTCGGCACCGATCTTCAATGAATTCATGCAGGCGGCCGTCAAGGACATGCCGGAATCCAAATTTGTGGTCCCGGCCGGCATGAACATGATCGCGATCAACCGCAAGACCGGCATGGCTGCTGCCGATGGCGAGCCGGGCACCATCATCGAAGCCTTCAAGCCGGGCACCGGGCCGGCCGACAGCTTCTCCGTCATCGGCATGGACGGCACGATGGCGCCGGAAGAAATCCTGCGCACGTCGCCGCAGGCAAACCAGGCGGTCCAGACCAACACACCCGGCCTGTTCTGATCGAGACCGATTGCCTTTGCGCCCGCCACGGCTCTTTACATCCGCGGCGGGCGTCTCTATGTCACCAGCCTTGCAGAATACCCCGGCACTCACAGAATACCGAAGCAAAGAAGCAGGAAAATGCGAGCGGAAATCCAGAATGTAGTCGATGAAACCAAGCAGGCTATCACCCTGCTGAGGAGGCATCTTTGACTGGGACCAGGCGGTAAGACGACTGGACTGGTTGAATAACAAGGCAGAGGACCCCAACCTCTGGAACGATGCGCAGGAAGCCCAGAAGCTGATGCGCGAGCGTCAGCAGCTCGATGACGGCATCAATGGCGTCAAGGCGCTGGAACAGCAGCTTTCCGACAATGTCGAGCTCATCGATCTCGGGGAAGAAGAAGGCGACGAAAGCATCGTCAAGGAAGCTGAGGCCGCGCTGAAAAGCTTGCAGGCCGAGGCGGCCCGCCGACAGGTCGAAGCCATGCTGTCAGGCGAGGCCGATGGCAACGACACCTATCTGGAAGTCCATTCCGGCGCAGGCGGCACGGAAAGCCAGGACTGGGCGAACATGCTTCTGCGCATGTACACTCGCTGGGCCGAGCGCCAGCGCTTCAAGGTCGAGCTTTTGGAAGTGCATGACGGCGAAGAGGCCGGCATCAAGTCCGCAACGCTGCTCGTAAAGGGCCACAACGCCTATGGCTGGCTGAAGACCGAATCTGGCGTGCACCGTCTGGTGCGCATCTCGCCTTACGACAGCAATGCGCGCCGCCACACCTCCTTCTCGTCGATTTGGGTCTACCCCGTCGTTGATGACTCGATCCAGATCGAGATCAACGAAAGTGATTGCCGTATCGACACCTACCGTTCGTCCGGCGCTGGCGGCCAGCACGTCAACACGACAGACTCGGCCGTGCGCATCACGCATATACCGACAGGCATCGTCGTGCAGTGCCAGCAGGAGCGTTCGCAGCACAAGAATCGCGCCAAGGCCTGGGACATGCTGCGCGCCCGCATGTACGAAGCGGAGCTGAAGAAACGCGAGGACGCCGCCAACGCCGAAGCCGCTTCCAAGACGGATATCGGCTGGGGCCACCAGATCCGCTCCTACGTTCTGCAGCCCTACCAGCTCGTCAAGGACTTGCGCACCGGCGTTGCGAGCACCGCTCCCGATGACGTGCTCGATGGCGATCTGAACGAGTTCATGGAAGCAGCACTCGCTCACCGCATCAGCGGGGCAGCCGATGCGGTCGTCGACGACGTCGACTAAACTGCAAAAAATCATATTGAGCTAGGAAGCCCCGGAAACGGGGCTTTTCTATTTTCAGATACCCGCTGAAATGTCCATTCCGTGAACGAACGTCTCCCGATAGCCCAGTCGCGTCTCGTTGTGGAGTGGGTCTTCGCGAAAGCCAGGTTTAACGGCTTAGCCCCGATGAATAGTCTGCGACCTCAGTTGGTCGCCTTCTCCACGGTAATGTCCCCAAACTCGTCGATCAGCACTGTCCAGCCGTCGGGCTCGGCAGCCGGATCGGTCTTCAGATAGACGGTGGCGAAAAGGCCAGGTTCCTTGATGAAGCCGCTCGAATTTTCGGGCCGGATGTCAGTAATATAGGGCTTGAGATCGCTGATTTCCTGCAGTTCGACCGTCGAAAGAATGGCAGGTCCGTCGTCTATCTGCGCGATCTGCTGCAGAAAGACCCTTGAGGTCTTGTCCGCCTGACGCACGGCAAAAAGCTTGTAATAGCCGTGCCGCTGCTCCGGCTTGGCAGCCCCGCCGCTCACATTTTGTGCGCTGACGCTTTGCGTGGTTGTCGGGGCACGTTCCACCGGCAGCGAATTGCCATCATCTTCCCAATAGCCGGTACTGGTCGCGAAGATGATCGAGGCCGGGAGAATGTCGTCATGAACGGTCTCCGCCTCGGCGGCGACCGACCATCCCGAAACGAGGAGCGCCATTATCACTGCTTGCCGCATCGCCATCATTTCAATCCTCGAACTGTTCTGCCAGAATCCGGTCGGACCAAGAGCGGTCAGGATCGGAAAGGATGCGTGCCGTCATATCTTCGGACTGGGCGATGCGCACCTGGAGTATGGATTTGATCTCCGTATTGTCGGCGACCGCGTTCACCGGCCGCTTCTCGGCTTCCAAAATATGGATGTCGACGGTCACCCGGTTGGGAAGCAGCGCTCCGCGCCAGCGCCGCGGCCGGAAGGCGCTCACGGGCGTCATGGCGAGAAGAGGCGCGTCAAGCGGCAGGATCGGGCCGTGGGCCGAAAGATTGTAGGCCGTCGAGCCCGCGGGCGTTGCCACCATCAACCCATCGCAGATCAATTCCTCCAATCGCACGTGTCCGTCTATTTCCACCCTGAGCTTCGCTGCCTGATAGGATTGCCGGAAAAGATAGACCTCGTTGATTGCAAGCGCCGAGGACTTGCTGCCGTCGGCATTGGATGTCGTCATCTTCAGCGGATGAAAGGCATTCTCGACAGCGGCACAGATGCGGTCATGCAGGTCGGAAGTCTTGTAGTCGTTCATAAGAAAGCCGACCGAGCCGCAATTCATGCCGTAGACGAGTTTGCCGCTGTTCATCGTGCTGTGCAGCGTCTGAAGCATGAAGCCGTCGCCGCCGAGCGCAACGATGACATCGGCCTCGTTCGCAGGCACGTCGCCATAAAGGCGAATCAATTCGTCTCGCGCGGCGAGTGCTTCCGTGGTCGGCGAGGCGATAAAAGAAAGCGTCTGAAATGAACGGCCCATGCAATGCCCTTTGTTATGCTGCTCTAGCTAAAGGATAAAGGGCTTGTACGACAAGACGTTTTGCGTTGCGGGCGAAGTTCGGATGATCTTGGGCTCCCGTAAATCGCCGGACGATTCGAAGGACCAACAGGTCCATATCCAAGCCTCGCAGGCTTTTCCCAACCAGTGCATTGATCGGCAGCCGCTGTGGATAGCGTCAAAGGACAGCCGGAAAGGGCAAATTTTCTTTACAAAAGATCAGAATCTGCTACTTCGCACGCATTGCCCTTGTAGCTCAGTTGGTAGAGCACCTGATTTGTAATCAGGGGGTCGCGGGTTCGAACCCTGCCGGGGGCACCATACAATCGCAAGCGATATCAAGCGCTTAATCAGAATCCCGCCCGTCTGAGGCGGTTTTTTTGTGCGCAAATTATTTCGAGAACTACCGTGTTTTCCGGGCTTTTGCCGATGCAGCTGAGATTCCTCAGGAACGAGGGATGTCGTCGCAGGTGGTCCTGCTTTATCGATTCGAACGGAAACGATACTGGCGTCAAGTTTCGCGATGCGACTTGAACACTTCAGTAGCTGCAAGACAGCGCGTTGGTGGGCCTGAACCCGTGGGCGCAGGCGGGATTGATGGAAGTCCTGGGCTGATATTGGAAATCGGGGCGATTTGTAGCCGGGTGTGTCGTGCAGGACGAAGCGAGCATGCTCACGCCGATCAGTGCGGCGCTAACTATGAGTGTCCGGAATCTACTCTTCATGATCACCTTCCCTGACAACGCACCGGAATGGAAAATGTCGCTATACCGGACATAGGCAAGGGGCGTGGCGCACAATTGACCGCTCCATTTCGCTTCAACAGCTTCTAACGGCGGCCTATCAACAAACAAGCGCGGGGGCACCAGCTTTAAAAGGCCATTCCACTACATGAACGGAGACTGAAGGCTCGCTTCAGCAGCAATTCAGGGACATCAGGCCATTCTCGCTTCATCAGAAACGAGGAAGTGAGCCATGAGGATCTCCAGTCTTCTCCTAGCAGCCGCCCTTTCGGCAGGTACTTTGTTTTCCGCTGTAGCTCCGGCTGCGGCCATCCCTCTCGACCGTTCGGCAGTCGCTCAACAGGGCGATATTATCCAGGTCCGCGGCGGCGATCGGGATTGGGGTGACCGCGATCGGGGTGATCGCGATTGGGGCGATCGCCGTGACTGGCGAGAGCGCCGTGAGTGGCGTGAGCGTCGCTACTGGCGCCCGGCCTGGGGCTATGAACGCCGCTGGAACCCATGGCGGGAAGAGCGTTGGCGCGAGCGTCACGAGTGGCGGCGCCACCATGGTGGACCCTATTGGCTCTACCGGAGCTGATCGCTAACCGAGAAAGTAATTCCAGCTCCAGAAAATCCCGCCGCAATTTCTCGCGGCGGGATTTTTGCTTGATCGGTTCAGACGCATTGTCTGCGCCTTGTCCGATGAGACGATGCGCAGTCACTTTTGCGCGGGTTCGTTCACGCTCGATTCGATCTTCGTACCATTGCCGGTCTGCCCCGCACCGGACGGTGACATCATTGCGATGCTGAGAACGGAGGCAATCATGACGACAACGACGGCAATCATCAGGCGCATAGACATTGAATCCCTGTTTGTCTGCGGGGATTAACGTCTGACCGCTTTACCGGTTCCGGATCTGCTATTGCACGGATGGAGGAGGATTGGATGGCGTCGTTGATGGCGCCAGGGGATCGGGTTGGCGGATAGGGTGCGACTTGTCCACCCAGATGATGCTCAAAATGACCATGACGAAGACCGCGATGAAGAGAACGCCGAAGATCAGCGGTCGAAATGCCATAATGCGGATTTCCTTTTTACCGACGCCCCGAGGGTAAAATGCGTCGCCGATCTTAGCGACCGGCGCGCTCTTTCCAAGGCCCAATATGGACCATGAGGGCAGGTGTTCAACCACGATGGCCGCCAAGCAGACCTCCGCTCTCAATTGACTGCGCGTGATACAACGGAAACCCGTCGGCTGCCGCCTACGCTTTCAGGTGCAGCCTTGCCGCATAAAGGGCAATCGCCGCGGCATTCGATACGTTCAGCGATTTGATGGCGCCGGGCATATCGAGCCGTGCGAGCGCGTTGACCGTCTCCCGCGTCTTCTGCCGCAGGCCCTTACCTTCCGAGCCGAGAACCAGCGCGATTCTGTCGCCCGAAAAAGTGCCTTCTAGCGCTGCCGGTCCTTCCGAATCGAGCCCAATCGTGAAGAAGCCGAGCTTGTGCAACTCGCCGACCGCATCCGAGAGATTGGTGATCTGTATATAAGGTATGAGCTCCAGCGCGCCGGAAGCCGATTTGGCGAGCACGCCCGATTCGGTGGGGCTGTGTCTCTGGGTGGTGATAACGGCACCTGCATTGAAGGCGACGGCCGAACGCATGATGGCGCCGACATTGTGCGGATCGGTCACCTGATCGAGCACGAGAAGCAATGGGCTGTTTTTCAGTGCTTCCAACCGTCGGACGGGCAGGGGGCGTGTTTCGAGCATTACTCCCTGATGGATCGCCTCCGGGCCGAGCACCTTGTCGATATCTTGAGGAGAAACCATTTCGAGCGGAATGCCGATCGTCTCCGGATCGATCTCCAGCCGCGCCAGAGCATTCTGTGTTACCGACAGCTTGATGTTCTTGCGTTCAGGGTTTTCGAGCGCGGCGCGAACGGTATGAAGGCCGTAGAGGAAGACTTGGTCGGGAGCCAATGCGGGCGGTTTCCAGTCGTCTCCACCACGCTTGCGTTTCTGTGGCGCGGGTGTCGGGATTTCACCGCGTTCGCGCTTGCCGTCGCGATGCGCGCGTCGCAAGGTTGCGTAATGCGTGTCCTTTGCGGACTTGTCGGTGGCGGGCTTGTCGCCGGATTTGTTATCTTTGCTCATGCGGCTTTATAACGATGGCGCCTGTTGCCGCATAGGCTTTCTTTCATGTGCCGGCTTTCAACAGGCGATGAAATTTTTCCTGTCTTTTCCATTGTCATCGTGTTGACAGACTGAAATCGTCCGGTCATATACGCGGCGCAGACGACGGGGCGGCAACGCTTCAACGTCTGACAAACTTGGTCTTCAAGATCCGGACGAAAAACTGGAGAGATGCCCGAGTGGTTAAAGGGGACGGACTGTAAATCCGTTGGCTCAGCCTACGTTGGTTCAAATCCAACTCTCTCCACCATTCGTCATTGGATCGGACCAACCCCGCGGGTATAGCTCAATGGTAGAGCAGCAGCCTTCCAAGCTGAATACGCGGGTTCGATTCCCGCTACCCGCTCCAGCTTCTCCGATATCATCGCAGGATCGCGCCGGCTTTCAGAACTCGAAAACGAGGTTCATGAAATTGCCGATCATCCAGTAGCCGAGCACCCCTATGGCAATGCCGGCGATGAAGACCGACGACTGGCCCGTGTTCCTTTTGATGCTCGTGTTCGTATCCGTATCGTCGTCGTCACGCGGATAGCCGAACGCACGATGGTCTTCCGTGAATGCCGAATAGTGGTTGCTATAGCTCTCCGATTGCATTGAGTGTCCCTCCGTATATTAGAGGGATATCATGAAAGTTTTCCCGTTCCGTGAAATCAATTGGTAAAATGTAAGCTAATCTTGTTGGCAGGCATTGCGCCGCCGGTATTGAAAGGCATCCGGGCATCGCTCGCGGAAGCACCGGTCGGCACCTGCCTCAATAAAGCCGGAAGCGGCAATACCTCTCGATTTTGCCTTGGATTTCAGGCGTTTTCGGGAGAGTGCGGGCGAATCGCCTTGCGGGTTGCGAATTATCTCCCATATGCGCTGGCACGCCAAGAATGGCGTCTGCAATTAAGTCTTGCGCAATTTCGCCGAAAGCCTTAAACGGCGGCACTAAACCGGTTCGCCGGGGTCACCCATTTTACGTCCACAGGAAGCATTCAAATGGCAAAGAGTAAGTTTGAGCGCAACAAGCCGCACGTCAACATTGGCACGATCGGCCACGTTGACCACGGCAAGACGTCTCTGACGGCAGCGATCACGAAGTACTTCGGTGAGTTCAAGGCGTATGACCAGATCGACGCTGCCCCGGAAGAAAAGGCACGCGGCATCACCATTTCGACGGCTCACGTCGAGTATGAGACGCCGAACCGTCACTATGCGCACGTCGACTGCCCCGGCCACGCCGACTATGTCAAGAACATGATCACGGGTGCTGCGCAGATGGACGGCGCGATCCTGGTCTGCTCTGCAGCTGACGGCCCGATGCCGCAGACGCGCGAGCACATCCTGCTCGCCCGCCAGGTTGGCGTTCCGGCGATCGTCGTGTTCCTGAACAAGGTCGACCAGGTTGACGATGCCGAGCTTCTCGAGCTCGTCGAGCTTGAAGTTCGCGAACTCCTGTCGTCCTACGACTTCCCGGGCGACGACATCCCGGTCGTCAAGGGTTCGGCTCTTGCTGCTCTTGAAGATTCTGACAAGAAGATCGGTGAAGACGCGATCCGCGAGCTGATGGCTGCGGTTGACGCCTACATCCCGACGCCTGAGCGTCCGATCGACCAGCCGTTCCTGATGCCGATCGAAGACGTGTTCTCGATCTCTGGCCGTGGTACGGTTGTGACCGGCCGCGTCGAGCGTGGTATCGTCAAGGTTGGTGAAGAAGTCGAGATCGTCGGCATTCGTCCGACCTCGAAGACGACGGTTACCGGCGTTGAAATGTTCCGCAAGCTGCTCGACCAGGGCCAGGCTGGCGACAACATCGGCGCTCTGGTTCGCGGTGTGAACCGTGACGGCGTCGAGCGTGGTCAGATCCTGTGCAAGCCGGGCTCTGTCAAGCCGCACAAGAAGTTCAAGGCAGAAGCCTACATCCTGACGAAGGAAGAAGGCGGCCGTCATACGCCGTTCTTTACGAACTACCGTCCGCAGTTCTACTTCCGCACGACGGACGTGACGGGCATCGTGACGCTTCCGGAAGGCACGGAAATGGTTATGCCTGGCGACAACGTCACGGTTGACGTCGAGCTGATCGTTCCGATCGCGATGGAAGAAAAGCTTCGCTTCGCTATCCGCGAAGGCGGCCGCACCGTCGGTGCAGGCATCGTTGCTTCCATCATCGAGTAATCGGAATTATCCCCGATTTTAGGAAAAACCCCGCTGGAAACGGCGGGGTTTTTTCGTTTTCCGGCATGCGGAAACGCTGATGAGATGTTGTAAAAATATCGTTAAGATGTCCCATAACAGTATTTTGTTCATCTAGCGTTCAGAAAGCGTTTTGTGTTCCGGCATTTTTAGTCCAGACTCCTCATTGTAGAGAGGAGAGTAGGATGATTCACAAGGCTACATTCGTTGCGACGATTTTCGCGATGTATGTTTTCACGATGTTTTTCATCGCTGCAATTCCGCAGGAAGTTGTTCAGGCAGCTGGCGTGCAGATAGACGAAATAAGCGTCGTTAAATAGTTGCGTAGCGAGCCGCCGGAGCGTCCGGCGGTGATTGAAATGGCAGGGCAGGCGCTTCCAGTTGGAAGCCCCTGGCCAGAGTAGGTTTGAACCTGCTGACGAGACGCTCGCTTGCTCTTCGCGCGGAAGAGTTTATCTATGCCTCCGATTTCATGACGCGGAGGATATTCCATGAAAAAGCGCATTCTCTTCACCGGCGGTTCGGGCAAGGCTGGGCGTCATGCCGTGCCGTGGCTCGTCAATGCCGGATATGAGGTTCATAACGTCGATCTCGTGCCGCTCGAAAGCCCGGGTGTCACCAATCTTACTGCCGACATCACCGACAGTGGCCAGATGTTCAACGTGCTTTCCATGCACCGGGATTTTCCGGATCTGGACGCGGGCAAGGGCGTGCAGCCTTTCGACGCCGTTGTGCATTTCGCGGCAGTGCCGCGCATCCTTATCAAGCCTGATAACGAGACCTTCCGCATTAACACGATGGGCACGTATAATGTCATCGAGGCGGCCGTGAAGCTCGGTATCCGGAAGATCATCGTCGCATCGAGTGAGACGACCTATGGCGTCTGCTTCGCCGAAGGTCATCGCGATTTCCACCAGTTCCCGCTGGATGAGGACTATGATGTCAATCCGATGGATTCCTACGGCCTTTCCAAGGTCCTGAATGAGAAGACCGCGCGTGCTTTTGCTGAGCGGTCCGGCTTCGATATTTACGCGTTGCGCATCGGCAACGTCATCGAGCCGCATGAATACGAGAGGTTTCCGACCTATTTCGCCAATCCGGAAATGCGCAAGCGCATCGCTTGGAGCTATATCGATGCGCGAGATCTCGGACAGATCGTCCACCGCTGCATTGAGAAGGATGGATTGGGCTTCCAGGTCTTCAATGCCGCCAACGACACGGTCTCGGCCAATACGCCATCTCGAGAGCTCGCCAAGCGATTCTACCCGAATGTGCCGTTCACCCGTGAGATCGGCGAATATGAGGGCCTGCTTTCCAACCGGAAGATTCGCGAAGTGCTCGGCTTCAAGGAAGAGCACGACTGGCGGAAATACGTGAAAGTGTGAGTTTCACTGCAGAAAGTCACGCGGCCGGGCGCGTTCGATTTCGCGTCCGGTCGTCAAATGTGCTGCTGCAGGGAACTTCTTTCGATTGCCTGCGGAGAATGATTCCGAAAATCGAAAATCGCTCTTGCATATCCCGAGCCGCCGCCTTAAAGGGAGCGCCATGCTTTTCACCGGCTCATGATCGCAAGGTCAACAGGCTGAATGCAAAGCGTAAAGGGGTATAGCTCAGTTGGTAGAGCGGCGGTCTCCAAAACCGCAGGTCGGGGGTTCGAGCCCCTCTGCCCCTGCCATTTTCCTTGAACGGACAGCGCGGACGTCTCGCAGCGTTCCGGCGAGGATTGAGCATATGGCGACAAATTTCGTTAAACATCAGTTTCCCTCTTGTGTATCGGGAAATCGATGTTTATTTAGGGTTCAACAGACACGCGGTGCGTGGGGCTGATAGTTTCAGCTTTACGCGCCGTAATTGCGTGGGCAGTCGATGGCATCCAAATCCAATCCATTCGCGTTTCTGCAGCAGGTTCGCACGGAGACGTCTAAAGTTACATGGCCGTCGCGCCGCGAGACGATGATCTCGACGGTTATGGTGCTGTTTATGGTTGTTTTTGCTGCGCTGTTTTTCTTTGCCGCGGACCAGCTGATTGGCTGGGCGCTGAGCTTCGTGCTCAATACCGGCAACTGATACGGGTGGAGATGAAAATGGCGGCACGTTGGTACATCGTCCACGCATATTCCAATTTTGAAAAGAAGGTGGCTGAGGACATCGAGAACAAGGCTCGCCAGAAGGGGCTTGAGCACCTGTTCGAGAAGATTCTCGTGCCGACCGAAAAGGTGGTGGAAGTGCGTCGCGGCCGCAAGGTCGATTCCGAGCGCAAGTTCTTCCCGGGCTATGTCATGGTTCGCGCCAACCTGACGGATGAGGCCTATCACCTGATCAAGAATACGCCGAAGGTCACGGGCTTTCTTGGCTCTGACAACAAGCCGGTTCCGATTCCGGATTCTGAGGCCGATCGCATCCTCGGTCAGGTTCAGGAAGGTGTCGAACGGCCGAAGGCTTCCGTCACCTTCGAGATCGGCGAGCAGGTTCGTGTATCTGACGGTCCGTTCGCCTCGTTCAACGGGACGGTTCAGGATGTGGACGAAGAGCGTTCGCGCCTGAAGGTGGAAGTGTCGATCTTCGGTCGTGCGACCCCGGTCGAGCTGGAATACGCTCAGGTCGAGAAGGTCTGATTTTTTGAGATCGAGGCTCAGTCGCTTGCGGCTGATCCTCGTGCGGCAAATGCCGCATCGCGTGGAAGGTGAGGGGTCTTAGCCGGGCCTCAAGGATCCGAACCACGCAACCGCAGCCGCCGGAGCGATCCGGCATCAGGGCCGGGTGACCGGCCATCAGTGAAAGGCAGAGAGATATGGCTAAGAAAGTTGCAGGCCAGCTCAAGCTGCAGGTCAAGGCAGGATCGGCAAACCCGTCCCCGCCAATCGGCCCGGCACTTGGTCAGCGTGGCATTAACATCATGGAATTCTGCAAGTCGTTCAACGCGGCTACGCAGGAAATGGAAAAGGGTATGCCGATCCCGGTCGTCATCACCTATTACCAGGACAAGTCGTTCACCTTCGTCATGAAGCAGCCGCCGGTCAGCTACTGGCTGAAGAAGGAAGCGAAGATCCAGTCCGGTTCCAAGACCCCGGGCAAGGGCGCAAAGGCTGGTACCCTCACCAAGGCTCAGATCAAGACGATCGCCGAAGCCAAGATGAAGGACCTGAACGCAGCAGATATCGAAGGTGCAATGGCGATGATCGAGGGCTCTGCCCGCGCCATGGGCCTGGAAGTGGTGGGTTAAGACCATGGCAGGCAAGCGCACTCAGAAGATCAATGAAGGTGTTGATCCGACCAAGCTCTACGCTCTGACGACCGCCATCGGCATGGTCAAGGAACGTGCTGTCGCAAAGTTCGATGAAACCATCGAAGTTTCGATGAACCTCGGCGTTGACCCGCGTCACGCAGACCAGATGGTCCGCGGCGTCGTCAACCTGCCGAACGGCACCGGCCGTACGGTTCGCGTTGCTGTCTTTGCTCGTGGCGTCAAGGCTGATGAAGCCAAGGCTGCCGGCGCAGACGTCGTTGGCGCAGAAGAGCTCGTTGAAATCGTCCAGGGCGGCAAGATCGATTTCGATCGTTGCATCGCAACCCCGGACATGATGCCGCTCGTCGGCCGCCTCGGTAAGGTTCTCGGCCCGCGTGGCATGATGCCGAACCCGAAGGTTGGCACGGTTACGATGGATGTCGCTGGTGCCGTCAAGGCTTCCAAGGGCGGCGCTGTCGAGTTCCGCGTCGAGAAGGCTGGTATCGTTCACGCCGGCATCGGCAAGGCGTCTTTCGATGCCAAGGCTCTGGAAGAAAACATCCGTGCCTTCGCTGACGCCGTCATCAAGGCAAAGCCGGCTGGCGCCAAGGGCAACTACGTCAAGCGCGTAGCGCTCTCCTCGACCATGGGTCCGGGCGTCAAGATCGAAGTCGGCTCGGTCACCGCAGCGGTTACTGCTGCTTAAGTTTCATCGGGCTTCGGCCTGATAACAAGAATTCCGGCCTCGTAAAGGGGCCGGAATATTCCGGAGAAATCCGGAATCCTGTCCGAGATTGCAGGTGGTTTTCCCTTAATCACTGTTGCCTGCATGAGACGGGTAAGACCCGAATTGCATGAAGTTATGCTTCTAGGAAATCGGTTCGAGCCTTGGATGCCTTGTGCCTCTTTTGCCTTTACTGGCGCGGAGCGCGAGGGGACAGGATCCTCAAGCGTCGCTTGGGATCTATTCTGATCCCAGGAGGCAAAGGCAACCCGGTGGGTCCGTTCAACGGTCCCGCCAACTGGAGATAGGCAGTGGAAAGAGCGGAAAAGCGCGAATTCGTCACGGAACTGAACGATGTCTTCAAGGCATCGGGCTCGGTTGTCGTGGCCCACTATGCTGGTGCTACAGTCGCACAGATGAACGATTTTCGTTCGAAGATGCGCGCTGCTGGCGGCACCGTCAAAGTCGCGAAGAACCGCCTGGCCAAAATTGCCCTTCAGGGTACGGAAGCGGAAGGGATCTCCGATCTCTTCAAAGGTCAGACCCTCATTGCTTACAGCAATGATCCGATCACCGCTCCGAAGGTCGTCATGGATTTCGCCAAGACCAACGACAAGATCGTTGTTCTCGGTGGCGCCATGGGAACAACCACGCTCAATGCTGAAGCTGTCAAGTCGCTTGCGACCTTGCCTTCGCTCGATGAGCTGCGTGCGAAGCTGCTGGGCATGATCCAGACACCGGCTACCCGCATCGCTGGGGTTGTTGCAGCACCGGCAAGCCAGCTTGCCCGCGTGTTCGCGGCCTACGCCAAGAAGGACGAAGCCGCTTAAGGCGGTTTTTCGCTGTACAAACTCAACAGTTCGAACCGAACAAAAGGAACTAGAAAAATGGCTGATCTCGCAAAGATCGTTGATGACCTCTCCTCGCTGACCGTCCTGGAAGCCGCTGAGCTTTCCAAGCTGCTCGAAGAAAAGTGGGGCGTTTCCGCCGCTGCTCCGGTAGCTGTTGCTGCCGCTGCTGGTGGTGCAGGTGCTGCTGCTCCGGTCGAAGAAGAAAAGACCGAGTTCGACGTCATCCTCACGGATGCCGGCGCCAACAAGATCAACGTCATCAAGGAAGTCCGCGCCATCACCGGTCTCGGCCTCAAGGAAGCCAAGGACCTCGTCGAAGGCGCTCCGAAGGCTGTCAAGGAAGGCGTTTCCAAGGCTGAAGCTGCTGACATCAAGAAGAAGCTTGAAGACGCTGGCGCAAAGGCTGACGTCAAGTAATCTTGAACTGCTTTTGGGAGGCGGTGTTTGCCGTCTCCCATTTGCCGTTTTTTTGAACGAATTACCCAAAAGCCGCGTGAAAACGGCTTTTGGGTAATGGGTTCTTCAAGAGCATGGTCTCGAACCGAGGCGCCAAGGCAATCCGGCCTGGCTGTTTCGGGAGGTGGGACGAGGTTGAACTACTCATTGGTTGACGGGATCGACTGGCCATCGGTTCCCGTCCGTTGCAGGCCCGGATGCAATTTTTGAAGGAGCGACGATGGCTCAGACCCTTTCGTTCAATGGTCGCAGGCGCGTACGCAAGTTTTTTGGTAAAATCCCCGAAGTCGCAGAAATGCCGAACCTCATCGAGGTTCAGAAGGCGTCCTACGACCAGTTTCTGATGGTTGAAGAGCCCAAGGGCGGTCGTCCCGACGAAGGCCTCCAGGCTGTCTTCAAGTCTGTTTTCCCGATCACCGATTTCTCCGGCGCTTCCATGCTGGAGTTCGTGTCCTATGAATTCGAGCCGCCGAAGTTCGACGTCGATGAATGCCGCCAGCGCGACCTGACCTATGCTGCGCCGCTGAAGGTTACTCTCCGTCTCATCGTGTTCGATATTGACGAGGATACGGGCGCGAAGTCGATCAAGGACATCAAGGAACAGTCCGTTTACATGGGCGACATGCCGCTCATGACGAACAACGGTACGTTCATCGTGAACGGCACCGAACGCGTGATCGTGTCCCAGATGCACCGCTCGCCGGGCGTCTTCTTCGACCACGACAAGGGCAAGAGCCATTCTTCCGGCAAGCTGCTCTTTGCTGCCCGCGTCATTCCGTATCGCGGTTCCTGGCTCGATATCGAATTCGACGCCAAGGACATCGTCTATGCCCGTATCGACCGCCGCCGCAAGATTCCGGTGACGTCGCTGCTGATGGCCCTCGGCATGGACGGAGAGGAAATCCTCGACACCTTCTACACGAAGTCGCTCTACAAGCGTGACGGCGAAGGCTGGCGCATTCCCTTCAAGCCGGAAACGCTGAAGGGTGCAAAGGCGATCACCGAGATGGTCGACGCCGATACCGGCGAAGTCGTTGTCGAAGCCGGCAAGAAGCTGACCCCGCGTCTGCTCCGCCAGCTCTCCGACAAGGGCCTCAAGGCTCTGAAGGCGACTGACGATGACCTCTATGGCAACTACCTTGCCGAAGACATCGTCAACTACTCGACGGGTGAGATCTATCTCGAAGCCGGCGACGAAATCGACGAGAAGACGCTTGGCATCATCCTCGCCAACCACTTCGACGAGATCCCCGTTCTCGGCATCGACCACATCAATGTCGGCGCCTACATCCGCAACACGCTGACCGCAGACAAGAACGAGAACCGTCAGGACGCTCTGTTCGACATCTACCGCGTCATGCGTCCGGGTGAACCGCCGACCATGGATTCGGCCGAAGCCATGTTCAACTCGCTGTTCTTCGATGCGGAGCGTTATGATCTCTCCGCTGTCGGCCGCGTGAAGATGAACATGCGTCTTGACCTTAGCGTCGAAGACACCGTTCGCATCCTGCGCAAGGACGACATCCTGGCCGTGGTCAAGATGCTTGTCGAACTGCGCGACGGCAAGGGCGAGATCGACGATATCGATAACCTCGGTAACCGCCGCGTCCGCTCGGTCGGCGAGCTGATGGAGAACCAGTACCGTCTCGGCCTGCTTCGCATGGAGCGCGCGATCAAGGAACGCATGTCCTCGATCGAAATCGACACGGTCATGCCGCAGGATCTGATCAACGCCAAGCCGGCTGCTGCAGCCGTCCGCGAATTCTTCGGTTCCTCGCAGCTGTCGCAGTTCATGGACCAGGTCAACCCGCTGTCGGAAATCACCCACAAACGCCGTCTCTCGGCTCTTGGCCCGGGCGGTCTGACCCGCGAGCGCGCCGGCTTCGAAGTCCGCGACGTTCATCCGACGCACTACGGCCGCATTTGCCCGATCGAAACGCCGGAAGGCCCGAACATCGGTCTCATCAACTCGCTGGCGACCTTTGCGCGCGTCAACAAGTACGGTTTCATCGAAAGCCCGTACCGTCGTATCGTCGATGGCAAGGTCACGACCGACGTGCTTTACCTCTCCGCCATGGAAGAGGCGAAGTACTACGTTGCCCAGGCCAACGCCGAACTGACGTCGGACGGCTCATTCGTCGACGAATTCGTCGTCTGCCGTCACGCTGGCGAAGTTATGCTTGCCCCGCGCGACAGCATGAACCTGATGGACGTTTCGCCGAAGCAGGTCGTTTCGGTCGCAGCCGCTCTCATTCCGTTCCTGGAAAACGACGACGCCAACCGCGCTCTCATGGGCTCGAACATGCAGCGTCAGGCCGTTCCGCTTCTGCGCGCTGAAGCGCCGTTCGTCGGTACCGGCATGGAACCGGTCGTCGCCCGCGACTCCGGTGCTGCCATCGGCGCACGCCGCGGCGGTGTGGTCGACCAGGTCGACGCGACGCGTATCGTTATCCGCGCCACGGAAGACCTTGAAGCCGGCAAGTCCGGCGTCGATATCTACCGCCTGCAGAAGTTCCAGCGTTCGAACCAGAACACCTGCGTCAACCAGCGCCCGCTGGTTACCGTCGGTGACGAGGTCAACCGCGGCGACATCCTCGCCGACGGCCCGTCCACGGATCTGGGCGATCTGGCTCTCGGCCGCAACGCGCTCGTCGCGTTCATGCCCTGGAATGGCTACAACTACGAAGACTCGATCCTGCTCTCCGAGCGTATCGTTGCCGACGACGTGTTCACCTCCATCCACATCGAAGAATTCGAAGTGATGGCGCGCGACACCAAGCTTGGTCCGGAAGAAATCACGCGCGATATCCCGAACGTTTCGGAAGAAGCGCTGAAGAACCTCGACGAAGCCGGTATCGTCTACATCGGTGCCGAAGTTCAGCCGGGCGATATCCTCGTCGGCAAGATCACGCCGAAGGGCGAAAGCCCGATGACGCCGGAAGAGAAGCTCCTGCGCGCCATCTTCGGTGAAAAGGCATCCGACGTGCGCGACACGTCCATGCGCATGCCGCCCGGCACCTACGGCACGATCGTCGAAGTGCGCGTCTTCAATCGCCACGGCGTTGAGAAGGACGAACGCGCGATGGCAATCGAGCGCGAAGAGATCGAGCGTCTGGCAAAGGACCGCGACGACGAGCAGGCGATCCTCGACCGTAACGTCTACGGCCGTCTGATCGACATGCTGCGTGGCCAGTCCTCCATTGCAGGCCCGAAGGGCTTCAAGAAGGGCACCGAGCTGTCGAACGCCGTCGTCTCCGAATATCCCCGCTCGCAGTGGTGGATGTTCGCCGTCGAGGACGAAAAGGTCCAGAGCGAACTCGAAGCACTCCGCGGCCAGTACGACGAATCCAAGTCGCGCCTTGAACAGCGCTTCATGGACAAGGTCGAAAAGGTCCAGCGCGGCGATGAAATGCCTCCTGGTGTCATGAAGATGGTCAAGGTCTTCGTCGCTGTGAAGCGCAAGATCCAGCCGGGCGACAAGATGGCCGGCCGTCACGGCAACAAGGGTGTCGTTTCGCGCATCGTGCCTGTCGAAGACATGCCGTTCCTCGAAGACGGCACGCATGTTGACGTCGTTCTGAACCCGCTTGGCGTGCCCTCGCGCATGAACGTCGGCCAGATTCTCGAGACGCACCTTGGCTGGGCTTGCGCCGGCATGGGTCGTCAGATCGGCGAGATGCTGGAGGCCTACAAGGCCGGCGGCAACATCGAGCCGCTTCGCAAGACGATCGGCGACGTGGTCGGTGATGGTCCGAAGGCCGAACAGGTCAAGGATTTCGACGATGAATCGGTCCTGCGTCTGGCCGACCAGTGGAAGCGTGGCGTGTCCATCGCGACCCCGGTCTTCGACGGTGCGAACGAAGAGAACGTCAATGAGATGCTGCGTCTGGCAGGTCTCAAGGATACTGGTCAGTCGACGCTGTACGACGGTCGTACCGGCGAGCAGTTCGACCGCCAGGTTACGGTTGGCTACATCTACATGCTGAAGCTCAACCACCTGGTCGACGACAAGATCCATGCTCGTTCGATTGGTCCGTACTCGCTCGTCACCCAGCAGCCGCTGGGCGGTAAGGCGCAGTTCGGTGGCCAGCGCTTCGGCGAAATGGAAGTCTGGGCGCTCGAAGCTTACGGCGCAGCCTATACGCTGCAGGAAATGCTGACGGTGAAGTCGGACGACGTTGCCGGCCGCACCAAGGTCTACGAAGCGATCGTCCGTGGTGACGACACCTTCGAGGCCGGCATTCCGGAAAGCTTCAACGTTCTCGTCAAGGAAATGCGCTCGCTGGGTCTCTCGGTCGAGCTCGAAAATTCCAAGGTCGAGGACCTGCAGGGCGCAAGCCAGCTGCCGGATGCTGCCGAGTAACCACTTGATAGGGTGTGCGCCTTAATAGGGCGCACACCGTTCCCGCCGTGGCCCCGTAACGTGTTGGCCGGGCAGGGACGCTTTCGCCGCATTTTGCGGTTATTGTCGTTTAAGCGATGGCGCGGCTCCCGGGAATTTGCCGCCAACCTCGCAAGCTAAGGGCGCTTTCGCCCATGAAGGAGACAGGCATGAACCAAGAGGTCATGAATCTTTTCAATCCGCAGGTGCCTGCACAGAATTTCGATTCCATCCGGATTTCGATCGCCTCTCCGGAGAAGATTCTTTCCTGGTCCTACGGTGAGATCAAGAAGCCGGAAACCATCAACTACCGCACGTTCAAGCCGGAACGCGACGGGCTCTTCTGCGCGCGCATTTTCGGACCGATCAAGGACTACGAATGCCTGTGCGGCAAGTACAAGCGCATGAAGTACAAGGGCATCATCTGCGAAAAGTGCGGCGTCGAAGTCACGCTGTCGCGCGTTCGCCGTGAGCGCATGGGCCATATCGAGCTCGCCGCTCCTGTTGCCCACATCTGGTTCCTGAAGTCGCTGCCGAGCCGCATCTCCACGCTGCTCGACATGACGCTGAAGGATGTCGAGCGCGTTCTCTACTTCGAAAACTACATCGTCACCGAGCCGGGTCTTACTGCCCTGAAGGAGCATCAGCTTCTTTCGGAAGAAGAATACATGCTCGCCGTCGACGAATACGGTGAAGACCAGTTCACGGCCATGATCGGTGCTGAAGCCATCTATGAGATGCTGGCATCGATGAACCTCGAAAAGATCGCTGGCGATCTGCGCTCCGAGCTTGCCGACACCACGTCGGATCTCAAGCAGAAGAAGCTGATGAAGCGCCTGAAGATCGTCGAGAACTTCATGGAATCCGGTAACCGTCCGGAATGGATGATCATGAAGGTCGTCCCGGTCATCCCGCCGGACCTGCGCCCGCTGGTTCCGCTCGATGGCGGCCGTTTCGCGACGTCGGATCTGAACGATCTGTACCGCCGCGTCATCAACCGTAACAACCGTCTGAAGCGCCTGATCGAACTGCGCGCTCCGGGCATCATCATCCGCAACGAAAAGCGCATGCTGCAGGAATCTGTCGATGCGCTCTTCGATAACGGCCGCCGTGGCCGCGTCATCACCGGCGCCAACAAGCGTCCGCTGAAGTCGCTGTCCGACATGCTCAAGGGTAAGCAGGGCCGCTTCCGTCAGAACCTGCTCGGCAAGCGCGTCGACTATTCCGGCCGTTCGGTCATCGTGACCGGTCCGGAACTGAAGCTGCATCAGTGCGGTCTTCCGAAGAAGATGGCGCTCGAGCTCTTCAAGCCGTTCATCTACGCCCGCCTCGACGCCAAGGGTTATTCCTCGACCGTCAAGCAGGCCAAGAAGCTGGTCGAAAAGGAAAAGCCGGAAGTCTGGGATATCCTCGACGAGGTCATCCGCGAGCATCCGGTTCTCCTGAACCGCGCACCGACGCTGCACCGCCTGGGTATCCAGGCCTTCGAACCTACCCTGGTCGAAGGCAAGGCCATCCAGCTGCACCCGCTCGTCTGCACGGCCTTCAACGCCGACTTCGACGGTGACCAGATGGCCGTTCACGTGCCGCTGTCGCTCGAGGCCCAGCTCGAAGCCCGCGTTCTGATGATGTCGACGAACAACATCCTGCATCCGGCAAACGGTGCACCGATCATCGTTCCGTCGCAGGACATGGTTCTCGGCCTCTACTACCTGTCGATCATGAACCAGAACGAGCCGGGCGAAGGCATGGCCTTCTCCGATCTCGGCGAGCTGCACCACGCCCTCGAAACCAAGGTCGTGACGCTGCACACCAAGATCCGCGGCCGCTTCAAGTCGATCGGCGAGGACGGCAAGCCGTACTCGAAGATCTATGAAACGACGCCGGGCCGCCTGCTCATCGGTGAACTCCTGCCGAAGAACGGCAAGGTGACATTTGATATCTGCAACCAGGAAATGACCAAGAAGAACATCTCCAGGATGATCGACGCGGTCTACCGTCATTGCGGCCAGAAGGACACGGTCATCTTCTGTGACCGCATCATGCAGCTCGGCTTCAGCCACGCCTGCCGCGCCGGCATTTCGTTCGGCAAGGACGACATGGTCATCCCGGACACCAAGGCCAAGATTGTTAACGACACCGAAAACCTGGTGAAGGAATACGAGCAGCAGTACAACGACGGTCTCATTACCCAGGGCGAAAAGTACAACAAGGTTGTCGACGCCTGGGGTAAGGCTACCGAAAAGGTCGCCGAAGAGATGATGGCCCGCATTAAGGCTGTCGAGTTCGATCCGGCGACCGGTCGTCAGAAGCCGATGAACTCGATCTACATGATGTCACACTCGGGCGCCCGCGGTTCTCCGAACCAGATGCGTCAGTTGGGCGGCATGCGCGGCCTCATGGCCAAGCCGTCGGGGGAAATCATCGAGACGCCGATCATCTCGAACTTCAAGGAAGGCCTGACCGTCAACGAGTACTTCAACTCGACGCACGGTGCCCGTAAGGGTCTGGCAGACACCGCCTTGAAGACCGCAAACTCCGGTTACCTGACCCGCCGTCTCGTCGACGTCGCGCAGGATTGCATCGTCACGCACGTCGATTGCGGTACCGAAACAGGCCTCACCATGACCGCCATCGTCGATGCCGGTCAGGTCGTTGCTTCGCTCGGCGCCCGCATCCTCGGCCGTACGGCTCTCGATCACATCGACCATCCGATCACCGGCGAGCGCATCGTCGATGCCGGCAAGATGATCCTCGAGCCAGATGTCGTCGAGATCGAGAAGGCTGGTATCCAGTCGATCCGCATCCGTTCGGCCCTGACCTGCGAAATCCAGACGGGCGTCTGCTCTGTTTGCTACGGCCGCGACCTTGCTCGCGGTACGCCTGTCAACATGGGCGAAGCCGTCGGCGTCATCGCCGCTCAGTCGATCGGTGAACCGGGCACGCAGCTCACCATGCGCACGTTCCACCTTGGTGGCACGGCAACGGTGGTCGACCAGTCGTTCCTGGAAGCTTCGTACGAAGGTACGGTGCAGATCAAGAACCGCAACATCCTGCGCAACTCCGATGGCAATCTTGTTGCCATGGGCCGCAACATGACCGTTCAGATCCTGGACGAGCGTGGCGTGGAACGCTCCTCGCAGCGTGTTGCCTACGGTTCGAAGCTGCATGTCGACGAAGGCGACAAGGTCAAGCGTGGTCAGCGTCTGGCAGAGTGGGACCCCTACACCCGTCCGATGATGACGGAAGTGGCCGGTACCGTTCAGTTCGAAGACGTCGTCGATGGTCTCTCTGTTCTCGAAGCGACCGACGAATCCACCGGTATCACCAAGCGTCAGGTTATCGACTGGCGTTCGACCCCGCGTGGTTCGGACCTGAAGCCGGCCATCGTCATCAAGGATGCCAGCGGCAATGTCGCAAAGCTGTCCCGTGGTGGCGAAGCCCGCTTCCTGCTTTCGGTCGACGCGATCCTGTCGGTCGAGCCAGGCACGAAGGTCTCCCAGGGTGACGTTCTTGCTCGTTCGCCGCTGGAAAGCGCCAAGACCAAGGACATCACCGGTGGTCTGCCGCGTGTCGCAGAACTGTTCGAAGCCCGTCGTCCGAAGGACCATGCCATCATCGCAGAGATCGATGGTACGATCCGCCTCGGCCGCGACTACAAGAACAAGCGTCGCGTCATCATCGAGCCGGCAGAAGACGGTGTCGAGCCTGTCGAGTACCTGATCCCGAAGGGCAAGCCCTTCCACCTTCAGGAAGGCGACTATATCGAAAAGGGTGACTACATCCTCGACGGTAACCCGGCTCCGCACGACATCCTGGCAATCAAGGGCGTGGAAGCCTTGGCTTCCTACCTCGTCAACGAGATCCAGGAAGTCTATCGTCTGCAGGGCGTTGTCATCAACGACAAGCATATCGAAGTGATTGTCCGTCAGATGCTGCAGAAGGTGGAAATCACCGATGCAGGCGACTCGACCTATATCGTCGGCGACAACGTCGACCGTATCGAGCTCGAGGACGTCAACGACCAGCTCATCGAGGAAGGCAAGAAGCCTGCCAGCGGCGATCCGGTTCTGCTCGGCATCACCAAGGCATCGCTGCAGACGCCGTCCTTCATCTCGGCCGCGTCCTTCCAGGAAACGACCAAGGTGCTGACGGAAGCTGCGATCGCCGGCAAGACCGACGGCCTCCAGGGTCTGAAGGAAAACGTCATCGTCGGCCGCCTGATCCCGGCCGGTACCGGTGGCACCATGACCCAGATCCGCCGCATCGCGACGGCTCGCGACGACCTGATCCTGGAAGAGCGCCGCAAGGGCACCGGGGCAGGGGTGGCAACGCCGATGCTGCAGGACCTCGCGAACGAAAGCGCTCCTGCTGCCGAGTAATCGTCAGTTCGAGACATCCAGAATAAAAGCCGCCCGGAGAAATCCGGGCGGCTTTTCTTTGTCGGGAGTTCGGTCCATGAGTTATCGGGAACGGTTCCACGCCGGGAGGTTCACGGCAGCAAATGACAAAGACGCCGGAAACGACCCGGCGGCTTCTCCGAAATTATCGCTAAAGCTTAGAGGCCGAGCGCGCTACGCAGCTCGGTCTTGGCCGCTTCATATTCGGCCTTGTAGTCGTCGTGCTGCATGATCGTCTGGGCGATCACGATGCCGGAAATCCGGCCGGCTTCGATATCGGTCGGGTAATGGATGCCGCCGACGACGCGGTTCCAGCCATACTCCCAGGCACGGGCCATGATCGCATCCTTCTTTTCCGGAACCATGTCGGAGAGCACGACACCCATCAGCGTGCCGACTGTGGTGTGGCCGGACGGATAGGAGCCGGACTTGGAAAGCGGGACGACCGGCTTGACGAGTTCAGGATAGAGCAGGTGCGGACGCGTGCGCTTCCACACATCCTTGGCCGGATCGACGACAGCGGCTTCAGTTTCGACGACGCGGTCGAAGAAAGCGGAGAACTTCGGCAGGTTTTCCTTGGTGAACTTCGGATTGTTGATCACGTCGGAATAGCGCCAGACATTTTCTTCGGCGTCGGCAACGGCGCGATCGACCATTTCGGGCGTGCGGGTGACCTGGATGGTCAGGACCTCACCGATCTCGGCCTTGGTCTTGGCCGAGTCATTGGCCGGCGGCGGCGGCAGCAGGTCGAGGAGATTGACTTCCTTGGCATCGGTGAAAGGCTTTGCCTTGTCTTCGGCAAAAACCGGCGATGCGATCGTGACAGCAAACGCAAGGCCGAGCGCGACGTATTTCGAGATATTCCGCATGGTAACTCCTTTGGGGCAATGATTACAATCAGGCTCTAGCCAATGATTGTTTTGTTCGCGTGACACTTCGCATGGCCTCTGCGACGTCGGCTGGCCGAGAGATGGATTGTCAGCGACCACCTCAAATGGAAGTCAATATCTACGGTTGCCGGAAGATGCCCGAACGCGGACAGAGCGCTGCGGCGGTGTACATTTTGAGGTGCGCAGAAGGATGGATGTTGAACTTGTTGGGCCAGTGGCGAGGGTATCGCGGGAGCCCGCCACGCTCATTGATATCGGCCAGCGGAAAGGCGAGGGCGGGAGGATTAGGCCTGCGCCGGCGCGCAGGCTCTATTCTCTATATATAGGCTTAGCTGAAGCGGATGATCGAAACTTCGCCGTCCAGGGCACCCTGATAGGCAGAAGCATGCGGCTCTTCGGAGGGGACTTCGGTCAGCATGCCGATCTGGTCGAGATCGGCCTCGATGAAGCCTTCCTCGGCGAGCGCGTTCAGAGCCTCGCGCACGGCGCTATCGTCATCGGCGGCCTTCAGCATGACGTGCAGGTCTACGCCCTCGCTCGTGTCGGATTCGTAGCCCTTGCCGATGATGATGAAGATCATCGGTCCGTCGAAATTGTTGTCGTTATCCGGTGTACCGATCATCTTTTGTCCTTCGGCTCTCTAAGAATCGCAATATGCAGGTCCCATATAAGGGCTTGATGTCTGCAAATATTGATTCCTATCTGTTTTTGCGGCAATGCCCAAGTTTATCTTGGGTGACATCCTTAATCGACCTGAAGACCCTCGAAACAGGGCGTTTACCGGGCTTTTCAAGCCATTGAGCCGGAGATTATTTCTTAACCGGCCTTGACGAACTGGGTGGAAACCAGTAGTACGCCCGCCATCAGATCCAATGTGAGGTTTGGCTGTTCGGGGCGACGCGCTCTGAAGATCGCCTCAAACAAGGTTCTAAACGCACGTTGAAGTCATGATGCTGCACGCATGACGCATCTTTTTTGCGTCCTCTGCTCTATGTGGTCCATCTGCGGAAGCGGATCGGGCCATATTTTGCGCATTGAGGGAAATATGTGTGGCAATGCCGGAAACGGCGAAGTTCGAGCCCGTAAGGGTACTGAGACAAACGTAAGGGATGGTTGAATGCCTACCGTAAACCAGCTGATCCGCAAGCCTCGCCAGGCGAACGTAAAGCGTAACAAGGTTCCCGCTCTTCAGGAGAACCCGCAGAAGCGCGGCGTTTGCACCCGCGTCTACACCACGACGCCGAAGAAGCCGAACTCGGCTCTGCGTAAGGTTGCAAAGATCCGCCTCACCAACGGCTTCGAAGTCATTGGTTACATCCCCGGTGAAGGTCATAACCTTCAGGAACACTCTGTCGTCATGATCCGTGGCGGCCGCGTAAAGGACCTTCCGGGTGTCCGTTATCACATCATCCGCGGCGTTCTCGATACCCAGGGTGTCAAGAACCGCAAGCAGCGCCGTTCCAAGTACGGTGCGAAGCGTCCGAAGTAATTTCGCCCCGGGCGATACCGCCCGGAAAGGCTTGAAAGTGAAATCCCCGGCGCTGCGCGAAGTCCTCCGCGTGGTAGAGCGCCTTAACAGTTAAAGAGACGAGAAGTATGTCCAGACGCCATAAAGCAGAAAAGCGCGAGATCAATCCGGACCCGAAGTTCGGTGACCTCGTTGTTACGAAGTTCATGAATGCCATCATGCTGGACGGCAAGAAGTCCGTCGCCGAAAGCATCGTCTATGGCGCGTTTGACTCCGTACAGGGCAAGTCGAAGCAGGAGCCGCTGACGGTTTTCCATTCCGCGCTCGACAACATTGCTCCGCACGTTGAAGTCCGTTCGCGCCGCGTCGGTGGTGCGACCTACCAGGTTCCGGTCGATGTTCGTCCGGAGCGCCGCCAGGCTCTTGCTATCCGCTGGCTGATCGCTGCTGCTCGCAAGCGCAACGAGACCACCATGATCGATCGTCTTTCGGGCGAACTTCTCGACGCATCCAACAACCGCGGTTCCGCGGTCAAGAAGCGCGAAGACACGCACAAGATGGCTGATGCCAACCGCGCGTTCTCGCATTATCGCTGGTAATCCCGAACGATATCGAAAGGCAGTCCATAATGGCTCGCGAATATAAGATCGAAGACTACCGCAATTTCGGTATCATGGCGCACATCGACGCCGGCAAGACCACGACCACCGAGCGTATCCTTTATTACACCGGCAAGTCGCACAAGATCGGTGAAGTCCACGATGGCGCAGCCACGATGGACTGGATGGAGCAGGAGCAGGAACGCGGCATCACGATCACCTCCGCCGCGACCACGACCTTCTGGAAGGGTCGTGACGGCAAGATGCGCCGCTTCAACATCATCGACACCCCCGGCCACGTCGACTTCACCATCGAAGTCGAGCGTTCGCTGCGCGTTCTCGACGGCGCCATTGCGCTGCTCGACGCCAACGCCGGTGTTGAACCGCAGACGGAAACCGTCTGGCGTCAGGCCGAGAAGTACAACGTTCCGCGCATGATCTTCTGCAACAAGATGGACAAGACCGGCGCGGACTTCTACCGCTCGGTCGAGATGATCAAGACCCGTCTGGGTGCGATCGCTGTCGTCATGCAGCTGCCGATCGGCGCTGAAAGCGACTTCAAGGGCGTTATCGACCTGGTCGAGATGAACGCTCTCATCTGGCGCGACGAATCGCTCGGCGCCCAGTGGGACGTCGTTGAGATCCCGGAAGACATGAAGGCCAAGGCTGAAGAATATCGCGAAAAGCTGATCGAGACCGTTGTCGAGATCGACGAAGCCGCGATGGAAGCCTACCTCGAAGGCAACATGCCCGACAACGACAAGATCCGCGAACTCGTTCGTCGCGGCACGATCGACGTCAAGTTCCACCCGATGTTCTGCGGCACTGCCTTCAAGAACAAGGGCGTTCAGCCGCTGCTCGACGCCGTTGTCGACTACCTGCCGTCGCCGCTCGACATTCCGGCGATCAAGGGTATCGACTTCAAGACGGAAGCCGAAATCGAGCGTCATGCAGACGATGCCGAGCCGCTTTCCATGCTCGCGTTCAAGATCATGAACGACCCCTTCGTCGGTTCGCTCACCTTCGCCCGTATCTATTCCGGCAAGCTCGAAAAGGGTTCGTCGGTCATGAACACGGTCAAGGACAAGCGCGAGCGCGTCGGCCGCATGCTGCAGATGCACTCCAACTCGCGTGAAGACATCGAAGAAGCCTTTGCCGGCGACATCGTTGCTCTCGCAGGTCTCAAGGAAACTACGACTGGCGATACGCTCTGCGACCCGCTGAAGCCGGTTATCCTCGAGCGCATGGAATTCCCGGAGCCGGTCATCCAGATCGCTATCGAGCCGAAGTCCAAGGGCGACCAGGAAAAGATGGGCCTCGCGCTCAACCGCCTGGCAGCAGAAGATCCGTCCTTCCGCGTGAAGACGGACCAGGAATCCGGTCAGACGATCATTGCCGGCATGGGCGAACTGCATCTCGACATCATCGTCGATCGCATGCGCCGCGAGTTCAAGGTCGAAGCAAACGTCGGTGCGCCGCAGGTTGCTTACCGCGAAACCATCACGCGCCAGCACGAAGAAGATTACACGCACAAGAAGCAGTCCGGTGGTACCGGCCAGTTCGCGCGCGTCAAGATCGTCTTCGAACCGAACCCGGACGGCGAAGACTTCAAATTCGAATCCAAGATCGTCGGCGGTGCTGTTCCGAAGGAATACATCCCGGGCGTTCAGAAGGGTATCGAAAGCGTTCTGTCTTCCGGCCCGCTGGCTGGCTTCCCGATGCTGGGCGTCAAGGCGACCCTCATCGATGGCGCCTTCCACGACGTCGACTCCTCGGTCCTGGCGTTCGAAATCGCTTCCCGCGCTTGCTTCCGTGAAGCAGCAAAGAAGGCCGGCGCTCAGCTCCTCGAGCCGATGATGAAGGTCGAAGTTGTTACCCCGGAAGATTACGTCGGCGACGTTATCGGTGACCTCAACTCCCGTCGTGGTCAGATCCAGGGTCAGGAAAGCCGCGGTGTGGCCGTTGTCATCAACGCCAACGTCCCGCTGGCCAACATGTTCAAGTACGTCGATAACCTGCGCTCCATGTCGCAGGGCCGTGCTCAGTACACGATGACCTTCGATCACTACTCGCCGGTCCCGTCGAACGTCGCAACCGAAATCCAGGCAAAGTATTCCGGTCAGAAGTGACCGGAATACCAATTGACCGATAACAAGAATTAGCGCCCCTCGGGGCCAAAGAATGGAGAGCCGAAAATGGCAAAGAGTAAGTTTGAGCGCAACAAGCCGCACGTCAACATTGGCACGATCGGCCACGTTGACCACGGCAAGACGTCTCTGACGGCAGCGATCACGAAGTACTTCGGTGAGTTCAAGGCGTATGACCAGATCGACGCTGCCCCGGAAGAAAAGGCACGCGGCATCACCATTTCGACGGCTCACGTCGAGTATGAGACGCCGAACCGTCACTATGCGCACGTCGACTGCCCCGGCCACGCCGACTATGTCAAGAACATGATCACGGGTGCTGCGCAGATGGACGGCGCGATCCTGGTCTGCTCTGCAGCTGACGGCCCGATGCCGCAGACGCGCGAGCACATCCTGCTCGCCCGCCAGGTTGGCGTTCCGGCGATCGTCGTGTTCCTGAACAAGGTCGACCAGGTTGACGATGCCGAGCTTCTCGAGCTCGTCGAGCTTGAAGTTCGCGAACTCCTGTCGTCCTACGACTTCCCGGGCGACGACATCCCGGTCGTCAAGGGTTCGGCTCTTGCTGCTCTTGAAGATTCTGACAAGAAGATCGGTGAAGACGCGATCCGCGAGCTGATGGCTGCGGTTGACGCCTACATCCCGACGCCTGAGCGTCCGATCGACCAGCCGTTCCTGATGCCGATCGAAGACGTGTTCTCGATCTCTGGCCGTGGTACGGTTGTGACCGGCCGCGTCGAGCGTGGTATCGTCAAGGTTGGTGAAGAAGTCGAGATCGTCGGCATTCGTCCGACCTCGAAGACGACGGTTACCGGCGTTGAAATGTTCCGCAAGCTGCTCGACCAGGGCCAGGCTGGCGACAACATCGGCGCTCTGGTTCGCGGTGTGAACCGTGACGGCGTCGAGCGTGGTCAGATCCTGTGCAAGCCGGGCTCTGTCAAGCCGCACAAGAAGTTCAAGGCAGAAGCCTACATCCTGACGAAGGAAGAAGGCGGCCGTCATACGCCGTTCTTTACGAACTACCGTCCGCAGTTCTACTTCCGCACGACGGACGTGACGGGCATCGTGACGCTTCCGGAAGGCACGGAAATGGTTATGCCTGGCGACAACGTCACGGTTGACGTCGAGCTGATCGTTCCGATCGCGATGGAAGAAAAGCTTCGCTTCGCTATCCGCGAAGGCGGCCGCACCGTCGGTGCAGGCATCGTTGCTTCCATCATCGAGTAATTCTTTCGGCTGCTCCGGTGGGGCAGCCGATTCGATGACATTATTATGATGCAGGCGGCGCAAGCCGCTTGCTTATTACACAGAAATGTTGCAAATGGCGCGCGAGCGCGATTTGCGTAACGCTTTGGATGACGAAGCGGCGACTAAACAAACAATAAGGTGGGTCAAAAGGCCCTGAAGAGTGGATAGGGGTGCCGTAACAGGCGTCTCTCTCGATCTTTGAAACCGGTGGTCCGCCTTAGGAAGAAAGAAAAACCCGTGTCTTGTCCAAAGACATGCGGAAAACAAACACAAGGATAACGTCGAATGAACGGCCAAAATATCCGCATTCGCCTGAAGGCGTTCGATCACCGGATTCTCGATGCTTCCACGCGCGAGATCGTGTCGACGGCGAAGCGCACCGGTGCTAGCGTCCGGGGCCCCGTTCCGCTTCCGACCCGCATCGAGAAGTTTACGGTCAACCGGTCCCCGCACATCGACAAGAAGAGCCGCGAACAGTTCGAGATGCGCACGCATAAGCGCCTGCTCGACATCGTAGACCCGACCCCGCAGACGGTAGACGCGCTGATGAAGCTCGATCTCGCCGCCGGTGTCGATGTTGAGATCAAGCTCTGAGCTTGCTCGAGCTGAGTTGGAAGGATTGAACCGATGCGTTCAGGTGTGATTGCACAGAAGGTGGGAATGACCCGCGTCTACAACGACGCCGGCGAGCATGTCCCTGTAACGGTACTGCGTATGGATGGCTGCCAGGTTGTGGCCCAGCGGACCGTAGAAAAGAATGGCTATACCGCGCTTCAGCTCGGTGCTGGCCAGGCCAAGGTAAAGAACACGTCCAAGGCTATGCGCGGCAACTTCGCCGTCGCTAATGTCGAGCCCAAGGCCAAGCTGCAGGAATTCCGTGTTTCGGAAGACAACCTGCTCGACATTGGCACCGAGCTCAAGGCCGGTCACTTTGCTGCTGGTCAGCTCGTCGATGTCACTGGCACGACGATTGGTAAGGGCTTTGCCGGCGCCATGAAGCGCCACGGCTTCGGCGGTCTTCGCGCTACGCACGGTGTGTCCGTTTCGCACCGTTCGCACGGCTCGACGGGTTCGCGTCAGGATCCGGGCAAGGTTTTCAAGAACAAGAAGATGGCTGGTCACATGGGCCAGACGCGCGTGACGACGCAGAACCTTGAAGTCGTTTCGACCGACGAAGATCGCGGTCTGATCCTGATCAAGGGTGCAGTACCCGGTTCCAAGGGTGCCTGGATCATCGTGCGCGACGCCGTCAAGTCGGCAGCGAAGTAAGGGAGCCAGACCAATGGAATTGAACGTCAAGACCCTCGAGGGAAAAGACGCTGGGAAGGTTTCCCTTTCGGAAGCGATTTTCGGCCTTGAGCCCCGCGAAGATATTCTCGCCCGCGTTATCCGCTGGCAGCTTGCCAAGAAGCAGCAGGGCACGCACCAGGCAAAGGGCCGCGCAGACGTCTGGCGCACCGGCGCCAAGATGTACAAGCAGAAGGGTACGGGCCGCGCTCGTCACCATTCGGCTCGTGCTCCGCAGTTCCGCGGCGGTGGTAAGGCTCATGGCCCGGTTGCTCGCAGCCACGAACACGACCTTCCCAAGAAGGTTCGTGCGCTCGGCCTGCGTCATGCGCTGTCCGCCAAGATCAAGGCAGATGAACTGATCATCATCGATGATCTGGTCGCCAACGAAGCAAAGACGAAGGCTCTGGCCGGCGTATTCGCAACGCTGGGCCTCACCAACGCCCTCTTCATCGGCGGCGCCGAGCTCGACGGTAACTTCAAGCTCGCTGCACAGAACATTCCGAACATCGATGTTCTGCCGATCCAGGGCATCAACGTTTACGACATCGTCCGCCGCGGCAAGCTCGTGCTTTCCAAGGCTGCCGTTGAAGCGCTAGAGGAGCGATTCAAGTGACCGATCTCCGCCACTACGATGTGATCGTTTCTCCTGCGATCACCGAAAAGTCCACGCTGGTATCGGAAAACAACCAGGTTGTTTTCAATGTCGCCAAGAAGGCGACGAAGCCGGAAATCAAGGCTGCAGTCGAGGCGCTCTTCGGCGTCAAGGTTACCGCCGTCAACACTCTGCTGCGCAAGGGCAAGACCCGCCGTTTCCGCGGTTTTGTCGGCAAGCAGCAGGACGTGAAGAAGGCTGTCGTGACGTTGGCTGAAGGCCAGACGATCGACGTCTCCACCGGTCTCTGAGGATTAATAAAATGGCATTGAAAACATTCAATCCGACGACCCCGAGCCAGCGCCAGCTGGTCATCGTCGACCGTTCGGGCCTCTACAAGGGCAAGCCGGTCAAGGCGCTGACGGAAGGTCTGACCAAGAGCGGCGGTCGTAACAACCTCGGCCGCATCACGGCTCGCTTCATCGGCGGCGGTCACAAGCGCAGCTACCGTCTGGTGGACTTCAAGCGTCGCAAGTTCGACGTTGAAGGCACCGTCGAACGTATCGAATACGATCCGAACCGTACGGCGTTCATCGCGCTCGTCACCTACACCGACGGCGAACAGGCCTACATCATCGCTCCGCAGCGCCTTGCTGCCGGCGACAAGGTCATCGCTTCGGACAAGGCTGTCGACGTCAAGCCCGGCAACACGATGCCGCTGCAGTACATCCCGGTCGGCTCCATCATCCACAATGTGGAAATGAAGCCGGGCAAGGGCGGTCAGATCGCTCGCTCCGCCGGTTCCTACGCGCAGCTCGTCGGCCGCGACCAGGGCATGGCGATCCTTCGCCTGAACTCTGGCGAACAGCGCCTCGTGCACGGCGTCTGCCTTGCTTCGATTGGTGCCGTGTCCAACCCGGACCACGCCAACATCAACGACGGCAAGGCCGGTCGTACCGTTTGGCGCGGCAAGCGTCCGCATAACCGCGGTGTCGTCATGAACCCGGTCGACCATCCGCACGGCGGTGGTGAAGGCCGCACCTCTGGTGGTCGTCACCCGGTTTCTCCGTGGGGCAAGCCGACCAAGGGCAAGCGCACTCGGTCGAACAAGTCGACCGACAAGATGATCATGCGCTCGCGTCATCAGCGTAAGAAGTAAGAGAGGAAGTCTCCAATGGCTCGTTCAGTATGGAAAGGTCCGTTCGTTGACGGCTATCTTCTCAAGAAGGCTGAGAAGGTTCGTGAAGGCGGACGTGCAGAAGTGATCAAGATCTGGAGCCGTCGCTCCACGATCCTGCCGCAGTTCGTCGGTCTCACCTTCGGCGTCTACAACGGCAGCAAGCATGTTCCGGTCAGCGTCAATGAAGACATGGTCGGTCACAAGTTCGGTGAATTCTCTCCGACCCGGACCTACTACGGTCACGGCGCGGACAAGAAGGCAAAGAGGAAGTAACGATGGGCAAGGCAAAAACAGAACGCCGGCTCAAGGACAACGAAGCGCAGGCAGTCGCCCGCACGCTCCGCGTCAGCCCCCAGAAGCTCAACCTGGTTGCTGCGGCCATCCGCGGCAAGAAGGTAGAGCGTGCACTCGCTGAGCTGGAATTCTCCCGCAAGCGTATCGCAGGTGCCGTCAAGAAGACGCTCGAATCTGCGATCGCCAACGCCGAGAATAACCATGACCTCGACGTCGACGCTCTCGTCGTCGCCGAGGCTTATGTCGGCAAGTCGATCGTCATGAAGCGCTTCCACGCCCGCGGCCGCGGCCGCGCGTCGCGCATCGAACGTCCTTTCGCTCACCTGACGATCGTCGTTCGTGAAGTGCAGGCACAAGAGGAGGCCGCATAATGGGTCAGAAAATCAATCCGATTGGTTTCCGTCTTGGCATCAACCGTACCTGGGATAGCCGCTGGTTTGCGGACAATGCCGAGTACGGCCAGCTCCTGCACGAAGACCTGAAGATGCGTAAGTTCGTGATGAGCGAACTGAAGCAGGCTGGTATCTCCAAGGTGGTTATCGAGCGTCCGCACAAGAAGTGCCGCGTCACGATCCACTCGGCCCGTCCGGGCCTGATCATCGGCCGCAAGGGCGCCGACATCGACAAGCTCCGCAAGAAGCTGTCGGACATGACGAACTCCGAAACGCATCTCAACATCGTTGAAGTGCGCAAGCCGGAAGTCGACGCAACGCTCGTTGCTCAGTCGATCGCCCAGCAGCTCGAGCGCCGCGTGGCTTTCCGCCGCGCTATGAAGCGCGCCGTTCAGTCCGCGATGCGTCTTGGAGCCGAAGGCATCAAGATCACCTGCGCAGGCCGTCTCGGCGGTGCAGAAATCGCTCGTACGGAATGGTACCGCGAAGGCCGCGTTCCGCTGCACACCCTGCGCGCTGACATCGACTACGGTACGGCTGAAGCCGAAACCGCATTCGGTATCTGCGGCATCAAGGTCTGGATCTTCAAGGGCGAAATCCTTGAGCACGATCCGATGGCTTCCGAACGCCGCGCGCTGGAAGGCGACGCACAGGGCCCGGCAAGCCGCGAACGCGACCGTGGCGATCGTCGCCGCGAACGCGACAACGCGTAATTAGCGCTGGCGAAAGATAAGCTCGGAGAAGTAAGAAAATGTTGCAGCCAAAGCGTACTAAGTACCGCAAGCAGTTCAAGGGCCGCATCAAGGGCGTTGCCAAGGGCGGTTCCGACCTTGCCTTCGGCGAATTCGGCCTGAAGGCTCAGGAGCCGAACCGCGTTAACGCTCGTGAGATCGAAGCGGCTCGCCGCGCGATCACGCGTTACATGAAGCGCGCCGGTCGTGTTTGGATCCGCGTGTTCCCGGACGTTCCGGTAACCGCAAAGCCTACCGAAGTCCGCATGGGTAAAGGTAAGGGTTCCGTGGAATACTGGGCATGCAAGGTCAAGCCCGGTCGTATGATGTTCGAGATCGACGGTGTCTCCGAGGAAATCGCGCGTGAAGCGCTTCGCCTCGGCTCGGCCAAGCTCTCGGTCAAGACGCGCTTTGTACAGCGCATCGCAGAGTAAGGAGAAGGCACGATGAAAGCCGAAGAAGTACGCGGCCTCACGGCCGACCAGCTCAAGGACAAGCTCGCCGACCTGAAGAAGGAGCAGTTCAACCTGCGCTTCCAGAAGGCGACGAACCAGCTTGAGAAGACCTCGCGCATCAACGAAGTCCGCAAGGACATCGCCCGCGTGAAAACCATTGCCCGCCAGAAGGCGGCAGAAGCAAAGGCTTAAGGAAAAAAGAACATGCCGAAGCGTATTCTGCAGGGCGTCGTGGTTGGTGACAAGAACGAGAAGACTGTCGTAGTTCGCGTTGAGCGTCGTTTCGCTCATCCGCTGCTCCAGAAGACCGTTCGTCGCTCCAAGAAGTACAAGGCCCACGACGAAAACAATCAGTACAAGATCGGCGATATCGTCTCCATCGAGGAGTGCGCACCGATCTCCAAGGACAAGCGCTGGACGGTCGTTGCCGCCCAGGCCAAGTAAGAATTTTGCGCGAGGCCTTGCGTCTCGCGGAAATTTCTATATGAAGCAGCGTCGGAACGCTCGAATGCCGGGCGTTCTTTTGCTTTAAGCGCACGGAAGGTCCCAACTGGGAAACCACCCTGGCAACGATCTACCCCGCGCTATTCAAGCTATTGCCGCGTTTTCGCTGTTCTCGTGACGAGCGGCCGGTAGACAATTTTCATAAGCCGGAAGAGGGGGCTTTGCCCAACCATTCCGGTAAGAACAAGAAGGCGACCTGATATGATTCAGATGCAAACAAACCTCGACGTCGCGGATAATTCCGGCGCACGTCGTGTCATGTGCATCAAGGTGCTGGGCGGCTCGAAGCGCAAGTATGCCTCGATCGGCGACGTTATCGTCGTTTCGATCAAGGAAGCTATTCCGCGCGGCCGTGTGAAGAAGGGTGACGTGATGAAGGCGGTTGTCGTTCGCACCGCCAAGGACATCCGTCGTCCGGATGGCTCTGTCATCCGCTTCGACACCAATGCAGCAGTCCTCATCGACAACAAGAAAGAGCCGATCGGCACCCGTATCTTCGGACCGGTTCCGCGCGAATTGCGTGCGAAGAACCACATGAAGATCATCTCGCTGGCTCCCGAAGTACTGTAAGGAGCGGGAACGATGCAGAAGATTCGTAAGGGCGACAAGGTCGTCATGCTCGCAGGCAAGGACAAGGGCCGTACCGGCGAAGTCCTCCAGGTCCTGCCGAAGGAAGATCGCGCCGTCATTCGCGGCGTAAACCTCGTAAAGCGCCACCAGCGCCAGACACAGACCCAGGAAGCCGGGATTATTTCCAAGGAAGCTTCGGTCCACCTGTCCAACGTCTCGATCATCGACAAGGACGGCAAGCCGACCCGTGTCGGCTTCAAGGTTGTTGACGGCAAGAAGGTCCGCGTGGCCAAGCGTTCGGGAGAAGTGATCGATGGCTGAGGCAAAGTACGAGCCGCGGCTCAAGAAGGAATATGTCGAGCGGATCCGCAAGGCGCTTCAGGAGAAGTACTCCTACGCCAACGAGATGATGATCCCGAAGCTCGACAAGATCGTTATCAACATGGGTGTGGGCGAAGCCACGGCTGACTCGAAGAAGCCGACCGTTGCTGCCGCCGATCTGGCCGCCATTGCTGGTCAGAAGCCGGTCATCACCCGCGCACGCAACTCTATCGCTGGCTTCAAGGTCCGCGAAAACATGCCGATCGGCGCAAAGGTCACCCTGCGCGGCGCCCGCATGTACGAGTTCCTGGATCGCCTGGTCAACATCGCGCTTCCGCGCGTTCGCGACTTCCGCGGCCTGAACCCGAAGAGCTTTGACGGCCGTGGCAACTTCGCCATGGGCATCAAGGAGCACATTGTGTTCCCAGAAATCAACTACGACAAGGTTGATCAGATGTGGGGCATGGACATCATCGTTTGCACGACGGCCACGACCGACGACGAAGCTCGCACGCTCCTCACGGAGTTCAGCTTCCCGTTCCGTCAGTAACCGTAACGACGAGCGTAGAAAAGGAACCTGACATGGCGAAGACAAGCGCAGTTGAAAAGAACAAGCGCCGCCGTAATACGGTCGCAAACCAGGCCGCCAAGCGCGCTGCCCTGAAGGCGATCATCATGAACCAGGCTCTTCCTATCGAAGAGCGGTTCAAGGCCTCGATCAAGCTGGCATCCCTGCCGCGTGACGGATCGAAGACCCGCATTCGCAACCGTTGCGAAGTGTCCGGTCGTCCGCGCGCTTACTACCGTAAACTGCGTATGTCGCGTATCGCGCTGCGCGAACTGGGCAATCTCGGCAAGGTGCCGGGCATCGTCAAGTCGAGCTGGTAAGGAGCAGGTTAGATGACAATGACTGATCCGTTGGGCGATATGCTCACCCGTATCCGCAACGGTGCTTCGCGTCGCAAGTCGTCGGTTTCGACGCCTGCTTCCAAGCTCCGTGCACGTGTTCTCGATGTTCTCCAGTCCGAAGGCTACATCCGTGGCTATTCCGTCGTCGATTTTGGCAACGGCAAGTCCGAACTGAACATCGAACTCAAGTACTATGAAGGCGCATCGGTGATCCGTGAGATCGGCCGTGTGTCCAAGCCGGGCCGCCGGGTTTATGTCTCGGTCAAGTCCATTCCGCAGGTCGCGAACGGCCTCGGCATCACCATCCTTTCGACCCCGAAGGGCGTGATGGCCGATCACCAGGCTCGCGAACAGAACGTTGGTGGCGAGGTTCTCTGCTCGGTCTTCTAAGACTGCGCAGGGTCTCCATAGCGAACAGACAGGATTGAAACATGTCTCGTATCGGTAAGAAGCCCGTTCAGGTGCCTGCTGGGATCACGGCTACGGTCGATGGCCAGAAGGTTACCGCTAAGGGCCCGAAGGGCGAGCTGTTTTTCGTCGCAAACGACGAAATCAGCGTAAAGCTCGAAAACAATGCGGTCGTCGTAGCGCCGATCAGCCAGACGAAGGAAGCTCGTTCGAAGTGGGGCATGTCCCGCACGATGATCGAAAACATCTTCAAGGGCGTCAAGGACGGCTTCGAGCGCAAGCTTGAAATCAACGGCGTTGGTTACCGCGCTTCGCTGCAGGGCAAGAACCTGCAGCTGGCTCTCGGTTTCAGCCACGACGTGGTCTATGAACCGCCGCAGGGCATCACGATCGCTGTGCCGAAGCCGACGGAAATCGTCGTCACCGGCATCAACAAGCAGCAGGTCGGTCAGGTCGCCGCCGAGATCCGCGAATACCGCGGTCCGGAGCCCTACAAGGGCAAGGGCGTCAAGTATGCCGAAGAGCGGATTGTCCGCAAAGAAGGCAAGAAGAAGTAAGGATCACGCGAAATGGCTAGCAGGAAAGAAGCACTTGCACGTCGTGCCAACCGCGTGCGCCGTCATCTCAAGTCGGTGGCCAACGGCCGTCCGCGCCTGTCGGTTCATCGCTCGTCGAAGAACATTTACGCTCAGGTTATCGACGATGTTGCTGGCAAGACCCTTGCCGCTGCATCGACGCTCGATAAGGATCTGCGCGGTTCTCTGAAGACCGGTGCCGACACCGCAGCAGCTGCCCTCGTTGGCAAGCTCGTTGCAGACCGCGCTTCGAAGGCAGGCGTGACCGAGGTCGTATTCGACCGTGGCGCCTTCATCTATCACGGCCGAATCAAGGCCCTGGCGGATGCAGCCCGCGAAGGCGGCCTGACCTTCTAATAGTTTCCGGCCGAAGCTTTCATAGTCTTCGGCCGGATTTCACCGGACCGCAAATCGTTCCCTCGCGGAAGCCGATGCGGTCCTCGTTTTGTTTGCCGATTGCACCCGGAAAAGAAAAAGGAAGAGGACAATGGCACAGGAAAGAAGGCCGCAGCGGGAAGACCGCCAGAGCCGCGAAGAGCGCGATAGCGAATTCGTCGACAAGCTTGTCGCGATCAACCGCGTCGCCAAGGTCGTCAAGGGCGGCCGTCGTTTTGGTTTCGCAGCACTCGTCGTCGTTGGCGACCAGAAGGGCCGCGTAGGCTTCGGCCATGGCAAGGCACGCGAAGTGCCGGAAGCCATCCGCAAGGCTACCGAAGCCGCCAAGCGCGAACTGATCTTCGTACCGCTGCGTGACGGCCGTACGCTGCATCACGACGTTCATGGTCGTCATGGCGCCGGCAAGGTTCTGCTGCGCTCGGCCAAGGTCGGTACCGGTATCATCGCCGGTGGTCCGATGCGCGCCGTTTTCGAAACGCTCGGCGTCCACGACGTCGTCGCCAAGTCGACCGGTTCGTCGAACCCCTACAACATGGTTCGCGCCACCTTCGACGCTCTGAAGCACCAGGTTCACCCGAAGGACATCGCAGCACAGCGCGGCATCAAGTATGCTACGCTTCAGGCTCGCCGTGCCGCTTCTGGCAACGCCTCTGAAGAATAAGAGGAGCTGACCAATGGCCAAGGCTACCAAGAAGGCTGAAGCGAAGACTGTCACGATCGAACAGATCGGCAGCCCGATTCGCCGTCCGGACGTCCAGCAGCGTACGCTGATCGGTCTCGGACTGAACAAGATGCACCGTCGCCGCACGCTGGAAGATACTCCGGCCGTTCGTGGCATGATCCGTGCAGTCCAGCATCTCGTTCGCGTCGTCGACGAGAAGTGAGCCCGGAGTAACGCTCATGAAACTCAATGAAATTAAAGACAACGAAGGCTCTACCCACAGCCGCAAGCGCCTCGGCCGCGGTATCGGCTCGGGCTCCGGCAAGACCGGTGGTCGTGGTGTAAAGGGTCAGAAGTCCCGTTCGGGCGTTGCCATCAACGGCTTCGAAGGCGGTCAGATGCCCATCTACCGTCGCCTGCCGAAGCGCGGCTTCAACAACATCTTCGCAGCCGACTACGTCGTCGTATCGCTGGGACGCATCCAGGCTGCCGTCGATGCCGGCAAGCTCGACGCGAAGGCAACCGTTGATGCAGCTGCTCTGAAGGCTGCCGGCGTCATCCGCCGTGCCAAGGACGGCGTTCGCGTTCTCGCCGACGGCGAGCTCAAGGCCAAGATCACGCTCGAAGTTGCAGGCGCTTCCAAGCCTGCCGTCGAGAAGATCGAAAAGGCTGGCGGCAAGGTAACGCTTCTTTCTGCCGCAGCGGCAGAATAATAAACTGATGATATATCGCCCGGGGTGCTTCACACCGGGCGATTTTGCTCCCATATGTGAGCCTCACAAAAACCTGCTTGGACGCGTCCGCGTCGAGACGGTAAGACTGGAAACGAGGGTGAGGCATAGGGTTGCGCCAGCAATCCGTCCGAAGCCCGGTTTTTAAAAGAAATTCATACTGATTCCGGTGCCGGCCGACTCGAGAGCGCCCGGAATTGGTAGCGCGGAGAAACGCATGGCTTCTGCAGCGGAACAACTGGCTTCAAACCTCAATTTTTCGACCTTCGCCAAAGCTGAGGATCTTAAGAAGCGCCTGTGGTTCACACTGGCAGCTCTCCTTGTGTACCGGCTGGGCACCCATATTCCGCTTCCAGGCCTCAATCCGCAGGCATATGCCCAGGCTTTCCAGGGCCAGGCAGGCGGTATTCTCGGCCTCTTCAACATGTTCTCGGGCGGCGCTGTGCAGCGCATGGCGATCTTCGCCCTCGGCATCATGCCCTACATTTCCGCTTCGATCATCGTGCAGCTCATGACCTCGGTCGTGCCGGCGCTCGAAAACCTGAAGAAGGAAGGCGAGCAGGGCCGCAAGATCATCAACCAGTACACCCGCTACGGCACGGTCATCCTCGGTGCGCTCCAGGCCTACGGCATTGCCGTTGGTCTCGAGAGCGGCAATGGCCTCGTTGTCGATCCGGGCTGGTTCTTCAAGATTTCGACCGTTCTGACGTTGCTCGGCGGCACCATGTTCCTGATGTGGCTCGGTGAGCAGATCACCTCGCGCGGCATCGGCAACGGCATTTCGTTGATCATCTTCGCGGGCATCGCAGCCGGTCTTCCGACCGCCCTTGCCGGCACGCTGGAACTCGGCCGTACCGGCGCGCTGTCGACAAGCCTCATTCTGCTCGTCATCGTCGTCGCGATCGCGGTCATTGCCGTCATCGTCTTCGTCGAACGTGCGCAGCGCCGCCTGCTGATCCAGTATCCGAAGCGTCAGGTCGGCAACCGCATGTTCCAGGGCGACACTTCGCATCTGCCGCTGAAGCTCAACACCTCGGGCGTCATCCCGGCAATCTTTGCATCCTCGCTGCTTCTTCTGCCGGCGACCCTTGCAGGCTTTGCGAGCTCGACGGCAATGCCGGCCTGGGCCACTTCGATCGTTGCAGCACTTGGCCACGGTCAGCCGCTCTACATGGTTCTCTATGCCGGCCTCATTGCCTTCTTCGCCTTCTTCTACACGGCCATCGTCTTCAATCCGAAGGACACGGCCGATAACCTGAAGAAGCATGGCGGCTTTATCCCCGGTATTCGCCCGGGTGATCGTACGGCCGAATATATCGACTACGTGCTGACCCGTATCACGGTGATCGGCGCAATCTATCTCGTCTTCGTCTGCATCCTTCCTGAGATTCTGGTGTCGCAAACCGGCATTCCATTATCCCTTGGTGGGACTTCGCTTTTGATCGTGGTTAGCGTAACTCTTGATACGGTGGCGCAGATCCAGGGCCATCTGATCGCACAGCAGTACGAAGGCCTGATCAAGAAATCGAAGTTGCGTGGAGGAAAGAGGGGGCGATGAGACTTATACTTTTGGGGCCGCCGGGCGCGGGTAAGGGGACCCAGGCCCAGCGGATCGTGGAAAAGCATGGCATTCCACAGCTTTCCACGGGTGACATGCTGCGCGCCGCCGTTCAGGCAGGTACTGAAGTCGGCAAGCGCGCCAAGGCTGTCATGGACGCCGGAAACTTGGTCTCGGACGAGATTGTCAACGCCATCGTATCCGAGCGAATCGATCAGCCCGATTGCGCTAACGGCTTCATCCTCGACGGTTTCCCGCGCACGCTTGTGCAGGCAGATGCCACAGAGGCGATGCTGAAGGCCAAGGGTCTCGATCTCTCTGTCGTTATCGAATTCCGTGTCGACGACAAGGAGCTGGTCCGCCGGGTGGCAGGCCGTTATTCCTGTGCCCAGTGCGGTACTGTCTATCACGACTCCGACAAGGTCCCGGTCAAGGAAGGCGTCTGCGACAAGTGCGGCTCGACCCACTTCAAGCGTCGTCCTGACGACAATGCCGAGACAATGACCAAGCGTCTCGAGGTCTACTACAAGGAAACCTCGCCGCTGATCGGCTATTACTACGCCAAGGGCAAACTGAAGTCCGTGGATGGCATGGCCGAAATCGATCAGGTTACCGCCGAGATCGAAGGCATTCTTTCCAAGCTTTAAAGCTTTGAAAATAAACTTGGCGGGAACGGTTGCTTTTTTGCACTGATTCCGCTAAACCGCGCCAACTCGCGACATTCCCTGCGATCGGCGCGGATTTCCCGAAGGAAATCCGGGTTCGGTCGTTTTGCGATGTTACGAACCCGAATTTGAACGAGCGGCCTTTGGCTGCATAACGAAGCCCTATTGCCGGATGGCAACTGGAATGCAAGGAGAATAGGCGTGGCACGTATCGCTGGCGTCAACATCCCGACTGCAAAGCGCGTCGTCATCGCGCTGACCTACATTCACGGGATCGGACAGAAATTCGCGCAGGAGATCATCGAAAAGGTCGGTATTCCGGCTGATCGCCGCGTTCATCAGCTCACGGACGCTGAAGTTCTTCAGATCCGCGAAACCATCGACCGCGACTACCAGGTCGAAGGCGATCTTCGTCGCGAAACCTCGATGAACATCAAGCGTCTGATGGACCTTGGCTGCTACCGCGGCCTGCGTCACCGTCGCGGCCTTCCGGTCCGCGGTCAGCGCACGCACACCAATGCCCGTACCCGCAAGGGCCCGGCAAAGGCGATCGCTGGTAAGAAGAAGTAATTTCCGGGAAACCGGGATGGGGAGGCTGGCGGTCTGCGCCGGCCTCTTTTGAGTTTGGAGCGGGGCCATATAGGCGCTGTTCCGGTGTAGCCGCTGGGATTACGGCGGTGAAGAGATCCAAGAAAGGAATACCATGGCTAAGGAAGCCGTCCGCGTTCGCCGTCGCGAACGTAAGAACATCTCGTCGGGTGTCGCTCACGTCAACTCGACCTTCAATAACACGATGATCACCATCACCGACGCGCAGGGCAATGCGATTGCCTGGTCGTCTGCTGGCGCCAAGGGCTTCAAGGGCTCGCGCAAGTCGACCCCGTTCGCTGCCCAGATCGCTGCCGAAGACTGCGCCAAGAAGGCTCAGGAACATGGCATGAAGTCGCTTGAAGTCGAAGTCTGCGGCCCGGGTTCCGGCCGTGAATCGGCTCTGCGCGCGCTCCAGGCTGCCGGTTTCATGATCACGTCCATCCGCGACGTGACCCCGATCCCGCACAATGGCTGCCGTCCGCGCAAGAAGCGCCGCGTCTGATCATCGCTATCGTCACCGGTGAGCGCCTCTGCGCTCCCGGTGGTTTTCAAGCTCGGTTGCCACGATTGGATGGTGGCAACGAACGGAAGGCTAAAACATGATTCAGAAAAACTGGCAGGAATTGATCAAGCCGAACAAGGTGGAGTTCTCTTCGAGCTCGCGCACCAAGGCGACTCTCGTTGCAGAGCCGCTCGAGCGCGGTTTCGGCCTCACCCTCGGCAACGCGCTGCGCCGCGTTCTGCTCTCCTCTCTGCGCGGTGCCGCTGTTACGGCCGTGCAGATCGACGGCGTGCTGCATGAATTCTCGTCGATCCCGGGCGTCCGTGAAGACGTTACGGACATCGTGCTCAACATCAAGGAAATCGCCATCAAGATGGATGGCGACGATGCCAAGCGCATGGTCGTGCGCAAGCAGGGTCCGGGTGTTGTAACGGCTGGCGACATTCAGACGGTCGGCGATATCGAAATCCTCAACCCGGAGCATGTCATCTGCACGCTCGACGAGGGTGCCGAAATCCGCATGGAGTTCACCGTCAACAACGGCAAGGGCTACGTCCCGGCCGAGCGCAATCGTGCGGAAGATGCTCCGATCGGTCTCATCCCGGTCGACAGCCTCTATTCGCCGGTCAAGAAGGTGTCCTACAAGGTTGAAAATACCCGCGAAGGACAGGTTCTTGACTACGACAAGCTGACCATGACCATCGAAACCGATGGCTCTGTCTCCGGCGAAGATGCCGTCGCTTTCGCGGCTCGCATCCTCCAGGACCAGCTTGGCGTCTTCGTCAACTTCGACGAACCGCAGAAGGAAGCCGAAGAGGAAGCAGTCACCGAACTGGCCTTCAACCCGGCGCTCCTCAAGAAGGTGGACGAGCTTGAACTGTCCGTTCGTTCGGCAAACTGCCTGAAGAACGACAACATCGTCTACATCGGCGACCTCATTCAGAAGACCGAAGCAGAAATGCTCCGCACCCCGAACTTTGGTCGCAAGTCGCTGAACGAAATCAAGGAAGTTCTCGCTTCCATGGGCCTGCACCTCGGCATGGAAGTGCCGGCATGGCCGCCCGAGAACATCGAAGATCTCGCCAAGCGCTACGAAGACCAGTACTGAGCGGCGTGAGGAAAAGTGTGAAGCGGTTTTCCGCCCGCACGCCGATCGCAGAACATAACAAAAAGGCAGGTTCTTAACGGCTGCCTTTTCCAGTCAAACAGCAGGCATATCGCCTGCATGTGCCAGGAAACGGCAGGCCCGGTAACGAAGTAAGGGCACTGCATTAAAGGAGAATAGCAATGCGCCATGGTAAAGCCGGCCGCAAGCTGAATAGAACTGCAAGCCACCGCAAGGCGATGTTCGCCAACATGGCGGCTTCGCTCATCACCCACGAGCAGATCGTTACGACCCTGCCGAAGGCCAAGGAAATCCGTCCGATCGTCGAGAAGCTCGTCACCCTCGGCAAGCGCGGCGACCTGCACGCTCGTCGTCAGGCGATCTCGCAGATCAAGGACGCTGTTGTCGTCAACAAGCTGTTCGACACGATCGCTTCGCGTTACGCTACCCGCAACGGCGGCTACCTGCGTATCATGAAGGCCGGCTTCCGCCAGGGCGACAACGCCGCTCTCGCCGTCATCGAATTCGTTGACCGCGACACCTACGCGAAGGGCGCAGCCGACAAGGCTCGCGTCGCTGCTGAAGAGCAGTCTGTCGCTGCATAAGAATTTCCGGTTACGGAAACAGGAAAGCCGGGCTCTGCCCGGCTTTTTTCGTTTTGCGATTGAGATCGCTCCCGCTCAAGCTTTCTCGGGCGGCTGATTGATCATGGCTTCGATATTGTAGCCGTCGGGATCGAGAATGAAGCAGGCGTAATAGTGAGGCGTATAGTCCGGGCGCGGGCCAGGTGCACCATTATCCTGCGCGCCGGCTGCCAGCGCGCTTTGATAGAAAGCATCGACTTCCGCTCTGTTATTGGCGCGGAAGGCCACGTGGATGCGTGTCAGAGGCGCAGTGCTGTCGGTTTGCTGGATCTCGAACAGGCAGCCATTACCGATGTCGAAAGCCCAGAATACCTCCTCTTTTCCAAAAGACAGCGTATACCCCAAAGGCGCGAAGGCTTTCTCATAAAAGAGCCTGCTCTTCGTGAGATCGCTGACGGCGACGGTGATATGGTCAATCAAGTCTCGTCCTCCTCATGGACTGAGAGGTTCAATCGGGCACGTGGATCTTGTGTTTGATGTGCTTCAGATTGGCGACGATCGTGAACGTCATGATTACTAGCAGGCACCACGAACTCCATTTGCCGATGTGCACGGTCGACCAGGCGCCGATCTGGTTCGGATAGCGCCACACGCCGAAGAAGGTGCTGATGTTCTCTGCAAGCCAGATGAAGAAGCCGATCAGGCCGAAGGCGAGAAGCAGGGGCATTTTGCGGTCCCGACCATAGGGTCTGAAGACCACGGTCGTTCGCGCATAGAGGCCGAGCGTGCAGGCGGCAATGTACCAGCGATAGTCCCCGATATAGTGATGTGTGAAGAAGTTGGCATAGATCGCCAGGGCCATCAGCCCGGCCATCCAGTAAGGTGGGTGATGTCTCACGCGCAGATCAAAAAGGCGCCAGGCCTGAATGACATAGCTGCCGACAGCCGCATACATGAAGCCGGAAAAGAGTGGCACGCCAAACAGCTTGGTGTAGGCGAAATCGGGATAGCTCCATGATGGCGCGTTGCCTGAAGTCTTGAAGACCTCCAGCGCAAAACCGACCAGATGGAAGACCGAGATCGCCTTCAATTCGTCGATGGTTTCGAGTTTTGCCCAGACCATCCATGTCTGGATGGCAAGAGCGATGATCAGCAGCAGATCGTAGCGCGGGATGCCGATGATGCCTGCACGCGGCAGCAGAAAAACCGACAGAAAAAACAGACCCGCGAAGAGGCAGGCCCGGGCTTCCTTGACGCCGAAATAGAAGAATTCAAGAACGAAACGTTCAATGCCGCTGCGCGCAAGATCGGCCGGTTGGTCGATTAGATGCTTGTCCAGTAGAGGAAGCAATCCTTGAAGTACGGCAACTTTCGGCATGTTCTTGCGACTGATCCGGACTCGTTTCGAAGCAGTAGGAAACTATCAGGGTCGGTTAAGCCAGGACAGCACCAGCTTGATAATTTGCTGCTTCGCAATTAGGCGTTCAAATCAGTTGAGATCATGGTGGTCGATTGCAATTGAGCGGAATGATTCAAGGCAGGCAGTTGCAGCGCCTCGCAGCCCTATTTCTGATCATCATTTCGGGCCTGATGCTCAGGCGCTTCGGCTATTCCGTCGATTTGCCCTTCTTCTTCGTCAAATATGGTGGATCACTGCTCTGGGGGGCGATGGTCTATTTCCTGCTGGCCGTTTTGATTGCGGGTCCCCATAGGGGAATTCGACCGGCGGCAATTGCCGCGACGGCGCTTGTTGCCGCCATCTGCGTCGAGCTGTTCCGTCTATATCATGCGCCCTGGCTAGATGCCTTTCGACTGACGACCGCGGGTGCCTTGCTGTTGGGGCGGGTATTCTCGCTCTGGAATATCGTCGCATACACTATCGGGATCGCAGTTGCTTACGGGCTTGACCCCGCGCGCAGGTCATCATCGTCTTTGCAGGTCGACGCAGACCTCTAAGACGCTGTCGATGCTGCGGTACGCTCGCGTGGCCGCACTTGTCCCTTCTTGCGACTCCGCCCGATCGGCTTGTAGGAGCGGTAGAGAATGAGAGCGATGATCAGTCCGATATAAATATACTGCTCGAGGTCGAGGATCTTCGTCGATAGCGCAAAGTGCAGCGCGGCTGAGGCACCGATGATGTAGACGAGGCGATGGAGCCAGATCCAGTTCTTGCCAAGCCTGCGGATCGAGAAATTGTTGGATGTGATGGCAAGCGGGACGAGCATCGCCAATGCACCCATGCCGAACATGATGAAGGGACGCTTCACGACGTCGTCGATGACGGCAGCGATATCCAGCGCCTGATCGAGTACCATGTAGACGGTGAAATGCATCAGCGCGTAGTAGAAGGTCAGAAGACCGAGCGCGCGGCGATAGCGCAGGTAATTCCAGCCGAGGAGGTCGCGGGCAGGGGTGACGGCAAGCGTCAGGATCAGGAAACGAATCGTCCAGATGCCGAGAAAGAGCTCGAATGTCTTCACCGGATCGGCGCCGAGCTGATCCGTCGCGCCGAGGTAGAAATACCAGGCGGCGGGCACGAACCCCACGACATAGAGCAGCCAGACGGAGGCAGGCTGCCAGCGCTTCGGAATGGCGAGCGAAAACGCCGTCATCAGAAATTCACCCTCAGATCCATGCCGTCGTAGAGGCTGGCAACTTCGTCGGCATAGCCGTTGAAGGGCAGGGTGGGGTGGCGGCTGGCGCCGAAAAAGCCGCTTTCGCCGATGCGCCGCTCGGTCGCCTGGCTCCAGCGCGGATGGTCGACAGCAGGATTGACGTTGGCATAGAAGCCGTACTCCTGCGGATTGGTGACCTGCCAGGTGTTCTTCGGCTGCTGGTCGGTCAGCGTGATACGCACGATCGATTTGATGCCCTTGAAGCCGTATTTCCACGGCACCACCAGGCGCACCGGCGCGCCATTCTGGTTCGGCAGCGTTTCGCCATAGAGCCCGACGGCGAGCAGCGTCAGCGGGTGGCGAGCCTCATCCATACGCAGGCCCTCGACATAGGGCCAGTTCAGCGACTGGAAGAGGCCGGCCTGGCCTGGCATCTCCTCCGGGCGCACGACCGTCTCGAAGGCGACATATTTGGCGCTGCCCTGCGGCTCTACCTTGTCGAGAAGCGAGGCGAGCGGAAAGCCGTCCCACGGAATGACCATCGACCAGGCCTCTACGCAGCGCATCCGATAGACGCGCTCCTCGATCGGGAACTCCTTCATCAGCGCCTCGATATCGAAGGTGCCGGGCTTGTTGACCATGCCGTCGACCTTGATCGTCCAGGGCAGCGGCTTGAATTTGCCGGAGAGTGCCGCAGGATCACCCTTGTCGAGGCCGAATTCGTAGAAGTTGTTGTAGGTGGTCACGTCTTTGATCGGCGTCAGCTTGTCGTCGACTGTGTACTTGCTCTTGACGGTCGCAAGCGCCGCCGCACTCGCCTTGCCGGCGCCGTAGAGCGCCATCGCGCCAAACGTCGCAGCGCCGAGAAATTCCCGGCGCTTCAGGTAGGCCTCGCGCGGTGTGATCTCCGAGGAGCGGATCTTGGGCGGACGATAGGCTGGCATTCGAATTCCTCCTGGGCGGGGCGACCCGTGAATCTTTAGACGCAGATAGCGCGCTTTGGATCAGTGTGTATGCCTTGAATCTTAGGGACGAAAAGCCAATTTTTTGTGTTCGTCCGTGATGGAATAGACGGTAACAAAAGTGCCCTGGCATCCGTATGTGCCTGATGGTGCAGCCCGTACCGCTTTGGGCATTCGCGGTAGTGACAGCTTGGGCCGATTGGATTAGGACAATTCCAAAAAGCAGCGACTGCCCGGCCTTCGCAAATCCCTTGCCGCCCGGCATCGCCAGACAATTCCTGGATATTGAGGAAGACACCGATGCCAGCTTATCGTTCCAGAACCACCACCCACGGCCGCAACATGGCGGGCGCGCGCGGCCTTTGGCGCGCCACGGGAATGAAGGATTCTGATTTCGGCAAGCCGATTATCGCTGTGGTCAACTCCTTCACGCAGTTCGTGCCCGGCCACGTGCACCTCAAGGATCTCGGCCAGCTGGTCGCCCGCGAAATCGAAGCGGCGGGCGGTGTGGCCAAGGAGTTTAACACAATTGCCGTCGATGACGGCATCGCCATGGGCCATGATGGGATGCTCTATTCGCTGCCCTCGCGCGAGCTGATCGCCGATAGCGTCGAATACATGGTCAATGCGCACTGTGCCGACGCCATGGTCTGCATCTCCAACTGCGACAAGATCACACCCGGCATGCTGATGGCTTCGCTGCGCCTCAACATACCCACGGTCTTCGTCTCCGGCGGCCCTATGGAAGCCGGCAAGGTCGTCCTGCATGGCAAGACCCATGCGCTCGACCTCGTTGACGCCATGGTCGCGGCTGCCGATGACAAGATTTCCGATGAAGACGTCAAGGTCATCGAGCGTTCGGCCTGTCCGACCTGCGGTTCATGCTCCGGCATGTTTACCGCAAACTCCATGAACTGCCTGACGGAAGCGCTCGGCCTGTCGCTGCCCGGCAACGGCTCGACGCTTGCAACGCACGCCGACCGCAAGCGCCTCTTCGTTGAAGCCGGCCACCTGATCGTCGATCTCGCTCGTCGTTATTACGAGCAGGAAGACGAGAAGGCCCTGCCGCGCGCGATTGCCTCCAAGCAGGCTTTCGAGAATGCCATGGCGCTCGATATCGCCATGGGCGGCTCCACCAATACGGTTCTGCACATCCTCGCAGCTGCGCATGAAGGCGAGGTGGATTTCACCATGGCCGACATCGACGCGCTGTCTCGCCGCGTTCCCTGCCTTTCCAAGGTCGCGCCCGCCAAGTCCGATGTTCACATGGAAGATGTTCACCGCGCCGGCGGCATCATGTCGATCCTCGGTGAGCTCGAGAAGGGTGGCCTCCTCAATCGCGACTGCCCGACCGTTCATGCCGAGACGCTCGGCGATGCGATCGATCGTTGGGATATTACCCGCACCAACAGCGATACCGTCCGCAACTTTTACCGTGCCGCTCCCGGCGGCATACCGACACAGGTTGCCTTCAGCCAGGAAGCCCGCTGGGACGAGCTCGATACCGACCGCGTGGGCGGCGTCATTCGTTCCGTGGAACATCCCTTCTCCAAAGATGGCGGCCTTGCTGTCCTCAAGGGCAATCTGGCGGTTGACGGCTGCATCGTGAAGACCGCAGGTGTCGATGAATCGATCCTGAAATTCTCTGGCCCGGCCCGCGTTTTCGAAAGCCAGGATGCTTCCGTCAAGGCGATCCTCGCCAATGAGGTCAAAGCCGGCGATGTCGTCGTGATCCGCTACGAGGGCCCCAAGGGCGGCCCCGGCATGCAGGAAATGCTCTATCCGACGAGCTATCTGAAGTCGAAGGGCCTCGGCAAGGCGTGTGCGCTGATTACCGACGGTCGGTTCTCCGGCGGCACCTCAGGTCTTTCGATCGGCCATGCTTCGCCGGAAGCGGCAAACGGCGGCACGATCGGCCTGGTGCGCGAAGGCGACATGATCGATATCGATATCCCGAACCGTACGATCAGCCTGCGCGTCGACGATGCGGAACTGGCCGCCCGCCGCGCCGAGCAGGATCAGAAGGGCTGGCATCCGGCCGAGCCGCGCAAGCGCAACGTCTCGACCGCGCTCAAGGCCTATGCGGCCTTCGCAACCAGCGCCGACCGCGGCGCCGTTCGCGACCTGAACGCGCGATAAGCGGGCTTTTCACAGATTAGTTGGAGCAGCTGATTAAGAGTCAGCTGCTCTTTCTTTTTCAGAGATGTCTCGTTTCGGCCGGAACGGTCCACCAGCTGTTATTCCTGCCATCGAAATATTGCACCGGCGCCTCCACAAGCTCGGCGGGATCGAGATCGTCAAGGCAGGCGAGATTGATCGAGACATAGGCACCGCCCATTGCCTCGATGTAACCGTCGCCATATGCAGGCACCCCGCAATTGGCGCAGAAGCGATGATGCCCCGAGAAGGTTCCGAACTGATAGTCGCTGATGCCTGTCTCCTCGCACAAGAGGCGGAAATCCTCTGGCTTGATGTTCGTGCCCCAGTAGCGGAGCTTCCAGCAGATCGAGCAATTGCACTTTCCCGTCCCGGCCTGAATGTCGATATCGGCCTCGTAGCGGATCCGGCCGCAATGGCAGCTTCCGTGATAGGTCTTCCTCATGTGCTCCTCCTTGCGCATAGCCATGTGATATGACAACATATTGTCATTATCAATGAATGACAATATGTTGTCAATATGATCAAGAAACGAACGCCTGAAGGCGATGCCTTTGCCGCTCTTTCCATCGCCGTGATCCGGCTCTCGGCCCACCTGCAGACGGAAGGCGATGCGCTTGCCAGGCCCGCGGGGCAGACCAGCGCGCGCTGGCAGGTGCTTGCCGCGGCTGACCATGTGCCCATGTCGGTTGCAGATGCTGCGCGTGCGCTTGGCCTCGCACGCCAGGGTGTGCAGCGTATCGCCGATCTTCTGGAAGGCGAGGGGCTGATTGCCTACCGCGTCAATCCCGTGCACCAGCGCGCCAAACTCATGGAACTGACGGAGGCGGGCAAGAGCGCTCTTGCTGATATCGCAGCGCGACAGACGGTCTGGGCGAACGAACATGGGTCCAACTACGGCGAGGACCGGCTTCACCAGGCAGCCGGTCTCATCAACGAAATGATCGCCGAGTTCCAGAGCGGAAGAGATCAGGGCTGAACATCCTCAGAGCGGGCGATTGATGTTCTTGTAGGTCTCGCCGAGCTGCTTCAACCGATCCTGATAGGCCGCGCCGATGCAGGCGGCATCCGCGCCACAGGCCTGCCGCTTCTTCAGCCATGCGGTCTGCTCATCCTGCAGCGTGCCGCGCGCACCCATGGCCAGCAGACCCGACAGCAGCTCGAAAGTCGTCACCATCTTCACATCGGCATCATTGAGCGACCGGTCCTCGCAGATCACCTTCTCATCCGGCTGCAGCTCCTTCGCATCGCAGTTGAAGCTTGCCGCCCGTGCGCCTTCCGGTGCAAGGGCGAGGAGGGTGACGCAGATGGCAGCAGATAGGATGGTGGTCTTCATATTCTCTCCAATTGTAGGGCACTCTGTTTCGGCCTCACGGCAAAGATGATGCAACTCCGTCTTACGGCAAGGATCGAACCCATCGGCCTGCTTCCAAGCTGATGTCCCTGATCGGTGACTGCGTCCTGCATTTGAGCTTAGATATCAGTAACCTGCTTGATTTTGCTGATTCAAATTCCCAAATCCGCGATGCCTCTACCTTCCATGCTTCCGCCCCCTTTCCTTTCTAGCGTCGGGCGCTACAACATTTTTCGTAAGAGCATTTCAAAAAGGATTCCCATGCAAGGCTTGTTAAAGCACGCCTCCGTTTCGCTTCTGGCACTAACGCTCCTGCTGCCCGCCTACGCCCAGGCGCAGACCAAGACAGTGCCGGAAAGCCAGATGCAGATGCAGCTTTCTTTCGCGCCGCTGGTCAAGCAGACCTCGGGCGCTGTCGTGAATGTCTATGCTGAAAAGACTGTTCAGCGGCAGTCGCCCTTTGCCGGCGATCCCTTTTTCGAGCAGTTCTTCGGCCAGCAGATGCCGAACCGCTCCGAAAAGCAGTCTTCGCTCGGCTCCGGCGTCATCGTCGAGGCGAACGGGACCGTCGTGACGAACAATCATGTCGTCGAGGGCGCCGACGACATCAAGGTGGCGCTGTCGGACGGTCGCGAATTCCCCTGCAAGGTCGTTCTGCGTGACGACCGCCTCGATCTCGCTGTCTTGAAGATCGATAGCAAGGCGGATTTCCCGACACTGCCGATCGGCAATTCCGATGCAGTGGAAGTCGGCGATCTCGTGCTGGCGATCGGCAATCCTTTCGGCGTCGGCCAGACCGTCACCAGCGGTATCGTTTCGGCACTTGCCCGCAACCAGGTGGTCAAGAACGAGTTCGGCTTCTTCATCCAGACGGATGCGTCGATCAATCCCGGCAATTCCGGCGGCGCGCTGATGAACATGAAAGGCGAACTGATCGGCATCAACACCGCGATCTTTTCCCGCGGCGGCGGATCGAACGGTATCGGCTTTGCCATCCCCGCCAATCTGGTCAAGGTTTTCCTCACCTCTGCCGATTCAGGCGTCAAGTCCTTCGAGCGGCCCTATATCGGCGCTACCTTCGATCCGGTGACCTCTGAGGTCGCAGACGCGCTCGGCCTCGACAAGGCACGCGGCGCGCTGATCGCCAAGGTCACTGCGGATAGCCCGGCAGCCAAGTCCGGCCTCAAGGCGGGCGAGGTCATCACCGCGGTCGATGGCGTCTCCGTCGAACATCCGGATGCGCTTCTCTATCGATTGACGACAGCTGGCCTCGGCAAGTCGGTCAACCTGACGGTCATGGAAAACGGGCGTGAGCAGCAGATAGTGCTTGCCCTTGCCCGCGCGCCGGAAACCCAGCCCCGCGATCAGCGCACGATCGGCGGACATACGCCCTTTACCGGTGCGGTCGTGGAAAACCTTTCGCCGCGCGTGGCCGATGAACTGAGGATGCCGCTCGATTCTGCGGGTGTGGTCATAGCCGACGTCGAGGCCGGTTCTCCCGCTTCCAGGCTCGGCTTCGAGCCGAAGGATATCGTCGTGTCCATCAATGGGGCCGAAGTCAAAACCAGCCGTGACCTGCAGGAGATCGCCGATTCCGATCCCAGCCTCTGGCGGGTCGAGATCGAACGCGATGGTCAGCGCATCAGGCAGTTCTTCCGATGAGTGATGACCTCTTCGCGCCGCGTGTTCCGGAAGAGGTCGCCAGCCGGCGGCCGCTTGCCGATCGTCTGCGGCCGAAGACGCTTGGCGAAGTCACCGGTCAGGAACATCTGACCGGTGAGGATGGCGTTCTGCGCCGCATGATCGAAAGCGGCTCTCTCGGCTCCATGATCTTCTGGGGGCCGCCCGGTACGGGCAAGACGACGGTCGCAAGGCTGCTGTCGGGCGAGGCGGGCCTGGCCTTCGAACAGATCTCGGCAATTTTCTCCGGTGTCGCCGACCTGAAGAAGGTTTTTGAAGCAGCCCGTATGCGCCGCATGGACGGCCGCCAGACGCTGCTTTTCGTCGACGAGATCCATCGCTTCAACCGCGCCCAGCAGGATAGTTTCCTGCCAGTCATGGAGGATGGCACGGTCATTCTCGTTGGCGCCACGACGGAAAACCCGTCCTTCGAGCTCAACGCCGCTCTTCTGTCGCGGGCCCGCGTGCTGACCTTCAAGTCGCATGATGAAGACAGCCTCGAGGAACTGCTGAAACGCGCCGAGATGGTCGAAAGCAGGCCGTTGCCACTGACCGAGGATGCGCGCGCCAGCCTGATCCGCATGGCCGATGGCGACGGCCGCGCGGTGCTGACGCTGGCTGAGGAAGTCTGGCGCGCCGCCCGCGAGGGCGAGACTTTCGATACCGAGGGGCTGACGCGCATCGTCCAGCGCCGAGCCCCGGTCTATGACAAGGCGCAGGACGGTCACTACAATCTGATCTCGGCGCTTCACAAGTCGGTCCGCGGCTCCGACCCTGACGCCGCGCTCTATTATCTCGCCCGCATGTTCGATGCCGGCGAGGATCCGCTCTATCTCGGACGGCGGCTGGTGCGCATGGCTGTGGAGGATATCGGGCTTGCCGATCCGCAGGCCCTGGTCATTTGCAACGCCGCCAAGGATGCCTATGACTATCTCGGTTCGCCGGAAGGCGAGCTGGCGTTCGCGCAAGCCTGCGTTTATCTTGCGACCGCCCCGAAATCCAATGCCGTCTATACCGCCTTCAAGGCAGCGACGATCGCCGCCAAGCAGAACGGCTCGCTGCTGCCGCCGAAGCATATCCTCAACGCGCCAACGAAGCTGATGAAGGGCGAGGGATATGGCGAAGGCTACCGCTACGATCACGATGAGCCGGATGCCTTTTCAGGTCAGGATTATTTTCCCGAAAAGATGGGTCGCCAGACTTTTTACGATCCGCCGGAACGCGGTTTCGAACGCGAGATTCGCAAACGGCTGGATTGGTGGGCAAAACTTCGCAAGGAGCGCAATCCGCGCTGAAAACGGGCCGGGCTCAGGCGCGCTTCTGTGCAGCTGGAGCAGCGATCAGCTTGACGGAAGAATCCGCCAGCCCATGATGGCCTTCCATGTCAACAACGATATGCCAGTGGCCGCTTTCGGGGATCGCGAGCCTGACCGGTGACTTGCGCGCGACGCCGCCGATATATTTGAAATCGAGCACTTCGGTGAACCGCTGAAAATTCGGAGCCGTCATCAGCCGCACATTGTTCACGGCGCTCAGTGACACCTCGACGATGGTTCCGGCGCGCTGTTCCTTGATATCGTAATGGGTGAAGCGGAAGTTCGGTTTCGGCATCGGTCTCGCGGCATATGTAGTCTCTGCAAGCGGGACTCTATCAGGCTGGCGGTTAAGGAAAAGTTGGAAATCCTCGGCCTGTTGCCGTTCCTGCTGTTTCAAAATGGCAGGAACGGCACAGTATTCAGTGGATATTGCCGGTGCTGCGCGCAACAGGTGCAAAATCGAGCACGATGCCCGTTGCCGCCCGGCAGATCTCATCCGGATTGTGGTTGCATTCTTCCGCCGCGAAATGGAGGGCTGCAGCTTCATTGATGAAGAGACCGCCTACCAGCCCCTCGCGATCCTGGACGATCCAGCGGCCGCCCTTGTCGCGACCGACGGTGAAGCGGGCGGGGCGGATTGTGACGGGAGCCGGAATCTGCCGGCGTTGCTGTGCATTTGCCATGGTCGTGATCCTCTGTCCGGCTCTTACTGAGAAATCAGGTGGAAGCTCATCTGCACGAGCCCGGCGAAAGCCATGACGGCGCCGAGCCGCGGTGCAACGGCGACCAGGCCGGCAAACAGCGGATGAGAGGGATCAGCCGAACCTGCACAGGCGCTTTCGCCACGTTGCAGCGGGTCAGTCTTGGCAGGCGTATCAGTCAGGCGTGACATCGTTTGTCCTTTCGAAGTCTAACTCAACCGCCGCAAGATGGCTGCGGCGGTGTCACGATCATCAAGATAGATGCGGGCGGATAGGGTTTCCATTTGGCGCCGCAAGCAAAAACATTAAAATCTCATAGGGATAGCGCGATGCGCTGGGTGCCGCCACCGACAAAGGGAGAAAGCGCCGATACGATCGCAAAGCGGCTATCCGCGTCGGCCGGTACGAGTGGCAGGCGAAGATCGGCCTCCATGCCGCGCAGCACCTGCAGCGCGTATTTCAGCAGGGCAGGATCACTCTCCGGCCCAAGCGCCGTCAGAAGAGGATGCAGCCTGTCGCTGAGCGCAAGTGCAGCGGAGATATAGCTCCCATACGCCGCCTGCTGCAGCGAGGTGACGAGGCGCGGGAGGATATTGGCAGCCGCCGATACGATGCCGTCACCACCAGCAAGATGAAATGAAAGCGCCGTGCCGTCATGACCGGACAGGAAGCGGAACCGATGTCGCAGTGCCGGTGGCAGGTTGGCGAAGCGGGCGATATCCCCTGTCGCATCGACGATGGCGACAATCGCATCGAGCTCGGCCAATCGCCCCAGCGTTTCCACCGTCAGATCACTCGCCGTGCGCGATGGTGCATTCTCGACCAGAATTGGCAGATTGCTTGCCGCGGCGATTTGCTGGAAATGATGGAGAATGCCCTTTTGCCCCGGCTTGGAATAATAGGGCACGGTGACAAGTACGGCGCGCGCGCCGCATTCTTCCGCATCGCGTATCAGGGCGATCGTGCTTTCGGTGCAATTGGTACCGGCCGCGGCGATCACCGGAATACGGTCCGCCGCGGCCCGGACGCAGATGTCGAGCACCATGCGGCGTTCCTGCGGTGAGAGGCTGAGCCCTTCACCCGCCGCCGTGCAAAGAGCGAGTCCATCGACGCCGCTCAGCACCTGCCATTCAACGAGAGCTTCCAGTGCCGCGCCGTCGACCTCGCCGTTGTGGAACGGCGTAACGAGCGCGGTGATCGCGCCGCCCGGGCGCAGTCTTCCGGTACTGTTCATGATAAGGTCTCAGAGCGAGCCGAGGATGACGTAGAGTTCCACGCAGGCGAGCACGATGCCGAAGATCATCAGCGCCTGGGCCGTGCGCTTCTCGCGCATCTGCCGATTGCCGCGTGTGATGCGATGCGGGCGAAGCGGCAGATATTGAGGGGACATGACATCTCGCATGGCGGTAACCTTTGCTGTTGTGGCAAAGGCTACTGCCGCCTCCGATAGGAAATCCATTCGGAGTGGAAATCGAAGATATAGGAATCACATAAAGATGCGGCGTCAGCCGCCGCGCTGGTTTTCCTTGTCGAGCTGCGTCACCAGCGCCAATACGACCTCCGAGACGGGGGTCGGCACGTTGGCGATACGTCCGAGTGCCACGACCATGCCGACGAGCGGCACGATTTCCAGCGCCTTGCCGGCGAGCAGGTCCTGCAGCATCGAGGTGCGCACCGGGCCGATGTGACGCGATTGCTGCAGCCTTTCCTCGATGCTGATACTGAATTTTGCGCCAAGCGCGCTGCCGACCGCGCGCACTTCGTTCATGATCTTGCCGACCATCTCGAACAGCGCGGGATCGGCCATGATGTCGGTCATCAAGGCTCGCGTCAGTGCGCTGATCGGGTTGAACGCTGCATTGCCCGTCAGCTTGTTCCAGATCTCGTCGCGAATGCGCGGCGTGGTCGAGACATTGAGGTCGGACCCGGCAAGGAGGCCGGCAACGGATTCGAGATCGGCCGACATTTCGCCGGAGGGTTCGCCGAGCACGAAACGGCCTTTATTGGACAGGCGGATCTCGCCTGGATTGACGACTTCCGCCCCTTGCATAGCCACGCAGCCGATCACTCGTTCCGGGCCGATCAGGCGCCAGAGTTTGCCGCCGGGATCCAGTTCGTCGAACTGCAGCTCGGCATGGCCGCTTTGCGTATCGCGATGAAAATACCACCAGGGAATCCCGTTCAGCACCATGACAACGCGTGTATTGCCCTTCAGCAGCGTGGCCATGCCCTCGGCCGCCGGTCCGAGCTGGTGGCCCTTGAGGCCGGTGATGATGAGATCCTGCGGTGGAAGCGTGGTCGGATCGTCGGTTGCTGTGATCCGCACGTTGATCGGTTTGTCCGAATCCGCTTCATGCAGGGAGAGACCGTTCTTCCGGATCGCTTCCAGGTGCGCGCCACGGGCAACGACGGAGACTGTAGCATTGTCGCCGAGCCGGCTTGCGAGCTTGACGGCGATCGCGCCTCCAAGAGCGCCTGCTCCGTAAATACAGATCGATGTGCTCGCCATTCCTGTCTCTTCCTGTTGGTGATGACGCGGTAGACATAGGCCATCGAAGTGGCAGGACGAATGAAAATCTTGACCTTTCGAACGCTCTTCACGCGGAAATGAAAACAAGCGCGCCGACAGGCACGCTTGTTGTTGTCGTGAAAGGCCAGACCGTCTCAGGCCGTCTGTTCGAAGTCTGTGGAGACCGCGAGCTGACGCCATTGAGCCAGTTCCTTCTCCACGTTGGCATGTTCCTCTTCGATCTTGGCGACCGTATCGCTGCCGAAAGGCATGCGCAGCGGCGGGTTGGCGGCGTTCACCATTTCGATAATGCCGGCGGTTAGCTTGGCCGGGTCGCCCGGCTGAGCGTGGTTGGCGTTCGCTGCAAAGTCGCGCATGTTGCCAGCTGGCGTACCGACATAATCGGGGATGGAAGCCGGGCTGATCGCCAGCGAGTTGTCATGCAGGAAGTCCGTGCGGAAGAAGCCGGGCTCGATGATCGTAACCTTGATGCCGAACGGTTCGACCTCGGTCGCCAGCGATTCCGACAGGCCTTCGACGGCGAACTTCGTCGAGCCATACACGCCCCAGCCAGGAAAGCCGTAATAGCCGCCAATCGAGGAGAAGTTCAGGATATGGCCCGAGCGCTGGCGGCGCATATAGGGCAACACGGCGCGGGTAACCTTCAGGAGGCCGAAGACGTTGGTGGCGTAGATCCTCTCGATCTCCTCTGCCGTTGCTTCCTCGACGGCGCCGAGCAGGCCGTAACCGGCATTGTTGGCGAGGATGTCGATGCGTCCGAAGCGGGCAACGGCAGCAGCGGCGGCCTCTTTGGCCTGGCCTTCATTGGTAACGTCGAGAGCGACGGCAAGCAGGTTCGGATGATCGCCGAACTGTTCGGTGATGGTCTTCGGGTTGCGGGCGGTGGCAACGACAGCGTCGCCGGCAGCAAGAGCGTCTTTGGTCATCAGCGCGCCAAAGCCACGCGATGCACCCGTGATAAACCAGACTTTCATGACAATTCCCTTTCCTGAGACTGTTTGTTTCAGCAGTGCGCTGCTGACGGAGAGGAATTTGACGCAAATCCAGCTCATGTATAAGATTTGTTATTTGAGAGACTATGATGAGTGATACTCATTAATGAGAGCGACCGAACTTTCCGAAATGGCTGCCTTTGCCGCTGTCGCCAGGCACAAGAGTTTCCGCAAGGCGGGAGAGGAGAGGGGTGTCACCGCCTCCGCGATCAGCCACGCTGTCCTCAACCTGGAGGACCGCATCGGCATCCGGTTGCTGAACCGCACGACCCGCAGCGTCTCGCTGACGGAGGCCGGCGAACTGCTTCGCTCCCATCTCGATCCGGCCTTCGGCGAGATCAATTCCGCACTCGATGCGCTGAACCGTTTCCGCGATACCCCTTTCGGTCGCGTTCGTATCAATGTCGGCAATTCCATTGCTCCCTTCGTCGTCGGCCAGGTCATCGGGCCGCTCCTGATGAAGAATCCCAATCTGCAGCTCGAGATCGCGGCGACTGACCGGCTGGTGGATATTGTCGAGGAAGGCTTCGATGCCGGCATTCGCTTCGGCGAGCGCGTTACGGAAGGCATGATCGCCGTACGCATCAAGCCGCGCATGCGCCTCGTCGTCGTCGGCTCTCCCGCCTATTTCGAAACCCGGCAGAAGCCTGAGACGCCACATGATCTGAAGCGCCATATCTGCATCCAGAACATGTTCCCCTCGGGCGCGCGTTACCCCTGGGACTTTGAAAGGGACGGCCAGGCCATCACTTTCCACCCGACCGGTCCGCTCTCGCTCGACGACCACGAATTGATGACGGCGGCAGCCTTGAGCGGCGTGGCGCTCGCCTATGTCTGGGAGGGCAGGGTGGCGCCGCTGATTGCAAGCGGCCAGCTTATCCAGGTACTCGACGAATGGTGCCAGCCGGAGGAGCCGCTTTATCTCTACTATCCCAGCCGGCGGCATATTTCGGCGGGATTCCGGACGGTGATCGACGCGATTCGCGGCGACTAAGGCAAATCGCGTAAAAGTGTGCCGTGGTTTTGTGCCAACCACGTGCGTGGATACGAGGATCCAAAGCGTCGGAAGCGAAACTGTCGCGACATGCTTGGTGGTCAGAGTTTGGAGAATTCCAATCGGTAGACAACATCCTCTCCCGTCACAGGATCGGTGCCGGGTGCATCGCTGATGACGAGTATGTCGCCCTCCATATGCACCGGGCGGATAAGGGGCCGCTCCCATGTCGGATTCCAGGCGGCCTCCACGTGATGGATCACCTTGTCACCCTCCAGGGAATATTCGGCGGTATAGGCCAGCATCGTATCGAAGAGTGCGGCCTTTTCACTGTCGTTTGGCGCTTTGCCGTTGGGTTTCGGCCTGCGCCGGTTGGTAACGAAGGCCATCATCCGGCCGTCTGCGTGATAGGCGATATATCCGATAGGATCGGCACCCATAGCGTCGCTCACCTTCCCCGTCGCAACGACGGTTCGTGTCCACGAGATCATGCGCCACGTTCCGATAAGGGCGGCTTTATCCATGATTATCCCTCCTTAAAGTAGTCTAGCACAACTAGAAATGCAGGCTATAAATCAGGAGCCTTTCCTGGTCACAATGTTCCAATCAGAGCAGGAAAAGCTTCCGGTGATCAGTCAAAACTCCCTTTTGACTCTCGGTGGCGAAGTGGTGAAGATGCGCCGCACGAAGGAAGAGCAGCGCCGGAGGGGCGAATGAGAAAGCCGGTTTTTTCCGCTGGCAATTGGTGGAAAGTGGAGTGTCGTCGAACAATGCTGTCGGCCTTTACGGCTGCGGTTCTAATTGCCTTTCCAGTGGCCGCGCAGGAAAAGTCGACGCGGGACATGCCGGCACAGACGCCTGCCTCGCATGAACAGGTCGAAAAACTGGTGTCTCGCTGGCAGGAGCATTTCAAGGGCGCCGTAAGTCTGCGCGACCGGCGCACCGCTTTTCGCGATTTCATGGAATCGCTGCCGGAGCCGACGCGCATCCAGATCCGGCATGTCGACGCCGATGGGGTCGATGCCGAACTTATCTGGCCGGCGCGCCTTCATCACCCGGTCGGCCGGCGCGTGATCCTTTTCATCCATGGCGGCGGCTTCTATGGTGGCTCCATCCGTAGCCACAGTCTGCTTGCAGGCTCGCTTGCCAAGGCTGCGTCAAGCGATGTGCTGCTTATCGATTACCGGCTGGCGCCGGAATATGGCTATCCAGCACAGGTCAATGACGCACTGACCGCCTATCGCTATCTGCTCGACAGCGGCTACAGCAACGGAAATATCGTGGTGATGGGCGATGGCGCCGGCGGCAATCTCGCGCTCGAGGCGGTGCTGCGGCAGATGCGTTCCCGCCAGCCGCTGCCGGCAGGCGTCGTGGCACTCAGCCCCATCACCGATCTGTCCGCCTCAGGTGCATCGGTCACAGCGAACGCCACCAACGATCCCATGCTGGACAAGCATGCGCTGGATGCGCTGCGCAAGGCCTATCTCGGCAACAATTCTCCGACCGATCCCGACATTTCTCCGCTCTATGCCAATCTCACCGGTTTTCCGCCCTTGCTGCTGCAGGTCGGCTCCGGCGAGCTGCTGCTCGACGATACGCTGCGGCTGGCCGACAAGGCGCAAAAGGCCGGCGTCGACGTGACGGCCGAGGTCTGGCCGGGAATGCCGCATCATTGGCAGCTTTTCCCTTCGGTGCTCGATGATGCCGACAAGGCCGGCCAGAGGATCGCCGAATTCGCGATTATGCATTTTGCAGACCCGCCCGCACAGTAAGGCCAATCCACAACGGCGCGATCTGAGCTTCTACGAGTGGTTCGAATTCAGCCCTTCGATCGGCCGGCCGATGGCGAGATTCTGACGGAGTTTGGGATCGAGCCGCTCGGCATAGGCATGATCGGGTGCTGCACCCAGCGCATCCAGCATCTTGGAGAAGAAGCAGCGTGCTGACGCTGCTGCGGTGACATCGAAGATCTCCGTGTCACTTAGCCCGTGCCGCTTCAGACCATCGATGTCCTGCTGCGTCACCGAGGTCGCATCGCGCGCCACCTTGGCGGCAAAATCCATGATTGCCCGCTCGACCGCATCAATGGGCGCTTTTTCGCTGCCGCCGGCGACTGCCGAAAGGCTGTCGTTGGTGAAGCCGTCGCGCAGCAGCACCGAACCATGCGCAAGCATGCAGTAGGACGATTTGAGTTCCCTGGCCGCCGCCAGCGTCACCAGCTCATAACGCCGCTGGCTCATATGGCCGCGAATACTGGCAAGCAGCGTCCCCCAATGCTCCATCACCTCTGGCCGGTGGCCGAAAGCCCGGTACATGTTCGGCAGATAGCCGTAGCTGGCTTCTGCCGAAGCGTACATCGAAGCCGTCTTCTCGCTGGCGGATGCATCGGGGGTATGAATGAAAGCCATGGCACGATCCTCCCTTGATCCATTGGGAGAATAGAGCGGCATCCTGCGACATCAATCTGCCGGCCGACCGCTTCTGCAAGACGGATACCTGACACCTTGCCCGGCCGCCTGGCTCTGCCGCTGGCGGTAGAATGGCAGGATATGGTGTTCCGTTAGCGGCGCCATATTGATCCCGCCCGCTTCCGACGGCGATATCCAGCGGACCTCCTCGATCTCCGCCGTTGCTTTGATATCGGCGTCCTTCGCATGCACCAGGAAGACTTCGGCGACGACGAGATGATCCGGCTCGTTTGCCGCCGGCGCCTGAAATTGGCCCAGGAATTCGAGTTCGGCAGCTGTTGCGGTGACGCCGATTTCTTCTGACAGCTCTCGAGACAGGGCCTGCTCTGGCGTCTCTCCCGGCTCGATCTTGCCGCCCGGCTGCATGAAGGCCGCCGTGCCGCGCTTGCGCACCAGAAGCGTGTCGCCGTTGCTCCGCAACAGCAGTGCGGCCGATATTCTGATCGTCTTCATCATGTGGAAATCTGACCGGATTCGCTGCCGCGATTCAACTGCCATATCCTCATCGGCCGTTTGTCAAAACCTGCCTGACCACCTATATCAGCGGCTCAGAGACAGGAAGTGGATGTAACAATGTTTCAGGCGGCGTCGATCGAAGTGGAAAACAAGGCCGAGTTCTACCGCGAGCTTGCCCAGCAGCTGCAGGGACTGCTCGAAGGCGAGCCGGACATGATCGCCAACGCCGCCAACACGTCGGCCCTGATGTACCAGATGATGCCCGATCTCAACTGGGCGGGCTTCTATTTGCTTAAGGATCAGGAGCTCGTCCTTGGGCCGTTCCAGGGCAAGCCGGCCTGTGTGCGCATCCCTGTCGGCCGTGGCGTATGCGGCACGGCAGTCAAGGAGCGCGCCTCGATCCTCGTGGCAGATGTCCATGCATTTCCCGGCCATATCGCCTGCGACGCGGCATCCCGATCCGAACTCGTCGTCCCGATCCGAAATGGCGAAGAGATCGTCGGCGTTATCGATCTGGACAGCCCGCTTCCCGCCCGCTTCGATGCCGACGACCAGGCCGGGATCGAACGTCTGGCCGAAATCTTCGCTGGGGCAACCCGTTTCTGAGCGGACCGGCGTGGCAGCGATCCGTCGCTGCGCTTTAACTGTCAGCGAAGCCAATAGCGACGGATTAATCGAGTGCCGGGAATGCGAAACGTCCGGCAAGCATAACCAGAGGCAAGATCGCGGCCGAGAAAAGCAGGACGATATTGTACCAGCGCGAGTACCATGGAAAAGCAGTGTCGCTTGGGATCGTGCGCGATACGCGATAACCGAGGATCGCGCCGAACGAATGCCAGGCAAGCACAATAAGCGAGCCGTAAGCGCCCGGGATCGAAAGCGTGATAAAGAGCCGGATCAAACCAGCCGTAACCGAAACCCCACCGACGAAATAGGCGATCGCCATCAGGCCGCGTCCGAGATAGGCCATCACGACGTCAGGACCGAACAGCAAACCGATAACGGCGGCGCAAACGGGGCAGCGCACACGGAATGCTTCGAAAACCTGCATGAAAATCCCGGCTTCAGAGGCTGACTTGTAGCAAGTTGTATCCGATGCCGTGAAAAACGCCAGCCGCCTCCTTGCCGCGGCCAGAGCATGAAAGTCGGATGGTCGATCGCAGCAGCCTGCGCAAATGACGAAATCTTGATCGGCGGCGGCGTTCTCGGAAAGCCGGACTGGCCTATTTCCTTAGCCGACACCGACATGCACTGCGTCCGGTGTCACCGATTATCGGTTTGGGGGTAGATCAAAATGTCCCAATTTCGAAAACTGCTGATCATAGGATCAGCTGTCATCGTGGCGGTCATTACTTCGTCCTGTGCGACAAGCTCGGATAGTTCGATACAGACCGGCTCTGTTGGCTATGGATCGCAAAGCACCGACTTTGGGCTCCGGCCGGCCTGCCTCGGCGGATTTGGCAACGATCGCCCTTGCAGTTACTAGCGTGAGGCGCGGTTCTGCTCCGCAGGCCCGAATAGGGTACGGACAAAAGTGATGCAATAGGACGCAGGACTTTGTGACTGCGAGGCCTCGCATATTATTGACAATAAGATAGGTTACGCACAATCAGCCATTGCCTGATTTTACGAAGCCGACCTCAATTTTGGGGGCGGTAGATTTTATAAGTTTTGGGAGATATGTGATGGAATATCGTCGTTTGGGAAAGTCGGGTCTGAAAGTGAGCGAGTTCTCCTTCGGATCGTGGGTCACTTTCGGCAAGCAGGTCAACGGCGGCGACGCTGTCGATCTCATGAAGCTCGCCTACGACAGCGGGATCAATTTCTTCGATAATGCCGAGGGTTACGAGAGCGGCAAATCCGAAATCGTCATGGGCGAGGCGCTGAAATCGCTCGCCTGGAGTCGCGACAGTTATGTCGTCTCGAGCAAGGTCTTCTGGGGTGGTCAGAAGCCGACGCAGCGCGGCTTGTCGCGCAAGCATGTGACGGACGCCTGCCACGCGGCGCTCAAGCGGCTTCAGGTCGACTATCTCGACCTCTACTTCTGCCACCGCCCGGATATTGACACTCCGATCGAAGAAACGGTCCGCGCGATGCACGATCTCGTTGCCCAGGGCAAGGTGCTCTACTGGGGAACGTCGGAATGGTCTGCCCAGCAACTGACGGAAGCCTACGCTGTCGCCCGTGACCTGCGCATCACACCGCCGACTATGGAGCAGCCGCAGTACAACATCTTCGAACGTCAGAAGGTCGAAGCAGATTACCTTCCGCTCTACGACCTGATTGGCCTCGGCACCACCATCTGGTCACCGCTCGCTTCCGGCGTTCTGACAGGAAAATACAATGACGGCGTACCGGCCGACAGCCGCATGAACCTGCCGGGCTACGAATGGCTGAAGGAAAAATGGTCCACCGACGCTGGTCGCGCCCAGCTGGAACAGGTGCGTCAGCTTGCCAGGCTTTCGAACGAGATCGGGCTGTCGATCACCCATCTCGCCCTTCTTTGGTGCCTCGCCAACAAGAACGTCTCGACCGTCATCCTCGGCGCCTCGCGCGCAAGCCAGCTGCAGGACAATCTCGCGGCCCTCTCGCACAAGAGCAAGCTGACGTCTGACGTGCTGGAGCGGATCGACAGCATTGTCGGAAACAAACCGGAAGCACCGCGTCGCTTCTAGGCAGGGCCAAAGCCGGATCGGCTCTCTTTGCCCTTGAGTTTATTCCAGTATGAAATGGCCGGACCTTTTTGGTTCGGCCATTTCATTTTACTGAGCTTCATTGACCGCTCATCGGAGCGGCGAGCCGATCGCTGTATCTGTCACAGGCTTATAGTCACTGTCGTTCCTGTCGGATTGCCTTCGAGAGTCACACTCCCGCGGTGACGGGTCACGATCTGCTTCACGATGCTTAATCCGAGGCCGGCACCCGTGCTCCGTGGTGTGACCCTGTAGAATGGTTCGAACACGAGGTTTCGGTGCGCCGCTGGAATGCCGGGACCCTCGTCCGAAACCGAGACGCCGCCACGTTCTGACACGCGAACCGATATCGTGCCGGTATTTCCGCCATAGTCGATCGCATTGCGCACAAGGTTGCCTATGGCGCGTGACATCGCCGACGGACTTACCAGGCGATAAAGCTCGTCGACCTCACTGTCGAACGAGATCTCATATCCATTTCTGATGGCAATCGGGGCTTGGTCGGCAACGACGTTCCTGGCGACTTCCACCAGGTCGACCTGTTCGAAGAGATCCGGAGACTGCTCGCTCCGTTCGAAGTCGAGCAATTGCTCCGCCGTCTCCCGTAGCCGCCCGATGTCATCCATCATGATGTCGCGGATGTTTCCCTCCAGGGTCGTATCGATACGCGTCTGCATGACGGCAATCGGCGTGCGGAGCTCGTGCGCGGCGTCGATCAGAAAACGTTCCCTCGCTGCGAACTGCTGCTCGAGCCGCTCCAGAACGGAATTGAAGGCGTGGATAAGCGGAACGACTTCGCTCGGAACCCGATCCACTGGAAGCCGTGATCCCGGCTGGCGCGGGTCGATCTCCGGAGCCTTCCGAACAACGTCGTTCAGTCCCGAGAGCGAACGCCTGACCAGTCGTGGCACGGCGAAGAAGAGGGCGGGTAGGGTAACTGCAAGCAGGGGCACGTAAATCTTGTATGTGCCACCAAGCATCGTGAGGAATATCGACTCGTTTTCGTTGCGGCCACCATAAAGTACCCGGATCTCGGTCGTGTTGATCTCGATGTCGTCGACTGAAGCCGGTACAGGGGCGTTTGCCCCCGTGCCACGAATGTCGGCGTCCTTGATAAGCGACACGAACTTGGTCAGCTGTATGTACGCAGCTGGAATATTCCCATATGCCACCGCCGTTCCGTCCGGGGCTGCCGCGTAGAAAAAGAGATTGGGAGTATCATTTTTCAACGCTCGGAGCTGTTCGCTGTCTTCGATGCGAAGCCCGCGTCCGGGTTCGTAGCTCAAGGACCCTTCCAGGGCGTTCAGAAGCCGGTGCTCCATGCTGACGTTCGGAGAAAGGATCATCGCCCCGTAGATACACAGGCCAACGATCACTGATGCGGTAGTGCCGACAAATAGTAGGCTGAGCTGCCAGTTTAGTCTCCACCACAGCGACGTATTCGGAAATCGCATCAATGTTCCTTCAGCAGGTATCCGACGCCGCGGATGTTGTGGATGGACACGCCGGCGTCCGCGTCAGCGAGGCGTTTTCTCAGTCGTGACACATGCGCATCCAGCGCGTTGGACTGGATCGTCTCTTCGTAATTGTAGATTTCGGTTTCCAGCGCCGATCTGAGGACGGTCCTGCCCTTTCGCTTTGCAAGGGTAACGAGCACCATCAGCTCTCGACGAGGCAGGTCGAGCTGCAGTTCGCCGACCATGACGTCCATCCGGATCGGATCCACGGTCATCCGTCCTGCGACTATGGACGGCTCGGCGAGGGCGGACGGGCGTCGCAATACCGCCCGCAGCCGAGCGAAAAGCTCCTCCATCAGAAACGGCTTGCCCAGATAATCATCGGCACCGAGGTCCAGGCCCGCGACCCGTTCCTTCGGTTCATTTCTGGCGGTCAGCACGATGACCGGCGTCACGACGCCTGAGCTTCGTAGCCAGGGAATGAATGTGATGCCGTCGCCGTCCGGCAGGCGTCTGTCGAGCACGATCGCATCGTAGGTCTGTTGTCGAGCCAGTTCGATTGCGTCCTCAAGAAGAGCGGTGTGGTCGACCGCGATGCCCTTCTTGCCGAGAGAGGCCGCAACCGTTTCCGCCAGCCTGGTCTCGTCTTCGACCAATAGGATTTTCATGTCTCGCCCACCTTTCCGATCCTATGTTCACGACGACCATTGCGACAGGATTACGGCGTGAGCGTTCGAATGAGGGAAGTCACGGTCGTGGCGAGCTGGATAGAGCGGATCGCATGCGAGATTGCCGACCGCCTCTGAATAAAAAACTCCAGGCGCGTGACGCCTGGAGCTTGATTGATCGCTCTGCTCTGAAGGAAATCGGATCTCTGTCCGACCTGACCGGTTGGCGGCCAGCTAGATCTGAATTTCCCGAAGAGGTCAGCTGCAGCCGCTGGTGGCGCCGCACGTGTCGCACTTCTCGCAGGTGCCGTTGCGCACCATGGTGAAGTTCTGGCACTCGGAGCACATGTTGCCCGTATAGCCCTGCATGATCGAGCGGGCGCGGCGTTCGGCTTCCATCTTCTTGGCTTCCGTCTTGGCGGTTGCAGCATCGGCTGCGGCCTTGTCGGAGAAGAGGGCGGTTGCTTCGCTGCCGGCTTCATCGACCACTTCTTCGGCAATCTCTTCCGCCAGTTCCTTGGCCCGCTCTTCATAGTCGCGCTTGAAGGCGACGATTTCGGAGGTGGAGATGGCGACAGTCGGCTCCAGCTTGCGGGCTGCGGCACCTGCAAAGGAGGTTACCGAACCGCTCGAGGAGGCGCGGGCAGGGGCTGCCGTTGCCGCACCCTTGGGTTCGCCGAGCTGACGGTCGCTGCCGGTGTTGGAGACCAGCGTCGGCTTGTAGCCGCGGGTCCAGCCGGTCGAGACGAGGTTCGTCTTGCCTTCCTGGATGCCCTTGCCGAGTGCCGTGTTGGAGAAGTCGGACGTATCGACATGGGCGAGATCGTGGCGGCCGAGGTAGGAGACGGCGAGTTCGCGGAACACGTAGTCGAGGATCGACGTGGCGTTCTTGATCGCGTCATTGCCGATGACGATGCCGGCCGGTTCGAACTTGGTGAAGGTGAAGGCTTCCACATATTCTTCCAGCGGCACGCCGTATTGCAGGCCGAGCGAGATGGCGATGGCGAAGTTGTTCATCATCGCGCGGAAGGCAGCACCTTCCTTGTGCATGTCGATGAAGATTTCGCCGAGGCGGCCATCGCCGAATTCACCGGTGCGGAGATAAACCTTGTGACCGCCGACGGCAGCCTTCTGGGTATAACCCTGGCGGCGGTTCGGCAGCTTCTCGCGTTCTCGGGAAACACGCTCGATCACCTTCTCGATGATCTTCTCGGTGACCGTCACGGCCTGGGCGGCAAGCGGCTGCTGGATCAGATCCTCAAGCGCATCTTCGTCGCTGTCGTCCTCGATCAGGGAGGCGTTGAGCGGCTGCGACAGCTTGGAGCCGTCACGGTAGAGGGCGTTTGCCTTCAGACCGAGTTTCCAGGACATCATATAGGCGTTCTTGCAATCGTCGACCGTTGCCTCGTTCGGCATGTTGATCGTCTTGGAGATCGCTCCCGAGATGAAGGGCTGGGCAGCCGCCATCATGCGGATATGGCTTTCGACCGAGAGGTAACGCTTGCCGATCTTGCCGCACGGATTGGCGCAATCGAAGACCGGCAGATGCTCCTTCTTGAGGAAGGGCGCGCCTTCCAGCGTCATCGCACCGCAGACGTGGATATTGGCAGCCTCGATATCCTTCTTCGAGAAGCCGATATGCTCGAGCAGGCTGAAGCTCATGTCGCTGAGCTGTTCGTCGGAAACCTTCAGCGTGGTCTTCAGGAAGTCGGCGCCGAGCGTCCACTGGTTGAAGACGAACTTGATGTCGAAGGCGCTCTTCAGAGCGGCGTTGACGGCTTCCACCTTCTCGTCGGTGAAGCCCTTGGCCTTCAGCGTCGAGGGGTTTATGGCCGGTGCCTGGTTCAGGTTGCCGTGGCCGACAGCGTAGGCTTCGATCTCGGCGATCTGGCTTTCGGAATAGCCGAGGGTGCGCAGCGCATCCGGAACAGCGCGGTTGATGATCTTGAAGTAGCCGCCGCCGGCGAGCTTCTTGAACTTTACGAGTGCGAAATCAGGCTCGATGCCGGTGGTGTCGCAATCCATGACGAGGCCGATCGTGCCGGTCGGTGCGATGACCGAAACCTGCGCGTTGCGGTAGCCGTGCTTTTCGCCGAGTTCCAGCGCCTTGTCCCAGGCGGACATGGCATGGGCTGCGAGATCCTGGTCCGGGTTTTCCGAATGGATCAGCGCGACCGGGTTGACCGAGAGCGCTTCGTAGCCGGCGTTTTCGCCATGAGCGGCACGGCGATGGTTGCGGATGACGCGCAGCATGTGCTCGCGGTTCGGCTCGTAATTCGGGAACGGGCCGAGTTCGGCAGCCATTTCGGCCGAGGTCGCGTAGCAGATACCGGTCATGATCGCCGTCAGCGAGCCGGCAATGGCGCGGCCTTCGGCGCTGTCATAGGGGATGCCCGTCGACATCAGCAGGCCGCCGATATTGGCGTAGCCGAGGCCGAGCGTGCGGTATTCGTAGGAGAGTTCGGCAATGCGCTTCGACGGGAACTGCGCCATCATGACCGAGACTTCGAGCACGACCGTCCACAAGCGAACGGCGTGTTCGTAGTCGCCGATATTGATGCGCTTGGTGGCCTTGTCCTTGAACTGTAAGAGGTTTAGCGAAGCAAGGTTGCAGGCCGTGTCGTCGAGGAACATATATTCCGAGCACGGGTTCGAGCCGCGGATCGGGCCGCCGGCCGGTGATGTGTGCCAGTCGTTCATCGTCGTATTGAAGTGGATGCCCGGATCGGCCGATGCCCAGGCGGCGTAGGAAATCGTTTCCCAGAGGTCGCGGGCCTTCAGCGTCTTCATCACGCGGCCGTCCTTGCGGGCGGTCAGGTTCCAGTCGCCATCTTCCTCGACGGCGCGCAGGAAGTTGTCCTTGATCGAAACCGAGTTGTTGGAGTTCTGGCCGGAAACGGTGAGATAGGCTTCCGAATCCCAGTCCGTGTCGTAGGTCTTGAACTCCATGTCCTTGTAGCCCTGGCGGGCGAACTGGATGACGCGCTGGACGTAGTTTTCCGGAACCTGGGACTTCTTGGCGTCGCGGATTTCGCGCTTAAGAGCCGGGTTCTTCGCCGGGTCGAAGCAATCGCCATTGTCGGCTTCGCAATTGACGCAGGCCTTCATGATCGCCTTCAGATGCTTGGCGACGACCTTGGAGCCGGTCACAAGAGCGGCAACCTTCTGCTCTTCCTTGACCTTCCAGTTGATATATTCCTCGATATCCGGATGGTCGATATCGACGACGACCATCTTGGCCGCACGACGCGTCGTACCACCAGACTTGATGGCGCCGGCAGCGCGGTCACCGATCTTCAGGAAGCTCATCAGGCCGGAGGAGCGGCCGCCGCCGGAAAGCTTTTCACCTTCGCCGCGCAGCATCGAGAAGTTGGAGCCGGTGCCGGAGCCATACTTGAAGAGGCGGGCTTCACGAACCCAGAGGTCCATGATGCCGCCTTCGTTGACGAGGTCGTCTTCAACGGACTGGATGAAGCAGGCATGCGGCTGCGGATGTTCGTAAGCCGACTTGGACTTGGTGATCTTGCCGGTGAAGGGGTCGACATAGAAGTGACCCTGGCCGGGGCCGTCGATGCCGTAGGCCCAGTGCAGGCCGGTGTTGAACCACTGCGGGGAGTTCGGCGCAACGCGCTGCGTGGCGAGCATATAGGCAAGCTCGTCCTTGAACGCTGCCGCATCTTCTTCTGAAGAGAAATAGCCGCCCTTCCAGCCCCAATAGGTCCAGGTGCCGGCGAGACGATCGAAGACCTGGCGGGCGTCGGTTTCCGAGCCGGTCTGTTCGTCCTTCGGCAGGCCCTTCAGCGCCGCGTCGTCGGCTACGGAGCGCCACAGGAAAGAGGGGACGTCATTTTCTTCCACCTTCTTCAGGCGGGCGGGGACGCCGGCCTTGCGGAAATACTTCTGCGCCAGAACGTCGGTGGCGACCTGGGAGAACTGCGCGGGAACGTCGATGTTTTCGAGGCGGAAGACGATCGACCCATCCGGGTTCTTGATCTCACTCGTCGCCTTGCGGAATTCGATATCCGCATAGGCGCCTTGACCAGCCTTCGTAAACCGACGTTCGATGTGCATTTTCTCTACCTCGTGTTGGCACCCGAAAGGGCGCAAAATTCCCATCCGGCTCCACGTTGTCGCTTCGTGTGGCCAGTCTTGTTCCATCTTGTGACAGGATTGTCATCCGGAGATGCTTGTCCTGTATCTTGTGGTGAGGCTGGCTGCAAACACTAAATATAGTGTTAACAGCTTATTTTTACCAGTCCCCCCTGTCGCTTTCTGGAGGCTGGAAAACGGCGCAAAAATCCTCAGGGGTGTTACCGTTCTCGACGGTGCAACACCCTGATTATGCGTCCAATTTTCCTTGGGAGAACCGGGCTCGTTACCTCCGGTTCAGTCGCCGCCGCAACATCTGGAACATTAACTTTGAATCAGCTGATTCCGTCAAGGGGTGGAACGTAACCGAATGCTAACCACAACATCTTGTGGATGCACCTGTGGAGACTGGGGAAAGTCGGGTAAGCCTGAAAATACAAGGGCTTGCAACGAGGCTCGGGCAAACGAAAGGACGAAAAGGCAAAAAAATCGACTGCGGCAAAAGTTAGGATGGCTTTTGCAACGTAAATGCGCATTCCGATTCGTTCAGGGAAATCAGGACTTTCTAGAGCGCATCGATGGCAATCGTGACGGTCGCTGTGCCGATCGGCTCGCCCTTTTCGTCGGTGACGACGAAGCTTGCCTGAGTCTCCAGAAGCTGGGTCGACTCGTCGCGCTCCGCCCCGCCGATATAGATATCACGCGAAGCGACGGCGAAGGTTTTCAGGAACTTGTCCTCGTCGCCCTGCCAGTAATCGGTCGTAACGGTACTCTGGCCGACATTGAGACCGTGGCAGTCGGTGACGAAGAATTCCAAAATCGTTCCCTGAGAATCGTCCTGCTTTGTCCTGAGGTATTGCGAGACGGATTTCGCCATCAGCGTCTTGGCCATCTGAAGGTCGCCCTGCGCGACCTCAGCCCGGTAGGTCTCGTCCAGGACCCGCATATCCATCTCGCTGACATCACCGAGTTTGGCATTCTGCTCCTGGATCGCCTTTACGACGACAGGGGCCTCCGCCATCGGCCGGACGAGGGTCTCGACATATTCGCGCACGACGCCGACATAAGCCGGCTCCGCCCCGGCCGGCTTGTTGGAAGTGAGGCAGCCGATCAGCCCGAAAGCCACTGCCGTTCGAATCTTGCCCCAGCAAGCCATTGCACGCCCCAACCGCATCCCGTCTTACTCTTAGCCCGGCCGCTACGACCGTTAGTTGCCTGAGGTTATGCTAATGAAATAAAACGGACGTTACCGAACTGGTGCGGAAATTCACCATCGGCGAGACCAAGATTGGAACAATTTTCAGTTGTATGATTAAGGACTGCTCGCTGTCAGCCGCGAGCGCCCTTGGCAATCGGCTCCTGATAGGTGAAGCCCATGTCCCAGGGGAAGTAGATCCAGGTATCTTGGCTGACTTCGGTAATGAAGGTATCGACGGTCGGTACGCCCTTCGGCTTGGCGTAGACGCAGGCGAAATGCGCCTTCGGCAGCATCGCGCGCACCTGGGCGGCGGTCTTGCCGGTATCGGTAAGATCGTCGACGACAAGCACGCCTTCGCCGCCATTTTCTGTGAGCTCCGGTGCAATGCCCTTCAGCAGCACCATGTCGCCCTGATTGACGTAATCATGATAGGAGGCGATGCAGACGGTTTCGATGAGACGGATGTTCAATTCGCGTGAAATGATCGCCGCTGGAACGAGGCCGCCGCGAGTGATGCAGACGATCGCCTTGAACTCCTGGCCGAGGCCGGCGAGCCGCCAGGCAAGCGCACGCGCATCGCGGTGGAACTGATCCCAGGAAACAGGGAAGGCTTTATCGGGAAGGGACATCGGGCTACTCCGCGGCATGAAGAAACGACACGCCGTTTGCCGGCGACCGAGGAACATCGGCTGGCAAAACGCAAATCGCGCAGCCGGAACTGCGCGATGGATGCCGAAGCCTGATATCATCGGTCGCCGCAATTAGCGGGATTTGGAGGCAAAAGGCAAGAGCGGCCTTAACGCGAGAGCAATGTCAGTGCAGTCATCGACTGCAATAGTGTCTTCGTCGTGCCACCGAAGATCGCCTGCCAGAGCCAGGAATGCGTATAGGCACCCATGACCAGAAGGTCGATGCTGTCGTCTGAAAGCCGGTTTTCGATGACATGCGAGGTGTTCTTGTCGCCGCTTGCGGCCGTGGCAAGTGTCACGTTCACGCCGTGGCGGGCAAGCGTCGCTGCGATCTCTGCGCCGGCGGTTGTCGCCGAATGTGTTGCCGTCTCGGTCGGATCGACAGAGAAGATTTCCACTGCTTCGGCAGCCTTCAGGATCGGCAGGGCATCGAAGGTGGCGCGCGTCGCTTCCTTCGAGCCGTTCCAGGCAATCAGCACGCGCTTGATCGGCTTTGGCTGGCGGATGATGTAGGGGATCATCAGGACCGGGCGGCCGCTTTCGAATAGGAATTCATCGACATCCACATGGCTGTCGGAGGGTTTTGCCGGATCGGCCTGTGAGGCGATCAAGAGGTCGGCGCTGCGCGCGCTTTCGATCAGTGGCGCCGAGCCGTAACCCGTCGACGTCGCAAAGGCGTGCCATTCGAAGGAAGCGCCGGCAGCCTCAGCGCGGGCGCGGAATATCCGCTCGACCTCGATGGTTTCTGAATGGGCCATGTCCTGAAGCGCTTGCACAGCGACCGGATCGGGAATCTCCATCGGTGCGACCAGCGGCACGGCGGCAATGGTTTCGGCATGCAGGCCGATCACATGGGCGCCGCTTTCCGCGGCAATGGCAAAGGCGAAATCGGCAACGGCGCCGCTATTGTCTGCTGTATCCAGAATGGCGAGAATGGTTTTGTAAGACATATCAATTCTCCTTTGCGGCTAAAAAATCGCGTTCCGCGAGGAAAGGAATGCGCCGGAATGCACCACGGTTCCTTGACCGGAATCAAGATTGCGACACCCGCCCCTCACGCTTCTGCCTGATAATTTTCGGCAATGTCCTTCCTGCGTTTGATGTCTTCGATCATGGCCCGCACCTCCGCGCCTGCAGCCTCGATCACGTCCTGTGAGCGCCCGCGCACCACGATCTCGGTCGAAAATTTCTGACCCACGTAACGCGGGTACGAGCCGATGCTGGTTTCGGGATGTGCCTTCTGGATAGCCGTCAGTGGCGTGCCGATCTCGCCTTCGCCATAGGGGCAGGCGATTGCCAGCGAGAGGACAGGCGTACCCGTTCTCAGTGTCGGCAATACATTGTCGACCATGGCCTGGAAGACCTGCGGAACACCTGCCATGACATAGACATTGCCGATGATGAAGCCAGGCGCGGTCGATACCGGATTGGCGATATGGGCAGCGCCACGCGGCATGCGGGCCATGCGCTGGCGCGCCTCTGTGAATTCCATCTCCCGGCGCTTGTACATCTCGGCAAGCAGCACCATCGCCGCCGCATCGTGCTCGCAGGGCACACCAAAGGCTTTGGAGACAGCATCCGCGGTGATATCGTCATGCGTCGGCCCGATGCCGCCGGACGTGAAGACATAGTCGTATTTGCGGCGTAGCGCGTTCAGCGCCTCGACGATCGCATCCTCCTCGTCGGCGACGATGCGAACCTCTTTCAGGTCGATGCCTGAAATGGTCAGCATATCGGCGAGGTGGCCGATATTCTTGTCCTTAGTACGGCCGGAAAGAAGCTCGTCGCCGATGGCAAGCATGGCGGCGGTGACGACAGTCTCATTGCTCATGGGGATATTTCCGTAGTGTGAAGCTCGCAAATAGGTAGCGCCGTTTGGTCGCTTTGCAAACGGCAAAGCGGAAAGCCCATTCAATCGAAAATGAAACGGCAAGTGAAATTTCGTCTACAGGCAGTGAACACTGCGTTCTTCTGCGCGGGGCTATGTTGGGCCGGATGCGCTGGTAGAACGATGGCAGTCACGAAATTCAATCATCCTTGATGGAGATAACAATGGCGAAGATTCTCGTCCTCTACTATTCGGCCTATGGCCACATCGAAACCATGGCTTACGCCGTAGCCGAAGGCGCAAAGTCTGCCGGCGCTGATGTTGTCGTCAAGCGCGTGCCGGAACTGGTCTCGGAAGAAGTCGCCAAGGCTTCCTATTACAAGCTCGACCAGGCAGCTCCGATTGCGACCGTCGACGAACTGACCGACTACGACGCGATCATCGTCGGTGCCGGCACTCGCTTCGGCACGGTTGCTTCCCAGATGCGCAATTTCTGGGACCAGACCGGCGGCCTCTGGTTCACCGGCAAGCTCGTCGGCAAGGTCGGCTCGATGTTCACCTCGTCCGCTACGCAGCACGGTGGCCAGGAATCGACAATCCTCGGTTTCGTCCCGACCTTCCTGCACCACGGCATGGCCTATGTCGGCCTTCCCTATGCCTTCCAGGGTCAGATGGGCACGGAAGAAGTAAAGGGCGGCTCACCTTATGGCGCATCCACCATCACCAACGGTGACGGCTCACGCCAGCCTTCGGCAATCGAACTCGAAGCCGCCAAGTATCAAGGCGCGCATGTCGCCAAGATCGCGGCAAAGCTCGCCTGAGTTCAGCTTCAATCTTTTCGATGAAACGGCGGTCCTTCGGGGCCGCCGTTTTATTTTGGGATGTTGCTCACCGCACAGTTTTTCGATCGCCAGCAGGGCAGCATAAACATTTTCTTGACGAATCCGCCTAAGTCGTTGATCTGGACGGCGCGCGAGCGTGGCGAAACTGGTAGACGCAAGGGACTTAAAATCCCTCGGCCTTAGGCTTTACGGGTTCGATCCCCGTCGCTCGCACCATCTTTATAAATGTGTTCGAATGTGCTTGTATAATGTGGATAAACCATAGGCAGTGCTTGTCTATGGCGCCGTTGCTGCAAAAAATGTAGGCATTGTGCGGTTGAGTAAGGGTTGTCTTAGTGGGAGTAAGACGATGGTTTACGACTGGGATGGAGCAAGAACGCGGCGCATCAGGCTCTTCAAGATGAGCGCTCTTCTCCTGTTCGGAACGGCTATGGCAGCGGTGCCGCTGTTCCTCTGGGCGGTGCAGTTCCGCGGCTTCTAGTTTTCCGATCCACTGCCAGTGTCTGGCAAATTACACAGCGGCATTCGCCCCGGTTTTCGTTTCACGCCATTTGTTAAAGACCCAGCCGGCGACCAGGCCGATTGCGGAGCCTGCTGCCTTGACGCCTGCATCGTGAAGGCGCGCATGCCGCGTCGGCGACAGGTATTGCAGATATTCGATCGCGAACGCACCGAGGATCAGCAGCACGGCAACCATTTTCCATTGCTTCGGATAGGCAAGAGCAAAAGCCAGCCCGGCGGCGAGATAAGCCGAGGCGCGATCGATATCGGGCGTTTCGATCGTGTGGGGACGCAATTCGATCGGTGAAACTGTGACGAATACGATGAAGGCGAGAAGAAGCCACGCCAGCGGCTTTGTGATCTTGGATGTCATGCTGCCGTCATATTAGCAATTGCTATGCACCATCAAGTTAAAAGCCGTCCACCAGACCGTGATTTTGGGCTTAATCCGAAGACGCGCTTAAGGAAGCCTTTCGTCGAGCGAACCGCAAATAGCGCAAACGGACTTCTTTCCGCTGGCTGCCTGTGGCATAGCGGCGGCAGGATTTTGAAGAATGGACGAACGCCCGTGACGAGACACGATGTCGAAGGCGCAGAAGAGGCAATGCGCAGCCTTTTCCCCGCCACGCCGCTGCAGCTCAATGATCACCTTTCCGCCCGCTACGGTGCCGATATCTGGCTGAAGCGCGAGGATCTGTCGCCGGTGCGCTCCTACAAGATCCGCGGCGCGTTCAATTTCTTCCGCAAGGCGATTGCCGAAGGGGCGGGCGGCAAGACCTTCGTATGCGCATCGGCCGGCAATCACGCGCAGGGCTTTGCCTTCGTCTGCCGCCATTTCGGCGTCCCGGGCGTCGTCTTCATGCCGGTAACCACGCCACAGCAGAAGATCGACAAGACCCGCATGTTTGGCGCCGGTTTCATCACCATTGAACTCATCGGCGATTTCTTCGACCAGTGCTATCAGGCTGCCCGCGATCACGTCGAGGCGATCGGTGGCGTCATGGTGCCGCCCTTCGATCACGTCGATATCATCGAGGGGCAGGCGACAGTGGCCGCCGAAATCATGCAGCAGCTTCCCGAAGGCGTTTTGCCTGACATGATCGTCCTGCCGGTCGGCGGCGGCGGGCTTGCCGCCGGCATTACCGGTTATCTCGACGGTATCGTCGCGAGATCCGATTTCATCTTCACCGAACCTGCCGGCGCGCCGAGCTTGCGCCGCAGCCTTGAGGCGGGGCAGGTGGTGACACTTCCGAAGGTCGACAATTTCGTCGATGGCGCGGCCGTCGCCCGCATCGGTGACCTGAATTTCGCGGCGCTGAACGGCTTTTCTGCGGAGCAGGTCAGGCTGATGCCGGAAAATGCCATCTGCGTCACCATCCAGGAGATGCTGAACGTCGAAGGTGTCGTGCTGGAGCCGGCCGGCGCCCTGTCGCTGACGGCGATCGCCGCCATGGATCGCGCGGCCATCAAGGGCAAGACGATTGTTGCCGTCGTCTCTGGCGGCAATTTCGATTTCGAGCGGCTACCCGATGTCAAGGAAAGGGCCATGCGCTACGCCGGCCTGAAGAAATACTTCATCCTGCGCCTTGCCCAGCGCCCTGGCGCGCTACGCGATTTCCTCAATCTGCTCGGACCGCATGACGACATCGCCCGCTTCGAATATCTGAAGAAATCGGCGCGCAATTTCGGGTCGATCCTGATCGGCATCGAAACGACGGCTCCGGAGAATTTTGCAACGCTGGTTGCCAATTTCGAAAGCGCGGGCATGGGCTTCGAAGACATTACCGAAAACGAGATCCTCGCAAACCTGATCATTTGACTTTGCGTCAACTGCACTGCGTGCTAAAGGCGGATTATGGCTTCGTTCCTTTCAAACATTCTTTCGGTATTCTCCGGCGGCGGCAAATCCTCTAGCGAGGCGGCTGCAGGTCCTTCCGGCGAGCCCCAGCTCTATGGTGATTGCACCATCTATGCCGAGCCGCAGAAGGAAGGCGGCCAGTATCGTCTTGCCGGCCGTATCGAAAAGAAGGTCGGCGAGGACGTTTTGGTGCGCAAGTTCATTCGCGCAGATCTCTTCTCTTCGTCTGACGATGCGATCGAATGCACCGTGCGCAAGGCGCAGCAGATCATCGATCAGCACGGCCCTTCTCTCTTCAATGACGGCGAGAAGCTGCGGCAAGTGTAAGCACCCGTTGATCGGGCAGGACTTGTTCGAGCTACATTTCCCGTTGTTTTTCAAATCCATGACCGCATTCCAGCAGCGGAAATTGCTGCTTTGCTCACCTAATCTTAAAGGATTGCGGTAAAGGTGGCGCCTGCAGGTTTTGCAGGGCGCCGCATGTGTTTGAGCTTTCCGGACGATTGACCAGAAAATCCGCAGCTGCGGCTGCGTCTCTCTCGCGCGGTCGCGCTGTCGGTGGAAGGCCGTGATGGAACTCTTCAACACCGCGCTCTTCATCGTCGAAGCCGTCGGCTACTTCGTGCTGATGGTCAGCCTCCTGCATTTTCGCCAGCGCCTCGGACTGGGTGTCTTCCTGACTGCACTCGGCGTCATGCATTTCATGGAGACCTACCTCGCTGCGGTCTTCTATGTTTCCCTGCCGTTCGGGGATGTCTCCCCGGGATCTTCGATCTTCTTTTCCGGCAAGCTGATGATGATCCTCATGCTCTATCTGCAGGAGGATGCGTCGGCCGTTCGCCAGCCGATCTATGGCCTGTTTTTCGGCAATCTCCTGACCGTTGCCATCGCCTGGGTGCTGCAGCTTCATCAGCCGCTGGAGCTGTCGCCGGGCCATCCGGCCGATGTCAACTTCCTGAAGGAAATGGGCTGGCTGATGGTATGGGGAACGGCAATCCTCTATCTCGACTCGCTCGGCATCATCCTGCTCTACGAGAAGCTCGGCGATTTCATGCGCCGGCGCGTGGTGCTGCGCTTCATGATCTCGGGCCTTGTGGTTCTGACCTTTGACCAGATCTGTTTCTTCAGCGGCCTGCATTATTTCGTGGGCGTCCCGATGGCGGCCTTCTGGGCGGGTTGGAAAGCCAAGATGCTGGCCGTCTGCCTCTATTCCCTGATGTTTGCCGTCTACGAATATCACATCAGACGGAACGGCGTTGCAGCCTCGGCCCGCTCGATAAGCGACCTTTTCGGCGATCTGACATTCCGCGAACGCTACAACGATCTTCTGGAGCGCACCGGTCGCGATATGCTGACTGGTGTCTATGATCGCAGCCGCATGGAGCTGGAGGCGCCACTGATGGTGCGCGAGGCGCTGCGGCAGGGTCAATATGCCACCGTTCTCATCATCGACGCGGATCATTTCAAGGACGTCAACGACGGCTTCGGCCATCTGCAGGGCGACGAGGTTCTGAAGGCCATCGCCAGCAGGCTCGGAACGACGCTGCGCTCCAGCGATCGTATCTTTCGCTTCGGCGGCGAAGAGTTCGTCGCCGTCTGCCCCGGTACAGGCCATGAGGAAGGCCTGCTCTTGGCGGAACGCCTGCGCTGGACGATCGTGACCAGTGTGAAGACACCCGACGATGCCTCGGTATCGGTTAGCATAGGGGTTGCGACTGCGGACGAGGACGGCGTCAGCTTCACAACCGTGCTGTCGGCGGCAGACAGCCGCCTTTATGATGCAAAAAAGAGCGGCCGCAACTGTGTCGTCGGCCGCTCCGGAGTGGTTAAGGTCGTCTAGATCCCGCGCGCTCAGGCGGCGCGGAAGACCTTGGCGCCGGAGGGAGCGCTCGTCATGCCGCCGTCGACGGTGATCTCGATGCCCGTGACATTGCTGGAATCGTCGGAGGCGAGATAGAGCGCAGCCTTTGCGATCTCGTCTGCTTCGCTCATGCGGCCAAGCGCACTCATGCTTCCGAGCTTTTCTTCGAGTGCCGACATCGCATCTTCCGTCTGCGCATAGGGCGACCAGATCGGTGTGCGCGTGCCGCCCGGCGTTACCTGATTGACGCGGATACCGCGCGGCGCAAGTTCGGAGGCAAGGTTGCGGGTCATGGAGCGCACGGCACCCTTCGTGGCGGCATAGGCCGACCAGCCTGGTGCGCCGAGAACGGCATGGACCGAGCCGTTGAGGATGACGGATGCGCCATCATTCAGATGCGGAAGCGCTGACTGAACCGTGAAGAAGACCGAGGTCAGGTTGGTGCTGATGATCTTTTCGAACTGTTCCAGCGACGTCTGGCCGAGCGGCGTTGCGCCGCCGATACCGGCATTGGCAAAGACGATATCGAATTTGCCGACGGCGGAAGCTGCCTCGGCGAAGATCTTCTCCGCGGCCGCTACGTCGGTCAGATCAATCTTCAGTGCGAGCACGTCGCCGCCAAGCGCTTTCTTGGCCGCTGCGAGCGTTTCCGGATTACGGCCGGTAATGATGACCTTCGCGCCTTCGGCAACGAAAACCTTGGCGGTGGCAAGCCCGATACCGCTGTTGCCGCCGGTAATGAGCGCGACCTTGTTCTTGAGACGCATGGGAATGGCTCCTATTGGAAAATGTCCCGATCTGGATTACGATCGATATCTAGAAGGATTATGGTCATAATCCACATAAGTCAAGTCCGCATGTCGGGAGATTTCAATGGGCCATTCGCAACTGGAAAAACAGAAGACGCACGACAGGATCATCGAGATCGCGTCCAGGCGCCTGCGGGAGAAGGGGCTCGAGGGTATCGGCGTTGCCGACCTGATGAAGGAGGCCGGGCTGACGGTCGGCGGCTTCTACAAGCATTTTGCGTCACGCGATGAGATGGTGGCGGAAGCCATGAAACTGGCTTTCGGATCCTGGGAAGCGAAAGTGCGTTCAGAGGGCAGGGCGCCGGCAGATATTCCGATCGCGGAATATTCCGCCAACTATCTGAGCGAGGTTCATCGTAACGACGTAAGCGGCGGCTGCCCTTTTGCTGCGCTGACGGCCGATCTCGCCCGCAGCGACAGGAAATGCCGGTCGCTTGCGACCGAGCAGCTGAAGACGAATCTGGAAAACATGACAAACCGTATGAGCGCGGGCGATGAGGCTGAGGCGCGCCGCAAGGCAATCATCGTCTCGTGTCTGATGAGTGGCGCGCTCGGCCTTGCGCGCATCGCGGACGATGAAAAACTCTCCGACGAAATTCTGGAAACGGCCCGAGCTTTCGTCAATGATTTCTAGGCAAAATGAAAGGGCCGGCTTGCGCCGGCCCCTCGAGTGGAACTTCGAATTTGCAGGTTAGGCAGCGAGAGCAAGCTCGTCGACGCGCGACTTTGCGGCGCCGATAGCCTTTTCTGCAGCTTCCGGGCCGAAGGCGAGGCCTTCGACATAGATGGTCTCGATGTCGGCAATGCCGAGGAAGCCGAGAACCGACTTCAGGTAAGGAACCGCATGATTCATGCCAGCAGCCGGACCCTGGGAATATACGCCGCCCGAAGCAAGGACGACATAGACCTTCTTGCCGGTAGCAAGGCCGACCGGGCCGCTTTCGGTATACTTGAAGGTCAGACCGGCGCGGGCCACATTATCGATCCAGGTCTTCAGCGAAGAATAGATGTTGAAATTGATAAGGCCGGTGCCGATGACGATGCTGTCGGCTGCGAGCAGTTCATTGACCAACTCGTCGGACGTTTTTACGGCAGCAGCTTCCTGAGCCGTGCGGGCTTCCGGCGGCTTGCGAATAGCGGCGGTGAACAGATCGTCGATGTGCGGAAGCGGATTTGCGGCAAGGTCGCGGCGAACGACGACGCTACCCGGGGCCTGGGCCTTGAGCTTGTCGGCAAGCTCGACAGCGATCGACGTGGAAAGCGACTCTGAACGCGGGCTGGACGTCAGAAGAAGAATGGAAGACATGGTTGAATTTCCTCTCGAAATGGGTTTCAGCGGCGGTTGGGAGCGGCAAACCGCTGTGTTCGAGAAAGGAAATAAGACTGGCCTGCTATCGAAAAAACTGGGATAATGTCGATCAAAATTATCGATGGATTGGATGGACGATGCTTCCCAACCCGACACTGGATCAATTGCAGGTTTTCCTGACTGTCGCCGAAACCGGCAGTTTTTCGGCCGCGTCACGTGTGCTGAACCGCGCACAGTCGGTCATCAGCTATACGATCGCCAATCTGGAAGCCCAGCTTGAAATACCGCTTTTCGAGCGTTCAGGCGCCCGCCAGCCGAAGCTGACGGATGCCGGCAAGGCAATGCTGGAAGATGCCCGCCGCCTGATGGCCGATCTCGAGGTGATGCGCGCCCGCGTCAAGAGCATCAAGCAGGGGCTGGAGGCGGAGCTTTCTCTGGCGATCAGCGTCATGGTCCCGGCCAATGCCGTCATGATGGAATTGCGCGAATTTCGCGAGAAATTCCCGGGCGTTGCGCTGAACCTCAACGTCGGCGAGCTCGGAATGGTCATGGACATGGTGCTCAATGACAAGGCCGATATCGGCATTGGCGGCGCGCTCGTGCGGCAGGGAGATTCGCTGGTAGCCGAAAAGATCGGCTATTCCTTTATGGTTCCTGTCGTTGCGCCCGATCATCCGTTGGCGCGCATCGAACGGCCGCTGACGCTGGCCGATGTGCGCGAAGAAATCCAGCTCGTCGTTTCCGATGCCTCCGGGTTGACCAAGGGCCGGGATTTCAATGTCCTGTCCTACAGGACATGGCGCGTCAGCGACATAGCAACCAAGCACCAGCTCATCAAAGGCGGGCTTGGCTGGGGTGGATTGCCGGTCTCTCTCGTCGGTGACGACATCATGAAAGGCAACCTCATCGCCATCAAGCTCGATGCCTACGAACAGGGCGAATACCCGATCTATGCCATGCACAAGGCCGCCAATCCGCCGGGGCCGGCGGGCAGATGGCTGGTCGAGGCTTTTCGCCGGCGGCTCTCAATGTGCCCGAGCCATGGCGAAATGGTCAGCATGCTCGGTATAGACGAACTGCATGCGATGCCGGAGGCAGCGGAATAGTCACAAGCTTGACGGGTTTCAGGCCTTTGTTATAACGGCGCCACGGTCTGCAGTTCACCGAGGCGTCGCCGTCCCGCAAGGGAAGCTAAACCTGCTCCAGAAAGATCATCAGCACTTGTCCTGTGCCGAAGTCGAAAGCCGGCGACCACCGACACCCTTTTGCGGAAGCGGCGCGTTGAGGATGAGACGTGACCAGATCTACCTTTCCAATGGAAATCGCCGATCTTTCGGCTTTTGCCAAATCTCTCCGCAAGCAGATCGAAGCGCTCGCTGACAAGCCGAGCCATGTCGATATGCTCAATCTGCTGACGCGCGCGGCGGGTTATCGCAACTACCAGCATTTCCGCAGCATGGCGCAGTCCGCCGAAGTCCAGAAGGACTGGAACCTGAAGCAGGATCCCGAGCCCTTGCCGGACGAGGATCGCGTGCTGAAGGCATCGCGCCATTATGATGGCAGCGGCAGACTGATCCGCTGGCCGGGCAGGAGAGGGCTACAGGAGCTTTGCCTTTGGGTTCTGTGGTCGAAAATACCGGCGGGCATGGAACTGACGGAGCGTGAAATCAGCGATTTGCTGGACCGCCTGCATCTCTTCGGCGATCCGGCGCTCTTGCGCCGCGAACTCTTCGATTTCGGGCTTGTCCACCGTACGCGGGACGGCAGACGATATCACCGCCTCGAAAAGAAGCCGCCGGCCGAACTTGGCCTGCTTGTCCGGCGCGTTGAAGCCAAGGCAGAGACGGCTTGAGCGAAAAAGGAGCGCGGTTGATGAAACCGCGCCCCTGCGGCTTCAGAGAACCAGCCTGAACTTCGTGAATCCCTCGGCGCCTTCGCCGGCATCCTCGATTTTCACGCTCTTGACGTCGGCGAGATACTGTTTGGCTTTCGGGCCGCTTTCGAAAACGACCGTAGTGCCGGGCAGGGGCTTGAAGGTCCAGTTGCCGTCGGCCGTTGGATTGATCGTGCCCTGATCATGGACATAGCGCACGATAACATCCCGGTTGGTGTCCGGCGCCTGGAAGATCACCTTGTCGGAAGCGATATCAGGGAAGCTGCCGCCGCCGCCCGCACGATAATTGTTGGAAACAACGACGAATTTCTGCGCCGGATCGATCGGCTTGCCCTCGAAGGCAAGGTTCTGGATTCGGTTGGAAGTCGGATTGACGGCCTTGCCAGACGAATCGTATTTCGGCGGCTGTGACAGATCGATCTGATAGGTCACGCCATCGATCACGTCGAAATTGTAGGACGGGAAGTCGTTGTTGAGGAGCGCCGCATCCTTCGCGCCGGGTTCGATGTGGTTGAACATGCCGGCGGACATTTCCAGCCAGTTCTTCACCTGCGCACCGGTGATGGCGACGGCCTGAACCGTATTCGGATAGAGATAGAGGTCGGCGACGTTCTTGATGGCAATATCGCCGGCAGGAACGTCCGTATAGTAGTCGGCACCGCCGCGACCGCCGGCCTTGAAGGGGGCTGCGGCGGAGAGAACCGGCAAATCCTTGAACTGCGTATCGGCCAGCATCTGCTTGATGTACCAGGTCTGAGCCTGCGAGACGATCTGCACGGAAGGATCGTCGGCGACCAGCGCAAAGTAGGAATAGAGCGGCGCGGAGGTTTTGCCGACCGGCGTGCGGACATAGGCAAGCGTTGCCTCGTGCTCTGCTTTCGCCGCTTCAACGACTTCCTTCTTGTCGGCGACGTCGGCCACGACTTTCTTCTTGTCATCGCGATGATAGATCGGCCGCGCTTCCGACGTGAAGTCGACGATTTTCCAGCTATTGCCGTCTTTCTCCAGCAGCAGGTCTATCAGGCCGAGATGCGAGCCCCAGAACCCGGCCATGACGGCGGGCTTGCCGTGCAGCGTACCCTTGACCGGGTCGGCATTGGCAATGCCATCCCAGGTTTTCGGGCCGGGGAAGACAAGATGCTGGTGACCGGTGAAGATCGCGTCGATGCCTTCGACGGCAGCGAGATGCAGCGAAGCATTTTCCATTTTTTCGGATGGGCCGGAACCGTCAATGCCGGAGTGGGAAAGGGCGATGACGATATCTGCGCCGGCTTCCTTCATGGCCGGCACCCAGGCCTTGGCGGCCTGGACGATATCGCGCGTCTGTGCCTTGCCTTCGAGGTTCTTGATATCCCAGAGCATGATCTGGGGTGGCACGAAGCCGATGAAGCCGATCTTGACCGGGCTTTCATTGCCGGAGCCGTCCTTGATCTGCTTTTCGACGATGATGTACGGTTTGAAGAACAGCTCGTCCTGCTTGGGATCGGAGGCAAGCTGACCCTTGGTCAGGTTGGCGCAGACGAAGGGGAAGTTCGCACCGTTCAGCACCTTGAACATGAAGTCCAGGCCGTAGTTGAATTCGTGATTTCCGAGCGTGCCGACGGTATAGCCGAGCGTATTCATGGCCTTGATGACCGGATGCACGTCGCCATCCTTCATGCCGTGCTGATAGGCCATGTAGTCGCCCATCGGATTGCCCTGCAGCACGTCGCCGTTGTCGATCAGCAGCGAATTGGCAGCTTCCGCACGTATCGTGTCGATGATTGTTGCCGTGCGCGACAGGCCCATCGTGTCGTTCGGCTTGTCTGCATAATAGTCGTAAGGGAAAACGTTGACGTGAATGTCGGTCGTTTCCATCAGCCGCAGATGCGCCTGGTTTGCGGCAGCGCGGGCGCTGAACGGATGAAGCAGCACGAGAGCGGAAGTAGCGGCAAGGCCGCCGAGCAGGGAACGGCGGCTCATTGCAGGCACATCGAAAATGGAAGACATGGAAACACTCCTTTTGACATTACGCATCACCCGGTTCGGCGAACTTAGGATGATTGGCGAAGGAGTACATCTTGAAAATGACAGAACGGCAAAGACGGTGCCGCGAATGCGGCAAGCCTGAGCCTACCGGACGCGCGGCACGTCGCGATGGAAGAAGCGGAAGTAGGAGGCAATGAGCGCGCGCGCATTGGAATTGACATCGAACTGGATGCCGACGCGGCCATTGTGTTTCCAGCGAACGACACCATCGAGCAGGCCGAGGTCTTCCGCTTCGATGCGTACCTTGCTGCCGGCGGCCGCATAAAGCGGGGCTTTCACCTCGAGTGCCGCACCCGTGGCGGAAAGATCGAGGATGCGGGCGTCTATCTGGCTGTTCATATAGCTGATCTTGCCGAAGACGCGGCAATTCCTGCGGTCCGCCTTCCGGGCGGTGATCTTGAGGTTACGTGTCATGCTGTTCCCCGTGAAGAATTCGGGAAAAGCATAAACGCGGAAAATTGAAATGCCTTTAGAGGCTTGTTTAAAATTGCGCCGAAAGTCTCAATTCGGCACGGCCGCCCGTCGCGCCACGACATGCTCGCGCCAGACCGTGAATATACCGGCCGCAACCACAATGATCGAGCCGACGATCATATTCAGCGTCAGCGTCTCCCCGTAGATCAATACACCGAGGATCGAGGCGTAGACGAGCTGGATATAGGTGAGCGGCTGGACGGCCGCTGCATCGAGACTATCATAGGCGCGGATCAGGAAATAATGGCTTGATGTACCCGTCAGGCAGACGGCGAGCATCCAGATCCAGTCCCAGCCCTGAATCGGCGTCCAGTAAAAGGGGCCTGCAAGCGTCATGACGAAAGCGCCGACGATGCCTGTATAGAAGAAGCTCGTCATCGCCGAATCCTGCCGGCTCACGTAACGTGTGGCGATCACGTAAAGTGCGAAGTTGAGGCAGGAGACCACCGCAAGAAGCAGGTTCACGTCGAAGAACCCGCCTTCCGGCTTGAGGATCAGCAACACGCCACAAAGTCCGACGCCGATGGCCGTCCAGCGGCGCCAGCCAACCTTTTCACCGAGCAGCGGAATGGCAAGCAACGCGACGATGATGGGGGTGGCGGCAAAAATTGCCTGCGAATGCGCCAGCCCGATCAGCGCAAAACAGGTGATTGCCAGTACCACCTGCGTGGCAAGCAGGATGCCGCGTGAGACCTGCAGAAATGGGTGCTTGGTGCGGGCGGTTGCGGCGATGCCGCCGCGCATTTTCGAGGCCAGAACCACGGTGAACAACCCGAAGGCCCAATAGCGCACCATCGTCACGAAGATAGGCGAATAGGCTGAACCAAGATGCTTCGAGATCGCGTCCTGCGCAGAAAAGATCGTCAGCGCGAGGAGCAGGAAGATATAGCCGTGAGTCTTGGATTTCATGTCTTGCCGTTGAAGCGGAATACCCGCGACGTCAAGCTAGGACAGGATTCCGGGGGGCTTTGCAAGGGCTCAGAGGCCTACATTCGGCCTGTCGATGATTTCGCGCAGCGCAAAGCTCGAGTTGATCTTCACCACGTGCGGCAGCGCCGAAAGCCAGTCTCGGTGGATGCGCTCGTAATCTTCCAGATCGCGGGCGGCGACCCGCAGGATATAGTCGTACTCGCCGGACATCAGATAGCAGACGAGTACGTTCGGGCAGCGCTTCACCGCCGCTTCGAATTCCGACAATGTCTTGGCGAACTGGCCAGACAGCGAAATGTGCACGATCGCGATCATCTTGTAATCGAGCGCCTTGTGCGAAAGCCGCGCATGGTAGCCGCCGATGACACCGCTTTTTTCAAGAATGTCGAGCCGCCGCGAACAGGCCGAAGGCGACAGCCCGACCTTGTCGGCGAGTTCCGCATTGGTGATGCGAGCATTGATCTGCAACGCCTTCAGAATCGCAAGATCGATGTTGTCGAGGTCTGACATTCGAAGAACCTTCGAAAATTGGGGCGATGACGCAATAATCTTCGAAACTTCATGTTTGTGCAAATCCTCTTTGCAAGGACATTTCGTTGCAGCGGTGGGAGGATTCATCAGCAAGAAAACGCTCTGCGAAATGCAGACATAAAATGAGAGGAACGCGTATGCGTGTCGGTTGCCCGAAGGAAATCAAGAACCATGAATATCGCGTCGGCCTGACGCCGGCTTCGGTCAGAGAATATGTCGCCCATGGCCACGAGGTATGGGTGGAAACGAAGGCAGGTGCCGGCATTGGTGCCGATGATGCCGCCTATGTGGCCGCTGGCGCGAAGATCGCCGCCTCCGCCAAGGATATTTTCGAAAAGTGCGACATGATCGTCAAGGTCAAGGAGCCGCAGCCCTCGGAATGGGCGCAACTCCGCGACGGTCAGCTCCTCTACACCTATCTGCATCTCGCGCCCGATCCGGAACAGACCAAGGGTCTGCTCGCATCCGGCGTTACTGCAATCGCCTATGAGACGGTAACCGACGATCGCGGTGGCCTGCCGCTCCTGGCGCCGATGTCTGAGGTCGCCGGTCGACTTTCGATCCAGGCCGGCGCCACCGCGCTGCAAAAGGCCAATGGCGGCCTTGGCATCCTGCTCGGCGGCGTGCCCGGCGTTCTCCCGGCCAAGGTTGCGATCATCGGCGGCGGCGTCGTCGGCCTGCATGCCGCCAAGATGGCTGCCGGTCTCGGTGCCGATGTCAGCATTCTCGACAAGTCGCTGCCGCGCCTGCGCCAGCTCGACGATATCTTCAATGGCCGTATTCATACGCGCTATTCCAGCATCCAGGCACTGGAAGAGGAAGTCTTTACTGCCGATCTGGTCATCGGTGCCGTGCTGATCCCCGGCGCTGCCGCACCAAAGCTTGTGACCCGCGAAATGCTCTCCGGCATGAAGAAGGGCTCCGTCATCGTCGATGTCGCCATCGACCAGGGTGGCTGCTTCGAAACCTCGCACGCAACGACGCATTCCGAACCGACCTATGTCGTCGACGGTGTCGTGCATTATTGCGTCGCCAACATGCCGGGCGCGGTTCCCGTCACATCAGCCCATGCGCTGAACAATGCGACGCTCGTCCACGGCCTCGCACTCGCCGATCGCGGCCTGCGCGCCATTGCCGAGGACAAGCACCTGCGCAACGGATTGAACGTCCATCGGGGCCGCATCACCAACAAGCCGGTCGCGGATGCGCTTGGTTACGAGGCAGTGGCTCCTGAAAGCGCACTGAACGTGGCGTAAACCAGCTGACTCCAGGTCAGGTAAGGGCGCCAGCTTCCGCAAGGGCTGGCGCCTTTATTTTGTCGATCCGGCACTGATAGCAATTGTTGCGCGCGGAGCGTACATGCACGTAGGCGATATCGGGCCGTGCGAGCAATTCGGCCGCATAGGAGGGAATTCTGTCGATCGGCGTCACCGCGCCGGTGCCGTAGACGATCCTGTCGCTCTCGCCATAGCCGCGGACAATGAAATCCGGGCTCGTGGTCAGGACGGGAGGCAGGACCTCGTCGGAAGAATAGCGCTGACAGGGCTGCTTGTGCAGGAAGACCGGCCCGGTTTCGGCGTAGGGTTGCAGTTCCGGTAAGGGGCGATAGGCAAAGACGAACAGCTCTTCGCCAGCGCCGATATTGCGCAGGCAATGCCGGCACGGATGGCCCGGACCATCGGAGATCATTGTTTCCGGCAGACGTCCGTAGGCATCGCGACCGCCGCTCCACAGCGCTTCTGCATCAGCTGTCGGCATGGCTGAAAATTGAATGTTGTTCATGGCAAATCTCCTCATGAGCTTTGCCATAGTGTCTGCCCTCGCGGCCGTCCAAACCACCCGATTCTTGCCTGAAACCGGGAAGGTTTGGGCGCTGCTCGATCAGCTGCGTCGGGCTATTTCCAGCAGTTCCTTGTCGCTTAATGGTCTGACGATCCCGGTGCCGGTGGAGACGGGAGAAAAACCGAACATCTGGTAGAGCTGCAAAGCCCTCGGATGGTCGAGATTGTTGGTGGTCGTCGTGACTTTTTGCGGGTTCAGTGTCCAGATCGCGTAGAGAGCCTGGAGCAGGAACCATTTGCCGATGCCGAGGCCGAGCGCATGCTCGAAGAGCCCGAAATGGCTGAGCTCGATCGTATCCTCGTCCTCGCAGAGATATTCATAGAAGCCTGCCGGCGCGCCATTGACGTAGAGCACGCTGATATTGTTGCGCTTGTCGTGCAGGGCGACGGTCAATTCCTCGTCGCTCATCCGCAGACGGTCGACCCACTGCCAGCGCGCCCCGACCTGTCGATAGAGATAGCGATAGAAGGGCAGTGGAATGGCCGGTGCGCGCATGATCGCCGTCTGGATATTGACGGGCACGGGCAGGCTTGCCTTCGGCGGCGCGACCATTTCAAGCCGCGTGATATGGGCCTTGAGCGAGGCGGGCGTCTTTCCCATGGCGTCAGGCTTTGACCGCTGCAGGAGGACCGGTAACGACAGGCGTATCCTCGCGGCTGCCCCATTCGCTCCATGAGCCGTCATAGAGCTTGTTGTCGGTATGTCCGAGGGATTCCAGCGCCAGCGTGATGATTGCTGCGGTGATACCCGATCCGCAGGAGGTAACGACCGGCTTCGAGAGATCGATGCCGGCATCCTCGATCGTCTGCTTCAGTTCCGGCAGCGATTTGAAACGGCCCTGGTTTGCGAAAACGCCCGAAGGCAGGCTGCGGGCACCCGGCATGTGGCCGGAGCGCATGCCGGCGCGCGGTTCCGGTTCGCTGGCCGCGAAACGGCCGGCGCTGCGGGCATCGGCGATCTGCAGGGCGCCGCTTGAGACGATATCGCGCATCTGCTCGAGGTGAACGACACGGTTGGAATCGTAATTCGTCTTGAAACTCGCCGGCGCATATTTTGGCGTTTCGGTTTCGAGCGGCCGGCCTTCAGCCTTCCATCCGTCCAGTCCGCCGTCGAGGACGAAGACATTCTTTGCACCCATGACCCGGAACAGCCACCACACACGCGGGGAGGCGAACATGCCGATGCCGTCATAGACGACAATACGGTCATTCTCGCTGATGCCGAGTTTGCCGACTTCGGCGGCGAAATGATCGGGCGAGGGGATCGTGTGCGGCAGGTTCGTCGAGTGGTCGGCGATTTTGTCCTGATCGAAGCGGATCGCACCCGGAATATGGCCAGCAGAATATTCTGCATCGGCATCGCGCTTCTGCGCCGGCAGATAGAAGGATGCGTCGAGCACGCGCAGATCGGATTTGCCGAGTTCAGCCTGTAGCCAGTCGGCCGAAACGACGAAACGGCTCTTGGTGTCGCTCATGATGATCTCCCCAAAAATATCGTCTATCAGGCTTCGTCGCCGGGCGTGCCGAAGCGAATGCGGAAGCGCCTGTTCTCTTTGCCCTTCTTCTCGATCTTGGCAATATGAATCTGGCCGACTTCCTGAGTTTCCGAAACATGCGTGCCGCCGCAGGGCTGGCTGTCAATAGCTGAATTCTCTCCGATACAGACGAGGCTGACACGGCCAAGACCAACAGGAGGACGCACATTCTTCGACTTGACGATGCCGGGATTGGCGGCGAGCTCCTCATCCGTGATCCACTGAACATAGACAGGATGGTTCTGGTTGACGAGGTCCATCAGCCTGGCCGTCACCTCGTCCTTGTCGATCGTGTCGCTCATGTCGAAATCGACGCGGCTTTCATCCTCGCCGACAGCAGCACCGGTAATCGGATAGGAGCAGACGACTGAAAGAAGATGGCAGGCCGTATGCATGCGCATCAGCCTGTAACGGCGCGGCCAGTCGATGTGCACAACCAGCTTTTCGCCGACCTCCGGCCGCGGCTCGCCCTCCTGCGGCACATGAATGACGATGTCTTTGGCCGCACCATGTTTCGCCTGGCCAAGCCCTATCCTGGAGCCGTCAGCCCGTTCGAAGAAGCCTGTGTCGCCCGGCTGCCCGCCAGACGTCGCGTAAAAGCAAGTCTGGTCCAGCTCGATGCCCCCGTCCTCGTGGACGGCCGTGACGACCGCTTCACATGTGGAAAGGTAGAAGTCGTCACGGTAGAGGGCATTGACTGGCATGGAGGCTCACGCTGCGGGTTCGTAGGGTATTCTGATATCCGTCGAGCCGACCATCCAGGCAGGAATGGGAAGACCCTTGGACGAAAGGAAGTCCGGATTGAAAAGCTTGGACTGATAGCGGTTGCCATAATCGCAGAGGATTGTCACGACCGTATGGCCGGGACCGAGATCTTGGGCGAGGCGAACCGCACCGGCAATGTTGATCGCCGTGGAGCCGCCGAGGCAAAGCCCCTCATGTTCGACCAGATCGAAAAGGTAGGGGAGCGATTCGGCATCGGTGACGTGATAAGAGAAATTGGGCGTGAAGCCTTCCAGGTTGGCAGTGATGCGCCCCTGGCCAATTCCTTCCGTGATCGACGATCCTTCCGACTTCAGCGCGCCGTTCGCGTAGAATTCGTAGAGCGCGGCACCCTCGGGATCTGCGATGCCGATCTTGATATCCCTGTTGAAGCCCCTGAGGCCTGCGGCAACACCGGCAAGCGTTCCGCCCGAACCGACCGAGCAGATGAAGCCGTCGACCTTGCCATCCGTATCTTTCCAGATCTCGGGCGCGGTGGTTTCGATATGGGCCTGACGGTTGGCAACGTTGTCGAACTGGTTCGCCCAGATCGCGCCGTTCGGCTCGCTCTTGGCAAGCTGTTCGGCAAGGCGACCCGAAACCTTCACATAGTTGTTCGGGTTCTTGTAGGGAACCGCCGGAACTTCGACGAGCTCGGCGCCGAGCAGGCGCAGCGCGTCCTTCTTTTCCTGGCTCTGCGTTTCCGGGATGACGATCACGGTACGATAGCCGAGCGCCTTGGCAACGAGCGTCAGGCCAATTCCGGTATTGCCCGCCGTACCTTCGACGATGACACCGCCAGGCTTCAGCAGGCCCTTCCTCTCGGCGTCACGGATGATATAGAGCGCCGCTCGGTCCTTCACCGACTGGCCGGGATTGAGGAATTCGGCCTTGCCGAGAATGGTGCAGCCGGTTGCCTCGGAAACACCCTTGAGCTTGATGAGGGGCGTATTGCCGATAGCCTCGATTACGGAGGGGTGGAAGGTCATGGAATCTGCCTCGTTTACGCATAGTTTAGGAACGGTCTTTTCCCTTCACAAGGCGGCGTTGGCAAGAAATCCTATTCCATGCCTTTCAGGCACGCGATAAAATTAGTCTTTCCCTTCCAGCCCATTGCCGTCTCCAGGCGCGCCGGTGATCCGAAGATTGACTTTCGGCGTATGGATGACGACAAAGCAAGCACGGGCGCAGGAACAAGGCGTGACCGAATCTGACATGGTTCACGAGCATATCGACACGATCGATGCATTGATGGCGCATTATGTTGCCGGCTCCCTCCCGGAGCCGGCCCGCGTACTCGTGGAATCCCATCTCGAAATGAAGGCGGACAATCGCGGCCTTGTGGCCGACCTTGAACGGCTGGCCGGAGACGCTCTGGAAAGCACGCCGGCAAGCCCGATCAGCGACCGAGATGCGAAGCTTGCGGCAATCTTCGGCTCGAAGGCTCCTGCGTCCCCTGCGAAGCCCCCGTCACGTCCGCGGGGCGCTCTTTTTCCGCGTGCCTTGCGCAATCTCGTCGGTTTCGAAGCCGACGACGTGCCGTGGCGCAAGCGCCTTCCGGGCTTCAAGGAATATGCGACTGATATCGACGGCTGCGAAGTCAGCCTGATGTGGATAAGGCCTGGCCGAGCGCTGCCTGCCCACACGCATGCGGGCATGGAACTGATCCTCATCCTCGATGGCGCCTTCCACGACGAGCGCGGCCGCTTTGGGCCGGGAGATATCTCGGTTGCGGATGCCACGATCGACCATCGCCCCGTCGCAGAAAAGGACCGGCCCTGCATCGCTTTCGCCGTTTCGGACGGCCCAATCAAGCTCACCGGCTCCTTCCGTCAGATCATTGGCGATCTCATCGGCTGAAAGCAGCCACAATGCTGTGATAGAGCCATTGTCCCGGGAGAGATGGGGGAGCTTCCGGACTGTGTTCGTATTCAAATCGGCAGACCGGAGGAAGTGTCATGCGTAATTTCATCGCGCGCCCGGAGCATGGTATCGTCTGGATTTCCGGCGCGAGTTCCGGAATAGGCCGAGCGCTGGCGCTGAAGCTCGCAGGCGAGGGATACGGGGTTGCCGTCACCGCCCGCAATCACGAAAAACTGGTGGAATTGCAGGCCGAGGCATCCGGATTGCCCGGCAGCATCATCGTGCTCGACGGCGATGTGACCGACGCCGAAGACATGGAACATGTCATGGCCTCGATCGAATACGAGCATGGTGCGCTCGCCATGGCCATCCTCTGCGCAGGCGTCTATCAGCCCGTTCACGGCGAGGATCTGAACAGAGCCGATTTCGAGGAGACTTTTGCCGTCAACCTGTCAGGCGTCGTCAATTGCCTCCTGCCGGCGCTCCGCCACATGAAGGCGAAGGGGCAGGGACAGGTCGCCATCGTTTCCTCGGTGACCGGCTACACGGGATTGCCGACCAGTGCCGCCTACGGTGCGACCAAGGCTGCCCTGATCAACATGGCCGAAAGCCTGAAATTCGACCTCGACAAGATCGGCATCCGTATCCAGCTCATCAATCCGGGTTTTGTCGACACGCCGGCAACGCGCAAGAATGCCTTTCCGATGCCGGCACTGATTTCGCCCGAGGCCGCTGCGGAGCGCATTGCGGCAGGCCTCAAGACGCAGGCTTTCGAGATCACTTTCCCGCGGCATTTCACCTATATGCTGAAGTTCCTGCGGATACTGCCTTACGGTCTTTATTTCCCTCTGGTCAACCGCTTCACAGGCTGGCGAGAGCGGCCTCTCGACAGAGGTCACCGGCCGGCGACACCGCATCCGGCGGAATGATCAGCGGCGCGAAAAAACCACCTGCCGCACATCGATATTGCGGGCGCGGAAGCCGGCCTCACAATAGAACAGGTAGAATTCCCAGAGCCGCTTGAACCGGTCGTCGAAACCCATCGGCCGGAGCTTGTGCCACACGGACCAGAAGCGCTCGCGCCATTCCGCGAGCGTGCGGGCATAATCCAGGCCGAACCCGAAGTCCCTGACCAGTGACAGATCCATCTTCTTGCCGAGTTCGGCAAGGTGATGACGCGTCGGCAACATGCCGCCGGGGAAGACATATTTCTGGATGAAGTCCGGATTACTGCGATATTGCTCGAAAGATTCGGGCCGGATAGTGATGATCTGCAGCCCTGCCTTGCCGCCCGGCTTCAGGCATTGTCTGAGTTTGGAAAAATAGGCCGGCCAGTATTTCTCGCCCACGGCCTCGAACATCTCGATGGAAACGATGCGATCGTAGACACCGGTCTCGTCGCGATAGTCCTGGAAGCGGAAATCAACCTTGTCGCCTAGCCCTGCCTTGCTGATGCGCTCCTGTGCGAAGGCAAGCTGCTCACGGCTGATGGTCAGTCCGGTCACCCGGCAGTTCAGTTCGCTGGCCGCGAATTCCGCAAAGCCACCCCACCCGCAACCGATCTCGAGCACATGATCACCGGGTTTGATGCCGGTCGCTTCCGCCAGCGCCCGATACTTGGCGCTCTGTGCCGATTGCAGGTCGTTGGCGCCGGTCGAATAAAGCGCTGACGAGTAGGTCATGCTCGGATCGAGCCATTGCTTGTAGAAGTCATTGCCGAGGTCGTAATGGGCCGAGATATTGCGCCTGGACCCGGCCTTGGTGTTGGCATTCATCCAATGGCGGATGCGTTCCACGAAGCGGCCGATACCGCTCGTGCCATAAGAATAACTGTATGCGGCCTCGCCGTTCACGAGAAACAGCTCGAGGAAGGCGGTGATATCGGGGCTATCCCAGTCGCCATCCATGTAGGTCTCTGCGATCCCGATCGTGCCGCTGGTCAGAGCCCGGTCGGGAAGGTTCCAATTCCGGAGCGTGAGCGCTGCATTCGGTCCGGCGGCCTCGCCCCTGATCAACACCTTGCGCCCGTCGGGCAGCGTGACGGCAAGGGACCCTTGCTGTATGCCCAGCAAACCGCGCAGCGCAAGCTTCGCCTTGAACGGCAGGTCTCTGACGATGCGCGAAATATTCTCCGCCGTCAGCGTTACCGCGTCCGGGGTAGCTTGGTTCAAGTCCTGTATATTGCTCACCGTCCGTCCTCCCGTATTTTGGGGCCGGTCAGGACAATGCTTGCGCCTCTCCTCCGGCGATTGCGACAAACGCTAAATTCATTCCGCAGCTTCTGCAAGCCGGCTTGCCGGCTTCACGCTGACAGGCGGAGGAGGTGGTGGCCGGCGAACGTAGATAGCGCCTTTCAGCCAGAGTTTCAGAGCCTCCCAGTGAATGCCGGCCATGATCTTGACGGTCAGGAAGGGAGTGGTTGTGAGAAGAAAACCGAGCGTCCGGCCAGTCAGCGGCTTTTTCCGCCCGGCGAACGTTGCGGCAAGAAGCGGTCCGTCCGCATCGGTCTCCAGGATGCGCCAGCGGATTTCCTGGCCGGGCGGCAGCATGCGGAAATGATAGCGCATTCCAATGCCAATGAAGGGAGAGACGTAAAAGAGCTTTTCGCAGGTCTGACGAAGACCGCTTTCGAAGATTTCATCCTCCTCGACGGGGCAGACATAGCTATGCCGCTCGCCGAACGTGTTGCGCACGTCGTAGATCAGCGCAATCACTGAATCCTTCTCGTCATAAGCATAATAGACGGAAAGCGGATTGAAGACGTAGCCGAAGATCCGCGGATAGCAGACGAGCAGGATTTTGGCCGGTCGCTCGACACAGGCATCTGCAAGCAGGCCATCGGCATGCGAGCGCAGCTTTCCGCCTGCTGCATGGTCTTCTTCATGGAACGAGACGAGATTGCCTCGGTTGACCGAAAACAGCGTCGATTGCCTGTCTGCTTCGTCCAAACGGTCGAGATCGATAGCAAGCGAAAACACCCGATACTGGAAGCGATGGCCGAACGGTTTCATGCGCTGATGCATGACATTGCCCACATAAAGCGCTGCCGCTGCGTCCGGCGGACGACCGTTTCGCGTCACGCTGACGCCATATCTCGATGCGTCGGGGCTTTTGCGCGATCCCATCATGCCATCGCTTCCAGTATCGTTTCACGAGGGGAGGGTCGGTTGGTTCGCCAGGGTGTGATGCCGCCCAGAGCTTCCGCCGCCGCAAGACCGGAGACAAGTCCATCTTCGTGGAAGCCATATCCGGTCCAGGCGCCTGCGAAATAGCAATTGTTCTTTCCCTGGATGACCGCGATCGCCTGCTGTGCTGCCATCGCTTCGGCGGAAAACTGCGGATGCTCATAGGTGAACTCGGCAAAGACCTTGCGGCTATCCGGTTCGCGATCCGGGTTCAGCGTAACGAAGAGCGGGAAGTTCGGATCGATGCCCTGCAGCCTGTTCATCCAGTAGGTAACAGCTACGCCCGCCCTGCCGTCGCCATGGCTCGAGCGCAGATAATTCCAGGAGGCCCATATCTTGCGCCGCGTCGGCATCAGGCTGGCATCACGGTGCAGGATAACGCGGTTAGGTTGATAGGGGACGGCAGCGAGCAGGCGCTTTTCCTGATCAGTCGCATCGATCAGCAGGCGCGAGGTCTGGTCGCTGTGGCAGGCGAAGATCACCTTGTCGAAGAAAGCCTCGCCGCCGGCTTCGTCGATGAGGATGACGCCCTTCGCCTTGCGTATTACGCCGCGCACCCCGCAGCCAAGTCTTACCTTGTCGCCAAGCGGTGACAGAAGCCTTTTCAGATAGTTGCGGCTGCCGCCGGTGACGGTGCGCCACTGATGCTGGTGGCGGTAGATCAGCCGGTGATTGTCGAAGAAATTGACGAAATGTTCGGCGGGAAATTGCAGCATGCGCGCTGATGGCGTCGACCAGATCGCCGCCGCCATGGGCACCAGATAGTTGTTGGTGAAACCGGGCGAGAAACCGCGCCAGTCGAGATAATCGCCGATCGAGCGCGAGGCGAGATGCCCGGCTGCCCGATCTTCCAGGCAGGTCCGGTTGAAGCGCAGGATCTCGCGGATCATCCAGAGGAAGGAAGGGCTCAGCAGATTGCGCTTCTGCGCGAATATCGACGAGAGCCCACCGCCGCTCCACTCCAGCCTGCCCTGATCGAGCGACAGGGAAAAGCTCATGTCGCTGGCATGCGTGGCGACCCCGAGTTCTGCAAAGAGCGCGGTCAGATTGGGATAATTGTGCTCGTTGTAGACGATGAAGCCGGTGTCGACAGGAATGCTCAACCCGTCATAATCGACATCGACAGTTGCCGTATGGCCGCCCGGCCGGACAGCCTTCTCATAGAGCGTCACGTCATGAACAGGATTGAGCGCCCAGGCAGCCGATGCACCCGATATGCCCGATCCTATGACCGCGACCTTGAGGCGGAGTGGCAGCGAAGGAACATGCGCGTTCATGCTGCATCCTTTATGGCGTTATAGACCTTCAGCGCCCGCCGGCGCGCAGTGGCATGATCGACGATGGGTTGGGGATAGGTTTCACCAAGCGTGACACCAGCTTTTTCAAGCACGCTCGCGGGTGCCTCGAACGGCCGGTGGATATATTTGTCCTCCAGATTTTCGAGCTCGGGCACGAACTGCCTGATATAGCTGCCGTCCGCATCGAATTTTTCGCCCTGCAGAACCGGGTTGAAGATGCGGAAGAAGGGAGAGGCATCGGCGCCTGAACCTGCCACCCATTGCCAGCTGGCCGCATTGTTGGCCGGGTCCGCATCGACGAGTGTGTCGCGGAACCAGGCTTCGCCTCGACGCCAGTCGACCAGCAGGTCCTTGATGAGAAACGAGGCTGTGATCATCCGGACGCGGTTATGCATCCAGCCATGGCGCCAAAGCTGGCGCATGCCTGCGTCGATGATGGGATAGCCCGTCTGGCCGTTGCACCAGGCATGGAATCCGTCTTCATCCTGTCGCCAGCCGAAACCGTCGAAACTGTCGTTCCAGTTGGCGCTTGCAAGTTTGGGAAAATGGAAGAGCAGGTGGTAGGAAAACTCCCGCCATGCCAGTTCCTTGCGAAAGCGCACGATATCGTCGGATGGGATGCTGCGGGAAAGGCCCTTTGTCGCCTCCCAGATACGCGCTGGCGATATCTCGCCGAGTGCCAGATGCGGAGAGAGCAGGGACGTTGCCGCCTTCCCGGGGAAATCCCGGTCAGCCGAGTAACCTGGAAGACCGTTTTCGACGAACTCCTGGAGCTTTTGGTGGGCAGCGGCTTCCCCCGGTGTCCACATGTCGGGGAAGGACTTCGCCCAGTTCGGCTTGCGTGGCAGAAACTTGAAGGAGGCGAGCGTTTCAGATGTGGGAAACTCTTTGGGGAAGCGGAAGCGTTGAGGCATGTCGACAGGCGCTTCCGGCTCTCCATCTTCTTCGAGTGCCCGCCAGAACGGCGTATAGACGCGATAGGGCGTGCCGCCTGATGTCTTGAGTTTCGTCGGTTCATGCAGGAGCTGGCCGCCGAAGCTGCGCACCTCGATTGCCTGCTTTTCGAGTTCATGCCTGAGGCGCGTGTCGATCGCAATGCCGGGCGGATCGTAGCGACGGTTCCAGAATACCGCTTCCGCACCGCTTCGCCTGATGAAGTCGCCCAGCACGTTTCGGGCATGGCCGCTGGCCAGGACGAGCTTGCCGTCACGTTTTCTAAGGGCGCTATCGAGCGCATGCAGCGAATGGTGCAGCCACCAGGCCTGAGCCGAACCGAGCGGCCCGGTGCCGTCTTCCCCGTGTTCGCGAATATAAAGTGGAATAACCGGCCGCCCCGATGCGCATGCCGCCTGAAGTGCCCTGTTGTCGTCAAGGCGCAGATCCTTGCGAAACCACACGATCACCGGTCTTGCAACAATATCCCGTGCCAATGGCTGCTCCCTGTCCTGCCTCTCCTGTCTGTTACGGAAGTACGGGGCAATCGGATCAGGAGTTTCATGAAGCACGCATGAAAAAGGCCGGTCGAGCCGGCCTCTCTCAACGAACGGGTCTTTGCCCGATCAGTTGTCGTATTCGCGGCATGCCTCACTGATCGAAGCGCCGCTTTCGCCGCCGCGTGTATCGACACCCGTGTTCTGCTGCGCCATGCCGGGGCAATCGATGGCCTGGCCGCCGATGCTCTGTGTCGTGGCCGGATCGACCGCGCTTGAGGGAACCGGATGAATGCCGTTGCTGTCACTCGTATAATCCGAGGAGTAATTGCCCGAGCCCGGGTCCGTGGAGCCGCCGTTGGTCGGGCCGATAGTGTCGGGATTGGACTGGGCAAATGCCGACGAAGCCATGCCGATGGCAAGCAACGAAGCGGCGATAAGGGATTTACGCATGGGAGCTATCCTCCTTCGATTTTCATCTTTGGTGACATGTGCCTAACCCGCGAGGCGATTGCTTGTTCCGAAATTTAAGCGGCGCGGTTGAAGTGATTGCGATGGTTACGCGTAAACCTTAACCGCGAAAGCCGCTTTGCCTCCGCCCTTCCTTGCCTTACCTGCGCAGTGAATCCCCGTTTACGGCATGAGGCCGCCATGTTCATTTCACTGCGCGAGGCAGGCGATCTCTGCCTTCAGATGGTACTTGCTCTCGCCTTGACCTTGGGCGGCATGGCGCTCGCTTCCACCGTCGTAAAGGCCACCGAGCAGCGGGTTGCCGCCATCGATGTCAACCGCCCGCTGCTCTGGTCTGCCGGCCCCGTCCGGGTCGAAAGCACTCAGCTTTTTGTCGAGCGAGAAATGGCTGCGGGCGAGGGGACAGGCTGCCATGATACCATCGGGCTCAGAATATCCTGCGACCTGGCGACTTTTTCGTCGAGCAGCAACTTCTGATCCAGCGATGGATTTTCCAGCTTTCTTCCGGGTTTTGGAGCTTCATTTCTTTAGTCCATAAAATTTATGGATAATTCTGGCGGAGATGCGTTGCAGCAGTCTGCTGCGCCTGCGCCAGGAGACAGCAATGACGAAAATCCTGATCGTGCCGGGTCTGTTCGGTTCCGACGAGGGGCATTGGCAGCACTTTTGGCTTGATGATGTGCCGCAGAGCCGGCTGGTCGGCCAGGACGATTGGAATCATGCTCGTCTAGACCGCTGGATGGAGCGCCTGGAACAGGCACTGCTGGAAGCTGGAGAGGCCTATATCATTGCCCATAGCCTCGGCTGCATCCTGACGGCGAGGCTCGCCGACCGGCCAGTGGCACGCAGGATCAAGGGAGCGCTTCTGGTTGCCCCCTGCGATTTGCCGGCCACGGAAAGGCTGCATCCCGGGTCGCTCGCTTTCGGCCCCATGCCGACTACCCCGCTTCCCTTTCCGAGCCTCACCGTCGGTAGTCTCGACGACAAATACATGTCGCTCGACCGTTTGAGCTTCTACACCCGCCTCTGGAAAACCGAAGTTCGCAATATCGGGCTTGCAGGCCATATCAATATCGCCAGCGGTTTTGGCCGCTGGACCGGCGGCTATACGCTGTTTGATGTGGTGAAAGGCAAGGCGAAGGCAAAGAGACCACAGATATCCCCGCATGCCACGACCGCGGCATCGGCCTGACATTTTATCGGGATACGCGCAAGAAACGGGTTGAACTTGCACCCTCGCGATACGATTCTGATACCTGATGGAATGTGAGGGCTTCACCATGGCTCAGAAAGTGCATCAATACCTGATCTTTGAAACCGCAGGCGGCTTTTGCGGCATCGCCTGGAGCGATGCCGGCGTGACGCGGTTCCAGCTGCCCACGAAAAGCGCCGATTCGACCGAACGATTGTTGCTGCGCCGTCTGCCGGCTGCCGAACCGGGCAAGCCGACGCCGCAGATTTTGGACGCTGTTGCTGCGGTAAAGCGTTACTTCGAAGGCGAAGAAATCGACTTCTCCACTGTCGCCGTTGACCTTGACGGCCAGGACGCATTTTTCCGCGATATCTATGCCGCCGCGCGCCGTATCGGCTGGGGTCGCACGACGACCTACGGCACCCTGGCGAAGGAGCTTGGGGTGGGACCAGAGGCAGCGCGCGACGTCGGCCAAGCGATGGCAAAGAACCCTGTCGCGCTCATCATTCCCTGCCATCGTGTGCTGGCGGCAGGTGGAAAGATCGGTGGCTTTTCGGCGCCTGGCGGTTCGACGTCCAAGCTTCGCATGCTGGAGCTCGAAGGCGTGCATGTCGGTCCACCGCCTCCTGCCCAGCAATCCCTCGATTTTTGAGATCTATCGCAAGCAAGTACTTGGAATGCGACGGAAAACCTCGCTATAAATCTCTGTCTATAGCGAGGTTTTTTCATGAAGAAGATTTTCAACCCGCCATCCGTCCGCCGTCCCTTCGGAAATTACAATCACGGCCTGCTCATACCACCGGGCGCATCCTTGCTGGTCACGTCAGGTCAGCTCGGCATCGGCCTCGATGAAAAGGTTCCCGAGGATGTGACGGCCCAGGCCGAGCTCTGCTTCGAAGCGATCAAGGCGATCCTCGCCGAGGCCGAGATGAGCTTTGCTGATGTCATCCGCATTTCCGGCTTCGTGACGAAACGGGAAGACTTCCCGGCCTATATGGCGGTGCGCGACCGCTTCACGCTCGATCCGAAACCCGTTTCGACGCTCATTATCATCAACGGCTTTACCCGGCCGGAATTCCTGGTGGAAGTGGAAGTCACGGCGGCGAAGGTTTTCTAAGATCTGTTCGCAGCTCCGCAGCGATCACGACGGGGCAGCTCGCCGGCGCGGCAGCAGCCCCCATGGCGGTGCGCGCATGCTGGCCGATATCGGCGCCGAAGAGATCGACCACCATGCAGGGTGCGCCCGGTTAGGTGTACCGATGCAAGCCGCCCCTAAAATCGCTCCATCGCGTCCTTCACTTTCGCCAGGAACGCTGCCCGTGTCTCCGGGGTGCAGTTGTTCATGTCGTAATGGGCGAGAAAGGTAACCGGCTTGAACGGGTCGATCTGCGCCCGCAAGACACGCTTCACGATCTTCTTTGGCGGATTGCCGGCAACGAAGGCGCGGAAAGGTGTCGCGCCATAGGTCAGCACCGCCCCAAGCTTCTTGATATGCCGCAGGCGGGATTCGACCTTGCCGTTCACGAGCGCGAAGGAAACGCCCGGAAGCCAGACCCGGTCGAAATAGCCTTTCAGGATCGCCGGGAACCCGAAATTCCAGACCGGCGTGCAGATAACCAGCGCCTCGGCCTGCTTCAGCCTGTCGACATAGGGTTTCACCAGCGAAATATTGTCGGGATAGTCGTGGTAGACGAGCCGATCATGTTGCGACAGGACGGGATCGAAATTCTCCGCATAGAGATCGCAGGCATCCACTTCATGCCCCGCCTTGGCGAGGCTCTCCAGGGTCTGTCTGTAGAGCGCCTTGCCGTAGCTTTCCTCGACCGGGTGCGAGTGGAGGACAAGAACCCTCATGAAGCCTCCATGACGGCGGCAAGGCCCGGGAAAAGGTAATTCTTGCCGGCGTCGAAATCGAAATTGGGATTCTCCCAGGCGATCATCTTGCCAGGATTGAGCAGCCCCTTCGGATCGGTCTCATGCTTGAAGGCGAGCTGCACCTTGTCGGTGCGCTTCATGCCGCCCTCTTCGAGCGTATAGCGGTGCGGGTTGAAGATCGGGCAGCCATGATCCTGATGGATCTTGATGATCTCTTCCAGCCGCTCCTCTGTCGTATAGCGTACCAGCGGCAGGCCCGAGCACTGGATCTGCCCATCGAACTTGATGAATTCGAGATGACCCGGCACCTCATCGCCGAAGATCTCCACCATCTTTTTCACCTTGGCCACATGATCCGGTCCCGGATACTGCACCTGCAGATAGGTGAAGGTGGGATCGACCTTGAGCGCACGCAGCGTTGTATGGTTCCAGGCTAGCTCATAGGCGTGCGGAATGCCACGCATGCTCTCGACCTTGTCGGAGCGGAACATGATTTCGCCCTTCTGCGCTGCCGTGAAAGCCAGGAAAGCATCCATGGAATGCGGCGCGATCATCAGCACGACGATCGACTGGCCCTGGCGGATATAGGGCTTATGGCGGGTGAAATAGTCATGCGGGATAGGGGCCGCGATCGGCGCGATTTCCTTGACGAGAATGCCGTTGCATTTCGCCAGCGCATCGGAGAAGCGCACTGCATCCATGAAGTCATTGTAGCCGACCAGCACATCCACCCAGTCATAGGCGGGTGCGAGCGGCATCTCGATTGCCGTGATGATGCCGTTGGTGCCGTAGGCATGGCTGACCTTCTGCAGATCCCAGCCGGTGAGATCGAGCACGCGCGGCTCCGCTTCCATGGTCACGACACGCAGGCGCAGGATATTGCCGAGATCGCGTAATCCACCCCAGGTGATCGAGCCGACACCGCCGGAACCGCCGGCGATAAAGCCGCCGACGGTCGCCGTTTGGGCGGTCGAGGGATGGAAGCGCAACTCCTGGCCGGAATGCGCCTTGGTCTGCTTGTCGAGCTGGGCGATCACGATGCCGGGTTCGCAGATGACGCGACCCGGATGGATTTCCTTGATCTTGTCCATGGCGGCGAGGTTGAGCACGATACCGCCTGAGAGCGGCATGGCCTGACCGTAATTGCCCGTGCCGGCGCCGCGCGGGGTGACGGGCACGCCATGGGCGAAGGCGACCTTTAGCGTCTGGATGACTTCGGCCTCGTTTTTCGGCGTGACGACGATATCGGCCGTCACATTATCGAGCTGCGCCTTCAGGATTGGCGAATACCAGTAGAAGTCCCGGCTCTTCTGGCGAACGAGGGCCGGATTGTCCTCGATCGCGATACCTTCGAGTTCTTGTCTGATCTTCTGATAATCGGCCATGTCAGGCTCCAACGACGCTATCGAGTTCACGGTAATCCGGCAGGCTGCGGTCGATCACCTTGCCGCGACGAAGCACGACGCGGTCAGACTGCGGACGGGAAAGGAATTCGCTCCAGCGCCTGGCGCTGAAGAGCACGAGATCGGCGGGGCTGCCGACGGCAATGCGGCTCATCTGCGGCCTGCCGGCAATCTTGGAAGGTGACGTCGTGACGATGCGTGCCGCGGTGTCGAGCGGATGATCGAGATGCAGGATGCGCACTGCCTCACGAAACACTTCGACCGGATCGAGATCGCCATAGGCGTAAAAGGGGTCGCGGGTATTGTCGGAGGAGACGGCCGTCTCGACACCGGCAGTCGCCAGTTCCTTGAACAGAGTGACACCGCGCCAGCGCGGTGTGCGGCCGGGATAGCGATCCTGCAGGTACATGTTGCACATCGGCAGCGAGATGACCGAAACTCCGGCCTTTTGAACCAGTTCGACCGTCCGTTGCGCGATATCGTCGTCGTGCCGCGCCAGCGAGCAGCAATGGCCCGCCGTCACCTTGCCTTCGAACCGGTTGCGCAGAACGGCTTCGGCGATCGCCTTCAATGTTTCTGCGCCAGGGTCGTCGGTCTCGTCGACATGCAGATCGACATCGAGGCCGTTCTCCGCCGCGGCGCGCAAAAGCGTATCGAGCTGCCAGTCGAGTGCTGGTCCCATCTTGGTGACACCGCCAAGCAGCCCACCCTTGTCCTTTACGACAGCAACGAGATCAGCGAAAAAAGCCTCGTCGACCATGTTGTCCAGCGGGAAGAGAGCGACCGCCTGCAAGGCAATCTTGTCTCTCCATTCCTCCCGGATCTCGGCAAAGACCTCAAAGGAGATACGGTGCTGGGGTGCCAGCGAATCCAGATGCGTGCGGATAAGCCCAGTGCCGTGCGCATAGGCTGAACGCAGCGAAAATTCCATGCGCTTGCGCACATCCGCAGCCGACCAGTTCGCCTCGCGGTCCCGGCCGACCGCCTCCAGCGCACCCATGAAGGTTCCGTCCGGATTGGGCTTGCGCGGCCAGATATGGCCCTTGTCCAGATGCGTATGGATATCTGCAAAGCAAGGCCACACCATGCCTTCCCGCATGTCGGACTTGGCGAATTCGGCTGGCGCTGTTCCGGGAGGCAGGATTGCCGAGACGAGACCGTCGGCGATCACGATATCCGCCTTGACGAGGCCTTCATTGGCGACGGCAGCAAAGCCGCTGATGGCGACAGCCGGAAGCGTTGCGTTGGCGAGCACGAAACGGCCCGCATTCGGGGGGGACATGAAGGAATAGGTCATCAATTTTCCCGCTTCAGGCTGCTCTCATGCCAGCGATGCAGGCTGAGCCATGAAATGAAGGAGGTAATGGCAAAGATCGCGACGCCGAGCATGGACAGCATGAAGAGCGCGGCAAAAAGGCGGGGAATGTTCATGCGATATTGCGATTCCAGCAGACGGAAGGCGAGGCCGGAACCGGCACCCGCCGAACCTGCGGCGAATTCGGCAACCACGGCGGCAATCAGCGCTAGGCCGCCGCCGATGCGAAGCCCGGTCATGAAATAGGGCTGGGCGGCCGGGATCTTCAGGTAGATCAGCGTCTGCCAGCGCGAGGCGCCGTAGAGTTCGAAGAGGTTGATGAGATTATGATCGACACTCTTCAGACCCTGGACCATGTTGGACAGGATCGGGAAAAAGGCGACGAGGAAGGCGCAGATCAGGAGCGCCACCTGCGTCGACGGCGCGTAGATCAGGATCAGCGGTGAGATCGCCACGATCGGTGTGACTTGCAGGATGACAGCGAGCGGATAGAAGGCGATTTCGATCCAGCGCGATTGCACCAGGAAGATCGCAAATCCCACGCCCCCGATCAGTGCCAGGACAAGCGATATCAAGGTGATCTGCGTGGTGACCCAGAGGGCAGGGGCAAGTGTGCCCCAATCGTTGATGAAGGCCGCTGCGACAGCGCCAGGGCCGGGCAGGATATAAGGCGGAACACCCGAGAGCACGACGTAGAACTCCCAGATGACGATCAGCACGCCGATCACCAGAAAAGGCACAGCGATGCGAAGCGCCAGATCGCGCCTCTTTGCGTTGATCGGATTGGGAACGGACAGGGGCGCGGTCTCGCTTGTTTCGATGCTCTCGACGCTCATCAATGTTCCTCCGCTCCGCCTATTGCCTCGATCAGCGAACGCGATGCCGTCTCGCAGGCCCGACGGTATTCTTCCGAAGTCCGGTAGTGCGAATCCCGCTCGAGGCTTGTCGTCAGCGGAAAATCCGCATGCACCCGGCCCGGCCGTGCCTTCATCACCACGATGCGGTTGGAAAGATAGGCAGACTCGAAGACGGAGTGCGTCACGAAGATCACGGTGATGCCCGTCGCTTTCCACAGCCGCAGAACGTCGTCATTGAGCTTCTGGCGCGTGATTTCGTCGAGCGCCGCAAAGGGCTCATCCATCAGCAGCAGTTTTGGTTTGGTCACCAGCGCGCGGGCAATCGACACACGCATCTTCATGCCGCCGGAGAGTTCCCGCGGATAGGCATCGGCGAAATCCTGCAGGCCGACGGTCGCAAGGACCTCCATGATCCGATCCCTGGCTTGCGCCTTGGAAACGCCGCGCAGTTTCAGCGGCAGGTAGACATTGCCGAACACGGTCTTCCACGGCATCAGCGTCGGTTCCTGGAAGACGAAGCCGATATCGCCCTCCGGCAGGCCCTGCGAATTGATGCGCGAACTTGGCCAGTCGATCTTGCCCGACGTGGCGTCGCCGAGACCGGCGATGATGCGTAGTGCCGTGGATTTACCGCAGCCGGAAGGGCCGAGAAGGCTGATGAATTCACCGCTCTCGACCGTCAGCGACATGCCCGAAAGCGCGATCGTGCCGCTGGAAAAGACCTTCGAGACCGACTGCATGACGACCAGCGGCCGCTTGCGAGTCTCCTTCGAAGGCGCCGCCTTGGTTTCCGCTAGGGACATTCTCTCGCTCTTTTATCGAAGGGGAAGCGGCCCGCCGCCGGGTGGCGACAGGCCCGCCTTGGGAGGCTTATTTCTTCAGCGATGCGCCGACGTTCTTGCAGACGAATTTCGTCGTAAAGGCTTTGGTATAGTCGGTCTCAGGCTTGAAGACCTTGATCGCTACCATTTCGTCGAAGAACTTCTTGTAGTGAGCATCGGTAATGCAGCCGATGCCCTTGTCCAGGCCGTCGCCGGACTCGATGATGCCGTATTCCTTCATCTTGGCGATCGAATAGGCGATCTGGCCATCCGTCATTTCCGGATTGTCCTTCTTGATCAGCGCATTAGCCTTGCTGTTGTCGCCGTAGAGATAGCTGTACCAGCCCTCGATAGAGGCATCGACGAAGCGCTGCACGACGTCAGGCTTGGTATCGACCATCTGCTGGGTCGTGGTGATCATCGTCGAATAGGGCGAATAGCCGTTGTCGGCGAGCAGGAAGACCTTCGGCTCCCAGCCGGTCTGATTCTGGATCTCGTAAGGCTCCGAGGTCAGGTAGCCCTGCTGGGCGGATTGCTTGTCGGCAAGAAACGGGCCTGGATTGAAGTTGTAGGGCTTGTACTGCTCGTCCTTGAACCCCGGAAAATTTGCCTTCATCCACTCGAAATAGGTGAGGTAGCCATCCTTGCTGAGGAACAGGCTCTTCAGTTTCGCAAGATCCCCGAACTTGTCGATGCCGACGTCAGGATGAGCGATCAGGATCTGCGGGTCCTTCTGAAAGATCGCGGCAACGTCGACAAGCGGAATACCCTGTTCGACGGCGGAGATTTCGCCCTGCGGCCCGCCCATATAGAAGTCGATCTTGCCGGAGATCAGCAGCGCGTTGTTGGCGGCATTCGGCCCGCCCTGCACGATAGAGACATCAAGGCCGTATTTTGCATAGGTTCCGTCGGCGACTGCCTGATAGAAGCCGCCATGCTCTGCCTGTGCCAGCCAGTTGGTGCCATAGCTGACCTTGTCGAGCGCATGGCCCGGTGCACTGGCGACAAGCATGCCGCCAAGCCCAAGAAGGGCAGAAAATACGGATGTTTTCAATCTGTTGGACATGGCGGCGTTCCCCTTCTGGTGCCTTGGAAGCTCGTTTTCGGCCCCCGATTTTCTTCATTTGAGCGATTGCTTCGCTCTTTGAAAAGCATCAAAATTCGTGCGCAACGATGCCTTTTTGGCATCTCACCTGATGTCTGTGCCTAATTTGGGCGCCGTGCTTAAAAACGATGCAACGAGGTCTCGATGCTGCACTCCAGAAAGCTTCTGTACATCAACGAGATCGCCCGCACCGGCTCGATCCGGAAGGCTGCAGCGCGTCTCAACGTCGCTTCTTCGGCGATCAATCGGCAGATACTGGCTCTCGAAGAGGAAATGGGTGCGCCGCTCTTCGAGCGCCTGCCGCGCGGCTTGCGGCTGACGGCCGCCGGCGAACTCTGCATCGAGCATATCAGAGAGGTTCTGAAGAATTACGAGCGGCTGGAAGGTCGCATCAAAAGCCTGAAGATGCAGCAGGCCGGCAAGGTGCGATTGGTGACGACCGTCGGCCTTGCCGCGGGACCGTTGCCGGAAATCATCGCCCGCTTCCAGTCCGAGCATCCGCGCGTTTTCATCCATCTGCGCAACGATGCCGGCACGATGACCGTCAATCCGGTTCTGTCGGGTGAGGTGGATATCGGCCTCGGCTTCAATATTCAGGCCACACCCGGCATCCGCACGCTCGGCAATTTCGATATCCCGATCGGCGTCGTCCTTCCGCCTGGCCATCCCCTGATCGGGCCCGGTCCGATCAGCCTTGCCGATGTCGTGCAGGAGCGGCTGGTGCTTGCGCAGCAGGGCACCAGCCTGCGTGAGGTCATCAACCTCGCAATGGCGAGGCTCGATATTCCTGTCGAGCCGGTTCTGGAGACCAACGCTTCGGAAATGCTGAAGAAACTGGTCAAATGCGGGGCAGGGCTCTCCATGCTGAACCCGCTTGATGTCATCACCGAATGCCGCCAGGGCGAACTGGTATTCCGCCCGATTGCCGAGCCGCACAGCCGCCATCAGCCGATGAAGCTCTTTGCCCGTGCCCGGGCGCCGCTCGATTCCGCCACCAGCCTCTTCGTTGAATACTTGCTGGCCGAGCTTGCCGGCCTTGTTCAGGAACTGCAGGCCAAGGGACACATCCCGCTCGAGCGTCCTGTCGTTGCCTGACTATCGCGAATAGAGGTTGGAGAGCGGATAGCGCTTCAGGTCACGGAGAAGCTCGATAAAGCCCTTCACCTGATGGCGGCAGATCGCTTCACCCTTTTCGGCCGTTCCCTTCGAGGCGTCGCCGACAACCCCGTTCGGATTGAGATCGTGCGCGATCCAGGCGAGCGAATGCGGCGGCAGCGGCTGGATATACTGCGATTGCTCGCGCATCCATTCAGCCTTCGATGTGAAATTCTCAGCCTTCTCCATCCGCACCAGTTCCGGCCGGAAATGCAGCATCAGCGAGGTTTCCACCTCGCCGCCATGAATGCCGTAGCGTGTCTCGTGCTCGCTGATCATGCCGTCAGGATTGCCGAAGCGGCCCCATTGTGTGGAAACGACGGCCATCTGGTGGCGCACGCGCAACTCGCGCGCGACGATGCTCATGATATCGACATTGCCACCATGCGAGTTGACGATGACGAGCTTGCGCAGCCCGGCCTCCGCCACCTTCGCGCCAATCGCCGTCCAGACGGGGATCAGCAGCTCGGCGCCGAGGGAAAGCGTGCCTGGACCATAGACATGCTCATTGGCCTTGCCGATTTCCTGGGTTGGCAAGACAAGGATATCGAGGTCGTCGGGCCGTTGTCGGCGCAGTTCCGCCAGCATGCCCTCGGCGATCGCCACATCGGTTGCTATGGGCAGATGCGGACCGTGTTGCTCTGTCGAAGCAATCGGCAGGATGGCGATGGTCGTATCAGCGGAAAGAGCGGCAAAATCATAAGTGTTCAGTTCATTCCAATAGAATGGTGTCGCCATCGCCGCTTCCTTCTTTGTCATTCTTCGATAGTGAGTAGGGAATAACGCGGCATGCGAAAAGCATCGATTTGTGCGCGCGCCGCTGCCTTTTTGCGTGCATGATGCCGGTAGTCCGATGTCAGGTCATCTTTGGAGCTGGAAATAAATATTCCGCCGCTGGCCCATTCGAGGAAGGCTTTCGTTTGACCGCGCTCGGCGCAGGTCTGTAGATAGTCATCTGCACGCAGAACTGCCTGTGAGTGCTCAGATTTAACGATCCGCAATTGGAGGGCCGACCATGAGCCTACGTATCAACGATATCGCTCCCGATTTCACCGCCGACACCACCCAGGGCCCCGTTCAGTTCCATGACTGGATCGGCAGCGGCTGGGCGGTTCTCTTCTCGCATCCGAAGAACTTTACGCCGGTTTGCACGACCGAGCTCGGCACCATGGCTGGCCTCGAGGGTGAGTTCAAGAAGCGCGGCGTCAAGATCATCGGCATTTCCGTCGATCCGGTCGAAAGCCACGGCAAGTGGAAGAACGACATCAAGACGGCAACCGGCTTCGATGTCGAATATCCGCTGATCGGCGACAAGGACCTCAAGGTCGCCAAGCTCTACGACATGCTGCCGGCCGGTGCCGGTGAAAGTTCCGAAGGCCGCACGCCCGCAGACAACGCCACCGTGCGCTCCGTCTTCGTCATCGGCCCGGACAAGAAGATCAAGCTGATCCTCACCTACCCGATGACGACGGGCCGCAATTTCAACGAGATCCTGCGCGCCATCGACTCCATCCAGCTGACCGCCAAGCACCAGGTTGCGACGCCCGCCAACTGGAACCAGGGCGACGACGTCATCATAACCGCCGCCGTCTCCAACGAAGACGCCATCGCCCGCTTCGGCTCCTTCGATACGGTTCTGCCTTATCTCCGCAAGACCAAGCAGCCGTCTGCGTAAGTTCGCGCGGGAACAACAATCCGATTTTGAATCAAAAAAGACGCCCTGGTTTCCGGGGCGTCTTTGTTTGTCGGCGACGGTGTCTGCTGCTGACGCGGTTTCTGAGCCGGACGATTGCTTTCCGCCTATTTGCTGGAAGTGATGCTCGCAAAGGCGAGACCGGCTGCAAAAAGCCCGAATGCTGCGACAACGCCACTGACGATAATGATGGTCTCTGTTGGCATGGGGATCTCCGTTGGCTGTGAACGGAGGTTACGTCTGCTTCGTCGCGCGTCGTTTGAGCGAGATCAAGTTCTTGACGTCTATTCTGAAGGCGTCACACGCGTCCAGAACTCGTTGAACGCGACGGAATCGAAGAAGGCCGAGGCGCGTACGATACGGTCGTCGCGCATGTCGAGGAACCAGGCATAGGTATTGACGTAAGGTTTCCCGTCCCGGGCGATACCGCGGGCATCGAAAAAGACGATCACGGTGTCGCCGTCGGCATAGACGTTGCGGATCACGGGCTTCAGCGGTGCCTTCATGCGGGCGTTGAACGGCCGGATCACCTCGCGCAGGAACGCCTCGCGGCTCGGATAGGTCTTCGATGCCAGCGAGTAGCCCTCGATCGTCCAGCGGGCGTCGTCGGCGAGAAGGTCGTAAGGGCTGCCTGTACCTGATGCCCATGCCTCAAAGCCGGCCTCGACGGCCGCCTTGTTGCGGCGCTCGGTTTCGGTGAGCGTCTGCGAGGCGGCGCGGGCTTCGAGCCCGATCAGGGCGAGGATCGCGGCTGCGATGCCGAGGGCAGCGTTGAAGATACGACGAACAAAGGGTGCCGGGCTGTGGAGCGTTGCGCTTGTGGTGATGGACATGGCTTCCTCCTGAGTTGGATCGACGACGCGGCACCCACTAGGAGGTGCCGCTTGCGGCGCTTGCCGCCGATGATCTGCTTAGATCTGGTTTTCCCAGGCCTTGAGCTGATGCTCCTTAAGCATGTCCTCGATGACCTTCGGGACGACATTGCGGAACTTGCCGGTATCGGCCGGGACGATCTCGATCATCCGGTCGATCATTTCCGCCGGGTCCATCTTGCCTTCGGGGGTGGCAAAGAAGTCGTCGAAGCCCTTGCGCAGGTCGGTGCGCTTGGTGAAATTCTTGCTGTCATCGAGCCAGCGGAACGGATTGTCGGCCATCGTTTCGTTGTAGCCGGTGTAATAGGCACCCGGATTGATCGTCTGGATCTTGATGCCATAGGGGCCGAGTTCCTGCTGCAGCGCTTCGGCGATCGATTCCAGAGCGTGCTTGGTAGAAACATAGGTCCCCCAGTTGGCTGGAGTGAAAAGGCCGCCCATCGAGGAGGTGAAGACCACCTTCTTGCCATGGTTCTTGCCTTCGCGGATCCAGCGCTGAATGACGCCTTGGGTCAGTACCAGCGGCAGGAAGACGTTGACTTCGTAGTTCTTGCGCACGAGCTCGACCGGGATTTCCCAGACCGGACCGGCTTCGCCCATGCCGGCATTGTTCCAGAGCACGTCAAAATCCCAGCGTTGCGCCTGCTTGATATCGTAGGGGTCGGTGAGGTCGAGGCGTTCGACGTGGAAGTTTTTCAGGCCGAGGGCGGCGGCTTCTTCGCGCAGCGGCGTGACCTGCGAGGAGACCTGCGCCGTCGCGATGATGGTGTGGCCGTTCTTGGCCATGCCGAGGGCGGCAGCCTTGCCGAAGCCTGAGCCTGCGCCAGTGATGAGAATGGTCTTCGTCATGATGACTTCCTTCGATGCGCTTGGGGTTGAAAATAGTTCAGCCGGCGATGGCGGCTGCTGCAGCCTGGGCAATGTCGAGGTCCTGGGCGACTGCCCCTCCGGACACGCCGACGGCGCCGATCACGATGTTGCGTCCATCGGTAAGGGGAATGCCGCCTGCGAAGACGACGAGGCCGCCATTGGTCTGCTCCAACCCGAACGATGTGCCGCCGGGTTTGCAGAATTCGCCGATCGTTTCCGTGGGCATGGAAAACAGCGCAGCCGTCCGGGCCTTGTTGACGGCGATGTCGATGGAGCCGAGCAGGGCGCCGTCCATGCGTGCAAACGCCTTTATGTGGGCGCCCGCATCGAGGACCGCGATATTGGCCGGAACGCCGATTTCCCTTGCCCGCGCCTCACCGGCAGCGATGACTCTGCGGGCCTCTTCGATGGTGATCATGTCCCTGTCTCCTCTCATCGTTCAGGGCGGCCCCGTTCGATGCGACAGGTTTAGGCTGGAAGTCGCGTGCCGTATTTCCATCTCTTGCTGCACTATGTGCAAATCTTGCGCCTGACGGACGCGCAAGGGGAAACAGGCAAGCGCCTCAGGAAGGTGGATGGGTCGCTTATGAGGTGAAAAGCGCGCGGTACTGGCCCGGAGTCAGCCCCGTCATCTTGCGGAAGACGCGGGTGAAGTTTGCCTGCGAGCCGAAGCCGGTATCGATGGCGATCTCCACCAGCGAAGACTGCGCGAGCCGCAGCTTCTCCTTGGCTGCCTCGATCCGTCGCTCGGTGACATAGCGATGCGGCGCAAAGCCGGTGGCGGCGCGAAACACGCGGGAAAAGTGGAAGGGGCTGAGGCAGGCCTCGGCCGCAAGGTCCTCCAGCGATATCTCCGCCGCGATGCGCGCCTCGATGAAATCGAGGACGCGCCTCAGCCTCTTCGGATCGATGGTGGGTGTCCGCGTCGGCGGATGCCAGCGGGCGGACGAATAGGTCCCGAGCAAATGCGCCGCCAGCGCCAGCTGGATTCCATCGAGAAACAGCCGGTCCGTTGCTTCCAGTTTGCGATTCAGCACGCCACGAAAGAGCTCGCCCAGTTGCAAGATTACCGGATCCGGGACGCCGCCCGCATAAGCGATTTGCGCCCTGGCCGGGTCGATATCAAAGTTTGAAAGTGCACTCTCGGCAACGAGTGATGGCGGCAGGAAGATGTGCAGGGACTCGGGCATGGTGCCGACAATCTCAACAGCGCTCTCATTGACGCCAGCTGGACATACCCAGGCAATGCCCGGTCGGGCGATAGCCTCCCGCCGGTGACCGTCGCCTGTCCATCTGATCTTCGATTGACCCGACAAAAGGACGGCTATCTCCGTGCATTCGAGCGTAAGGTCGACCTGCCAGCCCGGATCGAAACGCCGCAGCTCGACCTGCAGGCCCGAACATTCAACAAGCCCGCCCACCTGCTGACTGGTCGGATATTTTCTGTCGCCTTGCGATGCGTCGAAATCCATGTCGCATCCTCGTCGTGAAGATAGGCTGGAAATTTGGACTGATAAGCGCGAGGGGCTGAGTGCCGCCACCACGTTGCGATCTGCAATTCTTTTTTTGATTTATGAATGAAAATTTCGGGCACAGGCGCGCTGATATCGGGAGCCCGCGCACTGCAATCAGGATTTTGACGAAAATTCAGGCGAGCGCAAGTGCGATAGCCGAAAGGGCTGCTGTCAGCATGTCGGCGACGGACGTCGAGATTTTATCGGCTGATCGGCGAAAACTGCTGGGAGGGGTATCGAGAAAGCGCCTGCTTCGGAATATTCTACGAAAACAGGCGCTTATCTCTGAAACTGGCTCCCCGGGCCGGATTCGAACCGGCGACCTGTCGATTAACAGTCGAATGCTCTACCGCTGAGCTACCAGGGATCACCGCTTGGCCGCGGCGTGAGCGGGGTAATACAAATGCTTTCCCGATTTGCCAAGCAGTTTTTTCAAAAAAATGAAATCAGCTTGTATTTGCAGCGCTTGGGCCCATCTCTTGTGGATGACTAGCAGCAAAAATGGGCCGAAAAAGGCCGGAGAAAAGCGTTTCGGTATCGATCACAGGGATGGCAAGCTTGTTCTCGGCTCGCTGCGGGTGCCGATGCCGCGCTCGCGTATCGCACGCATGATGACTGGAATGGTCCTCATTTTCGGCGGTTTCCTTGGCTTTTTGCCTATTCTGGGATTCTGGATGCTGCCGCTGGGCTTCATCGTCCTGTCTCACGACTTGCCGATAGCACGCAGATGGCGGCGCCGTTTGGCCGTCTGGTGGCATCGCCGGAAGCGGCCCGCGTAAGTTCGTAAGCGGCTACGCCGGGAGAATCGGCGCCGCAGCGCAGCCCTGGATCCGTCAGTGCGGTGAGACAGCAGGGCTTGCAGTCGGAGCTGGAGAGATTGCTCCTGTTTCTGTAATCTCCGACAGGTGAATTGGCAGTTCGCCATTCTCCTCGAGCGCCGTCGCCGTTATCGCGAGCACGCCGATGAGAATGATCAGCAGCTTTACCGCGTGGGAGCTGAGATTGGCTTTCTGCCAGCCGCTCTCGATACGCGAAGGCTCCAGATAATATTTATAGTAAAATTCCGGGTCGCTGGTTTCGACGAGGTTGTCATAAATATGCGGCGGCACCCCGACATGGCGCACTGAGCTGCGGCCGGCGAATTTGGCATGAAGAACCTGAGTCTCTGGGTCGTAGGAGACAGCGCGAATCTGCTTGGAATTCAAAGGCACCCAATTCATTTCAACTCCTGTCTCTCCCAGAGGTAGGATGGAATGACGATTCTGAAAGTCAAGTTAAGAATCTGTTACTAATGTTTGAAGCTAAATTTCGGCTTAGCTAATATAGTGAGGGTGAAGGCGATCATTGTGATCGCAGATCGCGCCCTAGGATAAATATAGGCGACAGGCTAATCTCGCTGAGATCTGTCTTTTGCGCGGCCGAGAGACTTATGGTTGCGGACTGGGCAGCTGTTAGCCTAATTGTTGTTCAGCGCAGCCCGAATTTCCATCACGATGGACCTTTTATCATCAGCTGCGCGTGCGGCTGTCGCGGCGTCCTCAGGCACCGGATCGGTCCTTGATCACTACGAGCCTTATGTGGCCGGAGTTTGAAATTGCAGGAAATGTTTTTGGAAAGCCCTCTTGCGATTTCCTTACGATCATTCTAAACGCTCGCCACGGCTAGCATGACAGCCTGTGAGGCCTCGTGGCGGAGTGGTGACGCAGAGGACTGCAAATCCCCGGTAAAGTCAACAGAATCAATGGTCTTTCTGAATAAGAGCGCCGAAATCACGCCTTTTTCTCGTTTTTACCGCCATTGATTTTGTTCATAAATTTCGGCTGTTCAGAATGACCGAAACGCTTCTTCGTGGCCTCCAGGACGCGCTTTTCCGTCTCTTTCGCATAGCCACGGTAGGCCGCTGCCGTCTTGTGCTTTGACAGCACTCGGCCCTGTCCCTCGGTCAGCCCGCTCTCTTCCAATTCAGTCATCCCGCCATGCCGGCATTTGTCCAGGCTGAAGCCGACGGGGATCGATTCGCCGTTCTCGCGAAGTTTGTCGGCCATCTCTCGGACTTCATGTGCGAGGTAGGTTCCGTCACCGAATAGCTGCCCGTTCTTTTTGCAGACGATCGACGTGCCGTACCGCGGCGTCTGGGCGAGGATCTTCTCTGCATCTTCGTAGAGCTTGATGAGCTCTCCCGTGTCTTCGTCGAGATATTCGAGCGGGTGTAGGGCGAGCTCGTCCGTCTTCCGATGCTTTAGGCGAATCTTGTCCGGGTGATCAGGAGCCCGGTATCCGGTCCATGGCGCGTAGCCGGCGCCGATCGAGGAGGGGCGCATGAGCCATTCAAAGGCCAGCACGGCAGCTGCGGCCAACTCCCCGCGATCGTTTGCGATAGCGCCGTTCGCGAAGGCATAGACGGTCTCGCGGTCAACGTGGCCCTTGGTGGTCTTCTTCCGCCGCTTGAGGGTAACGCCTTCCCACGGGTTCGGTGTGTCGGCTCTGAACAGCTCGGGATGATGTGGCTTCATTCGCTTCCACATCGCCTTGCAGTACGTGACAACCTTTTCCCCTGTCCGATTGCCTCCGTCGCCAGAAAACGCGTGGTAGATCTTCTCTGCCGTGCTCACGGCTATGTTCATGATCTTGATGTCACCGACGCGGAGTTCTTCGCCGGTCGACTCTCGCTTGATCTTCGCATCGCAGACGCGATCGAGCACGCGCTTGTAATCAGGGCGGCTGAACTCTGAGACGCGTTCGAGGAAGGAATCGTGCTTCAGGTAGGCGTTCTGAAGCCATCCGACCGTGCCGTATTTTGATAGCGTCTCGACCGGCGCCATGGGGTTGCGCTCGGCTTTCCAAGCGTCGAGGCGGTCATTCCAGACTTTCGCGGCTGCGATTAGCTCGCTTTGCGGAAGGTTCTCGCCGAGCGCGGCGCTCAGATAGGGGCAGCCGGCTTTACGGTACAGGCTAGGACAGGTCCAATAATAGCCGGTCGAGCCACTGGCGAGCGTCTTGAAGGACGTGTACCGCGGCATTTCCACAGGCACCATCAGTATGCCTCCGGCACGCCGCTTACGCTTCCTGGGTCGATCGCCCTGTCCAGATCGATCTTCCGCCACGCCCTGAACTTCCCTTTGCCTGTGCCGGTGTCAATGAACGGCTTCGGCCATATCGTTCCCACACGGCTCAGGAAGGCGTCAACCGTCTTCTCACCGGCATAGGCGGCAGCATGCTCGTCCCTGAGGACAGCAGGCCAGCAGCCGGTGGGGATTTCAGCGTGCTTAGTCATTGTCTCCCCGGTTTCCACAGGGGTTGTCCACAGGTGCGCCGATGGTCTGGCGTCTCTTCAGACTGAAGTCCGAGGTGGGTTTTTTGGTGGAACCCAAAGACCAGGCAATCATTTAACCGCGGTCCAATAACTCGAGGTAAAGCCCAATGAAAAAAATCATTCTTGCTGTAGCTCTGGCTTTTTCGTCCCTCATTGCCGTCCCTGCCGCTTCCTATGCGGACAGCATCATCATTCGTACTGATGACGGTCCGGGCCTGCATCGCGGCTGGGAACGTGGCGAGCACCGCGGCTGGTATAACGGTCACCGTGGGATGAGAGCACGAATGGTCCATGAAGAGTACCGGCGCCACCCGTCTTGCTTCACCAAACGGGTAACGACATATCGTTATGGTGAGCGGGTCACGCGGACGACCAATGTTTGCCGCTAACTGAACCCGATTTCGCCCCGAGGAGCCGGAGAGTGGATTACTCTCCGGCTCCTGGCGTTTCGGCGGTTCGACATACGATTTAGATCCAGGGCAAACCGACATCGCGATGTGGTCCAGGTCGTCGACGACAAATGCCACGTTCGAGTCGCTCATCGGCGCGTAGCCTCCATTATGATCTTTATCGCGGCCGCGGTGTCGCCCGACACGCGCCAGAGCCGATCGGCGAGGGTGGTGGCGTCAATGCCGTGGGATTCCCACCAAGCCTGCTCGTGGCCGGTCTTGTGCTGGGCGTCCGGGCCGGTGCGGTGCTCTTCGGGCAGGAGAGGGAGCGTCCAGTTGTCTCCCGCCTTCGTGCCTTTCCCGCGCATGTGCTTTCCGAAGCGCTTGTCGGGGAAATTGACGTGAGCAGCCTCGCAGCCGAAGGCGCCGGAGATTACAGAGGGAAGGGAGGCGATCCAAGCCAGGTGACGAGGGTCGCGGATCTCGGTCACTTCCTTAGCACGGCGGGTGTCGGCGAAGGCTGTAGGTAGTCGGCGGATTGCGTAGGCCATCATGCTGCCTCCTTCGACATGGCGTCGATGTTGCAGTGATGGACGGTGAAGGTGTAGGCGACGATCCAGGGGTTCTTCTCCCATGCGCCGACGCCGTTGATGTCGTTCCAGAGGTTGCCGTACCAGCCGATAGGGTAGGCATCGCGCAGCGGGACGCCAACACCGCCTGTATCGGCGTGCGGCCATCCCTCGGCGATCGCGTCGGCTTCGCTGATGTCCTGCAGCCGCTCGATGCGAACGTCAGTGACGGTGAGTGTCAGGCGCGATGCCCAGCGAGGCATGTGGATTCCGGGGCGCCCGCGCGATCCAGATGGTGAATACTTCTCATCAGCCAAATAGAACACGTTGCTTTCAGGGATCTCGCGCGGCGGCAGATGGTCAAAGGTGCTGTGTGGCTTCCACGATTCGCGAACCCAAAGGCGATCACCGACAGCAGCTTTGAGGGGCACATACCACCCGCTACGGCCCGATGGGTTCGTTTCCGCGTCCCAAAGTCCTAGAACAGAGTGGACGAACTCCACGCAGGGAACGTTCCGGCCCTCGATCGGCTTAAGCGTGCCGTTCGTTTCATAACCTGCCAGTTGCGGATAGCGAGCAAAGACCTTCGTCAGGTCGCGCCGCGTTTGCGTCTTCGTACCGGCGATCAGGGCGCGGACCATCGGCCCGCTGAAGAGAATTGGGCGATCGGTCACGCTTCACCGCCTTTCGCCGGATCGTCCTTGCGGTGGCGGAAGTATTCGAGCGCGGCCTCGGCAACAGAGGTTTCAGCAAGCTCCTCGATATCGCGGCCGAGTTCGGCGGCGATGACCTGCAGGCGTTTCATCGTTTCAGAAGATGCAAGAACACTTAGTGTGCTGTAGCTCATGCCGCTTTTCCTTTCGGATCAGACCACTCGACGCCATGCTGAGCGCCGAAGGCGAAGATGATTTCAATGAGGTCGGTCATCTCTTCCTTGGACAGGTCGGATGACGAAGTGCCGAGCGGCACGAAGCCGCTCCCGTCTATGTTCGGGACCATTCGGATCTGCTCGGACCTTTCCCGACGCAGCGCGTCGAGCATCACGAACTTCCAATCGTCAGGCGTGAGCTGCTGGCCGTACCAGGTGAGCTGGAGCGAAAGGTCGGTCAGCATCGCCCACATACGGTCATTCTGAGGGGTGGTGCGCTTCGGTCCCTTGAACTCGACACGGGTGTCTCTGGGCGCGCGCTGAATCCAGTCGATTGCCTTCTGACGAAAGTGGTCGTTCGCTAGGACGAGAAGCGCTCTGCCCATCTCAGCCTCCATTGAGCGGAGACAGCGCGGCAAGGCGGCGCGACTTGATCGCCAAGGCTGCTTCGATCATGTCGGCATGACCTTCGCTTTCCAGCACGGCCGGCGCATCGAAATCGGTCCAGATTTCCTCGACGCTTGCTTCGTCCTTTGCGCCGGCGAGGGCGGTCTCGATCTCGTCAAGGAAGTCACCGAGCGAAAACTCGCTTGCAGGTTCGTCCGTCGGCTGCTCGGGCTCGACTCTGGCCTCGATCGTCTTGGATGGAGGAGCGGGCGGCTTTGGAGGCTTGGGCGGCGTCGGCTTGCCCTCGCCCGATTCAGCGGGCGGGGTGATATCGCGCATCTCTTCGGCGTCGGCGATCTCGCGGACTTCGAACTCGTCGCGGATACCGCCGAGCACGTCGCCGAACAGTTCGCGAAGGCAATAGCCGGCCGCGCGCCACGCTAGCATGCGCTGCGGGAACCGATACCAAGGGCTGTCGTTCGGCTTCTCCTCGTTCTTCTTGTCCCACTTGTTCCACTTCACGACCGTGGCCTTGGTCTGCCACAGCCCGGCGCGTTCGGCGTCGGCCTGGCTGAACTCGACCCGCTTTTCTTCGCCGGTATCGAGCCGCTTTGCCTCGCAGAAGCCGACCATCTTGCCGTTGCGCTCTTCGCAGCCGGTCCGGAGATAGGCGACCTTGCCAGACATGCGGACGACATTGATCAGACCATCGCCGTAGAGGGCGGGCCGACCGTTGATCACGGTAAAGCTGCGAAGGCTGACCATCGGCTTGAGGCCGAGCTCAGCGCCGGACATAATGGCGACTGCGACTGCGGCTGCTGCATCATCGCCCTCCAGCTTGCCGATCAGTGCCGACGGTGCCAGGCCGGAGGCGCACACAGCTCGTGCGATGCGCAGCGTCTCCTCGAACGTCTGAGGGACGATGGCGAGGACATTGCCGCCGCCGGTCAGGGTTGGAACATGGCTGTTCATGGGACGCTCCTATCGATCGACGTCGTCGAAGATCGACCGATTGCCCTTTGCATCGAGCATCGGTCTTCAGAGTACATGCGTTGTCCGTTGGGGTACTTTGCCTGCTTCTCTTCGTCGGTCCGAAGGTCCACGACCGGTCGGAGTGCGGCGACCGAAGCCATCTCGGATTCGGTCTTGATCTTCATGACCTCGACCTTCGCCTCGCCGCGCTTGGTCGGCACGTAGATGCGTTGGCCGACGGTGACGGGAAAATCAGCGAAATAGTCGTATGTCTTGCCGTCTTTCTCCCAAGCGAACTTGACGGCGACGATCGAGCGGAGGGCTGTCTCGGTCATCAGGCAGCCCTCTGTTCCGAGCGGATCGCCATTCCGGCCAGCTCAACGCCAGAGCGGGCGGCGCGGTTGGCGAGCGTCTCGACGACTTCCTTGATTTCGGCCCGGTCCTTCAGCGCCATAAGCAGTGCGTCGAAATCGGTGATCTCGGCAAAGACGAAGGTGCGGAGAGAAACCTTAGCGCCCGTCCGACCGGCGCTGGCGTTGCGAGCCTGAGTTTCGCGCTCGGCTGCGGCCGCCTGTTGGGCAAGGCGTTCGGCCTCGGCCACGGCATCAGCCGCCGCGGCGCTGTTGTCGTTCTTCGCTGCAGCCTTCTCGGCAGCAACACGAGCTGCATCGGCTTCGCGCTGAATGCGGTCGGCTTCGGCACGGGCCGCAGCCTGGCGCTCGCGCTCCTTGCGCGCTTCCTCCTGCAGGAAGGCGTCCATATGGCGCTTCAGCTTCTTGCTGATCGCGTCGGGCTCATCCTTGAGAGCGCGCCACTTGTCGTCGACCGAACGGCCGGCGTCGAGGTGAGGCTGCTTTTCAACCTTGTGCAGGTCGGTCGCCTTCTTGGCGATTGTCGACAGACGTTTCGACCAGATCGCGGCGCGGTCGGCCTCTGCCTGCGTGGTAATCGGCTTCTTCAGGAAGGCTTCCGCCTGCTCGCGCTCGGCGGCAAACTCGACCTGGAGGGCTTCGAAAGGATCGGTCGGCAGGTTATGGCCGATGGCTGGCGCTTCAGGCTCATCATCCCAGCCAGCCCCATCGATCGCCTTGGTATAGGCTTCGTAGCTGATCGGGTTGCGGCAGCACCACGTCCAGATATCGGAAGCGTCAACCTGACGCTCACCGCGCATCGCATGCCACTTACCGTCTTCGAACCAGATGGCGACGGGGTCCCACGGCTTGTCCTTGAAGCGGGTGCGATAGTAGCCCTGCTGCGGGTCGCCGTCGTGGATCGGGCCGAGGTTGCCTTCAAGGGCGTTCTGCCACCAAGCCCACACATTCACTTCTGCCATGCGATTTGCTCCTGGTTGATGAGCGCGCCCGCCTTGAGGTTCTGCTCGGTCGGCGCGAAAGAGAGGACGGTGAGGACGCCGACGGCGGCCACGGTGAGGATGAGGGTGATCGCCTTGTTGATGGCGCCGATCAGTCGGAGGTGACCTTCGAGGACCGGAGCGGCGCGGGCGTTGATGTCGGCGAGCTGGGCTGGGATGTCGGTCATGGCAGCCGTGCCCCCTCGATCAGGAAGACGGGAGCTTCGCCGTGAAAGTCGAGATCCATACGGCCCGGAAGGGCATCGACGAGCGCGTCGGTCTCAAAGCACATCTGCTTCAATTGGCGTTTTTCTTCTTCGTTCTGGCAGGCTCTGGCGGCTGCATAGGCCGCTTGGTTCAGAGCGCGGAGGAGGTCGGCGTAGCTCATACTGCACCTGCCTTGGAGGCAATCTGCTTTGCCGAATAGATCGCGTTGTTCGTGATTTTCCGCTGCCACGCGCCGTTCTTCGGCGACCAGTTCCAGGCTGCGCCTTTCAGGGCGGAGATGATCTCAGCGGAGGGTTTGCCATCGAAAATGATCTGAAGGCGCTCAATGTCGTGATTAGCGACGATGAGGACGTCACCAATGGTGAACTCTTCCTTGCCCGACTTCGCGCCTTCCGGCTTGGGATGGGCGACATAGCCGACGGCCTTCACTGCCTTGATGGAGGCAGCCAAGGCGCGGTCTTGCCAGTCGTAAAGCTCCTTGGCTTTCTTCTCGTAGGAGTTCCAGATTTTCTCCTGACGACGAACAGGGAAGTTCGCCGGTCCGGTGATCATCGTCGACATCATATGGCTACGCGAAGACCACATGGCCGAGAGGCGCTGGATGTAGTTTTCTCTGTAGCGCTCAGACTGCGCGACCGCTTCGGCCATGCGCTCGTCCGTATCTGCGACAGAAACAAGTTTGGCGTTGAAGTTGGTCATGTGCGCCACGTAGTCGGAGACTTCGCTCTCGCCCCGACGCTCGGGGCTGTGGCTGGTACCTGCGTGGGCGCGGATGGCGAGTTGCAGGTTTACGTCAGTTGCTAAAGGCTCACGCATAGAACTGATCCTCGTTGGTGATGCCCATGATCTGCCGCGCATAGTCGTAGTGACCGCGACGGGCAGAGATCGTCCCACGAACCCACGACGGGCCTTTCCAGGCATTGGCTTCGATGTACGGAGCGGCGAGAGCGCCCATGCGCTGGGCTTCGATCGCCATGTAGGCGTTGCAGTCGGCGATGGTGCGCGCTGCGTTCCAGCGGGCGTCCCGTCTGGACTGTTCAGTTGAGATATTCGGGAAGTGCTGCATCGCTCATCCTCGTCGCCGCGGCGTTTCGTTGATGAGTTGGAGAATAAATCCAACATGAAATCCAGTCAAGCGTTAATTGGATTTATTTTCCATGTTAACGAATCGACTCGACTCACCCTGCTCGTTCTGGCTTCATAGAACGAAAGGAGAACATCATGGGTTTAGCAGTGATGAAATCGCAGTCGCCGTTGCGGCTTCATATCCGGTGCGAGAACTGCCTGCGGGAGAGTTCAAAGGTCCTGGAGGTGCCGGCGGACACCCATGTTCCGAGCGATATGTATGAACTGGCGCAGGAGGGATATCTCGATAACGTCCCGTTCTTTTGCGCACACTGCGAAAGTTCGATTGGCAAGCTGTTCGCTATCAGTGGTGGGAGAGTAGAATGAGCAAGGAAGTGTTGAGTTTTATCATCGTGGCGCCATTCGAGCAGCGCGCAGCTGTGGCGTCGGCGAAGGAGCGGCTGGAGAACTACCTGTCTCACCGCTTCCCGGGGTACGACTTCAAGGTCGGACCGTTCGCGCCAGTTGGTGAAGAGGGCGCTTTCACGGTGTTGCCGATCATGAATTTCGTCGGCGACGACGGGAAGAGCTACATGTGCGAACCGCCGTCGCGCTGGCTGCTGCAGGATATTGGCAACGCTTGCAATGAATTCGATCTTAAGGGTAGGCGGAGTTTCGCCGCTTAGAACCCAGGCATCGTATTGAGGACCATACGGACGATCCCGATAATTTCGACCATTACCCCGTCGTCAGCGTCGAACTGGCGCTGCACGACGATCGGCTTGTGCCTTGGATTGCTCGATCGAGGATGGAACTCCGTCCTGTCCTCATAGATCTCTATTTGCTTCACCGACCATTCCCGCATGTGGCCGCCGTCGCGGGTCCGCTGCACGACGACGACCATTCCATCGCGAAGCACGACGCGGTGGGCAACATCCTCATAAGCGGTGGCGACGATCGTGTCACCTGGCAGGATGGGGCGAGGCCGAAGCTCGTTCATGCTGTCGCCTTCGACGTCGAAGGTAAGCTGGCGGGCGTTTGGAAACTTCTCGTCGCGCGGAACCGTGATCTCTTCGGGCTCTGATTGATCGAACTCGTCGACCTCGCGGAAGAGGCTTGCGGAGACGATGCCGGCCTTCCTCGCTTGAACCCACTTTTCCGATGAAGGGGACACTTCAGACTGAGGTTCAAGCTCGATACCATCTCGAAGCCAGACGCGCGACCTGCCGATCGCATCAGCCAACTTGTCGATCACATTCCCTCGCGGGTTGTCTGTGTCGCCCCTCAGATATTTGTTGATGCTGTCGTAAGGGACACCGGAACGCTTTGACAGATCGGCTTTGTTCAAGCCGAGCGCGTCCATTTCCTGCTGAAGTCTTTCCCACCATTTCATGGCGCGATCATACTTTGGGATTTTTTATCCGCTTTGGATTTATCATCCATTGATCTTGGATTTAAAATCCTATACAGATGAGGAATGAGCACGTTCCGAACCATCCCAGAGATTGTCAAAGATTGCGGAGGCGCCCGCCGCATTAGTGCGGCTAGCCTGAGCGAGAAGAGCAAGTGGCCGCTCAAAATCGATGCCATATACAAATGGTCGATCACGGGCATCCCAGACCGCCACTGGACCCTTCTCATGTCCCTCACGGACACGAGCGCTGAAGAGCTGCACGCGGCGAATTGCGCCGTTCGCGGCATCGATGCTGCGGAGACAGCAGCATGACGGCCGACAAGCAGCTCAAAGCCTACATCGACCGAGTTCTTCGCCTGAAGGAAGAGCAGGACGCACTCGGCCAGGACATCCGAGACGTTTACGCCGAGGCAAAGGCCGAAGGCTACGACAAGACCGTGATGGGCAAGCTTGTCGCCCATCTCCGCAAGGTGCTGAAGGAAGGCGACGGCGCGATTGCTGAAGCCGAAAGCATCTTCGACACGTACCTGCATGCCTACCAGCGCGCATCTGGCACGGCAGTTGCAATCGCGCACACGCATGAGGAAGAATTCGACCCGATCACGGGCGAGTTCGTCAACGATAATTCCGAGACGCACCAGAGGCCCTCGACCAACGATAAGCCATCCCAAGAGGCAGGTCCGCAAGCCGAAGCCTCTCCTGCCGGGACTGGAGCCGGGACGCTTGCGGATCGTGAGGGCCGTTTCGAAGGGGAGGCGGCTTCGGCCGACCTCTCCACCAATCCCGAAATCGATCCGAATGAGGATCGCGAAGAAGGCCACAGCCTCGACGGGAACGTCGGCGCCAACGCAGGAGGCGACCATGTAAACCGCAGCGTAGAGCGCGCGTCCGGGCGACAGCAGGACACCCATACCTTGAACAACCGGCTGGATGGTGTGCCCGTCCAGTCGGTCAAGAAGCCCCTTCGGCCTTTGTGCCGGAACCCAGGCGACAACTGTGGCGGCTACGGCAGCACGCATTGCGCCTACTGCCTGCGAGCATCGAAGCAAGCTGAGGTGGCGGCATGATCACGGCTCCGCACATCAAATCCCGCGCCGCGCTGACGTCGATGATTATCGACTTCACAGCAAAGGGTGGCGAAATCCGCAAGTTCGATCGCGGCTTCACCAGCGACTGGATCTATCTGCGGGATGTCTTCAAGGGCTTCGGCTACGAGCTTAGGACGGACCGAAAGCTCTACATCGTCCAGAAGATCGGATCGAAGGGCAGGCCGAAGCGTCTGAGCCGAGTGCAGGCCATCCGCGAGATCGACCGCGTTCTCGTCGAGAACGGCATGCAGCCGTTCATGATCACCAAGCATGAGTTTCGGGAGGCGCGCCGATGACGCCGATCCTCCATCCAACCTCGATCGATGCACTGGCCCAACGCGCGATTGAACGCGGCGTCGGGCTCGATCGAAAGCAAGTTTCAAGACCGGGAGCGAAATAGCCATGTGCAATTTCCGAGTTGGGCAGAAGGTTGTTTGCGTCAGGGACGACTTCGCGAGGGATAGATACGCCGGGGTCGGATATCCTGAACACGGCAAGGTCTACACCCTACGGACCGTCGAGTTCGACGATCGCTATAAGCTGACGTTCGTCAGGCTTGCGGAGATCCGCAACCCCGTTCTCATGTACCAGGGCGGGATGACCGAGGTGTCGTTCGATGCGGAAGCGTTCCGGCCTGTCGCCGAGCGCAAGACGGACATCTCCATCTTCAAAGCCATGCTGACGCCGAAGACTGAGCAGGTGCCGGCATGAGCGCTCTTGGCCCGATGTTCCTCGCCCTTGTCATCTTCGGATTCCTCTTCTGCGCGGCGATGGCGATCGCTCCCGCTCTTCTGTCGGGAAAGATCCGCCACGAAGAGAACGCGGGTTTGCACCGTAGCCGGCACCCCGCGAACACGAACTGACGGGCACCTCCTCCCGCCCGTCACGACTGGTCCAGGTTACCCCCACTCTCCCGAGCGCCTGGACCAGTCACCTTTATGCGGACCCTCTTGTTCGCCAGACGCAAGACGACGGCGTCAGTGACTGAGACAAGAGGTTCCCAATTGTCAGGTGGCGACGGCGGATCGCCACCTGCAGCAGAACCGGACGCGGCGGATGTGTCGGTTCTGCGGAATGGAATGAGGGTTGGCCCGTGCGGCGGACCAGACGACGGGACTGAAGTCCCTGCCAGGATATCGGCCCCGTCGTCTTCAATCTCAGTCCTGCGCATCTGTAGCTCCTCTGAACAAGGGCGAAGGTAAAGCAGGAGCCAGACAAGGTGTTGTCAAACAAAGACAAGGAATTGGCAAACAGGGCCAAGGTCATGACTGATGCATTTTACGCACAAAACCTTCTGAGAGAGGCCTTTCCAGAGAGCCGGTACGGCTCGGTGAAGGGAGCGATATTTGCGGCATATCGCTTCGTTCGCCCGAAGGTCTCGAAAGAGCTGACCCCAAGAAGAATTCGATCCATCCGCGAGGGAACAGCTCGCCGGATCGATGCTGAGGAAATGGAAGCGCTCAAGGCAGCGATCATCGAGGAGGCTCACCGTGAGCAACAAGAATTACGCGCCCGTCTGGCTGCGCTGGACAAAAAGGTTGCCGCTTTCGGCGAGAGCGTGGCTCGCCGAGCGGTGGCGGGCGCGGGCGAATAAGTGGGCCGATCGGGCCGAGTGGATCATGGGAGACTGAGATGAGCATTCATCAGCCGACACTCTTCGAGGGCTCGAAGCGTCTTGTCTACGACGAAGCGGTCGAGATGACGCTACAGTCAATGCAGGTCTACGGACCGGCACACGATCATTGGGTGTTCGCCTTCTCTGGCGGTAAAGACAGCACAGCAACGTTGACGGTCATCATCCACCTGATCGACGCCGGCCGGCTCGCTGCGCCGAAGTCTATCAGCGTTCTCTACGCTGATACGCGTATGGAACTGCCCCCGCTTGCAATCGCAGCTGAGCGCCTTCTCGATCGGCTCCGCACGCGCGGCATCCATTGCGAGACCGTGTGCGCACCAATGGATCAGCGTTTCCTCGTCTACATGCTTGGTCGTGGTGTTCCACCGCCGAACAACAACACGTTCCGCTGGTGCACTCGCCAGATCAAGGTTGATCCAATGACCGCGGCGCTGGAGCGTCGGATCAACGAGCTCGACGGCTCGATCCTGATGATCACTGGCGTGCGCCAGGGCGAGAGCGCCATCCGTGATGGCCGCATCGCCATGTCATGCGGCAAGGACGGGGCGGAGTGCGGCCAAGGCTGGTATCAACAGGTTGTTCCGGAAGCGAAAGGTATTCGCGGCCGCATCGCCACCTTGGCGCCGATCCTTCACTGGCGCGTCTGCAACGTCTTCGACTGGCTCAAGATTTATGCCCGGATGGAAGAATATGGCGCTTGGGATACGTCGGCTGTCGTCGACGCCTATGGTGGCGACGAGGCGCAGGAGATCAATGCGAGGACCGGGTGCAACGGATGTCCACTCGCTACCCGCGATCTTGGGCTTGAGACCGTCGTCCGCGTTCCGTTCTGGTCGTACATCTCGCCTCTCTCCGGTCTGAAGCCGCTCTATCGGGAACTGCGCGAGCCGCGAAACAGACTCAAGAAGACAGGAATCGAAGAGAACGGCGACATTGCCACGGCCAAGAACAAGCAGCGGATGGGCCCGTTGACATTCGAAGCTCGTCTGATGGCGCTTGGTCGCATCCTGTCCATTCAGTCAGAGATCAAACTCAATGCCAATCGCCTCGTCCGACCGCACGTCGATCTGATCAATGCCGAGGAAGAGTGCCGCATCCGCGAGCTGGTCTCGCTCCGCACCTGGCCAAACGGCTGGGACGGCGACGAGCCGACCGCCGACACTCCAATGGATGCTGTCTTTGCAGACGGCTCCGTACAGCCACTGTTGATGTGAGGCTCTGATGAAACGCCCGACGATGCATTCAGACAGCCTAAGCTGCACGTTGCCTGGGCCTCGGTCTCCTGCGGCGCGGCTCGACAACACGCAATCGTTCAATCAAACGCTGATTGAAGTCGACTCGGTCGATCCCAAAGTGCGCACGCCGGTGACAGTCAGGGCACACCCCGATGACGTTGCAGGGGCTGTCAGGCCCCCCATCGGAAAGACGGTGCACATGGTGGCATTCGATATAAAGACTGCCGTTAGGGCGTCGAAATGGCCCTGGTTCCCTACAGTTTTCACAAATTCCGCCGGCGCGCGCCAAGACATAGTCCCGTACGTCGCGGCTCCTAGCGAAAACGCTTCTCTGTGCTGGAACACGTTCCGGTGTGGGCTCTGCAGCTTCGAAAGCTCGACGCCTGAGCTCTTCGATATCTTCTTCGTCGTTCGGGAGGACGGGTTCAACGTGGTCGAGGTTGCCTGCGACATCTCCTGCGCGGCGCAATTCGAAGACGATCGCATCGCGGATGTTGTTGTATTTGTCTGGCGCTGGTTCGTAGTGGTGGCGCTCATAGACCATTTCTCCATCATAGCGAAGCCCGCCTCGGACCGACGTGAAGAGATGGATAGCCTCACCATTTTGCCAGGAATCGACGATAGCTCGATTTCCGGACCTCATTTCCATCGGGCCAACCTGCCCCTGACCAAAATACTCGAAGACGCCATCGTCTCTCCACCGATCGGCGTATCCGTGCCGCCGTCCTTCCTCACCGCTAACAATGAAGATGATGGGAGTGTCAGCAGGCGTGATGATGCCGCTGCGCTGTTGCCCGTTATAGACCCCGTGGATATCGGCTACGCGGTTGTAAACTTGGCCAAGCATGAACGGCATACGAACCTCCCTCTCGTTTGGTTCTCCCTTGTAGGTTGTTCTCCTTCCTTAAGAGTTAAGGAGGCTGCATGACCGAACCCTCCGAGATGATCGCCTGGCTCGACCGCCGCATCGCCTCCGCCATGACCTGGCTGGACGACCACGGCAAAGGCTCAAAGAAGCCTCGCCCAGACCACGAAATCGAAACCAAGGAATACGACATCGCCCGCTTTGAGGAGATCAAGGCGGCGTATGTGAAGGCATTGGCGAAGAGGGAGCAGGCGGCATGATCGAAACCCGCTCAATTCTCGACGGCCGCGGCACGATCCTTGTGGACGATTGCATCGAAGCCATGCGTGCGATGCCGGCGCACTCGGTCGATTGCGTTGTGACGTCGCCGCCTAACTGGGGGCTTCGCGATTATGGGGCAAAGAGAGGCCGCAATTGCAGCCTCTCCACTTACGCGAGACTATCAGGCAGAGACACGCCCGCCGCCGGTCGGGGTCTTGATCATCCACGGCTGGATCGCGGGCTGCTTCATCAAGATTCCCTTTTTATTTCCGAACGCTCGGATGGCGTCGCGAGCTACCTCAAGCGGCTTATGTCCGTCGTGGGCCATGTAGCAGGTCTTAAGGGCTGCCTCATGGGCGAGGTCCCGGTCGCGCTCGGGCCAATCTTCAAGGAAGTCAATCGCGTCTGCCAGGGAGACTATCTCCCGAACCAGTCCTTCCCGCTCCTTCAGATAGACGGGGCGAATGAAGTTTGCATTCATAGCTACCTCACTGAAAACGTTGGTGATCAACAAGGATGGCGCCGAATCTCAACGCCGGCGAAAAATGTATTTTTGCGGTTTTTCGGTTTCAATACGTGCCGCGTGAAATTTTTGCGGGAGGCCGGCCGATGACCTTCCTCGAAGCCTTCACCAAGTACGGCCCAGACGTCGAGCGCATCGCCGATGCCCTCGGCATCACTCCACCCGAAGCGGACCGCCTCATCAACGACCTCATGGATCGCCGGTACCAGAAGCGCGCCCAGTATAGTCGGAGGCCGGCATGACAGAGCGTATGACCGCCCAGCAGTACCGTGAGCAGTTCGTCGAGCCGAAGGCAGTCTCGTCCGCCCGTGTCATCATCTCGGTCATGCCGCCGTCGGCTAACGGCTTGCGTAAGAGCTTCATCCAGGAGGGCAAGGTCGTCAGCGTCAAAAGCAACGGCTATGCCGACTGGCGCAAGGCGGCCGTGGACCAAATCAGATCTCAGGGCGTCGGCAAGATCAGCGGACCATATCGGCTATCGATCGTTGCTCAGCGCAATTGGCGCTCGAAGCGCGCGAGAGATATCGACAACATAATCAAGCCGATCTCGGACGCGTTGGTGAAGGCTGGCGTCGTTCAGGATGACAGCTTGGCAGAGTGTGTCACCGCCCGGTGGGCTGACGACTTGCAAGGGCATGCTGCTGTCATCGACGTGGAGGTCTGCCAGTGAGCAACCGCGCCTGGATGCCTCTCCACATCGGCGACTATCTCGCAGACACCGGCCATCTGACGGCGACCGAGCACGGCGCATACCTGCTGCTGATCATGCACTATTGGCAGAACGGCCGGCTGCCGGAAAACGAGCGCGTCATTGCCCGCATTGCCAAGCTTTCGCCGGAGCAGTGGGAAGAGAGTCGCGACATCCTCGCCATGTTGTTCGGGCCAGGTTGGACACATAAGCGCATCGATGCCGAGCTGTCGAAGGCGGACGAGATCATCGGGAAGCGCCGCTCGGCTGCAGAGGCGCGGCATTCGAAGGGCAAAACGCAAACTTCAGATGCAAATGCAATGCATGTGCAAAGGAAATGCAGTGATACGGGCGTGCCACCTTTAACCGATAACCTATCTTCCTCACTTCGTTCGGAAGACGCGAGCGCGCCCACATCCGATTCTGACTTCGAAGAATTCTGGGATGCCTACCCGAACAAGATCGGTAGGCCGTCGGCCGAGAAGGCCTTCTCGCAAGCCATAAAGCGCGCCAGCCTCGACGAAATCATGACTGGTGTCAGGGCGTATGCCGCGAAAACCGACGATCGCCAGTGGTGCTCGCCGGTCCGATGGCTATCCGACGACCGCTGGAAAGACCAGCCGGCCAAGCCTCCCGACAAGCAGCCTCGCAAGCCAAGCGGCCTTGCGCACCTGCAGAAACCACAGACCCGAGAAGAATACCTCGCCCAGGAGCGAGCCAGATCCGAGAGGAGCTTCAGTCGATGATCGTAGCAGCCAGACAGTTCACCAGCGCAGCCGAGATGCGCGCCCACTATGCGGCGGTGCATCAGCGCTGCGTCAACCCGGTGGTGCCGGCAAAGCCTGAGCCGGTCGTCATCGAGGCGGCGGCAAGGTTCGTATTCAGGCAACTTCCGCTCTGGAAGGTGAAGGATATCCACTTCGACGCTCACATGGTCGAGTGGTGGGACCGCGCTGGAAACCCGGCCAAAACGTATCTGAAGGATCGGTGTCTGGAACTCGATGTGCAGTACCGCGGCATTATCGGCCGCAGCCAGTGCCACCCGATCGTGAAGGTGCGTCAGGAGCTCATGTGGGAGCTGCGGGACAAATTCGGCTTGAGCTTCCCGGCGATCGGCCGGCTGTTCGGCGGACGCGATCACACCACCGTTCTCTTTGCCGTCCGGAAGGTCGAAGCCATGAAGCGGGGTGAGGCATGAACCGATACAGCGCATATCCTCGCCGCGTCCCTGGCGGCTTCGGCTACTGGGCAATGATCAGGCTTTGCCGCGATAGCGAGCCGTCGCCGGTCATGGACACAGGCGACAAGCCGAAGGTGTTCAGCAGCAAAGGCGAAGCTGCCGAGGAATGCCTCAAGCATATGGTCGCCTTCATGAACGGCCGCGAAATCCGCGGCGAGACATTCGACGTCACAGTCAAACCGGCGGTGGCGGCGCGGGCCAGGGCTGAGAAGCTCTTCATCGGTGGCGGCCGAACAGTTGAAGTCGAATGGGTATAGGCGAGGGAAACGGAAATGGCGGAACCGAAAAAAGCGCGCAAACGGCCGGCGCGGACGTTCAAGGGCCTGACAGTTGCGAACGTCGACGAATTCAGCGGCCTCGGAAGCCAGCATGCCAAGGTGAAGCTCGTCGAGATCGAGAACCCGCATTACAGCAAGGTTCACGCCGGGGCATCTGGCAATCCGAAGACGATTACAGCGGCCATGAACTTGCGGGAGAGCCCGATCGCCATGATGGCGGCGAAAGGGCATCTCGAAGCGCACCAGGTCGAGGCAGCGATCAAGTTCCGCCGGCTGTGGGAATCTCTCGGTGGAGCGGGCGCCGGATCGTTCGATTATTCCCGCGAGCCTGTGGACGGCGGCGGTGCCCGGGAGCCAATCAGCGATCGCCAGATTGATGCCGGCTTCAAGCTTCAGGAGTGCCGGGAACTGCTCGGCCGCCGGCACTACGACGTCGTCAGCCGCGTTGCAGGGGAGGGCTGCACCATAGCCGAGCTCGGGGTGTCGAAGCGCGCTCGGCACACGCTGGCAGACTATCTGAAAGATGCCCTAGAGGATTTGGCTGTGCATTGGGGCTTCCAGAAGCGAAAAACACCACAGAATTCCCAATCGGTAGTGTTGCCAAGGTAAACCTTGCAGGGTATTTAGTGATTAGTGTGGTGATTTGCGCAGAGCGATCACCGAATCAGCCGCCTCCGGGCGGCTTTTTGATTCGGCCCATACGACATCCGGCCTGGTCTAGTCGGTTAAACAGCAGTGAAAATCCCACGTAGACTGCCACCCTCAGGGGCCGATTATGGTGCGCCCGTACCTATCAGTAGCAGTCTGTAGCCAGCCGGTTCGTGGCGGCGGGTTATGATTTGTAGACCATCCGCTTGTCGACCTTGCCGCCCCGGACGAGCGCAATGCTGCCCTTTATGTTCGAGGCGATGCCGGTATCGAAAGTAATATTTTCGCCGAAGAAGTGCCTAGCAGTGATCTCAATGTCTTCGCCATAAACTCGAATTGCCGGCTCGTCATCCAGCATCCCATCTGCACCGATATGGAATGGGTGGACTATCATGACGTCGTCGTCACTGATCTCCTGGCGCTCTAGTTTTCTAGCATACTCCGCCGCTTTCAGGTGGATGGGCCGAACTGCAGATTTGCCAGCCTCTAGGTCCTGGTACGTCCGAAAGGGCACGCCCATCCGGTCTGCCATTTCCGATTGCGTTAGGCCAAGTTCCTTTCGCATGGCGAGGAGATCGTTGTAAGACATTGAAGGCTCCAAGGCTGTTTGCTATATCTTGGGGAACCGGAGAGGTTGCAGCCCCTCCGGCCCCCAGTTACCGGCCGATGGAGATCGTTACTCTCCACTTGCCGAACCGGACTTGAAGGGTGAGCTTGACGCTCATGGTGGCCTCCAGTCCTCCCGAAGCGGAATTGCTTCGGTAAGATTGTTATGCACGAAAACCGTGCTTTACACAAGTGAAAAAGCACGAAAACCGTGTGATAGTTTGAAGCCGTCTGTTCCTATCGAACGGGCGGCTTTTTGCTGTCGAGATGTTTGTCGATTGTGGTCACGATCTGAACGATCACGAGCGCAATTTGGAAGAGCATCAGGATAGACATGTTACGCATCACCTCCTTTCGTTGAGCAATTATGGTTTTGAAGGACCAAAACCAAATGCAGGCGGAGATTTTTGTATCTCACGCGGTCCCGGGAATTGCCTAGGCGGCGAGAGATTGCTCGGGCGAGCCGATATCAATCCTAAAAGGGTCCATCATCGGACTGAGGAGAGCGAGATGAAGCGAGCCGTGATTGCTGTTCTATTCGCCATCGCCGTCGCCTGCATGGCTGCCGCTTTCCTCACAGCATGCCAATCGTACCAGCCGGCGGGTGAGGGGATTTGGCTGTAAGGTGCTACTGATCTATCCGGTCTTTATGACGCCATGTAATTGGCCAAATTGTCCCTCCGCCAATATCTTTGCCGTGGCTGATAACGTGGAGGAAAATTGAGTTGCATAGCTGATCTATTTTTTTCGCCGTTGTAAGCGCGCGAAGGCGAGTGATTGGCCACTCTGTTTTCTGCTTGTGGCTCTTGAAATTTATGATGATCGCGTCAGCGTTCGTTTTTGACGATGCCGGATCCACGTACAGGCCATGAATGATTTGCTCACGCTCGTTCTTCATCGCCAGTACCTTGTCGATAAGGTCGATAAGGCCTTGCGTGCCCGGCGTCGTAGCATGATCAGTTCTTAGGATGGACTTGAGTTTATCGCACCTCTGCTGAACCCCTTTGCTGTTGATGAAGGCGCCAATGTCCTCCCCAGCTGGATCCGAGGCCCAAAACAGCAAGTTGTCGATTTGGAATTCTAGTGCCGACCATTTCACCGCGACGGTCCCTATGGCCTCCAATAGCTTTGGGCCAGGGATCGAAACGAACTCTTCTTCTTTGCCGTGCTGTTTCGTCACTTCGATCCGTACCGCTTTTCGAGGGCCGCGAGGTAGGACGAATAGCTGTCGATTAGCCGGAGGTGGAGTTGCTTCTGCTCGTCAATGAGCACCTGGTCTGGCCTGGTGTCTTCAACGTCCCTGATTACGAAGCGGTATTTGTCGATATAGTCGATCATCTCCTCTGCGTGTCGGATCACTTCCTCGTAGCGCCCACGCACATTCTCAAGTTGTTCAGCGTCCATCCTGTCCTCCCAAGGTAAAGCAATGCCCGCATTGAGTGAAAAACAGAAGCGGTTCGTCGCAGAGTATCTGATCGACCTCAATGCAACGCAAGCCGCAATTAGGGCGGGCTACAGCGCCAAGACCGCCCAACAGCAAGGCAGCCGCCTGTTGTCAAATGTTGTGGTGCAGGAAGAGCTCTCAAGGCAGCAGAGCAAGGTCGCTCAACGGCTCGAAATCACCAAAGAGCGTATCGTCGACGAGCTGGCAAAGATCGGCTTTGCCAACATGCTCGACTACATGCGGGCCGGTCCCGACGGCGATCCATATCTCGACTTCTCCGGATTGACGCGCGATCAGGCCGCAGCGCTTTCGGAGGTTACCGTCGAGGACTTCAAGGATGGGAGGGGCGAAGACGCCCGCGACGTTCGTCGGGTAAAGTTCAAGCTGCACGACAAGAAGGGCGCCTTGGTCGACCTCGCTAAGATGCTCGGCTTCATTGTCGAGAAGCACGAGCACACTGGTAAAGACGGCGCGCCGATACAGACCGAGACGAGAACATGGCGGGAAGTGCTGCGCAGCGAAAAGAGCTAGACGCGACCACCCATCTCACCAACCCGGCCCTTCACGATTTTTGGGAGCAGGTTTTCTTCGGGCAGGCAGACATCGCGGTTCTCCACGGTGGGCGTTCAAGCTCAAAGACACGAGACACGGCATGCCAGCTGGTGCGCCTGGTCGACCATGTCGGCGTCAGGATGCGGGTTCTTTGCATCCGCCGTTTCCAGAACCGCATTCAGGATTCGGTTTACACCGAACTGAAGTGGGCGATTGCTCATCTCGGGCTTGAAGCCGCATACGACGTCCAGAAGACGACGATCATTCACCGGCGGACCGGCGCGGAGTTCATCTTCTACGGGATCGAGCGGAACCTCGAAGACATCAAGGGGACGTCCGACGTCGATATCCTTTGGGTGGAAGAGGCGGAGAAGCTGACCGAGGATCAGTGGACCGTCATTGGCCCGACGATCCGCAAGGAAGACAGCCTGGCTATCCTGCTGTTCAACCCGAAGCTCGTCACCGACTACGTCTGGAAACACTTCGTCGTCAACGTTCCTCCACACTGCATCGTGCGGAAGATCAACTACACAGAAAACCCGTTCCTTTCCGCCAAGGCATTGCGCGACATCGCAGCAATGAAGGAACGAAACCCGGAGCTGTTCGAGCACATCTACGGCGGCGTGCCGCTCGGCGATGGCGAACTGTCGATCTTCAAGCGCAAATGGCTTGAGGCCTGTGTCGATGCCCACAAGGTTCTCAAGCTCTCGCTGACCGGCCGGAACATCATCGGCTTCGACCCTGCCGACGACGGCGAGGACAAGAGCGCGACGGCTGACAAGATCGGCGGGGTCTTCATAGATGCCGAGGACTGGTCATCCGGCAAGGATGAGCTCGTCCAAAACGCCAAGCGTGTCTGGGCCAAGGCAAAGCACGCCGATTCAACGGTCTCCTACGACACGATCGGCGTCGGTGCATTCGTGGGCGGCTACATCGACGAGCAAAACCAGGTCAACGGGACCAAAGTGAAGCATTACGCATTCCACGCCGGCGGCGCAGTGATGGACGGCGACAAGCCGAGCGACCCTTTCAACAAAAACAGTCCTTTGAACAAGGATGAATATCTGAACCTGAAGGCGCAGGCGTGGGCCAACACTGCCCGCCGCGCCATGCTCACGTTCAACGCGGTGGCACGAGGCCAGCCGATCAAGCCCGAGGATGTTTTGTCGTTCTCATCGCAGATCGACGTCAAGAGGCTTGATGCGCTGTTCACTGAGCTTTGTGTTCCGTGGTGGGTAGAGACCGAAGGCAAAAAGCGGGTCGTGCCCAAGGCGAAGCTTAAGAAGGATCTGGGTGTGAAGTCTCACAACCTGGCTGATGCTGTTATCGCTGCCGACAACGTTCACATCACCGGCTCGACTTACACCCTTTCGAACATTGGATGACCGATGGCCTGTGGACCTTGTGAAAAGCGTCGCCAGATGATCGCCGAAGCACGGAAGCAGGCCGGGGCTAAGGGCTTCCTCAAAGTGTTGCCGAAGGTCGCCAAAGACGTCGTGAAGAACCCGCCGAACATCAGGAAGAGCCGCAATGGGTGACGTTATCCAGCTTCGGGCGAATGACAGCCTGCGCTCGATGGTCGCCGGCCTCGGCGATCCCTTCCGAGACAAGATGGCTACGGCCTCGTATGGCCTGCAGTACATCGACGACTATCAGCTCGCCGCCATCTACAAGAGCAACTGGCTCGGCAAGAAGATCGTAAAAATCCCGGCCTTGGATGCTATCCGTAAGGGCAGGGACTGGCAGGCGGAGCAGGACCAGATCGAGGCCATCGAGGCAGAGCAGAACCGGCTAGGCTTCTGGCACAAGCTGCTTGAGGTAAAGGTCAAGGCCCGGCTGTGGGGTGGCGCTGCGCTGTTCATCGGTACTGGCGAGCAGGATCTCATGCAGCCCCTGAATGTCGAACGGACCGGGAAGGGCGGAATCAAATACCTTACGGCGCTGTCGCGTCGCGATGTCGCCGCCGGGCCGATCGATCAGAATGTATTGTCCGATTTCTACGGCAAGCCGTCATATTACGAGGTGACCGGCAACGCATCGATGATCCGCATCCACCCATCAAGGTTTGCCGTCTTCATCGGCGAGCCCCATGGAGACAACCTGCTGAACTTCGGCGTGAACGACGGTTGGGGCGACAGCATCATCGAGGCCGTTTACTCGGCGATGAAAAATGCAGATGCGACGGCGGCGAACATTGCCAGCCTCGTCTTCGAGGCCAACGTCGACGTGTTCCGGATCCCGGATTTCATGAACGGCCTGGCCGACCCGGAATATAGGAGCCGGCTGCTTGAGCGGTTTTCGCTCGCTGCGACGGCGAAGGGTATCAACCGCGCGCTCGTCCTCGACAAGGAAGAGGAATACGAGCGTAAGACCATATCGTTCGCCACACTTCCGGAAGTCATGCAGTCGTTTCTGCAGATGGCAGCTGGTGCTGCCGATATCCCGGTGACACGGCTTCTCGGCCAGTCTCCGGCCGGCATGTCGGCGACCGGCGAATCCGACATGAACAACTATTACGATCGCGTGTCGTCTATCCAGACGCTGGAAGTGACGCCCGCGCTCTATCGCCTTGACGAGTGCCTGATCCGCTCTGCCCTCGGCAGCCGCCCCGACGAAGTCTTCTATGAGTGGTCACCGCTCAAGCAGATGACCGAGAAGGAGCAGGCTGAAATCGGCAAGTTGAACGCCGAGACGGCGAAGACGCTGGCCGATACGGGCATCTTCACCCCGGTCGAGCTGCGAACCGTCGTCACGAACCAGCTTGTGGAATCGAGCTTCTATCCCGGTCTTGACCAGGCGGTGGCGGCAACTGATGCATCCGGCGAGTTTGACCTCGGTGGCGATGATGAGACCGATGAACCGGAAGACCAGCAGCAGACGCGCCAGCGGGCCGCCGACGCTGCACCGCGCACGCTCTACATTCATCGTGACGTGGTGAACGCCGACGACATCAAGAAGTGGGCGAAGACTCAGGGCTTCGAGACCGTTCAGGACGATCTGCACGTCACCATCATCCACACTCGTACGCCGCTGGACTGGATCAGGGTCGGGAACGACATCGAGTGGGCTGACAGCGGCAACACCATCAAGATCCTCGCCGGTGGCCCGCGCCTTATGGAGCAGTTCGGCGATGCGGTCGTGCTTCAGTTCGCAAGCTCGCGCCTGACCTGGCGTCATGAGGATATCAAGCGCCTCGGCGCCGACACGGATTATCCCGACTACCAGCCACACGTCACGATCTCGTGGCAGAAGCCGGAAGGAATGGACCTTTCGACGGTCGAGCCGTACCGCGGTGAGATCATCCTCGGGCCGGAAATCTTCCAAGAGGTCAATGACGACTGGAAGAGCAAGATCGTCGAGGCGTGATGCTCCGCTATTCGCTGACCAAGATCGCCGACCGGCCGAAGGGTACGGTTGTTGAGTTGCCACCTGTCGATGTTCGGCTCTCGGCAGAAAAGCAGCACTACGCCGCACTGCGCTCGATGCTGAACGGCATTGCCAAGGAAGCGCGGGATCACATCATCCCGCTCTACCAGCAGGAACTGGACATGAAGCGCGCCGCGCGAGCCTTCACGGGCGATGCGGACCGCACTTGGTTCGCCTCATTGCAGGCCTTGGCCAATCAATTGCAGCGGATCGCTTCGGACACGGTCGGGCGCATCCTGGATCTGGAAGCGCAGCGCCACACCGAAGCCTTCATGGCGACGGCCAAGCGAGCGCTCGGAATAAACCTGTCTGCGGTCGTGCGGGATGAGGATCTAGCGGATTATCTGCAGGCGGCAGTTGCCCGCAACACATCGCTGATCCAAAGCCTGTCCGACGACATCGTGAAGCGGATAGAGCAGACGGTCTACACGAACAGCATCGCCGGCAACTCGGTGACGACGCTCCGGAAGACGTTGCAGGCACAGTTCGGGATCACCGATCGGCGGGCGCGGCTCATCGCTCGGGACCAGACCGGCAAGTTTAACTCGGATCTGAACAAAATCCGGCAACAGCAGGCTGGCGTTACCTCATACGTCTGGATGACGGCGCACGATGAGCGCGTTCGGCCGCTGCACAAGAAGCTTGACGGAAACACCTACAAGTGGGGCGAGCCGACGGGAGCCGAAGAAGGTCTTCCGCCAGGGCAGCCGGTCAATTGTCGTTGTGTGGCCCGCGGGGTAGTGGAGTTTTGAGACGGTGTTCGAGCTCGGCGCTTGTGACGCGCTCGTCGTCGACGAGAATGACCTCGGTGGTCTCGATCGCCTGCTTCAGGCTCCGGACTTCCAATGACAGAGCTTCGATCTTGACGCTCTGGTCAAGGATCAACTGCCGTAAGGCTCGGAATTGTTCGTCGGTCATGCCTGCTTTTGTGGTGCATATCGAAAAGGTTGGCAATGCTTATCAAGACCGTTTCGACCGTTGTCACGACAGACAGCACCGGCAAGCCTATTGATGCAATCCCGGTTCGGACAGCGAGCGCGGGCGAAACCGACGCTGCAGGGCGGCCTGTCGATATCATTCAGGTCACGGAAGACCCGAATGGCATTCCCGTCCGCGTTGTGGCGGGCAAGGCAGCCCAGAACAGCGCCGGTCAGTGGATAGACACCCTTCCAGTTCAGGGCGTTGTGGTTCCGCTTCCGGCCCTGCCTTTGGCGACAGGGGCTAAGGTCATGGGCCTCGGCCATAGCTTCATTGGCCTCGGAACCGCGCAAACCTACACCGCAGGCCAGACGGCGACGAATGGTCATACCGGCTTCTATGAGAACGGCCGCACGGTCCTCTCATGGATCAAGGCAGCCGATGGCCGCTTCAACATCGACATGTTCGCCGAGTTGAACAGTCCGTTTTTCGCGCCGAGTTCCTTTGCGGCCTTCTCGGGCGCAATGGCCGGCAAGTCGGGCGATTGCCTCTTTCCTGTTCCCGGGCTTGAGGCGCAGTTCCCGGGCACGCTCGCGCGCACGGCCTATTCTCTCAGCCAGAAACCCGACATCGTCTATATCGACATAGGCTACAACGACATCGTCCGGGGTCGAAGCCTGGCGGCGATCCTTGCCGACTTCGATACGCAGGTGCAGCGCATTGTTGATGCCGGGGTCTACGTCGTCCTGCAGACGTTGAGTTGGACCAACACACTCGACGATCAGCCAGGCGTTGACGATCCGGCATGGCCTGGCATCCTCGACGGCATCAATGCGTGGATCGTCGCGCAGGCGGGACGCGAAGGCGTCGTGCTCTGCAATACGCTTTCGCTCGATGGACCGGCCTCGGGCATCTCGCCGACCATGTTTGTCGATGGGCTTCACCCCAAGCCGGACCTGATGGCGAAGCGCTCCGATATTCTGCTGCCGATCCTGCAGGGAATGGTCTCAGCAGGCGAGACAAGGTCGCTCGATCCACTCGCCGCCTACAACATCTTCCCGCCCAAGGGCACACCGGGGATAGCCGGAACCAAGACCAACGTCACTGGTGACGTTGCCACTGGCATGCGCCTGGTGCGCGGCACCGGCACCTCGACCTATGTCGCCAGCAAGGAAGTGGTGGCGACCGGCAACGAAAAACAAGTGATCACGATCACGCCCGTCAACGACGCGGCTGCCGTTCATACCGTGACCTATGGCCTGCCGGCCAATCTCAGCCTGGCAACACTCGGCCTCGTCGCCGGCGACTGGCTCGAGATCCAGATCCCCGTCGAGCTGAACGACTGGGCGGGCTGGGATTACCTCGACAGCTCCATCCGTGGCCCGGTTCAGATCGGCAATACTGTCACGGTCACCGGCGGCGGCTGGACGACCGGCAATTATATCGGTGGCCGCAATCGGTCGCTCATCTGCGGCTCGAAACTCTGGCTTCCGACCGGTCTGACGATGACGAACATCAGGCTCGATAACCTGCTGATATTGAGGCACCTCTGCACGACTGGAGGAACCGGCGTCGCCAAGATCGGGGCGCCGATCATCCGCAAGATTGCAAGCCCGCGAACGGCCTGGCAGTTGGCGGCATAGGAGAATTCCATGAATTTCACCGACGCTGTCACCATCGCGGGAACGCGACGGACCGACGACGGCTACCTTGTCGCCGAAGCGAAGGCAGTCCGGACCGGCATCCAGCTTTATACGGGCGATGAAGTCGGAAAGCCTGAGATGTCCGTCGTCAGGGTCTATCGCCCGCCGGAATCCGTCTTCGCCGATGCCAGCCTACAGAGCTTCACCCACGCACCGGTGACGATGGATCACCCGAAGGACGCCGTGACGGCCGAGAACTGGAAGGATCTGGCAGTCGGCGAGGTCAGCACGGCCGCCAAGCGGGACGGGGAGTGGGTTTATCTCCCGCTCATCCTGAAGGATGCAGCGGCAATCAAGGGCGTCGAGGGTGGCAAGCGCGAACTCTCCGCCGGCTACGTCTGCGAGCTCGTATGGGGCGACGGCGTCACTCCGGATGGCCAGCAGTACGACGCCCAGCAGACCAACATCAAGATCAACCACCTGGCCGTCGTCGATCGCGCTCGGGCTGGTTCAAAGGCTCGCATCGGTGACGGTGCGAATTGGGGCATCAGCCCTGTCACCCCTGATCACAAACCTCAAGAGGAAAAGATCATGACCCTGAAGACGGTTACCGTCGATGGCATCCCGGTTGAAGTAACCGATCAGGGTGCCACGGTTATCGCAACGCTGCAGCAGCGGCTTGCGGATGCCCACTCCAAGATGGGCACGGCAGACGCCGCGCACCTCTCCGCAATCGCTGCAAAAGACAGCGAACTCGCCAAGAAGGATGCCGAAATCGACAGCCTGAAGGCCAAGGTGCTTTCGGATGCTGATATCGACAAGCGCGTCCAGGACCGCGCCGATCTGATCGCCATCGCCACCACCATCGCGAAGGACGTCAAGACAACCGGTCTTTCCGATGCGGCCATCCGCAAGGCGGTTGTCACTGCCAAGCTCGGCGATGCTGCCATTGCCGGCAAGGCTGACGCCTACATCGACGCTCGCTTCGACATCCTGGCAGACGAGGCGAAGAAGGCGATCGGAGCCGATCCGTTCGCGCGAGTTCTCTCCGACGGCATTCGCCCCAACGTCGACGTCCACGTCGCCGCGGACAAGGCATGGTCGGAGAGCGTCAATGACCTCAACGCCTGGCGCAACAAGTAAGGAGGGCTGATCGATGCCTATCACCTATAGCAACACCCTTGCCGCATATGCGGTCGGCCGCCGTGTCAACATGGAAGAGTGGAATGCGATCACGCGCTCGCTCGAAGGCGCTACGCCTGTTGGCTTCGGCCAGCCTGTTATCGCCGGCGCCGCCGCTCACACCTGCGCTCCGCTGACGGCGGCAGCTCAGAACGTGCTCGGCATCACCGAAGCGGACCCGACGCTTCCTCGCCCCGGCGATGCCTACGCCCAGTACGACAACGTTCCGATCTGCGAAAGCGGCGTGATCGGCGTCCTGCTCGGCGCCAACGTCACGAAAGGCGCTCAGGCGCGCTTCGACATAACCAACAAGAACTGGACCGGTGCAGCCGCATCCGGAACGGTCCTGACGATCCCCGGCGCTCAGTTCGATGAAGCCGGTTCCTCGGGCGCGGTCGGCAAGGTCCGTTACCGTCGTCCTGTTCCGTCTCTGTCGGCATAAGGAGCCACATCAATGTATGGACTTGGACACAATGGCGGCCCTGTGCTCATGGCGGACGCCACCCAGGCGCTTGCCTTCGTCACGGCGCAGGCATACCGCATCAACCAGACCGTCTATGAGACGCGCTACCCCGATTGGGATTTCAGCCGCCTCATTTACGTCGAAACCGAAGGCGACCCGTGGGCCCCCGGCATCCTGACCTATCTCTCCGATATGTCGGGTGCGGCCAATTGGCAGTCGGGCGCAGCGAAGGACATCCCGCTCGCCGACGTCAACCAGGACTACCAGCTCAAGAACTTCCACCTGGCGGCCATCGGCTACCAGTTCAACATCCAGGAAGTGAACGCGGCGATCCAGATCCCGGGCGGCACTCTGCCGAACCGCCGCGCGAAGGCTGCTCGTCTGGCCTACACGAAGTTCATGTACGACCTGACCTTGTTCGGCAGCGCCGAGAAGGGTCTCGGCGGGATCACGAACTACCCGGGCGTCACGACGGCGGCTGTACCGGCAGACGGTACTGGTGGAGTCACCTTCTGGGTGAACGCGGCCGGCGTTGGTGTGAAAACGCCAGCGCAGATCGTCCGAGACGTCAACCTCGGTCTTCAGGGTATCAATCTGGCCACAAACCAGGTCGAGCTGGCTGACACCGTGTTCCTGCCGGTCGAAGCGCTGAATTACATCGCCGCTACGCCTTATAGCGCGACGACGATGGAAACGATCCTGTCGTTCCTGCTCCGCACCAATCTGTACACGCTCACGACCGGCCGGCCACTCACGGTCCGCTCGGTTCGCGAGCTCGGTACAGCGGCAACCACGGCAGGCGTAACCGGCAAGGGCCGTATGGTCGTTTACAAGAACGACGAGAACTACCTGAAGCTCCACCTTCCGATGCCTCACCGGTTCCTTCCGGTCTATCAGGACGGCCCGCTCAATTGGCAGGTTCCTGGCATCTTCCGGACTGGTGGCGTCGAAGCGCTTACCACGGCAGCCATCCGCTATCTCGACGGCGTCAGCGAAACTCCGGCCTGATAGGGGGCTGACATGGTCAAGGTGAAGAACCTGACGAACAGCCCCTATGATCTCCAGGGCAGGGACGGCCCGGTCCGTATCCCTGCCTTCGGAGAGGCAGAGGGCGAGTTCACAGACGATTATCTGATGATCCTCGAAGCTTCGGGATCTGTGGTGATCGTGAGCGATACCGAAGAAGGCGGGCAGGGCGGCGCAAGCAAGCCGCAGGTCGAAGATCTGGCCAAACTCCGAGCCGACTATCTCGACGTCATGGGCAAGAAGCCGTTCAACGGCTGGTCCGCCGAACAGCTCCGCGAAAAGATCGACGCGAAGCTCGCCGAATAATCATCACTCCGGCTGGCAACGGCCGGGGTCCAATTTCCACCGGAGAACGGACAATGACCACGATCAAGAACATGACGGGTGCGTCCGTCTCGATCGGCAGCCTGACAATTCGCCCCGGCGTATCGATCAGTACGAACCGTTGGCATATCCTTCAGCACTCCGACAATGCCAAATCTCTCCTCGCTGCAAAGGCCATCGAGGTCAGTGAAGCGGTTGCGGAGCAGGCCGGCAAAGCGGCTAAGGTCTCGAAGTAATGGCCTATGTCGCCCCCACGCCAACCACCTTCAAGGCGCGATATCCCGAGTTCCAGCCCGTGTCGGATGCGCTCGTGCAGCTCGTGCTCGACGAGGCGATCTCCGATGTCGGAGATACGTGGCTCGAAAAGGACCGCGCTCGCGCTCAGATGCTCCTCGCGGCCCACATGCTGACGATGGAAGGTGAGCCGGGACGGTCGACAACCGGCCAAGGATCGGGCGCTACCGGCCCCATCAAGCGGCGCAAGGTCGGTGATGTGGAAACTGAGTTCGCGGGAAATGGCGCATCGGCAGGCGGGGGCTCCGCTTCCGGCTATGCCGCCACGATCTATGGACAAGAGTTCCTCTCGCTCATGCGCAAGAATTTCCCCCCGGTGGCTGCCGTCTGATGTTCACAATCGGAGTGAAGCGCCGCGAGGTGGTGAAGCTGCCGAAGGGCGTGAAAGGACCATCGCAGGTCAAAGTCGGCTTTCCTAAAGGTGAGGCCGACCAGGACAATATCAACAAGGCGATCTGGAACGAGTTCGGCACCAAGGGCGGCGCTTCTGGCGGGGGCTGGGGCGGCCCGGTGCCCGAGCGTCCGTTCATGCGGAATGCTATGCGCGGTAACCGCGGCAAGTATCGTGACGCGCTCAAGGCTTCCGCTGCGAAACTGCTCACGGGCAAGACGACCCTGCGCCAGGTCCTGGCAAAGCTCGGCATCGTTGCTCAAGGGGATATCCAGGCGGAGATCACCTCTCTGCAATCGCCGCCGAACAGCCCTGTGACCATCGCCCTCAAGGGATCAAGCAAGCCTCTCATTGCCGACGGCGAAATGCGCGGCGCTGTTACGTGGAAGGTCGACGAATGATCGATGTTGCGATTGCCATCGATGGCGAGGCCGTCAACGTCACCCTGACCACCAAAGCCGCCGGATACTACGATGCCGATGGTAATTGGGTGCCCGGCGCGCCGACGTCTTCGACCATCCGCGCCGCCATCCAGCCCACCCGTGGCAATCAGTTGATGGACATGCCCGAGGGCATCAGGACCGAGGCCGGGTGGATGCTCTGGACCCGATCGGCGATTGCCGTAGACGGCGAGATCACATCGGGCGGCATCGGTTACCGCGTCCTCTTCACATGGCCGCGCATGGAAGGTGGTTTCTACCGCGCTACATTGGGCAGGCTGACGAAATGACGAACGATGAGATCCACAGCGCTGTCGTCCGTTGGGTGAAGACCGTTACGGGCGTCACGACGATAAAGTCGCACCAGAGCGGCCCCGATCCGGCATTGCCCTACGTGACGGTGAATTTCACGGCTGACGCCGAGGTTCGCCAGCACGAGCAGACCGTTGAATATACGGACACCGGCATTCCGAACAGCCAAGGCAAGAACAAGATCAGCGCTGCGCCGGTGATCGAGGTCGAATGGCGGTTCTCGGTCCACTCCTACGGCCCAGCACCTACCGGCATCCTTCGCCCGATCACATCGGCGGCGAAGCTCGCGCAGGTCATGGAGCCTTTGCTTCCCGGCCTCGTGATCCATGAGGTCTCTCAGATCCGGAACGTACCCGACTGGATCAACAACAAGTGGGAGCCTCGGGCTCAGATGGACCTCATCGTTCGCGGCCTCACCCGCGACGGCTTCGTAATCGACACCATCGATGAAAGCAGCTTCGACATAGCTCGGGCTGGATAACCCCAGAAAGGACGGCAGGATGACAATCCTCCCATACAACAGGGTCGTCAACGTGACCCTGTCGCGTAACGACGCCTTCCCGAGCCGTCGTGGCTTCGGAACGGAACTGATTCTCACGACCGTAGCCGTTGCGGGCAAGGTTGACGCAACCCATCGGACGAAGCTCTACGCCTCGATCGAGGAAGTCGCGGCGGACTTCGCGACCACGGCTGACGCCTATAAGGCTGCGTTGTCGGCATTCTCGCAGAACCCGCGTCCGACACAGATCAAGATCGGCTTTGTCGCAAGCGATGGCACCCCGACGGCCGCCGAGCTTCAGACCGAGCTCAACACGCTCTACGATTCTGACCAGGACTGGTACTTCATCACCGTCGACACGACGCTGCGCGATCAGGCCTATACAGACGGTCTGCTCCAGTGGACGGAAGCGAAGAACAAGCTGGCGATCATCGACAGCAACGCGGCCGCCACTCAAAACCCTGCGGATACGACCTCAATCGCCGCCCGCAACAAAGGTGATTTCGAGCGTACCGGCATCTTCTACCACACCAATGCAGCGTTGTTCCCGGCCGCCGCTCTGGCCGCGTGGATGTCCACCCGCAACTTCGACGACGCGAACAGCGCCTACACGGCCAAGTTCAAGAACCTGAAGGGCATCAGCGCCGTCAACCTGGGCTCTGCGGCCATCAGCGCGATCACCGGCTTTACCCCAGGTGTCGGCCAGTCGGAATCGGTCGGCCACATGGCCAACACCTATATCGACATCGGCAGCCGGAATTTCGTGGTTGAAGGTTCGACCCTCACGGCCAACGTCTTCCTGGACGAGATCCACGCCACCGACTGGATCATCGCCCGCACGGAAGAGGAAGCGCTCGGGATCCTCCTCAACAATGCCCGCGTGCCGTTCACTGACGCCGGCATGCAGACACTTGCCTCTGCCGCCCGGACCGTCATGCAGCAGGCGACCCGCGCCGGCCTCATCGCCCAGGATCTCGACCCTGAAACTGGCGACTATGCGCCTGCCGTCGTCATCACGGTTCCGTCGGTGTTTGACGTTCCGGAAAGCCAGCGAAAGGCCCGCATCGCCCCGGCGATCTCGGTCCGCTTCCGCTACGCCGGCGCGGTGCACTACACCACCATCAACTACACCATGACGTTCTAAGGAGCCGACACATGGGAAACTCAACCGCATATAGCATGGTCAATGTGTCGGCCACGCTCGACGGCCAGAAGGTGCAGGGTCTCTGGGATGGCGACGACGCAATCGTCGTCACCCAGGGCGCTGATGCCGGCTCCGGTCTCGTCGGTGCCGACGGGTCGAGCATCTTCTCGATCTCTGCCGACAATTCGGCCCAAATCAGCGTCAAGCTCCAGCACACGAGCCCGACGCATCGCCTGCTTCACCAGAAGTGGAAGCGCCAGAAGGCTCTTGGCTCGACGGCCGCTGCCTTCCCGTTCTCCCTCATCGACAACGGCACCAATGAAGGTGGCTCGGCCGACCGTGCGTTCATCATGAGCGCGCCGGCCGATTCGAAGGGCAAGAACGCCGTCGTTCGGGAGTGGGTGCTCTGGACCGGTGACTGGAATACGGAGATCCCTGACAATGGCTGAGAAGAAGATCAACGGCGTCGAGTATAAGGTCGATCAGCTTCTCGCGACCAAGGCTCTCATCCTGCAGGCCCGCCTCATGCGTGCGGCTGGCCCGCTGGCCTCCAAGATCCCGGCAATCCTTGCCTCTCGCAGGGAGGGAGCATCGATCGAAGAACGCGCAGCAGCCGACACCGAGGCTCTGCTGGCGATCACCGGCATCTTCGAGGCTATCGCCCCTGAAGAGTTCGCCGCTCTGGTGAAAGACATCGTCGAGATCGCCAGGATCAAGCGCCCATCCGGTGCTTACGATCCGGTCGACCTCGATGGCGACTTCGCCGGCCGACTCGGCGACATCATCCCGGTCGCGGTGTTCGTTTTGAAGGAGCAGTTTGGAGATTTTTTCTCCGGCGCCCTGGCGAATGGAACCCGCGCGATGACGGCAAGGGCCTAAGCGAGCGCGAGATCGGCAGGGTAGCGCCCAATCTCAACATGTGGCTTTGGCGGCCGATACTGTCGGAGCCGCCAATCTACTCAATGCGTGACATGCAGACGTGGGTGACATTGACCGACGTCATGGATGCCCATGAAGCCCTGGACCTGAAGGCGGCGATGGCAGAGGCGGCGGCTAAGGAGTGAGCCCGTATTTCTGGGCGAGCTTCGCTTGAAGGGCACACTGTGCCTTCTTCTCGGTCGAGCTCATGGTCGAGAACATCTGTCCTTGAAGAGAGCGGACATTGTTGAAGTGCATGCGAGAGGCGTCATCGAGGTTCGCCACGGTCGTTTCCATGAAAGCGGCAGTCTTTGCATCGTCGAGCTTATAGCCGCAGAGATCAGCGGCCCCGATGATTTGCCCAACCTCGTTCGCGGTCATGAAGTCCTTGGTGTTGAGCGTCTGCGCCGATGCAGCGCTTGCCGCCATCATCAAGACCATTGCCAATGCCACGCGCATCGAAAACCTCTCCGTTGAGGCCTGGAATGTGGCCCTGTTTCAATCGGATTTCAATCTATGATCGTTGACGAACTTATCGCCATCCTTGGTTATGAGACCAGGGGTGAGGGCGAGCTGAAGAAGTTTCAGCAGTCTATCGATCAGACTGCGAAGCGGATCACGATTTTTGCTGCCGCTGCAGCGACCGCGGCGGCCGGCGCTCTGGCGGCACTCGGAAAGTCGGTCATCACCACGTCGGCGCAATTCGAAAGCTATGCCGCAACCCTGGAAACGATCGAGGGGAGTGCTGAAAAGGCACAGAAGGCGCTCGACTGGGTTTCTACCTTTGGCGCCAAGACGCCTTACGAGGTTGGCGAGGTCACTGAAGCCTTCGTTCGGCTGAAGTCCTACGGTATCGATCCCACGACCGGAGCGCTGGAATCCGTCGGCGATGCGTCCAGCGCCATGGGCAAGACCCTGATGCAGGGCGTTGAGGCAATCGCCGACGCTGCGACAGGTGAATTTGAGCGACTGAAGGAGTTCGGCATCACATCGAGCGTTGCCGGCGACAAGGTCACATTCAACTGGACGAAAAACAGCAAGACGCTGTCGAAGACCGTCAAGAAGAACAGCGCCGAAATCATCCAGTTCCTGAAGGACAACTTCGCAGACCGCTTTAATGGCGCGATGTTGAGGCAGTCCAAGACGTGGAACGGCATGGTGTCGAACCTCGGGGACGCATGGACCGGCTTCCTTCGCAAGGTCGGTGATGCCGGCTTCTTCGATGCGGTAAAGCGCCAGCTTGGGCGGCTTCTCGATTTTATGGGCGAGTTGAGCTCGAATGGCACTCTCGAAAAGTTCGCCAAGGCGCTCGGGTCCGCTCTCGAGACCGGTGTCAACGCGGCAGTGTTCCTCGTGGATCGCCTGCGCCGGCATTTCGAGTTCCTGTCGCAGTGGGTTTCGGTCAACCCGGACCTGTTCAAGGCTATAGCCGTCGGTCTCGGGCTGATCGCCGCGGTAAAGTTCCCGTTCCTCACTGGTCTCCTGGTCCTTGAGGACATCCTGTCGTGGATGGAGGGCGGCGATAGCATAATCGGCAAATTCGCGGATGCTCTGTCGAAGCTGACCGGGATAGACACCGACACCCTGAGCACCATCATCGCCACCCTTTCGGGAGGAGTGGCGCTTGCAGCCGTGGCATCGTCAATCGGCCTGATGACGGCGGCCATAACGCCTCTGACCGCCTCGCTCCTGGCGTTCGCTGCTGCTTTCGCCGCAGCAAAGGCAGGGCTGGACTATCTCGGGTTCGTGAAATCTAACCTCGACAAGAAAATCGAGGGCATCACGGCGGTCGATAACCCAAAGTCAAAGCCGGGATACGTCGAAGGCATGGGCGGCATCTACATGAAGGGTGCCGCCGTCGTCGATCAGCCGCGTCCGCCGAACCTCGAAGATTCCATGACCAAGGACGCCTTGGACTGGAAGCTGATGATGCAGAACGCCGAAGGCAACACTGCAAAGATGGGCGGCGGCGCTCCGGCCAATGCTGTCGTCAACGACAATAAGCAGGACAATCGGAACCAGTCTGTTCAGGTCAACGTAGGCGGCGTGCAGGTCAACGGTGTCGCCGGTACTGGCGCGGCTGTCGGCGCAGCCGTTGGCAACGCTGTCGGGCAGGGTGCTGCTCGCGCCTCCCGCTTCGAAAAGGATGATGCCTTCTGATGTCTGTCATCGCCTTCTCCAGCGCCATCGGTCCCGTTGCCATCGACTGCGTCCTTTCGGAACGCCATAGCTCCGAGCTCGACATCACCGAGATCCCGATCGAGACCGGTGCGAAGATCACCGACCACGCCATTATCGTTCCGAAGAGGATCACGCTCGACGTGGCGGACTATGGCGCAGCGGCCACCTATGCCGCCCTTGTCGCGTTTCAGGAAAGCCGTGTGCCGTTCTCGCTGGTGACTGGCCTGACGATCTACAACAGCATGCTGATCAAGCGGATCGATGCCGATCGCGATGCCGGTTCATCTCGCATTCTTCGCTGCCGGTGCGACCTGCAGGAGGTGATCATCGTCAGCACTTCCTATGCCGCGTCACCCGATGGTGACAACACAGGGCAGCGCGGCAAGGCAGGCGGGACAAAAAGCACGAGAGCCGCGCCGCCGGCAGCCGAGCGATCAGGCGATGCGGTGACGGGCGACCGATCAACCGGCACGGTGCAGCGAGGCGATGCGGGCGTGACAACGGCACCAGCTAACCAATCGATCTTGAGCGGAATCACGGGGATTGGTCATCAATGAATGTCTTCAACGTCGTCGACTATGCCGATCAGCAGTTCGGAACGATCATCAATGGCCGCCGCGTGACTATCCGGTTGCGCTACAACACCACCATGGACCGTTGGAGCTTCGACCTCTCGATCGACAACCTTCCGGTATTGACCGGTCGTCGCATTGTCCTGGGCGCCGACCTGCTCGCGCCATTTCGTCTCGGCCTCGGAAGCATCTTCGCTTATGCCGTGACGCCTGGAGCCGTTCCGGACCGCCGCGCCCTGCCAGCAGGAACCGTGCTGCTTATTCAGGCGTCGGATGCTGAACTGGAGGCTGCGGCTGCCTGATGCGCCAGTATCTTCGCAAGGTGCGGGCAACCTTCAACGGGGGCCTGCTTATCAATCCGGGCGGGATCAACCCGCACGATATCCGCATCGAGTTCAACATCGACAAGGACACGTCGTCTTCGCCGAACTCTGCCGAGATCACGATTTTCAACCTGTCGGAAAGCCATAGGAACAGCGTCGGCAAGGAGTTCGACGCGATAACGCTTGAGGCCGGCTACATCCCGCCTGAAGGCTCTGGGAATGTGGGCGTCATCTTCAAGGGGGCTGTTCGTGATGTCGAGCATCGCCGTGAAGGCCCGAACATCATGACCATCATCTCATGCGGTGATGGATCGAAGGCCCTCCGGCGGGCGACGATATCGAAATCGTTTCCCAAGGGAACGCCGGTCAAGGATGTGGTCGACGAGCTATCCAAGCAGCTCGAGAAGGAAGGCGTCAGCCGCGGCGAGTGGAAGTTCCCGGAAGACGTCGAGAGCAAGACCTTCAAGCGGCCCTATGCCGTATGTGGTTCCTGCGCGCGCGAGCTCGATACGATCGGCCGGGGCAATGGCTTCTACTGGAACATGCAGAACGAGACGATGGAGATTATCCCGAGCGATGGCTTCATCGGTGGCGTGGTTCTCATCACGCCTGAGACGGGCATGATCGGCACACCGGCAATCACGGACAACGGTGTTCGGGTGACCGCGCTGCTCAATCCCGAGATCCGGCCCAACCGCCGCGTCCAGTTGAAAAGTGACACGCTCGAAATGAATGGTGATGACGGCATGTATCGCGTCACCGGCGTCTCTTACTCCGGCAACAACATGGATGGCGAGATGAAGGTCGACATCACCGGCGAGGCGGTCAAGAGCGGCAAGATAGACGAGGGGATCAAGAGATAATGGTCGGATACCTCGGCAAGCGCACCAACCAGCAGCGCGACATCACCGGTCAGCAGGCGCAGAGCGAGCGCGAAGCGATGTGGGGGCCGATCCCCGGCGAGATCGTATCCTACGACCCTGCAAGCCAGACGGCGACCGTGCAGCCGCTCTATAAGCCCGTGCACAATGGGCAGCCGGTGGCGATGCCGCAGTTGTTTGAAGTCCCTGTGGATCTGCCGCGCACGGCAAGCGCCGGCATGACCTTCCCGATCCCTGCCGGGACGAAGGTGATGCTTTCTCCGATGATGCGTAGCATGGACAACTACGACACCGATGGCGACGGCGCTCCTTTCGATGGCCGGTCCTTCCACCTCGCGGACATGCGGGCGACGATCTCCGGCGGCGACAGTGTTTCGGATCCGCTCCAGAACGTCGACCCGGACAACACTCACGTGCGGTTTGATGCAGCCGGCGAATATGGTCTCAAGGGCTCCCCCGAAGGAAAGTTCGATCTGATAGGCAGCGAGGGCAGCATCTTCGATCTGCTCATCGCCCATGTCGAACTCACCTCGGAAGGCTTCAAGAAGCTTGGCGCAGAGGGCCTTGATCACTCGCCGCGATACGACCAGATCGGCGACGAACTGGCTGTCATTGCGGACAAACTGAGGGCGATGCAGATATGACTTCAGTTCGCTTTGCCCTGGCGATCGATCAGGCGACGAATGACCTGTTCCTCGCCGGCGATGGCAATCTGGCGACCGTGACTGACGCCGAGGCTGTGGGACAGCACGTCAGGCAGCGACTGTCGACCTTCGCTCGAGAGTGGTTTCTCGACACGACGGCTGGCGTCCCATGGCTCGATCAGATCCTCGGCAGGGCTTACGACCCCGCACTCGCCGAATCCGTCGTCAAGGCGGAGATCCTGAACACCGATGGCGTGACCGAAATCACGTCCTTCTCGGTCTCGTTCGACAAAGCGACCCGCGGGCTGATCATCCGTTCAGTCGAGGTCGGCACCATTTTCGATGAAGAGGTTTCCATCTGATGACTGATTACGGTGTCGTCGTCTCTGGCTTCTCCCGCAAGCCGCTATCCGTCATTCTCGGCGAGATCGAGCAGTCGAATATCGGCATCTTTGGTCCGGGCGTCATCCAGACATCGCAGAGCCCCATGGGCCAATTGAACGGCCTTCGCGCCGATCTCCTGGCAGCAGCATGGGAGATGTTCGAAGACATCTATCAGAGCTATGACCCGGATCAGGCAGAGGATACGCGCCTCGATATCCTCGCTCGTTTGCGGCTCATCACCAGAGCCCCGGATGAGACCGACGAATCGCTGCGCCAAGCGATCACCAATCTCGGCGTTCCCAACACCCGCGATGCTGATTTCTACAGGGCTATCATCAATATCGACGGCGTGACGTGGGCGAAAATCTACAGCAACGACACCGGCGCCACCGACGCAAACGGCTTGGCTGCTCATAGTGTCTCGGTCGTCGCAATCGGCGGCAGTGACGAGCAAGTCGCACTATCCGCTCGGCAGTATGTGGTCCCCGGCATCTCCACCTATGGAAACACGATGGTCTCGACAGAGATTGAAGGGTTTTGCCGCTCCATCCAGATCATGCGGCCGGAGCAAGTCCCGATCTTCCTCAACTTGACGGTATCCAAAACGAACGATGCGGCTGGATGCCCACCACCGTCTAACGCTGCCATCGCACAAACCCTATTTGCAGGCATGACCGGCGAAAACCGACCGGCGAATGGCAAGGACATCACCTTGCACCTTATCCGGACGATCATCTCGTGCGTCTATCCGAACGTCGAGGTGACGGTCGCGACGGGGAACCGTGTAGGCTCGGGCGCCGCAGCTCTGCCGATCGTCATCGATTTCGACGAGATGGCCTCGATAACGCTTGCCAACATAGCTATCACGGCGGTGTGACATGGAGTGCCCCGATAAGGCGACCATCGTTGAGGAGCGGATCAACCGTATCCTAACTCAATACCGCGAAAGCCCGAACCTTCTCGGCATCATCCGCCGTGATCTGGGAGAACTGGCCGATATCATCGTCTCCTCCTGCGAGATGCCTGATGAGTTCGACATTCTCTCCGCTGTCGGCGATCAGTTGACGCTACTGGGGAAACGGCTTGGTTGGCCGCGATGCCATTGCATTTGCGTACCTGTTCCGGTGTTCGGATTCGACTGCGGCCCTGCAAACCCGAACGTGACCATCGTCGGTCTTTGCGAAGGTGGCGTGTGGTCAGGCTGCCAGGAAGCCGGCGACGGCGATATCTGTCTCGATGACGATGAAACCTATCGTCGCTACCTATTGGCTCGCCGGTACCAGGCGCGCCAGCTCTGGGATATCGACAGTCTCCAAGCGGCGGCAGAGCATATCTGGGGCGACGACGTCACTGTCACCAGCATGGGTGGCGCCCGTGTCGCCATCCAGCCGGGACGGGCACTGAGCGCGCTTGAAGAGATTCAACTTCCCGTCGCGTTTCGGGTCCTTCCTTTAGCCCCTGGGATCACGCCGTACATCTCACGCGACGTCGGAAAAATCTTCGGCTTCGGTGCCGGATGGGGCGGACTCTGCGAAGGCTCCATCTGGTTCTGCCCTCAGGAATTTGACCCTTACAACTGCGCCTAAAGCGAGGTTCATGACATGCCTTTTTACACTGACGGTGTTGTTCCCTGGAACAGCCTCGACGACAACACGCGCGCGCCTCTCGCGTCAGAACTTGAGAGCGGCTATCCCTGCGGCCCAGCGGATCAGGAGCTGTTCAACTGGACGGCCGGCTGGCCAATCGGCAATATTTGGAACGTGTTGCTTGCCGCTGGCATCACGCCTGATACCGATAAGCTTCTCGACCTCGCCAAGGCGATTCAGAGCGGCAAGATCAACTATGCGGCGGCAGGAGGCACGGCGAACGTGCTGACCGCTGCCCTCACACTCGCACCAACAGCATATACAGTCGGCCTGCGAGTGGTTTTGCTAATCGCTTTGGCAAACACTGGCGCAGTCACGTTGAATTTGAATGGCCTCGGGGCAAAGGCTGTCACCAAGGTCGACGGCAGCGCGCTGATGGCGAACCATTTGAGGCCTGGTCTTGTTGTTGATCTTGTATACGACGGGACCAGATTTTTGGTGATGTCGGCACCGCGCCCGGCGACACAAGCGGAAGCCGATGCTGGTGTGAGTGACGTCGGATACATCACTCCGTTGATATCAGCGAAGAAGAAAGCTTCGTACATGTCGGCTTCCTCTGGGAGTCAGTCTATTCCCAGCGGTGTGTTCACCACCTTCACCAGCTTCGGCGCCGTTGCCACCCATTTTCAGGGCGCGAGCACCTTCGCATCCGGCCTTCTGACTATCGGGGCGGGCGATGAAGGCCTTTGGTATCTCGGTTTCTCTGCGCGGCAAAATGGACTCGGCACCGTGGGTCAGGCAACGCAGATAACTGTCAATGGTGTGGCGGTCGCCAGCGATGGCGCACAAACTTCTGGCAGCAGTGCTGTCGGCCACTCTTCACCCAGCGTGGCGGTGGTCCTCAATGTCGGAGACATCGTCGCCTTCCAGGTCTCTCAGACCACAGGCGGCAGCGTCACCTTCAACAGTTACAATCTTTCCGCCGCCCGTATTGGCGCCTCTTAAGGAAGACTTCCATGAGTGCAAAATTCGAACTTTCGCCAGATGACGTGACGCTGATCTCCTCCACCCTTAATCTTTCAGGGGCCTCTTACGAGGATGGCTTCCTGGTGGCTGATGGCCATACCGCGACTGCCATCGAGACGATGCTTGCCGATGAAGACTGGCGGGCCGCGCAGGCCCCTGGGCAATTGAATAGACTAAAGACTATGATAAAGCTCGAAATTGATGCCTCCGCCGAAGCGGAACGGCTCAAATACATCACTCCCGGCTCCGGCCAGGCGCTGACCTACAGCCAAAAATCAGACGAGGCAAATCGGTATCTGATGGCGGCGTCGCCGGTCGCGGCAGATTATCCATTGCTTTCCGCCGAGGTCGGCATCACTGCATCCGACATCAGCGGGGTGGCCGCTGTTGTCAAGGCAGCGTTCACGCAATGGCAGATCATTGGAGCCCGCATAGAAGCGACCCGCCTGAAAGCTAAAGCGTCCATCGAAGAGGCTAGCACAGAAGAGGCCGTGAGGGCCGCGGCAGCGGCAGTGGTGTGGCCCTAAGCCCTGCCGACCGGAAGCTACGCCCCCAGCTTTTGGCGGCCGATCAGTCTGAGCGTCAGATTGCGGCCGAACCGCAAAACTGGATAAACCACTTTCGAAACGGTCGGCGACCGAAAGATCAGGGCATTCACCCGGTTGAACCAATCGCTCTCGCTGCTTAACAGCGCCAAGCGGTTGATGCTGTCAGCGCCGAAATATGTCCTGCCATCCATTAGCAAGACCATCCCGTCATCCAATGACATGCCGCGGCTTTGGAAAGCGACGACCAGATCTGGATTCAACCTTGCGTCAATAAGTAATACCTCTCCAATCGCAGACCGGAGGCGCTGAAACTTCACGAAGTTCGAACAGAATGGACAATCGCCGTCATAGACGATGACCGTCTTGCCCTTCCACTCGGGACGAAAACCTATATCCGTTGTGGATATCATGAAAAGCTACCGATCTACCTTGGCTTCGGATACCGCAGAACGTAGGTTCGCCACCGCCAGGGATCAAGCGCAAATCGTTCAAAGCCTGCACCGTTGACAAGAAACGGTTCGGGGAATTATACCCGACCCGATTGTAGGGAGACGCAATTGACAACCGCAGCAGTTGATCAGGACCTCGCGCGACGGCTCTCCATTGGACTTCGTGCCTACCTTTCGTTCGTCATCGCAGTCGGTTTGGCCTTGCCCCTGCTTAGCCTCCTTCAGGACAAGGGAACGATCCACGTCACATGGTTGAGTAATACCGGACGATCGATGTTGCCTTGGGCAATTTTTGTAGCCGTAGCTTTCGTCCTCTTCCAGAAATTTGTCCGTAGATCTTGCATGTCGATAGCCGCCTGGGCGCTCGAAACGCCGGGCGACCGATATCGATGGGTCGTCGTCGGCTGCTGTCTTTTGATATTCACGAGCTACTCCTGGCAGCTGCATATCGGCATCGCGCACCGCGGAGTGCCGGGGTGGGTGTACGCTGGCATGCCAGACGTCATCCAACCCGAGGAGCCCGCGAAGCTTTCCCTGCCGCCCGATATCGACCCCGCCGTTTTCAAGGCCGCGCTGCAGCCATGGGTGATGCCGTATATCCATCGGAGCGGCTATGCGTCGAGCGAGGTTCTGTTCCTCCATTTCAAGGACGGAACGATGCGACCAGCCAATTATGAACTCGCCATGGTCAGCTGGCCGAAATCCACTTTTGGACTGGCGAATGGGCAAATGACCCACGGCCCCGAATTCTTGGCGATCGTCAAACACAACTTCGCAAACCGCCGCGCCGGCGGCCCGTTCTTGATGCCTGGCGCCATTTCGTATCCCAGCCATCTAAACTACCAGCGCATCGACTATCGTGGGTACCCGGCAGCGGAGGAGATCGTGGGAGCTTCATTATGGACACTCACAGTCCGGATAGACGATCATGCAGGGGCGGTAAATATCGTCGGGGCGACAAAGGTTGCACAGGTGAACGGATGATCGCTAAGCTCCTCGGCCCGGTCGATTTCTATGGCCGACCTCGTCCTGTTCTCGCCTTGCACTGCTACATCATCCAGGCAGGAGCATTCGCACTGGCACTGTACCTCTTCCTGTCATGGGATTTTTCTGGGCTTGCCTTGATGCCGGCAGATGCGTTCGTTCGCGACGCGCGAGGTTTGCTCTTTACCTATTGGAAGACGCCTGGGCTTTATTGGACCACCTTCCAGTTCATCTACGAGTATATCCCTCGCCCCTCCGTCGGCGCACTCCATGCCATTCAGATGGCGACGATCGTCGCCTTGTTTTGCGGCCTGTTTGGAATCTTTCCCCGCGCGGCGGCTTGGATGGCGCTGCTATTGGGATCACACCTTATAGGATGGTTCTTGCTAGGCAGCGACACGATGGATGCATCGACGACGGTGTTGCTGTTCATGCTGTTCCTCGTCGCGCTGTTTCCTCGCGATGCCTACTATAAGATTGGGAAGCGCGCCCGGCCCCTTGCTCTCAGCAATGCGTTCCACGGCCCGGTCTTCATTCTGCTGTTTTTCATGGACGCCTATTACTTCTATTCTGGTCTGAACAAGATTATCGACATCGGCCCAGGTTGGTTCTTGGATGCCCGCTTGGACCTCTTCTCCATCGCCGCGGTTGAGCAGTCTCTGTTCGTATCAACCTGGTCGACAAACCTTTGGTTCAGCAATATTCTGTCGGTCCAGGTCTTTGCGGGCGTCGTTGCGTTCCTGGTCTTTGCCCTTGAGCTAATAGCCCCGATCGCTCTGTTCTTCCCGCGATTGAGCCCGGCATTTCTGATGTTTTTCGCGAGCATGCATCTCAGCATCTATCTGTCGCACAGCTATGGCTATTGGACGAACACAGCAGCCGATTTCATGCTCCTGCCATACACGGCGATCGTTGCCTGGATAGGTCGAGCATGGCATAGGCGTAATGGAATTAGTATCGCGGGACAGCCTGCCGAATAGACTTCGGTGAAACCACCAAGATGTGTACGTGCCGAGTATGCCCGCTCATTCGAGGCGGCGTTGATGGAGGCCGGATAGCCGCGTCTGTAGCTAAACCCGCTCCTGTGGCTCCTCTGTCCCTGCCACCAAAACGGACAAGACTACCGTCGAGATCTTCCAGGCGTCACCACCGTGGTCAGCTAAAGGCGAGCACGGGCGCTGTGACCGCTGCCAGAACAATCAAAGAAGCGAGAGCAAATTTGATGCGGCGAGTACGTCTGCTGCGCGCGCCGGTCCAGTCATACGCCATAACCGAAGATCCTTATGATCACCCGCGAGAACATGCTCGCGTCATTTGATTCCTGCAAGCCGCTGAATCCACCACGAAGCTTGCGCGAAACTTTCCCAAAATCGGAGACATCAACAATGCCAGTCAATGACACGGCGAACGAATTCTCGCGCTCTCTCGCCAAGGTGCTCGTCCACGAAGGCGGCTATAGCAACCATCCGGCGGATCCGGGCGGCGCCACGATGAAGGGCGTCACACAGCGCGTCTTCACCGAATGGCTGGCCGCCGATGGAAAGCCTTCGCGTGACGTCCGGACCATCACGGGTGCGGAAGTCGCGGCGATCTACCGCAAGCGCTACTGGGACGTCGCCAAACTCGACAAGCTGGCCCCGGGTGTCTCCTACGTCGTCTTCGACGGCAACGTGAACTCGGGCGTCTCCCAATCCATCAAGTGGCTCCAGCGCGCGTTGCAGGGGCTTGGGCTCTACCAGGGAGCGATCGACGGCATCATCGGGCAGGGGACGATCCTGGCGGCGGCTGGCGTCAACGACAACGACATGTTGATCGCACGCATCATCGAGCGCCGAGAAGCTTTCCTCCGAGCTCTGAAGACCTTCAAGACCTTCGGGAAGGGCTGGATCAGCCGCATCAGAGACGTGAAGGCAGTGGGGCAGGCTTGGGCTACCGGATCAGTCGGCCCTGAAATCAGCTACAAACCGGGCGGTGAGGCCAAAGCATTCCTGTCCAGCGCGAAGGCAGCGCCAGCTCTTGCCGTAGCAGATGCTTCGACTGGCAGCGGTGTCGGCTCCGGCGGCATCGCTGTGACGCTCCAGCAGGTGCAGGATCAGCTTTCGCCCCTCAGTTACTCCAGCGAGCTTATCGGCAAGGTGGTTGCCGGCTTGATCATCGTGAGCGCTGTTTTGACGATCGGCGGCCTTGCCTATCGCTGGTACGCGAAGCGCAAAAAGGACCGGCTCAAAGATGCCCTCGATATCCCGGTGGCGTCATGACCATCGGGACTTTGCTCAAGCTTGCGCTAGGCGCGCTTGCCGCCTCGGGCATCGCCTTTCTGATTGGCTACGGCTTCGGATACTCCGGCGGCCGATCAGACGTCTACGCCGATCTCCAAGCCAACCGTGTCAAAATCCTCAAAGATGGGAAGAATATCGATGCGAAAGCACTTGCTGCTGATGATCCCGGCCTTTGCGCTATGCTTGGCGGGTGCGAGCTGCCAGACGGCGAAGGTAACTGAGCCTTGCGACATCCTAGTCGCTATAAACCCGAAGCCGGCGACGAACAGTTATCTTATCGCAAATGACCGGCAGGCGGCTGTTTCGATCGCTCAGCACCGCGGGCGGTACGAGCTTTATCATTGCGGCGGGGCTTAGGCTTCCTATCATCGTCAGGCGATACCACTATTCCAGCGTCATGCGCTGCGTCCACAAACGCTTTGCGGGCTTTGTCGCCGCTGCCACCAATTGTGGCATCCATGCAGGCGCTCATCGCGCGGCTGAACCTGGGTGAGGACTTGTTCGGCCACCGCGTGCTCATGAGCATTCCCATGAGGTCCTCAACGGTTGCGCCGAGGCGGCCGGGACCTTTGTCGCCCACCTGAACAGTCACCGGTTTGATCGGAATCCCAGCCGCAGCGTTCATCGCGACACCTCACGCGTTACTGATTCGCGACTCAACAGGTGCGGCGGTGATTCGTTCCGTCAATAACTCTTTCGGGCGAAATCGAAGCTGGAGGTGGGACCGCGCGGCCTCAGGGCTAACGGAGGGAAGGGGCGATGCACGCCCACCACGCGATCCCAAACGCAAGGACTCACATCAAATCGGTTTGTTCCCTGTCGACGAAGGAATTTAGGTCGTCGCCACCGAGTTGAGCTTCCGCCGTGATCATCTCAATGAATTCGGTGCTAGACATGATCCGGGTCGCCGATAGGACACCGAATTCGCAAATGAATGTGACTGCCCATCGGGCTTGATCGATCTGCACTGCGGTATGGAACGATTTCATGTTTTCCTCCCGGTTTTCAAGATGAAAACACGGTGTCGGCCTGTCGTCGAACCCCCGCATACGGGGGGCGAAAAATAGCCCGCCGAAGCGGGCTAGTTGGCGCAACAGGAAAGCGGACCGCGCGGCGAGGCCCGAGAAGGCGCACTGTTGGAGACAGATGCACCACGCGATCCAGCGCTTCAAACCGAGATCTACGGTAAAAGTTCCAAGCCGCCGTTTGGGCGGCTTTTCGTTATCCGCATGCCGGTGTCGTCCGGTCGAAATGGCATTGAAAGGACAGGGCGAAGCAAAGGATGTCAGACGATATGAGCAACAACAATGACGCCCATCGGGTCTATACCGATGCCATCACCGCCCAGCTTGGCGAGCGGGTGACCAACCTTGGCCGCCGGCAGACGGATCTCGAGACCGAGGTGCGCAGCGGCTTCAAGAACATTGATACCGCCGTCACGTCTCTTGCGAACGAAACGCGTGCTTCGATCGCCGCACTGTCGACGAACCTTGCCGAGCGCAACAAGCCGCAATGGCAGGCGCTTGGGGTCGCGTTGACGTTTGCGGCGATGCTCGGCGGCCTGGCATACCTACCGATCCGAGAGGCGACCAGCGACCTGAAGGCGTCCGTCAACCTCCTGGCGGACAAGATGGTCACGCAGGGGGAGCTGGAGTGGCGTACAGCCCGATCGGCAGAGGATCGGGCTAGGACTGATGCCGCGGTAAAAGATCTGCGTGATAACCAAGTACCGCGGGAAGAGCTCGACCGGGTGTTCGGCAGCTATGACCAGCGGTTTACCGATCAGCAGCGGCAGGTCGACGAGGTGAAGACGGCGCAAGGAGCGATATACGGCGCCCGGGATGTTCTAATCGAGCTACGAGAAAATCAGCAGCGGTTGGAAAAGGAGCTTTCCTCGCTGAGGACTGCCGGCGCGAGCCTCCCAACGCGCTGACACGTTTGCCCTCCGGTCGTGGATCATTGTTGTTCCCAGCCTAAAGGCATGTCCAGCTTCCTCCGCTTATTTTCGTGGAACGAGAGCCGTAACTTATAAAACGGCATAGACTCTCGATGGGCGCGGCGGATTTTTACACTCAAATCTCCAGCCAAGGGGGCCGCGCGGGTTGCCCTTGCTAGATCGATCTTTCGACAGGGGACGGAGTAAAGGCCTCCCGTAAGGACATCCAAAAGATCCGACAACTGAGCATCAATCTCGATCTCGTTCGCTTCGCTCAGGAACGGCCGGAAATCACCGAAGATACCATCAATGTGTGTTTGAAGAGCTAGAAGTCTCGCTTCGGCAAGAGCCTGGCGGGAACCCGTTTTGTTGAAGTCTGTTGCCCAATAATCAGCTGCGTGGACACTCGCATCCCAAATAGCCCTGCACAATTCATCACACCGCGACGTCAGTTCGTCGCGATGAAACTTCCACATATTGAATACTAGCGTGATCGAAGCGCCGATTAGCGCACCCAATAAACCTGAAAGAAGAACCATCAGAGGTTAATGGAACGCGTGGTGGAGCCGACCGGCAGCTTCCTTAATGTAGGTCGCTGCGCGAACGGCGTGATGTTTGAAGCGAGACGTACGGGCTTCAATACGAAGGTGCTTATCCAGCTCCTCCCGTGAGAAGCCAGCCCGAATGAGTCCGCCGAACGCTTCCTCCAGAAAGGAGGAACCGTATCCGGCGACGTCGTCCAGTACCACGATCAGCACCGAATCCTGATCCTTAGCCGCACGAAGTGCTGGCACAAGAATTTCTTCGCGGAATTCCTCTCCACTGAAATCCCCGTGCTGCTTGTAGCGCGGGCCGGGGAACCGGCTAAATTCTTCAGCGATTTCTATAACCCTAGGCATCTGCTTCCTACAACTCAAGCTGCCACTCAACTAGCGTTCCGCTTAATGGGAATTCGTGAGTGAGGCTTCTCGGCCGCTTTCCAGTCTCCCAGATATATTCACCATTTCGACTTAGAATTCTAAGTCTTCCGTACCTAGCGCGCTGAGCTACTTCCACAATGGTGTGAAGCCCTTTTCCGTGCTGAGGCAGTTGCGTTGAAGACTTCGCAATCTTCATTGCCAGATGTATTGCCAATCCGTCATTGCTAAAATGGTCTATTGGCATTGAAAGTTTCAAGCGCTGCATAAACTTTTTAGCACGAATTTCAACTGCATTCCAATGCGCCCAACGGGGTAGGCTGTGTGGTATCGAAACCCCTTGGTCGTAAACACATACGAGCACTTGGTTGGTTTTAGTATTGACAGCACCCGTCAACCACCAATTTTTGAGAGCCTCATGCTCCCAGACATGTTCCGCTGGGTATGCCCAGCTATAGGAGTTCAGGATTGCCTCGAGCATTCCACCGTAAGGTTCCGCGGTAAATAATTTCTCTCGCAGTTCCGTAGGAAGCAAGAGTGCTAGCGCGTCTTGCAACCGACCCAATTCTTCGCCGTCAGCTCTCTCGCCCGAGACAAACCGTTGGATTTTGACGTCGCCAGTATAGCGTTTTCGTGTGTCGAAAGGTTGCATCTCCAATAACTCGTGGAACCCTAAAGCACGTAGCATCCCTGTCACATTGGCACGCCACTTGTGCTCGTCGACGCTATGAATTCTTCGCCCGGTTATGTGTTTGGCGCGCTGAAAAACCGCTGCGAGCACAAGAGCCGCAGAAGGGCTTATCTCGTTTATCGTGGTGAAATCAAAATAACGCTTCAACTTGAATGGGCGCTTGTGTCCCCTGACCATGTCCGCCTTGGCCTCGACGGCTCGATCTAGAACGTCAGCCCGCAAGCGATGTATTGCTTCTAGCGTAGCATCCACGTTGTCCTCCAGACAAAAGACACGAGGAAGAGGAATGGCTGTCATCATTCTTGTTTTGAATCGGGCCCCCCCTCTAGATATGACGACAGCGCGAGCACCTGCTCTGCTCTGGCGAGATTTGCGCGAAGTCTTCCAAATAAGTCTTCGAATTTCTCTGTCTCGCGCTACTTTTCTTTGGAAGCGTCTGTATTTCTCTGAATGTTTTCGCATCGAACCCTCACAAGAGCTCGATCAACTACAACGCGAAGAAAACGTCAAGCGCTTGCCTCCATGCTCAACCAGCCGTGCACCAATCATTCTTCCGGTGCGGTGTCCACTCTCGGGCGAACCCTTCCTTGAGCAGCTTGGTCCCGATCTCTTCCCCGTTCGTTCGATAGATGTTTACGAGCGGCCTATGCTTCGGCGTGTTGTCGAAGCCTTTTATTTCTATCTGCAGGCCGCGTTCTTCCAAAAGCTCTTTCAGCCTTCCCTTGGCGATTAGCGCCAGTTTCCGTTCCTTGATGCACTTCGCGTGCGATCCGACCTCCGGGGTATCTATGCCCCATTGGAACGGCACTCCTCCTCCCAGCAATCGCATGAGCTGCCCGTCGCAGCGCACGGTGTCGCCATCTACCGCAGACAGTGTGGCGCACATCAGCATTCCGGCGATCATTGCGGTCTAACCTGGCCGGTGGGCTGTTCCTTGTATGGATAGTGCTCCCAGCACCACCAACGGGTCTCCTCGGTCTTGTTGACCGCAAACCCCAGTCCTCCCCACTTCCCGCAGCCCGTGACAGAGCAATAGTGCTCGACGATCACGTTCGCCCCTGGCGCCGTCGAATGGCCTTCGTTGCTCATGCCGCGTCATCTCCCTTCACGAGCCGTGCATCTCTTTCAGCTTGTCGTAGTGCTCTTCGACTTTGCGCGATGCCTCTCTAGCCGTCGCCTCCCACCCCTGCTGCGGCATGATGCGCCTGCGTATCCATGAGGCAAAGCCGCCGTTCCAGCGCCACTGGTTTTCCTTGCCCGATGTGGTTTGGTCGACCTGGATGCGGCCCACGATCTCTTTCCCGTCATAGCCGACGAAATCCTGCTTTCCCCCACCGGGCCAGGTTTCCTGCCATTTGTATCTGGGCTGATATTGTTCGGGCAAAAGCGGACCGCGCGGGATCTCAGAGGTGTAAAAACAAGGAGGGCGCACGGTCCGCATACCTTGCGAGGCGTTCTTATTATGTTCTTCTTTGGCGAGGAGTCAAGAACCTAAAGAAAGCCCTTCCGCCGCAGGACTTTCAAAGCTGCTTCCACCTCGGCATTAGCTTCGATCATCAGGGCTTGATTATCGGCAAGCTCTATCAGTGCCGCAAGCACCTCATGCGCTCTCCAACCTGCCGCGTCGGCACGCTCGACGAGATGCTGAAACTCGGCGTGCAAAGCATCCTGACAGCTGATGAAGCGATCGGGGTCGTTCTCTTCGACTTGCGGCGGAGGGATCTCGCTCATGGCGCAAAAACTCGACCTCCTTGCCGCGCGTGTCAATAGACGGCATTTTAAGCATTTGCTGATGGAGTGGTCTCATGACCAAGTCTCCAAAGTCAAAGCCGCTCCTGCAATCCGACAGGCCGCTTCGCTCGCGAGCGCGCAAGCCGCGAGATCCCGCGCAGCCAAATCTTCCCCTCGATCCCATGCCGGCGCGCATCGAGCCGTGTCTCGCTCTCCTGAAGCAGAAACCGCCTAAAGGGCAGCAATGGGCCTTCGAGGTGAAGTGGGACGGCTACCGGATTGCGGTTCATATCGAGCCCAAGGGCGTTCGTATTCTGACGCGAGGCGGACACGACTGGACGCACCGCTTCCCGGCGATTGCTGCTGAGGCGGCGCAGCTCGGGGCAGCAACGGCAATCATCGACGGTGAAGCCGTGGTGCTGGATGAGCGAGGCCGGTCGGATTTCAGCCAGTTGCAGCAGTCGCTCGGGGGCCGCGGCGGTAGGCTGAACTCCGGTGCATCCGTTCTGATGGCCTTCGACCTCCTGTATTTCGATGGTCACGATCTCACGCAGACAGAGCTTTCAACCCGCCGGCATCTACTTGAAGGGCTGATCGCGCCAGGTAGGGAAAGTGCCATCCGGATATCGGAGGAGGTGGAGGCGGACGGCGAGCAGTTGCTGCGCCTAGCCTGCGAGCACGGGCTCGAAGGGATCATCGCCAAGGATCGCAACAGCGCCTATCGCTCTGGCCGGCTCGGCGACTGGCTTAAGGTCAAATGCATCCAAAGCGATAGCTTCATGATAGTCGGCTGGGAGCAATCGAGTGTCGCGCGAGGCCATGTTGGTTCTTTGCTCCTGGCTGCCTACAAAGGCAATGATCTGGTTTATGTCGGATCAGTTGGAACCGGCATCAAAGACAGCGAGGCATGGAAGCTTCGCGGCATGATGGAAAAGCTGACGGTCAAGAGGCCTCCCGTCGCTTATGATGGTTCCCGAAAGAACCTGACATGGCTCCAGCCAACGCTGATAGCGGAGGTCGAATATCGCGCATGGACCCATGACGGCAAGCTTCGCCATGCGTCTTACAAAGGCCTGCGGGAAAAGCAGGACAATGCCGAAGTCTTTGTAATCCAAAATAACTAAGGAACAAATCGGCAGCAAAATCGTTTTTTCGCCGCCCTGCCAGTGGGATGATGTTTGGCAGGCTGAGGGATGTGCGATGAACCGTCTACTTATTGCCTTCATCCGACATCGGGTGATTGGCAACGCAAATGTCGATCTGGGGGAGCTTTACGACGCTGCCGAACGGTTTTTCAACGGCAAGCTCGACGCGCGGGAATTTTTCAGTGCCCTTAATCAGGTGTTACGCGACCGCCGGATTCGGCGCAGAAACCGGTTCATCGCAGACGCTTAGTACATTGGGTCCGGTCGTTCGCTTAAGGGCGCGGACGATTTCAAGTCAGTTTTTCTCGCAAGAGCAACAAAAGCCTCTCTTGTATGGCTTTCCAGCGCTCAAGCCGATCGATATGCCGATCATGTTCTCCGAGCGCACCGCGGCGAATAAAGGCCCTTTGCACCTTAAGTGCGGTTATGCGTGCGTTGTTGGCGGCTATCCGGTCTTCAAGCTTCTCCAGTTCAGATTCTGGCGCCATCGCCATGCCTTTCTATCAGCGGAGACAAGGGCAGGATGCATATTTCCGGACAACACCTATCACGCTAAAAGGTTGCTTCAGACTTAATGTCGATTAGAGCCGCAGTAGCCGCCGCCCCAAGGCGACGAAGCGTAGGAACGTTCTGGAAACGATTATTCAGAATGAAAAAAGGACCTAATTCAGAATGAAGCCTCTTGCGCTTCGGTTAGGATCATTCTAAATCCGCGCCACCACACGATATTTAGACATATCGGTCAGAGGTGAGGCCTCGTGGCGGAGTGGTGACGCAGAGGACTGCAAATCCTTGTACCCCGGTTCAATTCCGGGCGAGGCCTCCAAAATTTCCACCGACATAGAAATCCGATCCGCCTCGGAAATGAGGCGCGGCACCAGTTCAGCAGTCTCGCGTCACCAGATGCCGGGAACCTTTGCGAAATCGAATTGGGCTGGCGTGATCCCGGTGAGGCAGTAAAGCGCCCGCAACCCACCGCTGCGCAGGCCAGCCAGATAGCTGGCATCGTCTGCTGCAGTGTCGTTCTCTATCTGCACATCGGGGCCGAGCAGTCGCCGCAGCCCCTGCGCCGAAATACGCGTGAAATTGCAGATCGCGCCGCTTTTGAATTTCACGAGCAGCAGTCGAGCCTCCGGATTGTAGTGGAGTGTCTCGATATCCGATGATTGAATGGCGAATGTTTGCATGCCGCCAACCTAGCGAAAGCTATGACCCGCGCAACAATATGGTTGATATAGAGTTAATTGCGCAATCAACTGTGCCGGCTTGATCCGAATGGACACGGAAATCCATTCTTCAGATGCGCCAGCGGGCAGCTGGAAGATTTTCGCCGGGAGGGCGATCTGTCAGTTCGTCTCGCGGTCCAGCATCCCGCAGCAGAATATGCCAACGAGCGCTGCGACGATGAAAAAGTCGAACAGCGTGAAATATTCCAGAATGGCAGACATGGCCTGCTCCTCCTCATTTCCTCCGGTTAGAACAATATCATGAATTCGTAATTTACTCCACGCGGAAGTTGCAGCTTTCGTCTTTAACCTGTTGCATGCGGGGAAGGGCCTGCGGGATTCTTTAAACGGGCCTCCGGCAAGCCTTGAAAGCATTCGTGCCGGAGATTAAGAGACGGAGGACAGAACCGATTTCATCGGCGAGAGGATATGATGGATTTCGAAGCAGCACGCGTAAAGATGGTCGACAACCAGGTCCGCACCACGGACGTTACCTCGCATTCGGTGCTGACGGCCTTCCTCACCGTCCCGCGCGAAGCATTCGTGCCGGAAAAGGCGAAGGTGCTGGCCTATATCGATAACGACATCGAAATTGCTCCGGCAGCTGCGGGCAATCCGGGCCGCTTCCTCATGGAGGCGTCGCCGCTCGCCAAACTGCTGCAGCTCGCCGCTGTCACCAAGGATGATGCCGTTCTGGAAGTCGGCGCGGGCACGGGCTACACTTCCGCACTGCTGTCGCTGATCGCAGGCTCCGTCGTGGCGCTCGAATCGGACGAGACCCTTGCTGCTGAAGCCAAGGCAAATCTCGCCGGTTATGCAAATGTGCAGGTGGTGACTGGCGCGCTTGAAAAGGGCAATGCTGCCGGCGCTCTCTACGATCTGATCTTCATCAACGGTTCCGTAGAAGAAGTTCCTGCCTCACTTCTCGGCCAGCTGCAGGATGGCGGCCGTCTCGTTGTCGTGCAGGGTTACGGCAATGCGGCCCGTGCGAAGGTCTTTGTCAGCGAGCGTGGTGCTGTTTCCGAAAACGTCTTCTTCAATGCTTCGGTCAAGCCGCTGCCCGGTTTCACCAAGGCTCGGGAATTCGTATTCTAAGGCGTTTCTGGCGCGGTTTTTATGGAGCGGGCGCCATCGGCGCCCGTTTTCGTTTCGGCTGTCTTAAAAGCCCTCACAGACTTCGCTTACACTCGGGTAACAAAACTGTGCATGGCTGCATTTGTTTGATTCGCGCTGATTTTTTTCCCCTTTGGGGTATTCTAAGGTCATGGTGATTCGGATGCATGCTCCACGCCATCCGGTCGTTGTTTAAGGGATAACGGGGATAGATATGGCTCAGCCAGGTGTAGTGCGTGAACCGTCCATGGAAGAGATCCTGGCCTCCATTCGTCAGATTATCGAAAGCAATGAGCCGGGCGCCGGAAAGGCGATTTCAACCTCTCTTCCTCCCGTATACGGCGCAGAAGAGGAAAATGACTCCGAAATCCATCTGACGGTCGACGAAACCTATGCCGGCGTCGAATTCCCCGAGCCGCCTGCGCTGCGTTCCGATCCGCGTTTCGTCGCCGCAAATTCTGCCGGCACGGCGCCCGAGCCGGAAGTGCCGGCCCGCGCCATGTCCCTAGCCGATGTTGCAGCCCGCGTCCGTGCCGCTTCCGAGCGCAGCGCCGTCCAGGCCGGACAGGCTCTTCGTGACGTGCCCCAGGTATTCCGCGATCCGCAGCCGCAATTCGAACCGCAGTCGGCTTATGAAGCGCCGCGCGCAACAGCCGCTCCCCGCCCGGCCGAGCCGGCGCCCTTCGTTGCCCCGATTGCTCCTGCTGCCCAGTATGCACCAGAGCCGGCGCCCGTTTTTGCCGAGCAGCGTCTGCCCGAGGTTCTGCGGCCTGCGCTCGTCGAGGAGGCGCCTGCGCTTCCCGCGGTCGAGCAGCGTATCGAGCCGGTGGCATACCAGCCTGCCGACGTCGCGCCTGCCAGCGTTACGGAAGAAGTACAGCCGTCACTTCTGTCGCAGAACACCGGCCTGCAGGTTGCCCGTTCCTTCGAAGAGCTTGCCGCTGCCATCGATGGTGCAGCCGAGCGCCGCTCGCTGGATGAGATTGCCGAAGGCATGCTGCGGCCGATGCTGCGCGAATGGCTTGATGACAATCTGCCGACGCTGGTCGAACGTCTCGTCCGCGAAGAAATCGAACGCGTGGCGCGCGGCCCGCGCCGCTGACCGGAAACGCTTTTTCCAGACAAGAGCCGCTCCGGTCTCCGGGGCGGCTTTTTTATTGACTTGGCCGTAGCCATCCTATTTACAAAACGCCCATCCTCGAACCTCGAATTGGTCAGAAAATGCTCGAAAAGACCTACGATTCCGCTGCCGTCGAACCGAAAATCGCCGCGAAATGGGATGAGGCGGATGCCTTCCGCGCCGGTGTGAACGCAAAGCCGAATGCGGAAAGCTTCACCATTGTCATCCCGCCGCCGAATGTCACGGGCTCGCTGCACATGGGCCACGCGCTCAACAATACGCTGCAGGACGTCCTGGTGCGGTTCGAGCGCATGCGCGGCAAGGATGTTCTCTGGCAGCCGGGCATGGACCATGCTGGCATCGCCACGCAGATGGTTGTCGAGCGCAAACTGATGGAACAGCAGCTTCCCGGCCGCCGCGACATGGGCCGCGATGCCTTCATCGAAAAGGTTTGGGAATGGAAGGCTGAATCGGGCGGCCTGATTTTCAATCAGTTGAAGCGTCTCGGCGCTTCGTGCGACTGGTCGCGTGAGCGCTTCACCATGGATGAGGGCCTGTCCCAGGCTGTCCTCGAAGTCTTCGTCACGCTTTACAAGGAAGGCCTGATTTACAAGGACAAGCGCCTCGTCAACTGGGATCCAAAGTTGCTGACCGCGATCTCCGACATGGAAGTCGAGCAAATCGAGCTCAAAGGCAATCTTTGGCATCTGCGCTATCCGCTGGAAGAGGGCGTCACCTATCAGTGCCCGATCGCTTTTGACGAGGAGGGCAAGCCCACCGAGTTCGAAACACGCGACTACCTCGTGGTTGCGACGACGCGGCCGGAGACGATGCTTGGCGATACCGGCGTTGCGGTCAATCCCAAGGACGAGCGCTACAAGTCGATAGTCGGCAAACACGTCATCCTCCCGATCGTTGGCCGCAGGATTCCGATTGTTGCCGACGACTATGCCGATCCGACAGCCGGCACGGGCGCGGTCAAGATCACACCCGCGCATGATTTCAACGACTTTGATGTGGGCAGGCGTGCTGGCCTGCGCGCCATCAATGTCCTCAACGTTGATGCTTCGGTGACCATTAAGGAAAACGAGGACTTTCTGGAAGGTCTCGATCATCCGGCCGCCTTGCATGGCGCGTGGGACCGGCTGGAAGGCCAGGATCGCTTCGTCGCACGAAAGATCATTGTCGAGATTTTCGAGGAAGCAGGCCTGCTCGACAAGATCGAGCCGCACAAGCATATGGTTCCGCATGGCGATCGCGGTGGCGTGCCGATCGAGCCGCGTCTGACCGAGCAATGGTGGGTCGACAACAAGACCCTCGCCAAGCCCGCCATTGCCTCCGTTCGCGAAGGCCGGACAAAGTTCGTTCCCAAGAACTGGGAAAACACCTATTTCCAATGGATGGAGAATATCCAGCCGTGGTGCATCTCCCGTCAGCTCTGGTGGGGCCACCAGATTCCGGCCTGGTACGGCCCGGATGGTCAGGTTTTCGTCGAAAAGACCGAAGAAGAGGCGCTGCAGGCCGCCATCCAGCATTATTTGTCGCATGAAGGGCCGATGAAGGCCTATGTCGAGGATCTGCTTGAGAATTTCCGGCCGGGTGAGATTCTGACGCGTGACGAAGACGTGCTCGACACCTGGTTCTCCTCGGCACTCTGGCCGTTCTCGACGCTTGGATGGCCGGACAAGACACCCGAACTGGAGCGATATTACCCGACGAGCGTTCTTGTCACCGGTTTTGATATCATTCCGTTCTGGGTTGTTCGCATGATGCAGATGGGCCTGCATTTCATGAAGGACGAGGACGATAACCCCGTCGAGCCGTTCCATACCGTCTATATTCACGCTCTCGTGCGCGACAAGAACGGGCAGAAGATGTCGAAGTCCAAGGGCAACGTCATCGACCCGCTCGAACTGATCGACGAATATGGTGCGGACGCGCTGCGTTTCACGCTGGCGATCATGGCGGCCCAGGGCCGCGACGTGAAGCTCGACCCGGCGCGCATCGCCGGTTACCGCAATTTCGGCACCAAGCTCTGGAACGCCACGCGCTTTGCCGAAATGAACGGTGCCAAGAGCGATCCGCATTTCGTGCCGGAAGCAGCCGAACTCACCATCAATCGCTGGATCCTGACCGAGCTTGCCCGTGCGGAACGTGACGTAACGGAAGCGCTTGAAGCCTACCGTTTCAACGATGCCGCCGGCGCGCTCTACCGTTTTGTCTGGAATCAGTTCTGCGACTGGTATCTCGAACTTCTGAAGCCGGTCTTCGGCGGAGAGGACGCGGCCGCGAAGGCTGAAGCCCAGGCTTGCAGCGCCTATGTTCTGGAAGAGATCTACAAGCTGTTGCATCCCTTCATGCCCTTCATGACCGAAGAGTTGTGGGCGCATACGGCGGGTGAGGGCCAGGAACGTGACGGATTGCTCTGCCACGCCGAATGGCCGTCGCCGTCTTACACCGACAATGCTGCCGCCGATGAGATCAATTGGCTGATCGACCTTGTTTCGGGCATCCGCTCGGTCCGCTCGGAAATGAACGTGCCGCCGTCGGCGACCGCGCCGCTCGTCGTCGTCGGTGCCAACAGCCTGACGCGTGAACGGCTGTTCCGTCACGACGCGGCCATCAAGCGCCTGGCGCGTGTCGAGGCGATCTCGCTTGCCGAATCTGCCCCGAAAGGTGCCGCTCAGATCGTCGTCGCGGAAGCGACTGTCTGCCTGCCGCTTGGCAAGCTGATCGATCTCACTGCGGAAAAGAGCCGCCTCGAAAAGGCGATTGCCAAGGCCGAAGGCGAAGTTGCGCGCATCGACGGCAAGCTGTCGAATGAGAAGTTCGTGGCCAATGCCAACCCGGAAGTGGTGGAAGCCGAGCGTGAGCGTCATGAAGAGCTGACAAGCCAGATCGCGAGTTTGAGGACTGCTCTGGCGCGAGTTAGCGAAGCGGGATAATCGCGGTTAACGAGTATAATTTTTCTGGAGGCGCGTTCCATCGGAGCGCGCCTTTTGCATTAAAAAGTATGACGATTCGACGGAAATCACGTTCTTTTTCGGTTTTCACCTGTGGATATCACCCGTTTGGGCGATGCTGGGTGCGAAAACTGCCACTGTTGTCGCTTTGATACAGATAGCGCCTTTTGTGGAAAAAAAATCTAACAGGCCCCTTAAAGTCAATAGATAGAAGAATAGAATTTTATCTATCTGATTTTTTGACGTGCCCGTCAATTATTTACGTAAATTAGCCATAACGCAACTTCGCGTCGCAGCGGCGCGCTTCGTTGCGATTTATTAAGTTCACTAGCACAGTGTAGTTACATCAATTGCTTGAGTGGGGGAGACACAATGGCAGCGCGTATGTTTTCCAGGGGCGTAACATCGCTCATTGCATTTTCGGCACTGGCTTCGCCGTCCTTCGCGGGCGGCCTGGAGCGCGGTGGCTACAATATCGATCAGCTGTTCGATACCTCACCCTTCTCGTTCCAGTCGGGCATCATCTATGTTACCCCCCAACGTAAGCTGAAGAATGTTCGCGACACAGATACTTCTGCGTCTCCAGGCGGCGGCAATCTGAACAACCGTCCGAGCACCGCTGACGATACCGCGAATTACGCCATCCCTTATTTTGGGTTCAAGGGCGGCTTCGGCGATGTGGTCGACTGCCTCGTCGATTATTCCGAGCCGTTTGGCGGGCATACCAATCCCGGTTTGAACTGGGCTGGTGCAAACAACAATATCGAGACGGAGATCAAAACCCGCAATTATGGCGGTACTTGCTCCTATCGTTTCGATGTCGGTCCGGGACAGCTTCGTATCATCGGCGGTGCCTTCTACCAGGAAGTCGAGGGCTTCAAGGAACGGCTGGTTTCGACGGTTCCGCTTCTGGTCGGTACGGGTGACGGCGTCGGTCGTCTCGATCTCGAGGACAATGGCTGGGGCTGGCGCGCTGGTCTTGCCTACGAGATTCCGGAATATGCGATGCGCGCGAGCCTCGTCTATAACAGCCGCGTAAAGTACGACAACCTCACCGGTACGGTGGACCTTACCCAGGTTACTGCGCCCTTTGCTCCTCTGAACGCCTCTCCCTATGGAAAGGTCACGCCCGTCTTCGGCTCCGCTGAGGCGCCGGATTCGCTCGAACTGAAATTGCAGAGTGGCATCGCTCCTGATTGGCTCGCTTTCGGTTCGGTCAAGTGGACGAACTGGAGTGTTCTGCAGTCCGTGCCTTTCTGCCCGACATCGACGAAGGGCCTGGTCGCCTGCACCTCCGGCGGCAGGACGGAACTCACGTCGCTCGATCTTCTCTATCGTGACGGCTGGACGATTACCGGCGGTGTCGGCCACAAGTTCAACGATCAGTGGGCGGGCGCAGTCAGCCTGACATGGGACCGCGGCACCAGCCAAGGCTACGGGGCACAGACCGATAGCTGGACGCTGGGTGTCGGCGCAGCCTTCACGCCAACTGAGCATATCGAGTGGCGCGTCGCCGGTGCTGTTGGCTTGCTGACGAGCGGTTCGTCAGGCGTGGTCACCCAGAACGGCGTCACCTTTGGAGATGATGTCTCCTATTCCTTTGGCAACGACCTTGTTGCCGCATTGTCGACCAGCCTAAAGGTCAAGTTTTAATTCCCTGATTTGAAGAATTGAGGAGCCCGGCAATGCCGGGTTCTTCTTTGTTTGCCGCCATTAATCATCCATCTTCTCGTCTCGTTTTGTGACGATTCAGCAACACTTTTTTACGATGGTTCGCGTATGGTGTCGGTAGGGCGAATTTGTCCATTTCCCGCCACAAAGAGGGCGCAGCGCTATTAGCGGGCGAGGAGATGACAAGCGTAGGGTGTGCGTAAGCAGTAGTATGGGTCGAATTTTTTCCGGCAACGCCAGACATCGCGACAGCAGGGGCGAGAAGCCAGCGGCAACGGCCGCTTTGCTTTTCGCCAAAGGCATTTCCGGCCAGAAATCCGCCCCTTCGGTAGTGTTGCAGATTTGCTCGCTTCGATCATTTTCAGTCCCCCGGCATGACGCTTCGTCCTCCCGGCACGGTAGCGATACCGGTTTGGTCACATTTGCTGTTTACGAAGACGATAAAGGCGGACGGGCGGAAACCTGGACCGCAAAGGGAGTACCTAAGGCATCATATGCGGGCCGTGCCGGGAGCCGGGTGGTTCGCAAGGATGTGCTGGTTTTGAAAGAGGGGCATGGGGCTGGAAGCGACGCGGGTAAAGGGGCCCTGGAGCCCGCCGCGGGATCGCTCGCCTGGAAGGAATGCATCCACGCGGGCAGAACGGCAAAAAAAGCCGCCGCCAGGCGTCTGTGATGAACGAAAGAAACCGGTAAAGATGGTAACGTCCGAGTTCAGATTGTTCAAATTCATGCTGCTCAGCATGTCGATGGCCGTTTCCCTGGCTTTGGCCTGTCCGGTCCTGGCATTCGACATCAAAACGGGCGTCACGAAAGAATCGGGACCCTTCGATCTCTTCAAATTCGGTTTCAAGGCATACAAGAACGGTCAGAAGGAAGAGGCGGTAGAAGCCTATAAATACGCCGCAGAAAAAGGCCACACCGGTTCGCGCTGGGCACTCGCCAACATGTATGCCGACGGCGACGGCGTGGCGCAGGATGATTTCGAAGCCTTCAAGATCTACAGTGAGATTGCGCAGCAGGGTGTCGAGCCCGGCTCGGAGGATACCGGCTTCTTCATCAATGCGCTGCTGTCGCTCGCCAACTATTACAAGCACGGCATTGCCGGCAGCCCGGTGAAGATCGATCTCAACCAGGCGCGCCAGCTCTATTTCCAGGTCGCCTCCACGTTCGGTGTTCCCGAGGCGCAGTTCCAGCTTGCGCAGATGATGCTTGCAGGCGAGGGCGGCAGCGCCAATATCAACCAGGCCAAGAAATGGCTCAATCAGGCCCGCAAGAGCGGCCATCCCGGCGCCATGGCAGTGTTCGGCAATATCCTCTTCGATGAGGGCCAGTCCGCCCGCGGTCTCGCACTGATGACTGCGGCTCTCGATCGCTGCAAGCCGAAGGATTGCAGCTGGATGCAGTCGCTGCAGGAAGATGCCTTCTCGGTTGCCAGCGAAGCGGATCGGCGCACGGCGGTCTCCCTGTCGCACTCGATTGCGACAGGCTCGGACGACTGAGTTTCAAGCAATTCCAGCAAAAGTGCGTAGCGGTTTTGCGTCCGGAATCGCGTAAAACGGAAATGCCTTAGATCTCAGGCAGCGAAATCGAAGTAAGCCACCACGGGCACGTGGTCTGACGGCTTTTCCCAGGCGCGCACATGCTTTTCGATCGCCGCTGACACCATGCAGTCGGCAGCTTCCGGTGACAGCATGAGATGGTCGATGCGAATGCCGTTGTTCTTGGGCCAAGCGCCGGCCTGGTAGTCCCAGAAGGAATAGAGCGCCGTCGCGTCGGTTGCCGAACGTACGGCATCGACGAGACCGAGATTTTCCAGCCGGCGGAAGGCTTGGCGCGTCTGCGGCAGGAAGAGTGCATCGCTTTCCCAGACCTTCGGGTCGAAGCAATCGTGCGGTTCGGGAATGACATTGTAATCCCCGGCCAGAATGAAAATTTCCTCATACTCCAGCCGCTCGGCCGCGAATTTCTGCAGGCGTTCCATCCAGGCGAGTTTATAGGGATATTTTTCCGTTTCCGGCGGATTGCCATTCGGCAGGTATAGGCAGCAGACGCGTGCCACCTTGTTGCCGGGCAGCGAGAAGACCGCTTCGAGGAATCTTGCTTGCTCATCGAGCGGATCGCCCGGCAGGCCGCGATTGACTTCGGAAGGCGTGCTCTTGGAAAGAATGGCAACGCCGTTGAAACCCTTCTGCCCATGTGTTTCCACATGATAGCCGAGCGCTTCGATTTCGAGCCGCGGGAAGCCTTCGTCGATTGTTTTGATTTCCTGCAGGCAGACGATGTCTGGACTGGAATCCTTCAGCCATTGCGTCAGGTTGTCGATACGCGCCTTGACGCCGTTGATGTTCCAGGTCGCTATCTTCATGGCTTTATCCTGCTAACTCGCTTCGGCTCTTTTATCGCGCTCCCACGTTGGCGGACAAGACAGGAAACCGGCCGGAAGAAAATCTTCGGCCGGTTATTCGTGGAAAGTCGGTTTTGGATCAGATTGCGAAGCTGGTGCCGCAGCCGCAGCTTGCCACCGCATTCGGGTTCTTGATCTGGAAGGACTGCCCGAGCAGGTTGTCGACGAAATCGATCTCGGAGCCGGCCATGTAGACCAGCGAGAGACTGTCGATCAATACCTTGGCATCATTCTTCTCGACGACGATGTCGTCATCAGCCACGCCGTCCACGAGATCGAATTTGTAGGAAAAGCCGGAACAGCCGCCCCCTTCGACGGAGACGCGCAACGCGCTCTTGCCGGGATCGCTGCCGACGATAGCGGCAATACGCTTTGCCGCGGCATCGGAAAGGGTTACATTCGCTTCAGTCATTTTTCCTCCTGCCGGGGTCAAGATCCGGAGAGAATCCAATTTGGACGTTTGATGTTCAAACGCATGATATCAAAGAAACTTATCATGATCCTTCCATAAAGGACAGGATCTGGCGAAGCGGTCGACAAAGCGCCTCTTTGCCGTTTCTGTAAGCTATAGGTATGAAGAGCGGAAAGCGGCGTCAATGGGCAAGGTCGCAACGCGTTAGTGACGGTGAAGAATGAGCTTCGACAGGCATGCATTGGGTTTCGGTTATGGCGAACGGGCGGTCTATGCGGCAGATCCATGGAATTCGCGCGGGCGTCTCTATCCGGAGAGCGGCAGCCCGACACGGTCCGATTTCCAGCGTGACCGCGATCGCATCGTCCATACGACGGCCTTCCGCCGCCTGAAGCACAAGACGCAGGTCTTCATCGCCCAGGATGGCGATCACTACCGAACACGCCTCACGCATACGATCGAGGTGGCTCAGATCGCCCGCGCTCTTGCCCGCGCTCTCAAGGTCGACGAGGATCTCGCAGAGGGCGTGGCGCTCGTCCATGACTTCGGACACACGCCCTTTGGTCATACCGGAGAAGATGCGCTGCACGAGGAATTGCTGCCCTATGGCGGCTTCGATCACAATGCCCAGTCTTTGCGCATCGTGACGAAACTTGAGCGACGCTATGCCGATTTCGATGGCATCAACCTGACGTGGGAAAGCCTGGAGGGTCTCGTCAAGCACAACGGTCCGCTGCTGACGGCCGATGGTGTTGGCACGCGAGGGCCGGTGCCGCAGCCGATACTCGACTATTGCGAACTGCATGACCTGGAATTGGCGACCTATGCGAGCCTCGAAGCCCAGGTGGCGGCGATCGCCGACGATATTGCCTACAATACGCATGATATCGATGACGGGCTGCGCTCGGGCTATCTCAATTTCGAGATGCTGGAGGAAATCCCGTTCCTTGCCGGGCTGATGGCTGAGGTGAGGGAGCGCTACCCGCATCTGGAGCCGAGCCGCTTCACGCATGAAATCATGCGCCGTCAGATCACGCGCATGGTGGAGGATGTTATCGGCGTAGCGCAGAAGCGCCTGGCAGAGCTGAACCCGCAAAGCGCCGACGATATCCGCAATGCGGATCACGTAATGGCAACTTTTTCGGACGAGATGGCCGAGACCGACAGGCAGATCAAGGCGATGCTCTTCAAGCGCATCTACCGGAATGCCGATATCATGCGCATCCGTGCCGGTGCCGCTCAGATCGTCAAGGATCTCTTCGGTGCCTATATGGCCAATCCCAAGGAGATGCAGAGCCATTATTGGGTCGACCATATCGCCGGTCTTTCCGACGCACCGAAAGCCCGCCATGTCGGGGACTATCTGGCCGGCATGACGGATACCTATGCCATCAGTGCCCACAGGCGATTGTTTGACCACACTCCGGATTTGCGATAGGCAGCGGGCGCCCGGCAGCCGCCGGCAAACCTGTTGGCACAGCCTGTGCATGGAAGAGTGCGATGAACCTTTTTACCGATTTTGAAGCCAGGATTAAAAACGCTCTTGAACAGCTCGATCTGGTCAAGGAAAAGCGATCCGAGCTCGATTTCGGTCGCATTGCCGTGGAGCCGCCGCGTGACGCGACCCACGGCGATGTCGCGACCAACGCCGCCATGGTGCTCGCCAAGCCGCTCGGCACCAATCCGCGTGCGCTTGCCGAAATCATCATTGCCAAGCTGCAGGAAGACACCGACGTCGCCGAGGTTTCGGTCGCCGGTCCGGGCTTCATCAATATCAGGCTGTCCGTTGGCTACTGGCAACGCCTGCTTGCCTCGATGATCCAGTCGGGCACAGGCTACGGCCGCTCCGGACTGGGGCAGGGCAAGAAGGTCAACGTCGAATATGTCTCGGCCAATCCGACCGGCCCGATGCATGTCGGCCATTGCCGTGGCGCCGTCGTCGGTGATGCGCTCGCAAATCTGCTTGCCTTTGCCGGCTATGACGTCGTCAAGGAATATTACATCAACGACGCCGGCTCGCAGATCGATGTGCTGGCTCGTTCTGTTTTCTTGCGCTACCGCGAGGCGCTTGGCGAGAAGATCGGCGAGATCCCATCCGGCCTTTATCCCGGTGACTATCTGGTCCCGGTCGGAGAATCGCTCGCCGCCGAATACGGCGTGCGCTTGCACAACATGCCGGAAGAGCAATGGATGCCGATCGTCAAGGATCGCGCCATCGAGATGATGATGGTGATGATCCGCGAGGATCTGGCAGCACTCAACGTCCATCATGACATCTTCTTCTCGGAGCGCACGCTGCATGCCAATGGCGCGGCAGCAATCCGCACCGCCATCAACGACCTGACCTTCAAGGGCTATGTCTACAAGGGCACGCTGCCGCCGCCGAAGGGCCAGCTTCCCGAAGATTGGGAAGACCGCGAGCAGACGCTTTTCCGCTCGACCGAAGTCGGCGACGATATCGATCGTGCTCTGATCAAGTCGGACGGCTCCTATACCTATTTCGCTGCCGACGTCGCCTACTTCAAGAACAAGTTCGACCGCGGCTTCGATGAGATGATCTATGTGCTCGGCGCCGACCATGGCGGCTACGTCAAGCGCCTCGAGGCGGTTGCGCGTGGCGTCTCCGACGGTAAGGCGAAGCTGACGGTGCTGCTCTGCCAGCTCGTCAAGCTCTACCGCGATGGTGAGCCGGTTAAGATGTCGAAGCGTTCGGGCGATTTTGTCACATTGCGCGATGTCGTTGAAGAAGTCGGACGTGATTCGGTTCGCTTCATGATGCTTTACCGCAAGAATTCGGAGCCGTTGGACTTCGATTTTGCCAAAGTAACGGAGCAATCCAAAGATAATCCGGTTTTTTACGTGCAGTATGCGCATGCCCGCTGCATGTCCGTCTTCCGGCAGGCGAGGGAAGCCTTCCCTGATCTCGCCCCGACACCCGAGCTTTTGGCGCAATCCGTTGCAGGCATTACGGATTCCACCGAATTGCAGCTGATTGCCAAGGCTGCAGAATTCCCGCGTATCGTCGAAAGTGCAGCCCAGTCTCAGGAGCCGCATCGCATCGCTTTTTACCTCTATGATCTTGCCAGCGCCTTCCACGCCCACTGGAACAAAGGTAAAGATCAGACGGAATTACGATTTGTTAACGATAAGAACCGAGAATCAAGTATTGCCAGACTTGGGCTGGTGTACGCCGTCGCGTCGGTTTTGAAGTCGGGACTTGCCATTACAGGCACTGCCGCACCGGACGAAATGCGATAACGTCACCATTTCCCCACAATGCGCTGGCATTTGAGTGTTTGCGTTTTTGAGTGGGATGGGCATGGCTGATAAACGACTTGCGTATGACACGCGTGGTAAAGACGATATGTTTGCCGACGACGATCCGTTGGCAGAACTCGCTCGTATTGTTGGCTTTGAACCTCGTGTCGCGGCCAATACCGTAAGCGAACCCACACGGCAGGAGCCGGCTCTCAATCTCGAGGACGAGCTTCTCCGTGAGTTCGAGCGCTATGATGCGCCACGTCCTTTGGCCGATCTCGATCATCCGACGGAGCCGATCGCTCAGGCAGCTGAGACTTACGATTATGTCGAGCCGGTCCAGGAAGATGTGCCTTCGATTGGCGAAGAGCTCGCCCCCTCGGTTATGTCCGGTTTCGAGACGCCTGCCGTTGAGCCTGAATTTCCAGAGAGCGTTGCTGTGGCCCCCGAAGTGGAGGCGCCTGAGCCGGTTGCCGCCGAATGGGAAGCGCCCGTCGCCACCGACTGGGCTCCCACGCCTTCGAAGCCTGTCGCCGTTCCCCCAGAGCCGCCGATCACCTTTACGGCCTATGGTGGCGCCCGCGATCTGATCGAAGAACTCGAGCTTTCGATCGGTAACGCTCTTCCTGCGGCTCCGGTCGTTCAACCGCCGGCCAAAGCGCCGCAATGGTCGGCCGCCAGCATCCGTCTGCCGCTCGCCAATTTTCACGCCCCACGTCGCGAAGAGCCGGTTCTTTCCGAGCCGGCCGTCGAGGCGCCAGTCGTCGATTCATCTGTTCTTGAGCCGGCTCACGCTCCCGTCGAAGCCTTCACTGCCGAGCCGGAATTTGTTGCTGAGCCGGAAGTGCTTGTCGAAGCCGAAGTGGTTGCGCCTCAAGTGGCTGACGAGCCTCTGCCGGTCGCCATGGTTGAAGCGGCAGATTTCGAGCCGGTTGCTGCCTCCTTCGGTTTCCCGGCCGAGATTGACCGCCACGAAGAAGTTGCCCTTCCTGAAGAGCCTGTCGCAAGGTTCGAAGAGGCTGCTGCCTTCGAAGAGCCGGCCGAGCCTGACAATGCCGGTTTTGACCTGATCGCCGCTACGGCCGAAGGCGATGTTCATCCCGACGCGGCGCTGACGGAAGCGCTGCCGGAAAGTTTCGATTCGGATGCCTTCGATCTCGACGATCTCCTGGCGGATGTCTCCCGTTATCCGGTGCCGCAGCGCGCTGCTGGCTCCGTCGCATCAGAGCCTGTTGCCGCGGCACCTGAACCCGTTGCCGAGCTGTCGCCGGTCCCGGCTCCTGCCGCGCCTGTTTTCCAGGCTCCCACGTTTGACGCTCCTGTCTTCGAAGCACCTGTCTTCCAAGCCCCCGTCTTTGAAGCGCCCGTTGCTCGTGCACCTGCGCAACCGACAGTGATCGCGCCCGTGCCGATGAGCCGTGCGACGCCTGTTCTTCGTCAGCCCGAAGCACCGAAACCGGTCGTTCGGGAGCCGGTGGAGCCGATTTCGACGCCTATCGCACCCGCGCCGGTCGTTGCACGCCAGCCGGAACTGGACGCCGAAGATCCTTTTGCCGGCCATGATTTCGAACTGGATCTTGCCGGCATAGAGCTTGAGCTCGCCGATCTTGATTTCTCCGAGCCACAGGCTCCGCAGCCGAAGCCCGAGCCGGTACGTGCAGCTCCGGTGGTCGCGGCACAGCCTGCGCCGCGTCCTCAGCCGCAACCCGCACCGGTTTTCGTGCCTGAGCCGCAGCCAGCTCCGGTGAGCTACAGCAGGCCGGTGCCCGCAAGCGAACCCACCGACGATCTGCCTTTCGATCCCTCGATGATCTCCGACCCGGAGGATCGTCCCGAGACGGTCGAGGACATGCATGTTCCGACGCTGCCGCCGGTCGAGCATCCGGAACCGGTTGCCAAAACCGCCGACTTCGATTTCGATCTCGATGCCGAGATTGCAAGCTTCTTCGAGCCCGCCAAGCGGCAGGAGAAGCCGCAGGCTGCGCCCGCCTGGGCGCCTCCGGCCGCTGCCGCAACGGCAGCAGTTGCAGCCAAGCCGGCAAGCACTGTGTTCGCCGACGGTCTTGATGACTTCGAACGCGCGCTGGAAGAGGATTTCCGCCGCAGCGTGCGTGAGCCCGTCGAGCGCCGCGAGAGCGTTTCCGAAGTCCATATCCAATCCGCAAGCCAGGCGGCGGATTTCAATCGCGCCCGCTCCATGCGCCGCCTTCTGGCCGCAGCCGCCATGCTGGTCGTTTTTGCCGGCGGCGCTTACGGCATCTACGGCTGGGTGTCCAATGGCTCTGGCCTTAGCATCGTCAGCTCCGGCGAGCCGCGGGTCATCGCTGCTGACAAGGACCCTGTGAAGGTCGTTCCGGAAAATCCGGGCGGCAAGACCGTGCCGAACCAGGACAAGGCGGTCTATGACCGTGTTGCAGGTGCTGCCGAAGAGCCGAAACAGAAGGCTCTGGTCTCGTCCGACGAACAGCCGGTCGATGTCGTCCAGCGCACGCTGACGCCTGAAGTCTCGCCCGATGACGACGAGGGTACGGGCGATTCGGTCCTGCCGACTGCCGTCGGCGAGACGCAGGATCCGCGCCTGCTGCCGGATCACAACGCGTCTGCGGATGCCTCCTCTGCCGATGACAATGGGACGCCATCCGTTTCGCCACGCAAGGTCCGCACGATGATCGTCAAGCCGGACGGCACGCTCGTTGCCCGCGAAGAGCCGGCACCTGCCGAGCAATCCGCGCCGGCAAAGGAAGTCGCATCGACAACGCCTGCAGCCCAGCCGGCCGCGACGCCGTCTGCTGCAAGCTTCCCGGCCAGCGCCGGCAATCAGAACGGCAATCAGGTTGCATCCGCCGCCATTCCGCCTGTCGGAGCAGCGCCTGCAACCCAGCCGGCTCAGACCACCGCCAAGATGGCTGAGGTGAACGCCGCAAACGCAAATCAGGTCGACCCGCCGGTTCGTGCAGTCAAGACCACACCGATCACCGATGCAGCCTCCGCTGCGACGACCGATACGGCGCCTGTCCCGACGGCCCGCCCGGCCGAACAGCCGGTCAATGTCGTCGGCACGGTAACCGAAAACGGTAATGTCCGCCCGACGGCCCAGCAGAAACCGACGCAGGTCGCTTCTGCACCGGCAGCGTCCGCTGCTCAGCCGGCACAGCAGGCTCCGGCCGCTGCAAGCGGCGGCTACGGCATCCAGATCGCATCGCTGCCGTCAGAAGATGAAGCAAAGAAGTCCTATGCCAGCCTGTCGAAGAAGTTCGCAGGCGTGCTCAGTGGCCGCGCTTACGAAATCCGCAAGGCGGATATCGCCGGCAAGGGCACGTTCTACCGCGTCCGCATCCCGGCCGGTTCGAAGGACGAGGCAGCCGCTCTTTGCGAGCAGTATCGCTCGGCCGGCGGAAGCTGCCTGATCTCCAAGTAGGCTTTCCGGCTTCCTCTATCGCAACGGCGGGCTTGTCCCGCCGTTCTTTTTTGTGGGATCGCGCTTGACCTCGCTCGCAATTCGCCGGGCGACCCTTATGATTCGGGTATGACCGAATCAAAAGCAATGATCCTTGGCTGCAGCGGCCTCAAGCTGACCGACGAAGAGAAGGCCTTCTATAGGGCAGAGCGCCCGTGGGGCTTCATCCTTTTCGGACGAAACATTTCCGAAGCCCAGCAGATCAGCGATCTCGTTGCCGAGCTGCGCGATTGCGTCGGCTGGCATGCGCCCGTGCTCATTGATCAGGAAGGCGGTCGCGTCCAGCGCATCCGCCCGCCGATCCTGCAGCACTATCCGCCTGGGCAGGCGCTTGGCGATCTCTATCGCCGCGACCGTGCGCTTGGCCTGCGCGCCGCCTGGCTGATGTCGCGTCTGCATGCTTTTGATCTCCAGAAATTCGGGATCAATGTCGATTGCCTGCCGGTGCTCGACGTGCCCGTCGAAGGCAGCAGCAATGTTATCGGCAACAGGGCCTATGGCGGCGATCCTGTTACCGTTACGGAGATGGGCCGGGCTGCTTCCGAGGGGCTGAAAGCCGGTGGTTTGCTGCCGGTCATGAAGCACATGCCGGGCCACGGGCGCGGCTTTGCAGATTCGCATCTGGAACTGCCGGTCGTCGCCGTATCACGCGAAGAACTGCAAGTTCACGACTTCCCGCCCTTCATCGCGATGAAGGATGAGTTGATGGCCATGACCTGCCATCTCGTCTTCACGGCCATCGATCCGGACAATCCGGCAACCACATCCCGCAAGGTGATTGACGAGGTCATCCGCACCGAGATCGGCTTCAAGGGGCTGCTCCTGTCGGACGATAGCTCGATGAACGCGCTTTCCGGCACGATCGGCGAACGCGCGGCGAATATCATTGCGGGCGGTTGCGATATCGTGCTGCATTGCAACGGCCATATGGACGAGATGCTTCAGGTCGTGGCAAATGTTCCGCCGCTGGCAGGTCTTGCGCGCGAGCGGGCACGGCTGGTCGAGGATGGCTTCCCGGCCGCCGATGCTGCAGACGAGACGACGATAAGGGCGGAATTCGACGCCATGTTTGCGACGGCTTGAGAAGAGGCCGGAAAGGCAGGGTAAGGTGAACACGATCAAGGGCACGGAGCGGTCCCAGGCGGCGTCAACGCCGATGGACAAGCTGTGGCAGGAGAACGGTTCGGAACGCGCCACCCACGAGCCGGCATTGGTGATCGATGTCGCCGGCTTCGAAGGCCCGCTCGACCTCTTGCTCTATCTTGCGCGCAACCAGAAGGTCGACCTGTCGCGCATTTCGGTTCTGGCCCTTGCCGAGCAATATCTTCAGTTCGTCGAAAGCGCGCGGCGGATTCGCATCGAGCTTGCCGCCGACTATCTCGTCATGGCCGCCTGGCTTGCCTATCTGAAATCGCGATTGCTGATCCCGCAGCAGGTCAAGGACGACGGTCCCTCGGGTGAGGAAATGGCCGCAACGCTTGCTTTTCGCCTGAAGCGGTTGGAAGCGATGCGCCAGGTGGCCGACGGCCTCGTCAATCGCAACCGGCTCGGCCGGGACATTTTCGCCCGCGGCGCGCCCGAACATATCCCGCATCGCCAGCAATCGGCCTATGAGGCCAATCTCTACGATCTCCTGAGCGCCTACGCAGCCCTGCGACAGCGTCATGCGATCACCCAGGTGACGATCGAGCGGCGCAACGTCTGGTCGCTCACCGACGCCCGCGAACTGCTGACCCAGATGATCGGCGACATCGTCGACTGGACGGCGCTCGAGCAATATTTGCTGCGGTACCTTGCAAGTCCCGCCGAGCGCGTCACGGCCGTTGCCAGCGCCTTTGCCGCCTCGCTGGAACTGGTGCGCGAGGGCAAGCTGGAGATCCGCCAGGATGGCGCCTTCCAGCCGATCTATATGCGCCGCGGCCCGAAACATGCCACCCTTCAGGTGGTCGAACAGGAGCAGTCGGATTGATCGGCGCGCAGGACGATGACTTTGAAGGTGAAGAGGGGGAGGGCGAAGACGCTTCCCGCAATCTGCAGGCCGAGATCGAAGCGGAGCGTATAGCCGAAGCGCTGGTCTTCGCCTCCGCCCAGCCGGTATCCGAAGGCTTTATCACCGAGCGTCTGCCGAAGGGCTTCAATGCGCGCGAGATCATGCTGCGCCTGAAGGACCACTATGCGCCGCGTGGCGTCAATCTCGTGCAGGTCGATGATGCCTGGGCCTTCCGCACCGCCGCCGATCTCTCCTTTTTCATCCGTCGCGATGAGAATGAGGTCCGCAAACTCTCCCGCGCAGCCCTCGAGGTGCTGGCGATCATTGCCTATCACCAGCCGGTGACGCGTGCCGAGATCGAAGATATCAGAGGTGTGCAAACCTCGCGCGGCACGCTCGATGTGCTGATGGAGGCGGGCTGGGTGCGTTTCCGCGGCCGCCGTCGCACACCGGGCCGGCCGGTGACGCTCGGCACGACGCGTGATTTCCTTGATCATTTCGGCCTTGAGGAATTGCGCGACTTGCCGGGACTTGAAGAACTGAAGGGCGCCGGCCTGCTGTCCAGCCGAATCCCGGCCAATTTCAACATTCCGTCGCCCCTCATGAACGACGAACTGGCCGAGGATGAGGATCCAATTACACAACTGGACCTTGAAGAGCTTGGACTGCTCGCCCCGGGTGGCGCCTCCGAGGAATGATGAAGGTTGGTCTTGCTTTTGCCACGGCCGCGCAAAACAATGTCAATCACGATTTTTCGATGGACGAATGGCTTGTCACAAAGGCCGATACCGTGACATTAAGCTCAATCCAGAAGGATTGATGTTGGAAACCGGATCGGAAATTCTTACATCGAGGGAACATCGAAACAGGGAGTATGCGTAATGGGTTCTTTTAGCATGTGGCACTGGCTTATCGTTCTGGCCATTGTGCTTTTGTTGTTCGGTCGCGGCAAGATCCCGGAACTGATGGGCGACGTTGCCAAGGGCATCAAGAGCTTCAAGAAGGGCATGACGGACGAAGACGCGCCGGAAGCAGCAAAGACCGTCGATCACAAGGCCGACGAAACGAAGTAATCACGTACGGGAAAGGGCGCTGCCCCCGCGCCGCCCGTTCAGGAGCCTTGCATGTTCGATATTGGCTGGACCGAACTCTTGGTTATCGCGGTCGTTCTGATCGTGGTTGTCGGTCCCAAGGATCTGCCGCCGATGCTGCGCGCTTTCGGCAAGATGACAGCACGTGCCCGCAAGGTCGCGGGTGAGTTTCGTGCCCAGTTCGACGAAGCACTGCGCGAAGCCGAGCTTGACGATGTGCGTAACACGATCAGCGACGCCCAGAAGCTCAACCCGGTCAACAGCCTGCGCGAGGCGATGAATCCGCTGCGCCAGATGGGTAACGAGATCAAGGCCGACCTGCAGAATTCGACGAAGGTCGACAACCCGGCAGAACAGCGCCCGCTGGAGCAGGGTACCGGGACTGTGACGGAAGCGCCGCCTGCGGAAGTTTCCGCGCCGACGCCGTCAATGAGCCTTCCGGAAACGCCGCCGGTCGTTCCTGCGCCGCAGCCGGCCGCTGCCGCCACCGTTGCTCCGGTCGCCGTGGCTGAAAAGCCGAAGGCCGTCCGCAAGCCGCGTGTGAAGGCTGCAGACAAGGCTGACGCGGTTGCGTTGGTCGCGGCACCGGTCGAGAAGCCGAAGCGCGCTGCCGCGACGAGGAAGCCGGCCGCCGTCGCAAAGCCTGCCGCCAAAAATAAGAAGGATGAGGCATGAGCGGTGATATACAAGACAAGCCGCAGCCGTTGATCGAGCACCTGATGGAGCTGCGCACGCGGCTGATCTGGTCGATCGCTGCGTTCTTCATCGCCTTCATCGTGTGCTTCATCTTCGCCAAGCACATCTTCAATTACCTCGTCTATCCCTACAAGCTTGCTGTCAGCTGGGCTCATCTCGATGTCGAGAAAGCACAGCTGATCTATACGGCGCCGCAGGAGTTCTTCTTCACGCAGGTCAAGGTCGCGATGTTCGGCGGTCTGGTGATCGCCTTCCCGATCATCGCTGCACAGATCTACAAGTTCGTCGCTCCCGGCCTCTACAAGAACGAACGCCAGGCCTTTTTGCCGTTCCTGATCGCATCGCCGATCCTGTTCCTGATGGGCGGGGCGCTGGTCTATTTCTTCTTCACGCCGATGGTCATGTGGTTCTTCCTGTCGATGCAGCAGGCGCCGGGTCATGACGAGGTGGCAATTTCGCTGCTCCCGAAGGTCTCGGAATATCTGAGCCTGATCATGACGCTGGTCTTCTCCTTCGGCCTCGTCTTTCAGCTACCGGTGATCACGACGCTTCTGGCCCGTGTCGGCCTTCTGACGTCGCAATGGCTCTCCGAAAAGCGCAAGTTCGCGATCGTGCTTGCCTTCGTGGTCGCCGCGGTGCTCACACCGCCCGATCCCATGTCCCAGATCGGTCTTGCGCTACCGACGATCCTTCTCTACGAGATTTCCATTTACGCGGCACGACTCGTGGAGCGTCAGCGTTCCAAACAGGCGGTTGAAGAGGCCAGCGAATCCTCTGACGTCGCCAACACGGACAGCGTCTGAGCGCGTCAGGACAGTTCACTGAGTTCTGCCGTTTCCCATCCGGTCGGGGTTTCCTCCGACCGGTTCATTTATGTTGAAACGATCTGGAACGACGATGCTCGATATCAAATGGATCCGTGAGAATCCCGAGGCTCTCGATGCTGCCCTTGCCAAGCGCGGCGCGGAACCTCTGTCGCAATCTCTCGTCGCCCTTGACGAAAAGCGCCGCTCCGCCGTGCAGAAGGCGCAGGACCTGCTCTCCCGCCGTAACGCCGCCTCCAAGGAGATCGGCGCGGCCATGGCGCAGAAGAACACCGAGCTTGCCGACAAGCTGAAGGCCGAGGTCGCCGAGATCAAGGAGACCCTGCCGGCAGCCGAGGAAGAAGAGCGCGCGTTTTCCGCCGATCTCTACGACCAGCTCTCGCGCATTCCGAACGTACCGCTTGACGAAGTGCCTGTCGGCAAGGACGAGCACGACAATGTCGTCACCCGTATCGTCGGCGAAAAACCGCGCTGGAACCATACGCCGAAGGAACATTTCGAAATCGGCGAAGCCCTCGGCTACATGGATTTTGAACGTGCCACCAAGCTCTCCGGCTCGCGCTTCACGGTCCTGACCAACCAGCTCGCCAGGCTCGAACGCGCGCTCGGCCAGTTCATGATTGATCTGCACACGACCGAACACGGCTATACCGAAGTGTCTTCGCCGCTGATGGTGCGCGCTGAAGCCCTGTTCGGCACCGGCAACCTGCCGAAGTTCGAAGAGGATCTCTTCAAGACGACGGATGGTCGCTATCTGATCCCGACTGCGGAAGTGACGCTGACCAATCTGGTTCGCGAAGAAATTCTCGATCAGGAGAAGCTGCCACTGCGCTTCACGGCGCTAACGCCGTCCTTCCGCTCGGAGGCAGGCTCCGCCGGTCGCGATACGCGCGGCATGCTGCGCCAGCACCAGTTCTGGAAGTGCGAGCTGGTCTCGATCACCGATGCCGAGAGCTCGCTTGCCGAGCACGAGCGCATGACGGCTTGCGCAGAGGAAGTACTGAAGCGCCTCGGCCTGCATTTCCGCACCATGACACTCTGCACCGGCGACATGGGCTTCGGTTCGCGCAAGACCTACGATCTCGAAGTCTGGCTGCCGGGCCAGAATACGTTCCGCGAGATCTCGTCCTGCTCCGTCTGCGGCGATTTCCAGGCGCGGCGAATGAATGCCCGCTATCGCGGCAAGGACGACAAGGCGACGAAGTTCGTTCACACGCTGAACGGCTCCGGCACCGCAGTTGGCCGCTGCCTGATCGCGGTTCTCGAAAATTATCTGAACGAGGATGGTTCGGTCACGATTCCGGACGTTTTGCTGCCCTATATGGGCGGTCTGACAAAGATCGAACGGGCGGCCTGAGCCAATGCGCATCCTGCTGACGAATGACGACGGTATCCATGCCGAAGGCCTGGGTGCGCTGGAACGGATAGCAAGGGCGCTTTCTGACGATGTCTGGATCGTTGCCCCCGAAACCGACCAGAGCGGCCTTGCGCATTCGCTCAGCCTTTCGGAGCCGCTAAGGCTCCGGAAGATTTCCGATAAGCATTATGCGTTGCGCGGCACGCCGACCGATTGCGTCATCATGGGCATCAAGCAGGTGCTGGATATCAAGCCGGACCTCGTCCTGTCGGGTGTCAATTCCGGCTCAAACGTTGCAGACGACGTAACCTATTCCGGTACGATTGCCGGCGCCATCGAAGGAACGATGCAGGGCGTGCGCTCCTTCGCCCTCAGCCAGGCATATGTTTACGATAATGGCGCGCGGATCCTGCCCTGGGAGGTCTGCGAGGCGCACGCGCCTGCTCTCCTCGAAAAGCTGATGACCGTCGATCTGCCCGAAGGCACTTTCCTCAACCTCAACTTCCCGAACTGTCGCCCTGAAGAGGTCGAGGGCGTGGAAGTGACGGCCCAGGGCAAGCTTGCCTTCAACCTGCAGGTCGATGCGCGCACCGACGGCCGCGGCTTTCCCTATTACTGGCTGAAATTCGGCGAGCGTGCCGGCGCCTTTACCGAGGGCAGCGATATCCACGCCCTCAAGCATAATAGGATTTCGGTAACACCTTTGAAACTTGATCTGACCGATTATTCCGTGACGGACCGCGTGGCGCGGGCCCTCGGACACGGAGTAAAGGGTTGACGGCAAAACTGGCCGAGAAGGAAGGCTTTGCAGCGCTGGTCTTGAGATTGCGCGCGGAAGGCATTTCCGACATCGATCTGCTGACGGCAGTCGAGCAAACGCCGCGCTCGCTTTTCGTACCACCGCAATTTACCGAGAACGCCTACTCCAGCCGCACGATCCCGATCGAATGCGGCTCCTTTCTGGAGGGCGTCGATTTTGTGGTCCGTCTTTTGCATCATCTGAAGGTCCGACCCGGTCAGCGCGTGCTCGAAATCGGAACAGGCAGCGGTTTCACAGCGGCGGTCATTGGTCGCATTGCGGAGCGTGTGCTGACGGTCGATCGCTACAAGACGCTGACACTTTCGGCCCAGCGCCGAATGGAAGCCCTCAGCCTGCGCAGCGTCATCATCCGCCAGGCTGATGGCAGCGGCGGCATGCAGGGCGAGGGCACTTTCGACCGCATTCTTGTCACGGCTGCTTTCAACTCCATGCCGCGCTTCTATGCCGATCAGTTGGTCTCCGGCGGTTCGATGATTGCGCCGCTGATGATCTCTGAAAACGAATGCCGCATGGTTCGCCTGACGAAAACCGGAAGCCGCTTCGAGCGGGAGGAGCTTTTTGACGCTCCCTATCTGCCGATTGTTCCCCGCCTCGCATCCCAGCTTTAAAGCAAGACACGCAAAACGGGTGCACCGGTTTTGCACCAACGACATCCGTAAAACAAAGATCAGAAGCATGGCATGCGAACCTGAAGGATCGCGACATGCGTCGGCAGACCGCAAAGCCCTGCGGGCTATGATTTTTTGCCCGCAAACTTATGGTTATCAAGTTCTCAAAAATATAGCACTGATTCCAGCGCCTTAACCGCATGGTAACACTAACGCGCTTTAATAGATTCACAAATGGTTGCGTTCTAAGTGGGTCGAGTCATGCGTTTCAGTCTTTCGCCGAAGTTCGGGAAATCGGCCGGCAATCTTCTGGTCGTCACCTTGCTGGCGAGTGCAGCAACAGGCTGCAGCTCCGATGTAACACGTTTCGGCAGTCTGTTTTCCTCCTCGGGGCAGGATCAGATGACGACGAATTCGATCCCGCGCAGGGGTTTCAACGGGCCGCAGGGCGACCCGGTGCCGCGCGCCGATCTCGGTGGTTCGGCCGTGCAGCCGGCCTACGCTCAGAATGGTGCGATGAACCAGCCCTATCCGGGCCGCCCGAACTATGATCCGGTTGCCACTTCCCCCGCACGGATGGCATCCGCACCGGTTTCCGTTCAGCGAACCGAACTCGCGCCGCCGAGCGCAGGGTCTGTTTCTCCCCGGCAGCAGGAAAGGAATGTCGCTCTCGCTCAGCCGTTCCCGTCGGCTCCGAAGCCTGATCGCATCGCCCCGGCGGGCGTGAATGCTCCGAGGGATGCTACCGATACACTGACGACGGGCACGACGCCGAAAGTCTCGGGCTGGTCGGCGACCAATGCGCCTTCCGTCACGCTGCGTCCTGGTGAAAACATCGCAGTGCTTTCACGTCGGTTTGGCGTTCCGGAAAAGGAAATCCTGCGCGTCAACAATCTGAAGACGGCTTCAGCAGCGCAGCCCGGCCAGGCGATCCTCATCCCGACCTTCAATGGCGGCAACAATCCCGCCAAGGCCGCAGCCCAGTCAGCCGATCTTTCAAAGCCCGGCAACCTGCCGCAGCCGACGAAGGGCCAGGAGCAGAAGGTCGCTGTCGTTCCGGGTGCCAACTCGGCTCGTGACAAGGCTGTCGCAAGCGCCGATCCGACAAGCAAGGCTCCTGCAGGTGGCGGCAAGAACCCGAACGGTGGCGCCGGTACCTACACGGTCAAGCAGGGCGACTCGCTTGCCAAGATCGCCAAGGCGACGGGCGCCAACATCGACGATATCAAGGCGGCCAACAATCTGTCGGCAAGCTCGATCCGCATCGGGCAGGAGCTGAAGATCCCGAATGGCACAGCCTCGGCCGACACGATCAAGACGGCCTCCATCCCGGCCCAGAAAGTCGAGCAGGTGAAGCCCGCCCAGCCGGCTGCAGCCCCGGTCCAGACGGCCTCCGCACAGCCGGCGCCTTACAAGGCTCCTGCCGCGACGCAGACGGTGGATGATGTCGAGAAGAAGTCCGATGTCAGCGCTGCCGCTCCCGAAGCAACCGGCATCGGCAAGTATCGCTGGCCGGTACGCGGACAGGTGATCGCGGCCTACGGTGCAAACGTCAACGGCAGCCGCAACGACGGTATCGATATCTCGGTTCCGCAGGGTACGGCGATCAAGGCTGCTGAAAACGGCGTGGTCATTTATGCCGGCAACGGTCTGAAGGAGCTCGGCAACACGGTTCTCGTCCGTCACGACGACGGCACCGTCACGGTTTACGGCAATGCCGATACGCTGAGCGTCACGCGTGGCCAGAAGATCCAGCGCGGCCAGACGGTTGCCGTGTCGGGCATGAGCGGCAACGTCAAGCAGCCGCAGGTGCACTTCGAAGTTCGCAAGGATGCGTCCCCGGTAAACCCGATGACATTCCTTGAGTAGAGGATACTTCCTGAGCAGGTAGAGCGTTTCAGGAATGTGCAAAAGCCCGGCCAGAAGCCGGGCTTTTGTCGTCTTTCAGCTGTGTCGCCAGGTCGTGCTCAAGCGCGGTCGAGATGGATGCGCAGGCGGCCGGCCAGATCCTGGATATACTGCCATGCGACACGGCCGGAGCGGGCGCCGCGGGTGGTCGCCCATTCCAGCGCCTCGGCATGCATCTTCTCGCGCTCGAGGCCAAGCTTGAAGTATTCGGCATAGCCATCGATCATCGCCAGATAATCTTCCTGGCTGCATTTGTGGAAGCCGAGCCACAGGCCGAAGCGATCGGAGAGTGAAACTTTCTCCTCCACGGCTTCGGATGGGTTGATGGCTGTCGACTGCTCGTTCTCCATCATGTGGCGCGGCAAGAGATGGCGGCGGTTGGAGGTCGCATAGAAGAGCACATTGTCCGGACGCCCTTCCACGCCGCCGTCAAGCGCCGCCTTGAGCGACTTATAGGCGGTATCGTCGTGATCGAAGGAAAGATCGTCACAGAATACGATGACACGGTGCGGCGTATCCTTAAGGAGGTCAAGAAGCGTTGGCAGGCTGGCAATATCTTCGCGATGCACCTCGACGAGCTTCAGCGATACGCCGCTTTCGAGCCGCACATCTTCGTGCACGGCCTTGACGAGCGAGGACTTGCCCATGCCGCGGGCACCCCAGAGCAGCACGTTGTTGGCTGCGTAGCCCTCGGCAAAGCGCACCGTGTTTTCGTGCAGGATATCGCGCACGTGATCGACGCCGCGGATGAGCTTCAGCGCCACGCGGTTGGGGCGCTTGACAGGCTGCAGATACTGGCGGGCGGGGGACCAGACGAAGCAGTCCGCGGCGGTCCAATCATTGGCGGCAGGTGGGGCGCCTGCCAGCCGTTCGACTGCATCCGCAAGCCTCTTCAGCTCCTGAAGCAGAACGCTATTGATTTCCTCGGCCATCGGGTGCCTCCTTCATAGATTGCAGCGATCATCCGCTTTCGTTTTTTTGATGCCGGGTAGCATGGCCTTTCCACAGCGGAAAGGTTATGAGGCAGCGGAATCGGTACGCTTTCCGGCTGTTTTTGTTGCATTCATCAAGGCTGCAACTATAGTCCGGCGACCTGAAAAGAGAGGCGGGGTTCCGCCGCCCACAGCCTGAGGAGCTTAGCATGTTTATCACCCCGGCATTTGCCCAGAGCGCAACCGACGCTACGAGCGCTTTCGGCGGCTCAGGCCTCGAAATGATCATCCTGTTCGTGCCGCTGATGGTAGTCTGGTATTTCCTGCTCATCCGCCCGCAGCGGGCGCAGGCCAAGAAGCGTGAGGAAACCCTGAAGGCGATCCGTCGCGGCGACCAGATCGTCACCGGCGGCGGCCTCGTTGGCAAGGTCACGAAGGTCGTCGACGAGAAGGAAGTCGAAGTTGAAATCGCCGAAGGCGTGCGCGTGCGCATCGTCCGCACCGGTATTTCCGAAATCCGCGTCAAGGGCGAGCCGGTCAAGGCCGACGCTGCATAACATGCGATAACAACACCCGCCGGATCGGAAGATAGTCGAGAGAATGCACCATTTTTCCCGCTTGAAAACACTTCTGATCTGGCTGGTCGCGATTGCGGCTGTTGTCGTCGCTGCGCCTAATCTTTTAAGCCAGGCGCAGCTCTCCTCCCTGCCCAACTGGGTTCGTCAGCACCGCGTCACCCTTGGTCTCGATCTGCAGGGCGGTTCCCGTATCGTACTGCGCCTCGAACGCTCCGACATTGTCCGGGATCGGCTGGAGGCCACGGTTGCCAGCGTTCGTGACAAGCTGCGCGGCGCCAACATCCGCTATACGGGGCTCGCCGGAACCGCGCAGACGGTGACGGTCAAGATCACCGATATGGCCCAGCTGCAGCCCGCAGCCGATCTCCTGAAGTCGCTGACATCGGCCGACGTCTCGCTGCAGCAGAGCAATGATGGTCAGTTGGCGCTGCAGATCTCCGACAAGGCGATCGATGCTGACACGCTCGCTGCGCAGACCCGCTCGCTCGATATCGTCGCCCGCCGGATCGCCGGTTTCGGCAAAGAGAATTTCACCGTTCGTCCTGATGGTGACGATCGCATCGCCGTGCAGGTGCTGGGCTCCGTCGATGCCGAGCGGCTGAAGAACCTGCTGAACGAACCTGCAGCACTCTCGTTTCACCTCATCGATGAGAGCATGACCGGCCAGCAGGCGCTTGCCGGCCGTTGGCCCGCGACGTCGCAGGTGCTGTATTCTCTGGATGATCCGCCGGTTCCCTATCTCGTCGATCGCACGGTAATCGCCACAGGTGCCGATTTTGCCGAAGTCGATAGCAAGACCGATCCGCAGACCCAGGACAGCGCGATTGTCTACAGGCTGAATGCCGAGGCGGCAAAACGTCTGGCTCAGGCAACGACGGCCAATGTCGGAAAACATCTTGCCATCGTCTTCGACGATCAGGTCATGGCAAACCCGGTCATCGAAGCGCCGATTTCAGATGGAAGCGGCGAGATATCAGCCAATTTCTCGGAGGAGGGCGTTCAGGATCTTGTCGTCATGCTACGGGCCGGTGCGCTGCCGGCGACGCTGACGTCAGTGGAAGAGCGCACCGTCAGTCCGCTCTTTGGTTCTGAATCTGTTTTCTCCGGCCTGATCGCCGGTATCGTCGCCGTCGTTCTTGTCGCAGCGCTGATGATCGCGCTCTATCGCATGCTCGGCGTCATCGCAGTCGTGTCGCTTGCCTTCAATCTGGTGCTGATCGTCGCGGTGCTGAGTGTTGCCGGCGCGATACTGACGCTTCCGGGCATTGCCGGCCTGGTCCTGATCGTCGGCATGGCAGTCGATTCCAACGTTCTGATCTATGAGCGCATCCGCGAAGAGGAGAGGGTACCGCATACGACCTTCGTACAGGCGGTCGAGCGCGGCTTCTCGCGCGCCTTTTCAACCATCGTCGATGCCAATGTCACGATCTTTATCGCCGCCGTCATTCTGTTTTTCGTCGGCAGTGAATCCATCCGCGGCTTTGCTGTGACGCTCGCCGTCGGCATTCTCACAACCATCCTGACCGCCTTCACGCTGACGCGCGGCTTCGTGGCTGCCTGGCTTGCAAGGCTCAATCCGCGCCATCTGCCGAAGACTGCGCTGACCGGGCTGTTCGAGCACGCCAATATCCGTTTCATGGGCATTCGCCGCTATGTCTTCACGGCATCTGCAGCACTTTGCATCGCCGCAATGCTCGCCTTCGCAACGGTCGGCCTGCAGCTCGGTATCGACTTCACCGGCGGTTCGCTGATCGAGGTCAAGGCGAAGCAGGGCAATGCCGATATTGCCGATCTGAGCGCCCGTCTGAACGAACTGAATCTCGGACCGGTGCGCGTCGAGCGCATCGGCGATGCCACCAACGCCCTCATCCGTGTCGGCTCGCAGGATGGCGGCGAGAATGCCGAGCAGTCAGTCGCAACGTTCATTCGCGGCGAACTGGCCGAGGACTACGATTTCCGTCGTGTCGAGGTCGTCGGCCCCTCCGTTTCCGGTGAATTGACGATGCTGGCGACGGTCGGCATCCTTGCCTCGCTATTCGCAATCCTAATCTATATCTGGATCCGCTTCGAATGGCAGTTTGCGGTCGGCGCAATCGTTGCGACGCTGCACGATGTCATCATCATGCTCGGCCTCTTCGTGCTCAGTGGGATGGAGTTCAATCTGACGAGTGTCGCAGCGCTTCTGACCGTCGTCGGCTATTCGCTGAACGACACCGTTGTCGTGTACGACCGCATGCGCGAAAATCTGAAGCGCTACAGGAAGATGCCGCTGCCGATCCTGATCGATGCGGCAATCAACCAGACGCTGTCGCGCACCATCCTGACGGCCGCCACGACCCTGCTGGCGCTGCTTGCGCTCTATATTTTCGGCGGTGCCGTCATTCGCTCCTTCACATTCACCATGCTCTTCGGCGTTGCGCTTGGAACATTCTCCTCCATCTATATAGCGGCGCCAGTTCTCATCATCTTCCGGCTGCGCCGGGAGAGCGATGGCGAGGATGAGGGCGATATCAGCATGAAATCCGGCAAGCCGGCGGTATAGGCATATGGCAAAAGGCATTGAAATCCGCGACGCCCATTTCCCGGGCCGCGCTCCCATCGACACCTATGGCAATGGTGGCTTCCGTTTTGCGGATATGTCGCATCGCGGCTCCATCCTTTGCCTGCCGTCGGGCATTCACGGCTGGGACATGGATATGACGAAGCCTCTGTCGGTCGAGAATTTCCGCCAGGTGCTCGATGAGGCGGCCGATATTGAAGTGCTGCTGGTCGGCACCGGCACGGAGCTTCGACGCCTGCCTGCAGAGTTGCGTGCCGCGCTCAAGGCGCGCGGGATCTCCTCAGACCCGATGAGCACGGGTGCCGCCTTGCGAACCTTCAATATCATGCTCTCCGAGCAGCGTGCCGTCGCCGCCGCCCTGATCGCAGTCTGAACATGAGCGATACAAGGACGAACCAGGATATCAGCCTGGCGATGCTGCGCGACACCGATCGCGACCGTTACCTCGCCTGCCTGCTGTCGCCTGATGACAAGCGCGGTGCGCTCGCCGCCCTCTATGCCTTCAATGCCGAGCTCGCCCGCATCCGCGACCTCGTGCACGAACCGCTGCCGGGCGAAATCCGCATGCAATATTGGCGCGATCTCCTGGAAGGCAATGCACACGGTTCGACCGAGGCCAATCCGCTCGCAGCAGCCCTTCTTTCGGCCGTCGAGGCGCACCGGCTGCCACGCCAGACGCTCGTCAACATGATAGAGGCCCGGATTTTCGATCTTTACGACGACCCGATGGAAAGCCGTACTTCGCTGGAGGGCTATGCGGGTGAAACAGCCTCGGCGCTCATCCAGCTTGCAGGCCTCATCCTTTCCCCTGACGAGGCGATGAAATCCGCCGATGCCGCCGGTCATGCCGGTGTGGCGCAGGCTATTTCAGGCATGCTGCTCCTGATGCCGCTCCATCAACGCCGCGGCCAGGTCTATATCCCGCTTGAAATCCTGTCCGCGACAGGTCTCGACCGGGAGGCTTTTTTGGCTGGCGAGGACAAGCCGCGCATCTCTGCGGCCATCGAAGCTTTTGCCGGGCTTGGTCGCGATCACCTTGCGAAGGCGAGGGCGTCCGTCCTGCCGCCATCGGTCCTGCCCGCCTTCCTGCCTGCTGTGCTTGCGGAACCTGTACTGGTGAAGGCGCAGAAGCGCGGTGCCGCCGTTCTGGAGGCCTCGCTTCAGGAGCCCCAATGGCGGCGTCAGATGCGCATGGCATTTGCTGGCATGCGCAAGAAAATCTGACAACGGTCAAACTCGCGCAAGTCTCGTGCGTTATCTCAGGCGTAACCCCATTCTAAACGGAGAATCCGCGTGGGCATTATCGTCTGGTGCGTTCTTTTCGCCATCGTCATCTTCTTCGCCTTCGTGGCGACTCGCATGGCTGCTCAGAACAAGGAAGATGGCCTGCACGATACGGGCCTTGCCATCATCGAATTCGGCCGGGCTTTCCCCAACGAAGCAATCCGCCAGCTCCAGGCGACCGCTGACGGTCAGGCCGTCTTCGTACGCCTGCATGACAACAAGGCTGGTTTCATGCGCAACATGTCGCGCCATTTCGCTTGCCATCTGATCGAGCCGGGAACGGTGCGTGTCCTCGCTTCCGAAACGGGCAGGGGGCTGAGCATCGAATTTGTCAATGCACCCTCTCACAACGGCACCTACGAGTTCACCTCGGCCAAGGAGGCGTCGGAGGTCTCGCTATGGCTGCTCGGCAACTATGTTGCCGAGCCGGATAAGGAATTGTCCGCGCCGAATACCTCGGCGGCAAACGGGCATTAACCGCAGTAATTTCAGGCGCTTTCGGCGAGCTTGATGTCCTGACCCAGCCAGGCGGCGCAATCTGCAAGCGCCCGCTTGGCAATCAACTGTCGCTTCATGATCGTCTTGTCCTTGCCGCGGAAGCGCTTGACGCCTTCTGGCTTGACGATCGAGCCCGGCTGCAATTCCGGAAAAAGACCGAAATTGATGTTCATCGGCTGGAACGAGCGTTTGCCCGGCTCCTCGTCGGTGACGAGATGGCCGCCGGTAATGTGGCCGAGCAGCGAGCCAAGCGCCGTTGTCGCTGGCGGAAGGGAAACTGGCTCGCCCTTGCGTTCTGCCGCGGCAAAGCGGCCTGCCAGCAGACCGACGCTTGCGCTTTCCACATAGCCTTCGCAGCCGGTGATCTGACCGGCAAACCGCAGGCCCGGGCGCGATTTCAGCATCAGTGATGGATCGAGCAAAGTCGGCGAGTTGATGTAGGTGTTGCGATGCAGGCCGCCGAGCCGCGCGAATTCGGCATTTTCGAGGCCCGGGATCAGCCGGAAGATCTCTGCCTGGGCACCATATTTCAGCTTCGTTTGGAACCCGACCATATTGTAGAGCGTGCCGAGCGCATTGTCCTGGCGCAGCTGCACCACGGCATAGGCTTTCACCGTCGGATTGTGCTCATTGGTAAGGCCCATCGGCTTCATCGGTCCATGGCGCAGCGTCTCGCGTCCGCGCTCGGCCATCACCTCGATCGGCAGGCAGCCGTCGAAATAGGGCGTGCCCTCCCACTCCTTGAAACCGACCGCATCGCCGGCAATCAACGCGTCGACGAATCCATTGTATTGCTCCTCGGTCATCGGGCAGTTGATATAGTCCTTGCCGGTGCCGCCGGGGCCGACCTTGTCGTAACGCGACTGATACCAGCAGATATCCATGTCGATGCTGTCACGGTAGACGATCGGTGCGATGGCATCGAAGAACGCAAGGGAATCTTCGCCCGTTTCCGCCTGGATGGCGCCTGCAAGTGATGCCGCCGTCAGTGGACCGGTGGCGATGATCGTCTGATCCCATTCCTTCGGCGGCAGGCCCGAAACCTCTTCACGCACGACCGTGATCAGTGGATGCTCGTGGATTGCCTTGGTCACGGCATCAGAGAAGCCATCACGATCGACAGCCAGCGCGCCGCCCGCCGGCACCTGATGTTTGTCAGCCGACGCCATGATCAGTGAACCGGCCATGCGCATTTCCGCATGGATGACGCCGACGGCATTGCTGGTAGCATCATCCGAGCGGAAGGAGTTGGAACAGACGAGTTCCGCAAGTCCATCGGTCTTGTGCGCATCCGTGCCGCGCACGCCGCGCATTTCGTGCAGGATCACCGGAACGCCGGCATGGGCGATCTGCCACGCGGCCTCAGAGCCGGCCAATCCGCCGCCAATGACATGAATGGGGGAATAGGAGGAATTATTTGTCATTGGCGGCTGATATCACGCCAGGACATGCGATCCAACAATAGAATCGAAAACGGTGCCCGGCGCCGCCGCAAGCTGGTCAGTCCTGCTCTCGCGTTCCGGGCGACGCTTCGCGCTGGTCGGCATCTTCGAGATCGGCAGCGACGACGTAGGCATCGCCATGTTCCCGCACCGCTTCGCGTTGTGCAGCGAGGTTGGGGAGATCATCGGGGGCCATTTCTTCCGTGTGCTCGCCGAAAGTGTCTATTTCACCCTTCGGTGTTCCGCCGTCCTTACGCCGGGCATCCATCGCCCGGGCAATCTCACGCCGGCGAGCGTCGGCTGCCGGGCTGTCTTCTGCCCGCGCATCATCAGTTGCTTTTTCGAGAATGGTTCTGGTCAAGGTATCACCTCCAGAAACGGCCGGTCTCGACGGATTGGCGGCCGAGCAGATAGCCGATGCTGAAAGCCAGCACGCCGATACCGACAACGACCGAGCTGGCAGTGTGTGGATGATCGGCCGCGCCCGTCGCGACGGCCTGTACTTCCCGCTTGACCGCGGAGGCGGTGTTCGACGCGGCCTTTCGGATGCCTTCGGGTTTGTTCGCGGGCTGGCCGGTAAAGCCTGCATTGAGCTGATTTGCCATGTTGGTCTCCTTTCGTGAAGGAGAACTGACGGAAGGCGCTAGGGTTCCGACAAAGAAGGAGCAAGGCCCAAAAACGAAAACGGCGCCTGATGGCGCCGTCTTGGGGAATGGTTCGTTCGCTTTCTTAGCGGAACGAGCGGGATGCGATGCCGCGGATGTCGTAACGGCTCACACCGATATCGGCGAGCGTCTGGTTGGACAGGTTGCCAAGTTCGTTGAGCGTACGGCGGTAGCTAATCCAGCTCTTTGCAATGCGGATCGGGTTCATGGTTTTTTCCTCGGATGTCTTGTGCAGGCGGCGGGTATCGCCGTTGCTGCTGTTGACATCTATATAGTCGAGGTCTCGTTTTTTGTGCAGTGCAAATAAAAGGCGTCTGCTATGCAAATGTGCAGTCTGATGCTCGCTAATTATGCAGCGCGCGATTTTTGAGCGCATCAGGAATTAACACCTTCGCAACCTTTGCGGCAGCGACTGTAATGCGCAAAAAGAAAACGCCCGCTGCGGGAGCAGCAGGCGTTTTGGGAAGGCAATCTGCTTGGGAGGAGCAGCGATTACCTGTACTTAGCGGGTGGCAGCTTCGCGAGCAACGCGATGGATGTCCGAACGGTCGATACCGAGGTCATGCAATTCGCGGTTGGTCATGCGGCCGAGTTCAGTAACGGTCTGACGATACTTGCGCCAGTTATTGAAAGAGCGAGAGAAGTTCATGTTAATCCCCTTTCCTAGGGCTTGATCCTGCCAGCAGCCATCTCTTCGGCGCTGACCTCTATTTGATGACCAGAATATATGTTGCGCCGCGAAGAACTAACAGAGACAACATTTCAATCCACCTATGCATGATTCGCAGAGCTCTGGCTGTGATTTACAAGCTTTGGCCATTTTCTGGTCAATGAATAGGCAGAATGATTTTTCGCTGATCACCCGGCTTTTGCGAATTGATATTTGGTCCGCGTGCCTGCTTGCGGGAAGTCTTTTCTCCCGGGAACGCCGTCCTGAAAATCCGTGACACCAGATCGCTGCGTATCAGCGTCGATGTTGCCCGCCCCGCTTGCCAACCGTGCTTAACGAATGCTTGACGATGATTCTCGTGAAAGCCCGAGAAGTCAGGATGCTAATCGTTTAACCATGCGTTAAACAAAACGCCCACCGGGGGAGGATCCGGTGGGCGTCATGATGGTGACTGGCAACTGGGAGGAGGAGTGTTGCCAGTCTATCGCAGGGCGCTGGGAGGAGGAGTGCGCGTCTGCGAATCTCGTCACGGACATATGGTCCGCAGGCATCCGGAAAACCGGGCCGGGGCGCCATCCCCGTGCTTCGATATCAAGTTAAATAGTATGACTTTTGATGATTTTGCAGTGCAATATATTCATGAGGGCTATGCGGTTCATGCATGCCTCTTTGTAGTGGTCGTATATTAGCAATGGTGCGGTTAGTGTTTCGTTAATGCCTGATCCAATTTAGACCAGTGAGGAACTTGTACTTTTGAAATACCGGCATTTCCGTGCGGCGATCCTGCGCTATAAATGCAGAAGCCGAAATTGGCGGGTCGATGCGGGGTAGGGCATGTATCGCGGCAGGTTGGAGCGGGATTTCTCTCTCTGGGTGGAGAAGGGGCTTCTTGAGGAGGGAACGGCCAGGACGCTGCTGGCCGAATACGACGCGCGTCCGGCAAGTTTCAGCCTCGGCCGCGTGCTGATGGGATTGGCGGCCCTACTGCTCGGAGCTGCCCTTTTGCTTCTTGTCGCTTCGAACTGGGAGTACATCCCGCGCCTCGTTCGTGTCGGCCTGATGTTGGCGCTCATCTGGGCGGTGCACATCGGCGCTGCACTCCTTCTTATGCGCGGGGCGCAGGCGACGGCCAGCGGTCTGCTCATTATCGGTGCGCTGAGCTTCGGCGGCGCCATTTCGCTCACCGGCCAGATGTATCATCTCTCCGGCGACGAACAGGTGGTCATGTATCTCTGGTTCGCCGTTGCGACCGTTTCAGCCATCCTTTTCCGCTCGGCCGCCGTGACCGTAGTCGCAGGTTTTCTCTCCTGGGCGTCCTTTGCCGTCTACCTCGAAAATTTCGACACGCGCTGGTTCGGCTTCGGCCCTTATGCGCCGCTTGTCATGGCGGCTGTCATCATCGGGCTCGTGCGCTTCACAGGCGCTGTCCGGGCGCGCCATCTCGCCTATCTGCTGGTGGTCGGCTGGCTCGCATGGCTTTATATGATGACCGAGGAAATATCCGTGGCGATCGCCTTCGCCGTTCTCGGCATGCTGGCCTTCTTGCTGACTGCCTTGCCCGTCCGCCCGATTTCCTCGCTCGTCAGAACCGCGGGTGCAGCCCCGGCCTTCTATAGTTTCCTCGTCGCCCTCATGGGATTGCTCCTGCTCCATATCGAAATGGATGAAGGCGGACGTATGGTGGTGATTGGCCTGCTGACGCTGGCTGCCGCCATTGTGGCGCTCGTGCTGCATGGCCGGGATAATGGAGCGGTGCGCTATCTGGCCTATGGCGCTTTCGCCGCCGAGATGCTGTACCTCGCCTCGGTAACGGTTGGCACGATCTTGGGCACGTCGAGCCTCTTCCTTTTCTCGGGCCTGGTGGTCGCTGCCGTGGCCTGGGTCGTCATCCGCCTGGAAAGGCGCTTCGCGTCTGGGCCGGGATCCGCCGAGGCAGGGGAGGAACGCGCATGAGCTTCGCCTTCGCAAGACTGCAAACCGGCCGCTTCTATCTTGTTGCCGCAATCCTCGTCGCCGGCCTGCAGACGCTGATCCTCGGCTACATTATCCAGAGCCGTGCCTCTATCCTCGCAAGCGGAACCGAAGTCTTGCTGAAGACGGCTCCGGTTGATCCGCGCGATTTCCTGCGCGGCGACTACGTCGTGCTGAACTACGACATATCGTCGGTCCCTGTCTCGACAGTCACCGGCGGCATTCCGGCGGAAGCCGGCGAGCAGACCCTGTGGGTGCGCCTCAAACGCCAGCCCGACGGATTCTGGGGCATTGTCGAATCGTCATTCGCAAAATTGCCGGCGGCGTCGGATACAGTCGTCCTGCGCAGCCTGCCTTTCTATAGCTATGGTCCCGGTAGCGGCGAAACCATCCGTGTCGAATACGGGATAGAGCGCTATTACGTGCCGGAAGGCGAAGGCAAGCCGCTGGAGGAGGCCCGCAACGAGGGCGTCGTTTCGATCGCCGCCAGCGTTTCCTCCTCCGGTGCAGCGCAGATCCGCAGCCTCGTCGTGGACGGCAAGCCGGCCTATGAAGAGCCTCTCTATTGAGAGCCGGCATGGCTGGCGGGAACGATGCGATTTTGGCCGAAAATCCCTGTCATTTGCCGTTCATTTTTCCTTTGCCTGTTCTAAATCGGGTGTTATAGAGACGCCGCGCTCCGGAAGGCCTCATGCGCAGGCATATGCATGCGGTTTTGCGAACGCGGGTATGGTGAAATTGGTAGACACGCCAGATTTAGGTTCTGGTGCCGCAAGGCGTGGGAGTTCAAGTCTCTCTACCCGCACCAAGCTGCCTTGCAGGGCGGGAGGACTGGAACTCGGTTGTCCCGGATACCCGGAAAGCGAGTGCAGTTCCGCTTAAGGCGGAACGAACAGGAATTGAGAAAAAGCCACGCGCGGCAGTTGGCCGGCGTCGTGCTCACCGAAACGAACGGCGTCTGGGCACGGCCGCCACGGAAATGAAGGTAGGAAGACATGCAGGTTACCGAAACGCTCGCTGAAGGGCTGAAGCGCGAAATCAAGGTCGTTATCCCGGCCAAGGACATGGAAAACAAGCTGAACGAGCGCCTTGCCGACGTGAAGGACAAGGTTCGCATCAATGGCTTCCGTCCGGGCAAGGTTCCGGCCGCTCACCTCAAGAAGGTTTATGGCAAGTCCATCATGGTCGACCTCGTCAACGAGATCGTCCGCGACCAGCCGACGCAGATCCTGTCGAGCCGTGGTGAAAAGTCGGCGACCCAGCCGGAAATCGATATGACGGAAGACCAGGCCGAGGTCGAAAAGATCCTCGCTGCCCAGCAGGATTTTGAGTTCACGCTCTCCTACGAAGTTCTCCCGCCGATCGAACTGAAGTCCAACAAGGGCATCAAGGTCACGCGCGAAGTCGTTGACATCTCCGACGACGAAGTCAACGAGCAGGTTCTCAAGGTCGCTGAAAGCGCCCGCGATTATGCCGAAAAGAAGGGCAAGGCCGCCAACGGCGACCGCGTCAAGATGGACTATGTCGGCAAGGTCGACGGCGTTGCCTTCGACGGCGGCACCGATCAGGACGCTGAACTGGTTCTCGGTTCCGGCCGTTTCATCCCGGGCTTCGAAGACCAGCTCGTCGGCGCCAAGGCTGGCGATGAGAAGACCATCAACGTAACCTTCCCGGCCGACTATCCGGCCAAGAACCTCGCTGGCGCGGAAGCCACCTTCGACGTCACTGTCAAGGAAGTTGCTGCTCCGGCCGACGTTGAAATCAACGACGAACTTGCCAAGAAGCTCGGTCTCGAATCGGCTGACCGTCTCAAGGAAATCGTCCGCGGCCAGATCGAATCCCAGTACGGTTCGCTGACGCGCCAGAAGCTGAAGCGCCAGATCCTCGACCAGCTTGACGAACTCTACAAGTTCGAAACCCCGTCCAAGCTCGTCGAAGCCGAATATAACGGCATCTGGAACCAGGTCAGCAATGACCTCGCCCAGTCCGGCAAGACCTTCGAAGACGAAGACACGACCGAAGAGAAGGCTCGCGAAGAGTACCAGAAGCTCGCCGAGCGCCGCGTTCGCCTCGGTCTTGTTCTCTCCGAAATCGGCGAAAAGGCCGGCGTCGAAGTCAGCGAAGACGAAATGCAGCGCGCGGTCTACGAACAGCTGCGCCAGTATCCGGGCCAGGAAAAGCAGATCCTTGAGTTCTTCCGCAGCCAGCCGGGTGCCGCCGCCTCGATCCGTGCTCCGATCTTCGAAGAAAAGGTCATCGACCACCTGCTGACCGAGATCGACGTCACCGACAAGAAGGTGACCAAGGAAGAACTGCTCGCCGACGAAGAAGGCGAAGCTTCTGAAAAGGCTGACACCAAGAAGGCTGCGCCGAAGAAGAAGGCTGCCGCCAAGACGGAAGCTTCTGCAGACGCTGCTGAAGGCGAAGAAGCTGCTCCGAAGAAGAAGGCTGCTCCGAAGAAGAAGGCTTCCGAGGATAGCGCCGAGTAATCGGTTTTTCCGGACTGAAATCCGAAAGGCCCCGCCGACGTGCGGGGCCTTTTCTTTTGGATCGTGTCAAGATCGTCGAATTCCTGGATACTCTGCAAATGACCGAGGCTGGCTAGATCATTCAAATTGCTTGAGCCAGAACAAAAGTCGGAGCCTCACGGCTTCGGCTTGTTTGGCAACGAGTGATAGCCAATTCAGTTTGGTGTCGGCAGGCGGCGCATGACCGCAACTGAATACGCAGCGCTGTGAATATCGCCGGCCGCCGCACTTCGCGAGCTGATTGGGCGAGGAGATGCTGGGACGAACAACAGCGCGCCTTTGCTTTGCCGATTGGATGATATAGAGGCTGAGGCAGGACGCGACCGCCATTAACTTAAGAATGGGGTCGGGCGGCAGATTGACGTCACGTCGCTGCCACGAGATCACGTGGCCGTTCTCTCTCGATCGCTCAATCGTCACTATTATCACGCCGGCCCGAAAATCGGAGTCGATTCTCGGGAAGCTCAATGGTTGGTTCAACGAGTTAAAGCACCCCTAGTGCGTCCGGATGAACGCACGGTACTTTAGACAGCCTTGCGTGAGTGGGTCAGTTCGGCGACCTTCTTGATATGGCTGACGGCAGCGGTGCCGCCAGCCGTCTTTGTGAAGAGGTCGAGAACATCTTCGTCATCATCGGCAACCGGTGTCAGAGCCTTGTCCATGTAGCTTTTGGCAGCGACATCGCGGGCGATAAAGAAAGCCGAAATGCTAAGCTTGATGATCGTGCCGGCAAGTGAGAGATGCTTGCGGGCGGTGTCGAAGGCAAAGCGCGGCCAGAACAGCAGCGGATGCTCGCGCTTCAGGCCGGGGCGACGCTCTGAAGGATGCTTCAGGCGAACAAGGCCGCTCTGCAGCGGATGAACGTTCTCAAGTGGCACGGTTGTCGCAAACGAGACGAGAACCTTGACGAGGCTGCTGAGCTTGATGCCGGTTGCCGCGCCGCGCCGCAGCAGGGTCTTCATATGCTCAGGCGAGTAGTAGAGCGACCAGGCCTCCTGATAGATATCTTCCCACTCCTTCTTGCTCATCTTCGGATGAGCCGTACAGACATGCTCGACATCGTAGATGTTGAGATCGGCGTCCATTTCGACGCCCTTCTTCCAGAGAACCTGATGGTCCTCTGAACCCGGCAGCGGTGTCAGAACGAAGAATTCGATGACGTCGAGCGGCAGCTCTTCCTGAATGATCTTGATATCGCGACGGATCGATTCCGGCGTGTCGGCCGGGAAGCCCAGAATATAGCCGGCAAGCGTCATGATACCCTGTGCCTTCCAGGCCAGCAGCATCTTGCGATATTCGGTGATCTTGTTCTGGTTCTTCTTGGCGGCGGTCAGATTGTCAGGATTGACGTTTTCGAGGCCGATGAAGACGCGGGTGACGCCGGCGCGCTTCGACTTTTCGATGAAGTTCGGGATCTTGTGGCAGAGCGTGTCCACCTGGATCATCAGGCCGAGCGGAATGCCATCCTTTTCCCTGAGTTCGATCAGGCGGTCGAAGATCGCTTCCCAATCCTTGTTGCGGGCGAAATTGTCGTCGGTGATGAAGAACTTATGAATGCCCTGCGCCCAGTTCATCCGCACCAGCCGTTCGACATCGTCAGCGGATCGAAAACGCGACTTGCGGCCCTGCACGTTGATAATCGTGCAGAAGGAGCATCGATAGGGGCAGCCGCGGCCGGCATCGAAACTGGTGCTGAGGCCGAGCGTGCGCTGGATATTGTCCTTCGGCAGGAAGGGTACCGGCGTGCCGCCGATGCCGGGAAGGTCGTTCATGAAATTGTAGAGCGGCTTCAGTTCGCCGGCCACTGCATCGCGCAGCACCATCTCCAGCCGCCCCTCGGCCTCGCCGGCAAACATGGAAATACCCATCTTGCGGCATTCCTCGAGGCCGATCGCGTCGCCGTCGAGCATCGACAGGCATCCCGAGATGTGAAAGCCACCCATCGAAACCGGCAATCCGGCATCGCGGAAGGGACGGGCGATGTCGAGTGCGCGGGGGTACTGATTGGACTGGACGCCGATCAGCGCGATCATTCCGAAATTGTCGTTGCGTTTGAACTGCGCCAGGATCGCTGCGAAATCGATGCGCGTATTGGTCTCGTCGATAACGGTAATGTCGATTGCCGTATCGGCGCCCAATATTTGCCGCTCGGCACAGTCAGCAGCGATCCCGTAAATGGCCGCCAGCGAATTGGAGGGAATCATCGCCCGCCACCAGCGGATCACGTAGCCGTCGTCGTCATAGTGCGACGGCTTGATCAGGATAAGCTGAAACCGCCTGCGAGCAGTCTCTGAAATATGGGCCAAAATATTATCTTTCGTTTTTGGCTGCGGACCGGTCCTTGGTGGCGTCGCAGGCTAGTCTAAGACATGGATTTCATGCTGTCGAAAGGCGCGCACCATACTTGGGAAGGCAACAGACAAAACGCAATAGAACGACCCCCGGTGCGAACAGCTCGAACTTTACCAATATCTTTTGACATAGGATATAGGCAGTTTGCAGGCCTCATATCAGACTACCACAGGATGTGCACATGTTAGCGTCATCGAGAAAAAGCCTGCAGATGCGGGGATGTCACACCTCGATGCTAACCTGGTTGGTCTCCGCTTTGCGTTCTCAAAGTTCGGATTTTATATCGCCCATCCGGTTCCAGGCATCGAGACCGGCGATCTTGTAGGCTTCGGCAAGCGTCGGATAGTTGAAGGTATTTTCGACGAAATATTCGACTGTGCCCTTCAAGTTCAGCACAGCCTGGCCGATATGCACCAGTTCGGTCGCACCTTCGCCCACGATGTGCACGCCAAGCAGGCGACGCGTCTTCAGCGAGAAGATCAGCTTCAGCAGGCCGGTCTCAAGGCCCATGATATGGCCGCGTGATGTCTCGCGGAAACGGGCGATGCCGCATTCATAGGGAATGCCGCGCTCCTTCATCTCCTCTTCCGTCAGGCCGCAGGTCGAAATTTCCGGTACGGCATAGATGCCGTAGGGGAAATACTTCTGCGGCTCCTTGGCGACGGCACCGATGGCGACGCGTGCTGCGATGCGGCCCTGTTCCATCGACGTCGAGGCAAGGCTCGGGAAGCCGACGACGTCGCCGGCGGCATAGATATTGGGCACGGAGGTCTGGAACGTCTCGGGATTGACCTTCAGGCGTCCGCGGCTGTCGGCTTCGAGGCCGATGGCCCCCAGGTTGAGTGTATCGGTGGCGCCCATGCGCCCGGCGGCGAAAAGTACCATGTCGGTCACGAGATGCCGGCCGCTGTCGAGTGTCAGCTGCACCTTGCCTGTCTCAAGCCGCTCGACCTTCTCGGCCTTCGTGCCGAGCAGCAGCTTCATATTGCGGTCGCGCAGCTGATAGGTGAAATCCTCGATGATTTCCTTGTCGATGAAGTCGAGCATGGTCGATTTTGGATCGATGACGGTAACGGCCGTATCCAGCGCCGAAAAGATCGTTGCATACTCGATACCAATGACGCCGGCGCCGATGACGACCATGCTGCGTGGCAGTTCCTCGATATCGAGCAGCTCGTCGCTATCGAGCACGGTCTTGTTGTCGAAGGGCATGTAATCAGGCCGAAACGGCTTGGTGCCGACGGCAAGCAGGATGCTGGCGCCAGTCACCGTCATTGTGTCGCCGTCGTCCTTGATGATCTGCAGAGTATTGGCATCGACGAAGCTTGCCTTGCCGCGAATGTGCTGCACGCGGTTGCGGGCGAACTGATGTTCGAGCACTTCGACTTCATGGTCGAGCGTGATCAGCAGGCGTCGGCGCAGGTCTTCAGCGCTGATCTCCTGCTTGACGCGGTAGCTGCGGCCGTAAAAGCCACGCTCGCGCCAGCCGGAAAGATTGAGTGCGGTTTCGCGCAGCGTCTTCGAAGGGATCGTACCGGTGTGGACCGAGACGCCACCGACGCGTTTTCCCGCCTCGATGACCAGCACTTTCTTGCCGAGTTTTGCAGCCTGGATTGCGCCACGGCGCCCTGCCGGGCCGCTGCCCACTACCACGAGATCGTACTGGAACATCCTTTAGCCCCGAACTGGAATTGGAATCATATTGCGACGCGAAATGTCGCGCGTTCATCGGTAGCCGGTCAATGTTACAGTTTCTATTTCCGGTACAGTTTAGGAGTTCAGAAAGCCGAACATCGGCTCAAGCCGCTCGAATGTGCGATCCATTGCATAGGCGCCGATGAAGAAAAGCGACAGATGGCCGTAGGTCAGCGAGATCTGCGATTCCGCCGCCATCTCTCCTTCCTTGGCAACGCCGGCGACATAGATCGCCGAAGCCAGCCCCGTACGGTCAGCGCCGGCCTTGCAGTGGATGAGCATCGGCTTGGGTGCAGCAGCCATGATCGCCATCAGCTGGCGCCCTTCCTCGACGGAGAGCTCCTTTGTCGCCGACATCCGGAAATCGATGTGCTGGATATTGAGTCCCTTTGCCGCGGCGATCTCGTTGTCGTACCAGGCCTCGCCGCTGCTGTCGCCGCGCAGGTTCAGTACGGATTTGATGCCGTATTCCTTGACGAGTTCGCCAAGCTTCGCGGGGGAGGGCTGGGCGGAGCGGTATACCTGGCCATCGACGACCGCATGCACATTTGTCGAAAGCTGCAGGTAACCGAGATAGAGGCCGGTTACGACGAGCAGTAAAAGTGTCAGCCGTATCAGCGATCGAAGGCTTGGCGGCGCGTACAAGCGACCAGGAGAAACGCCCATAATTCCCATCCTGTTTCAGTCGTTCAGCTTGGAGAACGCCAAGATGGCTTTTTCATGCCTTGGTCGCAGTCTTATATCAGGCGCAGCCCTTTGAGGCTTGCTTGTCCATCTTTGCCGATGATGATGTGATCGTGGATGGCGATGCCGAGCGGCTTCGCAGCATCGATGATCATCTTCGTCATGTCGATATCGGCGCGTGATGGTGTGGGGTCGCCCGAGGGGTGGTTGTGCACGAGAATGAGCGCCGTTGCGGAAAGCTCCAGCGCCCGCCTCACGACCTCGCGTGGATAGACGGGTGTGTGATCCACGGTTCCGCGTCCCTGCACCTCGTCGGCGATCAGCGCATTGCGCTTGTCGAGGAACAGAATGCGGAACTGCTCGCGCGTTTCATGCGCCATAGCCGCGTGACAATACTGGATGACCGACGACCACGAGGAGAGCACCTGCTTGCCCCTAAGCTCGCTCTTCAGGGCGCGATGGCCGATGGTGGATATCAGCTTCAGATCCAGTGCCACCGCCTCGCCGACGCCTTTGACCTCCTGCAGCAGTGCGGCCGGTGCGCCTAAGACGCCCGCAAGCGATCCGAAGCGGTCGATCAACGCCTTGGCAATGGGTTTCGTGTCGCGGCGCGGGATCAGTCGGAAAAGCAGGAGTTCGAGGATTTCGTAATCGACGAGCGCCGTATCGCCGTGCTCGCGAAAACGGCTGCGCAGCCTTTCGCGATGGCCGTGATAATGTTCTTCCTTGACGGGCAGGGCGGACTTTTTGGTAGAAGCGGCCCCCTTTGCCGGCTGTCCGAAAAACGCTCGTTCATCAGTGACGATGTCCTCGTCCGTATCGAAAGGCAGTTCGTCGTCGCCAGACTGCGGAGCAGGCCCCTTCGCCATGGACAACGTCACCCGTTCAATGGCGGCAGGCCCGGCCGGTCGAGGCCGGCGGGCGAAAGCGTGAAGATTTCGCAGCCATTGGCGGTGACGCCGACCGTGTGTTCGTATTGCGCCGACAGCGAGCGATCGCGCGTCACCGCCGTCCAACCGTCGGCCAGCACCTTCACATGCGGGCGTCCGAGATTGATCATCGGTTCGATGGTGAAGATCATGCCCTCGCGCAGTTCCGGCCCTTCATTGGCGCGGCCATAATGCAGGATGTTTGGCGAATCGTGGAAGAGGCGGCCGACACCATGGCCGCAGAAGTCGCGCACCACCGAACAGCGCTCGGCTTCCGCATAGGTCTGGATCGCTTCGCCGATCGCGCCGGTGCGCGCGCCGGGATGGACGGCAGCGATGCCGCGCATCAAGGACTCATAGGTCACTTCCAGCAGCCGTTCCGCCGCACGCTTGACCTGGCCGACCGGATACATCCGGCTCGAATCCCCGTGCCAGCCGTCCACAACGAAGGTAACGTCGATATTGACGACATCGCCTTCGCGCAGCGGCTTGTCGTCGGGTATGCCGTGACAGACGACGTGGTTGATCGAGGTACACGTCGATTTCGTGTAGCCGCGATAGTTCAACGTCGCCGGATAGGCGCCGTTATCCATGCCGAATTCGAAAACGAAGCGGTCGATTTCATTGGTGGCAAGACCCGGCTTGACGACATCGGCAAGCGCATCGAGGCAGCGTGCGGTCAACTGGCACGCGTTGCGCATTCCCTCGAATGCTTCAGGGCCGTAAAGCCTGATGGCGCCGGTATTTTTCGGCGGCGCGGTTGCGGCTTCGATATAATTCACCATTGCAAGGCCTTAGCAGAAATTGTCGTCTCTTTTCATAATGCAGCTATGCCGGGTTCGTCCATCGCGATCAACCGCATGGGCAAGATTTCTCGGCGTGTTATGTCGGATGAAAAATGCCGCCGGGCCGCCCACCAGCGTCGCGGATCATCAATATCCACAGTCTTCTCAATTAGATAGGATTGTAGACGGAAAATTCCACTGTTACTCACCGATTGGTGACAGACCGGGGTTGACCGAATGCTGAATGAAACTGCCGTGGCCGTGCTCGAAAAGACGGGTGCCGCTGAACCTGAAAAGCGCATCCGCGACAGAAGCGCCACCGAGCGCGCTATCTTGAAAGCCGCAAAGAATCTGTTGGCTGAAGAGGGCTTCCAGAATTTCGGCATCAATGCCGTGGCCCGCCGCGCCGGCTGCGACAAGCAGCTCATCTACCGCTATTATGGCGGTCTCGATGGTCTCGTCGAGGCGATCGGCGCCGATCTCGGCAATTGGGTCAAGGACCGCATTCCCGAAGATACCGGCGGCATGTTCCTTTTGACCTATGGCGACCTGATGGAGCGGCTGTCGCTGCTCTTCCTGGAAGCGCTGCGTGACGATCCCTTGATGCGCCGTATCGTCGCCTGGGAGGTTTCGGAAAATACCGAGCAGGTGAAGCGACTTTCCGAAGCGCGTTCGAAAGCTCTGGGGCTCTGGCTCGAGCGGATGCGCGGTTCGCTGATGCCGCCCAAGGGCGTCGATACCGCGGCCGTCAATGCCCTGATCTTTGCTTCCATCCAGCACCTCGTGCTTTCGGCCGCTGCCGGCGGCCAGTGCGCGGGCATGGTGTTGAAGAACGGCAAGGACTGGGAGAAGGCGGCAGGCGCGTTGAAGCGGCTGGTGCGCGGCGTCTACGGCTGAGCTATTCACAGCCTCCGCTCCCGCGTTAACCTTAACATTTGGTTTACGTTGCGTGGTGCTGGTTAACCCGCCAGTGTGGCCCACATTAGAAATGTAACGAATGTGGACCCGAGTTCAGTGATGGGAACCAGAGCAGCCAGAACCGCGTTGCTTGTCGCGGCGATGATGTTTTTCGCCGTACTGGCGCTGGATATCGCTGTGCCCACGCTCGTACTCTGCGTCATGGCGTCGTCGGTCTGGCTCGTGTCTCTTGATATGCCGGTCCTGCGCAAGCACGAAGGAGAGGCCGCATGAAGTGGTTTCTGATCTTCTGGGCCGGTCCGATCGTCTTCCTGGCGGGATGGTACTGGCTTTCCTACTATGATCTGAACTTCGGCATCTTCATGCTGACGCGGCAGGTCCATGACCTGACCTTCCAGATCTACGGCAAGGCGCTCGGCCTGCCGCCGCAGGAAATCCCGCCGCTCGTCGCCCGCGCCATCGCCGTCGACAGCCTCGTCGTTTTTGCCATCATGTGTTTCCGCAAGCGCGGCCAGATCTCCGCCTGGTGGAAGGCGCGTCACGCCTCTGTGTCGTCAGCCGATCTCGCCAGCAAGGAAAGCCTGTCGAGCGCGCCCTGAAGGATGAAGCTTGCGGCGGCCGAATCGATCCGTTCGGCCCGTTTTGCCCGCGAAACATCCATTTCCAGCAAGGCCCGTTCTGCCGCCACCGTCGATAGTCGCTCATCCCAGTAAACGAAGGGTGTGGCGGTCTTCTGCTCCATGTTGCGCACGAAGGCCCGCGTCGCCTGCACGCGCGGCCCCGCTGATCCGTCCATGTTCATCGGCAGGCCGATGACAAAGGCTGTGACCTTTTCCTTTGCAGCAAAACCCAGCAAGACCTCGGCATCGATGGAGAACTTCTCGCGCCTGAGGACGGGACGCGGCGTCGCAAAGCGGCGTCCGAGATCGGACATGGCAAGGCCGATCGTCTTGGTGCCGAGATCGAGGCCGGCGATCGCCTGCCCAGGGGCGAGTATTCCGGCCAGTTCCTCGATCGTCAGCACCGTCATTGCCATGTCATCCTGTCAAGAGAAATTGAAGTTCCCGCCGCTTTTCTTTGCAGCCATATCGGCTATGTCCTTAGAGCAATTCCAGAAAAAGTGCGAAACGGTTTTCCGAACCGGAACCACGTTAAACCATTCTGGTCCCGGAAATCGCTTTTGTAACATGTGATTAAGGAGACTTTTCATGAAGATCATCTGGCTCGGCCATTCCGCTTTCCGTATCGAGACGAAAGCCGCCAAAATCCTGATCGATCCCTTCCTGAGCTATAATTCGTCCTTCGAGGGCCAGGATATCAAGAATGTGACCAACGGCATTACCCACATCCTGCTGACCCACGGCCACGGCGTGTCGGCGATACCGTAGCGATCGCCAAGGAAACGGGCGCCGTCGTTCTCGCCAATGCCGATCTTGCTTCATGGCTCGGGACCAAGGGCGTTGAAAAGCTCGAAATGGGCAATACCGGTGGCACGGTTTCGCTCGGCAGCTTCACCGCCACCTTCACCAACGCGCTGCATTCTTCGGCCCAGATGACGGAAGACGGCGTTTCCCATTCGCTCGGCAACGCGAACGGCCTCATGCTGCATTTCGACGATGAGCCGAGCCTCCTCCACATGGGCGACACGGACATCTTTTCGGATATGGCGCTGATCAACGAACTGCATCAGCCCGATATCGGTATTGTGCCGATCGGAGATCGCTTCACCATGGGCGGCGCGGTGGCCGCACTTGCCTGCCAGCGCTACTTCAACTTCAAGACGGCTATTCCCTGCCACTACGGCACCTTCCCGATCATCGACCAGACGCCGGAAAAATTCATCGCCGGCATGGAAGCCTCCAAGACGCAAGTGAAGGCGCCGAAGCCCGGCGAAAGCCTGTCGCTCTGACGCGTTAGCCCTCAAATCCCGCGGTGTTTGAGGGCAGGAATTCTGCATTGCCCAAAAGGCAAACCCGTTGCACAGGACGGACATGGTCTTTATAGCGATAGGAAAATTCCTATCCGGAGAATGCCATGTCCGTTGACCTCGCCACCGTTAAGCGCGTTGCGCGCCTTGCCCGTATTGCCGTCTCGGAAGAAGAGGCAAATCGCATGGTCGGCGAATTGAATGGTATCCTCGGCTTTGTTGAGCAGCTCTCCGAAGTCAATGTCGACGGCGTCGAGGCCATGACCTCGGTAACGCCGATGGACATGAAGAAGCGCACGGATGTCGTCAACGACGGCAACAAGGCTGAGGACGTCGTTGCCAATGCGCCGATCACCGACCACAATTTCTTCCTGGTGCCGAAAGTCGTCGAATAAGGCGCTTTATCCGCCTCTTTCCGACCCTGTTGCCATTTTCAGATCTGAAGCGAAAACACGATGAGCGAACTCACCAGCCTGACCATTGCCGAAGCCCGCCGCAAGCTGCGCGCCAAGGAAATCACCGCGACCGAACTGACCGAGGCCTATATCTCGGCGATCGATGCGGCCAATGCTCATCTCAACGCTTACATCAAGGTCACGCCGGATCTCGCCCGTCTCATGGCGAAGAATTCCGACGAGCGGATCGCCGCCGGCAAGGCAGGCGATCTCGAAGGTATCCCGCTCGGCATCAAGGACCTGTTCGCCACCGTCGGTGTGCATACCCAGGCTTGCAGCCACATTCTCGACGGTTTCGAGCCCCGTTATGAATCGACCGTGACCCGGAACCTCTGGGATGACGGTGCGGTCATGCTCGGCAAGCTGAACATGGACGAGTTCGCGATGGGCTCTTCCAACGAAACCTCGCACTATGGCGCGGTCATCAACCCCTGGCGCGCCGCCGGCTCCAATCAGCAGCTCGTTCCGGGCGGCTCTTCCGGTGGTTCGGCTGCAGCCGTTGCCGCCCATCTTTGCGCAGGTGCAACTGCAACCGACACAGGCGGCTCGATCCGCCAGCCGGCTGCCTTCACAGGCACCGTCGGCATCAAGCCGACCTATGGCCGCTGCTCGCGCTGGGGCACGGTTGCTTTCGCGTCCTCGCTCGATCAGGCCGGTCCGATCGCCCGCGACGTGCGCGATGCCGCAATCCTGTTGAAGTCGATGGCGAGCGTCGATGCCAAGGACACGACCTCCGTCGACCTGCCGGTTCCGGATTATGAAGCCGCCATCGGCCAGTCGCTGAAGGGCATGAAGATCGGTATTCCGAACGAATACCGCGTTGACGGCATGCCGGAAGAGATCGAATCCATCTGGCAGCAGGGTATCGCCTGGCTGAAGGATGCCGGTGCCGAGATCGTCAACATCTCTCTGCCGCACACGAAATACGCCCTTCCGGCCTATTATATCGTGGCTCCCGCCGAGGCCTCTTCGAACCTCGCCCGTTATGACGGTGTGCGCTACGGGTTGCGCGTCGACGGCAAGGATATCGTCGATATGTACGAGAAGACGCGCGCCGCCGGCTTCGGGCAGGAAGTCAAGCGCCGCATCATGATCGGCACCTATGTTCTGTCGGCCGGTTACTACGACGCCTATTACCTGCGCGCCCAGAAGGTCCGCACGCTGATCAAGCGCGATTTCGAACTTGCCTTCGATGCCGGCGTCGATGCCATTCTGACGCCCGCAACCCCGTCATCGGCCTTCGGCGTTGCCGACGAGGACCTCGCATCCGATCCGGTCAAGATGTACCTCAACGACATCTTCACGGTGACGGTCAACATGGCCGGTCTGCCGGGCATCGCCGTTCCCGCCGGCCTCGATCACAAAGGCCTGCCACTCGGCCTGCAGCTCATCGGCAAGGCCTTCGACGAGGAGACTCTCTTCAAGACCGCTCATGTCATCGAGCAGGCCGCAGGCAAGTTCACTGCCGCCAAATGGTGGTGATGGCCCAACGATCCGAAAGAATGCAAACGCCGGCCACAAGATGGTCGGCGTTTCTCTTTTGCCGATGCATTTGAGGATCAGTTGAGTCGGGCCGGCGAAGGTCATGGCTGAAAACCCGGTCATGCTGCGTCTGAAGGAGCTTGAAGCCCTCGAAACCATTGCCGGCAAGGTTGGTCACCTGACCATCCACGACGGTACGGGCGGATTGATGAACGACATCATCAATCTCCGCGATTGAGGAAAAGCAGGCGCCGTCTCGGATTTTGAGGCGGCGCCTGCTATAGAGGGACGACTCTGCAGGGAGGGCCCCATGCCGAAACAGAATCTTGCGCGGTTGATCGAGGCCTTTGATCGCCTCGCTGCCAAAGGCTTCAAAATGGGGCCGGAGTGGGAGGCAGTTCATGAGATCTGCCAGAACCACGAGGGCGAACAGCCCTTCGACTGGGGGCATGCACTTTGTCACCGTGTCGAAGGTGACGACTGGAATGCAGGCTACTGGTATCGCCGTGCCGGCAAGGTGATCGGCGCTGGCACGATCGCCGACGAGTGGACAGCGACGCGCGCAGAGCTTTCGGAAAAGCTTTGAAACCGTCCTGGCCGCGCGAAGACCTCGTCGCGCGGCCAGGCTTTTGTCAGTCCTATCTGTTATCGACCTGTGCCCTGACGAGCTTCAGCCCCCGTTCGGTGATCCGGTATGGCTGACCGGCTGAAGACTTGATTGCCTTCAGCCGCTTCAGTTTGCGGAAAAGCTCCATGCCGAAGCCAGGATAGACCCAGCCGTCGCGGGTGAAGCAACTCACCGTTTCGATCTTTCTGTTGTCGTTGCGGGTAATTTCGATGCGGCCGCCCTGGGCCATGAGGTGCAGGATGCGCTGTTCTGTGCGCGAGATGTCCATTGCTGTTGATCCGGAAACGCGCCTTCATGAAGGCGCACAAAAACGATCTGGCGCTCGGGCTTATCCGATACGCCGCGGCTTCGTTTTTCGGGCCCATGCGCGCGAGGCTGTGCTTGCGGGCAGGGCCTTTACCGGGTCTCAGACAGGTTAGACATAAACACCTCTTGAGCAATTCCAGCAAAAGCGTTCAGCGGCATTGCGTCCGGAATTGCGTGTAGAAAGAGATAGGGCATTTCCGTGTTTCGTAGAAAAGCGGAAATACCCTGACGTGCTTTCTATCAATAACCACAATTTGGTCAAGCGAAGGCAACCTGCAGAAAGTGGCGGATAAACCCGGTTTGGCTGTTTATCTCATTGGAGGCACTGGAAAATTGCCCGACTCAATGGTCTACTTCGTACTCTAGCGCGGAGGTGCCATTGATCCACATTCGCAATGCCCGCGAAGGCGAAACGGAACTCTTGAGCGAAATCGGCTTGAGGGCCTGGCAAAGAGCGATGGCATTGATCGGCGAATCGGACGCCATGACGGATGGAGCCCGCAACGCCTTCCGGACCTTCGTGGACAATAACTGGCTCACCATTACGGTCGTCGAGCAGAACGGGCAGGTTGCCGGCTGGGCGGCGCGCGAGGGGCTGGACGAGACCATTTCCGACTTCTGGATCGATCCGAGCTTCAACCGCCAGGGGTTGGGCGCGGCACTTCTCGAACATATCGAAGCCGACATTTTCGAGCAGGGCTTCGAGGAGGCGGCGATGCAGACCCATTCGGGAAACACCGAGGCGATCTCCTTCTTCCAGAAGCATGGCTACGCCATCCACTGGCTTTCTGTCGCCTATAATCCGAAGCTGGACCGCGACGTGCCCTCCGTCGGTCTCAGCAAACATCTCGGCCCGCAGGAGCCGGAAGGTTACGGTCCCGGTTTCTAGACCCTTGCCGAGGCACTGAAAGCCTTGCACCGGCAGGCCATTTCCTTTACCTCACCAGATGAAAAGAACAGCCTTTAAAGAGCATCCAATGACCCTTGTCGACGTTCGCACGCCTGATCCGAAACGTTATATCCCCGGCGCCACTGGCGATTGGGAAGTCATCATCGGCATGGAAGTCCATGCCCAGGTGCTCTCCAACTCCAAGCTTTTTTCCGGTGCGTCGACGGAATTCGGCAAGCCGCAGAATTCGAACGTCTCGCTCGTCGATGCCGCCATGCCCGGCATGCTGCCTGTCATCAACGAGGAATGCGTCAAGCAGGCGGTGCGCACCGGTCTTGGCCTGAAGGCTCAGATCAACAAGCGCTCTATCTTCGACCGCAAGAACTACTTTTATCCGGACCTGCCGCAGGGCTACCAGATCTCGCAGTTCAAGGATCCGATCGTCGGCGAGGGCAAGATCGTCATCTCGCTCGGCCCCGATCGTCAGGGCCAGTTCGAGGATATCGAGATCGGCATCGAGCGCCTGCACCTGGAGCAGGATGCCGGCAAGTCGATGCACGACCAGCATCCGACCATGTCCTATGTCGATCTTAACCGTTCCGGCGTGGCATTGATGGAAATCGTCTCCAAGCCGGATATGCGCACGTCGGATGAGGCCAAGGCCTACATGACGAAGCTGCGTTCGATCGTGCGCTACCTCGGCACCTGCGACGGCAATATGGATGAAGGCTCCATGCGCGCCGACGTCAACGTCTCCGTGCGCCGCCCGGGTGAAGCCTTTGGCACGCGCTGCGAAATCAAGAACGTCAACTCCATCCGCTTCATCGGCCAGGCGATCGAATACGAAGCCCGCCGCCAGATCGGCATCCTGGAAGATGGCGGTTCGATCGATCAGGAAACCCGCCTGTTCGACCCGAACAAGGGCGAGACGCGGTCGATGCGCACCAAGGAAGATGCGCATGACTATCGCTACTTCCCCGATCCGGATCTGCTGCCGCTCGAATTCGACGACGCCTTCGTCCGCGAGCTTGCCCAGCATCTGCCGGAACTGCCCGACGACAAGAAGGAGCGTTTCGTCCGCGAGCTGGGTCTCTCTATCTACGATGCCTCCGTGCTTGTCTCTGAAAAGGCGATTGCCGATTATTTCGAGGCCGTTGCCGAAGGCCGTGACGGCAAGGCGGCCGCCAACTGGGTCATCAACGATCTGCTCGGCGCCCTGAACCGCACTGGCAAGGATATAGAGGAAACGCCGGTCTCTCCGGCACAGCTCGGCGGCATCATCGACCTCATCAAGTCGGAGACCATTTCCGGCAAGATCGCCAAGGATGTTTTCGAAATCATCCTCAACGAAGGCGGCGACCCCGCCGAGATCGTCGAAAGCCGCGGCCTGAAGCAGGTGACGGATACCGGCGCCATCGAGAAGGCTGTTGACGAGATCATCGCCGCCAACCCGGATCAGGTCGCCAAGGTCAAGGCAAAGCCGACGCTTGCCGGCTGGTTCGTCGGTCAGGTCATGAAGTCGACCGGCGGCAAGGCCAATCCGCAGGCCGTTCAGGCCCTCGTCAAGGCCAAGCTCGGTATCGAGGAAGAATAAGCCGAAGGCTGGAGCGTTGTGCGTCCATTCGGACGCACAAGGGACGCTCTAATTCTTTGAAGCTACGCATAGGTCTTCCGAGAATCGTTTCCGATTTTCGGACCGGTGCTGCAGGCTGAACGGTCAGAAGCGGTTTTCGGAAGACCGATGCCGCAAGGAGAAGGTCTTGGTCTATTTTGTCCGAACGGCTGGCGAGCGCGATCTGGAGAAGGTTCGCGCCCTTCTGGTCGAGAGCTTCCATAGTGCCTATGACGCCAGTCACGGCGTCACAAAGGTCGATGAGCTGATCACCAATCTCTTTTCGCCGACCGCGCTGAAGGCGCGGCTGACGAAAAAGAACGCCGAATTCCTCGTGGCCGATGATGGCAGGAATATTGGCGGCATGGGTTACGCAGCGATGTCGTCCGAGATGACGAAAACCGTGATGCTGCACCTTCTCTACGTGAAGCCGGATCTGCAGCGCCAGGGCATCGGCCGCGATATCTTCGCGGAGCTCGAAACCTGCTTCCCGGACGCGGAGATCATGCGGCTGGAGGTCGAGGTTCAGAACCACGAAGCCATCCATTTCTATGCCCGGCTCGGCTTTGTCGAAGCTGGCCGCAACGAGAATACCGGCCCCGGCCAGTCCGGCATTCCCACGCTGGTTTTCGAGAAAGCGCTCGAGTTCCACTGATGGCATCCGGCGAGATTATCATCCGCGAAGCACGTGAAGCCGATCTGCCGGTATTGATCGCCATGTTTGCCGCCGATCCGCTTGGCGGCCATGGTGACACGATTGATCCTGAGGCCTATCCCGATTACGTCCGGGCCTTTGCGACGATTGCGGCATCCTCCACCCAGACGCTTTATGTTGCCGAATGGGACGCTGAAGTCGTCGGCACCTTCCAGACGATGATCACCACCTCGCTTAACGCACGCGGCGCATCTGCCATGATTGTCGAAGCGGTGCAGACGCGCGCCGATTTGCGCGGGCAGGGGATCGGTGCGCAGATGATCGAATTTGCCGTTGCCGAGGCGAAAAGTCGCGGTGTCAGGCTCGTCCAGCTGACATCGAATGCGGTGCGCAAGGATGCCCATCGTTTCTATGAAAGGCTGGGCTTCAAGCCGTCGCATCTCGGTTTCAAGATGGCTCTGAAATGACCGCGTTTTCGGTCGGAATCACTGGACAATTGGGCTTGGCGGCGGCATAAGCGAAAAAGCCTATCTGCTTTCGTCCGCGTCCTGCGGCCACGAGGAAAAGACATGATCAAGTTCCTGCTGCACACCTTCACCTGGTGGAACAATTACACCTTCGGCACGCTGTTTGCCCTTCGTGGCTTCAAGCGGGTTGGTGAAGACGAGTTGGGCAATGTCTATTACGAAGGCGGTCTTTCCTCCTACGGTCTGCCGAAGCGCTGGGTGATCTACAGCGGTTACGCCGAAGCCTCCGCCATTCCTCCGGGCTGGCACGGCTGGATGCATCACCGCACTGATGTTCCTCCGTCCAAGGAAACCTACGTCGCCAAGGAATGGCAGAAACCGCATCGCGCCAATCCGACCGGTTCGCCGCAGGCCTATCGTCCGCCGGGCTCGCTGTCCGTTGCTGGTGAGCGTCCGCGTGTGACGGGTGACTACGACGCCTGGACGCCCGGTAACTGAGATCAAGGCATCCGATGGCGGGTTTCACCCCGCGCTTTGGCCACAATTGACCTTTACCCGCAGGTTGGCCGCAATCGCTGCGGCCATGAACCTGATACGTGCTGGAGACGGGTAGTATGAAGCTTTCCCTGCGAAACATGGTCCTGCCGGCTGCGGGAGCTGTATCGCTGTTGGCGCTCTCCGCCGAGCTTCTTTCCAATCAGGCACAGGCCGCCCGCATCGACAATCCGGTCGCTGTCTTCTCCGGCCTCGACAAGATCACCGGCCGCATCACCACGTTTGACGTCTATGTCAACGAAACGGTCCAGTTCGGTGCCCTGCAGGTGACGCCGAAGGCCTGCTATTCGCGCGACCAGTCGGAAGCCCAGAAGATCGACGGTTTCGTCGAAGTCGACGAGATCACACTGGATCGCAAGATCCGCCGCATCTTCACCGGCTGGATGTTTGCCGACAGCCCGGGCCTCAATGCCGTCGAGCATCCGATCTATGACGTCTGGCTGAAGGACTGCAAGCAGAACTCCGACGTCCCGCCACCGGACAGCGCCGGCGCTAAGTAAAAGCGTGCACCTGATCGGCCAGACTTTCGGCTGCGAGATACGATCTACAGCAAGACGATGGCGGCGCCGGATGCGTGTCGCATACAATCGGTTCGATGCGACACGCCTGTTGATGCTGGTCGCTATGCGTTTGGCGTTTTGTTGCCCGTGAAGAGCTTCTTCACAAAGCTGAACGCCCCGCCAAATACCACGAAGACGAGGATCCAAGCCTTCTTCAGCACGGCGGCGGCGATAGCCAGCAGCCCGATCTTGGCGGCAACCTTGGCGCCAGCACCTGCAGCGATCATGCCTGCCATCCCATAGGCAGCGATCTTGTCGCCATCCACGTGATCGCCGTAGGCCATTCCCTTGTCGAACTGTACCAGCTTGGTCACGGTCGGGACGGCGGTCTCGATTTCCTTCAGCTGCTCGAGACCGGCAACGAAGTCGAATTGAAAGACCCCCTCACGGCCTAGCGTGCGCACGGAATAGTTCAGTGTATGCTGCGTGTTTCCATTCTCGTTGAACAGCAGGTCGCGCGCCCAGTGCAGGGCGTGTGCGGATTGATCATAATGCGGGGCAGAAGCCCAGCCGACGAGTGTCACAGTCGGAAAGCCCTGCTTCTGTCGCTCGGTATTGCTCTCCGAAATGGAGTCCTTGATGTTCTGCAGCAGGTCATCATAGTCGATCGTCGCTGCGTCGGCGTCCGATACATAGCCATCTGCGCTGTATTCGACGACCGAACCCCATGACCCGGCATCAGTCGGGGAGTATTGCGCAGGAAATAGCATGCCCAGTGCGTCAGCCGCTGCTCCCGGAGGGTTTCCCCAGATGTCGACAAGCACGGTTTTCGTATCTTCGGGGCTTAGAAAATAAAACCCTTCAGGTACGTTCAGCGTCGCCTTCGCAGTCGGCAGCTTGATTGCCCCTTGCTGGAAATCGAGCTTCTCCAGAAGCGGCTTCTCTTCATCGGAGAAGTCGGTCCTGTTTGGAAATATTTCCTGATAGGGACGCGCATCTGCTGCTCCGGCAGCGAGCGCGAGCAGGATCGCAGCCGCAATATATCGCTTCAAAATTCCATCCTCCGTTGTATTTCGACCTTAATTGAATCAGTCAAAAAATCAACGCAGAGGTGAAAATTTCAACCTTAAAACTGCAGATGTGGTGATTCCATCGCATCGGCGAGCAGCAGCGCATAATCCGCCTTTGGCACGTCGAGCGCCCCGAACGTCTTCAGATGCTCTGTGGTGAACTGCGTATCGAGCAGCGTGAAGTGTTTCTGCCGCAAACGTTCCACCAGATGTACGAGACAGATCTTCGAAGCATCGGTGCGCCGCGAGAACATGCTTTCCCCGAAGAAGGCGGAACCGAGCGATACGCCATAGAGACCTCCGACGAGTTCATCGCCATCCCAGGCTTCTACGGAATGGGCATGGCCCATGCCGTGCAGGGCGGAATAGAGCGTTCGGATCGTCTCGTTGATCCAGGTGCTCGGACGATCGGTCGTCTCTTGCGCGCAAGCGGTCATCACGGCATCGAAGGCGCTGTTGAAGCGGATCTCGAAGGGCTTTTGCCGGATCGTCTTTCGAAGACTTTTGGAAACGTGGAAACGGTCGTCGAGCGGCAGGACGCCGCGGACATCAGGTTCGACCCAGAAGATCTCCGGATCATCGGCAGATTCGGCCATGGGGAAGAGGCCGATCGAATAGGCGCGCAGGAGGATCTCCGGGGTAATACCTGGCGATTTCCTGCGCGCTCCTGCCATTCTGTCCTATGCTGCCGGCTTGCTGTTGGCGAGATACTTTTCCAGCCAATGGATATCATAGTCGCCATTGGCGATATCCTGGTTGGAAACGAGATCCTGGAACAGTGGCAGCGTTGTCTTGATGCCGTCAACGACAAATTCATCGAGCGCACGGCGCAGGCGCATCATGCATTCGACACGCGTACGGCCATGGACAATCAGCTTGCCGATCAGGCTGTCGTAATAAGGCGGGATCTTGTAGCCCTGATAGGCGCCGGAATCGATGCGCACGCCAAGACCACCCGGTGCATGGAAATGCGTGATCGTGCCGGGGGAGGGCACGAAGGTGCGCGCGTCCTCCGCATTGATGCGGCATTCGATGGCATGACCCTGGAAATGCACCTCGTCCTGCGTGACCGACAGACCGCCGCCGGAGGCGACGCGGATCTGCTCATGCACGAGGTCGATGCCGGTGATGGCTTCGGTGACCGGATGCTCCACCTGCAGGCGGGTGTTCATTTCGATGAAATAGAACTCGCCATTTTCGTAGAGGAACTCGATCGTGCCGGCGCCACGGTATTTCAACTTCTTCATCGCGTCGGCGCAGACCTGGCCGATCTTCATGCGCTGTTCGACGTTGAGCGCCGGAGAGTTGGCTTCTTCCCAGACCTTCTGGTGGCGACGCTGCAGCGAGCAGTCGCGTTCGCCGAGATGGACCGCATTGCCCTCGCCATCGCCGAATACCTGGATTTCGATATGGCGCGGCTTTTCGAGGTACTTTTCCATGTAGACGGCGTCGTTGCCGAAGGCAGCGGCTGCCTCGGTGCGGGCCGTCGACCAGGCCTCGATCAGATCGGCTTCGGTCTTGGCAACCTTCATGCCGCGTCCGCCACCGCCGGCCGTTGCCTTGATCAGCACCGGATAGCCGATATAGGCAGCCGTCTTCAGCGCATCCTCTTCGGTCTTAACCTCGCCGTCGGAACCGGGAACGACGGGAATGCCGAGCTCCTGCGCCGTCGTCTTGGCGGTGATCTTGTCGCCCATGATGCGGATATGCTCCGCTGTCGGGCCGATGAAGGTGATGCCGTGGGCTTCGAGGATATCGGCGAATTTGGCGTTTTCCGACAGGAAGCCATAGCCTGGATGCACGGCGTCAGCGCCAGTGATCTCGCAGGCCGCGACGATCTGGTGGATATTGAGATAGCTCTCACGCGACGGCGGCGGGCCGATGCACACACTCTCGTCAGCGAGGCGAACATGCATGGCGTCGGCGTCGGCCGTCGAATGCACGGCAACGCTCGCAATGCCGAGTTCCTTGCAGGCGCGCAGCACGCGAAGGGCGATCTCGCCGCGATTGGCTATGAGGATCTTCGAGATCATTGGCAAAGCCTTATTCGATGACGACGAGTGGCTGGCCGTATTCGACGGGCGAACCGTCTTCGACGAGGATCTCCGTGACCTTGCCGGACTTGGGCGAAGGGATCTGGTTCATCGTCTTCATCGCTTCGATAATGAGCAGCGTCTGGCCTTCCTTGACGGTGGCGCCGAGTTCGATGAACGCGCGCGCGCCCGGGGCCGGAGCCATGTAGACCGTGCCGACCATCGGCGCGTTGACGGTATTGGCCGGGTTACGTCCGACTGCCGCCGGAGCCGCAACTGCGGCAGCCGCGACCGGGGCTGCTGCAGCTGGCGCCGCATAGGCGGGAGCGCCGATCGGCGCCTGGATATACTGGGGCGTGCCTGCGCGCGAAACGCGGATACGCAGATCTTCCTGCTCGACTTCGATCTCGGTCAGATCCGTGTCCTTGAGGATGTTTGCGAGATCGCGGATCAGCGCCTGATCGATACCGGATTTCTTTTCAGCCATGAGTGTAGCCCTGTCTTCTTCTTATGCCGTGATGTTCTTCAGCGCGTGCAGCGCCAGGATGTAGCTGTGAGGCCCGAAGCCGCAGATCACGCCCTTGCATGCAGGCGCGATCATCGACTTGTGGCGGAATTCTTCCCGTGCATGCACGTTGGATATGTGGAGCTCGATGACGGGAATGGAAATGGCACGGATCGCATCGTGCAGCGCGACCGACGTATGCGTATAGGCGCCGGCATTGATGGCGACGCCGGCGGCCTTTTCATCCGCCTCGTGGAACCAGTCCACCAGCGTGCCTTCGTGATTGCTTTGACGGAAGTCGATGTCGAACCCGAGTTCGCGGCCCGCAGCCTTGCAGTCCGCCTCGATGTCCTTGAGCGTCTTGCCACCATAGATGCCAGGTTCTCGCTTGCCCAGCATATTCAGGTTGGGCCCGTTCAGGACAAAAATCGTTTTCGTCATCGAATGTTCCGTTTGGCGCACCGGCTCTGGACCTCGGGGGGTCAAGCAACCGTACGCGGTTCAGTGTATTCCTCGCGTCCGATGCCAGCCTCTCGGTGACAAAGGCACGGGAATGCGCGAGCGCCACCTATAGACTCCACGCGGACTTATTGAAAGCCCTTACGGAATCGGCAGGGGGCGCCGCGCCATGTTTGTCCACATGGCTGAAGCACTTCGATTTAGGCGATTTGATGGGCGGTGCGTCAGCAGCTCGTCTTGCCGCAGGCCCGCATGTTCTTCACCTTGGCCTCAAGATCGTCGATGCCGACGGCGCCGGGCACCATTTCATTGCCGATCACATAGGACGGCGTACCGCTGATGCCGAGATTGGCGGCGAGCTGATAGGTCGCCTGCACGATATCGTCGTTCGGGCTTTTTTTCATCTCCGCGCGGATCTTGTCTTCGCTGACACCAAGGGAAGAGGCGACCTGGATTGCAGTGTCCTCGGAGGCGCGGCCGTCACTGCCGAGCAGAGCGACGTGGAAATCGCTGTACTTTTCCGGCGCAATCCGGCGGAAGGCATCCGCAACGCGGTGCGCGGCAACCGAATCCGGCCCGAGGATCGGGAATTCCTTCAGCACGAAACGGACATTCTTGTCCTTCTTCAGGAGCGCCTGCATGTCGGGCAGGGCGTGGCGGCAATAGGTACAATTGTAGTCGAAGAACTCGACGACGGTGACATCGCCCTTCGGGTTGCCGAGTGTTACGTCATTCTTGGAATCGAAGATGCCGTCGGTATTGTTCTCGATGGCCATGGTGGCCTTCACCTGCTGGGCCATCTGCTGCTTCTTCTGCAGCGCATCCTGCACGTCGAGCATGATCTCAGGATTTTCGATCAGATACTGCTTGATGAATTCGCCGAGTTCCTTCTTCTGCTGGTCGTCGAATGCAAATGCCTGAGCCGGAAGGGCGATGGAGGCTGCAAGCGCCAGTGCGGTGAGCGTTTTGGAGAAGAAGGCCATGGTATCCTCGTCGTCGGCTGATGGGTTTTCGGAGCGAAATTACCATTGCCGGGTTAATGGGCTTGGATGCGTCCGCATCAAATTACGGCGCGTCGGGCCGCCATCAAACAGGAATTTTCCTCCGATCCAAGCCCTCGCGGGATTGTGATGAGCCGATTATTGCGGCAATTGTCTGGCCGTCATCTGAAGCCAGGCAGGAAGTGATCGTGTTTTCCATCTCGAAACGCAGCGAAGTCGAACCGTTCCATGCAATGGATGTTCTGGCCGAAGCGACGAAACGACGTGCGAGCGGCCACCCCGTCATTTCCATGGCCGTCGGCCAGCCCTCCCATCCGGCGCCCAGGGCCGCACTCGATGCTTCCCGCGCGGCACTTGCCGAAGGGCGCATCGGCTATACGGATGCGCTTGGCACGGCGCGGTTGAAGCAGGGGCTCGCCTCGCATTATCGCAACCGCCATGGCCTGGAGATCGATCCCGCCCGCATTGCCGTCACGACCGGCTCGTCGGCCGCCTTCAATCTCGCCTTCCTGTCGCTCTTTGACGCCGGCGACGCGGTCGCAATCGCCCGGCCAGGCTACCCCGCCTACCGCAACATCCTCGGCGCTCTCGGCCTCGACGTTGTCGAAGTGCCGGTCACGGCGGACACGCATTTCACGCTGACGCCCGAAAGCCTCGAAGCGATCCAGCTGGAAAAGGGCGTGAAACTGAAGGGCGTGCTATTGGCAAGTCCTGCTAATCCAACCGGCACTGTGACCGGCCGCGAAGGCCTGAAGGCGCTCGCCGCCTATTGCGATGCCAATGACATCGCCTTCATCTCCGACGAAATCTATCACGGCCTGACCTTTGCAGGAGAAGAGACGAGCGCGCTGGAACTGACGGACGAGGCAATCGTCATCAATTCCTTCTCCAAATATTATTGCATGACCGGCTGGCGTATTGGCTGGATGGTGCTGCCCGAGCAGCTGGTGCGCCCGATCGAACGCGTGGCCCAGAGCCTCTATATCTCGCCGCCGGAACTTTCCCAGATCGCTGCCACGGCTGCCCTCGACGCCAACGAAGAATTGGATCGGGTCAAGGCAAGCTACGCGGCAAACCGCGAATTGCTGCTCGATCGGCTGCCCAAGATCGGGTTAGCGCCGGCTTCCCCGATGGACGGCGCTTTCTACGCCTATGTCGATGTCTCGCGCTTCACCAATGACAGTATGGATTTCGCCCGTCGCATGCTGGCCGAGATCAATGTCGCTGCCACGCCCGGCCTCGATTTCGACCCGGTCGAAGGACCGCGCACGCTGCGCATGTCCTATGCCGGTTCGCAGGCTGAGATCGCCGAGGCGGTGGAACGTATCGGCGCCTGGCTGAAGTAACGGCGCTTAGTTCCGGTATTCCGGCGCTTGGCGGTCGAGAACGCGCCTGACGCTTTCTAGATGCAGCCGCGCACTTTCCGGATCGCCTTCGCGCATCTGTCGGGCAGCCTGCTCGGCGATGTCTGTCGAAACCGGGATGAGCCGCCGACCGGTGCTCATCGCCTTGAGCTGAACCTCGGCTGCCCGCTCCAGATAATAGAGATCGTCCCAGGCTTCGGCGATATTGGGCGCGCAGACCATCACGCCATGGTTCTTCATGAACAGAATGTCCTTGTCGCCGAGCACGGCGGCAATCCTGTCACCCTCGCGTTCGTCCAGGGCCAGCCCGTTATAATTCTCGTCGACGGCAACGCGGCCGTAAAATTTCAGTGCCGTCTGACCGGCCCAGACGAAGGGATCGCCCTCGACCATGCTGAGTGCGGTTGCATTCGGCATATGCGTGTGGAAGGCGGCTCCGACGCGCGGCGACATCCTGTGCAGCCGGGCATGGATGAAAAAGGCGGTTGCTTCGGGCACGCCATCGCCGGCAACGACATTGCCTTCGAAATCGCAGATCAGCAGTGACGAGGCGGTCGCTTCCTGAAAGGCCCAGCCGAGCCTGTTGACGAGGAAGAGATCGGGATGACCGGGTACGACGGCCGAGAAATGGTTGCAAATGCCTTCTTCGAGCCCAAGCCGAGCCGCCATTCTGAGGCACGCCGCCAGATCGACGCGCGCCTGCCAGATCTCGGCCGTATCGAGCGGCAGGTTGCGCAATATTACCGGCTGCCCTTTCGCGAGGTTCAATTCATGAGCCATGTCTCGTCTCCAGTCGCGTCAATTACATCCAGCCCTTCGCTGCAAAGATGGCAGGCACCTTGTCGAGCGTCGGCACGATCTCGTTGGGGCGGTAGTCGCTGAGGGGTTTGCGCCCGGTGCCGCGATCCACCCAGATTGCACGAAAACCGAGTTCGCGCGCCGCGACAAGGTCAAGATGCGGGCTTGCGCAGATATGCACGAGATCATTCATATCGATGCCGAGCGTTTTCCATGCATGCCGGAAGATTTGCGGCGACGGCTTGTAGGCTTCCGCCTGCTCGGCAGTGATCACCCGGTCGATGATACCGCCAAGCTGCGCGACATTGCCGGCAATGATCGCGTCGTCGGTATTGGAGATAATGGCAAGCCTGAAGCCGGCGGCTTTCAGCTTGCCGAGCGTCGCAACAACTTCGGGGAAAGGCGGCATCCGGCCGATCGACGAAGTCAGCAGGTCGGCATCGGCGCCATCGAAGGGCAGGCCGAATTCCTTCATCGCCAGTTCGAGCGCGAGCGCGGTGACCTGTTTGAAGGATCGGTGCGGCCTTTGCTCTTCGAGTTCATGTTCGTAACGGTCATAGACGGCGATAAAGGCTGGCTGGTCGATATCGCCGCCCTTTGCCGACAGGATCTCATTCATGGCGGCAAGCAGGCCTTCATCCCATTGAATCAGCGTGCCATAGCAATCGAAGGTCAGCCAGCTCGGCCGATTTCCGGGAAGTGTCATCTGTGGTCTCCGTGCTTTTCCTCATATTGACAAGAAAGCAGCTCATTGAGAAATTAAATGTCATAATAGCTGGCAGTGGAAAATCGAATGAGCTTCCCCTTCGATCTCGATCTTCTCCGAACTTTTGCGGCTGTCGTCGACGCCGGTGGTTTCACACGAGCGGCCGAGCGCATTCATCTCACCCAGTCTACCGTCAGCCAGCAGGTCCGGAAGCTGGAGGCCAATATCGGCCACACCCTTCTTCTGCGCGACAAGTCGACGGGTGGAATTCAGACGACCGAAGAAGGGGAGCTTCTCTTGAGTTATGCTCGACGCCTGCTGGCGACAGCCGAAGAGGCGATGGAGCTTATGCGCAAGCCCGCCGCACCCAAGACCGTCAGGCTCGGCGTTCCCGAAGATTTTGCCGGCCGCAGGCTCATTGATCTCCTCTCGGGCTTTTCAGCGGCTTCTCCGCATATAAGGCTCGATACGGTGAGCGGCTGGAGCGTCGAGCTTCGCCGTCTTCTGGAAGCAGGTGAAATCGATCTTGCGCTCATCAAGCGTGAACCGGGCGATGGTAGCGCGCTGGCAAGCTGGACGGAGGAATTGGTCTGGGTTGAAAGCATGCATCGGCCGGTGCGGGACGAGACGGTACCGCTTGCCGTCTTTCCTGTCGGCTGCATCTACCGCGAAAGAGCAATCCGTTTCATCGAGCGCAGCGGGCGGCGCTGGCGTATCGCCTATACGAGCCAGGGGTTGATGGGTGTGCAGGCTGCTGTGGCTTCCGGCCTCGGCATCAGCCTGCTGCCGTCGGATGCAGTCCTGCCGGAGCATCGTGAACTTGGAGCCGCGGATGGCTTCGATCCGCAGCCGGCGTCCGAACTCGCCCTGGTCAAAGGACGGCTCCGTCTGTCTGCGGAGAGCCGTTCCCTGGCGGATTTCCTCGCGGCTAAGCTTTAGGTCCGCGAAGAGAAGAGCGAAGCGAGCGTCGAAGCCGGCTTGTTGTTCATCCGTGGCACGACGACGAGCTGCCGGATGTCACCGCGCCTGTAGGCGGCCAGGAAGCGCTTGTAATCCTTGAAGGAAACGCAGCCGTTGGAATCGCCGTTCTTGCCGAGCATGTAGGTGTGGGCCAGAAGGCCGACGCGGTTGAAGATCGCGTCCGAACCCTGCACTGGCGTCAGGCGAATGGCGGCCACGCCATGGAACAGGGATTCGCGCATCGTCAGATTATAGGTATGTGGTGGCGTCGGTCCGCGCATTTTCTGATTAGTGTAGCGCGGGTTGTCGCGCATCTTGCCCAGACCGGAATGGGCCTCCAGCCGCTCGCCGTTCGGAAGGTAGACAGTCGCGTTTTCGATGTCGTAGATCGCGACACCGGCACGCACGCGCGGCGTAAAGACCGGCTTGTCATAGCGCGGCACCGCATCGTCATCGTCATCTTCGATTGGTGAGTTCGGCTTGGCATAGGCAAGCACGGGCTCGGCAGAGCGCTGAGAGCCCTTGGAAGCAGGAGCCGGCTTGCCGACAAGACCGTCGGGCCGCGCCATCGGCAGCGGGACAGAATCCTCATCGGGGGCAAGAACCAGATCGAAAGGCGGTGCACCGTCGTCCGCTTCGGCAACTTCGATTTCCGCCGGCTTGTCGGCGGCAGGAGCAACTGCGCGGTTAAGCTGCTGCGGATCGACCGGAACAGGCATGACACGCGGACCCGCATCGGCAAGGGCGACCATGGCGGGCATTTCGGCCGCAGCCACGGCTTCCTTCGACGGAATGATGATCCGGTCGGCATCACCTTCGCCAGCCGCCAATGAAGCGGTTTCCACGGTCGCATCGGGCGTCTTGATTGTATCGTCCTTGCTGAAGCGCGAATTGCCGGAGGCGGCTACCGGCTGAAGTTCCGCGACGGCAACGCCATTGGTCTTGGCCAGCGCCAGCTTTGCATTCGAGGCAGCCGATGTGCTTTGCGCATGCGACTGGATCAACTGTGCCGTCAAAGGCACCACCGGCTTTGCGTCGAATGCCGCAAGCCGTGAAGCCTTGTTCACATGGATGAGACGCTCATGCGTAACGGCAACCCGTGTCGCCCTTGACGCAGCGGCAACCGGGGAAATCTCCTTTTGTGTGGAGAACGGCATCGACACCGATTGCATCGTCACAACGGTGCCGATAAGCCACGTGGAGGTCAAAAATCCGGCGATTGCGATGCCGGTTAGAAAACCGCGAGATCTGCCTGAACGAACAGGGGATCCGCTAAAAGGGGCGACGTTATTGAACGTCCCTACCGCAAACGCCATACTCTACTCGTCTTCCAAAACGCGCTACGCAGGCCGGCAGCACTGGCTTACTGATTTTTGCCGGAGCCGCTAACTGCCCAAAAAGGCCGAATTTGGGCCTGTTCGCGACATGCGACCGTTTCTTAAGGATGACGAACTATGGTTTCCAATTGGTTTACAGGCGAAGCTCTCTGCTTCGATTGTCGCGAAAACAGACGCAATATTTTAGAAAAAGCTATTTTTCAAAGACTTGCCGCAGCCCGCCTGCCGTAGCCCGATGAAGGCAAGCCGGCGCCGGGAATTTTTCCGCGTTCAGCTGCGCGCCATCACATAGCTTCCGGGAGCTTCCTCGATCGCATTGAGCGCTGCTCCTCCGACCTTGCGGGCAGCCACATGCTCGCCGGCTTGCGATTCGATCCATCCGTGCCAGTGCGGCCACCAGGAGCCTGCCGTCTCCTTCGCCTTGGTGAGCCATGCGTCATAATCGCCTTTGGCCGGGCCGCCCGTCCAGAACTGATACTTGTGCTTGTCTGGCGGGTTGACGACGCCGGCAATATGGCCGGAGCCTGCAACGACGAACTGCACCTTGCCGCCGAAGTACTGGCTGCCGACGAAGACAGACTTTGCCGGCGCGATATGATCCTCGCGCGTCGCAAGATTATAGATCGGGATCTTGACGTCCTTCAGAGATAAGGTCTTGCCGTCGAGGATCATCTCGTCCTTGGTCAGCGCATTCCGCAGATAGCAGTTGCGCAGGTAGAAGGCGTGGTTCGCCGCCGCCATGCGAGTCGAATCGGCATTCCAGAACAAGAGGTCGAAGGGCAGGGGCTCCTGGCCCTTCAGGTAGTTGTTGACGAAATAGGGCCAGATGAGCTCGCCTGCCCTGAGCATGTTGAAGGCGGTCGACATGCGCGAACCATCGAGATAGCCGAGCTCCTGCATGTGCGTTTCCAGCGCCTGAAGTTGCTCCTCGTCGACGAAAACCTTGAGGTCGCCGGCATGGGTGAAATCGACCTGGGTGGTGAAGAGCGTTGCGCTCTTGATGCGCTTGTTCTTCTCCCTGGCGTGCAGGGCGAGGGTTGCGGCAAGCAGCGTGCCCCCGACGCAATAGCCGATGGCGTTGACTTCCTTTTCGCCGGTCGCCTTTTCGATCGTTTCCAGCGCGAAATCGACCCCCTCCCGGGCATAAGCGGTCCAATCCTTCAGTGCATGGCGGCTATCCGGATTGACCCAGGAGATCACGAAAACCGTATGTCCCTGGTCCACGCACCATTTGATGAAGGATTTCTGCGGGTTGAGGTCGAGAATATAGAACTTGTTGATCCATGGCGGGCAAATCAGCAGCGGCCGCTTCAGGACGGTCTCCGTCGATGGCTCGTACTGGATGATCTGGCAGATCTCGTTCTGGGCAATCACCTTGCCCGGCGTCAGCGCCATATCGCGGCCAACGGCAAATTTGGTCATGTCGGTCTGGCGCAGCCGCAGCTCGCCGCGACCGGCGATAATATCCTCGGTCAGCATCCTCATGCCGCGGACGAGGTTTTCACCGCTGGTCGCTATCGTCTCGCGATAGACCTGGGGATTGGTGACCACGAAATTTGTGGGAGAGAGCGCCGCCGTAATCTGCTTCACGTAGAAGCCGGCCTTGTGCTTGGTGTGCTCGTCGAGCCCCTCGGTCTCGGCAACCAGCTTTTCGGCCCAGTCGGCAGTGACGAAATAGACCTGTTTCAAGAATTCGAAGAAGGGGTTCTTCTGCCAGTCCTCGTCGGCGAAGCGTTTGTCCTTGCGCTCGACCTCCTGTTCGACCGTCTCGCCCTGCATGCGCTGCATCGAGCGCATCCAGATGCCGAAGAAGGAGGTCATCAGCTGTGTCTGCGCCTCGAAGGTGCGGCGTGGATCGGCGATCCAGTATTCCGTCACTCTGGAGAGCGTTTTCACCATATCGGTGACGGGTTCGACCGCCGTGTCGGAGATTTCGCCGCGCTCGCGTGGGCCGAGCCATGCCGAAGCTGCCTTGCCGAGGTTTTCGAGCGCACGGGCGAAATTGAGCGCCATGGCCTCGGGATCCTTCAGCATATAGGGATCGAGATCCTTGGCGTCGAAATCCAGCTTGGCACCATTCTCCCGCTTGCTGTCGGTCACGCACTTCCTCCGGCGGCAGCATCCATTGTTTGTCCGTTGTACATCTGCTGCGTTGAAGAAAACAAGTTCCGCACACCCGCTCTCATGCTATTGCTTTGTCGCTGCGACGAATTTAACAGTCGAAGCAGGCAGGATTGGATCATCAGGCATGACGACGACAGGCATTGGGCATTTCGTGACCTTCACCCGCACCGCAGCAATCTGCGCGGCGGCCGCGGCCATGGCCTTTGCGCTTGCCGGATGCAACAAGACCGCCGAGGAGAAAAAGGCTTTCGCCCAGCGCATGGCAGCACCGACTGCAGTCGTGATGCCCGCTTCCAAGGGCGAACCCGTTGAAGGCGGCCTGACCAAGAGCCCCGACGGCTACCCGTCGTTCGGTGCGCCGCTGACGGCCGCCAACGTTCAAATGAACGACGAACAGGCGGCCGAGTTGCAGCATCAGCTGAGCGCCCTTGGTGCCAAGCGCCAGGCAGGCACAATCTCCGAGGCGGAGTATCAGCGCCGCGTTGCCGAGATGCGGAAGCTGGCCGCCGACCACGGGGCCGAAACGCTCTCCGAAATCACCAAATAAGCCTTGCCTTTCAGGCGATTTGGACGCAAAGCCTTCCGGATGGATCGGAAGACACAATTTTCCCGATAATGCGCTTCGTGCGCGGCTTCTCCGTCAAAGATTTGCCGCGCAGTTAAGTTGAAGAGGAATACGGCGCTGCGAGTCTGAAGCTCGTATCGCAGCTGCCGGGAGACGGAACGAGCTTCGACAGCGGTCACGTTGGCCGCATTTCCATGGGGAAAGAGATGGAAGAGTTTCACAAAGTCCGGCGTTTGCCGCCTTACGTTTTCGAACAGGTCAACCGTTTGAAAGCGAGCGCGCGAGCGGGCGGGGCCGATATCATCGATCTCGGCATGGGAAACCCCGACCTTCCGACCCCTCAGGCGATCGTCGACAAGCTCTGCGAAGTCGTCCAGGACCCGCGCACGCACCGTTATTCGTCCTCCAAGGGCATTCCCGGTCTGCGCCGCGCCCAGGCTGCATACTATGCGCGCCGATTCGGCGTGAAGCTGAATCCCGACACGCAGGTGGTCGCGACCCTCGGCTCCAAGGAAGGCTTTGCCAACATGGCGCAGGCGATCACCGCGCCGGGTGACGTCATCCTCTGCCCGAACCCGACCTATCCAATCCATGCTTTCGGCTTCCTGATGGCCGGCGGCGTGATCCGTTCCATGTCGGTCGAGCCGGACGAAAGCTTCTTTCCGCCGCTCGAGCGCGCCGTGCGCCATTCGATCCCGAAGCCGCTGGCGCTGATCCTGAACTATCCGTCGAACCCGACGGCACTCGTGGCGACCCTCGACTTCTACAAGGACGTCATTGCCTTCGCAAAGAAGCACGACATCATCGTGCTGTCGGATCTTGCCTATTCGGAAATCTATTTCGATGGCGAGCCGCCACCGTCGGTCCTGCAGGTTCCGGGGGCAATGGATGTGACCGTCGAGTTCACCTCCATGTCCAAGACCTTCTCCATGCCCGGCTGGCGCATGGGCTTTGCGGTCGGCAACGAGCGACTGATCGCAGCACTGACGCGTGTGAAGTCCTACCTCGATTATGGCGCCTTCACGCCGATCCAGGTTGCCGCAACCCATGCCCTGAACGGCGATGGCTCCGACATTGCGGAAGTCCGCAATGTCTACAAGCGCCGCCGCGACGTCATGGTCGAAAGCTTCGGCAAGGCCGGATTCGACGTGCCTCCACCGGCCGCTACCATGTTTGCCTGGGCGAAGATCCCGGAAAAGTTCCGTCATCTCGGATCGCTGGAGTTTTCCAAGCTTCTGGTCGAGAAGGCTGACGTTGCCGTTGCCCCGGGCATCGGCTTCGGCGAGCAGGGCGATGATTACGTTCGTCTGGCACTCGTCGAGAACGAACACCGCATCCGCCAGGCTGCACGCAACATCAAGAAGTTCATGTCGACGGCAGACGAGACGATGCACAACGTCATCTCGCTCAACGCCCACCGTTAATTGCAACCTAGAAAGACAGCCGCATATTTGCGGCTGTCTCTCACCAGACATTTCAGGATCGATCCATGGCAGACGCCCTCAAAATCGGCATTGCGGGCTTGGGTACCGTTGGTGCCTCGCTTGTTCGCATCATCAAGCAGAAGAGCAATGAACTTGCAGTCACCTGCGGCCGTCCGATTACGATTACGGCAGTTTCGGCTCGTGACCGTTCGAAGGACCGTGGGATCGATCTGACCGGCATCACCTGGTTCGACCGTCCTGAAGATCTTGCCGAGAAGGCCGATATCGACGTTTTCGTTGAACTGATCGGCGGCGCTGAAGGCGCGGCCAACGTCGCTGTTCGCGCCGCTCTCTCCCGTGGTCTCCATGTGGTGACTGCCAACAAGGCGCTGCTTGCCTATCACGGCGTCGAGCTTGCAACGATTGCCGAGGAAAAGGGCTCGCTTCTGAATTTCGAAGCAGCCGTTGCGGGTGGCATCCCGGTCATCAAGGCGCTGCGTGAATCGCTGACGGGCAACACGATCTCGCGCGTCTATGGCATCATGAACGGCACCTGCAACTACATCCTCACCAAGATGGAGAAGGAAGGCCTGTCCTTTGCCGATTGCCTGAAGGAAGCCCAGCGCCTCGGCTATGCCGAAGCCGATCCGGCCTTCGACATCGAAGGCAACGACACCGCCCATAAGCTCTCGATCCTGACCACGCTCGCCTTCGGCAACAGGATCGCGGCCGATGATATCTATCTCGAAGGCATCACCAATATCTCGATCGAGGATATCCGTGCCGCCGCCGACCTCGGCTACCGCATCAAGCTGCTCGGCGTCGCTCAGCGTACGGAGACCGGCATCGAACAGCGCGTGCATCCGACCATGGTGCCCGTCGATTCCGTCATCGCTCAGGTCGATGGTGTCACAAACGCCGTCGCGATCGAATCCGATATCCTCGGTGAGCTGCTGATGGTCGGCCCGGGTGCCGGCGGCAATGCCACGGCGTCCTCGGTGCTTGGCGATATCGCCGACATCGCCAAGAGCCAGCCGGGCGCACAGCGCGTTCCCGTTCTCGGCCATCCCGCCAAGTCGCTTGAGACTTACCGCAAGGCGCAGATCCAGAGCCATGAGGGCGGCTATTTCATCCGCCTGACCGTTCTCGACCGCACCGGCGTTTTTGCCAGCGTCGCCACGCGCATGGCGGAAAACCAGATTTCTTTGGAATCGATCGTCCAGCGTTCCAAGCAGCATCTGGCGCCTTCGCACCACCAGACGATCATCCTCGTCACCCACGCGACGATGGAAGACTCAGTGCGCAAGGCAGTTGCTGCGATCAAGGAAGAGGGCTACCTCGTCGGGGAGCCGCAGGTGATCCGCATCGAGCGTCCTAAGGAAGAATCCTGACATTTATTCCAGATTGGAGCAGATCAGCCCGTCCGGGATCACTCGGACGGGTTTTCTGTTATTAATCAAAGTACTTCACAAAAATTTATATTAACAGATATGCGGATATAGATATAATCGTCCCGGGAGCCGTTGGAGTCGCGGGTGAGGAAGATCAAGCAGACGCATGACATACGCATCGAGCCCGAGAGTCCTCGGGCGGGTTCACCGAAATTTGATCCGACAGCGCTTGGAGCCGCCCTTGAATGCGAGCCGCCTCAGGGACGAAATTGGGCCACGCTGCTGATTCTGCTGTCGATCGTTTTCGTCCAGCTGTTTGTTATCGGATTGGTTATCTGGACAATTTTCCGGTAATCCACAGGACCTGAAATCGACCGCTTTGCTATCCGTCCCGCATCTGTAAAAAGGGCAGATGATGAAAGCGGAGTTTGGCATGGCAGATCAGGTCGATCCGGTACCGCGCGCCTTCCTTGGCGTCGAAAAATCGGTTCTCGACAATCGCTGGGTTTCGCGCCTTGATCAGGCCGGGCAGAACCGCGCGCTCGCCATGTCGCAGATGCATGGTTTACCGGATCTGATCGCACGCGTCCTTGCCGGCCGCGGTGTGACCGTCGACGAGGCCGTCGAATTTCTGGATCCGACGATCCGCAGCCTCATGCCCGATCCCTACAAGCTGACGGATTGCGAGAGGGCGGCCAAGCGTATTGCGGCTGCGATCCGTGATGGCGAGCCGGTCGCGATCTTCGGCGACTATGATGTCGATGGCGCGGCATCCTCCGCACTCATGTATCGTTTCCTGACCCATTTCGGCGTCAAGGCGCATATCTACATTCCCGATCGCATCTTCGAAGGTTACGGACCCAATCCAACAGCCATCAATCAGCTGATCGACAATGGCGCTAACCTGATCGTCACGGTCGATTGCGGCTCCACTAGCCATGAGGCGCTGGCTGCTGCCGCGGACCGCAACATCGATGTCGTCGTCATCGATCACCATCAGGTGACACATGAGTTGCCGCCTTGCCATTCCCTCGTCAATCCAAACCGCGAAGACGATCTTTCCGGTCTGGGCCACCTTTGCGCGGCCGGCGTCGTCTTCATGGTGCTTGTCGCAACGCTGCGCCTGCTGCGCGAGGCAGGCGACAAGCGCATCCTCGCGATAGATCTCCTGCAGTGGCTGGATATCGTGGCACTTGCAACCGTCTGCGATGTCGTGCCCCTCAAGGGCCTCAACCGTGCCTATGTGGTTAAGGGACTGGTCGCCGCGCGCCACCAGAGCAATGCCGGCCTCGCGGCGCTATTCCGCAAGGCGGGCCTTGCTGGCCCGGTTACGCCCTATCATTTCGGCTTCCTGATCGGCCCGCGCATCAATGCCGGCGGGCGAATCGGCGATGCAGCGCTTGGAAGCCGTCTGCTGACGCTGGATGATGCCGTAGAGGCCGAAGCTATCGCCCAGCGGCTGGATGAGCTCAACCGCGAGCGTCAGGCCATGGAAGCCATCATGCTGCAGGAGGCCGAAGCCGAATCACTTGCCGAATACGGAGACGGCGAGGGCGCTTCCGTCATCGTTACCGCCCATGAGAAATGGCATCCCGGTATTGTCGGCCTTATTGCCGCGCGCCTGAAGGAAAGGTTCAAGCGACCTGCCTTCGCCATCGCCTTCGATCCATCCGGCAGGGGTACCGGCTCGGGCCGCTCGATTAATGGCTTCGACATGGGCAGGATGGTGCGCGCCGCGGTCGATGAGGGACTGCTCGTCAAGGGCGGCGGTCACGCGATGGCGGCAGGTCTGACTGTCGAGCGTAGCAAGCTCGGTCTCTTGCGCGCCTTCTTCACCGAGAAGGCACAGAAGACGGTCTTGGCCCTTGTCGCCAACGAAACGCTGAAGATCGATGGTGCCATCGCTGCAAGCGGCGCGACCATTGAGCTCATTGATCGTCTGGAAACCGCAGGCCCCTATGGCTCGGGACATTCCCAGCCGGTCTTTGCCGTGCCGGCGCATCGTGTGCGTGATTCCCGTCTGGTCGGCGAACGGCACGTGAAAGTGACATTGGAAGCCATGGATGGCGCGCGCCTTGACGGCATCGCCTTCAGGGCCGCGGAGACTCCGCTCGGCAACCTGCTCCTCAACTCACGCGGCGCTAACCTGCATGTCGCAGGCTCTCTCGGTGCTGAACATTATCAGGGCTCGCGCAGGATCCAGCTGCGCATCAGTGATGGCGCGCCGGCCAAGTGACCGCCCCAAGGCCATCAGGTCGGCTGCGGCTGAGACAACGGCGCCTTTCTGCGAAGGCGGCTTACGGCCAGGGCGAGCAATAGACCGCCCGCGATGATGCCGACGGCAAGCAGCGGCCTGTAGGCGAACCAGGCAATGGCGATGACAACAGGGCCGATCAGCAGTGTCAGCACGAAGGCCGCGATGCTCGTACCCAAGCCAATGACCGTGCCGATAAATGGAATCAGGTCGCCAAGAATGGGCAGGAGCCCAAACATCAGCTTGAAGCTGATGAACAAGCCGATGAGACCGGCGACGCGCACAAGCCAGGTGATGATATTGTTTTCACTCTCGGCCGATTGAAACATCCGGCTGGCATCCACATTGCCGGCAGCGGTCAGGAAGATATCGCGGTGGTTCGTCGTTTCGTAGGGAACGAGTTCGCTATGATTCTGCTTGCCGACAACGCTTGCCGTTTCCAGGTCGATCCGATGATAGCTGATCCTGAGGTCGCCGATGGCAGGCAGGTTTTCGTTCACGCCGATATAGGCACCCTCTGCATTTCGCTTTGCCGGCCGGCCAGCGCCAATCTCTGCTCCTATGCGCTGCACGTCGCTGTCAGCGAGCGCGAGGCGTGAAGAGTAGCCGATGCCTGCCATGTTCTTGCCAGGCACGGAGAAGACGCCGACATGGGCCGTTTTTGCGGTGAAGGTAGCGCCGTCAGGCATGCCGGTTGGATTTTGATGGTCATCCGGCTGCTTGAAGCGGCTCGAATCGACCACATCCGGGCTCCATTCCCTGGTGTAGGAATAGGTGGTCGTCGTCTCCTCGCCGCCGCCCAGTGTCTTTTTGGTCTGGCTCTGGCTCTTTTCCACCCACTGATACATCTCGACTTCGCGGGAGAGACCCACGGCGCCATCGGCGGTGATGCCGAATTGACTGTCCTGCGGGAGCTGATCGGATTTCACCACCCCGCTGATATGGACCAGCTTGCCTTCATTGACCGGATCGACTGCCATAGCATCGACCGAAATAACCTGTGACGCACCTTCGGAAAGGGCGCGATAGGTCTGGATCGCACGCCCTTCGTTCCAGATCATGAGCCAGATACATCCGATAAGCAGCACAAGGCCGATCAGTGCACCGGTCAGCGCGTTTCTGATGCGCGCAAACCACGAGGTATAGGTCGTGTCCGTATAGCTCATGTCCGAAATCACCTATCGCCGAGAGGCCTGTTGGATTGGCGGTCTGCAAAAATATTCCAATAAATTAAGCGACGACCGCTAATCCCCGGTAAATACCGAAAATGATTCTTGGCTGGTCATGCCGTTGAAAACAATGACCTTTCGACAAGATGGCCGAGAGGAGCTAGAAACCGAACTTTGCGTCACAGAAGGCAGCGCCGGATGGGGGTAATGTCACCGCATTTGCCTCATCAATTCGCATGGCAGGCGTAGCTGCGCCCGCAAAGGCAACACTATGAAAATACGGGGAAATAACAAGGAGACAGTGGCACGCCCTAGGGGAGTCGAACCCCTCTTTACAGAATGAAAATCTGTCGTCCTAACCGATAGACGAAGGGCGCGTGCTCTGTGGTGGCGCCCTTATAGTCAGCACCTTTCTGCGCCGCAAGCGGCAAAATGAGAATTTTTTACCGGATTATGCAGATTTTTTCCGGGCTTGTGGAAAAGTGGGAACCACACGGCCCTGCAGTCCCGTGCGGAGGCGCTGGAAATGCCCGGTCGCCTTACGCCCGCCTGCAGGACACTCCATCTATTCGATCCGCCCATCAGGCCTTCCGAGAATCGATTCCGAATTTCGGGCCGATGCTGGAATTGGGAACGTGTAAGACGAAGCACCAGGCGCTCGAGAGCTTCGACTCATCTGGTCTGCTCGATAGCAGCCACGGGATTCTCAGAATTTCTGGTACGCCCTAGGGGAGTCGAACCCCTCTTTACAGAATGAGAATCTGTCGTCCTAACCGATAGACGAAGGGCGCAGGCACTCAGCTCAAATAGGAAGGCTAAAGGCTTTCCACAAGCGGTAGATAGGACATCGGATTGGAAGAAGAAGTGGCACGCCCTAGGGGAGTCGAACCCCTCTTTACAGAATGAAAATCTGTCGTCCTAACCGATAGACGAAGGGCGCGTGCTGTGGTGGCGCCCTTATAGTCAGGCACTTTCGATCCCGCAAGCGGCAAATTCGAAATTTTTCAAAAAAATGACAGGCCGTATCCGCATGTGGAAAATGTAGATTATTGCAGCCGAATCAAAGAGCTGCGGCGGGAGCCGGAATCGGGTTCCGGCCGCTTCACTCAACGTCAGGCTCTCAGAGGTCGAAGGTCAGATCGCTCTTGCAGAAGCGATCGGCGCGCTCTTGCGGCCGCAACCCCAGTTCCAGTCGCGGGCATTGCCTGTGTCCAGGTGGACCGAATCCGTATGGCAATAGGTGCCGACGCCGCCGCGGTTCGGGAGTGACCGGATATATTGGGCGATATCCCATTTGCTGATGCCGTCGATCTGGATGTCGGCTGCTTCGCAGCTCTTGTGCATCGATTCTTCGGCGCCCCCGACTTCACGGTTATGCTGCGGGTCGCGGTAACCTGATGTGACGACGACTGGCTTGCCGAAATGAGTCTCGACTGTCTTGATGACTCGCATGAGATCAGGCTTGAAACAGCCGACCTGGACGCTGTCGTTCTGCACATGCAGGCCGTTTGGCGCGACGCGCGTCATCCCAGGCAGCGATGCCTTCTGCAAAAGCCCGGAAAGGCTGCTGAGCAGGTTCTGCTTTGGCGCGCTGTAGAGCGCATTCATGGTCGATCCCGGAATGTTTCCGCCGGCAAGCGAGGCGGTCTGCACGGGCGCGATCTTCGTGCTGGTATTCTGCGATGATTGCTGTGGCAGCATCTCGCCCTGTTGCGGCTCGGGCGGCGCGCTGAACACGCTCGATCTTGGGCCGGCGTTCAGTGGCGCATAGGCGTTCCCACCCTGCGGCTGGATGATCGTCGAGGTCGAATTGTTCTGCGGCGGCGGCTGGCGATCGGAGAAGATGCTCATTGCCTGCGCGTTGATTCGCGTCGACTGCATGACCAGACCACCGATATTGGCCGGTTGCTGCTGCTGTTGCATTGACGGATCGACGGGTGCCGCAGCCGTTGCCGCATTCGGATCCTGCACTGCTGCCTGCGGATTGACGCCGGAAACATTGGTCAGCATCGGATCGCGATAGAGCTGTTTCGGCGCGGGGGACGATGCGGCAGGCATTGCCGCTGCAAGCCGTGGTGCCGGCTGTCCCTCCGCAGCCGGTGTGGCGACGGCGGCCGAATCAAGCGCCTTCTTGTCGGAGACGCATCCGGAAAGCGCCAGGATAGAGCCGGCGATCAACAAAGCTCCGATAGCCTGCCGGCTCGGAGGGGCAATCTTGTTGTTTCTGGTCAACCGAGAAATCTCCGGTGAATGCGGAAGGCGCTCGAAAGCGCGCTTCCGTTACGATTGGGCCGGAGAGTGCCTTGTGAAGCTTGCCCGCAGCTTGGCTCGGCTTACCAGGCGCCGGTATTGCCCATGGACAGCCAGGGTTCGGCCGGGGCCAGTTTTTCGCCCTTCTGCAGGATCTCTATCGAGATGCCGTCGGGCGAGCGTACGAAGGCCATGTTGCCGTCGCGCGGGGGGCGGTTAATCGTAATACCATTATCCATCAACTTCTGGCAGATCGCGTAGATGTCATCCACCTCATAGGCGAGGTGACCGAAATTGCGTCCTCCGGTATAATCTTCCGTGTCCCAGTTATAAGTGAGCTCCAGACAGGGGGCTTTCTCGCTGCGGGCGCGGTCGAGATCATCGCGAGCGGCCAGGAAAACGAGCGTGAAGCGGCCCTTCTCGTTCTCATGGCGGCGGATTTCCTCGAGTCCGAAGAGTGTAGTGTAAAAATGGAGGGAAGCGTCGAGGTCTTTGACGCGAACCATGGTGTGGAGATAACGCATTGTGTTTCCTCTCTCTATTTAGGCTAGCCCATCTGGAGTAACAGACACCAGCTTCGGGCAAGTCATCTCGATAAAATGTACAGTTGGGAATAACCGAAAACTAGGACTTGCGCTTATCCGTTACCAAGATGTTAATCTTGATTTCAAGAATCAGTTAACCGTAACAGTGTGACGCGTATTGAGGGGCTGGCGACATGGCTGACAGGATTTCATCGAATGGCTTCACCGACATTGAAGAATTGTCGGCGGAACCGGTTGACCTCGTTGAAATCACCGGCGTGGTGAAATGGTTCGACGTGGCCAAGGGCTTTGGCTTCATCGTACCAGACAATGGCATGCAGGATGTACTGCTGCACGTGACCTGCCTGCGCCGCGATGGCTACCAGACCATCCTTGAGGGCACCCGCATCGTCGCGCTCATCCAGCGTCGCGAACGTGGCTACCAGGCTTTCAAGATCCTTTCCATGGATCAATCGACTGCGGTCCATCCGTCGCAGCTGCCGCCGGTTCGCACCCACGTGCAGGTCACGGCAACGAGCGGCCTCGAGCGCGCTCTGGTGAAGTGGTTCAACCGCACCAAGGGCTTCGGTTTCCTGACCCGTGGCGAGGGTACGGAAGACATCTTCGTGCATATGGAAACGCTGCGCCGCTTCGGCTTGACCGAACTGCGCCCCGGCCAGGTGGTGCTCGTGCGTTTCGGCGACGGCGAGAAGGGCCTGATGGCCGCCGAGATCCATCCTGACGTTCCGAGCCCGGTTGGCCGGTCTCACTGATGCGCAGCCTGTTTTCTGTTGAGATGATGAGAAGCGCCTTCTTGGCGCTTTTTTTCATCGCCGCCCTGCCGGCATTCGCGCAGCAGGACATGCGCTTCGACAAAGAACCGCTGATCATCCAGACGACCGCCGGCAAGATGCTGCACTTCACCGTGGAGATCGCCGCCACCGGCGAGCAGCGCGCCTACGGCCTGATGTTCCGCAAGTCGATGGCCGAAAACGCCGGCATGATCTTCGATTTCGGCGTATCGCGGCGTGTGACCATGTGGATGGAAAATACCGTCCTGCCCCTCGACATGCTCTTTGCAGACGACAGGGGCGTGATCACCCATATCAAGGAAGACGCCACGCCCTATTCCCGCGACATCATCGATTCGATGGGAGAGGTGCGCTATGTGGTCGAGGTGAATGCCGGCGTCGCCCGCAAGCTCAATATCCGCCCCGGCGATCGCCTCGTCAGCGCCACGATAACGAAAAAGGCGAAGTAAGCCTGTGAAATCTGCCGGGTCCGGTGGATTTATGGGGTTGCTAGGGCAGGGGGAAGCGTGTATTCCCGCTGCCATTAACGGCTCGGAGTGTAGCGCAGTCTGGTAGCGCATCTGGTTTGGGACCAGAGGGTCGGGAGTTCGAATCTCTCCACTCCGACCATTATTCTCCCAATATTTTCCGCAATTTGAGTCAGTCTCGCATCTGACCGATGCCTAAAGGGTGCAGGCCCGATCTTGCTCGCGAGTTCGCAGTTGGGTAGATCGTGACGATGTCATCGATATCGCGAAGCACGCCTATTCAGGCGTGCTGTGATTCAGCCCTGAGCAAGCAGGCCGACATACTGAGCATAGCTGATCACTGCATAAAAAAACGCAGTGATGGTAGCTCCGATCATGATGGCATGAAATTCTGCAGAGGTTCTCATAGCTCGCACCCGTGTCACAACGGTTGGTAGGCACCCTAGTCGCCTCCGCCGGTCATAACAATTAGAAAGCGATCAAAACATGCAACAATCCGAAACATATCGGATCGTGTGACAAGATTGCCCGCTTATCCACACCCGGCTGCGAACAAGGGCTGCGCTCAAGCGCTCAATCCAATAAACGCGCCACGAGACATTCGGTTTCGTTGCTCAGTCACTGCAGTGGCAAAGGCGCTTTTCCCTTGAAAAAACGGGGATTCGCGGATAAGCAAAATTCACTTCTTCCTGCCATCTTCGGTGTGGAAGCGGCCTGTCCCTTGGCCGAGTTATGAAAGGCGGGAAATGCCCGCATATCGGAGGCGCCGCAGTCATGTCTGCTAAGATATATCGTCCGGCCAAGACCGCAATGCAGTCCGGTAAGGCCAAGACCCACCTCTGGGTGCTGGAATTCGATCAGGAGCAGCCGCGCAAGATCGACCCGATCATGGGCTACACATCTTCAGGCGACATGCGCCAGCAGGTGAAGCTGACCTTCGAAACGCAGGAACTCGCCGAAGCCTACGCCAAGCGCAACGGCGTCGAATATCGTGTCATCCCGCCGAAGGATCCTGTTCGCCAGGTGGTCGCTTACCCGGATAATTTCCGCTATACCCGCACGCAGCCCTGGACGCACTGATCCGTCCGAGGTTCAGGAACAGAAATGCTGGTGCCGTTCGTGGCGGCATCCAGAGGCCCCTTAGCTCAACTGGATAGAGCAGCTGCCTTCTAAGCAGCAGGTCGCAGGTTCGAGTCCTGCAGGGGTCGCCATCTTTTCAATAGCTTAGCAGACCACTTTTCTTGACTGTTCGCTTTGGGGTAACAGCAGCAGCAAGCAATGCTTTCGCAATCTCGACGCCAGAGCCATCGAAGGCTTCAGGGTATGGCAGGAGACAAAAGACAGACCGTCATCTCGCGCTGAGATGAAGAGGCTCTTCCAGCGCGCCGCGCCGTTGCACCTGAAGCCAGGGGCACCGCCGAATTGTCACCCATCCCGAATCCTCCACCCAGAAATGCAATCAAAAATTGCATTGCTTGCTGCAGATGTCGTGCGCCCTGGGTCACATCACGCGAAAATTTTCAGCCGATCAGAAGGCAGGACCATGACAGGCAGACGTACCGAGGCGGGCTTCGTCGTAGCCGCGATTGGTGGTGGCCGGCATGAAAGCGTTACCGCGGTTGGCTCGTGCGCCGCTGGTCGACGATACGACCATCTCTTTGACGTATGCTGATCTCGTAGCTCACCCCGCGGCGGACTCCGCGATAGGTAAAGTACCTGCCGCGGCAATTAACCTGACGGACGCCGCGAAAGCCTCGCGTACGAAGCAGCCGCGCACCCTGAGGGCAGGATATACCTCGTCCGTGGTTTAGGCTGGTGCCAGAGCCGACGATAACCTGAGCGCTCGCTACTCGGGGAACCGCGACCGGTGAGACAAAGGAAGCCAGAGCAAGCGTACATGAGAGAAGCGAAGATCCAAGAAGAGACTTGATACTCATAATCAACCTCCGGGTTAGCCGCGAAAAAATCAGGCTATGAGAAGGTCGCCTAAGTTGTGAGTCAATACAAGATGTGAAGGTCATGCGGTCGTGTGGCTGGCTGGAGCGTAATCCTGTTCGAGCCGTTGCACCACTATAGGCCACCCCTGTGCTACGGAACGGGCTGACCCGGCGTGAAAAGCAAGAGATACGCCACTGCGACAATGATCGCGATGACGAAAATCGTCAGCACGAACTTGATCATGCCTTTGCTGGCTTTTTGCTCTGTGTTGATCATGCACTAGCAACAAGCTTGGTACGAAAAAGGTTCCGGGCGATGGCGCGGATAAGCAGCAATCCGCGCGATAGAAGAAGTGTGTCATTTCTATTGGCAAATCTCAGATTGTGCGCTTCCTTATTGAACCAGGGGAACGCCAATTGAACGAGAGGGGCCAATATGAGCGAACCGCAAATCTTATCACCGATTGCCGTGCCGGCGTCGAAACTAACGCCTGATCAGATTGGTTACGATGAGCAAGAAGACCGGCTTCTGCGGATCATCTCTGAATCTCTCGATTACTACCGCAAGCAAATCGAAAAAGCAGGAAAGTGGCATCGTAGACTGACCGTTTCCACGATGGTTATGTCCCTTTTAGCGCCGGTTTTCGTTGCAGGGTCCGCGGCGGCGGATGCGCTAAAAATCCCGGGCGCAGCGCTCGGAGTAATCGGTGTGCTGATAACGCTCGCAATTGCAATTATAGAGGGTGTGAAGCAGATCTATAAATTTGGGGATCAGTGGTCGTCGGCCTACACCGCGAAGTTGGCTATCAGGCGAGCGCGTGATGAGTACAAGTTCAACCGAATTGGTCTCGTGCCAGGTGATGATGCTTGGAAGCAAAACTACCATTCCCTTCGGGCGGCTTACGAGAGCGCTTCAAACGCGCAGACGCAGGATTTTTTCAAGACTTTGCAGCAACCCGACAAATAGAGGATTGCTTATCACTGGGGCCGGGCAATGTTTGCCGCGTGCATATCCGCCAGATCTGGAACGGATGATCCGCCGTGTCTGCTTCAAGCGCGGTTTCGAAAACCGCCAGTGGCTCGCCGATCGGCTTGAGCTTCACTATTCGAAAATCGCGATCGGACCGCGTCTTGAGCGCGCTAAGGAAGTGCGTATGATCGGTGACGTCGAGGAGAGCGTCGAGAACGGCGAATTCGATCCGAAGAAGCCGCTCAAGAAGTCCGCGCCATACCAGAAGCTGATCGTCCGGTACAACAAGGCCGGCCGCGCGACCTCAGTCGAATGCGCGGCCGGCCTTGTTTTTTAAGCCTTTTCGCCGTCTCAGCTGCCAGGCGTCAACGTCATGGAAGTGCCGGTTGCAGCCACATTGATGCCGAGCTGGCCGGTGACGCTGATGACCTGAAGATGGATCGAGCCGGACGTACCGCCGAAGAGAACGTTGGTGCCGATGCCGCCAACCAGCGTCGCTTCAGCGGTTGCGCCCTGGTAGAGGCCGGCCAACGAGCCGCGATGGTAGCCGGCGGTCGGGGCGAAGACAGCCCAGAGGAGGCGGCCGCGCGTCGTGAAACCAAGGTCGACGCCGAATTTGCGCAATGCGCCGCTATAGTGTTCCGGCGCTTCGGCATTGCTTGTCGGCTGGAAGACGCAATCGATCTGTTTGGAGGAGCCGAGCAGGTAGCCGACGCCGCCGCCGATATCGCAGCTGAGGTAGCCGATCTTTACGCCCCCGCTGACATCCGGTTCGACAGCCGGGCTTGCCCGTACCATGTCCGCGGCGCTGGCGCCCATGGCGAAGGTCTGAAGCAGTGCGGCTGTAGCGATTGTGGTTGCGAGTATCTTTTTCATCTCAATCTCCTATGGATATCGCAGGAAGGATATAGCGTCGGCTTTGTCATAACCAAGGCAGGAAAGTCTTTGCTGTTATTTTGGTTCCAGGAGCCGACTATGCCAAGCTGTCGCGGTCGTCTTTTAGGGAACCCTATTGGCCCGCATCGGTTGTCCAGAGGTCCATTTTTCAAGCGATGGAGATTAGGATGAGTAAGACCAATGCAGACGATATCCGCAAGCGAACAGAGCGGCAGGTAGAGAATACCAGTGCCGGAGGACATCTTGGCGGAACTTATTTCGGCCAGCAGCCGGATGGCAAAACGGCTTCTTCCAGCAGCACAGAAGCGCGCAAGTCCCGCCCGAATGACGGTAGCAACTGACATAAAGGGACAACTGCAAGCATTGCGGCCGGCTGAAGAGGCCGGTCGCCCCTCATCCGAAAGGTGTATGTGTCTCATTGTGAAACAGGCTATGAGATTAATTTTAGAGTCCCTAACTATTCCGCCTTTCCAGATGCTTGCCTGAAACATTCACAACCTTACGGCGTTTAATTCGAACGGGTTACGTCCACTTACGGCTGGCTCGCTCGATCGAAGGTACGCGCGTTCCTCGGTTTATCGCCGGAACTATCCGGCTCAAAAAACGGAGGAAGTCATGAAGTGCATTTCTCAAAGACGGTCGCTTGCGCTTTTCGCCTCGGCCTGCATTGCCCTGTCACTGCCTGCCGCTGCTGCGCGAGCGCTCGATCTCGGTGTTTCCGCAAATGTTGGAGGAATCAGTGCTGATGTCGGCGCGTCAACGAGTTCGCGTGGGCTGGATGCCAACGCGAACGCCTCCGCCGGCGGCGCCAACGGCGTCAATGCGGATGCCAACGCCTCCCTCGGCGGTAGCAGCGTTGCCAATGCTGACGTAGACGCGACAGTCGGTGGCAGCCGCGGGGTTGCAGCCCACGTGGATGCGGACGTCGGTGGTCGGGATGGCATCGACGCCAATGTCAATCTCGGTGCCGGCGGAAGCAATGGACTGAACGCTGACGTCAAAGCCCGCGCGCTCGGGCGCTCGGGGACGGGCGCAAACGTCAATGCCCGAATCGGCGGTGGAGGTGAAACAGGATCTACGCTTTTCGGCCCGAACGGGTTGAATCTCGGTCTTGGACTCGGCGGTGCCGGTGCAGCCTCAGGCGCTGGTAATGGTAGCGGCGCAGGCACAGGCACAGGCGCAGGGAGCGGCAGCACCCAGTCGGCTATCGTTCAACGATTTCGTGAAATGCCGGTCAATGACCAGCGTAAGCTGCTGATCCGTTGCCGGGATATATCTGTCTCCAGCGGCTATGATTCCGGCCTTGCAGGGCTTTGCGGCCTACTGCGCTCCACGGCCTCCCGCTAGAATGCATGTAAAACCCGCCGGCACGTCAACCGGCGGGTTTTACATAATTTCAGATCGGTCCTGTTAATGCAGGATCTGGCTGAGGAACAGCTTGGTGCGCTCGTGCTGCGGATTGTCGAAGAATTCGGCCGGTGAATTCTGCTCGACGATCTGGCCCTGGTCCATGAAGATCACGCGGTTCGCAACCTGACGCG